>Ga0066256_1000014_pt1:0-575000 | contig 996478 bp, 979 predicted proteins | sample ThiBio_1000_biof_FD_87107 | JGI IMG/M metagenome (GOLD analysis project Ga0066256, IMG submission 87107) | Wastewater bioreactor microbial communities from Cape Town, South Africa - Thiocy_expt_1000_biof (version 2) | ecosystem: Engineered > Bioreactor > Thiocyanate-remediating >... | reverse complement strand
GCGACTGGAATACACTATTGATTCTTCCAACTCGATAATATTAGTACCACGCGTTAGTATTCAAAACAATACACTTACCAGCGCACTAACAGGCAATAACACCCTGCCGGTAGATGTAGCATATGGCAACACTCAGACCAATAATACAGCCAACAATAATGGTTACAATTTCTCTAACAACCTGTTGTATCGCCATAAGTTTGCAAAACGCGGAAGGACCATATCCTTAAACATCAACACACAATTCAATAATAAAACAGGTGATGGCAGCTATCAATCGCATAGCCAGCTACCTACAGACACCAGCATGTTAGATCAGCAGTATAACCTATCATCAAATGGCTATACCATTGCTCCGAGCCTTAACTATACAGACCCCATTGGCAAGAAGAGCATCCTGCAGGCAAACTACTCCCCTTCCTATACCAGCAATAAATCAGATAAAGAAACCTATGATAGAAATCCTGCTACAGGAACATATACAGATGCGGACACCTTACTGAGTAATAAGTATAATAACACTTATACCAAGCAACGTGGTGGCCTTGCCTATCGTTTCAACGACAAGAAGACCAGTTTTTCTCTAGGAGTAGATGCAGCTTACGCAACTTTAGACGGAGACCAGACATTTCCGCAGGCATTTACCTTGTCTAAAAACTATACAAACGTACTACCAAGCGCTATGTTCAACTACCGTTTTAGCAGAACACAAAACCTGCGGCTAATGTACCGGACAAGTACAGACGCACCCTCCATCAGCCAGTTGCAGAATGTGGTAGATGTAAGTAATCCTTTGTTATTAAAAACAGGTAATACGGATCTGCAACAATCATATACACATACTTTAATAGCACGGTATGGTAACACCAATCCTAAGACTGCCCATACCTTCTTTGCATTTGCTTATGCCTCTCTTATAAACAACTATATTGGTAACGCCACATATATACCTGCACGCGATAGTATGGTAAATAACGTATTGGTGGGCAGAGGTAGCCAGATAAGCCTGCCTGTAAACCTGGATGGCAATGTGAATACGCGCACCTTTATTACCTATGGCCTGCCTATAAGCTTTATAAAAAGCAACCTGAATCTGAATGCAGGCTTTACATATAGCCGTACGCCGGGTTTGATCAACTACGCTAAAAACCTATCTGATAATTATACTGTAAACGGTGGTGTAACTATTAGCAGCAATATTAGCGAGAAGATCGACTTTACCATTAACTATACCGGTAATTATAATACCGTGAACAATACGATACAGACACAATCCAATACCTCTTATTATTCGCAAAATGCTTCTTTGAAAGTTAACTGGCTACCATATAAAGGTCTTGTATTGAATACCAACATCACTTACACATCTTATGCTGGTTTAACAGATAGTTACAATCAGAATTTTGTATTGTGGAATGCATCGATTGGCTATAAATTCCTGAAAGACCGCTCGCTGGAGGCTAAGATATATGTTTATGATATCCTGAACCAAAACAGAAGTATATCAAGAAATGTAACGGAAACATACATTGAAGACAGCTATACCAATGTACTGAAACAATATTTCATGTTTAACCTTACATATACACTCAGGAGGTTTAAAAGTTAATGGTTATACATTTAATCTATGCACATAAACATATAGTCAACCATTTAACCATTTCATTATCAGTATAAAAGAAAAGAGATAATTTCAAGGCAGTTCTTATTTTTATATAAAATACTGTACTTGAAAAATACTGCTACTACATCTAATAGTACTGCCAAATCTCTTGCGCAGAACAAACTACTGATCATATCTTTTATAGAAGGCTCCTGCGTAATGGTAGCAGAGCTGGCCGGCGGTAAAATGCTGGCGCCTTTCTACGGCACCTCTCTATATGTATGGGCATCTACCCTGGCACTTACATTAGGTGGTTTAACTATTGGTTATTACCTGGGAGGAGAATTGAGTAAACGTGATCTTGAAAAAAGGCAGAAGGCCTTGTTTACCATACTGGCCATTGCATCTACATTGGTAATGATCATGCCCATGCTTGCGGATTTTATTATGAAGCGAACTATGGATATGAGCTTTCTTACGGGCGTCATTACTTCACAATTTATCTTCCTCCTGCCGCCCATAATGGGTATGGGTATGGTAAGCCCCTTGCTTATTAGTATGATAGCCGAGCATAATGCCTCTGGCAAGGCGGCGGGATTAGTATATGCGGTGTCAACACTAGGAGGTGTTATCTCTACCCTGCTTACAGGCTTTTGGCTGGTACCCGTTGTGGGTATTTCCCTTCCCTGTATTGTAATAGGCGCTTTGCTGCTGATCCTTACACTCATCATTTTAAGGCCGGGGAAAAAGAACTCTGCAGCTATGCTGTTGCTTGTTTTGCTGATTCCGTCTTTTTTTTTCTATAGTACAAGGGGGCAGCAGAATACAGACAAATATAAAGTGCTCTATCACACAGAGGGGATACTGGGCCAGGTAAAAGTGGTTGACTTTAACTACCAACTTCGCGACCGGGAAGTACCTGCACGTGTAATGCTTGTGAATCACAATTGGCAAACGTGGATAGACCGTACAAATCCTGATTTTAGCTTTTTGTACTATACACGTTTCACCCATGCAGTAATCTCTAACCTTCCGCCGGGTAGCAGTGCGTTATTGATAGGTTTAGGTGGTGGTACGGTAGCACGCCAGCTGGAGCGGTATAATGTAAACTATGATGCGGTGGAAATAGATGGCCGCTTACCCAAACTGGCAGAGCAATACTTCGGGCTAAAACATGCAGTCGCTAATACTGCGGTAGATGACGGAAGACATTATATCAATATCTGCAAAAAAAGGTATGACCTCATTATCATAGATGCATTACTGGGCGATAATGTACCATCTCACCTGCTGAGTGAAGAATGCTTTACTGAAATGAAAGATCTCCTGACCAATAACGGTAAAATATTTGTAGAGTTTGATGGCATTACCGAAGAGGAAGATGGTACTGCTCAAAAGCTGCTTTACAATACCCTGGTCAAGGCAGGATACAGCACACGCATATTTTCATCCTACCCACGCAAGGTCGATTATGACTGTATGTTTGTTGCTACCAAAGGAAAAGATAATAACTATGATACCGCTCAGGTTGTTACAGACACCTACTTCCCTATTAAGGGCGATCTTAAGAAATTTGAGATAACAGATATGCTCAATAACCCGCACGAAGAGATCATTACTGACAATAATCCTGTGCTCGACTTTTACCTGAAAGACAGGGTTGTAGCTTTTCGCCACGATTATTTAGGTAAATACAATGCAGAGTTTATGGAAGACCAGATGTCTTTCTTCAAATAGAACATTAAATACGCTCCATCAGTTCCAGCTTATTCTTCCACGGGTCTAATATAGAGACCCTGCGATAGCCCGGTATGGGTAATTCTTCTTTTACAGTAAGGCCTTTATCTGCAAGACGTTTCCTTATCTCGTCCAGTCCCTGCACTTCAAATGCGGGAAATCTTTTGGTAGGGTATATCTCTGGTTCAATGCCAAGGTGCAATTCGCTATTTCCTGCACGGTACCATACCCCTTCTATATTTTTGGGTTTGCTGATCTCTTCCATACCCAATATCCCTGTATAGAAAGCACGGGCATCATTTTCAAAGCCTATGGGTATGCATATTTGTACATGGTGCAGCTTTATAAAATTGATCAGGGACATGAGGCATTATTTATATACGTAAGTTAATACCTGTCTTTGATATTTGATACACCCTCTCCCCTGCTTACGATACCTTTTTTATATAATTCATCCATAAAAGCAATCAGCTCGTCTTTTTTATTAGTGCCTATCAATATTTTTTTACCTTCTTTAGTTACTAATTGCAGCCCCTTATCTCCAGATACATTGATGGCCTTGCCATTTTTAATACTGTACCGTAAACCCCACCCTCCGTATTCCATTATAGGGTTGTATTTGCGAACATAGGCTTCTGCAACATCCTGCCATAATAACTGTTTAGGTTTATTACCAAAAAACACAAACCGATACTTTACACCCGTTTCATCAATATCTGTCTCCATCCTCATAAACCATAACATAAAAAATACCAGCAAAGGAATGCCCAGTAACAACAATACCTGCCAGTGAAACACACCTGTTTTCTTATAGTCCATTAGCTCTATCAATGGGGAGGCCGATGTACTAATGAACGAAACTAAAAGCAGGGCCCATAACCAGCCCTGCCTGAAATTTTGTACTTCGTTATAATTCATTTTCTATTCTTTGATATTGGGTACCGGCAATTCTGCACCAATCATTGTATTAATATCATTTATCCTTGTATCGCCTAAAGACCTTAGGAATGCTGTAATGTCATCCCCATAGCTCCTTTTCGAATATGCGTATAACAAAATACCCTTACTATCTCCTAATTGCACCTGCTTATATCTATAAATGATAAACTCAACGACTGTCATCTTATCATTAACGCTCTCTCCCAATAAACAATCAAGGATCATTTCTTTCCCGTCAGGGCTCTTCATCAGTTTGTAGTGACAAACAGGATCTGTCTTTTTGCGATTGTTAAGCTCAGCTACTTTTACAGCTACAGCATCGTCAACTGTCATTTCCTTTTTCAACAGATGTATCGCCAACATTTGTTTGAAATGATCCGGGTCTTGCCCTTTAGGAAGATATTCCTGAACATAGTAATTAACATCAGGCTTATCTGACCACGCGAGGCTAAATTGATCATTCGCAAAAGTTAGTGGGCCGGGTATCCCAATTCTTTCAGATACATTTTGTGAATATGTGTTGTACCCATAACCACAAAGGAGAAATGATATGACTAATACCTTTCTTAGCAAATTCATATTATATAGAGTTTATTATAAAAGAGCGGTCAGAAATACTAATTATTGTTTTGTAGTAATAACGGGTAATGACGCGGCCATCAGTTCGTTCATGTATTTACTGCGGTTGTCTTTTGCAGTTTTAAGAAATGGTGTAGTTGCCGTACCATAGCTGCGCATGGTAAACGTGTACACCATCAATGCTTTCTTACCATCCACCATTACCTCTTTATAGCGAAATACATTTATTTCTGCCGAGGTAACGGCATTATTTTTTCGTTCACTATTAATAAAACCTAATACCGATTCGTTACCAACAGGGCTATCTGTAACCAGGTAATCGCAGGAGGGATCATTTTGCTTTTTACGCTCAAGGTCTGCTGTTTTTCTTTTCAGCGCATCTGCTACGGTCATGTTATCGGCGACAAAAACATGTATGCCCATTTTCTGATTGAAATGCTCGAGCGTTTCTTTTGCAGGCAAGTACTCCTGCGTATAATAAAATGCTTTGGGATGGGTAGATGATACCAGTTGAAATTTTCTGTTGTTAAAAGATATAGGGCCCGGCTGGCCTATCAGGTCTTTCCCATCTGCGGCCCTCACCTGCCAAACTGCAGATAACAATAATACGATAGAAGCAAAAAGTTTTACGGTAGTGGTTGATCTGTTCATCAAATTATTCCTTTTATACATTAAACAATCGACTATGGGTAAAAATACAGAAAAAAAGCCCCTGCAGGTCAACAGAGGCTATTCTATTAAATGGTTTTAACTTACTATTTATTGCTCATGATCTTCTTAGCTTCGATGCTAAGAGTGGCATGTGGTACGGCACGCAGGCGAGCTTTATCTATCAGCTTACCGGTAACGCGGCATATACCATAAGTTTTGTTTTCGATACGGATCAGCGCTTTTTCCAGGTGGTTGATGAACTGGATCTGGCGGCTGGCGAGCTGCGCTAATTGTTCGCGCTCCATAGCACCACTGCCGTCTTCCATATTCATGTAGCGGTTTTCGGTATCTTCCGTACCTGCTTCATCTTTGCGGGTAATAAGCCCCTGCAGGTATACTAATTCTTTTCGTGCGCTTTCTAAGCGGCCTTGTATAAGGTCTTTAAATTCGTTGAGTTCTTCGTCACTATAACGGTACACTGGTCCTTGCATTTGTTCAGGTTCATCTAATATGGAACGCGTAAATTCCGGTTGGTAATTGATCATTGTTTTGCCGGCATCGTCTTTCGATTTGGCTTTGTTTTCCAAACGACGGTGGGCTACTATCACCTGTGGTTTCTTCTCTGCACCACGTACAGGTGTAGCCTGCTTGGTGGGCCCTGCCACAGATGCTGTTGCCGCAGATGCAGATGATGGCCTTGAAGGCAAGGCACCTTTTGCAAATGTGGTAACGGTTTTAGTAATATGCGTTTTTGCTCCGCCCGACTTTTTAGCCGCTGGTTTTGCAGCTACCGGTGCCGGCTTTACAGGCTCTGCCTTTTTAGGAGCAGGTGCCGGTGCAGGTACCGGCTTGGGAGCTGGTGCTGCTTTCTTTACCGGTTCTGCTTTTTTAGCTGCCGCTTTAGGAGCGGGTGCCGGTTTAGCTGCCGCTTTTTTAGCAGGTGCCGCCTTAGGGGCAGGTGCTGCTTTTTTAGCCGCCGCTTTTGGGGCAGGTGTCGCTTTTTTTGTACTTGATACGGTCTTTTTCAATGAGTTAGCTTTTTTCGAGTCCACTTTTTTAGTGGCTGTCACCTTCTTGGCCGGGGCTGCAACCTTTTTAACAGGTTTTGCCTGGGCGGCCTTCTTAGCAACAACCTTTTTAGCAGGAGCCGCTTTTTTAGCGGGCGCTGCTTTCTTGATATTCTTTTGAGGCGTTGCCTTCTTCACGTTCTTATTCTTCCCGGCCACAGATTTGCTGGCAGCTGGCTTTGCTGCTGTCTTTTTTGCGTTTTTTGCAGGCGCTGTAGTTTTCTTTACTGGCTTGGCTGCCGCTTTTTTAGTGGCCATAGCGTGATTAATTTTTATATATTAACACTTTAAGAACTGATTCATTTACCTCAATTTCAGTACCATCTGATATTGCAGGCACAATCTCTAACCTATCTGCCAAAATTTCCGTGCAAATATAATCCCTAAAATTTAATATGGCAGATTTTAATGGTTCGTGCTCTTCTATATTAACATTGATACGGTCTGTAAGTTCCAGTCCCGTTTCTTTACGTATTTTTTGAATACGATTCACCAGCTCACGTGCATTACCCTCATCCTGCAATTCGGGTGTCACGGTGATATCCAGAGCAACAGTTAAGTTACCTTTATTGGCTACTGACCAACCCGGTATATCTTCTGCTATGATCTCTACATCGTCCGTCCCTATGGTTACCTGCTCCCCATCTATGGTTAGCTGATAAGCTTTTTGTTTTTCCAGCTCTGCTATCTGGTGCTGGTCCATTTGGTTGATAGCAGCAGCCACAGCCTTCATCTTAGCACCCATACGGGCACCAAGCGACTTGAAGTTTGCCTTTATCTTCTTCTTTATAAATCCTTCTGTTTCAGTTAGATATTCAATTGACTTTACATTTACCTCACCTTTCACCAATTCTTCGATCAATTGCACCTGTCCTTTCATGTGCGCATCTAATACAGGTATCAATACCTTTTGCAACGGCTGGCGAACTTTGATATTCACCTTCTTACGCAGCGACAATACCAGCGATGATATATCCTGTGCCAGTTGCATACGCTCTTCCAGCTCTGTATCTATAATGCTCTCATCCACATCAGGGAAGTCTGCCAGGTGTACTGACTGCGCTTCCAGGCGATGGGTAACTCCATTAAGATTGGTATATAACCAGTCTGCAAAGAATGGCGCTATCGGGGCCATCATGATAGAAAGTGTTTCCAAACATTCATATAACGTTTGATAAGCACATATCTTATCATGTTCATACTCTCCCTTCCAGAAACGGCGACGGCACAGGCGAACGTACCAGTTACTCAAGTGCTCATCGAGGAATGTTTCCATAACCCGGCCTGCCTGTGTAGGTTCGTAATCGTCCATATAACCTTCCACTTCCTTTGCGAGGCTTTCCAGCGACGACAATATCCAGCGGTCTATTTCCGGACGCTGATCGTGTGGTATATATTTCTCTTTAAACGTAAAACCATCGACGTTAGCATATAAAGCGAAGAACTGGTAGGTATTGTACAATGTACCGAAATACTTCCGCTGAACCTCTCTAATTCCTTCTAAATCAAAACGTAAGCTATCCCACGGACTTGCATTGGTAATGAGATACCAACGGGTAGCATCTGCACTATATTGCTCTATGGTATCGAATGGATTGATGGTATTGCCGAGGCGTTTACTCATCTTATTGCCATTCTTATCCAGCACCAGGCCGTTGCTCACTACTGTCTTATAAGCCACGCTGTCAAACAGCATTACCCCCAGGGCATGGAGGGTATAGAACCATCCGCGTGTCTGATCCACACCCTCTGCAATGAAATCTGCCGGGAAGTTGTGATGCAGGGTCTTATCTGCATGGTTCTCAAATGGATAATGCAATTGCGCATAAGGCATTGCTCCACTATCAAACCATACATCTATCAGGTCCGGTTCGCGGGTCATAGCCTTGCCGCTATCACTTACCAGCACTATCTGGTCTACATAAGGTTTATGCAGATCAGCAGCTAATGCTTCAGCATCCTGATTGATATTCAATAACTTATTAGCCCTACTTATCTCATCCTTCAATTCTTCTACACTACCTATTACACGTATTTCACTACCATCGTCAGTAGCCCACACAGGTAGTGGAGTACCCCAATAGCGACTGCGGCTCAGGTTCCAGTCTACCATGTTTTCCAGCCACTTACCAAACCTTCCTTCACCGGTAGTTTTAGGTTTCCAGTTGATGGTCTTGTTTAGTTCTATCATCCTGTCCTTAACGGCAGTAGTCTTGATGAACCATGCATCAAGTGGATAATAGATCACCGGCTTGTCGGTACGCCAGCAGTGTGGGTAGGTATGTTCATATTTTTCAACCTTAAAGGCTTTACCGTTTTTCTTTAATATATCAACGGCTATGATCACATCCGTATCCTGCCAGTCAGGATTGTCTTTATAATTTTTTACATATCTGCCACTCAACTCGCCCATGTAGTCGGTAAACTTACCTTCCTTATCTACCATGGTGAGGATGCCTATATTATTCTTTTTACCTACACGATAGTCGTCTGCACCAAAGGCAGGGGCTGTGTGTACAATACCGGTACCATCTTCCGTTGTAACGAAATCGCCTGTTATTACCCTCCACGGATCGCCGCCTGCTATCTCCGCTGTATTACCCTCGTAAGGCAGCAATTGCTCGTAACGGCAACCTTCTATATCTTTTCCTTTAAACTCTTTAATGATCTTCCAGGGTATCAGTTTGGTTTCTGCATTATATCCTGCAAAGTCGCCATTCTCCCCTTCCTGCTTAAAGTATTTATGTAGCAATGCCTTTGCAAGTACCACATTTACAGGCTGATGTGTGTATTGGTTGTATGTGCTAACTAATACATAGTCTATATTGGCACCAACTGTAAGTCCGCAGTTGCTTGGCAGCGTCCACGGTGTAGTAGTCCATGCCAGGAAGTGTACCGGTGCGCCGTTCGTTGCTTCGAACAGGAACTCAGATTCCTTATTGCGGATAGCATGGAACATAGCCACTATTGTAGTGTCCTTTACATCCTTATAAGTACCGGGCATGTTCAGTTCGGCATTACTCAGGCCAGTACCTGCTGCCGGGCTGTATGGTTGTATGCTGACACTTTTATATAAGTATCCCTTTTCATGCAATTGCTTCAGCGCCCACCAGAGTGTTTCTATATACTTGTTATCGAAGGTGATGTACGGGTCGTTCATATCTACCCAATACCCCATCTTCTCGGTAATATCCTCCCACTCCTTCTTATAACGCATTACCGCTTCGCGGCATTTCTTATTATAATCTTCTACAGATATTTTTTTACCGATATCTTCCTTAGTGATGCCCAGTTCCTTTTCCACACCCAGCTCTACCGGCAGGCCATGGGTATCCCAGCCCGCCTTACGGCGCACCTGATAGCCCTGCATGGTCTTATAACGACAGATCAGGTCTTTGAGCGTACGGGAAATAACGTGGTGAATACCGGGCATACCGTTGGCACTTGGCGGCCCTTCATAAAAAACGAAGGGGTTGGATGCGTTACGGCTTTCTACACTTTTCTTAAATATATCATTAGCCTTCCAGCGTTGCAGTACTTCCTGCTCTATGGATGGCATGTTTAAACCTTTATATTCTATATACTTATCGCTCATCTTTGGTCTCAAAAACGCCCGGGTATAACATTCAGGATAGGAACACTACACCTTAAGCTACTGAAAAATCAGGCGCGAAGTTAGGGAGAATTTTTGTGATTTGATAGTTATAAAGGGGGATTTATATATGTTACCGGAGCAGCTTTTACATTACCTTTAAGATTAAGATGAAAAGGCTTTTCTACCTCGTTGTATCTATTGCCATCACCCTGGTGCTCATGGCCACATTTTTAAAGCCCTGGAAACGGCAGCTTACCACCGCAGCCATTATATTATTACTTATAAGCATGGGTATGTATTTTATATACCTGCTGCGGAACGGCAAACGTATTGATCGCAGTTAAGGAAGTGTTCAATAGTGTTCAACTGTTCAACATGTTCAACCAATTGAACATTTGAACACTGTGTTTACTCTGTTCACGGTGTTCACGATGTTCATCTTGTTTACGGTGTGAACATGAACAGAACTGTTCCGGGGTGTTCCAGTGTTCCAGGTGTTCCATGGTTGGAACGGTGGAACGGTTGGAACACTTTCCAGACTTTTCATCTTTCCAGGCTGGAAAATTGGAAAATGGATATTCTGTTTCACGTGTTTCATCTGTTTCATTAGTTTCGGGGTGAAACAGAGAAACAAGATGGTCTCACAAAACATGTAAACCTATTCTTCCAATCATTTCACAACTTTCTTTCGGGTTCAAGTTCTGAAGTGTTAGCTTAGAGCAATGTCCTACCGATCCAAACACATGCAAACTGGTTCTGTTTCTGTAAAGGATGCAATCAATGAAGGTCTTAAATCAGCTAAAAGACCCTTATATAGCATACCTATCCTACCTACGATCGTGTGTATTGTACTAATATACTATACACACTCATTTGTATACTTATTACTTATTCCATTTAGCATAACATTATCTGTTTTCTATTCAAAAAAGGCTACCAACAAATGGAGGCTCTGGGCATACAGATATGTCAACGATATTCACCAATTGCAACGCTCAGCGGAATATGCAGGTTTACTACCTTATCAATCTTACAATAAACCAAACGCTTTGGCCACACATACTGAAAAAGAAGAACTGAAGGAGTTACAGAAAAGATTTGAGGAGGCTGAAGGTTTCATTGATGATAAAACCATCCCGTCAGAAACAGTAATCACTCCAGGAGCTGATTTTACTAAGCAATTCCCAAAGGTTACATTGACCCAATCCGGAATTTTGCTTTATCCCGGCAAGCTGATACCATGGGATCATGTATATAACGAACGCATACCTTCTATAACCTATTTATACGCCTCAGCACGTACTGGTGGCTATAATAATTCTTCCTCTGAGCGGGTATTCAGATTCAATACAGATGACAATTATTATGAATTTCAATTAGGGAGTCTTACTACTACGGTATGGATGCTTGATTTACTACTATATACTTACAGAGGGCGTTTCACAACCAAACAGTCTATGTAATTTTCCATTTTCCATTTTCCAGGCTGGAAAACGTGGAAAATCCTGTTTCATCTGTTTCACCATGAAACCATGAAACAGATGAAACCTGTGAAACACTACTTTTAATATGTTCTGTTCACGTGTTCACTCTGTAAACACCATGAACATCGTGAACAAAGTGAACAGGGTAAACAACAGTGTTCAACTGTTCAATCGGTGGAACATATTGAACACTTGAACACCATTGAACACTTCCCTTTCTTTCTACGATATAAATATATTATCTTGATACATCTATCATGATTAAAAAGCTGGCATTACCATTATTACTTTGTTTCCAATTTGGAGTAGCTTACTCACAGTCGGCACATAATTCTGTATCAGATTATGATTATTACACTTTTGCTGACAGGGAACCAATTTACAGGGATGAGTTTAACGACACCAGCAAGAATAATAAAGAGTGGCTAAATACCAACGATACCTATTTCCTAATTAATATCTCGAATGGCTGTCTTGTTATCACAAATAACGGAACGGATTACACAGCATCAGACTATACACTTAAGTTTGAATATCTGAGAGATTTTGAACTGGAGATATCGGCTAAGGTAGAAAGTCCTAAACGCAGAGACAGGAGTGGCATCCTGTTTTGGGGTCGAGACTCAAGCATATCTAAATATAATGGGCAATTTTTATATTTCAGTCATGGGAAACATATCCTATTCAACCAAACCGGAGCAGAAACAGAAAACTATAGATTACCCCTACCCGACTTTACATTCAATGACAAAAAAGACTTTAATATTTATACTATAAGAAAGGTGGATAATGACTATTATCTATTTATCAATCATATATTATATAAAAAATACCCTTACTTCCCGTTAAACGGACAGCTAATAGGACTGGGAGCATCTTCTAACGGTTCAACAGCATATTACGACTATATACATATTGATTATCTCAACAGGCATGAACTGAATAATCCTACAGCAGAATTTAAAGCTGGCACCATAGGTTTGAAAACTTTTTTAAATGACCGTTTAAGCTTTACACTTGGCGCAGCATATGAATGTATGAGAGGCAGATTCCTGGTGCGGTATCGTGTAGATATTACCGGCAAAGTTGATAGCATTATATCGTTGAGTGCATATGATATACTGAACCAGCAAACAGTAAAAGCATTGAATGAAACCGGTAATGGCTGGATACCCGCACACCACAAAGGCACACCTATGGCCTCGTGGAATAAGATGATAGTTGAATTCAGGCTCAATAGTAAAGGCAATTGTCCCCAACCGGTTTATTATTATGACTTGGCAATGAAGTATTACAAAGAAGATAATATACCAATGTCAATTGAGAACTTCAAAACGTCTATAGGCGAAGATTTTGCAGATATCAAATCACTATACAACCTATCTATGATATACATCAATCAGCAGCAATATGACAGTGCAGCCATCTACCTGAACAGAATAAACGAATTGAGGTCGATACCGGAATTGGATATCAAACAGGTAAATGAACAAATTGCCAAGACAGATGCAGATATGTATATTAAACAGTATTGCAAGCAGTAATTTCCAATTTTCCATTTTTCCATTTTCCAGGCTGGAAACGTGGAAAATCCTGTTTCATCTGTTTCACCATGAAACAATGAAACACGTGAAACACTACTTCTGATATGTTCTGTTCACGTTCACACTATGAACATCGTGAACAAGATGAACAGGGTAAACAAGAGTGTTCAACTGTTCAATTTGTTGAACACCTTGAACACTTGAACACCATTGAACACCTCTACTGTTCCAACCGTTCCACCGTTCCAACCATGGAACACATGGAACACATGGAACACTTTGGAACACCCTGCTTTTTGGTATATATTTTGTTGTAACCTCACAAAACCCGCCTACCCTGTTTATCATGACATAATATTTCAATACTTTCACAGCACTCTATGAAGCACTTACTACCTATATTGATATTGTTGCTCTCCTATTCGTCTTATGGTGCGGGCGATACCGTACATTATAGGTACAAGCACCCCAACCAGGCTTCCATCATACCCTTTATCAGCTACTGCCCCGGCGGGCCCGATATGCTGCCTGCAAAACATGGACTGGACGGTAGTTTTATTAACTATGCCGGACTTGGACTGCGCGGACAATCATCGCACAAATACTGGCAGGCGGGACTTGCGCTGGAAGTTGGCGGCACACAAGTAAAGGCTACTGTGAATAAGGGCTACCAGGATCCTGCAAGACATGCCTTCAGCACTCAACTGATGAATGATAATGTGTATTGCCGGGAACGTTATATCAGCTCTTACGTGTACCTGCATGGCAAGATCGGTTTCTTCCGTCAGCATGTGCAACTGTTCGCGGGTATCATGGGCAGCCTTTCTGTAAATGGTGCTGCCAGCAATTACAGCTATTTTGAATATAACAGTCCTTCGGGCAAACTCTTATTAATGAGTGCCCCATCAAATGGCTTGCTACCGGGCTATGGCGGACAGGCGGGCATCGCCGTAAAACTTGCCAAAAAACTATATCTCGTTGCACAGGCGGAAGCTAGAAAAACCAGGGCCTATGCTTATGTACTCGATCCCCAAAGGGCTGATGATAGGTTTGATAACAACACCACCCTTCAATACGCACATTTTTATTATCACTATTGGTATTACCCGGTATCTATCGGTGTGAGGTTTTCGAGGTAGTGGCCTATATAACTAAAATGAACAGACTACTATTAACAATTACTCTGCTGCTAACCTTAGCTATAACAGCACATGCCCAGTCAGATGCACTTATTTACAGGTCTGTCCGGGATTTTTATAACAATAAGTATATGACTGCCAGCGTGTACCTCATCCAACACGATAACGGGGATGATGAGTGGATAGGCGCAAATATCTATAAATTCAAAGCTGTTAAGAACAGGCACCTGACGATGGGCATCAAGGAAAGTTGTTTTGCTTTACAGTACCACGATTCTTTGTTTCTTAACTGTATAGACCTGCTGCATGTAAACGGCTATGCCAATGTATTGATGCGTGCAGGGCCATACTTATTTTTTAATACTATAGCATCTAATGTGCGCGAACATAGGAAGTATATCCCTAAAGGGCCAAACAATAATGCTGCAGGAGCAATGATAGCAGGCGGACTGATCGGCGGAGCTGTTGTAGGTGCATTGTCCTCACCTGTTGCCGATCATGTAAGGGTAAACTACCTATATAATATGGATACCGGCGAAACAGATGTGATGACACCTGAATTGCTGGCAAGCATGTTATCTAAACGTACCGATCTGCTGCAACTGTATCGAAACAGCGGTATGCCCGATGATGATGGTACTTATTATTGGTATTTATCAAGATTGTTTGGGATAGAAAAGTGAGTTGATAACCCTGTACCAAATAATAACTCCCGAATAATAATAAATTTACTATGCAATACCCAAGCTATTAGCTGTTTTTACCGTCTAATAATGTGTAATAACTGCATATCATGAAAAAGCACCACTATCTGTTATTAATTTGTTCCATAATATTTTCCACTGCCTCCGCCTCAGGCAAAAAATTAAAAGTATTATTCCTTGGTAATAGCTATACCTATGTAAATAACCTGCCGCAAATGACAGCCAATATTGCTGCATCAATGGGAGATACACTGGTATGGGATATAAATGCACCGGGCGGACAACAGATCAGCGGACATTTTTCTGACCGGGTAAGTATAGGCAAAATAAAACAGGGAGGCTGGGATAATGTAGTGCTACAGTGTCAAAGCCAGGAAACTGCTCTGCCAGACAATTCAGTACAAACAGATGTATATCCCTATATCACTTTACTGGATAGTGTTATTAAACGTCATAATCCCTGCGCAGAAACCATATTATATATGACATGGGGACGGAAAAATGGCGATGCCGATATGTGCGCAGCATATACACCTCAATGGCCCTACTTTTGCAGCTATCAGCAAATGGATAGCATCATAAGAGTACGCTATACCAAAATGGCTAACGATAATAAAAGTGTTGTTTCCCCGGTGGGCGCAGTAAAGCATTATGTACGGCTCAATTATCCATCTATAGAGTTGTACCAGTCTGATGAAAGCCACCCGAGCGTTGAGGGAACATACGCTGCGGCATGCGCATTCTACACTACTTTATTTGGTAAAGACGCCTCAGCAGCAAAATATGATGGTGGCTTAAGTGCATCTGTAGCCGCCAATATACGCACCGCAGCAAAGAAAGTAGCATATGATAGCCTTAGCTACTGGAACATTGGCAAGTATAAACTCAGAGCAGACTTTAGTTATACAGCAATAGGACAGCAAGTCAGTTTTAAGAACAATTCTGCCAATGCCATCTCCTATAACTGGGACCTGGGCGATGGACAAACTTCCACCTTATCAGCCCCATCACACACGTATGCTAATCCCGGTACATATATCGTACGTATGATAGCTACCAACACAACGTGTGCCGATACTACTTATACAACCCTGCAGCTAAACCCTACAGAAATAAAGGGCCCCTCCTCTATCGACGACCTGGTATTCCCCAATCCGGCGCATGACGAATTGAATATTGCCAACATGATGTTTGTGAATGGCGACTGTACGATTACTATTTTAGATAATATTGGCAAACTCGTGTACAGGCAACCGGGCAAGCCACAGCTAATACAAAAAATAAATATCGCACATCTTTCAGCCGGTATTTATTACCTGCAGGTATCCAACACTAATACCCGGAAGACATTTACATTCATAAAAGAGTAACAGCCACGCCGTCAGTAATACAAGATGCTATAACCGGGATAGCTATTATATTTGTCCCCTGATGAAGTATAGTGCTTTACTGATAATTATCGCATTGTTTTGCAGTTCTATGGGCTGCTCTACCTCTAAAAACCTCCAACGCGATCAACCCTATTCTATTAGCTGGAGCGATGATCCTGTTTGGGGAGAGCCGGTAAGCTTCTACAGTGATGCCCCTATCACCAGTACTTATCTTTGGGACTTGGGCAATGGCCGCACATCTACCCTGATGCAGCCAAAATATACTTATGGCAAAGCCGGCAACTATACTATATCACTGACATTAGATCATAAAAAAAGGAAGAAGATATCTAAGCAGATACATATAGGCAATATGCCTGTGTATAGATTTTACACCATAGCCACCAATACCGATACCGTACAGTTTACATCTACAGCAGATAGTGGCAGTACCTATCACTGGGATTTTGGAGATGGCAACACATCTACCTTGCCCAATCCGGCACATGTATTTACACAACCCGGTGTGTACAATATTACATTGAAGGTGAATAGCCGCACCGCATTTTGTAATAATCCGGTGTTACATGTAGCACAAGACCCATTATATACTTTTAAAATATCAGGCAAGAGAATATTTTATGGCAGTACCAACATTACCATTGCGCAAAAAAATACAATAACACCTGTCAGCAAAGCTGCATACACTATAGGCTACACAGATAAGCTAACATTGATCACGCCAAAGTTTAGCGAGCAGTTTTTTTCAGAGCCTGTTATGTATAATCCTATATTCTCTGCCGGCAATATACTCACCTACACAAGTGCCAATACCACACTGCGCTACGATACCAGGGCCGATACAGTGTATATAGAACAACACTATGTGCAGGTGCCTGGCAAAGACACAATTCGTGCCTTCAATACAGCGCATACTGCTAAATAATATTGAGCAACATCAGCATTTGGTGTGACCATCATCATTTTCCTGCTACACAGTCCACGGTACCTTAGCATTGTAATTAAAACATACTCGTCATGAGAAACACAGGCAAGGCACTATTAGGATTGGCAGCAGCATTTGCTGCAGGTGCAACAATAGGTGTTCTTTACGCACCGGATAAGGGCGACCGTACCCGCAGAAGGCTGACACGCAAGGGACGGCTGATGTATGATGACATGCAGAACGCCTATGAAGAAGGCAAGGACACCCTCGAAGACCTGCGCGACACCCTGAAGGACAACCTGGAGAGGGTGAATGACGAGATCAGCAGATTAAAAAAGTGCAATTAGACATAACAAACAGGTAGCCACCTCGGAACGGCTCAATTTCCGACACAGCTAAATTTTTCATCTTCTCTCATATACTGAGGTACGTTACCAACAATGACAGACAAGGCAGAGATAGCTCTCGTAATGGGGAGCTATTTTTTTTATTCCTTTATCACTTTCTGATTATACCTGTTCCCATTACTATCAGTAATTTGTACCAGGTAAGTACCGGGTAACCAGTCTGCAGCTGCGATCTGTTCTGTTTGGTTTGTTGCAGTAAGCTGAATGATCTTCCTGCCATATAGGTCATAAATAACAACAAATGCACTGGCCTGCAAGCCATCAAGGGTAAGCATATCGTTTACCGGGTTAGGGTATAGCTTATATCACCTGCAGACAGAACGTTGGCAATGCTGTTAGGGAAAAGATATACCTGCCTGCAATAAGTATTATCCCCGCAACTGTTCGTGACCTTTAGGCATACTATATAACTACCACTGTCTTTATAATTATGGGTTGGGCTTGCTGTTGTGGCAGTATCCCCATCCCCAAAATCCCATCTGTAAGTACTGATACCCGACGAACCTGTGTAGGTAAAATTGGCTGTTTGCCCTGTCTTAGTCATACTAAACTGTGGCTCGGGAATATTGGTGCAGTTGCAATTGCTATGACCATACTTGGCTAGATACCAGTCCGATTCTCCACCAACTTTAACAAGGGTATTGCCTGCAACAGTAAGTGTAGTATAGAAATTACCACCTATATACACATTGTCCCTGCCATCAGAAACGGTCGCATATTCTTCACATCCCGATGCAGGTAACTGATCAATACCAAGCACCTTGCCCGTAGTAGTATTGAACCTTGTTATAAATGGACGATATCCGCTATTCTTCGGAAGGTTGAAGGAATCATCATAATCCTGCCATTTTAAAAGACCGGGAAATTTACCATGTAATAACACTTCGCCGCTATTACGCAGGGTTATGCCGCCATCCACAAAAGTAGCAGCGTTGGTTTTTGCTTCCACACCCCATAATACATTGCCATTGCTGTCCATCTTTATTACAGTAGGACTTATATATATGCTAGACAATTTATCCTTAAATCCATTAAATGTTTCTCCAACATCCAGCAACATGGCGGCATATATACTGCCTTCGCCATCAATACCCAGAGTACCTGCAACACCTCCAACATCACCTGCATCCCCCTGCTTGCACCATATATATTTACCTGTTTTATCGAAAGCAGCTATGTACTTACTGCTAATAAGTGGAACGCCATTCACGTTCATAGTTGATGTATTTCCGTACCCTGCATAATAGAATCGTCCGGACCTTTTATCTCTTGTCATATGTCCAACACCCACCAGCGATTTCAGATCAAGTGTTTTCACGCTATTTCCGTAGCGATCATATTCTAAAATATAGTCGTTCATAGCAGACACAACCAAACCTCCGTTCAGATATTCGCCGGGATACATTTGCCACATCCAGTATATAGTACCTGAACTGTCTACGCTTAATCCAAGGTCCAGCGAATTTATTCTACCCGTTGGTCCAATGGTGTCTGATTGGGGTTGGCGCATCCATTTGTAATTACCTGCTGTATCGTACTTTATCAATGTAATGCCTTTATATATTTTACCTGCTGTTGTAAAGCTGGTATCTGTGTCAATATTGATCGTGGTGTTAGACTGGCTCCTATCCAGTAAACAGCTTATGTAGACGCCATCCAACTTATCTGTACACACTTCAAAACCATAATCTTTACTTGGCCCTCCTATTACTTTCCACCACCTTAATGATCCATGGCAGTCAAAGCTTGCTAATACTACATCAAATGCTCCATTACCATTTTTTACATCACCATCTACATTTACACTTGCCTGTGCCACATGCCCAACGGCATATACATTACCATGCACATCCACAGCCATACTGTTTACATGTTCCCATTCGCTGCCACCAGTTGTTTGCGCACTGCCTGCACGTTTGCCCCATTGAAAGGATTGGGCATATCCCCTGCTAAATAATAACAGCAGCATAAACAGCAAATATGTAATGGCCCCTTTCAATTTTTTATTCCTTTATCACTTTCTGATTATACCTGTTCCCATTACTATCAGTAATTTGTACCAAGTAGGTTCCTGGCGACCAGTCAGTAGTATTGATATGTTCCGTCTTACCTTCAGCAATCAGTTGTATAATTTTTCTACCATAAACATCGTACACAGTAACAGATACTCCTTGTTGAACACCATCAAGAGTAAGCATATCCTTTACAGGGTTAGGATATATCCTTAGATCTCCTGCCGATAAAACATTATAGATACTATTAGGAAATAAATATACCTGCCTGCAGTAAGTATTATCCCCGCAACTGTTCGTGACCTTTAGGCATACTATATAACTACCGCTGTCTTTATAATTATGGATTGGGCTTGCTGTTGTAGCAGTATCTCCATCCCCAAAATCCCATCTGTAAGTACTAATGCCCGAGGAACCTGTGTAGGTAAAATTGGCTGTTTGCCCTGTCTTAGTCATACTAAACTGTGGCTCAGGGATATTGGTGCAGTTGCAGTTGCTATGGCCATACTTGGCTATATACCAGTCAGATTCTCCACCAACTTTAGCAAGGGTATTACCCGCAACCGTAAGTGTAGTATAGAAATTACCACCTATATACACATTATTCCTGCCATCAGAAACTGTAGCGTATTCCTCGCAGCCCGATGCAGGTAATTGATCAATACCAAGCACCTTCCCGGTAGTAGTATTGAACCTGGTAATAAACGGGCGATAACCGCTATTAAATGGAAGGCTGAAAGAATCATTAAAGTTCTGCCATTTTAAAAGACCCGGAAATTTACCATGTAACACCACTTCACCGCTATTACGCAGGGTTATGCCGCCATCCACAAAAGTAGCAGCGTTGGTTTTTGCTTCCACACCCCATAATACATTGCCATTGCTGTCCATCTTTATTACAGTAGGACTTATATATATGCTAGACAATTTATCCTTAAATCCATTAAATGTTTCTCCAACATCCAGCAACATGGCGGCATATATACTGCCTTCGCCATCAATACCCAGAGTACCTGCAACACCTCCTACATCACCTGCATCCCCCTGTTTGCACCATATATATTTGCCTGTTTTATCGAAAGCAGCTATGTACTTACTGCTACTAAGTGGAACGCCATTCACGTTCATAGTTGATGTATTTCCGTACCCTGCATAGTAAAACCTACCTGATCTTGTATCCCTTGTTAGCCGGCCACCTGCAACCATCGATTTTAGATTCAACGCGCTGTTAAAATTTCCGGATCTATCATATTGCAAAATATAATCACTAGTCTGAGGCACATTAAGCGTTCCATAAAAATATACGCTAGCCGCCATTTGCAGCATCCAATATACATTGCCTGCACTATCAACATTTAGCCCCAGATCACCTGTATTAATATATGTATTGAGGCTTATTGTATCTGCCTGGGGGGCGCTCAACCATTTATAATTTCCAGCAGTATCGTACTTGATCAAGGACAGGCACTTATTCGTTTTACCTGAAAAAGTAGTATCACTATCTATATGTATCGTATTGCCTCCCTGGCTCCTATCCAGTAAACAGCTTATGTAGACGCCATCCAACTTATCTGTACACACTTCAAAACCATAATCTTTACTTGGCCCTCCTATTACTTTCCACCACCTTAATGATCCATGGCAGTCAAAGCTTGCTAATACTACATCAAATGCTCCATTACCATTTTTTACATCACCATCTACATTTACACTTGCCTGCGCTACATGGCCTACCGCATACACGTTACCATGTACATCCACGGCCATACTGTTTACATGCTCCCATTCGCTGCCACCAGTTGTTTGCGCACTGCCTGCACGCCTGCCCCATTGAAAGGATTGGGCAAAAGAAACATTACAAAAAAGAAATAATATCAGTGAAAAATGAAAAGAGTAGTTTTTTTTCATGATGTCGCATATTGGGTTATTACAATTTAATCATAAAATATTAAATAACCATAGCAAGCTTTTACACCTGCTATGGTTATTATTCTTAGACATTACACGCAAAGACTATTTTACAATACTCAACTTACTGTTAAGCACTGCTTTACCGTCTTGCTTCATTACTACCTGGTAAACACCTGGTGCAAAATCATCCAGCGATAATTGCCAGCTTCCCTTAGCGCCTTGTGCATCCCTGCGCTGCATCATCCTGCCGGTAATATCATACACTTCCAGGCAGCGGTTTTTGCCCTCACCTGTCCATGTATAATCTATCCTCGTACTGTTGTTAGCCGGGTTAGGGGCAATCAGCAACTTCAATGGGCCTGAACTTACGATCGTTTGATCACCATCATGTGATAATGAAGTAGTTCCTTCTTTGCCTTGAGGGTTACATCCTGTTGTAGTCACATACATATCGCCGCTGGTAGCATTACACCAACCGTTATCCAAATACAAGTTGAATGTACCAGGTGCATCAATGTTCAGGTTCGGATAGTCAATCGGAATACCTCCGCCTGCCCATACAGGCAAGCCATTTTTCAGGTATTTCCATTGTACAAAAGACCATATAGGACCTGTGATCAGGTAAGTCTTCTTCGGACAAATTTCCCAGCATCCTGTAGGGAATATCCACAGGTACTCTTTCGGATCTTTTGGCACCCAAAGTGTATTCCTGCTTACGCATCCGTACTGGTCTGTAAATGTGACTTGGTATTTACCACCTGCATACACAGATACCGGTGTACCACTCTGGCCCGTATTCCAGTTAAACGTACCCGGTCCACCGGCAGTGGCAGATAGCTGCACTTCATAGGTAGTGCAATTAACAATACTGAACGACGGATTTGGTGGCGCCGGAGTTCCATGTACGATTACATTAAATATTGCACTTGTTTTGGTACAGTATCCTCCTAATCCATCAGGAACAGAAACAGTTACCTGGTAGGTATGTGTACCCGGACTGCTGTAGATGTCCGTATAGCTTGGAGTTGTAATCGCTGTTGGCGAACCGTCAACGGTCCAGCTATAAGTGATATTAGGATCGCTACCAGCATAACCGTTCAATGTATAGCCAACATTTTCGCATTGATCGCTATCACCTGTAATCACTGCGTCGGGAACTTGTACTACTACTAACGTGTCTCCCAAAGTACTCTCCACACAGCCATACTGATCCTCTACGTGTACCCAGTAATACCCGGATTCAAACACATTAAATGGACGATATGTGGTATGTGCCATCAATGTATTATCATTATACCAATCGTAATAAGGTGGAACCGGTAATACCGTACCTGCATTAGGAGCATAGTCGAGCGTTACTGTACTTCCCTCACATGCGTGATTTGTTGACAATGCTGTTCTACCCTTCAGATCATCTGGTACAATACGGATACGTTTGGTAATGGAAGCTACACAACCATAGTCGTCGGTTACTGTAAGTCGCACGTTGTACAAACCGGCAGCACCATATACCCTGTAAGGGTTGTACTGGTTATTACCACTCAGGTCGCCAAAATCCCAATCAGCAAACATACCTGAAGGCGTACTCGTATTGGTAAACTGTACAGATGCCTCTTGTTCACACGTAACTGGCCTGTAGAAAGAGAAAGATGCTACAGGCAACGCCGGCACATTAATAACCACTGTAGTGGTACAGTTTGCATACGGCGACAAAGACTGTATCACATTGATCGTATGTGGCCCCGGAGTAAGGAAGCCTGAATAGGTCTGCGAAGAACCTGACGAAGTTGGCGGTCCGGTAACAGGCACATCTATATAGAAGGCATAGTTAGTACCAACAATACCTGGTCCTGCAGTAAGTGTCACGCCGCGTCCGCCACCAGAGCTGGTACAATTGTAATCTTCCTTCAGGTCTGGTTTATATGGAATGATAACAGTTGTATCATGGCACACGGTACAGGTATCGCCTACCATATCATCATATGTAGCGCAGTAGCGTATGGTATGATTTCCATAGTCAAAACTATTGGTCATACTAAACTCAGTACCACCCAAGCCATAAGAACTGAAACCTACGATCTCGCTCCATGTATAGCTACCCGGTATATAACCTGTAGCGGTATGGGTTGAGTTGAAGGTGTATGTTTGGCAAGAGCCGTTAACTGCAGATGTAATACCCGTAGAAGCCGGTATCATCAGGTTACAAGGACATACATTCAATATGAACAAGGTATCCGTCATTGCCGGGCAACCGTTGGATGAGGTTATCTGCACTGTGTAATAACCAAATGCACTTGCCGTATAAGTAGAACTTGTAGCACCGGATATTGGAGCGCCGTTAAAATACCACTGGAATGACGAAGCAACAGGTCCACTCACATACGTGGCTGTAAGCAATTGCGAGAATGTGTTACAGAAACTGATACGTCCATAGCTGCCCCATGGAGATATACCATACCTCGATATCGGCTTCACCAAAATACTATCGATCACACTGTCTTTACCGGGACAGGTGTAAGGATTGTAAATGATGGCCTTGACAGTTTTATATACGTTAACTGTGTTGTATATATCATAGGTGTAATCTACACTGGCATCATCAGTGAATGACGGCCGTCCATCGCCAAAATTCCACAATACAGATGTACCACCTGTGTTCAATGTTGCAGTGAACTGTGTACTATCACAAATAGTGGCAGGTAATGTTACAAAGAATGGCGGCGGGAATTGCCCGATATGTATCAGTATAGAATCCTGGTAGGTATCAAAGCAACGCCTCATTTTACAACGCAGCCATACCGTGCCCGAGGTCTTATTAAATAAGATAGTCGGATTCGGAGTACCATCGCCACTGGCAACACTGGCCATCAGTGGGTTAGAAAGTGTCCACTCATATGTTTCACCGGTTGTATAGGTAGCAAAGTAGCCATGATAGCTGCTTGGACAAACACTATCCGGCCCTGTAACTGCGAGGTTCACAATTAGTGGATGCACCGTATCTGTGATGGTATCAGAAGGACAGTAAGGCATTTCCTTGCTTGTCCTCCAGGAATAGATCACAAACGGGCCTGATGAAGAAAGATTCATCTTAATGAAACTTTGCTTACCGCTACCCGCATTTACTGTACCATTGAGCATGCCCCAGTTATATAAAGTACCAGGCAGGTCATTACCTGCTATAAACTTCATCTCTACCCCTTTACAGAAGTATTTAGGCCCTATGATCGTATCCGGTGGTGCCGGTAACGAATCTACTTTTATATATAAAGGAGAAGGAGGGCAGAAACTTGTACCACTTACCTCCAGCTTATATATACCTACTTCATCAAAGTACGCAGGGAAACTGCTGGTTGATGTAGCCGTTTGCGTGGCGGTACTTGGTTTGGTCAGTATCCAGTTGCCCGGATGCCCATATAGTGTATTATATGTTACCGTAGAACCAAAACATGCTTTGTCCGGACCGTCAATCGATTCAGGATCCAACACGTTAATGTTGATGGTAGCCTTGCCACCACATCCAAGTAATGTATTTTTATAAATACATGTAATAGTTACCGGCCCTCCAACAGATGTATTCAGCACTATTTCATTAGGCTGATCCGTAGTGCCCAATGTGGCACCTGTACCGGTAGAAATGCTCCAGTTGAATTTGGTAGTTGGCCATTGCGGCAACCTGTATATGTATTGGCTGTTAGGGCATACAATAGTTGGCCCTACAATCGTACCGATATTCATTACAATAGGCACTTTAGCAACGGAGAATGCACACGGCAAGCCACAACCGGATGCGTCAAACATCACATAGCCAAAGCCATCAGGGCCCGGGGTATCCCATTTTATCTGAACCGTGGTAGGGGTTGCCGAAACGATGGTACCTCCTATTACAGACCATGCTCCCGGGCAAGTCGATGCAACACTGTAGTTTGCAACTTCATTCTGGCACACCACCCTTGGGCATTCTATCTTCATACGCACATTCGGATCTACTTTTATCAGGATAGAATCCGTTGTAGAGCATCCACAAGCATTGGTTACCGTAAGCTTAGCCCAATAAGATGTAGGCATACTACCAATAGTAGTGTACTGATGCGTTATTGGTGTTAAGAAACCTCCCACAGCATTGCTGAATGTTCCATCACCAAAATCCCATCTCCAGGATACTATCGGAGACCCGGCCGGTGCCATAGAACCGTCAAGAAATACGATCTCTGTACTATCACATACATTGAGCACCCGCATATTAGTATCGGGCAGTGCTATGATATGCGCAATGGGAGCATCTATTACGTCAATACATACGGTCTTTGTACCCTGGCATCCATTAACGGTAGTTTCATTAACGGTAATAGAAGCAGACCCTGCACCACCCCAGCAGATACGGGCGCTGTCCCCATCAGGGTCAAGCGGAGTAATGCTAACTGAACCTGAAGCAGACCAGGCGAACGTACTGCCTGCTGCCCCCCATGCGTGGTAAACAACACAACTATAGGCACAAACCTTTATACAGCCCGTATCATCAAACTCTGGTTTAGGAACCCTGTTATCAAACACGGTATCACCCAGGTGTTGGCAGGCAACCCTGGTGTCTGTGGTTATCAACGGCTTTGGCGTCGGATACACGGTAACCGATAAGATGCCGGAATCTATTGGAGCACCGGCGGCATTATGCATTACTACTTTTACATTATCTGTACCTGCGAGCCCCCAATAGATAGTAGCGCTGCTGCTACTACTGGTAAGCACGGTACCAAGAGATCCGGATGTCCATGTGTAAGTAAAACCAGGCGTTGGTGTAATGGTGTAGGTGTGGCTTGTCTTCTGGCAAACATTAACGTCTCCGCTAATGACCGGTGTCTGTCCCCGCGCCACACTAAGGCAAAAGAACATCATTGCACCGATGAGGGCAACAATTGGATTGTTTTTCATGATTCGTGTATTTTAAGGTGAAAGAAAACTTTATTGATATAATGCACTTATATCACAGATCGATCTTCTTATCGGGGTTCACAGGAATCGATGAAACTATTGTATCCTATAGGGAGGACATAAGGATGCTTACGGCAGATTCCAATGAAGGAACCGTTTGGATATCCTAATATTGAAGACGGGAAAAGAGTAGCGCGAACGCATGGTTTGTAGTGTGTATAATGCTTTCATGTTGGTGTGTTTTAAAGATGGTTGGGATAGCTGCATCACATTTTTTGTGATACGTTACAAAGTTTCAGAATATTATTTCACAAAAACAACCGTTAAAACACCCATTTTTTGATAATTTATTTTACACGCTTTTTAACCTGATAAATAAAAAAGGCACTGCAAAATGAATTGCAGTGCCAATTATCAAAAATAGATAGTTTTACTAGAACATAAAGCTAATACCAAGGGTACCACCATAACTAACTTGCTGGTTCTTGATAGTGTTGTTCAGTACAGAATTATACGTGCCAATTTTATCCGTTAGACGTGTATTCCAGTTATCAGAGCTGTTACTAAAATTTTGGTACATATAATAGCCGCCCACCTGCAATCCTATATGATTGCTAAGCCTAAAGGTTACCTGTGGCTGAAATATAACACCGATTGTACCGTTTTTATAATTAAACGTTCCGGATGCCCCGGCCGATTCATTTAAGCCAACATTATATCCTTGTGCTTTAAAGCTGTTAAAATAAGCTACCTGGCCACCATCGCCTTTAGTACGATTGTATTGGTCTTCAGTAATCAACCAGTCAGATCGGTCAGGAACAGGCGAGTTGTCATACACGGTAGTATATCCATCTCCTGTTTGCGCATACTTGTAGGCTGCTTCATAATTAAAGGTGCCGCTACCGGTATAGTCCACTTTGGTTTGCACACTATAAGTAATGCCCGCGTCTATCATAATACCAACCACTTTCGATAGCTGCGTGCGGTATTTAACCACAACCGGTATCGCAATGTTAGTAGTCTTTAGTGATTCCTTCACAGGCCCTTGGGCGGTGATCATTTGCCTGTAGGTCGCGTTTTGGAAATCTGTTGACTGGTATTGCACCGCCCAATTGTTAAGACTTAGGTCGCCATCGTGGGTAGCATACATTACACCGGTTGCTATGCCCCACTCCCTGCGCTTATCAAAGAAGAACCCTATCTGCAGGCTACCGCCATAGGAGGTCTTGTTATCAAAGCTGGTACTTTCAGGCACCCTGTTGTAGATAGCATTGGTATAGTTCAAGCCTGTGGTACGCATGCTCATCTTTTCCCATACACCACCTATCATACCATTGACGCCTATATACCACCTGCCTATGTGCGCATTACTCTGTGCGTTGGCTGCAACAGCCAGGCTCATTATTCCTATTATATTCAGAAGCTTTTTCATAAGCGAAATTCTCTTTAGTTTTTAATGAAACGAGATGTATTTACCCTTGTACCATTTTGCAGCACAGTTACCATATAAACCCCTGCAGATATATCAGAAATATCTACTTGCGCTCCTTTATTGATAAATGTGCCAGACTTGATGCGTTTACCCGATACATCATATACCTCATAGCTAAGGTCATTTACAACTCCGCTAACTTCAATGTTCACCATTTCTGTTGCAGGGTTTGGATAAACACGAACAGTGGTTGCTTCTTCGTTTATCGACTGTATGCCGGTAGCCATGTTATAATAGCTCTTCTGCTGGCAACCATTTTTCATGGTCATCACCCAATAGTTCCTGTTAACGAAATCGGGGTTCGGATTGTAATAATCCTGGCCTGTCTCTTTAGCTATTATTGCAGAGTCAAGTGTAGTAACATCATCATAGCCCCACACGTAAGCATCCACATCGTTTTGCAGGCATACAAACCTGTTGTTTATGTAGATCACTTTAGGATTTTGGGCATCATTAGCACCTACAGTTACTGTATAGGTAGCCTTACTACGGCAACCGGTACTGGTAATAGTAGAAGTGAGGGTAATAACACTCATTCCTTCTTTCGGGAAGCTGATCAATGCATTTTGTGCGCGATTACTACTTTGCGCCCAAACTATTGCATTACTGGCCGTCCAGATATAACTGCTACCTGCAGGTGCCGGCAATGAAGCACCAAAGTTTTGATACATAGTTTGCTCGCAAACCGTGTTTGCAGGTTTTACTGATATTGTAGCAATTACCGGTGTTGGATGCACAGTTAATACTACATTCTGGGTATTGCTGCAACCATTGGCAGTTAATGTATACACATAAGTAACATTAATATCCTGTGCAGTTGAGTTGGTCAGCACTTCATTGATAGCACCCTTGCCGGAAGAAGTGGCTGGTGTAATACCTGAAACCTGGGCACGTGTCCATGTCACAGTGGTGCCTGGCGTTGCACTTGCAGGATTATACACAAACGCATCATCGCTACATATAACACCTGTGAGTGACGTACTTAATTGCGGTGTTGGGTTCACCACCAAAGTAAAGCTTTGGGTGTTAGTACAGCCATTCGCGATAAGTGTATAGTTATAAGTAACAGTTACCGGTAATGGTGTAGTATTGGTCAATGTCTCAGATATAGAACCGGTACCACTGCTTGCCGGGGTACTGATACCCGTTACTGCGGCACGTGTCCAGGAGAAGCTGGTACCCGCAGTAGCACTTGTTGGCGTATAAGAGGCCAATGTGTTGTTACAAATTGGACTTACGACAAGTGGTGAGCTCAACTTCGGAGTAGGATTAACAATCACCGTTACATCCTGGGTGTTAGTACAGCCATTGGCATCCAGCGTATAAGTATATATTACACTGATTGGATCCGCAGTAGTATTTTCCAATGATTCATTAGGATCATTTACACCATTTGCCGCAGGATTAGAAATGCCTGTGATGGCAGCACGGCTCCAGCTAAAGCTGGTACCCGTCGTTGCGCTTGCAGGCAAATAGGTAAACAGATCGTTATTACATATTGGTGCAGGCGTCAGTGTAGTTGACAACTTCGGAGTAGGATTTACCGTATAAGTAAATGTACCTGTATTTCCTACACAGCTATTAGCGGTTGGTGTTACGGTCACGGTTGCTACCACCGGAGCAGTAGTTATGTTAGTTGCAAGGAACGATGCTATATTACCTGATCCGGAGGCCGCAAGGCCAATTGATGTTGTGTTATTGGTCCAGGCAAAGGAGGTTCCAGTTACAGAGCCGGCAAAGTTTACCGCGCTTGTGCTGGAATTATTACACAAAACCTGGTTAGCAACCACATTCACATCAGGTGTTGGATTTACCGTATAGGTAAATGTACCTGTGTTACCTATACAACTATTAGCGCTTGGTGTAACAGTTACTGTAGCCACAACAGGAACACTGGTAGTATTGGTTGCAGTGAATGCACCGATATTGCCATTACCCGTTGCTGCAAGGCCAATGGAAGTTGTGTTGTTTGTCCATGCATAAGCTGTACCACTTACCGATCCGCTAAAGCTTACAGAGTTTGTGGTAGCACCGTTACATAATGTTTGGTTAGCCACTGTATTTACAGTTGGAGTTGGATTTACGGTAATAATAAAGCTCTTGTTACTGCCTACGCAACTGTTAGCACTTGGCGTTACCGTAACGGTAGCAAGTACAGGCACATTCGTGCTGGCAGTTGCGGTAAACGAAGCTATATTACCGGTGCCTGAAGCCGCAAGGCCTATAGATGTAGTACTGTTAACCCATGCATAGCTGGTGCCACTTACAGATCCTGTAAAGTTCACTGCCGTAGTTGCCGCATTATTACAAACCGTTTGATTTGCTATGGCATTAACATCAGGAGTAGGATTAACTGTTATATTAAACGACTTACTGCTACCTATGCAACTATTTGCAGATGGCGTAACAGTAACAGTAGCAATAACAGGCGCACTGGTAATATTGGTAGCTGTAAATGCAGCAATATTACCCGTTCCTGAAGCCGCAAGCCCAATCGAGGTTGCGCTATTGATCCATGAATAAGTAGTACCACTTACAGAACCGCTGAAATTTATTGCAGTTGTAGTAGCACCGTTACATAATGCCTGGTTTAAAATAGTATTCACATCAGGTATTGGGTTAATAACCACTGTAGCACTGCTCAACATAGAGCGGGTACACGTGGTAGTAGTGTTCGTTGCTATCACTGTATAAATCCCCGCTGCAGTTTGGTTACCAAAGCTTATAGCAAAACCGGTGCCTGTTACTGGGCTGCCTGTAGCTACAACGCCATTATATAGCTGATAAGTAGTATTTGTTTCGCTACCACTTAACCCGATTGCTACGCCTGCCCCGCCTGCGCAATATGCGCCACCACCGGTTACACTGTATTGCACAATAGCTGGTGGCTGTGTAATGGTATATGTTTTATTTGCAGTACAACTATTAGCATCCGTTACAGTTACTGTATAAGCACCGGCTACAAGGCCACTGGCTGTAGCGCCCGTACCGCCGCTTGGCGACCAGGAATAAGTATAACCCGGTGTACCGCCTGTTGGAGTGACAGTGGCACTACCGTTAGCTAATCCGAAACAGGAAACATTTGTTTGAGAACCTGTTGACAAGCTAATAGCAGTAGGTTGGGTTACTGTGAAGTTCTTATTCAGTGTACAAGCATTAGCATCTGTAATAGTAACCGTGTAAGCACCCGCAGTAAGGCCGGTTGCTGTGGCTGCAATACCTCCAGTCGGAGACCATGAATATGTATAACCCGGTGTACCACCGCTAACTACTACTGCAGCTGTACCATTGCTACCGCCATTACAGCTAACATTGGTTTGAGAGGTAGATGCAGTTAATGCAGTTGGCTGCGTTAATGTAAAGTTTTTGGTTAGCTGACAAGTATTCGCATCTGTTATCGTTACTGTATAGCTACCTGCAACAAGGCCGGTTGCTGAAGCCGCAGTACCGCCGCTTGGAGACCAGGAATAAGCATAACCCGGTGTTCCACCGCTAACCACGACACTGGCTGCACCATTACTACCTCCATTGCAGGAAATATTGGTTTGGGAAGTGCTGGCAGTCAGAGCTGTTGGTTGTGTTATAGTAAAGTTTTTAGTTAAAATACAAGTGTTACCATCCGTAACGGTTACTGTATAGCTGCCGGCAGTCAAACCTGTTGCTGTTGCAGCCGTGCCGCCACTTGGAGACCATGAGTAATTATATGGGCCGGTGCCACCTGTCACATTTACACCTGCAGTACCATTGCTGCCACCATTACAGCTCACGTTAGTTTGAGAAGTTGATGCAGCAAGTGCTGTTGGCTCGGTAATAGTGCAATTTTTCGTAATAGCACATGCATTAGCATCTGTAACTGTAACTGTATAAGTACCTGCTACAAGGCCGGTTGCTGTGGCTGCTATGCCGCCACTCGGCGCCCATGAATAGGTATACCCGGGAGTTCCTCCGCTTACGGTTACCGTCGCTGTACCGTTGCTGCCACCGTTACAGCTCACGTTTGTCTGAGACGTAGACGCACTTAATGCCGTAGGCTCTGTTATGGTAAATGTTTTGGTCATGGTACAGCTGTTGGCGTCAGTAATAGTTACTGTATAAGTACCAGCAGCAAGCCCAGTAGCCGTTGCTGCAGTACCGCCACTTGGAGACCATGAGTATGTATAACCAGGTGTACCGCCACTAACTACTACACTCGCAGTACCATTGCTGCCGCCATTACAACTCACATTTGTTTGAGAAGTAGATGCGCTTAATGCGGTAGGTTCTGTTATAATAAAGTTTTTAGTAGAAGTACAACTATTAGCATCTGTAATAGTTACCGTATAGCTACCAACAGAAAGCCCGGAAGCTGTAGCAGCAGTGCCGCCACTCGGAGACCAGGAATAGGTATAACCCGGTGTACCGCCGGTTACAACTACAGCCGCAGAACCAGTGCTGCCGCCATTACAAGCAACATTTGTTTGAGATGTGCTGGCTGTTATTGCAGAAGATTGAACTAGTGTAGCATTTTTAGTTGTGGTACAACCGTTAGCATCGGTGGCCGTAACTGTGTAAATACCTGCTGAAAGGCCGGTTGCTGTTGCAGCCGTGCCACCACTTGGCGACCAGGAATACGTATATCCCGGTGTGCCGCCTGTTACAGATACAGTTGCCGCACCTGTACTACCACCATTACATGCAATATTTGTTTGTGAGGTTATTGTTGCAGTCATTCCCGACGAGGGCTGTGTCAAAGTAGCGTTTGCAGTTGCTGTACAGCCATTATTATCTGTTACCGTTGCTGTATAACTACCCGCTGACAAGCTTGTGGCTGTTGCAAAACTGCCGCCGGTTGGCGACCAGGAATAACTATAAGGAGCAGTACCCCCACTACCTGCAACCGTAGCCGAACCGGTACTGCCACCGTAACATGCAAGGTTTGTCTGGGCTGTTATAGAAGCTGACAAAGATGCTGCCGGCTGGGTAATTGTAAAGTTTCTTGTTGTCTGGCAGGTATTATTATCGGTGATCGTCACTGTATAGCTACCTGCAGCAAGGCCTGTAGCAGTAGCTGCTGTACCACCGCTGGGCGACCAGGAATAACTATAAGGCGAAGTGCCGCCACTTACGCTTACTGTAGCGGTACCATTGCTTCCACCACGACAGCTTACATTTGTTTGAGAACTTGTTGCAGATATTGCAGGGGGCTGTGTTATGGTAAAATTCTTAGTAGCGGTACATGCGTTGGCATCTGTAATAGTTACAGTATAATTACCGGCAGCAAGGCCGGTTGCAGTAGCTGCTGTACCACCACTTGGCGACCAGGAATAAGTATATCCGGGAGTCCCTCCGCTTACGCTTACTGTAGCTGTACCGTTACTACCACCATTACAACTTACATTATTCTGAGATGTAGTAGCTGATATTGCTGAAGGTTGAGTGATGGTATAATTACGTGTAGCAGTGCAGCCTTTGTTACTGGTAACTGTAACTGTATAGCTACCCGCACTGAGCCCGGTTGCCGTTGCAGCAGTGCCTCCACTTGGCGACCAGGAATAAGTATATGGCGTTGTACCGCCACTTGGCGTAACAGTAGCGCTACCATTACTACCACCATTACAGGATACATTGGTCAGGGAACCACTTGTAGAGACTGTTTCAACTGTTAATGTAGCTGAGGTGGTAGTTGCAGCAGGACTAACAGCACCTGTAGCAACCATTCTGTAAGAATAGCCATCCATACCCGATGTAGCACCTGTAATAGTAAGTGTAGTACTAGTGGCACCGGAGTATACCCCGCCGTTGCTGATATTTCCAAAACCTAATCCCTGGTTCACCTGCCATTGGTAGCTGGTAGCATTACTGGCCGCTGCTGTAAATGAAGTATTACCACCGGAGCAAGCAGTTTTGTTACTCGGGTTTGTGGTTATAGATGGTGCTGATGCTGACCCCGTTACCGTATAGGTCATTGTCCATGAAGAACCTGTAGAAAAGTTGGCGAATACCAGTGTAGTTACGGGCCCACTTAAAGGATAGGATGCATAGCTACCGGGAATGCTGCCCGAACCTGCACCCGGCCCATTGTAATCGCCAACGCCTACCACGCTTACGCCACCGCTAAATCCACCACCGGATATGCTATAGCTAATACCGGTGATCTGCAGACCAGAGGAAAGGCTGATCGTGAACCAATCCTGCCCATCAGCTGTAGTAGCCAATGTACCGCTTACTGTGTATGTACCGGCAGATGAGATGCTCAGGCTATTACCCGGCGAACTGTTTGAAAGATCTGTACCTTCAGAATAAAGTACAGTAGCCCGTCCCGCCAGGCTTGCTGAAAGTAGGAATAGTAACAGGACAAATGATTTCCTGACGTTCATGGGAATACGTCTGACGTAAAAGTGCATCATAGCAATTTTTGTGTTAATGAATGAATATCGGATCAGCCGGTATGGTGATCTAATGTGACCTCTATTGTAACTAGCGACAAATATCTAAAATACTTACTACAAATGAAAGGGTGAAAAACACCGGAACTCCATAAATCTTTTAGAGAACGTAATTTAGCTTCATGCATGTACCGGATAATTCCTTAAAAACCAGCTCCTATCATTTCTTTAAAGGTTCCTGGAGCTTTAATCGTGACATCAAAATTGATAACGGAATAACAATATATGGAACAGCTACCGGCAACGCTGTTTTTGAACCTAAAACAGAATTTACAGACTGCAATACACTTATTTACTCCGAAAAAGGTATGCTTACTATCAGTCAAACCCAGGTAACATCCACTTTCCACAGAAGCTTCAGATATGTTTTTGCTGATACGATGGCGGTTTATTTCAATGATGGGGTGGATATAGGTAAACTATACCAGGAATACCGGTCAGATGAAAACAAACAAACATTTACTTCATCAGATGCACATCTTTGTGTAGCAGACAATTATAATGCAGAATACAAGATTTTTGACGACAAGAGCTTTCGGTTAATACAATCTATACAAGGGCCTAAAAAAGACTTCCTAATTATTACTGACTTCCAAAAAAGCATTATTAAATAGCAAAAACACATTGTTGTTTACAAAATATTTTTTTTGCTGATAAAAAATATTGCTCTTACTTTGCATCACAATACGGTAATTATGTTATTCAATCAGCTGCATCATCATCATTTCCATACCTCGCACAGGCGGGCATGAAATGACATGCAGTTAAGCTAAATATCTTTCACAGCCGCCTGAGTATCTCGGGCGGCTGTTTCTTTTACTCCAACTGGTTTACTCGGGCATCAACATCCTCAAAATGAGTAAACTAAAGATCGCAATTCAAAAAAATGGCCGCCTGAGTGAAAAATCACTGCAGATGCTTGCAGAATGTGGGTTAAGGTTATCAAACTACGACAGGAAACTAAAAGCTGAGGCTTCAAATTTCCCAGCCGAGGTATTATTTCTCCGCGACGATGATATACCTCAGTACGTAGAAGATGGCGTAGCAGACATCGGCATTGTTGGTGAAAACCTTGTAGCCGAAAAATCAAAAAACATATCGGTTGTCCGCAAGCTGGCCTTTGCACAATGCAGGTTATCTCTTGCTATTCCCAAAGATGAGCCTTATGAAGGATTACATTATTTTCAAAATAAGAAAATCGCCACCAGCTACCCTAATACCCTGAAAAACTATCTCGACAAGCAGGGCATCAAGGCACAGATAGAAGAAATTGGCGGCAGTGTAGAGATAGCTCCGGGCATCGGCCTGTCACAAGGGATATTCGATATAGTAGGCACCGGAAGTACATTATTGATGAATGGGCTGAAAGAAGTAGCCGTTGTGATGCAAAGCGAGGCAGTCCTGATTGCTAATACCAACCTGCAACCCTCCAAACAACAAATACTCGATCAGCTCCTTTTCAGGATAAAGGCTGTAAAGGATGCAGCTTGCAACAAATACATATTGCTTAATGTGCCTGACAATTGCCTCTCGCAGGTAATCTCCTTATTGCCGGGCATAAAAAGTCCTACGGTTATGCCGCTTGCTATACCCGGTTGGAGCAGTGTGCACACGGTTATCAAAGAACAGGCGTTCTGGGAGGTAATCTCTCAACTGAAAGAAGCGGGTGCAGAAGGCATTCTTGTATTAGATATAGAAAAAATGATAGCATAAAATGAAACAGGTGAACTATCCTAAAAGGGAAGAATGGAATGATCTGTTCTTGCGCCCCGTACAAGAGCAGGAAGAGCTGGGCAATACCATTAGACAGGTATTCAGAACCATTGCGCAAGATGGAGACGCAGGTGTTTTGAAATACACACAACAGTACGACTACCCGGAAGCTAAAGTAATCTCAACCGTTTCCCTGGCCGATGCGGGTAATAAACTATCCGACGAACTTAAAAATGCCATACAACTGGCCCAAAATAATATAAGCAAATTCCATAGCACACAGATAGAACACCCTATAAAATTAGATACTATGCCGGGTGTAACCTGTTGGCGTGAAAGCAGGCCTATTGATCGAATTGGAATATACATCCCCGGCGGCAGTGCTCCTCTTTTTTCTACTGTACTGATGCTTGCTATCCCTGCACAACTGGCAGGATGCAGAGATGTGATACTTTGTACCCCACCCGACCGTAATGGCAACATAGACCCTGCCATACTATATGCGGCATATATTACCGGGGTTTCTAAAGTCTTTGCGATAGGCGGTGCACAAGCCATAGCAGCAATGGCAATAGGTACGTCAACTATATCACGGGTAGATAAAATATTTGGCCCCGGCAACCAATATGTTACTGCTGCCAAAACCTATGCCCAGCAATTAGGCATAGCCATTGATATGCCGGCAGGCCCCAGCGAAGTACTGATCATCGCAGATAAACATGCAAACCCGGCTTTCGTAGCAGCAGACCTGTTGTCGCAGGCAGAGCACGGAGCAGACAGCCAGGCAATTTTACTATCCGACAGCAAAGACACTATAGACAATGTGCTAAGCGAGTTAAGTATTCAATTATCATTACTGCCGCGAAAAGCAATAGCACAACAGGCATTACAAAATAGCCGGGCAATATTATTAAGCAACCTGGATGAATGCATCGATTTCAGTAATGGATATGCCCCGGAGCACTTAATAATCGCAACAGAGAATGCTGAAGAACTGGCGGACAAGGTGAATAACGCAGGTTCTGTATTCATCGGCAAATACAGCTGCGAAAGCGCCGGGGACTATGCAAGCGGCACTAACCATACATTGCCCACCAACGGTTATGCACGTAACTATAGCGGTGTATCTGTAGACAGTTTTTTAAAGAAGATCACATTTCAGCGAATTACTGCAGAAGGCATTTTCAATATTGGTCCGGCTATAGAAACACTTGCTGCAGCAGAGGGACTGATAGCCCACAAAGAGGCCGTAACCATAAGGTTAAACGCATTAAACAACATTAAAAAATAATTCAAGCTATGCGAAGCCTGTCTTCATTAGTACGACCAAATATTTTATCGCTCGCACCCTACTCCAGTGCCAGAAGCGAATATTCAGGGAAAGGAAGCGTTTTCTTAGACGCAAACGAAAATCCATTTGGCATATATAATCGCTACCCCGATCCGATGCAAAAAGCATTAAAGGAGGAGCTGTCTGGCATCAAAAATATAAACCCGGAAAGCATATTTATCGGTAATGGCAGCGATGAAGTAATTGATTTGTGTTATAGGATATTCTGCCGCCCCGGCGTCGACAATGCCATTACCATAATTCCATCGTATGGAATGTATGACGTTTCAGCGGCCATTAATGATATCAATCTTATTAAAATTCCATTAGATCAAAACTTTCAGCTCGATGCCAACATGCTATTACCATACAATAATGATGAGAATACAAAGCTCCTGATCTTATGTTCGCCTAATAACCCAACCGGCAACCTGCTGGAAAACATAGATGATGTTATCAATAATTTCGAGGGCATTGTATTAGTAGATGAGGCTTACATAGACTTTGCAGGAAGCCTATCCTATATTCAGAAATTGGCTACACACCCCAACCTCATTGTCACACAAACCCTGAGCAAAGCATATGGCTTAGCTGCAGCACGTGTTGGCATAGCCTATGCTTCCCGCGAAATTATTCGCTTGTTCAACAAGGTAAAGCCGCCTTACAATGTCAGTGCCCTGAACCAATCCGCAGCCCTCACTGCCTTGAAAGAAAGGGAAGAGTATGAAAACCAGAAGCAATTACTACTCACAGAACGTAAGCGTGTTGCAGAGGTGCTGATCAATGCTCCTGCTGTAAAAAAAGTATATCCGTCAGATGCCAATTTTTTACTGATAGCAGTGGATGGTGCTAACGAATTATATCAATATCTCTTAAATCTTGGCATCATCACACGCAATAGGAATACGCAAATACCCGGCTGTATTCGTATCACTATCGGCACGCCAACAGAAAACGATGAATTATTGAACGCCATTCTGCAATTCTCAATTTGATATATAACAATGAAAAAAGTATTATTCATAGATCGCGACGGAACATTGATCATTGAACCACCAACAGATTACCAGGTAGACAGCCTGGAAAAACTGGAATTCTATCCACAGGTATTCAGGTATCTCTCCATGATAGCTGAAGAGCTGGATTACGAACTGGTGATGGTAACCAACCAGGACGGGCTGGGCACTTCTTCCTTTCCTGAAGCGGCCTTTTGGCCGGCACACAACAAAATGATGGATGCATTTGCAAAAGAAGGCATCCGGTTTTCAGATATTTTAATAGATCGTAGCCTGCCGGTTGATAATGCCCCTACGAGAAAACCGGGCACTGCAATGCTTGGCAGATACCTTACAAGCGATTATGACCTGTCACGTTCCTTCGTCATTGGAGATCGCATCACAGACGTACAATTAGCCCAAAATCTGGGTGCTAATGCTATATACTTAGGCAACGAACTACAGGCATCGGCTATACTATCCACTACAAGCTGGAAAGACATCTACCATCTCCTGAAGAAACTCAACAGAACCAGCAAGACCGTACGCAAGACAACGGAGACGAATATAGAAGCACAGGTAAACCTCGATGGCAATGGGCAATATAATATTAAAACAGGTGTTGGCTTTTTCGACCACATGCTGGAACAGGTTGCCAAACACAGTAGTATAGACATTTCCATTTCGGTACAAGGAGATCTCCACATCGACGAGCACCACACTATAGAGGATACCGGCCTTGTATTAGGTACTGCCATTAAGGAAGCATTAGGTAAAAAAACAGGTATAGAACGCTATGGCTTTTTATTACCAATGGATGATTGCCTGGCTCGGGTAGCAATAGATTTTAGTGGCCGTCCATGGCTGGTTTGGGATGCGCCATTCCTACGTGAAAAGATTGGCGATATGCCTACAGAAATGCTGTTTCATTTTTTCAAATCGTTTAGCGATGCTGCAGGATGCAATCTGAATATCACTGCAACAGGCAACAATGAACACCACAAGGCAGAAGCCATTTTTAAAGGATTCGCAAAGGCAATAAAAATGGCAGTAAAGCAGACGGGCGAACAAACCATTCCAAGTACAAAAGGTTCTATATGATAGCTATCATTCAATACGGTGCAGGTAATACAGGCTCGGTGCAGAATGCCCTAAATAGACTTGGTGTGCAAAGCATCATAACTGACGATGCTGCTACTATAAAAAATGCGGAAAAGGTGATCCTCCCCGGTGTTGGTGAGGCAAGTACAGCTATGCAGTCCTTGGCTACCACAGGGCTCGACAAACTAATTCCAACACTCAGGCAACCTGTATTAGGCATTTGCCTGGGTATGCAATTGCTTTGTAACAGATCTGAAGAAGGTGACACCACTTGTCTTGGAGTATTTGATGCGGATGTAATAAAATTTCCAACAGGCCACATCGTACCGCATATGGGTTGGAATAATATAACAGACATAAAAGGAGAGCTGTTACTGGGCGCGAACGATGCCGATGTATACTTTGTACATAGCTACTATGTACCTGTATGCGCAGATACCATTGCCACCTGCAACTATATCCTGCCCTTTAGCGCAGCTATGCAGAAGAATAATTTTTATGCAACACAGTTCCACCCCGAAAAATCTGGCGGTATTGGCGAGCAGATATTAAATAACTTTTCAGCTATATGAATATTATACCCGCTATAGATATCATCAACGGCAAATGTGTACGTCTGCAGCAAGGAGATTACAACAAAGTAACCACCTACCTCGCAGATCCACTCGATATCGCATTACAATACCGGGATCATGGGCTGCAATACCTGCACCTTGTAGACCTGGACGGAGCTAAAAACGGGAAGGTGACGAATCACAGGGTATTAGAGCAAATTGCCCGTGCTACTGATCTCATCATAGATTTTGGTGGTGGCATCCGTACAGATGCGGATATACAACTTGCATTTGACAGTGGTGCTAGCAAAATAACACTCGGCAGCATTGCCATCAAAAAACCTGCTACAGTAATAACATGGCAAAAGAAATATGGTAGTGACAAGTTAATACTCGGTGCCGATTGCAACAATGGAAAGATCGCCATTAATGGATGGGAGGAAACAACGTCTATAGGCATTAATTCTTTTATACAAGGATATAAAGAATACGGTCTTACACAAGTGATGTGTACCGACATAGCCTGCGACGGTATGCTGGCAGGCGCGTCTGCAGAACTATACAAAGCCATACTGGCAGAAAATATCGATATACAGCTTATAGCAAGTGGCGGTATTCGCTCCATAGACGACGTAAATACATTAAAACAAATTGGTTGCGACGGTGCCATTATTGGCAAAGCCATCTACGAAGGCTTTATCCAACTAAACGAACTAAGAAACTATGTTGAAGAAACGAATAATACCTTGTCTTGATATAAAGGACGGTCGAACAGTAAAAGGCACCGGATTTATAGACTTAAAAGATGCCGGCGACCCGGTAGAGTTGGCTCAAAAATATGCTTTGCAGGGCGCAGATGAGTTGGTATTCCTGGACATAACTGCCACCGTTGAGAACCGCAAGACATTGTGCGAACTGGTAGAAAAGATAGCAACCGCCATCAACATCCCATTTACGGTAGGCGGTGGCATACGTACCGTTGATGATGCTGCACTGCTTATCAGGTCCGGAGCAGATAAGGTGAGCATTAATTCTGCTGCATATAACAACCCGGCGCTGATACAAGACATCGCTACACGTTTTGGCACCCAATGCGTAGTAGTGGCAATCGATGCAAAGCAGATTGACAATATATGGAATGTATTTACCAATGGCGGACGGACCGATACGGGATGTGAAGTGACAGTATGGGCACAGAAAGCGGTAGGCTATGGAGCAGGCGAGATATTGCTCACCTCTATGGATAACGATGGTGCGCGAAATGGATATGCCATCAGCCTGACAAATGCTGTTTGTGATACCGTCTCTATCCCCGTTATAGCATCAGGTGGTGCAGGATGCGAAGAAGATTTTTCTACTCTGTTCAAAACCACCAAAGCAAGTGCCGCACTCGCTGCAGGTATTTTCCACTATAATAAGCTATCCATCCCCCAACTAAAAGACTATTTAAAAACCAACCAAATACCGGTAAGATGAAACCAGATTTTAATAAAGGGAACGGGTTACTACCCGCCATCATACAAGATGCCTACACCATGCAGGTTTTGATGCTTGGGTATATGAACGAAGAAGCACTTACCCAAACCCAGGCTACCGGCTTAGTAACATTTTATAGCCGCAGCAAGCAACGCTTATGGACCAAAGGTGAGACTTCCGGCAACACTTTATCGGTGGTCGATATAAGCCAGGATTGCGACGCAGATACCATTTTAATAAAAGCCAAACCCTATGGACCTGTTTGCCACAAAGGCAGCCAATCATGTTTTGGTGATGAAACCAATAAGGGTTTCCTATACCAGTTAGAGCAAACTATTAACCAACGCATCAACGAAAAAAATCAAGCCTCTTATACTAATAAGTTATTCGAAAGAGGAATCAATAAAATAGCGCAGAAAGTAGGAGAAGAAGCAATAGAACTTGTTATCGAAGCAAAAGACGACAATATTGATCTCTTCAAAAACGAAGCGGCAGACCTCCTCTACCACATGCTGATATTATTCAAAGCCAAAGGGATTAACCTGGAAGATGTAGAGGCGATTTTGAAGGAACGGAGGAAGTGATAAGACATCTTAGGCATGACTGGTGTATTGAACCGCTACCCAGCTCCTGTCTTCATACTGAAAGCCGCGTCCTTAAAAGAAAAAGGGTTGCTCTTAATCGAGCAACCCTCTGGAATTTCTAAAGAAATTCCCGTCAGTAGCGAAGACGGGAGTTGAACCCGTGACCTCAGGGTTATGAATCCTGCGGCAAATGATTTTATATGGATTAATATGGGCTAAAAGTACCTATTTAAATGCATTTTGTGGATAACTCATTTCGTAAAAATACAGCGAAAACCACCAAATGTTGTAGTATTGTTGTAGTAATTTTTTTACCGTGGCAAGCATAAAAATCGTACTTCGAAAAGAAATAAAAAAGGATGGCACATCACCACTCGCAATCCGTATCACGAAAGATCGCAAGACTTCGTACATCTACCTTGAGTACAGTATCCCTCAGAATGACTGGGATGCTAAAGCAGAGCGCGTAAAGAAATCGCATAGTAATTCCACACGGCTTAATAACTACCTACTGGCAAAAAAGGCCGAAGCAAATAATGAAAGCCTCGAATTGGAAACGATACAAAAACACGTCAGCGCGCAGACAGTGCGTAAACGCATCAAGCCGACCGCTCAAGGCTCAGTATTCGCACAGGCCGATCTGTATATTGAGCGCCTGAAGCAAGACAGAAAATACAACCGGTATAAAGCAGATAAGCCTCGCGTAGAGCGACTAAAAGAGTTTTTGAAATATGACATAACATTCCCAGATCTCACAATTGCATTGATAAGACGTTTTAAAGCCTGGTTGAAAGCTGAACATCAAGTGTCAGAGCGCACTGCTATGAACTACCTTGTTGTAGTTCGTTCTATATTTAGTCAGGCAATCGGTGAAAAGGTTTGCGATTATAAATACTATCCATTTGGAAAGGGAAAAGTTCAGATTAAGTTTCCTGAAAGCTTGAAGAAGGGCGCTACAGCTGAAGATGTAGTTGCAATAGAAGAGCTGGACTTGTCTGGTAAACCACTATTGAATCATGCCCGAAATGTCTGGCTATTTTCATTCTACTTTGCAGGCATGCGGGTATCAGATCTGTTTCGCCTTAAATGGTCCGATTTCCATGCCAAGCGCCTCTATTATTCGATGGGCAAGAACAACAAAGGTGATAGCATTAAAATTCCAGAAAAAGCAGAACACATTCTAGCACAGTATGCCTCGCAAAGGGATAAAACTGACCTTGTATTTCCAGAATTGAAGGGGCTAGACTCACTGGACGATTTATTTCTCGTACAAATGCGCATCAAAACTAAGTTGAAGGTGATCAATAAAGCGCTTAAAGAAGTTGCTCGAACTGCCTCTGTAAGCACCCCAATAACAATGCATATTTCGCGACACACTTTTGGTAGTCTTTCCGGTGACCGTATCCCAATCCAGATGCTCCAAAAACTGTATCGTCATAGCAGTGTTTCTACGACTATTGGCTATCAGGCCAGCTTTATTCACAAGGATGCAGATGAGGCTTTGGAAGCAGTAATTGGCAAATAGTATGACCACTCCATGGAATATCTATTTTCTTCACTCCACAATTACACCAGGAAATTCCGTATAAAGGCTTCAAAGCAAGGAAGTGACCGCATAGTGTATTACATAAGTTATTTTACTACTGGGCGAATATTAAATCTATGTTTATAGTCTTCTTTTTCAAACCATTCTTTACCAGTTATCTATATTAGGTTGTATTATTGGCAATCAGGCTTCCCCAGTCGCCAATATTTGGAATGCCCATTACAAAATTTTATCGATTTGGAAACTCGAACGTCCAAAATCATTTACTACTGATAAATAACTTAGGGTTATAGACGCATGGAATGAACTATAGTGACATGGCATTTCATATCAAAAAAGACATAAAAGACGGACGCATAACCTATCGAAGACGGAAAACAAGCAAGCTGTATGACACAAAATAACAGAGAGTTTATTTCAGATTTTAAACTATTATGTTAATTCAAATCCTGATAGTGCTTTCGTTTTTCCAATCATAAAACACGATAACCCTATGTTTCAATATAAAGATATCCAATGGTCTAGAAAGGTCTACAATAAAAAGCTAAAACAATTAGCTGATCTCTGTAACATTAATAAAAATCTGACAAGCTATGTAAGAAAGCATTCTTTCGCAACACAGGCAATGTTAAATGACGTTCCATTGAATGCTATCATCAGCATGTTAGGCCATTCTGATTTAAAAACGACTCAAGTTTATTTAAAATCTCTTCCGGAAAATATGTTAGATCAGTACAGCGATAAAATCCTGAACCTATAGGTTTTATCTCTTATTGCACGCATCTCACCACGGCTCACGTAAGCGATTTAACAAAAAGCTAAAAGTAATTGCTGAACTCTGTGGCATCGAAACTAACTTAACTAGCTATGTTAGCAGGCATTCATTCGCAACACAGGCACGTTTGGAAAGTGTACCTGTGGACGTATTAGTGTGATGCGTGGCCACTCTAGTATCAAGAAAACCCAAGTTTATTTGGCGAGCCTACTAAATAATATTTTGGATGACTACAACTCGATGGTGCAAATCTCATAGGGGTTAAGGTTAGTTTGGATTGATATAATTGAATAACCAGTCTCGCCTGCTGTCCTGTACTGCAATCTGAAACTCATTAACAATAATTTGCATCAAATGTTGTAAGGCATTCGGATCTGTGTTATTTACCATTTCAAGTTTTGACAAAAGCAAAGATAATCGCTCCGCCGTAGCCTGCTTTCTTGCATAGTTTGCACACACACTTCTAACAAATGGAATTAAGACATACTTTATAACAGCTGACTGTTTGTCAATTGTACGCTCTATGTACGGGACTATATTCATTAATTGTATTATGCTCCGTTCGTCATCTTTTATCTTTGTGAAAGTACCAGCTAGTGCAAGTAGTTGTAGATGCTTTTCCTCGTCGATCGTTGAATAGCTGTTAGCGATGTTTACTAAAGCGTCGATGTCGCAACTATCGGAAAAACTCTTTTGAACAATTTCAACAATTTTCTCCCACCGCACCTTATCAGATGCAGCTGGTAGATAGCCCGTTACTAGATTGATAAGAGACTGCTTTAATTTGTCGTAATCATGATAGTTATCTAAGTACGCCGTGTTAACCTGTAGCATCATCGGTATTAAGCAAAATGCAATAATCGTATCCTCAGCGGTGTTCCAGTATTCGCTAGGCTTATCGTCTTGAATTTCGTCAAAAGATACTTTTGTAAGAGAGTTATAGCGATCTATGCCAGTGCGAGTAAAATAAGCAGCCAAAAGCCCGTTTGTCAAATACTGTTCAAATGCAGTTTCAAACTTTTTATTTATTAAGGGATACTGACTACAGGAAATTGAAACTAGTTGCATGACACCAATGTCATCAGCTGCCCTTGCTGTGTCAAAGGCTTTGTTTGCCCAAAATTCTGCTTCTTCCGCAGAGCCAAGCCTACTTGCTAAGTCGGCAAGATGCACAAACATCAAACAGTCATTTTTCGCGTTATAGCGATCACGATGTTTGTCATCATTGTTATTTACAGTAAAAATTCCAACCGTTGGGACGAGCTCGTGAAATTCAGGATGTGAAACCCAAGATAGAATGTGACCAGTAAAGCCAAAAATTCGATACCATTTAGGATCTACTTCCCCTTTGGCTTTTATGCTGAGTAACATTTCAACTACTTCGCCAAACTCATTTAATGCTTCCAAAGCGTAGTCATTCAACCAATAAGCTAGCGCTAACTCAGCTTTATATTGGAGATGATCGGTTTCAAATGGGCTTATTATTTGGATTAGGTCATAAGCCGTTTTCACCATCGTTAGTGCAAAGCTTTTATTTTCTGCTGCAACTATGGATGCGTTGTAAACTAATGTTTCAGGGAAAGTATGCTGTTTATAGCAATTCAGCGCGACAGCTTCGCTAATCAGTGAATGTGAGACTTCGTTCGGATAAAGTGCCTTGCCAATGGTTGAAACTAATAGGTACTTTGAAGTAGGGTTTTGATATGCATCCTCCATTGATTGAATTTCTGCCAACATGGATTCCTTATCGGTAGAAAAATAATAGCGTATTCTAAAAATTTCCGCCTCGACGATCGCTGCAAGATCTCCGTTATAATCCTGCAAAAACTCTTTCAGTCGGATAAGCTGTTCGAGAATACTCGCTCTATAATCTTCGTTTGTCTCAATCTGCTTTGAATCGCTAACAATCCTACTTTTTAGTACAGATATGCCACTCGAAAAATCATCATAGCCACCTTCAAGTATGTTTACACCTAATTCCCTCTTTGTTCTCGCAACTGCACTCATCCACATATCCACTTGATCGGCGGTTCTTATAAACTGCACTGGAGACCATAATACCAACCCAAGAATTTTCAAATCTAACTTGAGATCGCCCTTCAGTTCTAATACTGATATATGATCGAGCACAAAATTATAATACTCGAAAAACTCTTCTGAATTGGTATCGAAGCCAGAAAGTATTGAGATAGCCAAGAAGAACTTTTCCTGGCTTGAATTGCTAACTTTGTATAGCATTTTTAAGTCTTGTACAAAGCGACTGTAGTCTTTGCCAAGCATTTGATTTAAACGTCTTTGCTCAGTTCTAACAATTGTTTTTATTCCGATGCTCATATTTACGGGCAGAGGCATTTCTGACCATATGGCCAAGTAACCCCATTCTTCAGCATACTTCGCATCTTCTATAGTTGTCGCTGAACTTAGAACCATCGCTAGTACACGCCCTGCTTCATTCACATCTTCAGCCTGTACATATAGATTGATTACTCTGTAGGCAGAGATCTGATCTAATTTTTTGTCCTTAAGTAAAACCACAGCAGCAGCGTTATACACCTGTCTGACTTTTTCGGCCGAGAGATTTTTCTTGCCGATATCGAATATAAGAGGCGAAGTAAGGTAATTCTTACCTTGAGTCTGTATCCATATATTAACAAGCTGGGACAGGCGTTCACTAGGAAAATCAATACCAACTTGCACCTCACCAATTGTTTGCACCATATCGAAGGGGTATTCCCAATGGATTAAACTCAATCGATAAAGTAACTCACGTGAACTTGGATCCTGGATATAATTAGCTATTGTCTCTTGTGCATCATCCAATATCTCTTCGGTTATCTCTCTATCAAGTATAGCTTGAACTGCTTCTTCATCTGTCTCTACAGGAAGGTCGCGGAGGTGATAAATGACTGATGTAATTAATCGTGGATTTCTTCGTGTTTTTGTAGAGATGAAACCAATATGCGGATAGTAAATTTCCTTTATGCCGCTGTTACGCATGTACTCCAAAATCTCCGCATCAGTGAAACTCAGATCATCATATGTAACTAAGGTATCAGCAAGCACGTACTCACGGACTGGTCGAGCAACGTTGTGATTACTTGTTGTTAGAAAGTGACAACTAGCAGACTTTGCTTCAGTTGCGATAGCTGAAAGCAGAATTGCTAGTTGGCTGGAATTAGTCAAACTTGGAAGATCATTAACGACAATAATACTATTACTAGGCAATGATGATATTATCTGTGCCAGCCAGTCTTCTGAGGGTAGCTCCCTATTTTTGCTTACGCTGTTTGCTAGAAACGATTGAAGTACTAATAGCGCTTGCGCTTCGGTATTGAATGATCGTAAATCGAGCCAATGCACATTTTGATATCGTGCTGCCACCAAGGCAGCCAATTGCGTTTTTCCAGTGCCATTTATGCCTTGGAGATTAACCCAACTACTGCGGGTAAATAAGTATATTACTGAATCAACTTTTCTTTTGCGCTGTGAGGCATTATTCACTAATTGTGGGGGTGCAATAGAAAATGGAAGCTGCTGATAATTATAAACCGCATCTATCTTTTCAGACAAGTCGGCTCTTGCAATCAGTCCAGACAAGAGGTTCCTTTGCTCGCCTAGCTCTCTCTTTATGTTTGCGATTTCCTCGGAAACTAAATTGAGGATACCGAGAATAACTTTCAAAAGTTGCTCATCCTTTCCGTCGAGCTTAGGTAGCGTTAATTGTTGTTGAAACTCCTCTCTCCCGAGATATTTTTCTCCTTTTTGGCAAAGTATTTTAAAAACGTGTAGAAATAGTCTTGCGTACAAATCATTGATGTCTATGTCTTCCGTTATAAGGATTTCTATTAGTTGCGCTTTTACTTCTTCGGCTACAGAGTGTTCGCTACCACTGCTAAAGCTCCATTGAAATGATCTAACAAAATCATGAAAGAAGTCTACATCTTCCATTTGTTTCACCATTTCCTCGTAAAATTCTATACTAGCTTCGTCCTTCTCGTCTTTATCTTTTTTTGCTTGCACTTTTTCCTTGCTGGCTTGGAACTTACTTATTATGTGAGACTGAATCTTCTTTAGGGTTTCATTGCCATCGTCTTTTTGCGTTCCATTATGGATGCCTATCCATTTTTTTATCCCTGCTTCGCTTTTTTTAAAGATAGCGGGACGTTCTACTCCATACTTAGTATTTGTCACAAATCGGAAACGCAACTTAAGTGTTGGATTGTTCTTTCGATGCTGATAGAAATTGACGATACTTTCCAACGTCGTTTCAGATGTAAGTGTTAAGTTTTCATCTCTATGCTTTACTTGTCCAAGCTCGCGATCTACTTCCCCACCTTCAATAGTTTGTTTAACAATGTCAAAGTCTTCTCCTTTCTCAAGCTCCAGTCTTTCGTTTTCTTCTAATTTAATCCATTGAAGAATTGTGGTATCAACTTGATATACGTAGCCCCTGATTGTACTCCAGGCATCCCTATTTTTTATTTCCTTAAAGTCTTTCATGTGTTTCTAGTCGTTGGTAATAGATCAAGGAGAATTTCTTTTGCTAACACTACTTACAGAGTAGGTGTCGGAATTTGCTTCGTGATGAAATACAAATTTAATTATTCGCTTGGGTCCAACAGGCATATCAGCAACCCAAAAAGGCTTGTCTCGCCTTTCTTCGTAGAGCTCGCAGAAAAAAAAGCCATTAATTAGATAGCGAAAAATTTGTGACGGATGGCTTAGACTATAATTTTCTTTGACAGTAGAAAGAGCTACACCTTTATACGTGAAGTGCTTGTAAGCATGAAAGACGCCACTGGTAAATTCAGATACACCTTTGGGGTCGGGATCAATTTGGCGGAAGAATGTAACTCTTAAAAGTTTCCCTACCGGCTTCCCATTTCTAAGTTCAGTGATATAGGCAAAATTATCGATGCCTAAAAAATCATCAAAGGCTTCTCTTGACCCTTCCGGTACTGTTTCATAAAGAGCATCTAAAACATCCTTCGCATTACGCGTTCCAAATTTTTCTTTGTGTAGTTCTATCGCTCTTGGTAATGTGCTATGTATTACATCATAGAATACTCTAGTTGCGCCTATTGCGAATATTCTTTTTTTATAAAAGATCAAATGCCATTTATCTCGTGATAAACCTATATGTGCATGTGTCTGCTTTTTGTGCTGTGGGTTCTTCTTATGGACATTATTTTCATGATTGAATAATGCCTCTGATTTTTTCTCAATGTATTCGTGTAGCTTTTCAAAGTCAGCATCATCTATTCGCTTTTTAAACTTGATTTTATGATATGAATACCGATCAGAAATGTAGAAGCATACTTCCGAACAGACATCCAACAACCGCTGCCATAGCTGTATTATTATAGTTTTCATTTTTGTGACATGCTTGCATTTTACAAAGCTAAATATATAACTCTAAAAACGCGATGTTTTAGATTTCAAATATTCCAGTCGGAAACATGCCTTGATGCGCTCGATATAACGGCCGAAGAGTTTTTCTAACATTGTAACGATAAATGCCAGGTGCACTATAAGCATCAGTAAAAAACATGATTAAGTATATCTTCTACCGCTGTTGAAATCTATACGAGAATCACTCATAATGCAAATTTAATCCGAATATGGCTGATCAGTAAAATTTTACAGATTTATTGTTTCAGTAAATTAACACAAGGTATATTATAACTCATGCCTCCTATAGAATATCCTCATTTCTTGTTATCAAACAATTGTATTGTAAAGTTATATAAACCCGAATTCCAATTGTGATCTACTGAATATGAGAATACTGAATAATACTTCTATCTAATTATTTTTTACAAAAATGTGGCTGGTTGAAATATTTTTTTACATTAGCTGCGAAATACGAATGTCCTTATTGGCATTCTTGTACATTCTATCGTTTGTTGTTTTTTTAACAATACCTACCACGAATAATAACGTAATTTGCACCTATAAATCAATTATGAATATTGCCGGTATATACGATAAAATACAAGCCTGTCTCATTACAGGTATTGCCGGTATGCATACTAATAACGAAAATTCAATTCTCGGTAAGGTCTATTATTTCTCAAGTTTCAAAGACTTTAACACTATTTCCCGGGCCTGTATTTAACCTAGGTTCGGGTTTGCTTCCACACCATCCAAATATTTTTGTATCCATCAAAGGCTAGCTGAAATGTTTGAGCCGCCATTTACATTCGGCCGGCTATAATTAAGTTTTATTAAAATCTAAAACTGTATAGTTATGAATACACGTGCTAAAAATCCAGTTATTGTTACCGAGGAGGATTACCAGCTACTGAAAGGGTATATCAATCCTGATCTTGACAGAGAAGATGAACTGACATTAAGCGGTGAACTCAAAAGAGCTGTCATTGTAAGTAACGATGCATTTCCTTCACATAACGTTCGACTTAATTCGAGGGTATCAGTATTGAATTTAGAAACAAACAAAGTTATTGAGTTCACACTCGTAATGCCCGCCCATGCTGATATGCAAAAGAATAAAGTGTCTATCCTTACACCAATGGGTGCAGCGTTGATAGGATTTCGAAAAGGTGAGGAAGTTCAGCTGAAAGTTCCGGGAGGACTTAAAAGATTCAGGATATTGGATGTTTGTAATAATAAGTAGTTTTTACATCTGCATATATTGCAAGCTGCCTTTCCAGGCAGCTTTATTATTTTTTCTTAATACATCTAAATCTAATTTCCATGTCTTGTACAATACAGACAAAATGTCAAAAATCCTTTGAAAGGACTCTTTTATTTCTATTTTCAAAACATACTGTTTGCTTCTATATTTGTTACAAAGCATGGGGAATGTTAAATGTTTTCCCATGTTTATTGTGCATCTTTAAAAAATAATTATTATAAACCGTCAAAAAATTCAGCGATGATCTCTCCGTTTGTTCAAAAGGATCGTAGTCAATTTGATAAAAGAAATATACCCACAATCAGATTATGTTCGACGATGTCGTGAAGAACATATTGACGAATTTGATCGTTAAGGCTGTGGATAATAATCTGAGTTTCATAAAGGATATTTAAAAGATGAATAGACCAGTGCCCCAATTATTAATATTAAATAATGCTATCTCCAACGAAACAAAAACATATTTAAAATATTATCTATATATTAATGAGATACGCGAGGTTATCATTAATAGCCTCACACAGTTCACTAATTTTCCTTCGGTTACAAAGCTGTTTGAATGAATCTCTGATTACTTTATAATCATCATGTATAGGGCATGGATGAGAGGCCGAGCATTTACTTAACCCAAGTCCGCATTGGTTGAATACCTCGTCGCCATCAATAGCTTGTACAATAACAATGATCTTCTTTTCCCGCTGCTTATCAGTAATATAAAATCCTCCGTTAGGGCCTTTTACACTATTAATAATATTTTCTTTCACCAGCTTCTGCAGAAGTTTGCCTACTGTATGCTCACTCTCATCTATGTATTGGGCTATCTCCTTTATGCCTGATCTTGCATTGGCATCCTTTTGAGAGCCTATATATATTACCGCTTTAATAGCTGCCTTGCATGTTACGCTCAACATATTGCTACATTACTGTTCATCAACAATATTATACTTTAATCATGAATTTCTATGGATGACTTTAGTTGCCACAGTTTAATGACCTAAAAATTGCTTCCCCCTTTCAGATATCCTTTCATAACTCCATGGCGGATCAAAAACTAAATCTACTTCTACGCCAAAACCCGGGAAGCTGCCCTCAAGGCTCCTGATAACGTTGTCCCTGATGCTTTCACCCATTGGGCAAAACTGCGTTGTCAGGGTCATCGCGCAAAAAATCTTTCCATTCACTTCATCAAAATCCACCTGGTATATTAAGCCCAGATCAACAACGTTTAATCCTATCTCCGGATCATACACATGCTCCAGTGCGGAAAGCGCCAATGCGCATTGATCGTTATTGTTAGTTATCATTTCCATTTTCAGCTTTGTGTTGCATAATTGATAGTACGTTTACAGCATACATTACAGATGTGATGATGAGCAACACAGCCCCACTCTGCAGCAATAATACGGTTGATGTTAAAATGCCTATCGAAAAAACCGCGAATCCCAGCAAATAGGCAACACTCATTATTCTGAAATTCTTATGATTGAATATATCCTTTGGGCTGGGCGTTTTGCCCGATACACTTCTTTGATGATACACTTTGTTCCATACAATGAAAGGAAGGGTTTTGAAGGTCATTCCGAGAATAATTGCAGTTATCCATCCAAAGAAAATAGTAAACCCATATGTGGTAATGATTGTTGACTGCTTTTTAGTAAGTCCCGACAGGATTATAATAAGTAACAGCAATAGCACAGGGAGCAGCATCATTAAGACGGATAGCAGAGATACCTTCACCTGGTTATCTATCTGTTTGCGGATCCTCTGTTTTGCTGACTTATAACAATAATAAATAAATCCGGTTACTGCTGATAAGAACAACACGGCAGGCACTATTATTAACACTTCTTTGGCCTGCAATAAAAACAATATCGTATAGCAGAGCAAGGCGCCGTTTATCAACCCATAGATCCACCACAACAATCGGGTATTGGTGTACTTAGATATCATAAACATAGGTATCAGCCGGGAGCCCACGCCCGTTATCAGCAGGAAAAACCAGCCTATAATCCCTAAATGTGCGTGCAGTGGCAAATACCTGATCGAATCCTCAGGCAGCAGGATATGGATAAAGTTTAGCAAAAGTATAAACCCCAATGTAACTGTAAACAATAACCAGCCAGTTGCAGTCAACACAAATATTGCATGCACATTTTCGTTGTGGCTTTCTGAGATGCTTAGCGCAATATTGATCAGAAAACTAAGTACCGACAAAACGATGAGGCTGCCCCCCACTATAGCCGGGGCGCCCATGTTAAAAAAAAAGAAAGCATACACGAGCAAGGGAATACCTATTGCAGCCAAAATAAAGGAGGCATAGGCTAATCTTTCGCTATATAGCCGTCCTTCAATAATTACCGGAACAAGCTGATGGCTTGCACCTAGTATGATCATGGTACCCCATCCCAGTGCCATTGTATGGGTAGTAGCAAGCACCCGTGGCTGAAAGTAATGATGCAAAAGTGTGCCGGACGAAAAGAAAAGCATGATCGTTGCCACGACAAAAGATAATGCAGCGTACATATAAAATGGAAGAACAACTTTGTAGGACGTTGTTTTTACTGCGGCATTATTTGTATTCGGAGCAAACATATCATGCTTTGAAAATGATCAGATGCACTTCGCTATCGCTTATCTCCTTTATACGGTAATCGAATTTTCTCTCCTGCAACTCAGGCAGTAGAAAAACAGGTATTCGCTTATGAAACACGTATAAGGCTTTATCGGCAAGAAGATGCTCCAGTTCACTAAGTATAGTCAGCATAGGTTGCGGCATTTCCATATGCCTGACGTCAATCGTCACCAGGGCGTTTTCATATTTTCCAACAATACCGCCCCAGTCTCCTCCGGTGTTTGACTGCGGCTGTTTGAACACCGCTTCGGTTTCCTTATAGAAATAAGTATGCACCTCGTTATCGTCAATTGTTTCCACGTAATATTCATACCCTTCCTTCTTCAATATTTGTATCAGCGGTGTTGGTTCAAAACTATTGATCAGTTTTAATACTTCTCCCTTTGCCAGCTTCTTAAGCCTTTCTACAATATTCTTAAAAGGATCTTTACCACCTTCAATTACAGGGCGTACATCCAGTTCTTCTACACGGATACAACCGATGCGCAACATAAAATCAGGCTTCGTGATATCTTCTTCCTTCTCTTCTGCAGAAGTCCTGTCAATTACAAATCCCAGTGGCTGAAGTTTACTGAAAAACACATCTATATCACAACCACCCGCTTTGCTTGCCATTTTTATGGTTGTTCGGGCAGCCATAATTCTTCGCAATACGGGGTTTCTAAGCTTTTCAAACCTGGGTGTAATACTAATGATGGCCTCCAGCGCCGCGGGATTGGATTTTATAATGGTGGCCAGCTTTGTATTGGCATTAATAACGTTAGGTGATTTATTCATTTGTTTGTTGCTATTAGTTTTCCTTAACCGGGTGTATTTATGCCTTATCCAATTGCTGTAGTTCCTGTTCTATTTTGGTTACGTCCAGACCTTTCTCGGCACAAACCTCTTTTACGGTCTTTTTGCCCTCGCAACTAAAATCCAATCCATATTTTTTGAAAACTTCTGCCTTGCGCAGATCTTTTGCAGCTATTTCGCCAAGTGTTTCATCGCTGTCGCTCATTCGGCGTTTGCTTATTTTTACCTTCCACCATTCCGGGCCTTGCTCCTGGTACTCCCAGATAAATATATTACCACGTTCTCCTATCAGCTGATAATACAGAGGCTTAGGATCATGATCGTTGTGTAGGATCAAACTTTCACCTTCGTGCAGCTTGTCAAATTCGGCAAAAATGGTAGGATGTTTTTGCCTTGGCTCAAGCAATGTTACGTTCAAAATGTTCTCTGCTGTTGCGTTCATTTTTGATGTTTTTAGTTAACTGTATATGCAAAAGTACAAATAACCTCCAAATAAAGGTATTTAAATACTTTTTTTATTTGAAAGCTCTTTTTATACTAATAAAAAACGAAGGGCATTGAATTCCCTTCGTCAAATAATAGCCCCAATCTGTAAACTAATGCGCCTCTTCGTCCTTTTGTAGTGGTACTGTTTGGTGTATAAAATCACCTCCCTTTCCATCGTCTTTGTAGTCATAAGGCCAGCGGTAGACCTCCGGTATCTCATCTTCCCAATTACCGTGCGGAGGTACTACCGGCGTCGTCCATTCGAGTGTGGTAGCATTCCATGGATTTTGCGTAGTTACTTTCTTACCTCTGAAAATGCTGACAAAGAAATTAATGATGAACAGGAATTGACTAATGAACACGAAGACAACAATAATACTTATAAATGTATTTAATCCCTGGAATGGCCGGAAGGTTTCCCAGGCACTATAATCGTAATAACGTCGGGGCATCCCTGCAATACCCTCGTAATGCATCGGCCAGAATATCAAATATGCACCGGCAAACGTTATGAAAAAATGAATGTAGCCTAGTGTATTATTCATAAACCGACCAAACATTTTTGGAAACCAATGGTATATTCCCGCAAACATTCCCATAAAGGCAGATACTCCCATAACTATATGGAAATGCGCAATGACAAAATAGGTGTCATGAAGATGGATATCCAAAATAGAATTACCTACCCAAATGCCTGTGAGCCCCCCTGATATGAAAGTGGAAACAAATCCCAGCGCAAACATCATAGGGACGGTAAATTTTATATTACCTCTCCATATCGTTGTAAGCCAATTGAAGACCTTTATTGCGGAGGGTACTGCTATTATCAAAGTCATAAGAGTAAAGATGGAGCCAAGGAAAGGACTCATACCCGATACAAACATATGGTGCGCCCATACCAGAAACGATAAAAACATAATCGCCGCTAATGATATGATCATCGCGTAATATCCAAAAATGGGTTTCCGGCTATTTATCGCAAGCACTTCAGAAACTATGCCCATAGCAGGCAAAATAATTATGTACACTTCCGGATGTCCAAGAAACCAAAACAAATGCTGATAAAGAATTGGCGAACCTCCGATATTAGATAACGCTTTGCCACCAATAAAAACCTCAGACAGATAAAAACTGGTACCAAAATTTCTGTCAAAGATCAAGAGAACGAATGAAGACAATAATACAGGAAATGACAGTATCCCGATAACAGCTGTAAAGAGGAACGCCCAAATTGTCAGAGGCATCCGACGCATATACATGCCCTTCGTCCGCATGTTTAGTATAGTGCTTACATAATTCAATCCGCCTAGTAATGTAGATACGACAAACAGAGCCAAACTGATAAGCCAAAGATCCATTCCTAGTCCCGATCCGAGCGAGGCCTCTTTTAATGCACTAAGTGGCGGATAGGCAGTCCAACCGCCGGACGCAGGACCTGTCTGTACGAATAAGGATGCGAACATAACAACGCTTGCTGCGAAAAAGAACCAGTACGAAAGCATGTTCATAAAAGGAGACGCCATATCCCGTGCGCCAATCTGCAGGGGTATAAGCAAATTGCTGAATGTTCCGCTTAATCCCGCAGTTAATACAAAAAAGATCAGAATTGTACCATGCATCGTAACAAGCGCGTAGTAGAATTCCGGACTTAATTTTCCACCCTTGGCCCAGTCGCCCAAGAACTTTTCCATTATCGGGAAACTATCATTCGGGAAGCCCAGTTGCAATCGAAAAAAAACAGAAAAAAGCCCTCCAATTACCGCCCATATAATCCCTGTTATTAAAAACTGCTTTGAAATGATTTTATGATCCTGGCTAAAGATATACTTTGAAATAAAGTGCAGCTCTTTATGATTGTGTTCCTGTCCGGCTTCTGCGCTTTCTGTTTTAGTAACTTCAAGAATGTCAATATTACTCATTTTTAATTCTTAATTAAGAAATTGTGGAAGTGGTTAGCGTTTCTCAACGCGTATCAAAAAAACAATTGAGATATCGCGCAACAAAATTAGCAGCAATCATATCGCTCAATTTTATCTAATTGGACAAGTATTTATTCATACCAGCCAATCCTTCTGATTGAATAGCTTTACCACAACATTGCTTCCAGCTCGATGCTGCGGGGGAAAAGTATATTGTTCTCAAGGTGAATACAGAATGTCACCTCTTCCTCAAATACTTCCAGTAATGCGCACGTAAGGTGATAAAGGTTATCATGTTCAGAGACAAGACTATCTTTACTTAACTTCCCTATCTTATTAAAGCATTCAATACAAAATCTGTGCTTCCAGGTTATTTTGCTGGTAATCTTCTCGCCATAGCACGCGAAGGCCTGATTTACAAGACCTACTCGCTTTTCCTGATCACACATTGCAACAATGTATGGGAACAATCCTGATTCCTCATATTTCAAACAAGCCCGCAAAGAATCTGTTAAACATTCAAACAATCTTCGTATCCTTCCGGAATTATAGGCACCGTTTATTTCGAAAACCTTTTCAACGTAACTGGCTAAAATAGGTATCCGGGTCAGTATAGAACTGTGATATCTCTTCCTTATGTGCTGGACGAGTACATCAAGCGGCCACACAACGTAATCGCTGGCTAGAGTATCCTTTGAAAAACTACATTCAAAAATCAATGAAAGTTCTTTTTGCAGTCGCTCATCACATACTTCTTTAACCAATCTATTACCGTCGCATGAAAAATTAATATTGCATTTCCTGAAGATCACCGCTGTACGATAATCTGCGACAACGACATCGCTGATGGTACAATATCCAATATCCATTACCGTGTTATCTTAAAACTTAAGAACAATCATTTAGCTGAGGCGCGATGCCTGATTTGCCCGTTTTTCTTCTTCTTTATATCATGTTGCGTAACATCCTTTTCTATAGCAGATTTTGACCTGATATAAAAAAAGAATAGAAACAAACAGATAAGAAACACTATTACCGGAAAAAATGAAGGAATATCGGAATCTTCAGATTGGGCATTTGCACATGCTGGCATTAGAGACAATATGCTGATACAAACAAATGTACGGGTCGATACAAATTTCAACTTCAAGATCTGCATACTCAATTTTTTACAGTAAAATTAAATATGCGGTGAGGATACTGCTTTTGTAAAATAGCCAACTATTTAATCATTCCGGCCATGCATGAAATACATCAGCTTTTTCGAAAGTCGGACGGACGGGATTGGGTAAACAAATAGAACGCATTGCTGAATGCTCCGACAGAATCGTATCCAACCTGGAAAGCTATGTCGCCAATAGGTTTTTGTGTTTTTACAATCATCTCGATAGCCTTCACCATACGAAGCGTTTTAAGATATTGCAGGAAGGAGATATGCAAATGCGACTGAAACATTCGCGACATCGACCGCTCGCTAAGATTGAAATGCTTACTTAAATATTTTAGGCTTATCGGTTCTGCAATATTCTTTTCAAGAAATCTTATTATTTGCTGCATTCGTTCGTCATCAGTGATTGGTAAAACAATTGGCAACGCATTATTATTCAGCTGCGGGAGTAATTTTTTTAACGATACTAAAAAGTCAAAATTGTAGTTTTTACTGTTTACATGGATGCCATCCCACTTCTCCGTATAATTGATCATTTGAATCAATAGTTCATTCGCGGGATAGATACCAAGCTTATCATAAAAAGGATCATCCTTATCATCTGAAGAATAAAAATACAGGGACCTCAGTACAGTAGCAGAATGCCCGATCCTCAATATATGGGGCATACCTTTAGGAATCCAGAAATAATGCCGGGCAGGCACTACATAGGTTTTATAATTGACCGTTATGTACGCAATGCCACCCTCAACATAACTAAGCTGCCCTTTTTTGTGTGTATGCAAGGGTATCAGTTTTTCTGATTTTTCATGCATTACGAAGACAGATTGCAATTGTCTGTCAATATCGGGCAATGAAGCGATAAGTCCCATATAGTCTGGCGCTACGTATTAAAAAGATCGATGGCGCTTTTCGCGCTACATCCTAACTCAAAGATAATTATAACATAGTGGCCTTAGTACATTTGGCCGGATTGAATAAAAATATGGCTATTATAATAAACTAACGTACCTCGGCCTCCTGTACCTTCGCACTCCAAATTTTCTATATACAATATGCGCAAGATGAAGTTAGTTATACTCTTGCACCTTATCTCTAATTTTTCTTTTGCTAATACCGGCGTATCAGCTACCGCCCAGGCCGATACTTTGCGCATTTCCCTAAAAGAAGCCTGGCAGAAAGCGGAAGAGTATAACCGGCTATTTGAAATTAAAAGGAAAACGGTTGCTGTTCACCAGGAAGAAGTTAGAAATAGCCAGTTAGAACGTATTCCGGAAGTCGGCGTAATGGGAAGCGCGGAAAAAGCAACAAATATTCCCATCTATGATAATGGTCTGTTTTCTAAGCCAAGTCAGCATGAGATAATCCATACTTTATATCGTGTTGGAGCAGATCTATATTTAAATATCTACAACGGCAACAAGCTTAACCTGAAAATTGAGCAGGAAAAAACGCTGCATCAGATCAGCGAGATCGAACGGGACCAAACCTTATCGGATATACATTACAAAACGGCTGCACTATATCTCGACCTGCAAAAATCCATCATATTCAAAAATTTGATCGAAGAGGATATTGCAGATCAGGAAAAACAATTGAAAGAAATAAAGGCATTTCACAAAAACGGAACAACACTCAAGAGTGATGTGTTACGTGTAGAACTCGACCTGTCGAAACGTAAAATGGCGCTGGTAACAGTAAACAATGACATCTTAATTGCAACTCAAAAGCTGAATATAATGATTGGCGAGCCCGACGAAACGATTTTGCTGCCAATAGACATACTTGCCGAACAGGATAAAAACACATCCTATGAGCAATATCTTACAGAAGCCTTACAGCATTCATTTTCTTATCACATATCCGAAAAGCAAACGGATCTTACCAGGATACATCTGAAACAGATCAAAGCAAACGTTCGGCCAAAGCTCGGCATATACGGAGATTTTTATTATGCCAATCCCCAGATATTTCTTTACCCATACAATCCCTTTTGGTATTCATTAGGAATAGCAGGAGTAAAAGCATCTTTCCCTTTATCTGAATTATACCTGAATGTGCACAAAAGAAGAGCTGCCCAACTGGAATTAGAAAAAGAAGAAGAACAACACAGAGACACCGGGGATAAAGTACGGCAGCAGGTAAAAGAGGCTTACCTCCGATATGGGGAGTCACTGGTAAGAATACAGGTTGCCGAGGTAAATGTTCAACAGGCGGAAGAGAACGCGCGCATCATAAAAAACACCTATTTCAACCAGACATCGTTGATCACTGACCTGCTTGATGCCGACATACAGTTATTGCAAACCCATTTTGAACTGGAAGCTGCACGTATTATGGCAAACGATAAATATTATTTACTACAAAACATTGTGGGTACTCTTTAGATAAATGAAAAAAAAATATTCAGTTACAGACAGGCTGATTACAAGGATAACCGGGTGGATAGCGGGAGTGATTGTCATAACACTAGCTATCTGGGGCATATACACTCTCTGGGGATATTATATATACGAACAAACAAACGACGCCCAGGTCGAGGAATATGTCAACCCGGTTATTTCCAGAGCCGGAGGGTTTATCGTTGCAGTCAAGTTCGAAGAAAATGAGCATGTTAAAAAAGGAGATACACTTTTGATCATCGACAACCGGGAATATATATTACAACAACAACAAACTGAGGCTTCGATCAAAAAAGCGGAAGGGCAGCTAAGTGTATTGGAAAGTAATATCCACACGCTGGAAAGGTCGGCGGCAGCTTCGCAGGCGCAAATAACAGCAACAAATGCAAAGGTATGGAAGCAGCAACTTGATTTTGATCGCTATAAACAATTATACAACGAGGAATCTGCCACTAAGCAGCAACTTGAAAACATGCAGGCAACACTTGATATTAATAAAAGCGATCACAAGTCTGCGCAGGAAAACTACGATGCCGCCATTTCACGGATAAACGATATACGCGCAGAAAAAACAGTTGTATCGGCTGAACTTGCGCGGCTGAATGCCTTGCTTGACAGGAACAAACTGGATGTAAGCTATACGATCATTACGGCACCTTATTCGGGAAGAATGGGGAGGCGCACGGTAGAAGTAGGACAAATGATAGACGCAGGCCAGGCACTTGCGTTTATTGTGAATAACGAAACCGACAAATGGGTGGTAGCTAATTACAAAGAAACGCAGGTTGCCCATATGCATATAGGTGATTCCGTTAAAGTTGTTGCTGACGCCTATCCCGGCAAAGAATTTAAAGGAACTATCATTTCCCTGTCACCCGCTACAGGTTCCAGCTTCTCACTGCTGCCACCCGATAATTCTACAGGCAACTATGTAAAAATCGTTCAAAGAATTCCTGTGCGGATACGTATCGATGGCAACCGAAGGGATAATGAGGTGCTGAAGGTGGGTATGAATGTTAACGTATATGTACCTAAGGGGCAACACAATGGATAGCGCTATTCCGATATTCAAAAATTGGGCACCGGAATGGTTGATACGTATCATTCTTTTTTCCCTGCTGCTTCCAAGCATTGTTCTGTTCTTTTTACCGCTGGCAAATATCAATGCCGCTGCCGGTTACTATGGCAGTGAGCCGGCAGATATACAGTTTTCAGTCGCCCTGTTCTATGCGGGCTATGTTGGATTTTACAGCCTGGAACGCCGTTTCTTTACTTACCTGGCTACTAAAGAGTATTTCATAGTATTCACATTCTTACAAATCCTTACCAGTTTCATTTGCTATCATACACATGAATTATATATTCTGTTCCCGGTAAGGTTTATACAAGGGATATTATTTTCCAGCACTGTAAACTTATCCCTTTCCTTGATGTTTACCCGCCTGCGTAGCGAACGGGCACGAGAGGTTAGCTTTTCAGTTTTCTTTGGCTTGCTACTATGTGCCATTCCGTTCAACAATTTTATTACTGCAGACCTGATCGATTCTTATAATTTCAATATAGTTTATAAAGGCGCGCTATTCTCTTATCTGCCATCTGTTGTTCTGCTATTATTGTCGATGAATAATATCCGCCTCAATGTCCGCTTTCCGTTATATAAATTAGATTGGCAAAGTTTTTCCCTTTACAGCATTATCCTATGTCTGATCGGTTATATTATGATATATGGGCAGGAATATTACTGGATGCAGGATGAACGTATACGCTACGGAGTAATTTTCATTTTAGGACTAACCGCACTATTCGCACTCAGGCAGAAAACAATGAAGCGACCGTACGTAGATCTGCAAATATTACGGTTCCGCAATTTCAAGGTTGGTATATTGGTGTTATTCGTCATGTACATCTGCAGATTTTCGCTGGGAATTGCAAACAATTTCTTTTCGACAGTATTGCATTTCGATCCTATGCATGTTTCTTATATCAACCTGCTCAATCTCTCCGGTATTGTGGCCGGGGTTATCATTGCTTGCTGCATGATCCTTCAGAAAAAAAGGATTCGATATATCTGGCTACCGGGGTTTCTGCTGCTATTTGCATTTCATGTTAGTATGTTCTTCCTTTTCGATGTACAGGCTGATGAACCAAATTATTTTATTCCGCTATTTATGCAGGGATTGGGTGTGGGTATGATCATGGTGCCAACAATCGTGTACACAATTTCGGCCGTACCTGTCTCTTTAGGTCCTTCAGCATCTGCTATATGCCTGGCAATACGCTACCTGGGATTTTGTGTAAGCATAGGCATTGTCAATTATTTCGAGCTCTTTGAAAAGAGCAGGCACTATAATGCTTTCCAGGATCATCTTACTAAAATGGATTTGATGACAAATTATTATTTCCATAAGCAAACAAGCAATCTTGCAACAAAGGGTATGCTGCATGGTCATATTACAAAGGCCACGTCCAAATTATTAATTACCGGGGTCAGCGAACAGGGTCAGTTGCGTTTTGCGATGGACTATTACGAATTGATATCCTGGCTGATCCTTAGCACTTTACTGCTCATTGTTTTTTCGCCATACCTCAATAGAACGACAGCATATCTAAGATCCCAACGACTTTCACCAGCGTAATATTTCACTTTAAATAAAACATATGGCACCGGTTATCAAAATCAAAAGAGCATACGACAAGCCTCTGAAAAAAGATGGCTATAGAATACTGGTTGACAGGCTATGGCCGCGCGGTATTGGTAAAGATGATGTTTTACTGGATGAATGGGCAAAACAGCTGGCGCCATCATTACATCTTCGAAAATGGTGGGGACATACACCCGAATTATGGGATGAGTTTCAAAAACGCTACATGGCAGAACTCAGACATAATAAGGCGATAGAGGATTTTGTAGAAAGCCATGCAGACAAAAAAGTATTAACGCTCATTTATGGTGCGAAGGATACAGAACATAATCATGCCCTTGTATTGCAGGAATATCTGGAGCAAAAATTTAGATCTTAAATGAAACCATCTTCATTCAAACAGAAAATAGCAGCAGTTACTATACTAATAAGCCTGGTCGGTTGTACCAAGGAGAACAAAATCTTTAGCCTGAAGACAATCCGGTTAAACGATTGCCGGTCGACAAACAGTCACGTCCAAAATGTTTATTTTAAAGTTTTCATCGATAAAAATACGGTAACACCACTTACCACTACCGACGTGTATCCTGGTAATCTTACATTACCGGCAACATTTAAAGTAGCCCCTACCCTGCCGATGACTTTATACAGCAAGACCTATTACGTTCAGTTATGGGGAGATTCCACAGGCTATATATGTGCCTGCAAAATAAACATGGCCGATTACAAAATCATATTCCCCATTGATATGGAAGTAAAAAATGACAGCCTGAATATCTCCATTATGGGTAGCTGGAAATAAGAGGCAATCCACTACCTGTTTAGAAATGGAGCCTGTAAATAATTCTACTTGTTTTTACCACCCTCCGCCAACAGACCTGTATAGCGCAACCTGGCCTTGCAGAATATTCTTTTGTGTCTCTATTAAATTAATTTCTGCTTCTATCGCTGTCTTCTGCGCAGCGATCACTTCCAGGTATGATGCATATCCTGCTTTGAATAATTCGTTAGAGGTACTTACTGCTTCGGCAAGCACATCGGTTTCTCCCTTATTAAGCCGGTAAACTTTTTTGAATTGATCAATATCATTAGAAACCGTAAGGATTTCCCTGAATGCCTGCAGAACGGTTTTATTATAAGTATATAAAGCCATTGTCCTTTCCGCTTCGGCACGTTTGATGTTACCACGAAGACTGCTTCTGTTGATCAAAGGAGCCGTAAGCCCACCGATAATGCCATAAGCCAGGGATGCGGGATCAAGCAACAGCTTACTGTTAAAAGAGCTGTAGCCTGCAAATGGCGTTAAGGTCAATGCAGGCAAGAGGGCTGCTTTTGTTGCGAGCACGTCTGCACCGCTGGCTTTAAGATTCCATTCGGCTTCCAGTATATCCGGCCTGCCGGCAAGTATCTCAGCCGGCAGTAGCGGTTTGTAGTCTGCGGCCATACCAAGTGCTAAAATATCAGCATGTCTTTTTATAGGTTGTGGAAATCGCCCCAGGTAGTAGTTAATTTCATTCTCAACACGTACTATATTCCGCTCCGTTTGTGCCAGTAGCGCTTTAGTCCGCAGCAGCTGGGCGCTCATTTGCTGCACACCCAGTTCTGTAGTTCTTCCCGCCTCCTTTTGTATGGTGGTGATGTAAAGTGCGCTATCCTGTAATGCAATATTATCGTTGATCACATTTTTCATTGCATCTAAGGCCACCAGTTCATAATACCTTGTAGCCACTTCGGCTACCAATGTAGTGATCACCAGTTTACGGCCCTGCTCAGATGCCAGCAGGCTCATGTACGCTGCTTTTTTCTGGTTCTTTAATTTGCCCCAGAGATCTATTTCCCAATTGCTCCTCAGCCCTATAAAATAGTTGGGAACAAAAGGAAGGGATACTTTTTGATCTTCATCAATATTGCCGGAGAGATTGGTATCAAAATTACCTACACCTTCCATGGTGTAATCTCCATACTTCTGTCCCGAGGCAGTGGCATCAGCACTTATAACGGGTAACATAGCGCCTTTTTTTATCCTGAATTGCGCAGCAGCCATTTCTATACGCTGTCGGGTTATGAATACATCCGGGTTTTGCTGAATGGCAATGGCGATCAGGTTGGTAAGGTTCGTATCTGCAAATATTCCCTTATCAATAAATTTTCCTTTATTGAGATTATAACTAACATAAAAACTGTCCGGCACCTTCAATTTACCTTCCTCGCTGTTACTCTTCTTTGAAACGCCGCAACTACCCAATACAAGAGCTGCAACTGGTACAACCATTACAAGGCGTTTAAGCGCACGTAAAAAACTAAGCATTTGATATTTGAACCGTTTAATTATTGTTTGAAATATTTGATTCTTCGGAAAGTACAAGCGGATGTGATACCAGTTCAGAAACCGGCTCCTGCAACCGTTTTTTCTTACCCATGCTCGCAAACAGTACATACAATCCCGGAACGAGTATAAGCCCGAACAATGTACCTGTGAGCATACCGCCTGCGGCGGCTGTTCCTATACTCCTGTTGCCCATGGCGCCTGCACCACTGGCTATACAAAGCGGGATCAATCCGGCTATGAAGGCAAAAGACGTCATGAGGATCGGCCGGAACCTTGATACGGCCCCCTCTACAGCAGACTGCAATATTGTTGCGCCTTCTTTACTCCGCTGTATGGCAAACTCTACGATGAGGATCGCGTTCTTTCCTAATAAGCCGATAAGCATTACCAGCGCCACTTGTGCATAGATATTATTTTCCAGTCCCGCGATTTTCAGGAACAGGAAGGAGCCGAAGATACCCGTAGGTAAAGACAAGATCACCGACAGCGGCAGCAAAAAACTTTCATATTGCGCAGCCAGCAGCAGATACACAAATAGCAGGCATATCAGGAATATAAATACCGCCTGGTTACCGGAAAGTATTTGTTCCCGGGTCATGCCCGACCATTCTATACCATAGCCCCGCGGTAGTTTTTCCTTTGCGATTCGCTCTACCTCATTAATAGCGTCTCCGCTGCTAAAGCCTTGCGCCGCATCTCCATTGATCATTGCAGAAGTGTACATATTATAGCGTGTCAGCTGTTCGGGCCCATATACACGCTCCATCCTGATGAAGGTAGAATATGGCACCATTTCTCCGTTATTACTTTTTACATACAGGTTCAGTACATCTTCCGGCTTGCTCCTGTATTGCGGGCCGGCCTGAAGCATTACCTTATACATTTGCCCGAAACGGATAAAATTAGTGGTGTAGTAACTGCCTAATAAAGTTTGCAAGGTGCTGAGGGCTTTATCAATGGTTACTCCTTTTTGAGCCGCGATCTCCTGGTCTACATGAATAAGATATTGTGGAAAATTCGGGTCGAACCCGGTGAACACATTAGACACAACAGGAGATTGCTCCAGCGCCGTAGTCAGATCCTTGGTTACTGTAGCCATTTTTTGCAGATCGTCTGTTCCCGTCTTGTCCAGCAGCCTTAGTTCAAAACCACTGGCGTTACCAAAACCCGGCACCGTTGGCGGTGGAAAAAACTGGATACTTGCATCTGCTATATGCGCGGTCTGTTGTTCCAATGCTTTTATCGTAGCCTCTAGCGATGCTTTTCGCTCTTTCCAGGGTCTTAAATTGATCATGCCCATACCATAAGATGCTCCTGCAACATCACTCATCAGGCTAAAGCCTGCCAGTGTAGAAATAGATTCAATACCATCTACTCCTTTTGCAGCCTGCTGTATCCGGTTAAGCACTTCTTCAGTACGCTCCAGGGTAGCGCCCGGCGGCGTGGTCACGTTTACATATACCATTCCCTGGTCTTCAGTAGGAATGAAGCCGGAAGGCAAAATTGCCTGCGATCCCCATGTAGCCAGAAAGAAAAACACAAGCAACATCAAAGTAATAGCCCTTCTGCCCGCTATTTTTGTTATCAGGTGAGCATACTTGCCTGCAAGCCTGTCATAGCCGGTATTAAATCTTGTGAAGAATCTGTCTATAAACTCCGTTTTCTTTTTTGCAGGATCCGGATGCTTCAGCATGATCGCGCACAGTGCAGGCGTTAATGTAACGGCATTGATACCGGAGATAACAATAGCTATGGCCAGCGTAAGTGAAAATTGGCGGTAGAATACCCCTACCGGACCGGACATAAATGCTACCGGTACAAATACTGCCGACATCACAAGCGTAATGGCAATGATAGCGCCGCTTATCTCTTTCATCGCCGCCATTGTTGCCTGTAAAGGCTGCATATGTTTTTCTGTCATTTTGGTATGCACGGCCTCTACTACCACTATCGCGTTATCCACCACTATACCAATGGCAAGTACCAGGGCAAATAGCGTCAACAGGTTGATGGAGAACCCAAGCATCTGCATAAAAAATAAGGTTCCTATCAATGCAACGGGCACCGCTAATGCGGGAATGATCGTTGACCGGAAGTCCTGCAGAAATAAATACACAACGATGAATACCAGTATAAATGCTTCCATCAAAGTCTTCAGTACCTCGTCGATGGAAGCATCCAGGAACCTCGATACATCATAGCTGATATTATAGGTCATACCGGGAGGAAAGGAGGTCTCCTTTAATTCAGCCATGCGTGTTTTAATATTCTTGATCACTTCACTTGCATTAGAGCCCGGCCTTTGCTTGATCATAATAGATGCAGAAGGCCGGCCATCGGTCATCGAGGTCATATCATAGTCAAGTGAACCGAATTCTACATCTGCAACATCACCCAGTTTTAATACCGAGCCATTACCTTCGGCCCTGAGCACAATGTTTTTGTATTGCTCCGGCTGAACAAATTTTCCGCTGTATCGCAACACGTATTGCAGAGGTTGTGCATGCTTGCCGGAACTTTCACCTGTTTTACCAGGTGCGGCTTCTACGTTCTGAGCACGTATCGCTGCGATCACTTCTTCTGTAGAGATATTATAAGCATGCAGCCTGTCGGGTTTTAGCCATACGCGCATAGAATAGTCCCTCGCACCCATGATCTCTGCGAAACCAACACCTTCGATACGTTTTAGTTCCTTTAAAACATTGATGTCGGCAAAATTGTATATGAACATTTCATCCGCAGCAGTATCAGTACTCATGATGTTCAGATACATCAGCATACTATTCACCTCTTTTTCTGTGGTTACACCGGCCTTTATTACCTCTTCAGGCAACTCATCCAATACAGTCGTTACACGGTTCTGTACATTCACAGCAGCAATATCCGGGTCTGTACCTACGTTGAAGTAGATCTGTATAATGGTAGTACCATTATTGCTGGTCACGGTAGACATATATGTCATTCCAGGCACACCGTTTATCGCCCGTTCCAGCGGGGTAGCTACTGCCTTGGTGCACACCTCGGCATTGGCACCGGTATAGTTAGCGGTTACTATTACCGAAGGCGGAACAATATCAGGGAACTGCGTAACCGGGAGATTGAACAATGCCAATACCCCCAGCAGGACAATAATAAGTGAAATGACCAGTGACAGTACCGGCCTTTTAATAAAAATATCAAACATGTGGATGAAGATGATTACTTCTGAATACTATAGAATATTCTTTCGGATTAAACTATCCTGGCTTACCATTGCCGGGGAAACCTGCATACCGTCTTTTATATTTTGGATGCCCTCATAAACAACCGTCTCGCCCTCCTGCAATCCTGATTCTATTATATAAAAATCACCCAGCCTTGCTTTGGGCTTAAAATTGCGCATCTTCACCTTATTGGCTTTATCCACTACAAATACATAATTTTTGTCCTGGATCTCGAAAGCAGCCTTTTGCGGAAGTACCAACGCTTCTTCTACGTTATTGGTCAGCTTTATTTTACCGGTAGCACCATGTTTTAGCAGGAACTGCGGATTGGGGAAACGTGCCCTGAAAGCAATAGACCCGGTATTCTCCTGGAACTCACTTACAACCGTTTCAACCTGCCCTGGAAACTCATATTGCTTTCCATCAGAGAGAACGAGATGAACAGTTTTGTCTGTCGTATCCGCACCCTTTGGCCTGGACCTCAAATAGTCCAGGTATTCGTTCTCAGAAATATTAAAATAGGCAAATACCGAACTGATATCCGATACACTGGTTATCAGGGTCCCTTCTTCCAGCAAGCTTCCTGGCTTTAATGGTATCCGGTCTATAATACCATCGTATGGAGCATATATTTTTGTATAAGATAATCTTGCTCTTGCATGATCCAGCGCAGCCCTTGCCTCTTCTATCCTGGCATTTTGAGCGGCAAATTTTGCCTTTGCCACATCCAGTTCAGAAGAAGAGAGTATCCTTTTATTTACGAGTAGCTTTACGCGCTCTAATTCCAGCTCTACTGTCTTCGCATCGGCAATGATGCTGTTCAGGCTGGCCTGGGCCCTGCTTACCTCTGCTCTTAACTCCTCGTCGCTGATGGTAAATAAAAGCTGCCCTTTTTTAATGAACTTCCCTTCATCTACATGTATCTTTTCCAGGAAACCGGCTACCCTGCTCCTGAGCTCTACATTCTGTATGGCTTGTATATCCGCTACATACATCCGGTCCAGGGAGATATCCTTTTCTATAACAGTGGTTACCGGTATTTTTTTATTTCCTTTATCGGTGGTTTTATCAGCTTCAGTGCTACATGAAACCAGGAACAATCCTATTAACGGAATGCCAAAATAGCTGCGTTTACGCATAATATTGCGTTTAAACTTTATTGTTTTTGTTTAGCAATAGTTGATCAGATCAACAAAAAATAAAAGAAGGGAATTAGCTAAATCAGAACAATGTGTACCTGAAAAGGAATAGATAATAATCCGGTCTTACAATACCGGACCAGTTAATGTATATAGGAGTATTAGTGATAACGACAGGCACTCGTTGCTGACTTTGCAGGGCCTGCGCAATATTATTACCCTTATTAACCTGGCTTCTGCCTTTGATCTTGGTAATGGCGCGTACATGTATATCTACATGGTCGCCGTGTGGTTTTATGATACAATCTGTTTGCTCATCTGCTGAAATAGCCATCGGAGCGGTGATCTGCTCTACCTGGATCATCTTTCCAGATACCAGGGCAGCTATTGATTGCTGTGATAGAATAAGCGATGCTACGAACACTAAGATGGCCATAAGCCCTTGAAAAGCAACCTTAGTGTTTATTTTTGATGACATGCGCCTAAAATTCCGGGCAAAACTAAAGCAAAATATTTTTTCAAAAATGTTAATTTGTTGCTACTCATTAGCTTCGCTGAAATATTCAATTTAGAGACTGCTTTTGTGCTGCGCTAAAAATAGTCTTGTCAGATACACTCAGGATGGTTAACGTGAAGAGCCCTAAAACAACCAGTAATGCCATTTCAAGCGTGGAAAACATCTGCGATCTGCTAATTATTGTTTGAGAATTTTGCCTCAGTTCATCACCTGCTCCTATTTGTATCTTACTTAAACTATTAAGATCATTCAATACAGAGTTCAGCCCTGCCTCTAACGCCATACTGTTTGTATTATACTCCCTATCCCCGCTGAGATATTTTTTTTCCAGGTTATTATATAGATCAAGATGCTTCCGGAATTCTGCCCAATGTAGTTTTTCTTCTTTTGTAAGCACCGTCTGCTCATAAGACTGCACCAGCGATGCAATATGCCGGTTATGAGCATTGATAAAAGCAGCCGTTTGTGCGTCATTGCCTTTTTCTTTCAGCAATAATCTTTTACGGTAAATATTATCAGTTATTTCAAAAATATAAACTGATGGTTTGAGCCGATCATCGCAGATAGATGAAATGGACTGATCTAAAGTTGAAATTTTTGCACTCAGGAAAAAATTACCGACGAGGATAATCAATATAATTCCTGTTAGCCCCAAGGCTGCCTTCATCTTGTATTTAATATAATATTGCCACATCATAACTGCTCTTTTTAGGACATTTAAACTAATAAATAATCCCCCACCAAAGGTGGGGCTTTTATGTGTTACCCCCTATGGGGGATTTCTAAAACAACTTTAAATCGGCAGAACCATCCTCCGCACCCTCTTCATCCTCCTGATATTTTACATAACGCTTTATGCGCTCTTCATCAATGCCTACTACCGTACTTACAAAATAACCGCGACTCCAAAAATGATTCCCCCAATAGGGTTTCTTGCGAAAGCTCGGGTAACTCTTAAACAACATTATTGCTATCTTCCCTTTTAGGATACCCATATAATCAGATACACTCAGTTTTGGGGGATACTACACACAAGATGAATATGATCTGGCCGGATGTTCAATTCTACAACCTCTACTTCCTGCCATTGGCTTATCGTACGTATCTTATCCTCTACTGCATCCGCTATCATATCCTGTAAAACACGAAAGCGATACTTCGGTGTCCAAACAATATAATACACGCGGTAGTAAAAACTATGTGATAATTTCCGACACTTATGACCCACAACCCAAATATAGCAAACCGGCACAGCCTTCAAACATAACCACCGCCTAAGGCGGTGGTTTTAATAGATATAATAAAATTTCCACTGCCTATTCCTTTTTGCATAACGTGTTCTATATCAGGGCAATGAATAGTATTTAGTAATGCGAGGGTTTCTTTTGCTGTGACTTGATAGGAACAATTCATTTACAGTACTTTGTTCAACGTAAATACCTAAATTGGCTTTTTATAGGAAGTTCTCAATCACGTCACATCTAGTCTCAAGGGATAGCAAGCGAGACAGGAACGTAAGGAGGCATATAATTTTATTTTATTAATACATATTCACTTGGATATTTCAAAAGGCAGCCCGAACATAGCTACTGGCGTAGTCAATATTCATTTCGATATATGTCATCCCGACACATAAAGAAAGCTTGCGAATGCGGGCACTAGTATCTTGCCAGCCGATCTAATGAGTATTATCACGGAACTGTAAAGAATATCCATTTATTGCCCTGATAGTATTTATAATGACTTTTATTCCGCTATCAAATTCTAGGTACGGCTTTGGAACATCTAAATATATCGCCTTAATCAACCCTTCAGCCCTAATAATCCCTTTAGCATCCAAAAACATAGCAGCATTTATTTTTCGATCCTTGTAATTTATCAAAATTTCCAAGAACGTTTCGTTAATAGCAGAAGTAGATCGAATATTCATAACTTAAAATAAATTGTATTACTTTACTTCAATAATTTAGTAACCTTCTTCTGTCGAATTTTGCACCTTTTGAAGTGTTACTTTAAAATGGCAGAGATAATGTTGTTTTGAAACAAGCACAATTTCCCTCGCCCTCAAGATGATAAGCAATCTCACTTTTTAAGAGACTTGTTAGTAAAAAGCCACTATTGTTTACGATAGTATTTTCGTTCACTCAAATAAGAGGCAGCCGATAAGACGAGCATTATAACAGCAGTAATCTGAATCCAAATAGGTATTGGCATCGGATCTCCCGCAGCATAAGAGTGTAACCCGATCAAGTAGTAGTTTACGCCGAAATAAGTAAAGATAATTGTCCAAATCATCCACATGCCTGTTACGTTAAAAATCCATATACCCTTCAACCCCGGAACTATCCTGAAATGCAGAATTGCAGCATAGAAGATTATGGAAATAAATGCCCAGGTTTCTTTTGCATCCCAACTCCAATAACGTCCCCAACTTTCATTAGCCCACATTCCGCCTAAAAAAGTTCCAATAGTTAATGCAAACAATCCAAGCTCCACAGCCATTTCATTCACTATTGTCAGTTCTTGAATGGAATTTTGAATTTTTGCAGTAGGCTTTATACAGAACATAATTAAAGAGATTACCGAGATGAGTGCAGACAAACCAAAAAAACCATAGCTTGAAGTAATAATGCCTACATGCACCATTAACCAATACGATTTCAATACCGGCTCCAAAGGTGTAATCTGTGGGTCAAGCATGGAACCACCATGTGCAAAACCCATCATAATCATAGCGACCAATGCACCTGCAGCAGGAATAAACGCATTTCTATTTTTGTAAAGCAACAATCCAGCTAATACCCCAATTGATGAAATGAAAATAATTGCTTCGTAGCCATTACTCCATGGTGCATGCCCCGATAAATACCAACGAACACCCAGCCCCACAAGCTGTATTGCCAAAGCAAGAACCATCATACCGAGTAGTACTCTGGTTAATAGCTGAACCGCACGATTAATTCTAGAACTTGAAGATAACACTTCTGCAAAACCAAGAATAATCATTGATATTCCCAAAAGGCTATAAACTATCATCAGCCATAAGAAAATATTTGCATGATTGTATAGGATTTCCAATTCAACTTTTGACTCAGATGGAATGATGTCCTTACCCCAAGTTTTTTGAAAATTGCTAATGCTCGCTAATGTTTTATTTGCATTTTCCCAGTTCCCGGTCTGCAAACTTTGTTTTACGTCATTAAAATAAAGTGCAATAAATGCATAAGAAGCCGAATCAAGTGCTACAATATTATTTTCAGAGCTATAGATCCAACTTCTCCATGTATGTGACAGATCGTTTCTAACTGGGATAATCTTAGTGAAAAATCCGTAAATGATATTCTTGAAAATATTATATCGCTCTGTTAGACTTATCAGTTCTTTATCATAATTCGATTGCTCTGCTTTACGTTTGCTGAATGATACTTCATATTGATTTTGCAACCTGAATTCACCTGTGACAGTATCCATCAAATTGGCAAAAGTTGTATACCCCTCTTCATTAGCGTTGGTTTCATTAGCCAACTCATCACCACCTTTTTTGCCTACATATATCATTGGCTGACTAAACCAAAAAGCCGGGTCAAGTTGCATAGATAAGAACCACTGCACAGGTGATAATCCCCTGTATTTATCTTTTTTATAAATCTTACGAAGCAATTCTAATGTATGCGTATCCATTGGCTTTATTCTACCCTGAAAGTCCTGAACCAGCAGGTGACCAAATCGATCAGCATGGTTTGTACTTATAGTCTTATCTCCCAATTCACCCTGCTTCGAAAATAGTTCTAACTCCGTTTGAGCATATGAGGTATCTACTTTTTCTTGTACTGAATTTTGAGCATTGGCAAAAGGAATCATCAATATCAAAGGAATTAATGCCACAGCTTTCTTATGCAGGCCTTTCAACCGTTGATTCAATTTCGAAATATGGGTTCGCTTACGGAGGAGTGTAAGGAACATCCCCAGGAATAAAAAGAAGTAACCGGTATAGTTAATTCTTGTTCCCCACCAGTCTTTGTTTACAGAGAGAATAGTTCCTGACTCATCGGGGAAATAACTCGCCTGAAAGAATCTGTAACCACTATAGTCCATAACATTGTTCATGTAAATATGATGTGGCAATTTTTTCCCATTATCAATAACGGTTATCCTGCTTTCATAAGAAGATGCATTATTAGAGCCTGGATAACGGTCTAATTTAAAATCATCGCAACGGACTGAAAAAGGTGTTTTTATTAATTTTGAGCCATAGCCAATCGCAACTGCTAGTTTATTAATAGTGGTTTTAACGCTGTAGCCTGTTACGCCTTTTCCTCCTTGCACCATAACAGTATCTTTTTCATTTCCGCAACTTATTTCCAGCTTCACCATACTTAGAAGATTTTTATCCATCGTATTGCTTTTATCGCCGCTGTAATAGACAATTTTACCGATAAATGCAGGATTAGGTATAATGAAGTTGGTATTATTGATTGTATAAAGCGTCCTGAAACCCAATGAGGTTAACTCATTTGCTTTTATTGTTCCTGATTGTTGCGCCAGTAACGCGGTATCGGTAACTACTCCTGCCTGTTGTCCTTGCATGGACATATACCGCCCGGCTAAAGGCGAGTTAATCATTATACTATCTCCCTTTTCTATTAAATGTACCGTTCCCAGTACCGGGTTATTGAAGCTGAATAAAATGCCTCCTATAGTTTTTATCTCACCGCTGAAAATATAATTATTCTCTCCTCCGTCTCGTCCTGTTGTTATGATATTTAGAATTTTTTGCCCCGAGAGTGCTTTCTGTATTGAATCTTTAGCGAGTGGGATATAGTCAAGAGATTTTATTTTGATTACTCTATTATCAAACTCATAACTTTCTTTGAAATTCCTTTTGAGTGGCCACCGTGTATTTTCCCCATTAAAATACGACATCGTATAGGGATGCAGATCATAAGTGATAGATTTTATACCATCATTAATATTTACTTTTATGTATGTAAGATCGCTAATCACTTTATTAGAGGTCTCACCTTCTTTGATTGGCATTTGCCCCTCAAAAGCCCAATAGCGCGTTATAGCACCACCCAAAAACATTAGAATGAATGCAATGTGGAAAATCAGAATGGGCCATTTTCCCCTTTTTGTTAATTGATAGATTTTAATGTTGAAGATAAAAATGATGATGATCCACAGCATCACTATCTCAAACCATTTGGCATTATAAATCAGCATTTTTGCTGTTGGTGTATCATAGTCATTTTCTACGAAAGTGGCTACTGCCATTGAGCCAGCAAAAATGAATAACAATACAATCATTGTTTTCGTAGAAAAAAAAAAAATCGTTCTATCCGGGTCATTATTTATTTTATTTGTCCATGCCAATACATCATTCCTGCTACATATTTGATAGTCTTCTCATACCGTTATCTAATTCAGGTGCTAAAAAAAATCTCTCGGGAGTCATTAAACTCCCAAGAGATACAAGACAACCCACCACCATTAAAGTGATTTTAAATATTCAGTAAGATCAGTTTTTTCCTGACTGGTCAAGCCCAGGCCTTTCGATGTATTATATTTTTCTACAACTGCTGCTAATGTTGCAGCTGAACCATCATGGAAATAGGGGGCATGTTGCCATATTCCCTTAAGAGGTGTAACTCTCCATTGTTTTGTAGCCGAGCGGTTCACATAATCTTTATCTGTGGCTACAGAAGCACTTTGGGGATGAAGTATTCCTCCATTCGTCACGTCAGTATACCGCGGGCCTGAATGACAGGTAGCACACTGGCCTTTGTTATTAAACAAAATTTTCCCTCTCGCTGCCGCAGTAGCGTCAAATGAACCTTCGGGTGCCTTTGGAGCGGCAAGTGAAAATTGGTAAGCTTGCAATGCAGGCAGTTTATCTGTTACCAGATCAGCACCACCACCCGTATTGTCGATATTAAGACCTGTACGTTTATCGTTGAATTTTCCATGACCGCCCATCTCGGTTACCGCAACATAACGGTTCCAATATGCAACAGGACCAACTGATTCATGTTCAACATCACCATCTCCGGTAAAAATAACTTTAGGCAATCCATACAATCCAAAAGCTGGCGGTATCACCACAGGATTATTAAGCCCATCATGATTAAATCTAGGGTCAAACTTACCTTTACCCCATGAAGCGTAAACAGCCTTTTGCGCAGCAGTCAATGAGGGTGATAAAGAAATAATCAGACCCGGGTCTAAATCTCTGTTGGGATAACCATCTAAACGATTTCCAATACCCGAAGCAAATGAGTTATCAACAGTAGAGTGACATAAGGCGCATGTAATACCCACACGATCTAACTTTAGCTTACCATCCGTAGTTGTACTTACCTGACCTTTAACGCCTACTACCGCATTTAATTGAAGCAAAGCAAGTGTGGTTTGGGGATCTGTTAGACTTATTGAACCATTCTGTATGCCCGCAACAACCGCAGCAGGCAAAGCAGATGCATCTACCTTTAAACCAACACTCAAAGCAGTTGTAGGATCTACAGCAGCTTCAATCACTTCATTCATTTTTAAAACATCTGTCCAGGTAGTTTCGTCACCAAAAGTTTCATAGCGAAATATATCTTTTCCCTGATTAACTAATGAAGGGTCTAATGCAGGTAAATTCAAGTCACCTTCACCTGCATCCGGGCGATGGTCGTTATCCGTCTTTTTACAATTACACATAGAAAGGACTATAAGCAAAACCATTCCCCAAAGTGTCAATCTTGATCTCATGATATTAATTCATTTAGATGTTTGTAAGTAATGTGGGCTTCTTTTCAGAGCCTTTAAACAATTAGAGTAAGTGACTTTTGTTTAGGTTACAAAAACTGAAAGATAAAATTGTACTATTGCGACATTAGGCTACAGGTTCATATCTTAAATAACTAATAGAGCCCTGTTGTTGCTGCTAATGCAACAATGACCATTATGCCGTCACTAAGCTAACGACATTAAAATGCTTCCCTAACGATAAACCTTTTCGAAATACCCAGAGCAAATAAATGCTTTTCCACTGCCTGCATCATTGGTTCAGGCCCGCATAGATAGAAGTATTGGGAAGGTTCATTTATATGTCGTCTTATCAAGTCTGCCGAAATAAAACCATACTCATAATTTGCGATATTTTCGTTAGACAGTATGTTTACGAAATTATCACCTAAGAGTTGGCAGAACTTGTCTTCAAAAATAATATCAGCTTTGGTTTTGTTGGCAAAAATGAGCTTGTTATTTCCAATTCTATTTTCTTTTTCAAGCTGTTTTAAAATGGAAATAAAAGGTGTAACGCCCGCCCCTCCCGCAATGAAAATACCTTCGCCTTTATATGTTATGTCACCAAAAACATCATGCATTAACAGTTCATCTCCTTTGTTAAGCGAAAGTAGTTGCGCTGTAACTCCATTGTGTGACGGATATGTCTTAATGGTAAATTCAATATACCCATCGTCAGGCAAAGAAGTGAATGTAAATGCCCTCAACTCGTGTTCCCAGTTTTGCTTGCTTATGGATATGTCCACCGCCTGCCCAGGCTGATAGTCTATTGTTGTCGGTTTTTCAGCGACAATATTAAGTACATCGTGCGTAAGATGCACAATGGATATTATTTTAACTCGTTCCATTATGAACTATCTTTTGTTGTAAATACGGGATAGAAATTCCTGCCTGACAATTTCGTTCTCAAACTGCCCTGAATACTGAAAGGTATGTGTTATGCTATTGGTATCTTTAATGCCTCTTGAAGCAACGCATAAATGGTCGGCTTCAATGGCAACCGCCACATCACTATGCTGCAATGCTTCCTTTAATGCTTCCGAAATTTGAACTGTAAGCCGTTCCTGTACTTGCGGACGTTTGGCATAATACTGTACTAATCGGTTAATTTTTGACAACCCGATAATCTGCTGATCAGGAATATAAGCAACATGTACCTTTCCAATTATCGGAACAAAATGATGTTCACAATTAGAGTACAATGTAATATCCTTTTCAATCAGCATTTTTTTATAACCGTATTTATTTTTAAAAAGGCTGATTTCGGGTTTATTATTTGGGTTTAATCCGCTGAACATTTCTTTTACAAACATTTTCGCCACTCGCCTTGGCGTTCCGCACAAGCTGTCGTCATAAAGATTAAGCCCAAGTGTATCCATTATTTGAGCAAAATGATGTTCTATTCTTTGTATCTTTTCGCTGTCGCTTAATTCAAAAGCATTGCTGCGAATAAGCGTATCTATCATAGTTTCGTCCAATTCCGTATGTGTCATTTCCTGTATTTAATAATCAAAGTCATTTATTTTATTCATTACGCTTTCCACCATTGGGTCGCAATAAATCAAATTAAACTCAAAGAGTTCGTTTGCAGAATAAGCGTTTTCTATATCTCTACGTAACATTATTTTTGCTCTATTTAACCTAACTTTTACATTTGCCACACTAATACCTAACATTTCCGCTGTTTCTGAAATACTTAGTCCATTTATTTCGCGTAACGAAAAAACCATCCGGTAATCAAAAGGGATTTTTTGAAGAGCGCTCTCGATAATATGTCCCAACTCACGATTTTGAATCACCTTGTCGGTATCGTTATTTCTATTGCTAAACATTGGCGCCGAGTATTCGTTTGCATCTTGCAACATTTCGTTTTTAAAACTTGCCTTCCCACGTTTTCTGTAACAGTTATTCATCATTATTCGGATAATCCAGGTTTTAAAATCGGAACGACCTTCGAACTGTAACAAGTTCTTATACGCATCCATAAAGGTTTCCTGCATTAAATCCTGGGTATCCTCGTGATTGTAATTATACGACCTCCCGATTTTATACAAATAAGGATTAAAGCGTCTGACTATAATTTCATAGAGAGCCTTTTCCCCATCTATAACCCGTGAAATAACCTCTGCTTCGGTAAAATTTTCTAATAGAACCATTTTATACAACGATTTTATATATTATTGTTATTTATATAGCTGAAATCGCAATTACGAGGTCACGTACTGTAACACCTACGTAACTGAAGCCAGCTAACAATGTCGGTGCCACGACTGCCAGCCACCCGGAAACGATATAACCACCGATTTCTGCTTTTCGCAGTACAATGATGCCCGCTGCAATCTCAATAATGCCCGCTATCATCATAAAAATCAAATCAGAAAATGGTAAAAGGCTTGCAATCGACGGATTAACATATTGTTTCCAGCGGGTCAGCAGTTGGTTAATTTGTCTGCTCCAGAAACTATAGGAATAATAACAAAAGTGTACTTTAATAGATTGAATGTTTGTTTCAATGCTTGTTGCAAATTATACGATTCCATTTTATTACTTGTTTAATAGTTAATTCATTAGAACTTTTCGGAAAACTGTTTTGGTATACCATGTGAATAAATGTCAGCAGTAAGAAGCACCTCATCAAAGTCGCCAAACGAGAGTGTGTAATCACTATTTAGGAAGCTAAGAGAATACGCAATAGTATATAATATCCAATTCTAATGCCGATTCAGTATTTTATGTCACCCAGTTAACTTGTTCTATGTCTATTAGAGTAACCGAAGCATGGAAAGGTTACAAATAACATAGAAGAATTCAATATGTCGGTAGGTGGCTGGGGGATTGTCGCAACATGGTGTGCGAGCCTAACTGTCATGTATTAATGGCTCATAGTTTCTATTATAAATAGGTTCGTTTTCATACACATTAACTCAAATAAGAATTTTTTCCCTGCCTTTAAAGATGCAAGTCATGCGTTCTATCTGAATGATCTCGCTCAAAAGACTGTAAAAGAATCAGAGATCAAGTGGATCGAAACAAAGAAAAATACTTTCTGTGCCAAGCTCCATCTGAATAGATTTATCGTGTTGGTTAAGAGAATTACTGCGTATGAACATGTTGCTTGCATTATTTCAGTACCTGACGAATCCTGACTGGATTGCCCAGCATAGTGGATTATATATAATGCTACTTATAGCTTTTGCGGATACAGGTTATTCATGAGCTTTTCCCTTCAGGGAGCGTTCAATACTTTGCACCTTTAAGAGTATCAATACTGCTAGTACAAGCAGAATGATAAGTTCAATAAGTATTGCATTAATGTAAGGCTGAAATGTATTTACAGCATGTTCTATTCTTATGGGCTTCCCACCAGGCGATGCTTTAGCAGTCAAATCCCCGGGTTCTAAGGCCAGTAGTAAGATGAAAAATGATTTTAAGCACATCTTTCTTCTTGTTTTTGACTTTCGCCCAATGACCAAAGTATTCGGCAACAAATAGCAATGGCACCTAATAGCACGACAATAAGGAATAATAACCCATACCTCTCGATATTTATTGGTCGTAGATTATTGCTGCCAGGCCGACCTATTGCACATAGTCGTTCTGGTATCAGCAGATTCATACAAATAACTAGTCTGACTCGATACCTTTTGAGTGTATGTATAGTATTATCCCAGGCGCTTCTTATCATGGTCTTGATTTAAAAGATACTGTTTTTGTTACAGACGCTCCTTCGTGGTTAAGTTCAGTCTTTACAAATACTTCTAGATCTGCTGCTTGCGAAAGTGTATCAACCCAAATCTCATTGACCTGCAGTTCTTCCGCATGGGTATGATTATCCATTTCAAATAGGGTGTCTAAAGACTGCTTATCCACTATGAATACCTCATAGCCATGAAGATTAACATCTCCTTTTATCTGTGCCTGTATTGCCAATTTAGTCCCACCTTTGATTTCCTGCTCCGGATGAGGATTTGCTATAATTATTGTTGCAGTTGGCTGCTCTGCACTAGTCAGTTCCTTCTTTTTACATGCACAAAAGACAGACAATAACAATATGCCTGCTGAAAGTGGTATAGGTGTCATTAAATTCTTATTGGTCTTGTTAGAATAAAAGCTGAATACCCGTTTCCACTTTGAGACCAGCAGAAATCAAATTATCAGAATACACTTGTACTATCGGTAAACTAGCGCTTACATTAAATCCAATACGCTTATAAAATGTCTGAAGCCCCAATGTCGCAAATACTACTTTGCCACCGGTCATATCGTCCACCCAATGCTTACGGTAATTTTCAAAGTTTTTTGCATAGCATTCAATTCTAATGCCTGCAAAGGGCAGTAAGGTATAACCTTTCCCAACTAAAGTATGATAGCCTAAAATGGAGACATTTAACCTATTGCCAAATTTATACGATTCATTATTTGCTGTATTCATGGTATAGTTGCCGTCAATGCTTAATCCCGTCTTTCCATATTGCAGGGAATAGTTAAGATTGGCGATCACGTCCCACGATCCTGTTCCGGGTAGCATATTGGGGAGACCTTCCCTTCCTCCAACCGGAATATAGTTTCCGGTTGGTAATTTAATACCACCACCCAATTGCAAGCTATGCTTCCATAGTGGATTACAGTCATCAGCCCTGATCAATCGATAATTAGCGATCATAGAGAGGTCGCCGATCCCATTGATGATGACTGGGAGTCCATCATGATTCGATTTATTGTATGAATACGGCAGGAACGCATATAACTGTATACGTTTACTAATAGTATAACGTCCCCATATCTGGAGGTTCTGGTAATGGTCTGAAGAGCTGTTCCCACTGATATGGTCGATATCTTCATAGCTTTGAAAGAACTTAGAAGAATACTGGATGCCGATAAAATGTTTATTAAACTGCGGGAGTACACCCAGATTCTGACTGTTGGCAGAACCTCCGCATACATTACACGCATAGAGTAGACCTGGCGTTATTGCCAGCACGATTGAAAGGAATGACTTCATGTAATATCTATTTTAGAATTGAAGTGGTAATATTAGAGAAGGCCTCTTTTACTAAAATGGCTAATTCTGCAATAGGTGATGCTGGAAAGGTACTGCCTACGTTTGTACTGGCAGTCCACCTCAACAGTTTCTTAACACAATGCTATTCTACAGCGATTTTCCCTTTCATAGTGGGATGCAGTGTACAATAGTAATTTGAGCTTTGGGTGACGGTCATTGACCATGATTCATCAGCAGGTAGTGCTGATGAAGTCCATGTTTTACCCGGATCATCGGTAATATCGTGTGTTACGAGGTCGTGATTGACAAATGTAATTTTATCGCCTTTGTGAACTATTATTTCCGCAGGTATAAATTTCATTTGTTTGATCTCGATTGTATATTCCTGTTGCTGTGGTACACCTGCTCCCTTTTCTTCCGAGTTATCACGTTCTGTTGGTGTACAACTTATAAATCCGATTGCCAGTACTGCAATCAATAACAGGCTTCTGAAGAAATATGACCTACTCATTATTTATAGTTTTTTTGCACCATTTCAGCATGCCCCAGGTGCGCCTTAAGCGCTGGCACTACATTTTGTAATAGTTGTTTCAGTTCTGCATTATCCGTTTCGGGTATCAGCAAACCTTCTACGGCGCCAATTACTGCTTTATGGTAAGCTACTTCATTGTCGATATATGCTTTATTGAAAGCCTTCCCAGATTTGCCATTGAGACTTTTCTTTGTTTTATCAGCATCCGCCAGAAGCTTTTGACTTACCGCATTGTCTTTGGGTGTAACCCCTAATTTCTTGGCCAACGCTGCCGCTTGTTCTATTACAGCAGTATGATCACGTTTCATTGTCTCCGCAAACTTGACCACTTCTCCATCCTTAGACTTCTTAATGGCGATATCAGCATATCCGATATCAATTTGATTTGCTACGACTGCGACGTGGGCTACCTCAGGATCTGTAAGCGATGGATTGCTTTGTGCCATTGCCGGACCGGTTGTCGTAAATAATGCAAATGCAATAGCAAAAGATCTCATCATTGCAGGTGTCATTTTTTTCATTATCATTTTATTTAGTTTATTATTAGAGAAATTGTTGTTGAAAAAGGTTACAAGAATTTTGTCCATTTTTTAAAAATTAGAGTACCGACGATACAGATGATTAATTGCAATGAGACAGTAGCTAACCAAGCCATCACGATTAATGCGACAATTTTCAGGAGAACTAAGACCGGTATGACCTTTCTTTGTCAGCATTTTTAGAGGTAAGAAAGTAACGATACAAAATCCATGGAATGCTACCACACTCGAATGGACGACGCCGGTAGTGCCTCCGCACGGTAATTGGGAAGATGAGATACCGAAGGTCCACCGCTGGCCTTATGACTACAAAGACGATCTATTAAGCGAAATGACAAAGGAGCAGAATTGCCACATGGGCTAACTAAATGAGGTCAACCGGAATTATTATATGGCTATTGAAACTTCAAAACAGGTTTATTGCGAGTTTCAGTGCGGCTAAAATAAAAAAGCATTGCAATCGTGTGCACGCTTTTAAAACTAATGTTCCCCCTTCAGGACTTGAACCTGAGCCCCCCTGATTAACAGTCATCTGCTCTACCCTACTGGATAAATCTAATCAAAAGCTCATGGGTAGATGCGCTATATATTAGACCATTAAAATTCCAGGTTCCTTTTATGTCCACGATTAATTAATCGGCCTATTCTTCCGAAGTCAATCTGATCTGTATGAGAAAATTTATCAGCCACTTCATGGTTGTTTATAGGCTCGCATTGGATAAAAATCAGAACCCCATCATCTTTCTTTACTCCCTTGATTGAATTGTCACTGGATTTGTTTTTGAATATAACGGCAGCATCTCGTTTAGTTGTGTGTTGTTTAATGATGGCGTCAAACGGTCGCCCTTGGTTAGCAGACTCATTCCCGGCATTACCATACTTTCCCGTATGTTTTCTTGAATTAGATCATTTTCTTTTCCAATATCATTTTGAGACGTAAATGAAACCTCATAAGACTCGACGGGTTCATTTTCATCAAAAAACAACATGCCATTTATTTTGTTGGCCCTTGCCGATGAAAAGTCTTCCTGCAGAAAGGCAAAAGAAGACATTAATGTTAATAAAACTAATAATGCAAATCTCAATTTCGTCTATAAAATTATGTATTACAATACATTTTCTAACACTCATTGATATGTATTATAAATAAAACTTTTATTATCGCTTAATTACATTCATTTTAAACGTCTCTCTAGCATTCTCATTCAGATAATGGTAAATCGAATCAAGATCATAAAGAATTATCTTTTTTGCCGGTTGGGAATATCTGATCTTACCTTCATCTCTCAGCTTCTGCAATGTAGTTTTACTGGTGATTCGTAGCTTTTGCATGGCTTCCTCTGGAGAAATCCATTTATCTTCTTTTTGGGCTAATTCTTTTTGAAAGCGATCAAATAATCGGTCAAGAATAGCATTAAATGCCTGATCTTCTAAGCATATTACCTGCATGTCCCCTCCTTCTTTTGTATCACGTCCTCTTGTTCCGTTGTTTGAAACACATATACAGTATCGCTAATGGGATAAATAATAAAATAATCAAACACATATCCAAATACGTATTCTTCAATTTGTCGAAACCTATTTACCACTGAAAAATCGTATCCCAGGTCCTCAAGAGTTTCGGCACTAATCTCTCGTTTTTGTTTTTCTTCAACGAAATAGTAAAGAATGCTATAATTTATCTTAATTGGGCTTAGATATCGACTATGTAGTACCTCTCGGATCTTGCGTTGCAGATTATTATGCTTAATCTTACAATGACTGTGATACAACTTATCTTGCCTGCCATTTAATGGCAGGTGACAATATCGACAAATATTCTCTTCAGTTTGCATATACTGGAAAGCCGATTGACTTAAATCAGCAATGCATATTACAACTGTATAATGCCGTCGGGTAGCTTGTACGGGTAGGTAATTCTAAACTTTTATTTCTTTAGTAACCGCTTCAGCTATATTAGTTAGGTTTAATTTTTCAAAAAATTCACGAACAATTTGAAGGTTTGTTCTATTCCGATTTTCGTCAATGACTAAACGTTTGCATAAAAACTTATACGTATTTGTATCCTTTATTGGCTTATCCGAACGTTTACCCGTCATAAAGATTATAAACCGCGCAATATCCATTTTGCTGGGTTGATCGCAACTCAAATTTTTAAAGAGTTCCTCTAAAAGAAAATACATCGCAATCACCTGCTGTCTATGATTATTATTTTCGTCAGTATTGGGTTCATCTTCATTTAAAACATTTACTTCATCCAGATTATGGCTACTTGCACCCGGATTAGAAGTATCTGCCTTTGCAATTATATCGATGTACTTTTGGAGAAGGGGTGATCTATCACCCAAAATTTCTTTGTAATCAATTGACATTGCTTGTAATCTGTCAACAAACTCTTCTAAATCCTTGTCAAAATATACTGCAAACTGATACGTAAGAATTGCCTTAAACTTCTCACTTGGACTAAGTCTTAACTTTAAAGCCAAATAGAATAGATAATAAATGTTATCTGGTGTTACAATAAGCTCACTTCTTGAATCTGCTATTCGAATAGTATTATCTTTATTACATGGCAACACATAAAAATCAGGGATTGGTCCGCGTACCTTGTCAGCCACCAGGTCCTTCTGAACAGGAATTCTGACATTAAAATAATTGTCAAAATAATCCGGACTGTGTGATCTGGATATCTCATCTCCAATCTTCGCCGCAATTAATGCACGTTCAATTCTCTGACTAAATTTTAAAAGATCGGGATATTCAAATGATTTTTTGGATTTTACCAGTTCTTCTACAATATCGGCATTGTTCAATTCCAATTCATTAATCGTAGCTAGTTGATGAAGATTACTTTTATCAATTTTATCCGAAAAGGTTAATTCATCAAGGCCCAATGAATTATCAAACTCTATAGCATTCGCATCGATTCGTCTAGATTCATTTTCATCCGCATCAATTCGCTTAGATTTATGTTGGTTTGGCATAGAAGTTTTCTTTAAATTTCACACAATATCAAATCTATCTAATTTCAACATCAAATACTCCTGTTTTTCTGGTAACAGACGGGTCAGTCAACCTTTGTTACTTCGATTAGTTTTCTTTCTACATTTCCGCCTCTGGATTTGATAACTACAGTTTTGGTAAATTTGTTTATCGCCAGTACTTTTCCCTTTTTTATGGTACCATTATCTTGCTTATACATGACAACGTCTCCAGGTTGGATATTATAAAGATTGTCCGACGTATCATTAACCTTTTCGACAGTAAGTACTTTTACAGCTATAAAGGTGATTTTGTTTTTAAAATTCTTTCCGCGTTCAACATTGTATTTTTTCTCTTGTGTGTCAACATTTCGACTCTCTATAATTTCATTGTCTGCATCGGTTAGCATATAAATACCAGTCGCACCATAGCTAGCTGATATTTTCTTGGCCTTTACATAAAGCTTAAACATATCCTTTGGAGTTTCTCCTTCGCAGAACATCATGCCTATTTTTTCGGCATTTTGAGGCACGTCTTGTTGTTTAATATAGACTACTATATCTTCCCAGTTTGTAGGTTTGTAATGCACGTTAGAAGTTTCAAGAAACCGCATCCGAGCCATGGTGGATGATGGGGCAAATAGTAGTGTCACAATAATGATAAATACTTTGTTCATGTTTAGTTTATTTTAAAAAAAATTAGCGTAGCTAACATTCCCTCGCTGTTCAAGGCTCTCCAAAGCCTATAGGTGCAAAAGACATAGCTACGCCGTGAGGCGTATCATATCCATAAGTCGCACCTGTTTTAGATTTTTGGAGATTTAGAACAGCAACATTATGTTATAATACAAATGAGGTATTTACTGTTATTTAGTCAATAAGCTTGATTTTGTACAAAAATAGCTAAGTATTCAATGTTTTGTTTACCCTTTCATATATTGCAAATAAATATTTGAACTTTCCTATTTCGCATTACATTAATCATATAAAGCGCCGTCAATATTTTAAAACTTTCGGGAATAATAAATTGCAATGGCTGACGATTGCCAGCCAATCCAATAAAGTGAACTTTATTGTACTTACATCGAACCGGATTGTCTACGATTTAAAACTCATGACTATTTAAATACTTAGCTTGATAAATATATTATAAATTCGTAAAGCATGGTATTTTAGCCGAGGGAGATAGGATTAGATTTCATATTTTTAATTAAACTGTAAATCATATAAAAAATATCTAATGGCTGAAATTGCAGCAAATAAAAACTCACTATCACCACTCAAGTTCCATTTGTTCTCACTTAAGTTTACGCCGTTCAAAGCGCATGAAAATGATTATGATAGTAAGGGAATATTGAATTCTATTTTTAAGTTCTTGGATGAAGAGCGACTTGCCCACCGCGCGTTCGTTGTGGATCGCAACCGAAACAAAAAGGATGAGGAATCAAGGCAACTATTCTTGGTTGGTTCATCCAGAGATCTTAAAGCAAAATGCTTTAAATGCTCGATTGCTCTTCTAAAAACCGGACGACCGCTTTTAGTAAAATCAAAAGATGCATTCTCTGTCAAACCTTATGACGAGAGTATGGGCAGTATTGCCGAACAGACACATTTTTTCGTAGACTATAGCACAGAAAATTGTATTGTCTGCGTGGAGTTCAATTCAGGTGGCCCTCGCTTTTCGGATATCGACCATTATCTTTTAACTGTCGCAAAAGAAAAATTAGGCATTGCAAAGGCGTCAGATTATCTCTGCTTTATGAATCAGCCGATAGACAAGACATTAGCTGAGCTAAAGGATGTAATGAGTATCGAATTAAAAGTTAAGCCGGCGAAGATTGCGCAGCTTGACCCGATTGTCCAAAGCGAATATTTTTCTGCAATTAATACTTTAGGAAACAAGATAAGGCCATCCTTTATCCGCCTTGAGGCAAATTTTAGCAGTCCTGGCAAATCTATATTGAGTAAGCAAGTTACGAATACCGGAGCAAATACAATGGCCACTCGCCTGATAACTATGTTTAAAGAAAAACCTCAAAACATAGATGCATTTGATGATTTTGTGGTAAAGTATAAAACTAAAGATGGAGCAGATGGCATCTTCAATTTATTAAGTGGAAAAAGAGAATTCCTTAAACTTGTCGATTGGAGCGAGTTAAAGAACACGCGGCATTGGTATGAGTTAATCAAAGAAGACTTTGATTCCTTTATAGCAACTCTATGAGTACGCTTGATCGGTATTTTCGGTATCCAGTATTATGGGACTATGTTTTCGCTAGCATAGCTTCAGCAATCTCTTATTATCTTGTCTTGAAACATATGTTAACACTGCCAACCGCAGAAAGAATATACTCCACTGTTTCCGACTTGGCTAACACATCTTTAACGCTTGCTGGATTTGTACTCACTTTACTGACTGTTCTGATTTCATTTAAAAGCAGTTCTAAAATGATAAATGAGGATATAAAAAGCACAGACACTTTGTTCGATGTCTTTTTTTCATCGGCGTTATATTTCCGAACAGTATTTCATTTGAAGAATGCTATAAAATCACTCACCTTGATTTCGTTGGTAGGTTATATACTTAAATTGCTAATGACGGATTCACTACGGCAGTATCTTTTCTTTTTTTCCTTTTTTGCTGTGACAATAATTCTGTTCACACTTTGGCGATGTATTGTAATACTCAACCAAATTGTAAAACTTCAACAAAATAATAGACATACAGACAGTTAGATAGTATTTTTGTCTTACAAAATAAGCCATGGGCGCAATTCCAAAACTAGTGTAGAAGTTACGGTTCGATTCTTCGGTATATGGGAAACTGCCAAAATAAAATCAGGAAAGCAAAATGCTTACCTAATCGTGCATCTTAGTTATTAGCGGTTTAGGTTATATCTTTATATAAAGCGTTCATGACTCAAAAATGTTCTAGATATGAGTGTTTCAACCCTACGCATAGACAATAAGGAGGATTTTGATCTTGAGCCGGACTACATTGCTAAATTGTGTTCATTAGAAAGGAATACCATTTCTATAATTGGTCATGAAAAAATAGCCGCGAACCTGACAAAGGTCTCGGGAACATTCAAAGCGGAAGTTGAGGCGCGGTTTTCAGACGATGACGACGATGGTAATTTCCAGTTCGCCATTCATAATAAAACTTACGAAACAAAAAGCTTGGAAGCATTCAGAGTAACACTGATTTCAGGACAGATAAAACTGTAAACTTTCAAACCATTATAGAGTTTAAACAATTTTGTTCAACTAGCTTTTTAGAGACTGGAAAATTCAAAGCGTTATTTCCTGTAGATATAAAGGAAATTAAAACGTTCCATACTGAGTTCGAAACTGTCACCCATACTAGAAAAGGAGTCGAGTATTTTTATGATTGTCTTAGAATTGTTTTAAATGATATTCAGTATGACATTGTCCAACTTAAAAGCGACAACAGGGGATTCTATATAATAGAATGCCTACAGCCGCAAACGTATCATGATTTCGCTGATGCCTGCTTTTCTATTCAACAATCAGTAGGATTTATTAACAAACTAATGGTCGGTGGTGAGAAATTCACCTTTGATCAAACAGGACACCTGCATTATACAAATTTTATCAGGCCACTAGTCAAGGGGATGTATAGCCCCATTACAACAAATCCACATTCCTATCGTGACATCAGCGACGATATTGCCAGTAGCTTTCGGGATGGACTTACAAGAATTTCTTTGAATCAACTATCACGGCTAACACATAGGATACATCATGAACCTGACTTTTCGGTTGCAATTTTAGTATTACTTGAAGCAAGTTCAATACGCTCTTTATTGATAATACCAAGCTCATTCGCGGTAATTATTGAGCAACTCTCGAAGCACCTAAGTAGACCAGAAGTTGGCCTCGAGAAACCCATACAAGATTCCAGTTTGGCTCAGATAATTATCAAGGAACTTCACATGATTATCGACAGGTATAGGTCTTTAAGTGACAGTACCGTGTTGAAGTTGAAGCGGCGCTTAAACTCACTAAACCATCCGGTTAATAAACAGAAGCTGACAAATAATGAAAAACTAACAAAGCCATTTGAACAGCTTGGGATAGCACTAACCTTGCATGACATTGCGATTATAGAACATAGAAATGATCTGCTGCATGGGAACATTCTGCTAACAAATGATACCGAGAATAAGAGAGTAGACCAAAATCTCTACATGACATATGTTTCTGCAAAATTATTTACGCTAATTAGTAAGCTCATCTTAAAGAGCGTTGGCTATGATGGGTATGTCTATAACCAAGCGAAATATTTAGAGAAGCACCTCAACATAGAAACTGGCGAAGAATATTTTGAAAGGATATAAAAGGGGCGAAAGATGTGTAAGTACCCCGTTTTTCGGACAGCTCCAAATTAGACAGCTTCTTTCATTTTCATCTGTTTTATCCACTCCATTGGGGTAAGGTGATTAAGCGCTTCATTCAACTCTTAGTTAGTTCCCTTACTTCGTTTAGCTCAAAGAATACACAAGTATTGAGTAATTCTTTTCTGTAGCTACCATTAAAACGTTCAATTTATCCATTCTGCATTTACCGGGTTGGATAAATTGAATGCTTATGTTATTGCTTGCACACCATAGTGCAAAATCTGTACTGGTAAACTCCGGACCGTTATCACTCTGATAGACCGAGGCTTGCCCCTCCTTGTAAGCCATTGCAGATGTCAGTTGTTGTAGGATAGTTGTAGTAAAGAAAAAAGCGTTTCAGGTTTTAGCCTGAAACGCTTGCTGGACTTGTAGCGAAGACGGGAGTTGAACCCGTGACCTCAGGGTTATGAATCCTGCGCTCTAACCATCTGAGCTACCTCGCCATTTTGGGATGGCAAAGGTAATAGAATTTCTTTTAAAAAACACCACCTTTCAGCAGAGTTTTTAATTCCTCGCTCATCAATGCTATCTTCCGGGTGTTATAATCAAAGCATAGCATGCCCGTTTTGGCATGTGCTATATCCTTTATCTGCCCGTTTTGTTCTGTAGATATGTGGTACAGCAGGTCAAACGACCTGTCCGTAATATCATCCGCGTATATCTCAACATTCAATTTATCTCCGTAAAATGCTTCTCCACGATAAGAAATCATCACATCCGCCATTATAAGGCTATTATTTTTAATATCAAGTTCATTACCACCCCATGATTTCAGTAATTGCATCCTGGCTTCGTGGATGATAGACAGCACAGAATCATTGCCTAAATGATTACCATAATTAATATCTCCTATACGCACACTAATACTGCATGAAAACAAGGGTTTTTCATCAGGAAATTTTATTTTTACACGGCTCATAAAATCAAGGTATGAAAATCATTTGTATCGGACGAAATTACGCGGAACACGCAAAAGAATTGAACAATGATGTTCCTACAGAGCCTGTAATATTTATCAAGCCTCGCACGGCGCTGCTCTTTCCCGAAAAGCCGCTTTATTACCCCGAGTTCACAGACGATCTTCAGTACGAATGTGAGCTGGTTTATAAGATCTGCAAGAACGGGAAGTACATAAAAGAAAAGTTCGCCCACAAATACTACAATGCAGTAACGGTAGGTATAGATTTCACTGCAAGAGATTTGCAGCAAAAGCTAAAGTCAAAAGGCCTGCCCTGGGAACTTGCAAAGGCTTTTGACGGATCCGCGGCAGTAGGTGAGTTCATGCCAATCTCCGCGGATATGGATCTTGACAATATCAATTTCTCATTAAAGCGAAACGGCGAAATTGTACAGCATGGTAACAGTCATGACATGATCTTCACTATTGATCAGATCATTGAATATGTATCCATGTATTTTACATTAAACATAGGTGATCTAATATTTACCGGCACTCCTGCAGGCGTAGGGCCCGTAAATGTGTACGACGAACTGGAAGGCTATATCGCTGACCAAAAGTTGTTATTTGTAGACATTCAATAAATAGCAGGTGCGCATATACGATCCCAAAAACTGGTTTGCCATACTATTCCAGTTTCATAAGTCTGATACACTCAGAAAACTAAGCACCCTGATACTCATCATTAGTATCTATTCAGCAGGCATAGCATTTATCGAGCTCGATTATTTCAGTGCAAATACCGAGACCCATTTAAAAAACTTATCTCTTTTACATGGCCTGCTGGGCTTCGCACTATCATTATTGCTGGTCTTCAGGACAAACACTGCTTACGATCGCTGGTGGGAAGGACGCAAGCTTTGGGGTGCTTTGGTAAACAATAGCCGCAATCTTGCATTAAAGTTAAATGCGTTATTACCACATGGAGATGAAGATGCACGTAATTTTTTCCGCAAGGCAATACCGCTATATGCTACCACGCTCAAAAGCCATTTGCAGGCCGAAGTAACCCGCTATATGCTCGATGAGATAGATCATCCTGAATTAAAACAGGTGGATATAGACAAACATGCCCCCAACCAGGTAGCCGGCATTATGATGACCCGTATATATATGATGCATAAGCGGGGAGTTATTACCGGCGAGGAGCTGCTCACGCTGAATGCAGATATTACCGCCTTTACAGATATTTGTGGTGCATGTGAGCGTATCAAAAACACACCCATTCCCTACTCCTACAGCGCATTCATTAAGAAATTCCTTTTTGTATATGTAATGACACTTCCTGTAGCATATACCTTTTCGCTTGGCTATTGGGTTATACCTGTAGTGGCCATTGTATTTTATGTTTTAGGTAGCCTGGAGCTTATTGCTGAAGAAATTGAAGATCCTTTCGGTAAGGATAGTAATGACTTACCTATGGATAAAATATCTGATAATATCCGAAAACATATTGCGGAGATACTCTAAGCTGCAATAATGGGCTAACTTCGCCCAATGAAATATGTGTACTTATTAATAGCCATTGTTTCTGAGGTAATTGCCACCAGCAGCCTGAAGGCTTCAGAAGGCCTTACCAAACTTTGGCCCAGCGTGCTGGTAATTGCGGGTTATGGCTCTGCCCTATATTTCCTCAGCATCACGGTAAAGGTAATGCCGGTAGGTATTTCCTATGCGTTATGGAGTGGTATTGGAATTGTATTGGTTACTATTGCAGGCATATTTTTATACAAACAAGTACCGGACACACCGGCCATTATTGGTATGCTGCTTATTTTGATAGGTGTTTTAGTTATTAACATTTTTTCCAAAACCAAAGGCTTAGAATAAGTATGGATGCTAAACCTGCACCATTTCATGTTATCTTCGTTTATCTCAAAAATGTAGTCATGCAACGTATCATCCGTTCATTTTGCCTGGTCGTTCTCTTATTGGGGTCTAAGTCTATGTATGCACAACAACCGGCGCTCGGTTGCGACGACAAAGCAATGCGTATCCAGTCTCAGCAGTTAAAGCACGATTTTGCCTCTCAGGGCCTTTCTGTATATAAAGATGCTATGATAAGCATGGAATCTCACCAGCCATTTCCCGTAGCTGTACAATTAGATAAAGGCAAACTGTATCAACTAATATTTATAGGCAGCAGGGATTCAAAGAAGATAGGCATGGAACTGTTTGATGGTGCTGATAAAAAGATCGATGAGCGTATCATCAAAAACCCGAAAGAACAGAACTTCATAGTGTACTCTTTCACTCCGGAGAAAACTGATATGTACCTCCTTGTATTCACACAGATCAAGGGGAATAAAAACATGTGTGGCAGTTTCAGCATTATGCAGCCGGGTGGTCAGGACGCTGGACAAATACCACCTCCCCCACCTACCGCACCTGCCAATAACAAACCAGCACCCACCCCTCGCTACGTACCTAAAAAGAAATAGTTAAAACCATCGCCATAAACATATGAATGTACAAATAGAGGATAGCTGGAAGGAACAACTCAAAAATGAATTCAGGCAACCCTATTTTACTGAAATTGCAAATTTTCTGAAAGCAGAAAAAGCCGCGGGAAAAGTAATATATCCTCCCGGTAAATTTATATTCAACGCATTCAATACCACTCCATTTAATGATGTTAAAGTGGTGATCCTCGGGCAGGACCCTTACCACAATCCGGGGCAGGCGCACGGACTTAGTTTTTCTGTACCATTAGGTGTACCACCACCGCCGTCTTTAGTAAATATCTTTAAAGAACAACATGAAGACCTTGGCATAGATATACCCAATCACGGCAACCTCGAAAAATGGGCAAAACAAGGTGTGCTCCTGCTAAATGCCGCATTGACGGTAGAGGCCAATAAACCCATGTCGCACAGCAAAATAGGCTGGCACCACTTCACGGACGATGTTATCCGCATTATTTCAGAAAAAAAGGATCATGTGGTTTTTATGCTTTGGGGTAGCTTTGCAAAGTCAAAACAAGACCTGATAGACAAAAGCAAACACCTGGTGCTCACAGCAGCGCACCCATCTCCATTATCGGCCCACAATGGCTTCTTTGGTTGCCATCACTTCAGCAAGGCAAACAAATGGCTGCAGGATAAAGGCATGAAACCTATAGACTGGGCTTTGAAATCAAACGAATAATGAAGCTTATTAAAAACATTCTGGGTACTGTTTACTTTTTGGCAGGTATGCTATTCTTTGTAGCTACCATGCTTATTGTTTTCGTACCTATCTGGATCATTTCATTTTTCAATGATCCGTTAAAATCCAAACTACTCCATCCGGTTTTTAGGGTATGGATGGGGGTATTTATGCCGCTGGTAGGCTGCCCCGTGATACGCAAAGGCAAGGAAAATTTTAAAAAAGGCGAGAATTATGTTGTCGTCATCAATCACAATTCCCTGGTAGATATTCCGGTATCATCTCCCTGGATACCCGGCCCTAACAAAACGCTGGCGAAGGTCGAAATGTCACGCATACCCATATTCGGCGTTATTTATAAAACAGGGTCTATACTGGTAGATCGGAAAAGTGAAGCCAGCCGCCGCGAAAGCTTCACGCGTATGCACGAGATGCTCAATATGGGTTTGCATCTCTGCCTCTACCCCGAAGGTACACGTAACAAAACTACAGAGCCGCTTCAAAAATTTTACGATGGCGCTTTTATTACTGCTATCAAAGCTCAAAAGCCTATTATACCCGGCGTGATCTTCAATACAGGTATAATCCTGCCACACGATACCAAATTGTGGGCAAGGCCTAAACCCATACATTTCCATTTCCTTCCTGCAATACCTACTGCCGGTTTGACAATTGATAATCTACAGGAGCTAAAACAACAGGTAAAGCAGGTAATGCAGGAGTATTATATGGCCAATAAAGAACGCTTATCATGACGTTTAGTATTATAGGCACGGGTAATACGGCGTGGTTCATGGCCACAAAGCTTGCTGCTGCCGGCTTCTCCTGTACGGGTATTTATGGCCGTAATGCAGATTCCGCCAGGTCTCTCGCGGATCGTATCGGTTCCACTTCATACGATCTTTCAAATGGTGTTAAAGACGATGCCGATATCTGCATACTTGCCGTTTCAGATCACGCCATTGGCGAAGTTGTTGCATCATTATCGTTCTCAAAAGCAGTTCTTGTTCATACAGCCGGGTCCGTTAATATAAATGTAATAAAAGATGTAGCTAAGCATACAGGTGTTATATGGCCTGTATATTCTATTGTAAAGAATAATCTACCCGAAACAAAGGATATCCCGATAGTATGGGAAGCATCGGATGAGCCTGCAAAGAAAGTTATTAGCGCTACTGTCAATGCTATCACTAATATTAGCCATGAAGCTGATAGTAGCCAAAGGATATCTTTACATCTTACTGCCGTTATCAGCAACAATTTCACCAATCATCTTTTTGCTATTGCAGAGCAGATATGTGTTGAGAGAAACTTGCCCTTTACACTGTTGTATCCTATCATTCAACAGTCTGTTAACAGGCTTGCATCGCTATCCCCTGCAACGCAGCAAACAGGTCCTGCCAAACGTCACGATACGGTTACAATGCACCACCAGTTAGATATGCTTCGGCAACATCCGCAATGGCAGCGCATTTATGAAGCTATCAGCGTTTCTATTATGGAAATGTATAAAGATTAGAGATCAGACTGTTTCAAAACTTCCTGACAGCTTAAAGAGGTCCGAAGCATCGCTCTTAAAAGATGCGTTTACTGTATAACCTTTGCCCTCTTGCTGCCAGCTTATATTTACTACAGGTTGCACGTCGGGCGTTATGAGTTGAAGAAACTTTACAATACCGGCATTACGCATCCACAGGGGTTTGTCTGTTTGTTGTTCCAGCAGTTCTTTTACCATCTCCATCATACACACGCCTGGCACTACAGGCTGTCCGGGAAAGTGTCCCTTGAATATATCATGCTGTCTGTTGAAGGCTACCTTACAGGAAAAACTATTGGGCTCGCGCTGCATGTATTCGATCTTATAAAAATCATTCATCAACATGGGACTCTATTTTATGTAGTGCTATCGTAAAATTTGCTCTGTGATGGTCAAAAAATACGCTATCCGGCATAGCATTATCTTTTTCCTTACCCATCAGTTTTATTGTTATTACTTTCTTTTTCTCACCTGCGTTTTCTATCTGCTCCAGTTTACCCGCTTCAGATATGTAGTAGGCATACCCTTTGCTTAATGTAAAACGGCTATACTGCCGTTTACCCCTACTGTCCGTGAAAGATTTTTCAGAATTTTTATCCAATCCTTTCATGAGTAGCAGGTTCATATCTTTTCGCAAGGTTTTTACCAATGCCGGCTTATCCAACTCGGGTATTATCTGTCTGACTGTGAACGAATCATCCTTACTCCATTCAAAATCAAAAAAGGTAAATCCCATCTCATTCTGGAATATAGCACGTACCGTGCCATTTTCCATTTGCCTGAAAAACAATAACCCACTTAGATGGAATTTCTTAAAAACAATCCTTCCATTTACAGTACAACGGTATAATACCTTATCATATTGTGGTTTATATATTAGAGCAGACTCGCCTGAGACCTTGGCCGGTACTAAATTTCTGTATGGGGATGCGCAGGACGCTGCTAATAAAATGACAAGAAAAAGACTATTTGATCTTAAAAAGGCTCTCATTCAATGCAGCATTATGTACGGTATTCACGAAGTCCATATCCGTATAGTCTCCGCCTGTTTCTGTCATGGTAAGCCTGTTAACTTCCAGGTTTTTCCTGTTCATAAATACATCTATCTGCTTAAACATTCTCTTCATTGCCTCATTTGCAGGAACGAGCGACAATAGATATGCACCATTACTCTCATAAGCAGCTACCTTAAAATCCGGGTTTTGGAACACAGTGCCACGCATACAATCAATCATAATACGATTGACGGACTGCATTGCTTTGCTATTCTTAGTGTTGATCTTACTTGTCTTTTGTTCATCTTTCACCATTACCTGCCCGCCATTCATTACCAGCAGATAAGAAAATGGGCTGGTGTATTCTATGCGTACCTTGTCTTCCTTCTGAAAAAAGAATTTCCCTTTTGATTTGATCTTGTCGGAAAGTAATGCCAGGCTCTTTGTTTGCACAAAATCGCTGCTTATGGTTTTTATCGCTGCATTGTTTGCAGAAAGTGCCTGTTGAAAGGAAGATATATTTTTTACTGCTTCAAATCCTTTGGGTTGTGCTTGTACGGCAAGGCTGCCAATAATAATGAGTACACTAAGTAACGATCTACGCATAGGCTTCAATTCCAAGTAGTTTATCTACGCGAACAAAGGTATAGCCCTTTTGCCGGGCCTGCACAATAAATTCCGTTAAAATTTCAGCCGTAATAGCCATAGAATCATGCAGTAACACAATGTCTCCCCCTTGCAGTTTGTTCAATATCCGGCTTAGTAGTTTCTTCGGATCTTTTATTTTGGTATCGAAAGACCGTACATTCCAGCCAATGCTATACATACCTGTCCGTTCTACAGCACGTGCAAGGTTGGGATTGGTTACTCCATATGGCGGCCTGAATAGTTTTGGCCTTACACCTGCTATCTCCATTATAGCCTGGTTAGTTTGCTCCATTTCTGCAGCCATCTTTTTGCTCGATTGCCAATCAAAGTTAAACCCGTGATAATAACTATGATTACCGATAAGATGCCCCTCCCTATGCCATCTCTTTACAAGTTCAGGGTTCTGTACTGCATTCTTACCTATTGAAAAAAAGGCTGCTTCTACATTACCCTGCGTCAGAACGTCAAGTATCCTACCCGTATACTCAGCCGGACCATCGTCAAAAGTAATGGCGATAAATCTGCTGTTTTTACCTCTGTTGTAGGATCGGATAAAGAAATCCCATTGTATATATATGGCTCCTAATACAAGCGCATGGACATACAGTATCAGTAATATTGCCAGCCACCACCATTCAATAATACCGCCCAGGTAAGCGATATCCAGCAATATCAACAGGACAACGAAAACAATACTTGTAATTTTGTATGGACGCACGCTGTAAAGAGATTATTCCCAGCCCATTTTTTCTATCAGCGCTTCTGCTTCCGCTATATCTGCTGTCGTATTTACCTCCATTTGATGCGATTGGTCGATCATCATTTTAATATGGACTCCGTTTTCCACCAATCGTAATGCTTCTATGTTTTCCACATGTTCCAGCGGAGACATTGGCCATCCCAAAATTTTCAACATCAGGTCTTTGCGGAAAGCGTAAATACCAATATGGGCATAATGGCTGATCTGGAACGTTTTGTCCTGGATGAAAGGTATCGGCGCACGTGAAAAATAAATAGCAAATAACCTAAGGTCTAAAATTGCTTTAATAACGTAGGTACTGTCGATCTTGTTTGGTGCCTGCAACTTTTGCACCATCGATGCCGCTTCAATATTCTTGCCCATGTTGCCCTCGAATAGCTGAAGCAGTTTTTGTACCGCCGTGCCTTCTATAAAAGGAATATTTCCTTGTACATACACAATAAAGTCTGCATCTGTCAGCGCTGCTACTTTGGCAATACCTTCCAATCCACTTTCTGATGTATGTTTTGTAAGCACGGCCTTGCCATCTACCTTTTTTATCTCTTCTTCAATACGCTTATCGTCAGTTACTACAATCACATCAGAAAACAAACCTGTACTTACAGCAGCTTTATAGGTCCTGGTTATCAGCGGCACTCCTTTTATAACCGATAATAATTTATCAGAAAACCCCGGTGATTGCAGACAAGCTGAGATCATCGCTACTACCTTCATTATCTTGAGTTTAGAGATTAAAATTAATAATTAACAATCTAATAGTCCTCACTTTCTGCGAATACCTAATATCAACATGATCCAACCCAGTATAAAAAACGCGCCACCGATCGGAGTAAGAATACCAACAGCGCCCAAACCCTCGCCACCATTAGCTTTAAGAAGCGCTAAAAGATATAGCGAACCCGAAAACAAAATGATACCAATCATGAAAAAAGCACCCGCCATTGTCACCCCTTTGGTTGGTGCATATAAATGAATGATACCTACAGCCAGCAGCGCTAATGCATGATAAAACTGGTAGCGAACTCCTGTTTCAAAAGTTTGTAGAAGGTCAGGGCCAAGTAACGGTTTTAAGGCATGAGCGCCAAAGGCCCCTAATATTACAGCTAACCCTGCGAAAATAGCGCCTGCCATCAACGACTGCTTATGCATACAGAAAAGATTTTATCAAAATTAGCAATGGAAATTTGTTCCGCTTGCAAAATGTAGTGTGCTTGCTTGTATATATTTTTCCGCTTTTCAAATAGCTGCTGTAATTCGCTTTTAATATCCGAAACAGAAGCCAGCAACGGACGTTCATTGGCATCTTCTTTTTGCTCAAAACGATCGGCAAGGGTTGCTATACCGGCATCCAAAAACACAGTACAACCTGCCTTCTTCATTATCTCCATATTATCATAAAATACAGGGGTGCCACCACCACAAGACACGATTAACGGACGTTTATAGGTATCAATAATCGTTTCTAATAATCGATGCTCCAATATTCTAAAATTGGCTTCCCCATCTGTTTCAAATATTTCTGAAACCGTTTTTCCTTCTGCCTTTTCTATCACTTCATCTATATCTATATAGGGCACACCATAATTTTCAGACAACTTTTTTGCCCAATAAGTTTTACCCGCGAAGGGCATCCCTATAAGAAACATTATATTCATGGGCGGCCCTTGATAAACTTCCACAACATGAACATCGCCATGATGGCCGCGCTTTCTTTATTCCGTATCCGGTCATGGTTAAAGCGAAACTCTTTTGCCTGGGTTTCAGTTGCCGATGCCACCGCTATCCACGCGGTCCTGGGCGCAGCGGTCTCACCTTCTACTTTATCAACATCCAATATACCGGTTATACTAATGCTATAATCACTATTTAGTTTTTCCCTTACCCGTTCAGCCATTTCTCTTGCTACAGGTTCACTCACGGCTCCATATGCGCCCAGTGTTTCTTTTTGTACTCCCAGTACGTTTTCCTTTACTTCTATCAGGTAAGGCACAATACAGCCTTTCAGGTATTTACTCGCACCGGCAACCTGTGTTATCAGATGCGAAATATAACCACCCGTGCAGCTTTCCGCAAGTGCAATGGTAGCGCCTTTTTCGTTTAACAGGTTGCCCAATATCTGCTCAAAAGGTATATCTTCTGCCGCTACCACAATATTAGCAAGGCGCTCATGCAACTTACGTTGCCATGCTTCCACCTCACCAATAAGCCCTTCTTCATTTTCTTTTCTTCCTGTAAGCCTTAGTTTCACCATGCCCAGGCTAGGCAAGTATGCAAGACGTATATAGTGCGGTAATGCATTTTCTATATCTGCGATCCTTTCTGCAATAAAACTTTCACCTTCCCCCGCAGTAATAAGCGTGCGGTGCACCATTGCATCACTTTTAAAGCGGCTTTTATAAAGTGGCAATACACCATCTTCCATAATAGCCATCATTTCAAAAGGCACACCGGGCATCGAAATGATCAGCTTACCATTCCTTTCAAACAACATGCCGGGTGCCGTACCCATCCTGTTAAACAACACCGTACAATTGTCGGGCACCTCCGCCTGCTTTAGGTTTCTTTCCAGAAATGGACGATTTCTGCGAATAAACATTTCCTTTACATGTTCCAGCACACGCTCATCTACTTTCATCTTGCCGCCAAAATACTCGCATAGCAAAGGCTTAGTAATATCATCAGCAGTAGGTCCCAGGCCACCTGTTATCAAAACTGTATCACATGTAGCTATCTCTTCATCCAGGGCCTTACGTATATCCGGTACGTTATCGCCTACAGCTATTCGCCTCACCACATCAATACCCAATGCATTCAATTGCCGGGCTATCCATGCCGAATTAGTATCTATTGTTTGCCCTATCAGCAATTCATCCCCTATAGTAATAATGGATGCTTTTATATTAGCCATAACTATCTACTAAAAAACGGTGCAAGCCTCTGGTATAATTCAGCAGGCATATTTATTTTCTTTTTTTCTTTCGGATCGAAGAACACTAAGGTAGTAACACCAACATTCAGCAGTTGTTCCTGTTCATTATACAATTCTGAATGGAACTGGATTTTAGGCCCTTCCGGCAATTCCTTTAAAATAGTCTTTACCGTTATCAGGTTATCATATAATGCAGGCCGCAAATATTTTACATTTAGCTCCGCCACCGGCATTACAATGCCCATATCTTCCAGTTCTTTGTAGGTAAATCCGAGCTGTCTTATCGCCTCTGCCCTTCCAACTTCATAATACAATGCATAATATCCGTAATACAGGTAACCCATCTGGTCTGTTTCACCATAGCGCACCCGTACTTGTGTTGTCGATTCGTACATAGATCCTATTTGGTAGCGTTTGCCTTTTCTGCATCTTTTATCGAATAAATACCATTCGCCTGGTTCAGGCAGGTTATCGTAAGGTCATTGATACAAACATGCTCCGGCAGCGTAGCACAGTAATACACAGTATTAGCTATGTCTTCCGCTTGCAGTGGCTTAAATCCTTTATAAACATTGTCGGCCCTTTCCTGGTCGCCTTTAAAGCGTACCAACGAAAATTCCGTCTCAGCCATCCCCGGATTCACTGCGGTAACCTTTATACTATAAGGCAGCAGGTCTATTCTCATCGATTGGCTCAGTGCTTCTACGGCAAACTTAGTTGCGCAATACACATTTCCATTTTTATAAACAAGCTTACCCGCAGTAGATCCAATATTAAAGATATGTCCTCCTTTTTCTTTCATCAAAGGCAATACATTTCTTGTTACATACAATAAACCTTTCACATTCGTATCTACCATCAGGTCCCAGTCATCTATATCACCTTCGTCTATTGTCGACAAGCCTGATGCCAGACCAGCATTGTTTACAAGAATGTCTACTCTTTCCACGCTCTTTTTCAACATGCTTATTGCATCCGTCACTTGATTCCTGTCTCTTACGTCAAATATCAATTCTATTACATTCACATGGTATTTTGCTTCCAGCTCTTGTTTCAATTGATTCAATCTGTCAGCCCGTCTTCCCGTTATACAAAGATCATATCCGTTTGCCGCAAACACTTTTGCAATAGCTTCACCAAAACCCGATGTCGCACCCGTAACCAATACCAGTTTGTTCATGCTTATGTTTCTTAGTTTCAGATATTAAAGATACTATCACGTACTGAATACAAAACGTATAGTATTAAAATGAAAATGTTCCGTTTTGCGGAACATTTATATAATTGTCATCGTAGTAGCGTCACATCTCCTTTCTGCAGTTCATCTTTCCCAAATCTATCTGTGACGGATAATACCCAGAAATAAGTACCTATATCAGCATCCTTCCCCTTATACGTGCCATCCCAGCCATCTCCAATATGATCTGTCTGAAATACCAATTCGCCAAAACGATTGAACACCCTGAAGAAATTAATTTTTGCATACCCTACACTTATCATGCGCAGGTAATCGTTCAATCCGTCCCGGTTAGGCGTAAATGCACTAGGCACAAACAATGATGCCTGGTTCACTACCCATACTTTTATCGAATCGTCACCTTCGCAGCCTGCAGCACTTTTAATGTGTACATTATAATTATAATGCCCGGTATCAGGGTAAAATCCCTGCGGGTTATTGATATTCGTTAAATTAAGCCTGTCACTCGGTGTCCATGTATATTCTACACCGCCTACTGCATAAAAGTTGATGGTTTCTCCTTTTACGATCACGGTGTCATTGCCGGCAAATGGATCAAACCAACTCACGTTTACATCTTTGGTTGCCGTGTCAAGGCATCCTTTGATACTCTTTACAATAAGTGAAACCTTGTAATTACCACCCAATGCGAAGGAATGCACAGGGTTGCGGTCATATACATCATCTGTACCGTCACCAAAATTCCATTTCCATTCAATGAGCGGTTTGTAGGTAACGGTAGAAGTATCGGTGAATTGTATCGGTGTTTTAGGACACATCAAACCGCTGTAGAGGTATTCCGCATCTATTGAGGGATATATTTTTACCAGCCTCGATATACTATCGGGGCAGGTACTTCCTTTATTTACAACCAGCTTTACTACATAAGTACCGGTATCAGGGTAATTGAATGTTGGCTCAAAATCGTTCGACTTAGCTCCTTCTACACCAAAGTCCCAGTCATACGCAAAACCGCCGGTGCTTCTGTTTAAAAAATGCACCGATGTACCCTGGCAATCTACTATATAGGTATTAAACTCTTCAGACAACTGCGGTATATCAGCCACTACCGCTTTAGAGCAGTTAGTAACAACAAACTGGAATTCCCTATGCACGGAGTTGATCCGAATTCCGTTTCGCCATTCATTACAACAAACAGACACTACATACCTGCCCTGCAAATTTGGCGTACCGGTTATCAAACCCGTTTTAGGATCTATCTGTATAGTAGGATTGCCCGCCATAGGCTTAGTTGGCGAAAAACCTGTTACATAACCATAACTCGGCGGATTATTGCTGGGCACTGTAATAGGTGCAGGCAACACTGGTGATGGAAAAGGCTTGGGGTTATTAAATACACCACCGGGATAAGCATCACAAAACTCATAGCTCAAAGAATCTCCGTCAGCATCTGTAGCGGAGTGATCGTAAACCAACGGATTATTGATACAAATGATCTGCGGAGGATAATTTTTAAATACCGCACTGTTATTGATACCAATATTCGATGACGGAATATCGCAATAATAGGTGGCACCTACCTGGCTAGGATTGTTGATATTCAGGATGGAAGCATTACGGCAACATCTTACATATATCACACGCATGGCCGTATTTTGCGGCAATGCGTATTGCTTTACAAATGTTACTCGTTTCAGGCAGGTGGGGGGTGGGTTGTTAACGCAACTGTTACTGAAGTTGGGCGGAACAGCTATATCTTCCTTTTTGTAGATGGAATCAATTGGTATGATTGTGTTACCGGCTTGAGTAAAGATGCCAATATATGCCGGGTTATCCTGCATAATTGCATCCGGCAAACCATTAATACAATCCTGGTATATCACCAGTCTTATTTCATAGATCAACCTCCCATTGCCATCGCCACTAATGAATTTATAGGATAATTCTCCACCAACGATATGCGTAGCCCATACCGGCGCAGAAATGACAGATAATATCGCCGTTAAGAGAACTAAAATTGCGCTACGCAACTTCATAGGTGTTACATTTTATAACAGTATTTAACAAAATACGTTAAATCTTTTACTAATTCAACGGGTTGCTCCAGCATGCTCATATGAGCGCATGCGTCGTAAACATTTACAAAGTTAACGTTTGCGACTATTGATTGGTTCATAACCTTTTCGGGTGAGGCTATGGAATCCTCCTTCCCTATTATCCATTGTACGGGAAAATGCCCGTCCTTCAACACTTTCCGTCTATCTGGCCTGTTTATCATGGCATTGTAAAAAGCTACTAGGTTATCACCGGGTACTTTGCAGGCTTCTTGTATTTGTTTTTCAATAACGTCTTTATACTTCTCTCTAAACCTCGCAGAAAACAAGCCCGGTATCATCTGTTTAACAAAGGCATCTTTACCACCCTTGTCTATTAAACTAATGGCTTTTCTCCGGTTCTCCTTTTTCTCTTCAGAATCAGCGTCGCATACGGAGTGCACCATTGACAATCCTATTACAGACCGAGGGTACAATTCTGCAAAGGCCAGCGCTGTGTATCCTCCCATCGAATGCCCGGCAAATACTGCGGTCGAAATATTTTCAGTATCAAGTACCAGTTTCACGCTATCCGCCATCTGTTCCATACGCATCTCCCTCGATACAAAGGCACTATCACCAGCTCCGGGTAGATCAGGAATTATCACCCGAAAATGATTTGAGAGTCCTTCCCACACCCGGCTCCAAAGCGCTCCGGATTGAGGAAAACCATGCAGTAATACCAATGCATTCCCTTTACCACCTGCCCAGTAATTCAGCTTAGGAAAATCTATAGATGAGGTCTGTTTAACTTCCACTTTTTGCAATTTGTTTATTGCTCCTATAAATCATGCCATACACAAAAACCAACGATAATAAAAGCGGAGATAACTCTACAATTGGCAGCTGCTGGATTTTTAGCACATGTAGGAACAACGATACAAAAATCAATATTATACCTATAAGCGGGTATAACGTTTTGCCTCGCTTGCTCGCAAACGCAAATATTACATTCGTTGGCAATGCCCACAGTAAATTAAAGTTATTCTGACAAGCCTGGTGGTCAGTACCTAACCACATAACAATAATTAGACATCCTAAAAGCCCTGTAACAGCCAATATAAGGGTACTCATAATCCTTCCCAATATCTGCAGAGACGGAATAAATAGCCCTGCCATTGTAAGCAAACATACGCCTATCATTAAGAGCAAAGGCATGTTTACACCCGCCGGTTTATATTCCGACCCAGGCTCTATCAATTGCATTGGGCCTGCAACAATTTTACCATTAACAGTTGCGCCTGCCATAGCATCTCTCAGGTAATCGGGCAGGAACATAATATCATTGTTGGTCATCGGCGCATCGATCTTGCTGCCCAACAATATATTAACCCCTACCCGCTCCCAATGCACACGATAGAAATACCTGTTAATGATATCTCTATAACTTAAATTTCCGCCGGGCAATACATCGCGATATTTGAATTTCTTCCCCAAAGCTTCGGGAAACACATCACGTATCCTTGTGGCGCAGTTATCAAAGAAAAAATCATACTTGTAATACTTATACTCTTCTAATGCGTTGTGTTTTAGAAAAGAATAGATTGCTATTTTGGAGAGGCCATTGATATTCAGTACCTGTTCCTGCACACTTCGATGCGCTTCCAGGTATTCCTGCAAAAAGGCCTGGTACGGATAATAGGAAACATAATATAACAGTTTACCTCGCATAAACTGCATTTCAAAATCATCTCCATAACCATTGAAAGTACCATAGTTGTAAACGTTATCGGTACCGTTAATGCTGTCTGTCACCCTGATTGCTGTATGCCCGAAGGTTTCCCATATCTCATCACCTGTGCCACAGGTCAGCAGGCTAATGCGCAAATGGCTGGTATCTACAAACGGGTCTTGTGCTTGTGCATCAAGGGCTACAAAACAAAAGAGTATTAATAACAACTTCCTGATCATGGGCGAAAAATAAGAAAAGGCTGCCTTCTTAGGGCAGCCAATATGATGATTTTAAAATTTCACTATATAGCGTTTTGAGATCCTCCTTCAAACATAGCTCCCAGGTATTCCCTGTTCAGGCGTGCTATATTTTCCAGCGATATGCCTTTCGGACATTCAGCCTCGCATGCTCCGATATTGGTACAGCTACCAAAGCCTTCTTTATCCATCTGGTGTATCATGTTCATCACGCGTGTTTTACGTTCAGGATCACCTTGTGGCAACAGTGACAGGTGAGACACTTTAGCAGATACAAACAGCATGGCAGATGCGTTAGGACATGCAGCTACACATGCACCGCAGCCAATACATGCAGCTGATGCAAACGATTCATCAGCATCATGCTTTTCGATAGGAATAGCATTTGCATCTACCGCATTACCGGTGTTTACAGATACATAACCACCTGCTTGTATGATCCTGTCAAATGCCTGGCGATCTACTACCAGATCCTTGATAACGGGGAATGAATTAGCCCTCCATGGTTCTACAACAATGGTATCGCCATCTTTGTATTCACGCATGTGCAACTGGCAGGTAGTTGTATGATGCCATGGCCCGTGCGCACGGCCATTGATATACATGCTGCACATACCGCAAATACCTTCACGGCAATCGTGGTCAAAAGCGATAGGCTCTTTATTTTCTGCAACCAGTTGCTCGTTCAGCACATCAAACATCTCAAGAAAAGACATTTCAGAAGAAATGTTTTTTACCTGGTAAGTTTCAAAACGTCCCTTTTCATTCTTGTTTTTCTGCTTCCACACCTTTAAGGTGAGATTCATATGATAATGCTCCATGACGGAATATTTTCTTTTAAAGTTTACTATTATTTGTATGAACGTTGCGTTGGATGAACTACATCGTAGATCAGCTCTTCTTTATGCAATTCAAAATTGCTGTCACCTTTGTATTCCCACGCAGATACATACATATATTGATCATCCTGGCGTTGTGCTTCACCTTCTTCCGTTTGATATTCTTCACGGAAGTGGCCACCGCAGCTTTCATTACGGTTCAGCGCATCCATGCACATTAGCTCACCAAGCTCCAGGAAGTCTGCAACGCGGTTTGCTTTATCCAGTTCCGGGTTGAATTCATTCACATCGCCCGGTATGCGCACGTTGCTCCAGAATTCTTTACGCAATGCTTTGATCTCCTCAATCGCCTCTTTTAGGCCTTGAGCATTACGTGCCATACCGCATTTATCCCACATGATCTTACCAAGGCGTTTGTGGAAGCTTTCTACACTTTCCGTACCCTTGATGCTCATCAACTTGTTGATGCGGTCACGTACATTATTTTCTGCTTCTACAAATGCCGGATGATCTGTTGGTATTGCTTTGGTGCGGATATCATCCGCCAGGTTATTACCCAGTGTATAGGGTATCACAAAATATCCGTCAGCAAGCCCTTGCATCAGCGCAGATGCACCCAGCCTGTTGGCACCGTGATCGCTAAAGTTTGCTTCACCCAGTGCATACAAACCTGGAACTGTTGTTTGCAGTTCATAGTCTACCCACAGGCCACCCATCGTATAGTGCACTGCAGGATAGATACGCATAGGTACTTCGTATGGATTTTCACCTGTTATCTTTTCATACATTTCAAACAGGTTACCATACTTCTCTTTTACTACTTCTTTACCTAGTTTGGTAATGGTTGCTGCGTCTGCATTTTCTATACCTTGCTTGTTCACCTCTATCTTTCCATAACGCTGTATGGCTGAAGCATAGTCAAGATAAACGGCCTGTTTAGATGCACCTACACCATAGCCTGCATCGCAACGCTCTTTTGCAGCGCGACTGGCAACGTCACGCGGTACTAGGTTACCAAAGGCAGGATACCTGCGCTCCAGGTAATAATCCCTTTCTTCTTCAGGTATATCGTTTGGTTTGCGGTTATCACCTTGTTTCTTAGGCACCCATATACGTCCGTCGTTACGCAGCGATTCAGACATCAATGTCAGTTTCGATTGGTGGTCGCCACTTACCGGGATACATGTTGGGTGTATTTGTGTAAAGCAAGGATTACCAAAATAGGCTCCTTTTTTATGTGCTTTCCACGCTGCAGTTACATTACTGCCCATGGCGTTTGTTGACAGGTAAAATACGTTACCATAACCACCGCTGCAAAGCAATACAGCATGGCCAAAGTGACGTTCCAACTCACCTGTTACCAGGTTGCGAACAATAACGCCACGTGCTTTACCATCTATAGTTACTACCTCCAGCATTTCGTGGCGGCTATATTGTGTAACGTTACCAAGCGCAACCTGCCTTTCCAGCGCCTGGTACGCGCCTATCAGCAGTTGCTGGCCCGTTTGGCCTGCGGCATAGAAGGTACGTTGCACCTGCGTACCACCAAATGAACGGTTACTCAGCAGGCCACCGTATTCGCGTGCAAAAGGAACACCTTGAGCAACGCACTGGTCAATAATATTAGCGCTCACACTTGCAAGCCTGTACACATTAGCCTCACGAGAGCGGTAGTCTCCACCTTTCACTGTATCGTAGAACAGACGGAAAGTACTGTCACCATCGTTCTGATAGTTTTTGGCCGCATTGATACCACCTTGTGCAGCGATAGAGTGCGCACGGCGTGGGCTATCCTGGAAACAGAATGTTTTTACTTTATATCCTAATTCGCCAAGCGATGCAGCGGCAGATGCACCTGCAAGCCCGGTACCTATTACTATTATTTCTAACTGGCGTTTGTTAGCCGGGTTTACCAGCTTACAGGTCGATTTATATTTCTCCCACTTTTCTTCAAGAGATCCTGCAGGTATTTTAGAATTAAGTGCCATATCGGAAAGATTCGCGATTATTTTAAAACAAGTTGAAGGAAAATTAGTTTACCCAATGCATATAAAAAGAAATAGGCATCAGGGCAAAAATTACCGTTACGATAATGGAAAAAGCCACACCTACATTTTTGATCATTGTTTTATACCTGTGTGTGGTAAGGCCCAATGTTTGCATAGAACTGTAAACACCATGCACCAGGTGCCATGCCAGCGCAATGCAACCTAAAAGGTATATAACAACAATAACCATGTTCTGAAACTCTTCCTTCATCAGCTCATAAAGATTCAATTCGCCACTGCCAAAAGTCTGCGCAAAACGGTTAGGCCCCCAAAATTTAGACAGGTGAATGATCAGGAATAACAGGATAAGGGTTCCCAGCAATCCCATAGAACGCCTGTACCATGGGCTCGTTTGGCTGCCGGCTTTTACAGCATAACGCGTGTTGCGGCGTTTGCTGTTCTTAGCCCACAGGCTCAATCCCTGTACAATATGCAATATCAGGAATGCAAACAACCCGATCTCTATCGTACGGATAATAACATTCGTACCCATAAAATGTGCAGCAGTTAAGAACGCGTCCTCACCAAACCATATTTGGGCGTTTATGTAACAGTGCACTATCAGGAATAAGATCAGGAATATACCGGTTAGCGACATTTGAATTTTCTTGCCAACCGAGCTGCTAAAAGCTTGTTTCCAGGACATAATTAGTAGTCTGTATTTTGTAGAATGTAATTGTAAACGGCCACAAAGATAATATGCTATCTTCATAACCTAAAGTGCTAATCCTTTTTATCTGTAAAATAAGGAGTCAGGGATTAGCACTAATTTAAATATGTTGGCTTATTCGCCGTAAAGGCGCAACATTTGGTTATCTACAAGCTGAAAAAAGTGCTGGGGCTGATAGGTGCGCCAGTTAGGAATATCCATCAATCGTATATAATTATCTACGTGCGAACGATGGAAGTCGTACTTAGTTTGTTCAGGCATATCTATTGAAACGATCCATCCTCCTTCCTCCTTGATGTCATCATGCCATTCTTCATAGTATTCGGTATCACTGCTGTGAAAATTAAGAACACTCTCTGTTATGAGTATGAATTTATAGATACCCGTCGCGATCATCTGGTCGATCACTTCGCGCTTCAATTCCATGATATCATTTTCCACAGCATCATTCCACTCGCCTATCATTTCAATGATCACGTAATTCTGGTCATAGTCCGCGTAAAGCACTTTCAGGTATAAAGTCCGTGATCCAAACTCATCCCATTGTGGATGTATATAGTAATTATAAACGGTATTAGAGAATTCAAATTCACTGTATTCCCGGCCATAAAAAGGAGATTTTTCGTCCTCTTCAGCTGCGTACAGGTGTCTCCAGTTAAAATATGGTTCTATATCGTGCATGCAACCTCCGTTAGCTGATCTTCGTATCTCCGTACTTCTCTTTCCATGCCAGCACTCCGCCCGCTACATTCACTGTATCGGTAAAACCAAGTTGTTCCAGCACCATACATGCCTGCATACTACGCTTACCTGAGCGACAATGAATGATTAGCTCTTCGTTCTTCAGGTCGTCCAGTTCGTCTATCTGCATGCTTAGGATATGGCCCAGGGGTATGAGTTTCGCACCAATGTTATATTCCTTATATTCTTCCGGTTCACGAACATCAATGATATTTAATGTTTCACCGGCATCCAGTCTTTCTTTCAGTTGTTCTACAGTAATTTCTCGCATACTGCAATATTAGTATTTTATAACCTTTTGTGGCTGTAATTGCTGATTACCTACTTTCAGGCGAACAATATACACACCGGGCGCAAGATCTGCTACATCAAGGTATTGCTCACTTTTTATGCTCCCTGATAAAATCACTTTGCCCTGCATATCTGCGAGCCAATAAGTTCCATCGCCCGAGATATCATATTCTATCTTCAGCCTGTCGTGTACGGGATTAGGATTTGCAAACCAGCGATTGCCGGGCTTCTCTACCTGTTGCACGTCCGCCGCAAACACAGGGCCTAACATCGGCCTTATCATCACAGCACCGTCTATGGTAGATGGCTGCCAGTAACCAATAACATTATAATAAAGGTGGTTTCCGCCTGTGCGGTTCACATCAAGGCCCAGGTACAGGCTATCTGCATTACCAAAGGCCGGTTGCACTGTTCCTATATAAAAAGTTCCTGCAGGCATAGGAACGGGATTCGTGAATTTATAGGTCCAGGTAAAATCATTACGCATATAACCCGGCACCAATAGGTCTTCTGAGTACACCGCATTTTCCGAACCGCCATTGACGCCAATATCCGAATACACAAAGACAGAAAAATATTTATTATACGCCATGGGCACTTGTCTTCCAAAATATATAGATACTCCGGTTATGGTATCCGGTTGGTTCAGGTGAAACTCTATCGCGGTTTTAGCCGGCAATGTGGGAAACATATTCAGGAAATAAGATTTCTCTGCCGTTCCATCATCATACGCCATATAATTATAGAATATCTGGTGTTTTAAGATAGTATCATTAACAGGGTTATCCGGTGGCGACTGTGCTTCTACATAATACTTCGTATCAAAAGTATAGTTATCATACAAATGGTTGAGTGTAGGCTTTGTTGTATACATCGGGAAGGTAACCTGCTCTTTATCGTCAGACACCACCACTATACTATTTGTTGTACCAATGCCCAATGGCAACCCCGTAAACTGTTCCTGTGCTTTATAATTATAATTAATGCTCTTAGGCGCATTATACCCGTTCCTGATAGTTGCAAAATGCTGGCTTGCCAGTTCTTTATTGGGATCAGCAATAAACTGCCTATAGGGCATTGATGTCAGATCATTGAGCAGGAACGATGGTTCATCAGACATGGCAATGTCGTTGATCAATGTATCATACATATTCCTGTTCTTATCCAGTTTTATGTAATCAATATTCCATACATCGTCATTGGTGTTCAGCGATGCCTTGTTTACAAAACGAAACTGGAAGGTATCATGCATATAGGCCGTATCAACGATGGGTATCAAAACTTGTTTAAAAGAGTCAAGATTTGTGCCTTCTTTTGACCATACTTTTACCCAGGCACCGTTCGATTTCTTAAAATACAGCATCAGGGAATCTTGGCCTTCCGGAGCAAATCCATTCCCTGCCGGCTGGTAAAAAAAACTGAAGTATAAGCTATCTGAAGGAAAATATGGGAATAGGCCAATGAATTTAGAAGTCAGGCTATCGGCATAAAGCAATGTTGTACTCACATTTGGATCGTAAGGAATACCGGCCGCATTCAGCCCATCAAACGTAGCTACTCCCCGGCTTACAGGGCTTATGCCCATGGTATTATTAATATACACTTCAACATCCTGCCATTTCGATGAATCCGGCCAGGTGTCATACCCGGTGAAATCCTCAAAAAAAGGCAGGCCAATGGCTGTAGTTTTTTGTTGCGCCCCTCTTTGATTAGATGCAGTAACAGGCGCATTAGATTTCCTGTTGTTGTGGATGATAGCGCCGTTAAATTCCAGCGGCGCTACAACTTCCTGTGCTCGTAAGTTGGATGCCGAGACTAAAAAAAACAATATGAGTATAAACCTTAATCTCCTTTCCATGGATCATCTGCATTTTCTTTAGGAGTATTTTGGTCCCCTTCATTACTAACTCCATCTCCCGGCTTTTTATTATGTTTCAGCATATCAGGGCCGGGGTTCTGCATAATCCTGATATCAATAATATCACCTTCTTTTATACGGCTTGGCGCTCCCAGTTCATTCAGTGCCTGTGGCGTTTGATCATATACTATAGCAAGAGCAGAATCTGTTATCTCTCCTTCCCACAATGCAGTTACCGTAAGTCCGCTGCCATTCAGCATTGCCAAGGCTTCTTCATAACTCATGCCAACGACATCAGGAACATTCAATTCTGTATTGCCCAATCCATCGCCTATTACCAGGTCTATATGACTACCCTGCGGTATCATGGTACCCGGCCTTATCTGTTGCCCTTTATACAACTGCTCCAGGATGGCGCCTTTTGCTATGTCAGGACGATAAGTGGTATCACCCAATATCAGCTTATTGCTTTTCAATATCATTTCCGCACTCCTGAAAGACAAGTTTTGCAAGTTAGGCATTGGGGTCAGTGGCGGTTGCGATTTATTAATGGTAATAAATACGGTACGGCCCGATTTTACAATTTCTCCAATATCGGGTATTTGCCTCAATACGATATAAGGACGTCGGCCGGGGTCGTAAGATGAATCTATCTCTACATCAAATCCCATACCTTCCAGTTGATTAATGGCCATTTTCACATCTCTGTCTACTACGCCCGGCACTTTAGTCTCTTGTCCATGCCTGGTAATAATACTCAGGCTCGAAAAAAACAGTATATACAGGACGATGCAAAGCAGTAGCACCACCAGAAGGTTAAAGCGAAATGATTTCCTGATATCTTCTCTGATCAAAGCCATACAGCTTACTATATCTTACTTTAATTAAAACTACTTATAATACAGGGGATTTCATGCAATCCTCTATCAGCGCTCCGTAAAATTCTTTTAATGAAATGCCCGCGGCACGTACTTGTTGCGGAACGATACTATTCTCACTTTGCCCCGGCATAGTATTCACTTCCAGGAAGAACAACTTGTTGGTTCCTTTCTGTAAAATAAAATCCATCCTTACTATCCCTCTGCAGTTAAGGTGGCGATATACATATGAAGCCTTGGTTTCCAGTTGCTCTCTTATGTTATCATCGATCAATGCCGGCGTTATTTCACTTGTAACTCCCGGCGTGTATTTTGCCTCATAATCAAAAAACTCATTCTTGCTTACGATCTCTGTTGGCGGCAATGTCCTTAGATAGCCATTTACACGATACACACCAATAGTCAATTCCCTACCTTCTATAAACTCTTCGATCAGCACCTGGTTATCTTCCTTAAAGGCTTTTTCTATAGCTGGCAGCAATGCTTCCACAGACTTTACTTTACTCACGCCCAGGCTCGATCCGCTTTCATTAGGCTTTACAAACATAGGCAGTTGCAGTTGCTCCAGGATATTACCTACCGAGTAGGGCTCGCCTTTTATAAGATGTACGGAGTTTGCGATGTTTACAACATTAAATGCCTTCACTACTTTATTGCAATAACTCTTGTTGAATGTTAATGCAGAAACGATAGCATTACATGTTGTATATGGTATATCCAGCATATCCAGGTATCCTTGTATCCTGCCATCTTCGCCCGGTGTGCCATGAATAGCTATAAAAACGCAATCAAAATTTACCTTTTCGTCTTCTATATTAAGCGAAAAGTCATTTTTGTCAACCGGTATCCGCTCTCCCTTTGTAGTTTCATGCCACCAGCCATCTTTGGTAATGATGATTTTATAAATATTATAAAGCGAACTATCGAGGTTTTTTTCAATAGTTTCAGCGGTTTGTATAGATATCACATACTCACCGGAATATCCCCCGGCCAACAGAGCGATGTTCTTCATGAAATCGTTAAAAGTTTGGTTTCAAAGGTAACAGAAAAACGTGGATGCCGAAATCAGCCCGCCTATAAATAGACGAATAGGGAAAACATTAACAGATTGGTTTTCCTGATCAAGCAAACCAGGCAATATCCGCTTATTTCGACGGTTCAGAAATAAATGTTTTGATTAGGAATGTAAGGTATGCGTTATTTACTTGCTCTATTGGATGGGCAGTACCCGGCAGCATGCCCATTTGTGCGTTTGGTAAATATTTATAAACCTGCAATATTTCTTCCAGGCTTACCATTTTGTCCCTGTCGCCAAGTAACACAAGGATGGGTTGATTCACCAATCCATAGTCTTCAGTTCTTAATGGGTTATCATTTCCCATGGCGGTTAACATATCACGTGTTTTTAGCAGCAAATCTTTCCAATTATTAGGTGCGTGTCTCTTTTCCAGGGCAGCGGCAAAAACCGGAATTTTACTGGCTATTACGTCAGCATCCAGCATTTTATTCTCTTTTTCAGCTATTGCGGGATCCCAGTGATATTTAGTGGCTAATGTAACCAGTTTATTGATCCGCTCCGGGTAATATCTTGCAAGGTACATGCCCACATATCCGCCCATGCTATAACCAAATATATTGACTTTATCCAGTCCATTACTATTTACATACGCCAATACTTCTTCTGCAAACTGTTTTATTGAAAACGCACCCGAATAAGGTGTTCCGCCATGCCCTGAAAAGCTGATGTTGTGCACATTATATGTTGATGATAGCTTTTCGCTCAGGCCCTGCAGTTGGTCTTTTGCACCTATAGCCCCGTGCAGCAGTAGTATATGTTCCATGGCACCAAATATAAAAAAGAAGCGCCGGTTAAGGCGCTTCTGTATAAGGGATAAGAGAGAGAGCTGATTAAAGCTGAGTAGCAGTGTACACTACATCTGTAGTATAAGTACCTGCAGGATAGCTAAAGCCGGGTGTTGCCTGGTACATTACACTGAAGGTTTGGTTACCACCACGGCTACCGTTGGTGATCAGGTTTTGGTTGCTGCTTGTCAAACCTGCATAAGCTGTAGTAGAGAACGGTGTAGCTACTGTTCCGCTTGTTCCGTTTGCACTTACTTTAAGTGCTAATACACCGCTTACAGGCATTGTAGGTGCAGGTGTAGTAGACCCTGTATAAGAAAAGTTAGCAGAGCTGGTCTTTACAGTTACGCTGAAGTTTTTGTTAGAACGTACTTTCAGTTCCTGTGCACCAGATGTTACACCGTTTGCATAATCATTTACGGTATTGAAAGCCAGGTTAACATCTGCTCCGTTTGCATTACCGCTTCCTGTGAAGGTAAGTTCGATAGCGTTAGACAGGTTCAGGTTAACAGTCTGTGTTGCTGTAGAAGAAACCTGGGCATTAGCTGCGTAAGCTGAAGTAAGGATAGCTGCGATGGCGATTAACTTTTTCATTTTGTTTGTTGTTTGTTTGAGTTGTTGTTTGTTCGTTTGATGATGCAAATATGGGGGTATGACAGCCGCATACAGAAATTTTCAAGCTCCCTTAACCCCTGATTAGCAACTGGTTAACAAGCGGTTAACACTCATGGCGTAATTATTTAGGTGGTTTGCTTTTACGTCTACTGCATACTTAACATTTCCTTGTGAAAAACGGGAACCTGATTTGAACTATACTGATTATCAAACGTAGAAACAATGAAAAGTCTATTTAAAAGCGTAATAGGATTAATGGCACTGGGATGGCTCCTTGTCTTTTCCATGCCTGCTGCTAAAGCGCAGCCCGGCGCTACTGTAACAATGCAAACCTTTTATGATGAACTATCACCATACGGCGAATGGATAAATGATCCTTCTTATGGCTATGTGTGGAGGCCCGATATGGGCGGCGATTTTCGTCCATATTACACCGGCGGACACTGGGCATTAACAGAATATGGTAACACATGGGTATCAGACTACGATTGGGGTTGGGCGCCATTCCACTACGGTCGCTGGACCTATGACGATTATTATGGCTGGATATGGATACCCGATACAGAATGGGGTCCTGCGTGGGTAACGTGGCGAGATGGTGGTGGCTACTACGGCTGGGCGCCAATGGGTCCTAATATATCAGTCTCCCTGTCATTTGGCTCCGGTTATGTTGCTCCCTATACATGGTGGACGTTTATCCCGTATAACTATGTCTACAGTCCAACATTCTACAGGCATTATAGAGGTCCGAGGTACAACCAGACGATCATCAATCAAACGACGATCATTAATAATAGCTACCACAACAGGTATGTTTATGGTCCCAGGTCTTCAGATTTTCAACGCCGCGTAGGCCGTGCACCGCAAGTATATAATATTACCAATATAAACAGACCGCAACGAACCAATATCCGTGGTAATAATGTGAACATCTATCGTCCTGAAGTGACATCAAACAGGGGTACGGCTCGCCCTCAAAGAGTGGTGAACGCACCCGGTAACAGGGATAATGGTGGCAGGTTTGTACAACCCGGTAGCAATCAAGGGCAAATGCAGGGTCGCGGTATTGACAGGCAGCGTGCACAACAAGTACAACAGCAACAGCGTAGCCAGCAGGCCATCGAAAACAACAGACAGCAGCAATGGGATCGCCAGCGTGCACAACAGGTAGAACAAAGCCGCCAGCAGCAATTGCAGCAACAGCAAGTACAAAGACAACAGGTAGAACAAAGCCGCCAGCAGCAAATGCAGCAGCAACAAATGCAAAGGCAACAGATGGAACAGCAACGCCAACAGCAAATGCAACAGCAGCAACAACAAGTGCAAAGACAACAAATGGAACAACGTCAGCAGCAAATGCAGCAGCAACAAATGCAAAGGCAACAGCAGCAACAACAGGTGCAAAGACAACAAATGGAACAACGTCAGCAGCAAATGCAGCAACAACAGATGCAAAGGCAGCAGATTCAAAGACAAGAAATACAACAACAGCGAATGGAGCAACGCCCGCAAATGCAACCGCAGCGTATGGAGCAAAGAGCCCCCGAAGGCGGCGGCCATCAGGGGTTTAGAAGATAGTAAGTGTTGGTTAATGGTGAATAGGAGTCCCGATTTCTCGGGGCTCTTTTTTTATTCTTCGGTTTCTTGCGGCGGCGCTCCATGGTGCCATACCAATGCAGCTGCCCCTAAAATAGCAGCGTCCGCATCAGGCAAAGAAGACACAAGAAGCTTAACTTTATTTTTATATACATGGAGCAGGTTTTGTTCCATGTATTTCTTTGCAGGGCTCAATAATATATCTCCCGCTTTGGCCAGCCCTCCAAAAAACACAAATGCTTCCGGCGAAGTCATCGCTACAGCATCTGCCAGCACCTGCCCCAGTATTATCGCGGTGTAATCAAATATTTCCAACGCCAGGGCATCGCCTCCACGTGCAGCTTCAGTTACAATTCTGCCGGTGATCATTCCTTTATGCCGCCTTAATACACTCTCATCGGTTCTTACATTCAACCATTTTTCAGCGGTAAGCGCTATGCCTGTTGCAGAGGCATATTGCTCCAGGCACCCGTATCTGCCGCAACTGCATTCTCTCCCACCCTCTCTTACGGCCGTAATATGACCCATTTCTCCGGCGAAACTATCATGTCCATATATCAATTGGCCATTTGCTACAATACCACTTCCCAACCCGGTACCAAGCGTCAGCATAATGAAATCTTTCATGCCTTTGGCGCTTCCATAACGCATTTCCCCCAGCGCCGCAGCATTGGCATCATTAGTAAGCCATACCGGCAATTGCAGCATATCACTTACCAGTTTACATATTGGTATTACACCGTGCCATTCCAGGTTAGTAGCATTATCTATTTCCCCGGTATAGTGGTTGGCAAGCGGCGCGCCGATGCCTATACCGAGTATGTTATCTTTACCCACTTTTTTCAAAAGAGGTGATAGTTCTTTTTTTAATGCTTTTAAATAGAGGTTAATGGTAGCAAAGCCTTTTGTTGGCATACTCCCCTGTTCCAGTATATTGCCCTCTTCATCTACTATACCAAAAGCTGTATTTGTTCCACCTATATCAATGCCCAGAGCCAATGGTTGCGTCATAATCTATTCCTTGTTTTTGTAATATACGTTTTGCTGTAAAGCCGTACCATGCAAGGTAAATAAATCCTGCCACAGGTACCCAATACGAGGCATGGATGCCAACTGATGGCATGTCTGCCAGCGCGCCTTGTATTGGCGGTATCACAGCCCCGCCTAATATCATCATAATAAGCAATGCAGAACCCTGGTTAGTGTATTTGCCTAATCCTGCTATGGCCAGGTTAAAAATGCAAGGCCACATCACACTTAAAAACAGGCCGCCACTCATGATCGAATATAAGGCCAGGTCGCCATTCGTAAACAGGCCAACCAGCAGCAGTAAGATAGCAGTAATACTAAATAGCACCAGCGTCTTAGCAGGCTTTTCCTGCCCTATGAACTTAATAATAACAAACAGTACTATCCATACTGAATAAAGCAAGAGGTCATTTACCTCGGCTCCCCTCAACACACTAAAACCAAGCACAATGCCGAATATTGCAAACGGTATTATAAACGAGAGCACGCCATATAAAGCACCTTTTACGTTGAAAATACGCAGCGTACTGGTCATACGTCCTATCATCAGGCTGCCCCAATACAGGGATATGTATTTATCTACCTGCGTATGATCGATTCCCTTTATTTCTGCTTTGCCTAGCAGGGCCCCAAGGTTGCTTGGTATCGTTACTTCCGTGCCTACATAAACAAATATTGCTATCATACCCAGCACCAGTTGCGGATATTGCAGTGCGCCGATCTTTTTTTCCATGCTATCATCCGCAGCAATTTTGGGCAGTTTTACAACTGCCATTAATATGGCTAACCCAATGAGCAAAACAGATAAGACTACATATGGTGCTTTTACATTATCCAGTCCTATTACTTCATCTTGCCCCGGTGTTATCTTACCATACAGTGCATAAGCCAATAACACAGGCCCCAATGTGGTGCCTAATGAGTTGATCCCGCCGGCTAAATTCAGCCGGTGAGAGCCTTTTGATGCATCTCCCAGGTTGATGACAAAAGGATTGGCTACGATCTGCAGCAACGCAAATCCAAGAGCGATAATAAATAATCCTACAAGAAAGTATATATAGGACGATGTATTTACAGCAGGTATAAACAATAATGCTCCGCATGCAGATATCAAAAGCCCGAGTATGAGGCCCTTCTTATACCCGATCTTATTGAGCGGATCGCCTGAAGTTAGGGACACCAGGAAGTAAATCAGCGACCCGACGAAATATGCCAGGTAAAATGCAGAGTCAACCAATTGGGATTGAAACTGTGTAAGCGAAAAGTTTTTCTTGAACATTGGTATCAGCACGCCGTTCGATGCGGCGACAAATCCCCAGAAGAAAAAAAGCAATATGATGGCAATAAAGGCTGGTCTTTGTTGGTTTTGATTAGCCATAGATAAGTATTGGTGAAGAAAGATAATGCATTTGCTCTTATTGGCACACCATTGAACATTTTTTGGTATTCGACAACAACTTGTAACGCTGTTTGCATGATTATCTCCTTACTTTTGCGCACGAAGCACAACCGATAAGAGATGTACACGAACCTGAACGATTTTTTTGATATATACGCAACCGCACTTTCTAATTATGATACCAAAGGGATGGCTTTTTTATATGCCTCTCCCTGCATTTTTATTTCTAACGAAAAGTCAACCGTGTTCTCCGAGCCCAGCCAGTTAGAAGGTTTGTTCAACCAGGGCATTGGGTTTTATAAGCAGTATGGCATTACAAACGTTGTTGCCGAGCTGCGCAGCTGGCGCCATATTACAGATAAGATCATTATAGCAAAACTGCGTTGGAAGTATTGCGATGAAAACAATACACTTTTATACGACTGCGATTACGAATATATCATCAAAGCTGATAAACATGGCAAATGGAAAATAGAAATGGCTATATCCATTAACGAGAAAGAACGCATGGAGGCCTGGCTGAAGAATAAATAATTAAGGCTGCTTATTAATTAAATAGCCCTGCCAATGGCAGGGCTATTTAATTTTCTTCTATACAACTTAGCCCGGTATTCTGGCCATGTACTTAGTCATTTCTTTTATCTGGCTTACTACCTGGTCATTGGTAGCCTTCGCACTTTTAGCTTTATTAAAGTAAAGTTTCGCACTTTTAAAATCGCGTCTTTGCAGGTACAGGCTCGATAATTGTAAAAATGCAGTCGCTTTACTGTCTTCATCGGGTAGCCCTATTTTTACTGCCTTGCGCAAATGTTCCAGTGCGCCCTTTGTATCCCCTTTTTTATAAGCTATGCTTCCCAGTTGCAGGTAGGCTGTTCCCTCATATTCCTTTTCGGGCATACCTGCTTCCAGGCCTTTTTTCAGATCTGCCTCTGCTTTATCCAGGTCTTCACCCATTGTACTGAAATTAGCCCTGAGCATATAGTAAGATGATCGGATGGGTTTATACAACAGGTTAGGATATTTTACTTTATCAAGAAATTTCTGCGCGCCTTCCATATCGCCGTTCTCTACATACCCTTGTATCAAGGTCATAGGCCCTACCATAAAGTGGGCGGTCACCATAATGATTGCCACTAAGAACGGTATCCATGCTATCCACCAGGTTACTGCAAAGCCTGTCCAAAAACCAAGGCCAATTAGTACTGCGGCAAGTAATAAACGGTTATTAACTAAAAAACGGCGAAGCGTACTTTTCATTCTTCTTAAAAATTGGCTGCAAAGGTAGCATTAATTTGTTCATTGCCTCGGCCAATCAAATAATAAACACAAACAATATAATGTACCTACAATAGAATATACCTTTGCATTCAATTTTTGCTGATTACTTTTGCATTTGATTATGGAACAGAAAGATTGGTACGAAAGCTGGTTTGGCTCTCCTTACTATAAGATATTGTACCAAAACCGTGACGAATCTGAAGCACGTGCATTTGTAGAAACCCTGCTTCAATACTTACAGCCAAAGCCGGGCTGCAAAATGGTAGATATTGCCTGCGGCGATGGAAGATATGCTGTGCAGCTTGCCGATCATGGTTATGATGTTACCGGCATCGATCTCAGCCATTTAAGTATCGAGATGGCTAAGGCCCACGAGAACGACCATATGCATTTCTACGTGCAGGATATGCGCTTTCCCTTTTACATTAATTATTTTGATTACGCTTTCAACTTCTTCACCAGTTTCGGGTATTTCGCCAGCAACCGCGATCATATGATGGCGGCAAAAGCGTTTGCTGCCGGCTTAAAGAAAGATGGTTTACTGATTGTAGATTACCTTAACCCCGATGCCATACTCAAATGCCTGGTGCCGGAATCAACCGTCACTCGTGGCAGTTATACTTTCCATATTAAAAAGCGCCTGGAACGTAACCATATCATTAAAGACATAGCGTTTGTAGATGCAGATAACAAACAGAGGCATTATACAGAAAGCGTAGCCACCTTTGGCCTGGGCGATTTTGAAAGTATGTTCGGCGCAGCAAAGTTATCTTTGATCGCTACCTTTGGCGATTATAAGCTGAATGCTTATGATGCTGCCACATCGCCAAGAATGATAATGATATTTAAAAAACAGTAGTGCAATCTATATTCGAACGGTTAATTGCCTGGGACTATAAAGTATGGTTCTATATGAACACGGTTTGGCACAATTCCGTGCTCGATGCTATTGTACCCTATCTGCGCAATCCTTTTACATGGGCGCCTCTCTACCTGTTTCTGCTCATGTTCATAACCATCAATTTTGGCCGCAAAGGGTGGATGTGGTGTGTGTTCTTCCTACTCACTTTTGCCTGTAGCGACCAGTTGAGCGCACACCTGATGAAACCTTATTTTCACAGGATACGCCCCTGCAACAATCCTTACCTGATGCAGCTGGTACACAGGCTGGTTGATTGTGGCAGCGGATTTAGTTTCCCTTCTTCACATGCGGCCAACCATTTTGCCTTAGCTGTTTTCGGCAGCCTTACATTAAGTAAAAGGATCAAACATATATGGCCGGTAGCTATTACATGGGCTGTATTAGTAGCCTATTCACAAGTGTATGTTGGGGTGCATTTTCCTCTTGACGTTACTGCCGGCGGCATAGTAGGTATAGTTGTTGGCAGTATAACAGGCATGTTATTCAACAGGTTTTATGATTTGAGCAAACCTTCAGCTAAACCTGTACCAAACATCACTTCTGCGAGCCAATAAACGCATTGAACTGATCTTTTGATTCCTGCTGAGAAAATTCTGATTGCAGATCCCGATAGTTACTCTTATCCGACACATTTTTGTAAGCCCATTTCGCAAAGTCCAGTTTAGTATCTTCAAAGTTCAGCCAGCCTAGCATACTGCGAACCTGTGCGGTGTTATAGGTACGTGTTTCCAATATGGTCTTCAATACTTTTGCTTTATCCAAATCGCCTGGCTTTGCCTCTACTTTAGATTCCAGGTCATTCATATCAGACTTGCTTAGCCGCCCATTGCTATAGATATCATCCGTATGAGACTTTCTGTTTTCCTTGTAGGTATCGTCATTAAAGCCACCATTATTACCCTCAGCATAAGCTTCTTCACCGGTGTTGCCATCTAAGTATTCAGTCCCGAGGCTAATGGTATGTGCACCCATATCATACACAAGGGTTACAATGCTGCCTGCAGGCACTTTAATATTGGCACCGTAAATCAGCCGTGCTTTGCCTGCATCACCATCCCGATAGGCATAAAAGCGGTATATCCGCAGGTAATGTTTACCCGGCGGCAAGTCTCCTATCGTCAAAGACGCTCCCGCTTTCCTGTAATGCCTCGAATCTATAGCTACTGTAATAGGGGCATTATCAGCCAGGCGCACTTTCAATATGCTTGGTGTGTGGCTTTTTGAGAATCCACTCACCGATGCCAGCAGCAACATTAACAGACTAAGTAAGTTTTTCATAAGATATCTCTGCTATGAATTTAGTAATATTAATCTGCTGTTAGATGTACGGACAGGTTGAAATGATTAATCCCTATTATTTTTTAACCCTCTGTTAACAGTGCACAAATAATTCCGGCAGATACTGCTGCATTCAGGCTTTCCGCACCACCTTTCCCGGGGATTGTGATTCGTTTTGTAGCCTTGCTTAGCAACTCGTCAGAAATCCCCTTCGATTCATTACCTATAAGGATAAACCCCGGCGTCTTTTCCTTGAGTTGATAAATATTCTCTCCCCCTAATGTTGCAGCATATACCGGCGATTTAATTTTACCGAACATTGTATCAAGCTCCTCTTTATGCAGGCTCACCCTTAAATGCCCGCCCATTGCGGATTGTACTACTTTAGGGTTATAAAAATCCACACTACCCGGGGAAGCAACAACATGTCTAATACCAAACCAATCGGCAATACGGATGATGGTTCCCATATTTCCCGGATCCTGCAGCGTATCAAGCGCAATGCACCACTCCCCTGCAACAATGGGTTCCGGCGTTTTATCAGCATAGGCAACTAATATTACCTGGTTAGCTGTTTGCAGCCCGGTAATAGACTCCAGGTGGTGCTGCTCTGCATGGATCACCTCTGCTTCCGGGTGTTTTGCAAGCAGGTCTGTATGCATTTTTATCCACTCCGTAAGCGCTACTACCATCTGTATTTTACAGTCCGACGCCAGCCATTCTTCTGCTAGTTTTTCTCCTTCCACCACATAGGTGCCGTGTTCATTACGATTTTTTTGCTGGGATAGTGCCCGAATATATTTATTTTGCGCCTTGGTTAACATCAATAGCAAATCTAAATAATTGTCCCAAGCCGAAACATGAATCTGAGAAGAATTGCCAACTTACCGGTTTACATATGGGCTTTTATTGGACTAACCTTATTTAGCTGCAATGTCACCAAAAATGTCCCCGATGGTAAATATCTCTTAAAGTCGAATACACTTCACTTTAAAGTAGACCTGCCGCTTACAAAGAAAGGTGAACTCAAAAGCAATATTGAAAAGATAATCGTTCAGAAACCCAATAGTGCTTTCCTGGGTATTCCAGTTAAATTGATTCGTTATAATACGGGCTATAAAAAATTCAGCGAAGACCCTCAAAACTACCAGATCAAAAACAAAACAGTCGAGCCACCGGTCATTTACGATAGTACTTTAAAAAAACGCACGGCCTTAAATATTCGCTCTTTCCTCTTTAACAAAGGCTTCTTTTATGCCACTGTTACAGACACTACTATTCTCAAAAACAAGCGGGCATACACTACTTACAATGTAGATGCGGGCACCAACTACCTCATCAACAAGGTAACCATTGATGTGGATGATAAGATTGCCGAAAAACTGGTGAATGAAAGTATGGACCTTACCATTCTTGCCGAGGGTGCCGATTTCTCATACGACCTTTGTGAGCAGGAAAAAAGCCGTATTACCAACCTGCTGAGAGATTACGGATTTTACAATTTCACTTCAGACAACGTAAGTTTTGTGCTTGATACGGTTAACAAGCAGTATTTCAGGGATATTGAAAACCCTTTTGAAAGCGCCATTAACTTTGTTGCCTTTCAAAAAAACAACAAAAAGCCTACGCTCGACATCAATGTTGTCATTCGTGATAATGACGGTAATGCTTATAAACGGTATGGAATAAAGAGGGTTCGTGTAATGCCCGATTTCCAGACAGGAAAGGACTTCCGGGATCCTAAAATGATACAAACTACTGTTGATAGTGTCCAGTTCAGATACCATAATCGTTATGTACATGAGAATGTGATTTTGCAACACATGGTGGTGAAGCCCGGCAGGTATTATTCTCAAACAGAATACGACCAAACCCTTAGCCACATGAACGACCTGGGAGTTTTCTCATCTGTGCGTATGACTTACAGGCCGGATACCACCATTGACCCATACTACGGCTATTGGCTGAACGCCAACCTGCTGATGTCACCCGCTGATAAATATAACTATAATACCAGCTGGGAATTATCTAACGGCACCACATACACAGCAGGCACCAACCTTACACTCAGCCTGCGCAACAATAATTTTGGCAAAGGAGCGAATCTCCTTACCATGTCTGTAACTGGTGGTTTAGAAAGTTATTTTGATTCTTCTGATGCACCTTTTTTCCAGCACTTCAAACTGCTTACCAAAACTGTGGGTGCTAACATCAGCCTCGATCTTCCTAAATTCCTATTCCCGATCAGCCACGAAAAAGTAAGCAGCGCAAATTTACCACGCACTATTGTTAGCGTAGGCGCCAACCTGCTGGACAGGATCAACTATTTTAGGTTGCTAAATGTTTCTACCAGTTTTATGTATAAATGGAGGGAAACTCAAACCAAAACATGGGAGATATCACCCATTTTCGTCAACAACATTACGGTTTCTCACATAACCCCTACTTTCCAGGAACGCCTCAATTCCAACTCCTTTCTACGAAATACTTACAGCACTACACTTATCGAAGGGGAGAATATTGCATTCACCTACTCCGATAAAGAAAAGAAACATAGCCTCAACTATAATTATCTGCGTGCCGGCGTAGAAGAAGCCGGGGGATTGCTTAAAACCATAGGGTCTGCATTACCGCTCGAAAATGTTGCGCAGTATCTTAAGTTCGATCTCGATGCACAACACTTTTTTACTTACGCGCATTCTACAATAGCCACCCGTTTTCTTGCAGGTGTCGGTATCCCTTATGGAAAGGAAACCAGTACGCTTCCCTATATCAAACAATATTTTGTAGGCGGTGCATACAGCTTGAGAGGGTTTCGTATACGCACGCTCGGTCCTGGAAGTAGCTACATCCCTCCCAGCACTATTGGCACTTCTGTTATAGACCGCACCGGTGATATTAAAATGGAAGCAACAACTGAATATCGTTTCGATATAGTAAAACTCTTTTCCGGTGCCATTAAAATGAATGGTGCTGCTTTTGCTGATGCGGGCAACATCTGGCTTGCGGAACCGTCAGCGGGTTTTCCGAACGGCAATTTCGATCTCAAATATCTGGGTCGCGATCTGGCAGTCGATGCAGGTGTCGGTATCAGGCTCGATCTTTCAGGCTTCTTCATTTTCAGGATAGATGCGGCTTTCCCTGTTAAGAAGCCCGGAGGCTATTTCAATTCTGAAGAAGAAGCTACCCAAAATGGCTATAATTTCTACGGCAAGGGCGGTTGGGTACTTGACAAAATAGACCCTGCTTCGAGCGAGTGGCGGAAAAAGGAATTAGTGATCAATTTCGCCATCGGTTATCCTTTCTAAGGACTGTTTTGCCCATACGCGGCCCTTTTAATACCTTTGGCTTATATGCGTAATATCAAGATAATAGAAGTACGATCGGAAATAGGCGCAGGTACCCGTGGCGCCAGCCTGGGTGTGGATGCTATAAAAATTGCTGCTCTTGACTTCATGAGTAGCTTTTTTGTAAACTTCCCTACAGAACAGATAGAGAATGAGAATAAATTATTATACGAACCTGTAGCCTCCCCTTATGCTAAGCGTATACAAGGCGTTTATACCATGTACGACCGTGTGGCAAAGGCAGTGTCAGACACTTTAAAATCAGGATTATTCCCCGTTGTTCTTGCAGGTGACCACAGCACTGCCGGCGGTACTATTGCTGGCATTAAAATGGCTAAGCCTAAAAATCGTCTTGGGGTAATATGGATTGATGCCCATGCAGATATGCATACGCCGTTCACCACGCCATCCGGCAATTTACATGGCATGCCTTTAGCAGCTGCTCTTGCTATGGATAATATCGAAAACCAGGTACATCATCCGGATGCAACTACTATCGATACCTGGAATAAATTAAAAAGCCTTGGAAAGATACAGCCGAAGATAAACCCCGAAGACATTGTATTCATCGCCCTCCGCGATTACGAAAAGGAAGAAGAATACCTGATAAAGAAACACAACATAAAGGTAATACCCGTGCAGGAAGTACGCCGTAAGGGTGTTGAGAACGTGGTACGTCAAACATTACTACATCTGAGCGGTTGCGATGATATCTATGTTTCTTTTGATGTAGATAGCCTGGATAGTTCTATATCCCGTGGTACAGGCACACCCGTTAGCAATGGGCTAAAAGAACGCGAGGCAGAAGATCTTATGGCCTCTTTCATGCAGAACCATAAAATATGCTGCTTTGAGATCACAGAAGTAAATCCTACACTCGACAAAGAAAACCTGATGGCGGAGATAGCTTTCAATATCCTGCAGCGCAGTGTAAACTTGTTGTTAGTCAACTAAGCAATTCACATAAACTTCAAAATAAAAGGTGGCAATTGCCACCTTTTATTTTCTTATTCTTTTATAAATCTCATATAATATGGTTCCGCGCCATCCTGCCTGATGACGACGGTATATACCCCTTTGACAAATAACCTGGTGTTTACGACAGCCTCATTGCTGTTATTAATAACCTGTTTTGCTACGCTCCTGCCTGTCACATCTATAATATTCATTACTGCGTGGGTAATCAGATGATCAAAACTCACATTTAAAAGATCAGTAACAGGATTTGGGTAAAGTACAGCCAACATTTCTTGAACATCTTTGATACCTGTAACCTTATAGCTATGACAATAACTGGTATCCAGACAGCCATCCACCGAAATAGCGACTGCATAATTACCTGTTACAGTCGGCTTGAAAGTAGATTTTGTAGCACCTGTTATGGCATTAAAATGATTATCACAGTCAAGCCACTGCAATCTCGCGCCCGACAGTGCTTTCACAAAATAACCATTGATCAGAGAAACCGCTGTGTCTACTGCTTCGTTTTTTATGGTAAATCTAAATGTATCTACCTGTCCCCATTTATCTTGTACCCGTACCCAGTAACTACCTGTTACAAGATTATTTTTATAAGCCCAATAATTAGTCTGAAGTGTATTATTAAAATAAGAAGTGTCTCCGGTTGACCATAATAAACTAACTGGCGGATATCCTGAAACGGCTAGTTTAACATTTCCCAACCTGTTTTTTGTACACCCCTGGAATATTGAATCGATCTTTACGTTAAGAGGAAACATGTGCCAATAAGGGATAGCCAATGTACTGATGCCATTCGTATTAACGTAGGTAGATGGGGTTGTCGAATGTGTAAATGCACCGCCCAAAAATATTTTGTTCTTAAACCTAACCATACAATAAACAGTACTGTCTGCAACGAAATTAATACAGCGTAGGTAAACACGAGGTGGATATACAAACAGAGAACTTATATCAACCATATTGCGAACATCAGTCCCCGCTACCGTTGGGTAATAATGAAAGTCACCACCCGCTATGAAAGTATCTCTGTTTGCGCAAATAGCGTTCACAGAAAGCACAAGGTCAGCATCAAGGTTTACCTGCCTGCTGGTATCCCATGTTCCATTTATAAGTCTTGATATCAGATGATGGTCATTTGTAGATGTGAATTTGCAGGAAGCATAGAGCGTATCCAGGTACACCTCAAAATCCGTCACTTCATTATTAAGATGTGTGGCAAACGTATCAAAGCCTAATGAGCGATGCCAGCAGACTACATTTGCCACTTTACCCTTGTAACTAAACCTACCTCCTATATACAGCAAGCTGTCTTTTATGATCATAGTGTTTAAGTCCCCGGCAAGCGATCCTATTTGCCGCCAACCTGTAGCCGGGCCCGTCCATACAGCAAAGTTTCCGGCATTTTGTGCCGGGCATACACCGAACGTACCACATGCGTACAATGAATCCTTATATACGATCATATCGCGCACTACTCCATTCAGGCAACCGGCCGCATGCCAGTTGCTCCCATCATAATATGCGATATTGGTTACAGCAGTACCGCCAGCACTGTCTATGACGCCACCAACAAACACATTACTACCAAAGTTGCAAATAGCTTTAACGGTTCCGTGCACACCACTACCCATTGCATGCCAGGTATATGTTCCACCCGATTCTGTTATATAGGCTATGTTATTCGCAGTAATAGAGCTATCAGCCATATTAAAGTAGCCCCCTGCATAAAGACGCTGCGCAGCGCTATCTGCAAATAGTTCGTACACTACTCCATTTACACCTTTTGCCACTTCGCTTGCAGCTCCGCAGGGCGAATAGGTAGGTTGTATCCATTCCAGCTCAGCGATCGTAAAACCATATTCTTTTGCCCATGCAAACAGTTCAGGGTACTGCATATCTTTCACATAGGCCAGGTTCGTTTTTGACGCTATCATTCGGGAAACCCGTTCGTAACCGGTAGCCTTTACCAGATAACCAACCGCACAGAAGTTATCATGCCTATCTATAAAAATCGGCGTCTTGTACGAATATTCGTCATTAATTGGAAAATTTCCAGCTTCCCAATATTGGTGCAAATGATCAAGGGCTCTTTGCCGGTTTGCTCTTTGTGCAACCGTCAATCTGCTAACATCCCGGGCACGCAATATCTTTTCTACCAGCGAAAGATGCACTTTGATCCATTCCCTGTCAGTAATATTTTCGTTTACCGGGTATTGGATCGACGCTACATCGGGTTGCTCTTTCCAATAACTATTTACGGCTACAAGCCGGTCAAAAACCGGGTTCGCAATACAATGGAGGGAAATTGTTATACACAACAATAGTAGATGGGCAGTCTTCATATAGGTTATTTGTCGTTTAGACAAGCAAATCAATGTATAAGGTTGGGGGAATACCTCAAAAGCCAAAGGGTGGCGATTGCCACCCTTTATCTTTATTTTGTCAATACAAATTTCATAAACTTCCCTGATGCCCCTTTCCCCTCGGGTGATACAACGGTTATCTGGTCAAATATCACAGTATCGCCCGCCTTGCTGCGTTCGGGTACGTTTTTTTTCAAAAACGTGGTCAGCGTATCACCATTACAAAACTCTGAAAGATAATCTACCAATATCATAGGGTTGCCAATGGAATCTTCATACAGGTTACGTTCACCGTAAGTAAACAGGAAGTTGGCTACTTTATACGGCCTGCCGGCGGAGTCTTTTGATGTAACACCTTGCATCAATAAAGAGTCGAACAGTTCTTTTGATATCATGCCCGACGACAGATCACTATTACCCAGGTATGTAGGTATAGGTTTAGCCTTCGGCTTCATTTTAGATTTATCTTCTGCCTTGGCCTCTTCCTTTTTCTGCGACTGGGCTACCAGCGATGCGGTTGCGGCCATACAAAATACTGTTAGTGCAATTCTGGATACGTACTTGTTCATTATTCCCAATTTACAATAAACTAAGACTTTCTTCTATCGCCTTTATTTTATCTTCCGCATCTTGCTTTTTCTTTCGCTCCACGTTTATGATCTCCGGCTTTGCATTTTGCACAAAACGTTCGTTACCCAGCTTCTTTTCTACGCTTTGTAGAAACCCTTTAAGATAATCCAGCTCTTTTTGCAATTGCTCACGTTGCATTCCGCTATCTATAGCGGCAGTCTCAGCTTGTATATATAGCTTATCGGTCTGTACTACAATCGAAATGGATCCTTGCTTTGGTTCATTGGTAAAACCTACCTCTGCAGCATTCACTTGCTTTCTCAATAAGCCTTGTGTCAACTCATAAAATGCATGGTGTTTCGTATCAATCCAAAGCTTAATAGTATCTTTTGGTTTTACCTGGTTTTTGTTACGGGTATCGCGTACTGCGGTGATCAGTTCCTGCAGCATACTGCCATATTTTAGGGTATCCACGTTTGGTGTTCCCTGCACTTGCAGCATTTGCGTCAGCAAGTCATTACCCAGCGGCCTTTCTCTTAGCTGGTGATATATTTCTTCTGTTACAAAAGGCATGTATGGATGTAGCAATTGCAGCAATTGCTCATAGATTGCAACGGTACGCTCGTAAACATGTTGCGACATAGGCTGCTCAAATCCCGGCTTCACCCATTCCAGGTACCACGAACAGAAATCGTCCCATATCAATGAATAAATATTCTTCAGTCCTTCGCTAAGCCTGAAGTCCTTCATCAGTTCGTCCACTTGCTGTGCCACTTGTGCCAGCCTGTTTTCCATCCAGTCTATGGCAAAATGCACTTCGCTGTCACTTACATTTTCCGCTACACGCGCCTCCCAGCTTTTTACTAGCTTCAGCGCATTCCACATTTTATTGCAGAAGTTGCGGCCTTGCTCCAATGCACTTTCATCAAATAAAAGATCATTGCCTGCAGGTGCAGATATCATTACACTAAAGCGCACTGCATCGGCTCCAAAATCATCTATCAGCTGCAGCAGGTCAGGCGAATTACCAAGGGACTTACTCATTTTACGGCCCTGCTTATCGCGTACAACACCGGTAAAGTAAACCTTATCAAATGGTTTTTCTCCCATGAACTCATACCCGGCCATCACCATCCGTGCTACCCAGAAGAAGATAATATCCGGAGCGGTTACCAGCACACTGGTAGGGTAGTAATATTTCAGTTCGGCATTGTTTGCAGATTCATTCCAGCCAAATACTTCCATTGGCCACAGCCAGCTGCTAAACCATGTATCTAAAACGTCTTCATCTTGTTTTAGTTTACCTGCAGAAGCCTGCTCCGGTTTCTTCTGGTAATATGTTTCGTATGCTTTTTCTTCTGTTTCTGCTATATACATATCCCCGTCTGTATCATACCATGCAGGTATACGCTGGCCCCACCATAGCTGGCGGCTGATGCACCAGTCTTTGATGTTTTCCATCCAATGGCGATACAGGTTTTTGAATTTCGAAGGATGAAATTCAATATTGTCATTGAGTACATTTTCTAATGCTGGCTTCGCCAATTCAGGCATATTACACCACCACTGCATACTCAGTCTTGGCTCTATTACTACATGCGTGCGTTCAGAAAAACCTACCTGGTTGGTATAGTCTTCTTCTTTCACCAAATTACCCGCAGCTTCCAGGTCTTTCACTATTTTTTTACGCACCGCAAACCTGTCCTCGCCAACATACAACTGCGCTGCTTCGCTCATCGTACCGTCTGCGTTTAGTGTATCTATAACCTGCAATTTGTGTTTCAGGCCCAGGTTATAGTCATTAATGTCGTGTGCAGGTGTTACTTTCAATGCACCGGTACCAAATTCTATATCAATATAATCATCGGTAATGATTGGTATACGACGGTTGATCAACGGTACAAAGCAATACTTTCCATGTAAATGTTTGTATCGTTCGTCATCAGGGTGTACGCATATAGCAGTATCCCCAAGAATTGTTTCCGGACGAACAGTTGCAATGGTGATATATTCATCGGTATCGCCATCTACCCTATAACGTACATAATATAGCTTTGAGTTCGTCTGCTTATATACTACTTCTTCATCACTGAGTGCGGTCTTTGCTTGCGGATCCCAGTTGATCATCTTTACACCACGGTAGATATAGCCTTTGTTATATAGCTCTACGAATACACGTATTACCGAAGCATAATACTTATCCTCCATTGTAAACGCGGTCCTGTCCCAATCCAGCGAGCAGCCCAGCCTTTTCAATTGTTGCAGGATGATGCCGCCATACTTATCTTTCCACTCCCAGGCATATTTCAAAAACTCGTCGCGCGATAGCTTGTTTTTATCAATGCCACGTTCTTTCAGCATGTTCACCACCTTGGCTTCCGTAGCAATAGACGCGTGGTCGGTGCCGGGCACCCACGATGTATTATAGCCGAGCATTTTGGCGCGGCGTATCAGTATATCCTGTACAGTATTATTCAGTGCATGGCCCATGTGCAGTACACCGGTAACGTTAGGTGGCGGCATCACAATTGTGTATGCCGGCCTGTCATCCGGTTTTGATGCGAAATATCCCGATTGGTTCCAGTGCTCGTACCAATGCTGCTCCGATGCTTTAAAGTCAAAATTCTTACTCAGTTCCATGTGCTATGCTGTAAACATGCAAATATAATATCTTATGCGGCTTCGCCTTTCAATAGACCGCATTCATTTAAGGTTTACTTGAACATACATTAAATATTTTAAGTATTTTTATTCAAATTCGATTGATGAATAGAGCTTTACTTTTCATTACATGCATATTATCATCCTCCGTGGCAATTGCGCAATCGCCTGTATGGAGTACAGACATTGCCCCTGTATTATATAACAATTGCGTGAGTTGCCACAGGACGGGCGGCATTGCACCATTTGAACTGATGACCTACCAGGGTGCGGTTAACAATGCTTTCGGCATGAAGTCGGCCACGCAAAAAAAGATAATGCCCCCGTGGCCACCTGATCCTGCATATAACAGGCTGGCACATGAACGGTTATTATCTCAGGAGGACATCAACAAGATTGCTGCATGGGCCGATGCCGGCGCACCTGCGGGAGATCTATCAAAGGCTCCGCCACCGCCCACATTCAGCAACAATGGTGATATACAAGGTACTCCCGACCTGGTTGCAAAAATACCTACATACACATCTGCTGCTGTCAATGGCGATATTTATCAGTGCTTTGTGATACCCAGCGGATTATCTGCCACAAAATATATTGCCGCCCTGGAAGCTGTACCCGGCAACAGGAGTATCGTACATCATGTTCTGATATATGCAGACACAACAGGTACTTGCGCTGCGTTAGATGCTGCAGATCCTGCCCCGGGGTATACCAACTTTGGTGGCGTAGGCACAGATAAAGCTATCATGCTGGGAGGATGGGTTCCGGGCACAGCGCCATTAGTGTTTCCTAATGGATTTGGCGTGCAACTACCGAAGAATGCAGACATTGTTCTTCAAATCCACTATCCCGGTGGTACAGTCGGGCAGGTAGACAGCACCCAAATACGGTTTTTCTTTACTAGTGCTTCTAATGTCCGTAATGTGCATATCGACCCTATTTTAAATCACTTACTTAACATATCGCCTACATTGTTTATACCGGCCAATCAAACGAAAACATTTACAGAACATCAGCTTATCCCGATAGATGTTACTTTATTGGGAGTAGCCCCTCACATGCACCTATTGGGCAAAAACATCACAACCTTTGGGGTAACCAGCACAGGTGATACCCAGAAATATATTCGCATCAATAATTGGGATTTCCACTGGCAGGGATTTTATCTTCTGCGCAGAATGATGAAGATACCGGCCTTCACAACCGGTTACTCAGTAGCCTTATATGATAATACAAATGCCAACCTAAGTAACCCTAACAGCCCGCCAAAAGATGTAAGTGCCGGTGAGGCAACCACCGATGAAATGATGATCAACTATTTTATCTGGACGCCTTATAAAACAGGTGATGAGAACATTGTAATTGATTCTACCTTTCCGGTAAGTATTAAAACACAGGGACCGCTTTATGGCAGCATTGAACTGTTTGAACCTTACCCAAATCCTGCAACACAACTAGTCAATATAAAATTCTATCTACAGGATCCCGGCAATATATCTATTGGCCTCTACGACCTTACCGGTAAAATGGTACGACAATGGCTGAAGAATGAATGGGTAACGCAAGGCTATCATGTACCTACCTATAGCCTCTCAGGACTTATTCCTGGTAGTTATACCGTGCGGCTTAATACGGTGGATAAATCACTTATTCAAAAGCTGGTAATACAATAAAAAAGCAAAGCGCGGGCCACGAACCTGCGCTTTGTCATTTAACCAAAACAACTACAAACCCTTATAAGCCGGATTCTGTAATTCCGCCAGGCGGCGAAACGGTTATCATTTATCTTGCCTTACCATTGCTGGTAAGATCTAGCTGCCAACCCACGTACATCGGGCGAGCAGCCCTCAATCGTACGCCTATTTGGCATTACAGTGCGCAAGGTTTACCCCATATTGCAGTTGCCTGCCTTATGCGTAGGCTCTTACCCTACGTTTTCACCCTTACCTCCGTTTCCAGCGGCGGTTATTTTCTGTGGCACTCTCTGTAGACGGTTGCCCATCCCCCACCCGTTAAGTGGTGCGCTGCTCTATACTGTCCGGACTTTCCTCTCCTGCATGTGCAGCAGCGATAACCCGTGTTTGTAGTCAATACAAAATTAACGAAAAAAAACGCAGATATAAAAGTGAAAATCTATGTATAAGTATGAGAAACAATAGTATGCATAAAGTTAAACAAGCTTTAAGTAAACATGTCTATTTGCATAGTGCGTCCGCTATGTTTTGCCTCATGTTCCAATAGCCACTTTTTCTTTGGTAATCCGCCGCCATAGCCTACCAGGCTGCCCTTATCGCCTATTACCCGGTGGCAGGGCACAATGATGGCAATACCATTCTGCCCATTTGCTGTCCCTACTGCCCTGATGGCTTTTACATCGCCTAGAAACAAGGATTGCTGCTTATAGGACCTTGTTTCACCATAAGGAATATCTAATAAGCCGTTCCAGACCTTTTGCTGAAAGGGAGTTCCGATAAAATGCAGAGGCAGATCAAACACCTGCCGTTGGCCCGCAAAATATTCAGTCACCTGTTTCTCCAGTTCGGCAATGTGTGGATGCTCGCCTTCTATAATATCCGCATTGCCGAGGCCATCGATTATTCTCTTTTGTATGGCGTCCATCATACGGCGATATACAAAATCAAACAGGCAAATGCCCTCATCCGTTGCACCGGCACGCATTAGCCCCAGGGGTGTTTCAATGTGCTTTATAACTAACTCTGCCATGCATGTACAATTCATTATTGATGATAGAGGAAACTTCCTTTGCCTTGCTATAGACCATCATATGGCTGCCCCCCTCAATCCAGTAGTTGGGCGTTACATTCTGGGGCAGTATCATTTGGTCTGCTGTACCATGTATATGCAATACGTTGTCCGGCACTATATCGTTTTTCCAGAGTTGTATTTCCTTCATCGCCCACCGTACAAATTTGCCGTCAGAGCGTTTCATAATGCCACGCAATAGCTCGCGCTCGTCATCTGTGGTGGCGCCAAATCGATCAAACAATACCTTATTAGGCATTTTGTAAAGGAATGCCGGCGCTACCTCTGAAACAACAATCGCTTTGACTATAGTACCAAAATGCGCAACTTCTTTGTAGCCCTTGGCGCTAGATACCAGGATGATTCTTTTTACAGGAACTAATTTGGCAATCTCTATTGCAAGCATACCACCGAAAGAAACACCCATTATTGTAGGGTTCTCTTCCTTGATACATTGCAGCATTCTTTTGGCATAATTTGGCAGGTCATCCTGCTCACTATATTCCACCCATGGCAAGTGTATCAGGCGCGCGTTATTGATCTCCAGCTTTCTGAAGATCTGTTCGTCTGCTCCCAGTCCGCTCAGGCAATAAATATTTATCATACTGTGTATTAAAGTTAGGTTATACCAGACTTAAATACAGTATGCCACGATGTGATATCGTGTTAAAAAAAACGGAAAAAATCAGGAAAACTATTCTGTTATCGGCTGTGCAAAATGCGCTTTGAACACATTCATCAGGTCGGCATCTACTATACGCGCTGCAACATTCAACATGTTTTTAAACGCCAGCGCATGAGAAACACCATGACCAATAACTACAGGTTTGTTGATACCCAGGATAGGTGTACCACCGTACACCTCGAAATTGTATGTATCCAGCAGTTCATCATCTACCTTGCGCTCTACCCTGAAGATGTCATAGATAGATTCTGCAGCCTTAAGAAGCACATTGCCTACAAAGCCTTCACAAACCACTACTTCAGCCTTGTATTTAAATACATCGCGCCCCTCTATATTACCTACGAAGTTCAGGCCTTCTACACTATTTAATAATGGATAGGTAGCCTGGCACAGGATATTGCCTTTACCTTCTTCTTCACCAATATTCAGCAGGCCCACCTTAGGATTTTCCACACCATATACTTTTTGCATATACAGTGATCCCAGTTGTGCAAACTGAACCAGGTTTTCAGGCTTGCAATCGGCATTAATACCTACGTCCAGCAGCAGGTTCCATTTACCGTCCGCCCTTGGTATAGGAGACGCAATGGTGGGCCTTAATATACCTTCAATATTCTTTACGGTGTACATAGCGCCAACCATCATGGCACCGGTATTGCCCGCACTGCAGAAAGCATCTATTTTTTGCATCTGCAGCATACCAAAGCCTATAGCGATGCTGGAATTTTGTTTTTCCTTCAACGCCTTGGTAGGATGCTCATGCATACCAATAGTTTCAGGGGCATCTACTAATGTATAACGCCCCTGAAACGGTTCTAAAACTGACAAATAGGAAGCAGCCGCTTTCAGGTCACCTATCAGTACCAGGTGCACTGATGGATCCACATCTTGCTGAAAGAACTGATGAACGCCTGCAATCGTCTCAGATGGCGCATAATCGCCACCCATGAAGTCAAACCCTATCTTCATTCAGTAACGAATATTGTTTATGAATTTTGTTCGCCCTCAGCAGCCGCAGGAGTTTTGTCTACAACAACCTGTCCACGGTAGTACAATTTGCCTTCTGACCAGTGAGCACGATGACGCAGGTGGCTTTCACCTGTTGCTGTATCCACGCTCCATGTTTCAGCAGTCGCTTTGTAGTGCGTACGGCGCTTTGCGCTGCGCTGTTGTGAGTGGCGTCTTTTCGGATTAGGCATTTTATTTAGATTTTATTTCGTTTTACGTTTATTGTCTTTGTTTTTCTCTTTCAGGGCTTCCAAACCTTTCCATATAGCATTCTTAGGTTCGTCTGCTTCTGACAGCTTATTCAATAGTTTCAGGGTTTCAGGGTCACATCCCGGTGTGCCATCAGGCTTATCGGGGTGTATTCTTTGCAGTGGAATGCTGAGCATAATAAACTCATATATCCAGTTTGCAAAATCTATCACGGTTTCATTTCTCGGAATGAAGATGACATCAGCATCATCATCCGGCATTTCCGCCTCTTCAGCTCCCGTTAGTTTTATAACAAGGTCAAACTCATCCCACAGCCTCAGCTTGAATTCATCTCCACACCTGTCGCACGCAACTGTTACACTGCCGTCGATATCAAAATGACAAAGAAAAAAATTGGTTTCCTTATCAAATTTCAGGTTCACCTGTGCGTCCAGGTCTTTAAAATCACGCTCATTTGCACCATGCTCTTCTAAAAACCTATCACCAAGCTCGTACTGGAATGTATGAACACCGGGTTTTAAACCCTGCCACGCTATTTCAAATTCTCTATTATGTTTCATTAGCCGGCTTCTTACATCTTGGTTTTGAACTTACAACCCGATGCTTATTTTATGCAAATAATTAAAAATCAACTATTTACAACCAAAAACAATACACCTTCCTTTCAAAAAACTTCAATGGGGTGCAAAGTTAACGAAAAACTTTGTATTTACAGCATTTTATTTCGCTTCAGTAAAAAGGCATTCAACACCTGGTCTACAGGTTCTGTAAGGTCTGCTTTTACAAGATCTATATGATATTGATGACATTTATTCTCTATCTCCTGTAGATAGTCTGCCATCCTGTTAATATAGGTATCTTTTACTTGGTGCGGTTGCAGCTTTATGCGTTCACCGCTTTCCATATCTACAAACTCATAGGGCCTGTTCTCAAACTCAAATCCTATTTCTTTTGCCCCGTCCATCACATGAAATAAGATCACTTCATGCTTATTATATTTCAAATGCTGTAATGCCGAAAACAATTCTTCAAGGTCTTCTGCCCCATCCATCATATCACTAAATACTACTATCAGTGATCTTTTGTGCATTTGGTCGGCCACCTGGTGCAGCGCTTTCGCTGCATTGGTTGGGCGGTTCTCGGCCGGTTTTTTCAATAGCTTCTCCAACTCATATACCAATTGCCTGTAATGACTATGCGCTGATCTGCATTCTGAAAAATAGTACAGGTTATCATCAAAGAACGCCAGTGATGCGGCATCCAGCTGCCTTTTCGTTAGCTGCAACAGGCAAGCGGCTGCAAGGCACGAAAAGTCAAGCTTACTCATCTTGCCCTCTTCTTTAGGAAAATACATGGATGAGGATGTATCCAGTACTATACAGCAGCGGAGATTTGTCTCTTCCTCATATTTCTTAACAAATAGCTTATCGGTACGGCCAAACACTTTCCAGTCCACATGCCGCAATGCATCACCCTGGTTGTATAGTCGATGTTCAGCAAATTCTACCGAGAAACCATGAAAAGGACTTTTATGCAGGCCTATAATAAAACCCTCCACCACCTGTTTAGCTATCAGCTCCAGGTTGTCCTGTAAAGGGTTTTGAGGTATATCCATTAAGGTCTTGATTTATTGCTTATAAAGTTAAGGCAAAAGCCTGTTGACAAAAAAATAAGATTACAAATGCATTTAGTTAGCGATGTGTTGCTGTTTTGAAAATTTACTTTTATCTTCAACCGTTAAATATTACTTACATGAAATTACGCCCGGGCACTTTATTGGTACTAGGACTGTTCATAATGATGGGGATGAGTTCCTGCGTTCACGACTATATCTGCCAATGTAAAATATCATATAGTGGCCAGCCAGGTTTGCCTGAGGATAAGGTGAATAAGTACAATGTTTCTGATACTAAGAAAAAAGCTAAGTCTGCCTGCCAGGACCTTTCCAAGACTTATGAAAAAGACGGCATTAAGGCTACAGAAACCTGCGATCTTTACTAAAGCTTTTCTTAAAACGTATTCGCTTATTTTTGTGCCGTACTTTTAGATATGGCAGATACAATAAAGCAAGAAAGGAATACGGCATTTTATATAAAACGAATTTTCGGATCAATACTGCTGCTGGCATTAGCAGCAGTATTTTTCTTTTCAGCCTTCAGCAAACTCGATAATATTGAGCCCTTCGAGTGGACTTTCATCGACCTTGGCATAGGTAGCAATATGCTGGCTTCCGTCATTGCCCGCCTGTTTATTGGTATTGAACTCCTCATAGGGATATTCCTGCTTTTTCATATATACCTGAAGCAGGTTACTTATCCTGCTACTATTGGCCTTCTTGTATTGCTCACAGGATACCTGGTCATGCTTATCATCCAGAAGGGTAATACCGGCAATTGCGGGTGCTTCGGCAATTGGCTTTATATGAATCCGCTCCAGGCAATATGGAAGAATCTGGCTATGATCGCAGCAGTTGTTCTTCTGATATTTATTTACCCCATCAAACCATATAAAAACCAGGAATGGATTGCAGCACTTCTTGGCATGGCCGGAATTGTGGCGACCTTTATCACCGCTCCGCTGAATGTAAATAACAAACCGAAAGCGGTAAACGAAGCCATCAACCTCGATCCTCTATATGCCGATCCGCACAATGCACCTGTGCTGGAATTAAGGCAGGGTAAACACATCATAGCCTTTATGAGCCTTACCTGCCCGCACTGTCGCAAAGCTGCTTATATGCTACACGTGCTGAAGGAAAAAAATCCTAACATACCCATTTATGCTGTATTATCAGGCCATCCTGATAACCTGGCACCTTTCTTTAAAGAAACCAACGCTACAAACCTCCCTTACCTGTTGTTTAAGAATACACAGGCATTTACCGACATGGCCGGCCCCGGCGTGCCTGCCATATATTGGGTTAACAATGGCATCAAGGAATATGAGAGCACTTACCTGCAATTAGACCCGGCTGCGATAAAAAACTGGCTGAATCAGTAACTTTGCATCCGAAATGACACAAATCAACGATACAGAGGATATTTGGGATGAGGATGATCCGGAACAGGAAGAAGGCACGGAGCCTAATGAGCCTATAGAACGCGCACGCTTTACTGCACAAAAAGGTATAGAACCTCTAAGGGTAGATAAATTCCTGATGATAAGACTGGAGAATGCCACCCGCAACAAGGTGCAGCAAGCTCTTGAGGAAGGTCTTATACTAGTAAACGACAAAGCAGTAAAAGCTAATTATAAAGTAAAGCCGGGTGATGTTGTCGTAGTGTTTGATAATAGGCGCCCGGAATCATTGGAGGTAATACCCGAAGAACTTCCGCTGGATATTGTCTATGAAGATGATGCCCTGATGATCATCAATAAGCCCGCTGGCATGGTAGTACATCCCGGTTGCGGCAATTATACCGGTACGCTGGTAAACGGCCTTGCCTATTATTTAAAGGTGCCTGATATCGAAAACGCTGCACTGCCACGTGTTGGTTTGGTTCACAGGATAGATAAGGATACCAGCGGCCTGCTGGTAGTAGCAAAGACGGACGAGGCTATGAGCAACCTCGCAGCGCAATTTAAAAAGCACACCGTACACCGCCGTTATATCGCCCTGGTTTGGGGTAACCTGGAAGAAGACGAAGGCACCATACATGTTAACGTGGGCCGCAACTTACGCTTCCGCAAGATAATGGATACTTTCCCGGATGGCGATCATGGCAAGGATGCAATTACACATTACAAGGTGCTGGAGCGTTTCAATTATGTTACGCTAATAGAATTAAGGTTGGAAACCGGACGCACCCACCAGATACGCGTACACATGAAATCTAAGGGGCATCCGCTCTTCAATGATGCTACCTATGGTGGCGATTATATAGTAAAGGGCACTGTCTTCACCAAGTACAAGCAATTTGTGGAAAACTGCTTTAAAATTTTACCCAGGCATGCGTTGCACGCTAAAGAACTGGGTTTCACCCATCCGGTAACCAAAGAATGGATACAGTTCAATTCCGAATTACCTGTTGAAATGCAGCAGGTTATAGATCGATGGCGTACTTATACGGGCGGAATGACCACTCAACTTCGTCAGCAATTAAATGGGTGAGAATAGTTGCATAACGATTTTATCTAATTATTTATTTAAAAATAAATTTATAAATTAACACTCATAGTTAATGTTATTAGGGAATTTAACGCGCCTTAATGATTTTTTAACCTTATTTTTGTAGCATACTTTATTATTCAAATTTTTAATTATGGCTTTATTAGCTATCAATCCGCAGTTATTGTGGTCTGCTCCAAGTGGTGCTGAATGGATTATTATCCTGTTAGTGGTTGTTATCTTCTTTGGCGGCAAAAAAATACCTGAGCTGGCGCGTGGCCTTGGACAAGGTATCCGCGAGTTTAACAACGCTAAGGAAAATGTGAAGAGTGAGATTGAAGCGGGAATGAAAGAAAAGCCTAAGGCTGAGTAATTCTGCTACTCTCCTACTCCCTTGATCCATCCCTGATTATTTTATTAATAGCTTCCCTTTGGGTTGCATGGTTTAACCGCTTAAAAAACGATAAATACATGCGATACAAAAGCTTTTTGCTCGTATCAATTTTTTGCTTTTCTGCCGCTGCATTGTCTGCGCAGGTACATAAAACAGGTTCTTCACACAAAAAGGAACATGTTGATACGATTGTTATACGCAAAGGCCATACGGCCACACCGGCCCTTCCTATTGCGCTCAGTATGCCAAAAGCTTACAAAGTAGAACCTAAGGTTTACAAACCGGTTCCTCTTGCAGATTCAAAATCTTACTATGGCGATAAAAGCGATTTTATTAACGCTTTTGTAATGAAGTACCTGAATGCGCACAATAAAACATTGAATGCTGTGCAAAACAAGAGCGAAAAAGATTTTCCGCTTATTGATAATGTACTGCAGAAAAATTCTGTGCCAAAGGAACTCAAGTACCTTGCTGTGATAGAGTCGGCCTTAAACCATAATGCCGTATCCCGTGTAGGTGCGGTTGGCCCCTGGCAGTTTATGGCTCCTACCGCCCGCCTGATGGGACTTACAGTAAATAAAAAACGCGACGACCGTAAGGATATTTACAAGTCCACCAACGCAGCGGCCAAGTATCTTACCAATTTGTATGAAGATCTTAATGACTGGCTGCTCGTAATTGCTGCCTACAATAGCGGCCCCGCTCCGGTAAAAAGGGCTATGGAACGCACCGGCAGTAATAATTTCTGGGACATAAAGCAATACCTCCCAAAAGAAACCCAGGGGCACGTCCTTGCTTTTATTGCAACAGCTACCATTTTCGAAAACCTGAGCAAATTAATAGGCAAGCCTGTTACAGACGAACTGGATGACAACAGCAATGCGGAGGAATTGGCAAAAGAGGCGAAGGATATAAAAACTGCTAAAAAAAGCATTTTTACTCCTGAAGAGCTATCTAATATGGCAATTATTAAACTGTCAGATCCTATTAGCATGGACTTGCTGGTGCAGGAACTGGGACTAAACCGCGACCAGATGGATAAATGGAATCAGGATTATGACTTATTCGAAATGAGTGCCTATTCTTCAGATTCTTACAATCTGCGCCTGCCTAAAGATAAGCTTGATAAATTCCTGGAAAAGAAAGAATACTTGTCTAAAAGGACTAAAACGGTATTCAGCGCACAAAACATGTAATTTTTACATGCAAAATATTTTTTGAAGTTCAATTTTTTAATTTACCTTTGCAGTCCTAATTTAAACAAGTAAGATAAATGGCAAATCATAAAGCAACGAAAAAGGATGTCCGCCAGAGTGAGAAACGTCGCGACCGTAACCGTTATTATGGTAAAACAACTCGTAATGCTATCCGCGGCCTTTTAGCCATTACAGATAAAAAAGAAGCTACAGAAAACCTGCCTAAGATCATTGCTATGATTGATAAGCTGGCTAAACGTAATGTTATTCATAAAAACAAAGCAAGCAACCTGAAATCAGGTATTGCCAAGAAAGTGAACGCAATGGCTTAATTAAAGCCTTTAATAATATTTCAAAGCCCGGTACACGTTACCGGGCTTTATCATTTATATTCCCTTCTTTGACAGTTTCTTTACAATTACTTAAAGTCCGGCCTTTAGTTTGGCTTAATATTTGTTTTTATCTTACCGGAACGTTACGTTGATACCTATTATTTTCAACAGGTTACACAATAAAATTAAAACGTGAACGTTTTGTTAAAAAGAGATACTAGAACAATATTTCCAAAGTTAATTTTAGTAGAGAGATGTCTTACAAAATGCCCCTTAAACAATCAGGTCCTAGATCAAAATGGATGACAGTTGCTTTGATATGCATTTACGTTGTAGTTGGCATATTCATAGCAATGAAGAGTTAATAAGCGCAGCTTATCTAAAATACTTCTTCAGTTTTAGAAACTGCTTTTCAAATAAATGATAGGAAGCAATGCTGCATACCAGTGTAGCAGCAAAAGTCACAACAACAAACGTAGTAGCCCATTTTCCCTCCTCCAGGCTCCAGTGTTCCCTGATAAATATTTTATTAATAAGATTAATGACCAAGGTGTGATATAGATAAAAGCCATAGGTATAGATACCCAATCTGCTTAGTATATTCCCGTCGCTAATCCTAAACTTGCTCCGTTCGGGAATGATGAGGATAATAAGTGTACTGAATAATATTCCTAAGATTGAACTAAGCCAAATGAACGGCCGTTCATTTCCTGCCAATTGTGAGCTCACAAATACTACTGAGATCAGTATTATTGTAAATAGCCATTTCGCCCACATAGGTATTGCTAAAACCTTAGCTTCTAGTTGTGCAGGATATTGAACCAGCAGGTAAGCAGGTATAGCACCATAGGCAAACAGGTCAATGTTTGTAAGTATATCGCTGGTTGACCAGTTATTAGCTACAAATATTATTCTTGCAATAACAGACAATACAAGACAAAAAGCAATGATCTTTGGAATTGTTTTAATTCTTACTGCATAAAGCAACAGCCCCCAGATAATGTAAAAATGCTCTTCTACACACAAAGACCACATTACCGCTAACGGCGACACGTTGGGATTGGTATGCGATGCGATCATTTTATAATTCTCCAGGAAGAGTAACGACATCCACCAGTTAGGCTCATAACCAGCTGCAGAGCTTTGCATATGCAATTTGGCAAGAACATGTGGGGTTATAAAGGCCACTCCTATCATCAGGTAAAACAGAGGCCATATCCTTAAAACTCTTCTTACAAAGAAATTCTTAAGGTTTACTGTGCCGGTCTGTTTCTTCTCTTCGCATATTATATAGGTAATAAGGAATCCACTAAGCACAAAGAAGAATTCAACTCCTATTCCCCCACCCTGCATCACCGCATAAAACCACGGAAACGCAAATATGGGCAGGTGCTGAAGGAACACCTTCAGGTAGGCAAAAAAACGCAAAGCATCAAACGTATGAAAGTGACGTCTTCTTACCTTATTCATGCTGTTATCAAGTGTTATTCCGCCTCTTCCTGCGGTGGTTGTTGCTGCATGATAAGTTCATCCCTTGTTCCTGTCGCTTGCTGGGCAGCCTGCATATTCCCTGTTGCTTTATACAACTGTATCAGCACATCATAAAACTCAGCTCTCGATGGGTCTAGCTTTATCGCGTGATTTACCTGCGCGATAGCACCATTCATATCTCCAACGCTCGCTAATGAAATACCGTAATACAAATACGCAAATTCATCGGTTGTATCCGTGGCAAGAAACTCTTTAAACTTAGCTATTGCTGTCGGATAATCCTTTTTTGAATAAGCATCAAATGCATCAATACCTGCCGTGCTCTTCCTTTGCACTATTACACAAAGCGGTACCCCGCCAATACTTACAGTATGTACCGTATTAGAGAGTTTCCATTCGTTATTTTGCATCATTTCCGGGTTCAGGTAACGGGGGTATGCTACATAATAATCCCAGTCTTTAGAAAAACGTTCAGTATATCTTCCATAGTCATAAACTATCCACGATGTATCTTTTCCGAAATAATTATTGAAGCCCAGCATATTCGAGCGAACAAGCGTTTTTCTTCCGGGTATAGGTTTCAGGTTTTTCAGCATCCAGTTAGCCGCCTGCCTGCCACTGTTCTGATAATAATCGAGATCATAATAACCATAAGCTCCTTTGGCCCCACCTTCCAGTTCGTTGAAATAAACATATTGATTGGGATGGCTGCGTACGGTCCACACTATTGCTGGTAACAATCCTGCAATGGCAATCGCAATGGGTATCCATCTTTTCTTTTCCTCTTTAATAAATCCGGTAATTGCATCTACAGACAAAGCTGCACCTACTACCCAAAATGGATATACAAAGAACACATGCCTCCATGTATCATATACGGTAGAATGCTTGTATATCATATACAACAGAGGAAACAGAGCACACCATAAAACAACTATCACAGGAAACCAGCCATGCTTTTTCTTTACCGTAGTGACAAGTGGTATAAAAGCCACAAATAAAGCCAGCACTATTAATGGGTTGGATATAAATATCCATTTAAACTCGTAATAGGATGGTAGATAATGGCTCCAGTAATATACACCGTCAAACAGCACCCGGATATCCGTTTCGCGATTGGTCATTCCCTTCAGCGCTATGAGAGGATTGGACAAGGGTGATTGCAGCCCCCATGGCCATGTACTGATGCCTATTACATACCCTATTACTATACATATCAGCAATGTAACGGCCAGCTTTTTTATTCCTTTATTCTGCTCCGAGCGCAGTTCTGCTAACATTGGCCTATGCAATGCCAGGTACACAACGGTAAAGAAACCAAAATAAACCATGAGCAACATACCACCCGCAGGACGCACACCAAATGCCAGGCCTACCCCCAATGCCATTCCTATAATGTGCTTCCATGATCGTTTAGGCAGATCCTGCAATATGGCAATAAGAAAATAAATACCTACAACAAAACCGCTGGCAAAAGGAATATCCTTCGGATTATTCATGCTTTCACCAAATAATCGTGGCGAAAATGCAATGAACAGCAATGCCAGCAAACCAATAGACCATTTACCACTAAGCCTGCGTGCTATCATACCGGTAAATACCATCATCAATGCGCCTAACAGTGCATTAAAAAAATGCCTGATAAAAAGGATCTGTATAGACGGGAACCAGCGGTGCAATACTTCCATTCCAAAATCAAACGTTCCTCCATAATACTCCAGCCCTACGTATTGTGTGCCCAGGTTAGTATAGTCGAGCGCTTGTTTGTCTCCTTTGGTAAAATAATCCCAGATATTTTGCCCATAGATCATTTGCACCCATTCATCACCACTTTGTCCATAATCTTTGCTCAAAAAAAGCATGATTACTACCAGCAATATACTTGAGATTATAAATGCAGTTTTCCACTGCCTTGACTCAATGCCATCGTTTAATGGTTTCACAACCATGAATATTAATTTGCAGTTTTAATAAAAGAGAACCAGTTGCTAAAATAGGACGCTTAAGTTAATACTTAATGCCTATAGTTGTTATTTTCTTCCAAATATGCTCCCATTCTTTGTTATATTCGCGGGAATTACTTTAAAAACTATTTATTCCATTCATGACGAAGGATAATAAGGACAACATTGAAGAATTGCTCGAACGTGAAGAAGCGTTTCATGATGAGTGGGCGATGTCCGAAAATATAGATGAGATAGATGTAGTCGCATTGTTTGAAAGCTTTGTTGCCGATGAAAATAAATACATCATGTCTCAACTGGGAGATATTAGAGGAAAGAAAATTCTGGATGTAGGTGCAGGCCTCGGAGAAAGTTCTGTGTACTTTGCCATGCAGGGTGCTGAAGTTTACTACAACGATGTATCGCCTAAAATGGGTGAATTTGCAGAAAAAGTAGCGGCTAAATATAATGTAAAGCTAAACCTGCTAATAGCTCCTATTGAGAAATTAGAGATACACGAGAATTTCTTTGATATTATCTACTGTGCAAACCTGATGCACCATGTACCACCTGAGGACCACGATTACTGGATAAAAACCATGCATGGCGCTCTTAAGGATAAGGGTGTACTCATCACGTGGGATCCTCTGAAGTACAATCCGGTTATTAATGTATATCGCCGCATGGCTATGGATGTACGTACGATTGACGAAATGCCCCTGGGCTTTGATATTCTGAAATTGTACCGCAAATACTTCCCTAAGGTAGAGCACAGGGAATTTTGGCTCGCTACATTATGGATATTTATTCATTATTATCTCATCCGCCGATACAAGCCTAATGAAGTACGTTATTGGAAAAAGATATTTAAAGAAAAGAAGTCGCAGATAGGCTGGTGGTTTATACCGCTGCAAAAGCTGGACAAATTATTGTTACGCATTCCCGGCCTGCAAAAACTCGCCTGGAACATGATAGTGGTTGCCCGCAAATAAGCATTTTAAAATATAGCACATAAAAAAAGAGGTTGAAATTCAACCTCTTTTTCGCTTTAATAACATTTTGCTTATTCAGCAGAAGTTTCAGCTTCAGGAGTTGCTTCATCTTCAGCACCATCCTGTTCAGCTTCTGCAACTTGTGCAGCTGCACGAGCAGCCATTTTTTCTTCAACTTTACGCACAGACTCAGACATAGCAGCATGACGTTTGTCAGCTTTATGCTTGCGGTGAGCTTCTTCACGTTTCACAACCAGTTCTTCGTGAGAAGAGTTCCATGTTTCGAATTTTTCCCAGGCAGCTTTTTCATCAAACAGGCCAAGGCTTACACCACGCATCAGGTGCTTCAGGTACAGTACACCTTTGAATGACAGGATACGACGACAAGTGTTAGTTGGTTGCGCACCGTTTTGCATCCAGTGTAAAGCACGCTCGCGGTTCAGGCGAACAGTCGCAGGAACCGTTAATGGGTTGTAAGTACCGATCTTTTCAATGAATTTACCATCACGGGGAGCTGCGCTGTTAGCAGCAACAATGAAGTAAAAAGGACGCTTTTTAGAGCCGTGGCGTTGCAGGCGGATTTTAACTGACATAAATAATAGAAATTATTTGTGTAAACAATAAATTTTAAGGACTGCGAAACTACATTAAAAACTGCAAAAATTAAAACATTCTATGCAAAAATTTCGCATGGGGCATAACCCTGCACTAAGAATATATACAAATTAATGATTAACAATGCATTACCTCTTCCCAAATGGCATTCCTGCTCCCATACCCGGCATCATGCCCCGCATTTTATTCATCTGCCCCATCATCTGGCGCATTTGGTCAAATTGCTTCATAAACGCGTTAACTTCAGCTATATCCTTGCCACTACCCTTAGCTATGCGCTTACGGCGGTTACCATCGATACTATCCGGGTTTGCACGCTCGTACGGTGTCATAGAATTAATAATAGCTTCGATGCCTTTAAATGCATCGTCAGATATGTCAATATCTTTAATGGCTTTACCAACTCCAGGTATCATTGCCAGCAGGTCCTTAATATTACCCATTTTCTTTATCTGGCCAAGTTGTTCTTTAAAGTCTTCAAAGTCAAACTTGTTAGCGCGGATCTTTTTCTCCAGCTTTTTAGCCTGCGCCTCATCAAACTGGGCCTGTGCACGCTCTACCAGGGTGGTGATATCACCCATACCCAATATACGCTGGGCCATACGCTCCGGATAAAACACATCCAGCGTATCCAGCTTTTCACCCATACTCACAAACTTGATGGGCTTATTTACTGTGTATTTAATGGTTAAAGCTGCACCACCACGTGTGTCACCATCCAGCTTCGTTAACACTACACCAGTAAAGTCCAGCCTATCGTTAAAGGCTTTCGCAGTGTTAACAGCATCCTGACCGGTCATAGAATCCACAACAAACAATACTTCCTGTGGCTGCACTGCCGCTTTCACATTTGCCACCTCCTTCATCATCGCCTCGTCAATGGCAAGACGGCCTGCAGTATCTATAATTACAACGCTATTACCATTTTTCTTAGCTTCTGCAATAGCATTCTGTGCTATGGCAACAGCATCTTTGTTTTCAGGCTCGCTATATACAGGCACCTTGATCTGTTCGCCCAATACTTTCAGCTGATCTATCGCTGCCGGGCGGTAGATATCAGCAGCTACCAGCAAGGGGTTACGGCCTTTCTTTGTTTTAAGAAAGTTCGCCAGCTTGCCGCTAAAGGTAGTCTTACCCGAACCTTGCAAACCCGCTATTAGTATGACCGTTGGCTTATTGTTCAGGTTCAGTTCCTCTTCAGTGCCTCCCATCAGTTCGGCCAGCTCATCCTTCACGATCTTTACCATTAACTGGCCAGGCGATACTGCAGTAAGCACTTTTTCACCAAGTGCCTTATCCTTTACCCTGTCGGTAAATTCCTTAGCAATTTTATAGTTCACATCGGCATCTACCAACGCACGGCGAATTTCTTTTACAGTACTGGCAATATTTATTTCACTGATCCTGCCTTCACCTTTTAACTGCTTAAATGCACCTTCGAGGCGCTCACTAAGATTTTCAAACATATACTTCTTCTTTCAGAAAGGGATGCAAATTTAAGTTTTTAAAGCTTATATAAACAGAAAAAAGCATTTTATCTCTTTGAAGTACTATTTCACATTTCCCCATGTATTTTCAAATGCGCTAAAGGCTTAATTTTAGACCTGTTATGACACTTTTAGCAATACTATTACCATGGTTGTCCTTTTTATTAAGAGGTAGAATACTTAGAGGCATACTATGCCTTATTTTACAAATTACGCTTACCGGCTGGATTCCGGCTGCAGTTTGGGCAGTATTAGATTTACAAAATGTCCGTGCCGACCGACGTACCAAACGCATTATAAAGGCTATGCGAAGTAATTAAAACTAAACGCAGCTTGCTTTTTTAAACTTGTAATGATATTTTTACTAAAATCTAAATTCCAGCTTGTGAAAAAGACAATTACAATATCCATTGCCTCTGTTATAATCATGGGTGCATTCTCTTCTTGCAAAAAAGACTATAACTGCAGGTGCGACATTGAGTATCAGGTTAACGGGCAAGTTGTGGGAAAAGATAATACACTAAACACTATAAGCGCTACGACAAAAGATCAGGCTAAGAGCCAATGCGTGAATTATGAAACTGACGCATCTTACCTTCAGCAGAAGACAGTAGAAAAACACTACTGCAGCATCGAATAACAACTTTTTATTTATAACCTCCTAAAACAACTTCAATGAAATTTCTACTGCTACCCTTAACAGCACTATTGATCTTCTCAGCTTGCAAGAAAGACTACAATTGCACTTGCAAGGCCACCGCAACTATTCCCGGGTTAGCGTCTGTGGATAGTACCTATGTTATTAAGCTAACTAAACAAAAGAAAAAGGACGCAGAAAAAACCTGCAGTGCTAACAATGCATCCGCATCTGTGACAGACCCTTCTTCCGGTTTTAGCTATACCGAATCGGTAAACTGCACACTTAACTAGAACAATCAAATGATGTATAAGCCCCTGTTTCTCAACAGGGGCTTTTTTTTGTAAATTGTGTAGCTTAAGATGTATGAAAACAAGGCTACTGAAATATAGCATACCACTGCTCTTCAACATAGGGGCCTACCGCAGTTTTCACTATACCGGTATTATTGCATGGCTGCCTGTTATACTGGCTTTCGCGATCATCCCTCTGCTAGAGCTAATGATCTCACCTGACCACTCCAACTTATCAGCTGCAGAAGAAGAAATGGCCCGGCACGACAAGTTCTATGACTGGATACTGTATGCCATCGTTCCTATACAGTATATAGTTCTATACCAGTTTCTCACGCACATAACCGATCCGGGGTTATCCGGTTGGGATATTGCAGGACGGGTAACCGTGATGGGACTGATGTGCGGAGTAATGGGCATCAATGTAGGGCATGAACTGGGGCACAGAGTTAATAAGACAGAACAAACACTGGCACGAGCATTGCTCCTGACATCCCTGTACATGCACTTCTTCATAGAGCACAACAGGGGACATCACAAGAATGTAGGTACACCTGAAGATTCGAGCAGTGCCCGCTGCAATGAACCTCTCTACTTCTTCTGGTTCAGGAGCATTACCGGTGTATATAGGAAGGCGTGGCAGATAGCCATCAACGAACAACACAAGAAAGGTCACAACTTCCTGCGGAATGAGATGCTGCATTACCAACTGATAGAGCTGGCATTCTGCCTGTTGATAGGCTTCTACTTCGGCTGGGGCGTACTTGGCTATTTCCTGATAGCTGCATTGATAGGCATACTGCTTTTAGAGACCGTTAACTACATAGAACACTATGGCTTGATGCGTAAGCCCCTTGGTAATGGCAAGTATGAACGTGCCATGCCGGTACATAGCTGGAACAGCGACCATACCATCGGACGCATCATGCTGTTTGAACTGAGCCGGCATAGCGACCATCACTACCTAGCCAGCCGCAAGTACCAGTTGCTTCGCCATCACGACGATTCGCCACAGCTACCAACAGGCTACCCCGGCAGTATGCTGCTGGCAATGGTGCCGCCTCTATGGTTCCGGGTGATGAACAGGAGGGTGGCAGAAGTACAACAATAATACAACAGAAGTAAGAAAAGAGAAGAGCCGGTTCAGGCCGGCTCTTTCATATATACTTACTAACAATATATCTACTACAGGTGTTGCTGAATCTTTTTATCGAATACACCCTTTGGTGCAGCACCAACTTGCTTATCTACCACCTGGCCGTTCTTAATGAACAGTACCGCAGGGATGCTGGTAATACCATAGTTGATAGAAAGATTAGGATTCTCATCCACGTTAACCTTACCAACGTTTACTTTGCCATCGTATTCTTTGGCAAGAGCTTCGATGGTTGGGCCTAAAGCCAAACATGGACCACACCAGGGAGCCCAGAAATCTATAACACTTAATTTATCGCCTTTAAGTACTTCTGCTTCAAAATTCGCATCAGTGAATACAGCTGCCATTCTTTTTATTGTTTTTTATGATTAATTATTAAAGTCAATCTGCAAATTTACTATCTATTTTCCAGTGAACGGTATAGGCGGACTAAATACACATATAAGCCCATTACATATTTTGCTTTATTTTCTTTTCCAGCGCACTACGCGAGGCAAGGCCTACCTGCTTGTCTACCAATTTGCCACCTTTGAAAAACAAGACACAAGGCAAGCCTGTAACACCATATTCAATACACACTTCCGGGTTTTCATCGGCATTCAGCTTACCAATATTTACCTGACCGGCATATTCGGTAGCCAAAGCCTCTATGGACGGCCCCATTGCCAGACATGGGCCGCACCATTGCGCCCAGAAATCTACAACAGTTAATTTATCTGAATCGAGCACTTCTGCTTTGAAGTTTGCGTCTGTATATGTTGCTGCCATTTATTTGTTTTTAGATTGTAAACTTAAAATCATTGTGGCTTAAATGTCTAACCGGTTTACTATAGCGCAATAAACAAATAACATATTAATTGTTCACTATTTCCAGCGAATAACGAATGTTGCCATTGTCATTCAGGAAGTTTACCAGTTCGTCATTTATCTCTAACCTAAGCCCTGCCGATTTTAGCTTCGTTTGCATACCATCTTCCTCGTCAAAGATCTGTATAAACACATCGGTATTACCCGGATGCGTTCTCAGGTTATTAGTAAGAAAAGCTACTGTTTCGTCCGTTAATGAACCTAGAGGCATCAGCAAATGCAGCTTGCGCGTCATTAGTTTGCGAACCTCATCTAAGAGTACAATAGACTGAACCAGGAATTCCATTACACCCGGCCTGAACCTGTGCTCCTGGTACACACCGGTTATCATCAGCTTCTGACCATTATCTATGTACTTCGCGTACTCTACATAATTTTTCTCCCAAAAGACGATCTCCTGGTTACCGGTATAGTCGTTGATGACCATCTTGCCGAACTTGCTACCCTTTTTGGTAGTCATGTGGGCAGCATCTGTGATAAAGCCTGCTATACGTACGGTACGGCCTTTATTATTTTCAATTTCCGAGATAGGCGTAAAGTTGTAATTCTGTATCTCGAACTTATAACCATCCAGCGGATGGGCACTGAGGTAGATACCGATCACATCTTTTTCCTTATCCAGCAATTCAGGCAATGTCCACGTATCACATTCCGGTATAGCAGGAGGCTTTATATCCGGCATTACAGCCTCACCAAAGAGGCTATTGCTGGCCATAGAGCTGCTTGCCTGTACCTGGTTGCCAAACCTCACCAATCTTTCCATACCCGTAACCGGATCGGTTGGCGGGGCATAGAAATATTGTGCGCGGTGCATTTCTTTAAAGCTATCCATAGCCCCTGCCAGCACCAGGCTTTCCAGCGACTTTTTATTTACAGTGCGCTGATTGACACGCGATATAAAATCAAATACAGTAGTGTAAGGCCCGTTGGCTTCACGCTCGGTAATAATATCTTCTACGGCGGCTTCACCCACACCTTTGATAGCATTCATACCAAAGCGAATGACGCTTTCTTTACTTACTGAGAAACCTTTTAGGCTCTCGTTCACGTCAGGCCCCAATACTGATAAGCCCATACGCTGGCACTCTTCCATGTAGAACTTTATCTTATCGATATTGCCTTGGTTATTGAGTACCGCAGCCATGAACTCTGCAGGATAGTGTGCTTTTAAATATGCTGTCTGGTATGCAACGAAGGCATAGCAGGTAGAGTGCGATTTATTGAACGCATACTGGGCAAAGGCTTCCCAGTCGGTCCATATCTTGTTCAGTTTATCTTCAGGATGGCCTTTTTTAGTAGCCCCTTCGATAAACTGGCTTTTCATTTTATTCAGTACGGCGATCTGCTTTTTACCCATCGCCTTACGCAGTACGTCGGCATCGCCCTTGCTAAAGCCTGCCAGTTTCTGCGATAGCAGCATCACCTGTTCCTGGTACACGGTAATACCGTAAGTTTCCTCCAGGTATTCCTGCATATCCGGAAGATCATATACGATCTCCTCTTCCCCTTGCTTACGCTTGATAAAGTTGGGTATATATTCCAGCGGACCCGGACGATACAAGGCGTTCATTGCGATCAGGTCATCGAACTTATCCGGCTTCAGTTCGCGCAGGTATTTTTGCATACCCGGACTTTCGAACTGGAACGTGGCGTTGGTTTCACCACGCTGGTATAGCTCATAAGTCTGTAAGTCGTCGAGCGGAATGGTGTCGATGTCTATTTCCAAGCCATAGTTACGCCTGATAAGCTCTAAGGCATCTTTGATGATGGTGAGGGTCTTCAGACCCAGGAAGTCCATCTTGATAACACCGGCGTTCTCGATCACATTACCCTCGAACTGCGTTATCAACAGATCTACATCCTTTACCGCAGAAACCGGGATTAGTTCCGTAAGATCTTTAGGAGCGATGATGATGCCCGCAGCGTGGATACCTGTATTACGAACAGAGCCTTCCAGTTTTTCCGCAGAACGTAACACGTCACCATGAAGCGTTTTGCTTGCGTATATCTCACGTATCTTATTTACATTTTCTATTTCTTCGCTACCAAGCCCTTCTTTTGATTCGAGGCTCTTCTCCCCTTTTATTGGTGCATGCAGTATGCGCTTCAATTCGATACCGGGACGTTCCGGCACCAGCTTGGCAAGGGCGTTGGAATCGGGCAAAGGCAGATCCAATGCGCGGGCAACGTCTTTGATACTCATCTTGGCAGCCATAGTACCATAGGTAACGATATGCGCTACCTGGTTCTTGCCATACTTATCCACCACATAGTCGATCACCTTCTGGCGCCCCACATCATCAAAGTCGGTATCTATATCGGGCATGCTCTTACGTTCCGGATTCAGGAAACGCTCAAACAGCAGCTTATACTTAATAGGATCGATATTGGTAATGCCGATGCAATAGGCTACCACCGAACCGGCAGCCGAACCACGGCCGGGGCCAACGAACACACCCAGATCGCGACCGGCCTTGATAAAGTCGGACACGATAAGGAAGTAACCCGCGAAACCCATGGTCTTAATCGTGAACAGTTCGAAACGAAGCCGCTCATCTATCTCAGGTGTAATATCAACATACCGGCGTTTAGCACCCTCCCAGGTAAGATGCTCGAGATAAGCATCCTGGTCGTCATTAAACTCTGGCGGCACCTTGAAGTGCGGGAGCAATATTTCGCGCTCCAGCTTCATTGGCTTGATCTTGTCAACAATCAAACCGGTATTGTCTATAGCTTCAGGAATATCACTGAAGAGCTTAGACATCTCGTCGGTGGTCTTAAAGTAGAACTGATCGTTATAGAAAGCGAAACGGGTATCCTTTGGCTTTGCCTCATCATCGTCAGAGAACTCCTTCATACTCGGAGTACTCTGTTTCTCGCCCGTGTTAATACAAAGCAGGATATCGTGCGCATTGGCATCTTCCTGCTCTACATAATGCGAATCGTTCGATGCGATAATAGGCACATTGTATTTGCGGGCAAACTTCAGCAGTACTTCATTTACCTTTAACTGCTCCGGGATATCGTGGCGCTGCATCTCTACGTAGTAGTCCTCACCAAACAAATCCAGCCACCATTTAAATACCTTCTCCCCTTCTTCCTCGCCTTTGCGCAGAATAGTACGCGGCACCTGTGCGCCGAGGCAGCAGGTAGTTGCTATCAGCCCTTCGTGGTGCTGTAGCACCAATTCTTTATCAATACGGGGATATTTACCATACAAGCCTTCCATGTAACCCAGTGAGCAAAGCTTTACCAGGTTACGATACCCCACCTCGTTCTTAGCCAGGAATAACTGGTGGTAGCGCGTGTCCTTTTCATCGCGGGAGAACTGGCGCTTCAGCCTATTCTCTACCAGGTAAAATTCGCAACCGATGACGGGTTTTACCACAGGTTCCAGAATATCTTTACCCTCGGGTGTAGTACCTACAACCTTGGTCTTTTTCCATGCCTCTGCAACAAACTGGAATACGCCGAACATATTACCGTGATCGGTAATAGCCATGGCCGGCATTTCGTCTTTAGCGGCCTTCTCGTAAAGCCTGCTGATAGACGAAGCACCGTCTAATAAAGAGAACTGGGTATGATTATGTAAATGGGAAAATTTCATAAAAGCACTTATCCAAACTACGTCTTACAAAGTAACGAAAATAGCACCGGCCGATGGGTTAGTCTTATCCACAGGAGGTGCATAAAATAAATAATAAAAACTACGAATATGAGGCCAAAATGTTAGAAAATGCTAGTTTTTGCTAGTGATTTTGGCGTTTTTGATTTTTATTAGGAGTTGAGAGTGAAACAAAAAAAATGCGGTATAATTAGAATAATTTCTCACAACGCGATAGGTTTCGGTAAAGTTCGGAAAATTAGTACACGTACCGAAATATTTATATTTTGTAATTGACAACAAAAGGCTATGAAACTATTCTGTACAACTCTCTTATTCTTAATTGCGGTATTAATCTCCACACAATGTTGTAGCCAAATTACCCATATGAGGTTTGGTAATGGCCATGTAGTATCATGGTTTACTAATAGTCTAATTGACAGAGACGGACACGTTATATTACATGGCGTGGTTGATGACACTTGCTCGCTAGGTTCTACCGTGATGCTCAAAACGGATAAGAAGGGAAATATTCTATGGGAAAACAGATCTGACATGGGCGATCTTGCAGCATTGAAACAGGACAAAGACGGAAACTATATAGAACTTGCTAACACTGAAGACTTCATACGAACTACAAGCGATTCTTCGAACGAGGTGATTTTTATAATGAGAACAACCGGGTATACAAAGATTGAACTTCCGATAACTGAAGACCTTCTTCTATTACCTTCTGGCAGCAAAGTTTCTTGCGGCCACTTAGGTATCTCTACGATACACGACTTTGATCCTCCGCTTACCCATGTCAGCTATCTGACTTTCTCAGGAGACTACCGACCAGGACCTCCTCCGATAGCCAAAGTTTATTCATATTTCTACCCAAAGTTTAAAGGATTAGCTTTATTAAACAACGCTATATATGCTGTTGGCAATTACGATTTTGGAAGAGTACACTCAGCAATATTTAAGCTGGACACACTGGGGAATGTTCTTGCAAATTATGGATATTGGTCTGACTTTGTTATAGGCAACGATACGTTCAACTATGACGAGTTTACGAAGACAGAAGTTGTAAACAATAAGCTGTTTGTATGCGGATGGGCAACTTGTATAAATTTCGATGCGGGTAATCACGCAGTTATCACCGGCTATTTCGACACTTCGACAGGTGCATTCTCGGGAACGGCAATCACAATCCCTTCATACGACTATATAGATGCTATGGATGCAAAGGCTATAGATTCCAACGAATATTTCCTGACGCTTAGTTCAAAAAATAGAACTTTTTATGCAAGAATTAAGGATAGCACAGTAGAATGGTGTAAGAAGCTGGACTATGATTCGGGGACGGTTTGCAACAGTTTGCAGTATCAGCACGACACTTTGATCTTGGCCGGCTGGACCATAGAGAAGGGACTACAGACAGCTTATTGTAGTTACATTAATACGAAAGACAGTACGTTTTCCTGTATTTCGGATACTATAATACAATTACAAACTTTCAAACTGTACCCCGACACAAACAGGTTTATACAAGAGGATAAATATATGGTTCTTGAAATACCTCCAAGACCAGTCGGAGATAATATCCTGAGAATGACAGGTACAATACTATGCAACGATACCCCCGCTACTGTAAAGCAAGTTGGCATTAACGAAAATAGGCTTCTTATTTACCCCAACCCTTGTACAGACTATGTCACAATACAGAACACCAACCACTACAGAGTTAACAATATATCCATTGTCTCGCCTCAGGGGGCAACAATAATACAATTACATCTTAACAATAGCACGGAAGGCAAAATTCCCATCACTTTGTCAAGCAACTATAAAGGAGTTGCATTTTGTATCGTAACAACTGACGTCGGAACCTTTACGCAAAAACTATTTATGGAATAAATAATGCTATTGCGTCAACGTGGCGGACCTCTTGATGGTATACCTCAGTTTAATAACACCTTCTGAATCTCCGTCTTTATTATCCAAAGGCGTATCCTTATCGCGAACCACGGTGATGTTCAGATTTCCGGGTTTCAGTTTCTGCAAGTCTGCTGATGAAAATGACAGGGAATTGGAAGAGTTAGCACTGGTGATATCCTTTTGAATAGTACCCGAGTCGCTGGCAATGGTAATAGTCATGGTCTCAGAACCGCTTAAGGCATCTCCAGTCCATGTAAAATTGAAACCTGCAGCTTTAGAGATTGTAGCAGGAAAAGAGGGAGCAAAATCAATATTGCTAATATCAGATGGCATAGCATTGTTGGCTATTTGCGCGCCGGAATTCTTAGTCAACAAAAAATCAACTTCAGGCATACCATTAAAGTGCCAGCGATAAATAGCCTTGTCGAATAAGTCTATAGACGGCGCTGTACCGTTTGCTTTAAAACCTGCTCCATTGTTAAACTCTACCTTAGATCCACCGCCATTCCGTACGCGGCAATAGGCGGAAGCATCTGTTGACCCGGTACTTTTGTCGTAACCAACATAATAATACTGTGCATAAGGCACATCGTCCTTCAGATCATTGGAATCTACTTTTTTGCAACTGTAAACTAATAGCAGGGGGCTAAACAATAATAGCAGTTTTTTCATCTCTTATCTGTTTTTGGGAAGATGCTATTATCTAAGCAAAAAACATGCCTTTATCATGGCATGGTTTTATGCTACCGGGCTACAATCCTGCTATATAAGCCCGCACCTCCGGAGCTACCTCTGTTGCAAATAAGTCTATAGAATGCATGATCTTTTCATGCGGCAGATCGCCGGCAATAACCTGCGCGAGAAAGCGTGTATTATGAAACAGCCGGTGCTGATACTTTAATTTACTAGCCACCTCTTCAGGACTGCCTACAAGCAATGAGCCTTCCGGCGAACGCATATATTCGAACTGATCCCTGGTGATAGGCGACCACCCACGCTCGCGGCCAATGCGGTTCATCATCTTTTCATAGATAGGCCAAAACTCATCTGATGCCTGCTGCGAACTATCGGCCACATAAGTATGGCAGTTAATAGCCAATTGCAATTTGGACGCATCGTGCCCGGCCTCGGTGGCCGACCGGCGATATAGCTCTACAAGCGGCGCAAAGCGATAGGGCTCTGAGCCGAGTATCGCAATGGTTAATGGCAAATTAAGATTACCGGCACGCGCTACAGAGCCGGGTGTGCCACCAACTGCGATCCATACAGGCAGACGTTGCTGGTAAGAACGCGGGTACACACCCAGGCCGCTAATGCCTGCGCGGTGTTTACCATTCCAGGTTACCTTTTCGTTTTCTATGATCTTCAGCAGCAATTCCAGCTTCTCAGTAAACAGTGTATTATAATCCTGCAGATCGTAACCGAACAAAGGGAAGGATTCAATAAAAGAACCACGGCCGGCCATAATCTCGGCCCTGCCGCCGGAAATAAGATCGAGTGTAGCAAAATTCTGAAAAGTACGCACAGGATCTGCAGAACTTAAAACCGTAACCGCGCTGGACAACCTTATGTTTTTGGTAACCGCAGCTATAGCAGCCAAGACCAATTCCGGAGCAGATACTACATAATCTGGCCGGTGATGCTCGCCGAGGGCAAACACATCGAGTCCTTTTTCGTCTGCCAGCTTCGCTTCCGCGATCAATTGCTGTACACGGGTATATGCATTCATTGCACCACCTGCAACATTATCCGCTTTTATCTCCCCGAATGTGCTGATACCAAGTTCCATAATTATTTATTTGCTGCGAAAGTAAAATCAACTGCTGAGACTAACTTAAGTACAACGGATAATTGTTTCTATACCCTTATAACCGGCAGTACTGAATTAGTTGTACCAATTACAACACCAACTGCGCGAACAGATCATTCAAAGTAACTGCAGGATCCTCGCAAAACCCCGGGTGCACTTTAGAGGTTTGCACTACAGTGCTGCGCGTAGCCGTTAACCACCGAAAACGTTCCGGAACGGGTAATCGCGCAACGGGACCCGCATCGTTACTGCCCCGGCAAATATTTCTGAATGCATCCATATAACATTGCAGATCTGCCATATCTAATTTACCTGATAGCTTTAGCAAGCGATCTGCATCGAGGCGATACAATACATCCAGGTATTTCTTATCTGCGCAATAAAGCACCACGCCTACATTCATGAATTCTTCACGCTCCACCATAGGCACAATGCGAATAACCGCATACTCGTACAAATGACCCTTACCTTGCATCTTTCGCCTCCTTTACAAAGTAATCAGAATTGGCTACCCTTAGCTTCAGGAAAGTAGCATACGCCTGTCTCTGCGCTTCTTTAGACTCGAAGGGCGCATCATCGCTCAGCCATTCACCAGGTACAAGCGCCACGATCTCAACTATTTGATCATCGGTAAGTATCTTTTTAAACTCCGCATCTACAGCATCCAGCTCTGTTGCAAAGGGCAGCAATACATGATCTTTAATAAGCGGAAAAGGTTTTTGCGGTGCATCCCAATTGAGCCAGGAATGGTGGAAATAAAGAGAGGCTCCATGATCTATAAGCCACAACTCTTTGTGCCACCAAAGCATATTTGTATTCTTGAAAGTCCTGTCTACATTCATCAATAAGCAATCCAGCCAAACGATCTGTGATGCCAGAAGCGAGTCTATTTTAACAGCTGCAGGATCGAATGTAATAGAACCGGAGAGATAATGAACACCGAGGTTGAGACCCACACTTGCCTTCAGCAAATCCTGTATCTCTTCGTCAGGTTCTGTTCTGCCAAAATCAGGTTCCAGCTGAGCAAAGACTATTTCGGGTGTTTTAAACCCTAAAGTGCGCGCTATCTCTCCGCCGATAAGGTCAGCGATCAGCGCTTTAGTGCCCTGTCCCGCCCCCCTGAATTTGAGGACATATAAAAATCCGTCGTCGGCCTCTGCAATAGCCGGCAGCGAGCCACCCTCCCTTAAAGGGGTAACATAACGTGTAACCTTAACTTGTCTTATCTCCGGATGCCTTGCCATCTTTGCTGAATTGACGACAAATTAAAACAAAAATATCGGGGTTTACTGTTACAGGGAATTGATGTATACCGCAAGCTGCTGCACATTCATAATATGATGCACTACATGGTTGTTAATGGCGTGCTCCGGCATATAGCTGATCTCAGCCGTATCTGGGTCTTGCGCTATAGTAACCCCACCCAGTTCGCCGATTACTTTCAGCCCGTGCGTACCATCTGCATTGGCACCGGAAAGCAATATACCTGTGAGGCCGTCGCTATATACCTCTGCAGCAGATTCAAAAGCGACATCTATACTGGGGCGGCTATAATTCACCTTTTCAGAAACATCCAGTGAAAATGTGTGATCGGCCTCAAACAGAAGATGATAATCTGCAGGGGCAATGTAAATGTGCCCGTTTTTTACAGGTTCTTTTTCTTCGACCTCGCATACAGGTAAAGAAGACTTTATAGCCAATACATCTACCAATGGCGAACCAGGAGCAGTTTTGCGATGCATTACGATCACAATCGGAATATCGAGATCAACACGCAATGCAGGAAGCAGATCCAGCAATGCCTCGAGGCTGCCGGCAGAGCCGCCAATCACTACTATTTTACTATTTAGCTGATCTTGCGCCATATCTTCATTTTATCTAACTGCCGAAAGCGGCCAATGAATGGAGAGAACCTAAGCGTTTCTTTAGTACCTAATGCGAGGAAGCCGAGCGAATCAAGACTTTTATCAAAGAGATCGAACACTTTTTGCTGCAGATCTTTATCAAAGTAAATGAGCACATTTCTACATAGTATCAATTGAAACTCGTTAAAAGAGCCATCAGAAACCAGGTTATGCGTAGCGAATATCATTCGCTTTTTCAGCTCCTCGTTAAAAATAACCCGATCATACTTTGCCGTGTAGTAGGATGAAAAGTCGGCCTTGCCACCGGAAGCAATATAATTTTCAGAATACTGCTTCATTCTGTCGAGCTGAAAGATGCCGGACTTTGCTTTTTCCACTACATCGGGGTTGAGGTCTGTTGCATAGATCAATGTTTTATGCAGCATATTAGCTTCCTTCAGGAGTATAGCTGTAGAATATACCTCTTCGCCTGTAGAACAGCCGGCATGCCATATCCGGATAAAAGGCTTTGTGGCGATGGCCGGCAGTACCTCTGTTCGCAATGCAGTAAAGAACGCCGGATCGCGAAACATCTCTGTAACGTTGACCGTAATCTCTTCTACAAACCGATGAAAATAATTTTTATCGGTACGGATGCGATACCTGAATTCTGTAAAACTGGGAAACTTATCAATAGCTATAAGACGATTGATGCGCCGATGCATAGAAGCCTTTGCATAAGATTTAAAATCGTATCCGTAGACGTCGAAGACATCTTCCAGCACTTCATCCAACTGCTTATCCGTTATCAGTATCTCCACTATGCGCGTTTATATGAGTATCAATTAGGCGGAAGAGTTTATCAACGTTTATTGGTTTGGAAACATATTCATCTGCGCCCGCAGCAAGGCATCTTTCCCGATCGCCGGTCATAGCCTGCGCTGTGACGGCTATTATATATACATTACGGATATCCTTTAGCTTACCAATAGCCTCATAGCCATCCATTTCGGGCATCATCATATCCAGGAGTATTATGCTAATAGCAGGATCATTCTTTAAGAATGCCAATCCCTGTATAGCACTGCCTGCAGCCATACTCCTGTACCCCGCAGCCTTTAATGTAGCTGTAAGTGCAAAAATATTGCGCGCGTCGTCGTCAATGATCAATATCTTATCTGTGGCTGCCATTTGTTAAACCCTTTCGTATAACCAAACCCGGAGTAAAGATAATAACTGATCGATATCAACAGGCTTGGATATATAATCAGAAGCACCTGCCTGTATACATTTTTCCCGGTCACCAACCATAGCTTTTGCAGTAACAGCAATTACAGGCAGATCTTTCCATTTCTTGTTTTGCCTGATGGCAGTGGCGGTTTCGTAACCATCCATTTCGGGCATCATCATATCGAGCAAAACAAGATCTATATTATTATGTTCGTGCAATTTGGCCATGGCTTCTTTACCGTCCACAGCAGTTACCACCTGCATATTCAATTTTTCCAGAGCCTTGGTGAGGGAAAAGATATTGCGGACGTCGTCATCTACTACCAATACCGTTTTATTGACCAGAACATCGTTGAGGGCTCCGAGCTTTTTATAGCTCTTTTGAGCCACCTTTGCCTTACTTTCCTGCATCAGGTGAAGGAAGATGGAAACCTCATCGAGTATGCGCTGGTATGAGTGGGCAGTCTTCAGTACCACAGAATCTGCATATTGCTTAATACGCTGCTCTTCCGAGAAAGAAAGGCTTTTACCCGTAAAGATGATGATAGGCAGGTTTTCGAGGTTCGCATCCTTTTTTAATTCTTCCAGGGTATCGTAAGCCTTCTGATCGGGGATGCCCATGTCGAGTATGACACATTGTACATTATTCTTTAATGCTTCTACGCCATCTACCACATTGTGCTTAATCTCTGAATTTATATTGCAGGTTTCGAGGAAGTATGCCAACGCTTTGGCATGTTTGGGGTTTTCTTCAACAATCAGCACATGCTTGGATTCGTTATTCAATGCGTGCTCGATCTTTTTAAAGACTTCCTGCATTTTCTCAAACGCAAAAGGCTTGTTTATAAAATCAACAGCACCCTTTACCAGGCTCTCGCGCTTCACCTCGTAGGACGACATGACGTGTACCGGGATATGACGCGTTGCAGGATCTTTTTTCAACACTTCCATAACATCCCAGCCGCTCATGACTGGCAACTGTATATCTAACAATATACCTGCAGGTAAGTATTGGCGAGCCAGTTCTACCCCTTCATCACCGCGAACAGCAACAATACCTTTATAATTACGGCTGCGACTATAATCGAGCAACGAGCGTGCAAAATTCACATCGTCCTCGACAATAAGAACCACATTGTCATTCTCCTGTATATTATTCCTGTCGTCGGGAATATTTTCGGGGATGGTCTCGGATATATATCGGGGTGTTGTGGATTCAGCGACGGCCGGGATCTCATTTGATTCCTGCGGTATTTCGGGCAACCCACCCTGCTGTACCATCTGCCTTTTGACAGGGAGGCATATCGTAAAGGTACTACCCTCACCCGGCTGGCTTTTCAGTTCTATATTACCACCCAGTAATTTAATCAGTTCTTTACTGATAGACAAGCCGAGACCGGTACCCCCGTATTTTCTGCGAGTGGAACCATCTGCCTGCTGGAAGGCCTCAAATATCATATTCTGCTTTTCCTGCGGAATACCAATGCCTGTATCCCTGACTGATAAGCATATAGCATTTTCATATCGGGGATTATTGCACACGTTGATAAATACACCTCCGTTTGTAGTAAACTTCAGCGCATTCGATATCAAGTTCTTGATTACTTGCTCCAGCCTTAGCTTATCGGTTTCTATGATTTTGGGGATATCCTTTTCCTGCGTGAATTCGAATGTGAGCCCTTTGTCTTTAGCTACCGGTTCGAAGAGCGCTTTCATATCATTTCCTACTTCATCGATACTTACCTTATCAAATTCGAGGCTCATTTTACCGGCCTCTATTTTTGAAAGATCTAATATTTCATCGATCAATGTTAGCAACCCATTGCCAGAGCTTAATATCACCTTTGCATACTCGACTTGATCCGTACTAAGATTCTGTTCTGAGTTTTCTGCCAGCAACCTGCCCAATAACAAAATAGAATTCAGAGGTGTCCTTAATTCGTGGGACATGTTTGCCAGGAATTCTGACTTATAACGTGTCGTCAATTCCAGTTCGTCGGCTTTGCGTTTCACCTCCACATTTTGTTCGGCAATACGCTGATAGCTTTCTTCCAGCAATCGTGACCGTTCTTCCAGCTCTACATTCGCTTCCTGCAATTCTTCCTGCTGCACTTTCAGTTCTTCTTCAGAAGCCTGCAATTTTTCAGATTGCGCCTCCAGTTCTGTATTAATGCTTTCCAACTCGTTATGCTGTGCCTGCAACTCTTCTGCCTGTGCCTGGGTTTCCTCCAGCAGATTGAGCATACGATCATAATTGATAGCGCCATTCATTGCAATAGCGATCGCTTCAGCGTTATTATTCAGGTATTGAAGTTCCAGTTCTGTTGCAGACCTGAGCATGGCTACTTCTATTACGCCTATCACATCGTGCCCATATACCAGTGGTAAAATGATCAGTTGTGCCGGCTTTATATTTCCTAAAGACGAGCTGACTTTAATATAATTATCCGGCACATTTTCGAGGATAATCATTTTTTTGTCAGTGATGGCTTGTCCTATAAGTCCGTCCCCTATTTTTATTTCTTCAGGCACATTTGCTACCCCGTAGCCCCCCGAATACCTCAGCTTCATATCCTGATCAACCACATAAACAGTTCCCAAAGGTGTAGCCAGATGACCTGCAATACTGCTCATTACCTTCGATGCAATATTTTTCACATACCGTTCGCCGCGCATAGCAGCGCTTATCTCCATAGATCCCGCCTGCAACCAGTTTCTCGCCTGTAATTCGTTAAAGTTGGCTTGTAAGGCTGCAGCCATTTCATTTAATGCACGGGAAATAAGCCCTAATTCGTCGTCTTTTTTATCATGGCTACGAGCAGCGAAATTGCCATCTGCAAGCTGTTTGGTAACACCCTGCATCGTTGCAATGCGGGTAATTGTTTCCTTGTATTGCGCTTCATCTTCCAACTGCTTTCTATAGCGTGTATCCAGATCGGCCTTGATACGCAGGTATGCCATTATTGAAATAAGAATGGATAAGATAGCAGCAACCAGTACTAATATAGGTGTGAATACTATGAATGTCTTTTGCTCATCTTCCCTCATCCGCAATAACCTTCTCTCCTCATTCTGTATTTGTTGTAAGAGGTTAATAAAGTCATCCATGATCGCTTTCCCACGGGCTATCTCAGCGTTGTCTGTGAAAATAGTGGCTCTGTCTGCCGGGCTTTTATCCGTAGCGGCTTGCAGCAATTTATCAAACTGCCTGAAGCGCTCATCTATAATAACTTTTATTTTCTTCAGGTTATTTTGCTGTAATGCATTATCCCGGGTCAACTCCCGTAGTTTCTCGTAACTAATAAGTGCCTTTTGATAACTGCCATTATAGCCGCTTAAAAACGCCGCATTATTAGAGATCAGGTATCCACGCTGATTATTTTCTGCAGTCTTGACAATATTACCCAGGTTACTGCCTTCAGAAATCACCTGGTTTGTATGGTTTACCCATTTTGAAGTGTCAATAAGCCGCTGATTGCTATAAAACGAAGCACCGGAACTGACCAACAAAATAAAGATGGAAACGGCAAATACAAATTGCAATTGCCGGGTAATGGAATTTTGGATTTTGCTATTTGGCATAAGAGGCTGTATGGTTAATTTGGAATATTGGTTTGGTGAACAGGCAGTATTATAATAAACTCCGTTCCCTGGTTTTCTTTACTTTCTACGTGTATGCTGCCATTGTGTTTCTCTACAATCTTTTTGACGATGGCAAGCCCGATGCCATTGCCTTCATATTCTTCCTTACCGTGTAAGCGCTGAAATATGGTAAATATTTTATCTGAAAACGTGGAATTGAAACCAATACCATTATCTGACAACAGAATGCGACAGTACGGGCCTTTTTCTGTCGGCAATGCATCCAACGTATCCGCCTCGACTCTTTCAGCAGCAATGGTAATTTGCGGTGGGACACCCTCGCGGGAAAATTTGAGGGAATTGCTGATGAGGTTTTGAAATACCTGCCTCATTTGACCGGGTATCGCATCAATTATCGGTATAGATGTAATGTCTATCGTAGCCCTTTTTTCTTCAATGATCAGTTCCAGATCGGGTAAAATGTCGGCGATGATGTCGTTCAGGTTAACGGGCTGATAAAAGGATTCTTTCGACAAGCGGGAGTAATCTAACAGATCATTGATAAGATTGCCCATGCGGCGTGAGGATTTAATGATCCGCGACAGGTGGTCCTGTAAATCCGGATCCTTATCTTCATACTTATCTTTGAGAATAGAACTAAAAATCTGCACCTTACGCAATGGTTCCTTCAGATCATGAGATGCCACATAGGCAAACTGTTGTAACTCATGATTGCTGGATTCCAGTTCCTTATTCTTAGACATTAGTTCCCTGGTCCGTTCGTTGATCTTGTTCTCCAGGTATTCATTCGCCGATTTTTGTTCATGGATATCTGTAAACGTCCCTACCCACTTAACTATAGAAGCCCGTTGCCTTATGGGCATCAACTTCAGCAGATGATAACGATACTCGTTATTGGCAATATTGCGGATACGCACCTCGCAAACCAAAGGCTTACCTAACTGTATTGATTCTTTCCATTTATCATATATCCACGCATCCTGCTCATGGATCTGTGGAAGTTTGCCTGCTTCATTTGAATACAGGAACCAATATTCATTTACAAACTCTATAGAGCCGTCGGGCTTTAAGGTAAATGCTGCCTGTGGAATCACCTCGAGGATGGATCGCAATTCCTCGACTTTTGCATTCAAAGACTCCTCCGCACGAGTTCTTACCTCTACCTCTTTTTTTAGTTCGATGTGTATTTTATTCAATTCCCTGTTCTGCTCATATAACCTGTCCAGTGTTTTTACCTTGAGCATGAAGATATCCGGATCTACGGGCTTGGTTACATAATCGACCCCGCCGGAAGTATAACCTTTGGCAATAAACTTTTTATCGGTATTTACGGCAGAAAGAAAAATGATTGGTATATCCTTCGCCTTGCTGTAGCCTGAAATAGCATCTGCTACTTCAAAACCATCCATACCGGGCATCTGGACATCCAGAATAATAAGAGAATAGTCGTTATTCTTCAGTATTTTTTTTAATGCATCCTCTCCTGATTCTGCTGTATCTACATTAAATCCATTCAGTTCGAGCGTGCGCTTTAAAGAGAAAATATTTTCGGGTTTATCATCGACAATTAATATCATGATAGTTAATGTCCTATGTATATTTAAAGGTTACAAAAATCCACTAAATGGCAAAGCCTTAAAAAATCATGCCAACACAAAAATATATTGCCGGCTATGCGTCTACACGGACAAACTCGTACTTGTCTTTGATAAACTCGTTGAAATAAATTCCCTTTGATTTGGCCGCCTTCATCTTCTCATATACTTTAGCCGGAACATGCAGATATTCATAAACAGTATCAGAAACGAATACAATGGTTAGCCTTTGCTTATCTTCATTATAATGATATGACCTTATAACAGACGATGGCATAATGCTTCATTTTACTTCTCCCTGCTCCACTTTTTCTTCCAGCTTTTCCGCAATTTCATTTTCGATACGCTCGTGCTTAACATTCAGGCGTATCAAAACATATAAACTCATATAGGTATTGGCAACCCACACAAGTGCAAAACCGGCAATAATATAACCCCGCCAGTCATCCAGCAAAAGTTTAAAATTGGTAAGCAACAGGAATGCGATAGTAACATAATGGCTAAAACAATATTCGCAGGTAAACAGGTAAAAAAACTTCCGTGCGAATAGTGTTTTACAATCTGTGCTACGGGCCTTGCAATAGGTAACCAGTTCGCTGAAAATAGCCTCATGCGTAACCGTCCACGCAATACAAGCTATAGGAATAGCCAGCAAAAACAACCATGCGGTCTGCATCCCTAAACTCATAGTTAACTTTTAATCAGAGAATATTTAATAAATGATTGTAATGCACGAAGTATCCGCTTCCGGAATAATAATGTCAATAAAAACAGCAAAAGATAAGCTATCATCAATACCGCATACACATCTATATAATCGAGTAAAACGCCAAAAAGAACAATACTTAATGAAATATTGAGCATTACAAAGACACTCGCCGCTAATAGAAAATAAAACACGTATACAGACGCCCCTGATTCGGACACAGCCACTTTATGGAACAATGTATCCTTCCCGCGATAAAAAAAACGCTTCAACTTCATTAACATAGCGAACGATTTATATTTTTAGACATAAAATTTCGTACCGTCATCAACATAAAAGCCTGCGGTACGGTTTTTTATATCACCATAAGACATCGCATGCGCAAAGTTTTACGTATATTCCTATATATCATCAGTGGCATTTTTGCTCTGCTATTGATCGTGGTCATCTGGTTAAATACCATGCCCGGCAAACGATTTGTTAAGAATAAGATCGTTGCATTTTTACATAATAAGCTAAAAACCGAAGTACATATTGGGGAACTGGGCTATGGCCTGCCCAAATTTGTAAACCTGAAAGACGTGCTCTTTCGCGACCAGGCAAACGACACACTGCTATATGCGGGTAACCTGCAGGTGGATATAAACATGCTGAAATTGATCAGTGGTAAGGTAGATGTACAACAACTGACCCTGGAGAAAATACACTCGCATGTGTATCGCATAGCACCCGACACTAATTTCAATTTCACTTATATCATCAAAGCCTTTGCGGGAAATGATAAAAAGAAAACGACAGATAAGCCCAAAGACACCAGCAAGTCCTCCCTATCCATTAGCGTAAAAAAGGTTTTACTAAACGATATACATGCAAGATTTGACGATGCAACGGGCGGCACAAGGCTGGCAGTAAACCTTGACCACCTGGAACTGGGCATGAGAAAGATAGACCTGGACGAAATGAATTTCCATGTAAGAAAGCTGGAAGTCGCAGGATTACAAACCACCTTCTACCAGGACACATCTTATTTGCCACCAAAGCCCGATACTTCCACCACCCCAACGCAGTTTAAGCTTACGGCCGATGATGTGAACCTAAAGAACATCGCATTTACCTATGGAAATACAGTTAGCAAATTTCTTTTCAACATTTCGCTTGGCAATCTGAAAACCAAAGCGAAAAACTTTGACCTGGCAAGGCAAAAAGTAGTTGTTGACAATTTTGAACTTGGCAACACCAATGTGAAGATAATGATGGGTAAACATTCGCCCGTGCCGGAAAAAGCAAAGGTAATAGTAGATACATTACCGCAGTCGTATTGGCATGTGACCGTAAACACACTGAACCTGGGCAATGTGAACTTTGTGATGGATGATGAGAACAAGCCCCGCCAGCAATATGGCATGGACTATGCACATCTTGATGTGCAACAGCTTAACCTGAGATCAAAAAATATTTTATATACCGGTGATTCTATCGGCGGTAACATTCAGCACCTTGCAGTACGGGAAAAAAGCGGGCTTGACCTGCAGGAATTAAGAACCCGGTTTATTTATCATCCGCAAGGCGCAACGCTGAACGACCTATATCTCCAGACACCTAATACGGTATTGCAAAATTACCTCGCTGTGGCTTATCCATCGCTTGATAGCCTGAAAACGCAGATGCAACGGATGCAGATAAATACAAACCTGCGCAATAGTATGGTAGGACTGTACGATGTATTGCTATTTGTTCCGGATCTGCGTAAACAGGAATTTTTCAACAAGCACAGGAACGAAAAAATGAAGCTGGAAGCCGTTTTGAAAGGTTATTTGGCAGACCTAAACATAAACAACTTTTACGTAGCGGGATTACATAATACCATCATACACATTAACGGGAAGCTTGGCGGACTGCCGGACGCTCAAAAGATAAACTATGCCTTAAATGTTCAAAGAATTCAATCTTCGAATGCAGACCTTACCACGCTGCTTCCATTAAGCGTACGTCAACAGATACAGATCCCTGCAAGCTTTAACCTCATAGGCAAAGTGAGTGGTACCGTAAAAGATTACAATACTAATCTTGTAATGACCAGCACAGACGGTGCCGCTACATTGAAAGGCTATGTGCATATGTCGCCCGGAAAAGGCAGGGAAAAGTATGACCTTTATGTAAACACCAAACAGCTAAATGTAGGCAGGATATTGCGAAAAGACAGCCTGGTAGGCGCGATAACAACAGTTATTACCGCCAAGGGACAAAGTTTTGACATCAATACTATGAATGCCATGCTGCAGGGGGATATTTACGCAGCAACATTAATGGGTTACAACTACCAGGATATAAACTTTCATGGAAACATTGCCCAAAAACTAGGCGAACTGAAACTGATATCTGCAGACCCTAATGCCGTGCTACAGTTAATGGCCAATGCCGACCTAAGGCAAAAAGACCCTGCTATAGTTGCCAAATTGAATATTGACAGCGCAGACCTGCAGGCGTTGAAACTATACAAAGATCCATTGCGCATACGCGCGGCTATAGATGCGAATATTCCAAAACTGAATGCTGATTATCCCGAAGGAGACGTAACCATCAATAAACCACTAATGACTACGGCTACAGAGCGCTATTTCCTCGATACGCTGCTTATCAGCTCGCATCCCTCGGGAGATAGCCAGCATATCGTTATCAATGCCGAAGCACTAAATGCAATAGTAACCGGGCAGATACCGTTATCTCAAATAGGCAATGTGATACAGGAGCACATTAGCAGACATTACAATATAAGCGGTGATTCTACCACGAAACCGAAACAAAAAACACCTGCCAACTATAACCTGGCGCTGGATGCTACCATTACAGACAAGCCGCTGCTGCATGTTGTAATGCCGGGTTTACAATCGATGGACACAATAGGCATTCATGCCACTGTTGACCCAAACAACCTATACCTTGCTGCTGATGCACCACACATTGTATACAATAACAATTCCATAGACAGCGCGAGGATAAGAGTAAACGGGGCTGATTCGGCACTGACCTATACAGCATCGGTAGAGCGTGTATCTATGCCCAGCCTGCAACTGTGGTACACTAACGCGAGCGGCAGGCTGCAGGGGCAGGAAATAACTGCGAACGTAAGTATTGCAGACTCAGTACGCAAGCAACGTTTTGCACTAAATGCCTCCCTTTTGCAGAAGCCTAACGAACAGGAATTGCAACTACGCGATGGCCTGGTATTAAACTATAAAACATGGCAGGTATCGCAGCCCAACAAAATAGTATTTAGCAAAGAAGGTTTCTATGCACAAAACTTTGGATTCAGTAATGGCAATGAGTCTATCAATATCAACAGCACGGCGCAAAACGCAAATGCGCCATTGAACCTCAATATCAACAACTTCCTGATCTCGAACATTACCGAGATCGTGCAGAAAGACACCTTGCTGGCAAACGGTATATTAAATACCAAACTGGTGGCAGAAAACCTGAATACTAACCCTCAGGCAAAGGGCAGCCTGCAGATACAGGACCTCTCCGTGAAAAATGATACTATCGGCAACCTGGATGTTCAATTAACAGATGCATCTGCAAATGAGATCACTGCGAAAATAATAGTTAACGGGCGCGGCAATGACATAGCCGTAAATGGCAGCTATTATCCTAAACCTGTCAATAACAACAGCTTTGACCTGCGGGTGCTGATCAACTCACTCAACCTGCGCAGCATGGAGGGATTGACCGCGAACCAAATAAAAAATAGCACAGGAAATATTAAAGGAGACCTTACCGTAAAAGGCACTGCGAGCGCACCTAATGTGAATGGATCTATACAAACGGATAACCTTACCACTACAGTGACCATGCTTGGCACCCCTTATAAGATGCCGCATGAAAAGATCATTTTGTCTTCGGAGGGAATAGAGTTTGACAACTTCAATATTATTGATACAATAGGTAATAAGGCTACTATTGACGGAGGTATCCGCACCCGCGACTATCGCAATATGGACCTGGATATGCACGTGCGTGCAAGGAAATGGCAGGCGTTGAATTCGACCCCTAAAGACAATAAGCTGTTTTATGGAAGACTGGTGCTTAGCACCGACCTGAACCTGAAGGGCACACCGCAAGCACCTGTTCTTGACGGCACTTTAAAGATACATGACACCACTAAGCTGACCGTGGTAATACCACAAACGCAACCCGGTGTAGAAGAACGTAAGGGCATAGTAGAATTTGTAGATATGCAGCATCCGGAAATGAATTCCATGCTGTTGCCTAAAGACACTATGCCAAAACTGGCGATGCGTACGGGTGCCAAACTGGATGTAAACGTGGGCATTGAAAAGAATGCAGAATTCAATGTGATCATAGACCAGGCTACGGGAGACTTCCTGCGCGTGCGTGGCGAAGCTGCATTGAATACGGCAGTTAACCCCGACGGTACTATTGGCCTTACAGGTACTTACGAATTGAAAAGCGGATCCTATGAATTGAACTATAATTTAATCAAGCGCCGCTTTAATATCCAGAATGGAAGTACCATCACCTTTACCGGTGATCCGTTACGGGCGCAGGTAGATATTACAGCGGTATATACAGCAAATGTACCCCCATACGACCTTGTAGAAAAACAAGTATCGGACCCTGCACAGCTTAATTATTATAAACAAAGACTGCCATTTGATGTACAACTGAAATTGAATGGCCCGTTGATGAAACCAGCTATTGCTTTTGATGTGGTATTGCCGGAAGAAAAGAAATATCGGGTAAGCTCAGATGTGCTCACCCTGGTACAGGGCAAGCTGGCTGAGATGCGGAACAACCCTTCTGAATTGAACAAGCAGGTTTTTGCACTATTGCTACTAAACAGGTTCGTATCTGATAATCCGTTTGAATCGGGGGCCGGTGGTACCAGTGCAGAATTCATAGCACGCCAGAGTGCCAGCCGTTTCCTGAGTGAGCAACTGAACCAATATGCCAGCCAATTGATCAATGGTTTTGAACTGAATGTGGACCTGGAGAGTACTGAAGACTATACTACAGGGGAAAAGCGCAACCAAACTAACCTTAATGTATCTGCATCTAAAAGATTGCTCAACGACCGCCTGACGGTAACTGTAGGTAATGATTTCGGCATAGAGGGCCAGAATCAGAACACCAACCAAAACAGCAGCCTGGTGCCGGGCAACCTTGCGGCAGACTATCAATTAACGCAGGACGGGCGGTATATGGTACGCATCTACCGCAGGGATGAACTGCAGGACATTGTAGAAGGCTATGTAGTAGAAACGGGGGTTAGCTTTATTGTAACCGTTGAATACAACAAATTCAAAAACCTATTTATCAGTAAAAAGAAACGGAAGGAACTAAGACAAAGAAGAAGAGAACAGGAAATGGACGATAACGATAACAAAACAAAAGGCGCTGCGAATTAATTTATGATCGGTAAAAGACCACAAATAGCATTGTTCCTATGTTGCGCACTTATACTGGCTGCCTGCAGCAATACCAAACATCTGCCGGCAGGTGAGTCTCTTTTCCTGGGAGCTAAAGTAGATATAAAGGACAGGCAAACAAGTAAACGTGAACGCAAGACCATACAAGGCGACCTCGAAAAATCTGTTCGCCCGACGCCCAACAAGACCATACTGGGCATGCGCCTGAAGCTGACTATATATAACCTTGCAGGTGAACCTAAAAAACCAAAAGGGCTAAGACACTGGCTGAGGACAAAGGTGGGCGAACCACCAGCACTAACGAGCCAGTTTTACATGAGCAAGTCGACCCAATTGATGCAAAACATATTGGAGAACCGGGGCTTTTTCTACCCTACCGTTACCGGCACTACCAAAACAAGAAACCAAAAGACCAAAGCATATTTTGATGTAACCACAGGTTATCAATATAAAATGCGCAAAGTGGAATTTGTAGCAGACAGCAGCCAGGTATCAAAAGATGTAGCTGCTACAAAAGAAAAATCATTACTACAGCCGGAAGCACCCTACAACCTGGACCTGATAAAAGGTGAAAGGGAGCGCATTGATAAGCAACTAAAACAGAAAGGGTACTTTTATTTCAAAAGCGACTACCTGCTGGCAAAGGTGGATAGCAATATAGGAAACCACCAGGTAGACATCTACATGACGGTAAAGCCAGACATCCCGGAAGAAGCAACCATACAATACACCATCAATAAAGTATTTATATTTCCTGACCTGAGAAGGAAGTACAATAAACATAACAAAGCAAAAGGACTGGTATCTACCGACTCATCCACCAAGCAGTTAGATACATTATTTTATGAACGCTACTATATAGTAGGACATACAAAAAAATATAAGCCTACTGTATTTACACAAGCGATGCAATTTCAGCCGGGTGAGTTGTATAACCGCCGCGACCAAAACATATCGCTGAACAGGCTGGTAAATATGGGTACATTCAAATTTGTAAAAAATGATTTTGAGAAAGTAGGTACGGACAGGCTCAATGCATTCTATTATCTTACTTCCTACCCAAAAAAATCATTACGTACAGAGCTTGGTGGTCTTACAAAGAACGATAGCCGCGTAGGCTCGCAGATAAGTATCAGCTGGAGAAACAGGAATACATTCAGAGGTGCCGAACTACTTGCAATAAAAGGTACGGCAGGTTTTGAAACACAGGTGGGCGGTAATATAACGAGGCCCGGTACTTACGAATTTGGATTTGAGCCCAGCCTTACCTTCCCAAGATTCATCGTTCCATTTATACACCCTTCCTCGTCAAGCGTATTTGTGCCACATACCGTTATCAGGCTAAAATATGACGACCTGTTGCGGACCAAACTTTATGCAATACAGTCCTTCAGCGCAGGATATGGGTTTGTATGGAAGGAAGATATACGGAAACAACACCAGTTCTTCCCGATAAACATCACGTATGTAAAAACAGATACGCTGAATAAGGATACGGTGTTGCAGATCAACTATAGCAACCTGGTATTTAATGGTCTTATCATTGGGCCTACTTACCAGTTTACTTACAATTCGCGAGGTAATGGCGCGCCGCATCACGATGATATTTATTTTGATGGGCTGGCTGATCTTTCAGGTAATATTTTAGGATTAGCACAAGGCGCTGATGTAAATAAAAATCCGGCTGACGGTCCCAAGAAAATATTTGGAGCCGCATATGCACAATATGTAAAGCTGCAGGCTGACTTTAGATATTACATGAATTATAATAACAATCCAAATTCCATTTGGGCTAACCGTATATTAATAGGGTATGGATTTCCTTATGGCAACTCTATGCAGTTGCCGAACGTGAAACAGTTTTTCAGCGGCGGTAACAGTAGTTTACGAGGCTTCCCGTCGCGCTTGCTGGGGCCGGGCCGGTTCTATTATAAACAAGACGGCACGCAAACTTATATTGAAACCTCGGGGGACATTAAACTTGAATTGAACACAGAGCTGAGAGCACAGCTTATCAACTTTGTGCATGGGGCGATATTTATAGATGCAGGTAATGTGTGGACGTATAGAAAAAATCCACTTTACCCTAATGGCGAATTCAGGAGTGATTTTTATAAAGATATAGCGGTGAGTGTAGGTGCAGGTTTGCGCTTTGATTTTAAGATATTGGTATTGCGGTTGGACCTCGGCATCCCGATGCGTAAGCCCTGGTTGCCGGATGGTCAGCAATGGGTGTATAATGACCTCCGATTCGGAGACCCGTCGTGGAGAAAGGATAACCTGATATTGAACCTGGGTATTGGTTACCCATTTTAGGCGGGAACAATCCGTTCGTCATATTGTTATGATACTATGGTTAGTTTTGATGATAACGGTATTTATTGCGCGCAGGCAGATGTTTACATCGACCCATGGAGGCCTGTAAATAAAGCTATTATTACACATGCTCATTCAGACCACGCACGGTGGGGCATGGGCTCTTACCTCGCACATCGTGACAGCGTACCTGTTTTGCGTTACAGGCTGGGGCAAGATATCAATGTACAGGGAATAAACTATGGTGAGTCGATAGATATAAATGGCGTACGGATCAGCCTGCATCCTGCTGGACATATATGGGGTTCGGCTCAAATACGACTGGAATATAAAGGGGAGATATGGGTAGTGAGCGGTGATTATAAATTACAGCAGGATGGCATATCAAAACCTTTTGAGCCCATCCAATGTCATAGCTTTATTACAGAAAGCACCTTCGGATTGCCGACATATAATTTCCCCGATCCGCTGACCGTACATGACGATATCAATAGCTGGTGGCGGCAAAACAAAGAGGACGGAAAGAATACCATCATCATAGCCTATGCCCTTGGCAAAGCTCAAAGAATACTGAAACACCTGGACACTTCCATTGGCAATATTTTCACGCATGGCGCTGTAGACAACATCAATAAGTTATATGAACAAACTATTGGCCCATTACCACCCGCGAGGCGTATAGATGCTACAATAGATAAAAAAGAAATAGAAGGCAGCGTTATCATTGCTCCACCATCGGCAATGAGCACACCGTGGCTACGCAAATTGAATCCATATAAGCTGGGTATATGCAGCGGATGGATGCAGTTGCGTGGTGCACGCAGAAGAAGAGGAGCGGACAGAGGATTTATATTATCGGACCATTGCGACTGGGAACAACTTAATACGGCAATAAAAGAAACGGGCGCATCTAATATATATGTAACGCATGGTTACAAATCCATCTATGCAAAATGGGTGCAGGATGAATTTGGAGTAAACGCTACGGAAGTGGAAACATTATATACCGGTGAGCAAGTAGATGATGCTACTGATAACCCGGAAAAAGGAGATGTAAGCAATGAAGGACTTTAGCCGCCTGTTTACCGAAATAGATCAAACAACATCTACCAACGACAAAATAGATGCGCTTGCCCGCTATTTTGAAATTGCCGCGCCTGAAGATGCCACCTGGTGCGTGGCACTGTTAACAGGCAAAAGACCTAAGCGTACGATACGATCCGGAGAACTTCGCGACTGGTGTTCTCAACTGATAAATATACCTGTGTGGCTGATGGAAGAATCTTACCATGTGGTAGGCGATCTTGCTGAAACGATCACTCTACTGTTACCTGAACCAGAGGAGACCACCGAATACCGCCTTAGCAATATCATCACCGACCTGATGGCCTTACAGGACAAAGCAGAAGATGTACGGCACGCATTTATCGTAAACATGTGGATGCAGTTGGACAAGCAGGAGCTATTCATCTTCAACAAACTGATTACCGGCAACTTCAGAATGGGCGTGTCCGATAAAATTGTAATGAAAGCACTGGCCAAGGCTTTTGCTATTGACGAGAACATAGTAGCACACAGGCTGTCGGGCAACTGGGACCCATTAACAACAAGACTGGATCAATTATTGGGTGCAGCAGACACAACGGACGATATCTCACGCCCCTACCCTTTTTATCTTGCTTATCCTTTAGAAACAGAACTACAGGAACTTGGTGCGGTAGAAGACTGGTATATAGAACGAAAATACGACGGTATCCGCGGCCAGATCATTATACGTGACAGTCAGCTATTTGTATGGAGTCGCGGCGAAGACCTGATGACAGAAAAATTTCCCGAGTTTCACGCACTGGTGAATATGCTGCCCAATGGTACAGTGATAGATGGCGAGATCATCCCCCTTAAAGATGAACAGCTGCTCCCCTTTCACCTGATGCAAACGCGTATAGGAAGAAAGAACCTTACTAAAAAAGCACTGCAGGACGCGCCGCTGGTCATGATATGCTATGACCTTGTGGAATATAAAGGAGAGGACATCAGGGAAAAACCATTAACAGAGCGACGTCTATTGCTGACGGAGATGCTCAGCCAGTTACAGGAAAAATTTCCGACCGTCCCGCTGCAAATATCTCCTTTGGTTATTTGTGAAAACTGGGAAGAGGCAGCCGCTGAACGGCTCAATGCACGAGACCATGGCTGCGAGGGCCTGATGCTAAAAAGAAAGGACAGCGTTTATAAGACCGGCCGCAAAAGAGGTGACTGGTGGAAATGGAAAGTAGATCCATTATCTATAGACGGAGTGTTAATATATGCCCAACGCGGGCATGGCAGACGCGCTAATTTATATACAGACTTTACCTTTGCAGTGTGGAACGGGGATGAACTGGTGCCTTTTGCCAAAGCATATTCCGGCCTCACAGATAAAGAACTGGTGGAAGTCGACAACTGGATAAAGAAAAATACGCTCGATAAATTTGGCCCTGTGCGCAGCGTTACTCCCGAGCTGGTGTTTGAGATAGGCTTTGAAGGCATTAACCCATCACCACGACACAAATCAGGAATTGCATTGCGTTTTCCTCGTATCTTAAGGTGGCGAAAAGATAAAAGCGCAGACCAGGCTAATACAAGGCAGGACCTGCAGGATATGTTAAAAGCACAGCACTGAGTAAAGAACATTACATAGCGAACGAATGGTTTTCCCGTAATGACTGGACCCCACACGATTTTCAGAAACAATGCTGGGATGCCATCACAAGCGGCTATTCAGGTATGCTGAATGCCCCTACGGGCTTTGGTAAAACCTACGCCTTATGGTTTGGAATACTGGAAAGCTATTTTGCCAAACAAAAACGCAAAAAGGGGCTGCACTGTCTTTGGATCACACCACTGCGCGCATTATCTAAAGAAATACACTATGCCACCCAACGTGTAAGCGACGAACTGGGAATAGATTATACCATTGGGCTGCGCACAGGCGACACCTCTGCCAAAGAACGGGCGCAACAAAAGAAATCAAGCCCGGAAGCGTTGATCACTACGCCGGAGAGCATACATATACTACTTGCGCAAAAGGGTTATGCTGATTTCTTCAAAACCCTGGAGTTTGTGGTTATCGATGAGTGGCATGAATTGCTGGGCAGTAAGCGGCAAGTGTTGGTAGAGTTAGCGCTGGCACATCTGAAAGCATTGAACCCTAAACTGAAAGTGTGGGGTATATCTGCTACCATAGGCAATCTTGAAGAAGCGAAAGAAATATTACTCGGTACCGACCCGGGAAAAAATAAACTCATCAAGACCAAGCTTGATAAGAAGATAGAAGTACATACCATACTGCCTGACGTAATAGAAGAATACCCATGGTCTGGGCACATGGGCATAAAACTGCTGGATAAGGTATTGCCGATTATACATAATAGCCGATCATGCCTGATATTTACGAATACAAGATCGCAGTGCGAGATTTGGTACCAGCGTTTGCTGGACCGCGACCCTGACCTTGCAGGGATCATAGCCTTACACCATGGGTCATTAGGCGAAGAAATAAGGCTATGGGTAGAAGATGCGCTGCATGAAGGCATACTAAAAGTAGTGGTGTGCACCAGCAGCCTGGATCTTGGTGTAGACTTCCGCCCTGTAGATACGGTTATACAAATAGGATCTCCCAGAGGGGTTGCGAGGTTTATGCAGCGAGCCGGCCGCAGTGGTCACCAGCCCGGCGCAACCAGCACCATACACTTCCTGCCTACGCATTCGCTGGAGATCATCGAAGGGAGCGCTTTGCGCCATGCTATCAGGCATCAGCATATAGAACAGCGCATACCTTATATCCGCTCGTTTGATGTATTGATTCAATTTTTAGTAACGCTTGCAGTGTCTGACGGGTTTACACCCGATGATATTTATAAAGAGATCATCACTACCTACTCTTTTGCATCTGTAACGCGCGAGGAATTTGAATGGTGCCTTTCCTTCATAACCGTGGGTGGTACTACACTCGATAACTACGATGAGTTTCATAAGGTAGTTATTATTGACGGCGTATATAGAGTTACGAGCAAGAAAGTGGCTATGCGGCACAGGCTGAGCATCGGCGCAATTGTTAGTGATAGCATGATGAATATTAAGTTCCTTGGCGGCGCAAGGTTGGGCACTGTGGAAGAAGGATTTATATCAAGGCTAAACGTTGGTGATGTATTCTGGTTTGCCGGGCGCAACCTGGAAGTTGTACGCATCAGCGGTATGGATGTATTTGTAAAAAAGAGCAATAGCAATAAAGCGCAGTTCCCGTCGTGGCAGGGCGGACGTATGTCCTTATCTAACGAGCTCACCACCACTATACGCCTGAAACTGGACGAAGCCTATAAGCCAGGAAAGAAAGATCCGGAACTGGAAAAAATGATGCCTTTGTTTGAAGAGCAGGAACAACGATCACACATCCCCCACCTGAGCGAATTACTCATAGAAAAAGCACAAACAAGAGAAGGCTACCATGTATTTATGTACCCGTTTGAAGGGCGCAATGTACACGAGGGGTTAGGCGCTATCCTCGCTTATCGCATAGCACAGATAAAACCACTTAGCTTTTCTATAGCAGTAAATGACTACGGACTTGAACTGCTCAGCGACCAGGAAATACCCATAGAAGAAGCATTGGAAAATAACCTTTTCTCTACCGAGAATCTCTCCGATGATATCTTCCGCAGTGTGAATATCACGGAAATGGCCAAGCGAAAGTTTAGGGATATTGCCAGTATTGCAGGCCTGGTGTTTAACGGCTATCCCGGCAAACAATTGAAAACGAGGCATGTTCAAGCTTCGTCGCAACTATTCTTTTCGGTATTCTCCGATTTTGACCAGGACAACCTATTGCTGCGACAAGCGTTTGATGAGGTTATGACCTTCCAGATGGAGCAGATACGTATGCGTGAAGGGCTGGAACGTATACAAAAATTAAAAGTAGTGATCACAGAACTGGAAAGGTTAAGTCCGTTTTCTTTCCCGATATTTGCAGAACACCTGCAACGAAACAAACTGAGCAACGAGCAGTTTGAAGATAAGGTGAACAAATTGATAAGCAGGTTGAAGAAATAGATGCAGATAAGGCTTCGCAATTCAGACTTCACATTATTACCGGAAAAAGCGATCTACAAAGAAGATGAAGGATTGCTGATACTCGCTGATGTGCACCTTGGTAAGGGATCGCATTTCAGAAAAGCGGGCCTGCCCATACCTGTCAACGCGCAAAAAAACGATTATGAGAACCTGCGCAAGCTATTTATCAAAGTAGCGCCTAAGAAAGTGTATTTTCTTGGCGACCTGTTTCACAGTTCCATTAACAACGACTGGGTATATTTTGCGCAGCTGATCAATGAATTCCCCCACATAGCCTTTACACTCATTAAAGGCAATCACGATATCATCCATACAGAACTGTTCCGCGAATTGGATATTACGGTGATAGATGACTGTATAGAAACCCAAGACTTTATCTACTCCCATGAACCATTAGAGCCGGGCGACAAGATCAATTTTGTTGGGCATATTCACCCAGGCATTTGCCTGTCGGGACAAGGGCGGCAAAGTGTTACCATACCCTGCTTTCACCTGGAACGTAATGTAATGGTACTGCCAGCCTTCGGTGTACTAACCGGGCTATACAGAATGCCAGTGAACAATAGTAACAGGGTGTTTGCTGTATTGCCTACCAGCATCAGGGAGCTATAACAGTTTCTCCACATACCCACATTACGTTGCCGTATATAAAATATCCTGCTTTCTATATAAGTGGTATTTACCTATTTTTGCCCACCTGCTGTTACATTTATAACAATAAACACGCATATAAATAACATGAGCAAAATAAAAGTAGCCAATCCCGTAGTGGAACTTGATGGTGATGAAATGACACGCATCATCTGGAAATTCATCAAAGACAAACTGATCACTCCGTATGTGGAAGTGGACATTAAATATTATGACCTGGGCATAGAGCATCGCGATGCTACTAACGACCAGGTAACTGTTGACGCGGCTAATGCGATCAAAGAATATGGCGTAGGTATCAAATGTGCTACCATCACACCTGATGAGGCAAGGGTAAAGGAATTCAGCCTGAAACAAATGTGGAAGAGCCCGAACGGTACTATCCGTAACATACTGGATGGCACTGTATTCCGCGAGCCTATCGTTATCAATAATATTCCCCGCCTGGTTACTAACTGGGATGCTCCTATCATCGTTGGCCGTCACGCTTTTGGCGACCAATATCGTGCAACCGATTTCGTAGTAAAGGGCAAAGGAAAACTAACCATCAAATTTGAAGGTGAAAATGGCGAAACCATCGAGCATGAAGTATACAACTTTAAAGGCGATGGTGTAGCTATGGCTATGTACAATACAGATGAGTCTATCAAAGGCTTTGCACGCTCTTGCTTCAACATGGCGCTGCAAAAGAAATGGCCGCTGTACCTTTCTACAAAAAACACCATCCTGAAAAAATATGATGGCCGCTTCAAAGATATTTTTGAAGATATCTATCAAAACGAATTCAAAGCAGCGTTTGACCAGGCTGGCATCACTTATGAGCACCGCCTGATAGATGACATGGTTGCCAGCGCGCTGAAGTGGAACGGTAACTTTGTATGGGCTTGTAAAAACTATGATGGTGATGTACAAAGCGATACAGTAGCACAAGGTTTCGGTTCACTTGGCTTAATGACCTCTGTACTGGTTACCCCTGATGGTAAAACAATGGAGGCAGAAGCTGCGCACGGTACGGTAACACGTCACTACCGCGATCATCAGCAAGGCAAACCAACATCTACCAACCCGATAGCCTCCATCTTTGCATGGACCAGAGGCCTGGCTTTCCGCGGTAAACTGGATAACAACCAGGAATTAGTTGATTTCTGTAACGCACTGGAAGCAGTATGTATAGAAACTGTAGAAAGTGGTAAAATGACCAAAGACCTGGCAGTATGTATCCACGGCAATAAAGTAAGCCATGGCGAACATTACCTGTACACGGAAGAATTCCTGGATGCACTGGACCAAAACCTGAAAAAGAAGCTGGGCAAATAGATCACATATAAATTATAACTCTTACAAAACCGGCTCATTATAGCCGGTTTTTATATTTAAAAAAGCCCGAAAATGCTAAAACATTTAGGTTTTTATTATCTAAAAAAATCAACTTAAAATAAGTATTTTCGCGCTTCAATATAGGTTAACACATCATTAAATAATTCATATTCGAGATTGTGGCTACTACAATTATCGATCAAGGTTTTTTTGTAATAATATTTTGAGGTCGTTTTTTTTATGAATATTTTTTTAACCGGTGCTACTGGTCTTGTAGGTGGTGAATTACTCGTTACGCTTTCGCAGCGTAAAGAAGTTAATAAGATATACTGTCTTATCCGCTCTAAATCTGAAGCGGAAGCTACTCAAAGGTTAGAGAAAGTGTTTGCCCTACACAATGATCGTTTTGACCGTGAAAAGATCGTGCCGGTACTGGGCAACCTGTTTGATGATAACCTTACCAATTCCCTGATTGAGAATACCACCATATCAGATACGGATGTGATCATCCACTCTGCTGCCAATACGTCCTTCTCACGTGTAAATGATGACCTTGTTGAAAAAGCGAATATCGGCGGCCTCACCAAGATACTCTTATGGGCAAAGCAATTGCCTCATTTGCAAACCTTCGTGTATATAGGCACGGCTACTATTTGTGGCAAAGACGTAAAAGACCGTGTTGTAAAAGAAGATGAATCTCCGAACCTGAATGCAACGCACCTGGTAAAGTACACTTATACCAAGATGCGCGGTGAGATCATCATCCGCGAGCATTTACCTGAAGATAAAATACTGATCACACGCCCGTCTATCATCATGGGTGATAGCAGGCCTATCATACCGCGTTCGCCGGTAATATTGTGGGCGATGGCTACCATTAACCATCTGCGCCTGATACCTGTAAATGAACATGCCCAACTGGATATGATACCTGTGAACTATGCAGCAGAGGCGATTGTGAACCTGCTGTTTGCTAACAGGAAATACCATGTGTATCACATTTCGGCAGGTGAAGCCGGATCTACTACCGCGCTGAAACTTTCCAAAACGTTGGAATCTTACTTTGATGATATGCCGCCGTTTAACTTCATCAGCAAATCGCTGCTGAACCAGGTGAAGCATTGGACAAAGGGGAAATTACAACCTGAAAGTGAATTATATACGTACAGACAATACCTTGATTATTGGAAGGAAACATTTGAAGACAAGAGTAAGCTGAGGTTGTTGTTCACCGGCCTTGACCCTTACCTGGAGTTTATGGAGCTGGGACACGTGTTTGATAACAGCCGCCTGCTGGAAGATACCGGCATGGCCAATAGCGAACCGGCAGATGTGTACATGAACAATTCAATGAACTTTGTAGAGAAAATAGACATACTGGAAGGCGCTATCGATCCATAGTGGAACGCTTAGTAAAAATATTAAAGGATCAGGCCCCGGCATTGATCCTTTTCTTTTATAGACCAATTAGTTCACTTATAAGATAAACTACCTATAAAACAGTAACTTCGCTGCGCAAGTAAGTTTACCTTTTTACACATTACATAGACTCATGGGGTTATTCGATAAACTCTTTAAACGCAATAAAGAACAACAGGAGCAGAAAGAGGCGCTGGATGAAGGCCTGAAAAAAACCAAAGAAGGTTTTTTCTCGCGCATCACCAAAGCCATTTCAGGTAAAGATAAAGTTGACGAAGAAGTACTCGATCAGCTGGAAGAAGCGCTGATAACTGCCGATGTAGGCCTGGATACTACTGTTGCCATCATCAAACGTATTGAGGAAAGAGTTGCCAGGGATAAATTCGTAGGCACATCTGAGCTAAACAATATACTGCAGGAAGAGATCATGGGTATGCTGACGCAGGCCCCTGACAGTAAGTTTGAAACCTTTGACCTGCCTGCCGATAAGAAACCATATGTACTGCTTGTAGTAGGCGTGAATGGCGTTGGTAAGACCACCACTATAGGCAAGCTGGCCTATAACTTTAAGAAGAATGGCAAGAAAGTAGTACTGGGTGCTGCAGATACCTTCCGTGCTGCGGCGGTTGACCAACTGACCATCTGGAGTGAGCGCGTAGGTGTGGACATAGTAAAGAAAGAAATGGGCAGTGATCCAGGCTCTGTAGCATTTGACGCGGTTCAAAGTGCTATGGCTAAGGATGCCGATATTGTGATCATAGACACAGCGGGCCGCCTGCACAATAAAGCCTACCTGATGGATGAGCTGAGCAAGATACGCAGGGTAATATCCAAGAAAATGCCGGATGCACCGCATGAGGTATTATTGGTATTGGATGGCAGTACAGGGCAAAATGCCATAGAACAAGCCAAACAGTTTACGGCAGCTACAGATGTGACCTCACTAGCTATTACCAAACTGGATGGTACTGCAAAAGGTGGTGTGGTACTGGCGATAGCTAACCAGTTTAAGATACCGGTAAAGTATATAGGCGTAGGCGAAAAAATGGAAGACCTGCAGATCTTTAACAAACGTGAGTTTGTAGATAGCCTGTTCAGCCTGGAAGGATAATTCCTGTACTCGGGTTCTTATTTCATAATTTCTATTGCAATCTGCAACAGGAAATTTATGCTTATCTTTTGGCTTCAATGAAGGCATTTACTGTCATTTCTATATTGTTATTGTCCGTTGCTGTGTCTGCTGCCTTGCATTATAGCAAGTATGCACATGCGGAAGATGAGATAGACATGGTAAACAGCAGCTTAAAAGGCGCAAGGCCATTCATCAGACCAAATTCAAGATTGCAGTTTTCGGGAGAAGAGGAACGGATGGAACTCTTTGCTTGGGCGAGATACCTGCTGGCACCAGCTGTACTAGAAGAACAAACCGGGGACGATACTACCTTATCTATCAAATACCTTAACACTGCAAACGACGATACCACAGGACATGTAATATGGGAAACAAGCGATAAGCTGTATCGCTATAAACTGATAGTGCGATAATCATGCAAAAAAGCAGCATTTACATATTATGCTTTGCTGGCGGTATTGGCATCATCAGCGTATTGTATTTCTTCTCGCTGATATTGCATATCCCTTATGTTGCCTGCACGCTCTTCAGCCTGACCGCTTTGACTTTCTTTTGCAGATGGGCAAATAAACTAAACACGGAAGAACCACCGGCCAATAGTTTTTTATCGCTGCTAATACTATTAACGGGAGTGATCATCATTACTAACGAAACCTATTACCAGGCAACAAAGTATGGCGCATGGGATGCATGGGCCATCTGGGACCTGCATGCACATTACCTTACAGACGCTGATAACTGGAAAAACATGTTCCTCAACAAAGAACATGCACATCCCGACTATCCTTTGGCATTGCCGGGAGTACTCGCATTTTTATATAAGCCCTTCCCGAGAGAAATTCATTATCTCATTTCTTTTATACTGCACTACTCTATTATGCTCTGCATACCTGTTCTATTGCTGTTGCAGACCTATAGAAGGAGTATCCTGCTGGCAAGTATGGCTTTCTTCTACTTGCTTACACGGGATATTTATTTGATACAGGGCACCTATTACCTTGCAGATACATTACTGGCGCTTTTCTTTATGTCTGCATTTATAGCTATGGATGGAGGTGAAGAGGACAATAGATTTATCATATTAACCGGAGCGATGCTCGGTTGCTGTGCATGGACCAAGAATGAAGGCATCGTGCTGGGTATTGTATTCATGCTATTCTATTGGAGAACGCTATTCGCAAAAAAGAATCTTAAATATACAGTCATCGGCTTATCGCCTTTTTTATTGGTGTTACTGATCTTTAAAGGGGTTTATGCCCCGGGAAATGATCTCGTTACATCTCAGCATGGAGATACGCTAAGAAAGCTATTGGATGCTGCACGATACAAAACCGTGTGGCTGGCATTCAGGGAATCTGTAAGTAATTACTATTACCTGCCCGCTTGTGGTGTTGCATTAACCGTATTAATTTCCATTGTGCGTCGAAAAGCATTGCCCAAAGCTATATCGGTAATACTCGTTTGCTGCCTTATATACCTGCTTGTGTACATTGTAACTCCGCTCGACCTGGAATGGCATCTCAAAACCTCCATAGACCGCGTGCTCTATCAATTAATACCTGCAACGCTATATGTATTGGTGATGTATTTAACCGGTGGTTCTCTTATACGCCTTCGAGGAGGATTTTCTTCAATTCGGCCATTCCCTCGGTAGCGTTTTTTTCTATGGCTATTATGTTGCTGTAACGGCTAACCGATGGTATTTTCCTATCGACTATATATTTGGGGACGTGGTGCTCTACATAGTCAACCAATCCTGCTGCCGGGTAAACTACGAGCGAAGTGCCGACCAGTATGAATATATCTGCTGACTGCATCACAGGTATAGCGTGTTCTATCATAGGCACTACTTCTTCGAACCAGACGATGGCTGGCCTTAGCTGTACGCCATGCTTATCTACATCGCCCAATTTCATATCCTCTTTAATAGGGTAAGTAGTATATTCATCCTGTTCGCTACGCATTTTAAATATCTCGCCATGCAAGTGCATCACATTGGCAGAGCCTGCGCGTTCATGTAAATCATCTATATTCTGGGTAATTATGTAGACATCATATTTGTCCTGCAATGCAGCAAGTGCATAATGCGCTTCATTAGGCTCTGCTTCGAGCACATTGCGGCGGCGCATATTATAGAAATCAAGCACTAATTGAGGATTGCGCCTCCAGGCACGCGGTGTAGCTACTTCTTCGATATCATAACCTTCCCATAACCCATCGCTATCCCGAAAAGTCTTTAAGCCACTTTCGGCACTAATTCCGGCCCCTGTTAATACTACGATCCTTTGCCTGTCCATAAAGGCAAAAATACTGACCGAAAACTAAACCGGCTATGAAAAATAAAGGAAATAAACAGGTATGCTCAACAACAGAACAGAACCGGTAACAGCGAATAGTTTCTGCATCTTCTTCCTTCTACGTATACCGTGGTGTTTTTCGAGCTTAACCTGCCTTTCAGATTTTTTACTCTTTTGTTTCATGCTATAAAATTGCAACCCGATAAATGGCTTTACAAGATTTTTTGCGGTTTTAACCAGCGATTAACACCTGTATACTACACTGTTTGCAGTTGCGCTTTCAGATGCAGCAGCATATCTGCAGTCATCTTTTCCAGGTCGAACTCATGCTTCCAGCCCCAGTCGGCCCTTGCTGCGCTGTCGTCTATGCTTTGCGGCCAGCCATCAGCTATCTGCTGGCGGAAATCAGGCGCATAATCGATCTGGAAACCAGGGATGTGTTTCCTGATAGCCTCAGCTATTTCTTTAGGAGAGAAGCTCATGGCGCTGAGATTATATGCCATGCGCGATTTTATCTTTTCTTCCGGCGCTTCCATCAATTCTATAGTAGCACGGATCGCATCATCCATATACATCATAGGCAGGTAAGTACCTTCTGACAGGAATGATGTGTATTTGCCATGTTTCAGTGCTTCGTGATATATCTCTACAGCATAGTCCGTTGTGCCGCCACCCGGTTCAGACTTCCAACTGATAAGGCCGGGATAACGCAGGCTGCGAACATCAAGCCCCCAGCGCTGATTATAATACTGGCACCACAGCTCGCCGGCATATTTGCTTATGCCATATACAGTACGTGGTTCAATGATGGTTTTTTGAGGGGTATCCTGCTTAGGAGTAGTAGTACCAAATACGGCAATAGAACTAGGCCAGTACACTTTGGTCAGCTTTTCCTGCACGGCTATATCCAATACCTGGAGCAGGCTTTGCATGTTGATGTCCCATGCGCGTTTAGGATCTTTTTCGCCCGTGGCAGATAGTAATGCGGCCAACAAGTATACCTGCGTGATATTTTCTTTCTTAATTAAAGCAAGTGTAGCGGTAGCGTCCATAGCATTCAGTGTATAGTATGGACCCGTACCTTCTAACAATGGGTGTTGTGCTTCCCTGATATCACTGGCAATAACATTATCCGCGCCGTACAATTTGCGCAATGCCAATGTCAGTTCCACACCAATTTGCCCGCAGGCGCCCATTATCAGTACTTTTTCTTTTTTCATTTCTTGCTTTAATAGTGGCTTTGTGTCTTTAAATAAACGAGTTGGTTAAGATAGGTTATTCTTCTCCTTTATCATAGCGATAAAGTCATCAAAAAGATAACGGGAATCAAACGGGCCCGGAGTGCTTTCAGGGTGGTATTGAACAGAGAATGCAGGGCTGTTCTTCATACGGATACCTTCTATGGAACCGTCGTTCAGGTTCACGTGAGTGATTTCTATTTTGTCAGAGCTCCTCGCAGCTTCGGGCTCTACACCAAAACCGTGGTTTTGGGTGGTGATCTCGCTTTTACCTGTGATAAGATTTTTTACCGGGTGATTGAGACCACGGTGGCCGTGGTGCATTTTAAACGTAGGAATATCATTAGCCCTTGCCAACAACTGGTGACCAAGGCAAATACCAAACATGGGCTTTTTATCTTCCACAATATCCCTGACTATCGTTACGGCGTAATCCATGGAAGCGGGGTCGCCGGGACCATTGCTTACAAATACGCCATGTGGGTTGAATTGCTTTATTTCTTCGTAGCTGGTCTTTGCGGGGAATACCTTCAGGTATGCGCCTCTATCTGTCATACACTGCAGGATGTTACGCTTTACTCCATAATCCAGCACCGCGATACGCATAGAAGATTCCGGGTTACCATAAGTGTATGGTTCTTTTGTGCTGATCTCGGAAGAAAGTTCCAGGCCATCCATGTTGGGTACTTTTGACAATTCTTTCTTCAATTCTTCAGGATCGCTTATTTCTGTACTAATGATGCAGTTCATTGCTCCTTTGGTACGAATATGCTGCACCAATGAGCGAGTATCCACATCATAGATGGCTACAATATTATTTTGCTGCAGGTAATGCTCCAGGCTATCGTCTGCCGTCATGCGGCTGTAGCGATGAGAGATATTCTTGCAGATCAGCGCTTTGATGGTAACGCGATCGCTTTCTGTATCCTCATTTTTAACGCCATAGTTACCGATATAGACTGTGTTCATGATGAGCACCTGTCCTGTGTACGAAGGATCGGTAAACACCTCCTGGTAGCCCGTCATACCGGTGTTGAAGCATATCTCCCCACCACTGGTTCCTTTGGCACCAAAGGCCTTACCCTTGAAAAATGTACCGTCCTCTAAAAGTAAATAAGCAGTATCAGCTAAAGATTGCGCAGGCATAGAAAAAACAAATTGCGCAAAAGTAAGAAATCAGGAGCATTTTTCGAGGAAAAAATACCAATGATTTTTAAATGGGGATAAAATGTAAATAGCTACTCGTAGAACACAGCGATATCTTTGAGCCCCTTGCGGATGAGCTTGGGTACATAACATTCTTCGCCGGGGTATCCTACAGCTATCACCAGGAAAGGCTCTTCATTTGCCGGGCGGCCCAGCATAGCCTTTATTGTTTGTGGTGATGATATGCCATGTGTCATCGCCACAAGCCCCGCATTGTGTATAGCTGTAAGCAACATACCAGACGCAATACCTAAGCTTTCGGTAACATGAAATATTTCTTGTGGAAGCCCCTTTTGTTTACTTACAACAATGAGCCATGGAGCGGTTTCGAGAAAAGACTTATCTGCAATTGGCTGCAAAGGATACATCTCCTTAAGCCAAACTTCGGCACCGGGATCCTGATGAATTTCTTTTTCTGCTTTTTCAGCTTCGAGCCTGATACCTAATTTAATATCGTTATTGCTGACAGCACAAAATGTCCAGGGCTGTTTATGGCCACCAGAAGGCGCTGTAGATGCCGTTAATACCAGGTTTTCTATCACCTCCCTTGGGACATACTTATCTGAAAAACCGGTTACAGAACGACGTTTTTCCATAAAACGCAGGAAATCTGCGCTTTTTTTGATGACCTGCGGCGTATCGTAGGTATCTTTTTTATATAGCTGGAAAATATACCCGTTAATATTCTTTTCCTTCATTTGTTATCCCTGATACTTTCGGGCAGTAAAATACTAAAGTATCCGCATTTTTCACAGCACACATCATCAGCCGGTTAAATATTTAGCATTTTAAATTAGATTTTAATTAGGCATAGTTTTTTAACCTTTGCACAATATTGGAGTCCTAAAGAGACTTGTTTTATTTTTATTGCTTGACAAAAAGTCGATTATATAGCACCCTGGTTCTTTTATTAGCCTCCTTTGCATTAAGGGCGCAAGACAGCAGGCAAGCAGCTAAGAACATTGATATTGTTGATGTAGGACGTGGTATCTTCTACCATAAACCTCCCCGGGAATTTTCTGATACTTCTAAAAAGAAAGGCGAGACCGAAATATCCGTATTACCAGCATTTGGATATACCTTGCAGACGGGATTTGCCGTAGTGCTTTCGGGAAATGCAACGTTCAAAACCAGTGATGATTCCATAACCAAAACCTCCGTAGTGTTATCTAACATTACCTATTCTCAATACCAGCAGATCATATTTCCTTTTCAGAGTTATATCTGGACCAAAAACAATAAGTATAACCTCAACTCAGATTGGCGGTTTATGAAATATCCGCAGTACACTTACGGACTGGGCGGCAATTCGGATATAGACGGTGGTTACAGGATAGATTACGCCAACATACACCTTTATGAAACTGTGCTGAGGAAAATCTCCCCGGCTGTATATGCAGGACTGGGATACAATTTTGACTACTACTGGGATGTACATGAGGTAGACCCGCCATCAAACACAGCTACCGACTTTCAAACATACGGGTTGTCGAAGACCGTGATCGCATCCGGCATAACAGCAAACCTGCTATTCGATAACCGTGACAACCCTGTTAACGCACAAAAAGGCAGCTTTGCCAGGCTTAGCTACAGACCAAACTTCACATTCCTTGGCAGTGATGCTAACTGGTCGTCTATGACTATAGATCTGCGGCACTATATTCAGCTGCCGGGCCATAGCCATAATGTGCTTGCCATCTGGAACTATGATTGGTTTACCGTTGATGGCACGCCACCCTACCTGATGCTCCCAAGCACGGGATGGGACCCTAACAGCAACACAGGACGTGGATATATACAAGGCCGCTACCGGGGACGCAATATGCTATACCTGGAAACAGAGTACCGCTTTGGCATTACCAACAATGGACTATTAGGTGGCGTAGTATATGGCAATGCACAATCCGTTAGCGAACCCACAAACAATAAATTTATGTATATATCGCCGGGCGCAGGCGTTGGTATCCGCATCAAACTAAATAAGTTCTCTAATACCAATATTGCCGTTGATTATGCCATAGGCAAGGAAGGATCCCGCGGCTTTTGGGTTAACCTTGGAGAGGTATTTTAATCAGCAAGTGTCCATGTAGATGTACGGCCTATAAGAGAGACACCTACATAACCGCGCAGATCAAGCGTATTACCCTTGTATGTGATCTTGCAGGAATAGGTTTTACCGTTTTTAGGATCGTAAATTTTGCCATCGCTATATTCTTTATCGCCATCCTTTTCCAGGCCTCTCAATATTACCAATCCAATAATCGGCACATTGCGCTTTTTCTCATCAGGATTATTATCATCAGTTTTAGGCTTGCCATTCTTAAGAGGTTCTTTCAGCCAAATGATCTTACCATAGAATTTGCCATCGCGGGCTTTATACACCTGTATCTTCGAAGTCTTTTCCTGGTTGTACCATGTTTTTTCTATCTGATCCTGCGCCTTTGCAATATGGGTGGCAACGATCAATATTATGCTTAAGAAAGCAGTTCTTACAGTTGTGTTAAACATAACAGGTTGATTATTTAATTCTAATTTACTAAATAATCAGCCTGCCGCCACTATAGAAAATGTTATTATTTAATCTTCTGCTTCGAGGGAACCTACGCCATTGATATCGGAAGACACCACAGGCTTGCCTTTATACTTTACAGAGCCTGCACCACTTATGTGCACATCCAACTTTTCGCTGGCAGACAAGTTGATATCACCTGCACCGGAAACAACAGTCTTAGCCTGGCGGCATTGCAGATCATAGGCATCTACATCACCGGCGCCGGTTACTTTGTAGCTGGCATAATTTACCGTTCCGCTGTCAATGACAAGGCTGCCTGCGCCTGAAAGTGTAGTTATTAAAGTATTGGTATGAACACTTTGTATTTTCACATCTCCTGCCCCACTTACTTTTAAAATGAATTCGTTCCCGGTAATATCACCATCCAGGTTTGCATCCGCAGCTCCTGATATGGTTAACGAATTCAGGGATGGTACGGTGATGGTTGCTGTAACATCTTTATCAATATCAAAATCAAGAAAACCGTCTTTATCAACTATCAGTGTATTGTTTTTTACCTCTGATTTTATCTTGTGCAAGACATTGCCATAACCATTCAATTGCAGGGAAGGTGACGCATTCGGATCTATTTTTATAGTGGCCGTTAACGGTGCAGAAAGCTGAATTGCTGAGAAGCTGCCTACAGAACGGCTCTCCGTTTTAGTAGCACCTTCGCCTTTTACCTTTACATGTCGGCAAGACGATGCGAAGAAGGTTAGGGAAATTATGCCGGCAAGCACTAGTATCTTATTCATAAAAAGCGATTATAGATTTAGATATGATGCAAAGCTACACAGCACACCCGATGGCAGAAAAACGTATTCGGCTAAATACGAGCGTTTATCGGTAAACGCTTTGAAAACAACGGTAAAGAAAAAATGCTAGGATGCAGTTCTTGTTTTATTGCCGCGCCACCATATAAAGCCTACCGTGCCCATAATACCCAATGGCAACAATGCAAGATACAGAATGCCACCGTTGAGGCCCCTTGCACTCTTCTCATCTAGGCTGTTAGCCGTTTTAGTACACATAGCACAACCTTGTGCATACACTTCTTGTGTAGTAGCAAATGCCAATAATCCAACAAACACCAGCTTCTTCATACTATAAAGTTAACTCTATTTAAACCATTAAGCGTAATACGGAGCTATCAAAATATAAACCAATACCCCTGTAACGCTTACATACAGCCATAAAGGCCATGTATATCTTGCCAATTTCTTATGCTTATCGTACTCGCCGGTAAGGGAGCGATATGCGGTAAACAAAATAAACGGCAGTATTACCGCAGCCAGGAAGATGTGTGTGGCAAGTAGCGTAAAGTAGAAGTAACGGATAGCCCCAACACCGCCAAATTTAGTATCGCCTGCAAGCAAATGGTGGGCTATATAAGACACCAGGAATAATATAGATAATACCATTGCTGTCAACATCAGCCTTTTATGCAGCAAAAATTTTCTTTTTCGTACTGCAGCAAGTGCTAATACCAACAATACAGAAACGGTGGAATTGATCACCGCATTGAATGTAGCAAAGATGTGCTTATTGAAACCCAGATCAACATCCTTTAATTGAAATTTAGGATATCCAAGGGATACTACAATTGCAAATACTACAAATGAAAAAGTAAGTATCAGCAGCCTTGCCTGTTTATCATTCTTTTTAAGTGCAGGAGTAAGCATCTTAATGGTGTTTTCTTTTCTTTTCTACTGTTAGTAAAACAATATCGTCTGCGCAACGTTTAATATCTGCCGTATCCAATCCGTCATAGTATCCGCGAATATTACGATCGAGATCGAGCAGCACCAGCTTCTGGCTATGGATAAAATCATCAGCACCACCATTGGCAGGCTGCATAGAAACATGCAGTTCGTTCCGGGCAAAATTATAGATTTCCCCTCTATCCCCTGTAAAAAAAGACCAGTTATCGTGGTTCACATGAAACCTGTCAGAATACTGACGAAGTACCGGTACGGAATCGTGTACGGGATCTATGCTGATAGACACTATCTGTATGGCTGTATCGAGGGATGCCTCCTTTTTAGGATCGCGGCGGAAGGCCTTCTGCAGCATAGTAAGGTTGCCGGTAAGATTAGGACAAACGGTAGTGCAATTGGCAAAGAAGAAATTAACGATCAGTATCCTATTCTTTAAATCCTTGTTCAGCGATACCTGTTTACCAAATTCGTTGGTAAGTGTTATGTCTGCCGCACGATGATAAATCGTGTCATATTTGTTATTCCCGTCATCACTTTTCACCACCCTATCAGGTATATAATAGCCCGGTAGTTTAATGATCTTCCTGGAGACAGACATCTGCACCTTTATCTCGTAATAGATGAAAAAAGCGAACGGTAGCAATAATGCTACCGTTAAGCCTAGTATAAAAGTTTTATTCGATTTTTTTTGTGCCATTGATATTTACTTAGATTACCTGGTAACCGCTGTGCTATTCATGTGCAACCAGAAACCACCATCTGCAAGGAAAGCAATAACAAACCAAATGAACAGGGTGAGCGGTATCAATACCATTATCAGGAAAGACCTGATCTCGTCGCCCAGGTGCATAAACACCGAAACGATAAAGCTGGCTTTGAAAAGTGTAAGTATCAGGAAGAAGGCATTGGTAAGGCCCCTTGGCATACCCCACTGATAACCATACATACCCAGCAATACTTCTACTACAGTAACGATCAGCAATATCCAGAATACCCTCCAGATACGGCCAACTTGCTTTTTACTTTCAGGAGAGGCGATGTCTGTATGGTGTTGCATAACACCTGAATACAATTTTGACTGGTCGCCTTCGTATAAATGCTGAATGCTATTAGTATTATGATGAGCTGACATTTCTTTAAATGAGTTATTGTGATTAATAGATTTCTTTCAGGATTAAAGCAGGTAGAAACAAGTGAATACGAATACCCAAACCAGATCTACAAAGTGCCAGTAGAGGCCTATTTTTTCCACCATTTCGTAGTGTCCCCTCTGGTCGTAAGTACCATTTACGGTATTGATCAATACCATAATAAGGAACACAACACCGCTGGCAACGTGGCCACCGTGGAAGCCTGTGATCGTAAAGAAATAATTATAGAAGTCGTGCGTAGCCTGCATACCATGTGCCGGTAATGCTGCGGCTACTGCCGGTTCCTTCATGTTAAAGAAGTGCTCGATATGAGAAATAGGTGTAGCAGCATCTGTAAAAGATCCCCACCAGGCACCCTGGCTATGTAAGTGTGTCCATTCCCAGGCCTGGCAGCTAAGGAAGCAGATACCACCTACGATGGTCCACAGCAACCATTTGATAACACCATTGCGATCGCCATAGTGGCCGGCGTGTACCGCAAGCACCATTGTTACAGAGCTCATGATGAGTATGAAGGTCATCAAGCTCACGAACAGCAAAGGCAGGTTTGCCTCGCCCGCGAATGGGAAAGCGTGGAATACGTGGTTGGCATCAGGCCATACAGCGCTGAAAAAACGGGTGGTGCCGTAAGAAATAAGGAAAGCACCGAATGTGAAAGCATCCGATAACAGGAAGAACCACATCATCATCTTACCATAACTCACGTTGAACGGTGACCGTCCACCTCCCCATAATTTTACATCTGCTGTAGTAGCTTGTGACATAGAAGATTTGTTGCTATTTAAGTTTAATTGTTAGTTGTGAATTTGGGTGCAAATTTCGAAACAATTTTATTGATTTACCAGAAAGAACACAAATAAATAAATCCACAATACATCTACGAAATGCCAGTAGCTGGCAACGATTTCGAGACCTGTAGTATTGTAAACCTTTACTCGCTTCCTAAAGGCACGGAAAAATACTATTAAAAGTGCAATTATCCCACCCAATATGTGCAATAAGTGCAAACCTGCTATTATGAATATAAAAGAATCGGCCGGGTTACCATCTATACGGATGTTATTTGCGTATAACTGCACAAAGCCTTCATATTGCAGTATGCCGAACAGGACACCTAATAATAATGTAGTGGTGATAAATGCCCGGTAGGCAGTCATCCTGCGTTCCTTAAATGCTTTGAGCCCAAATATTATGGTAATGCTGCTGGCAAAAATAGCTACGGTAGATACCCAGAAGATGGGAGGAAGTTTAAAATAATGCCAGTTGCCTTGCGCTTCTCTTACCATATAAGCGCTGGTAAGACCTGCAAACATCATCGCTATACTACCCATAGCTATCCACAAAGCGAATTTATGGGGATGTATCTTCCTTCTTTCTTTCACTGGACTCACAATTCCTTCTTGCATAACTAATTAATATTATAGCTTATCAAACAACAAAGACAACAGCACAACGGGCAAATATATAAATGAAGAGAACATTACCCTCTTAGCCGATGGGTAGTCGTTCTTCAGATAAAATGCAAAAGAGGCAACAAAATACATAAAGCCGCAAGCCATGCTTACCCACATGCCAATGTTACCGCTGACACCTATCATCCGGGGCATTACTGCTGCCGGTATCAATACTATGCTATAAAACATGCATTGCAACGCCGTAAACTTAGACGTACGCTCTTGCGATGGCAACATGCTAATGCCTGCCTTTTTATACTCATCGTATCCTACCCACGCAATAGCCCAGTAGTGCGGGAATTGCCAGAAGAATTGCAGGGTGAACAATATCCATCCACCGGCGCTGAGTCCATTAGTAGCAGCGGCCCAACCTAAAAGTGGCGGCATTGCTCCCGGGATAGCACCTATCAATACTGCAATAGGATGTACACGCTTCATAGGCGTGTAGGCAAATGCATATAATAAAAGAGAGATAAGACTGAGAATGCCGGTGAGGGCGTTAAAATAAAGTCCGAGCAGTAAAACACCTGAGAGACCCGCCGCTATGGCAATGATCCAGGCTTCAGTGAGCCCCATACGCTGGTCTGGCAACGGCCGGATCATGGTTCGCTTCATCATGGCATCGCCTTCGCGTTCCAAAATCTGGTTAATGGTATTAGCGCCACCGGTAACAAGGGTGCCACCTATGAAAAGTAATAAGACCTTATCCCACTCAAACACTATACCCGGTGCAAGTAAATAGCCTATAACACTGGAGAAAACTACCATGAAGCTGAGATTGGGCTTCAGGAGTTGGCTATAATCCTTGATCTTAGCAACAAGAAACATGCTTTCCTTTGCCTTGATGGGTTGTTCCCTCAACATTACTTAACAGAAGATTAATGTAAAATTCAGGTGCAAATGTAGGCATTGAAAAGCAAGGATGCTAATTCTGCCTGCAAAAAATTCGGAAGATTTACCAGCTGCCGCTAGCACCGCCGCCACCAAAACTGCCACCGCCGAAACTACCGCCGCCGCCACCGGAACCTCCGCCCCAGCTTCCTCCGCCGAAGCCGCCACCCCAGCCTCCTCCAAAGCCTCCATAGCCGCCCCAGCGGCGATAACCGCGGCCGCTCATGTAATTACCGCCACCACCGCCACCGATCTTGCTTAATATCCAAAGGACTATATATACAATTAAGATAAGAATGATAACGATAGGAGCAGATGGATGTTTCCTCTTCCCCTGGTTATCACTTTCATCAGGCTGGTATTCGCCCTTAGTTGCAGCGATGATAGCATCTGCAGCTTTATTAAAACCTTCGTAATAGTTGCCTTGTTTAAAGCTGGGCACCATTTCGTTACGGATGATACGTCCGCACTGAGCATCCGTCAAGGCGCCTTCGAGCCCATAACCTGTAGAAATATTCAATTTATGATCGTCTAACGAAGCTAAAATCACCACACCGTTATCCTTACCCTTTCGGCCTACGCCCCAGCGATTCCCTAATTCTATTGCATATTGCGCCACTTCATAGGAGCCAATGCTTTTAACCGTAACTACGGTTATTTGTGTAGACGTTTGCTGATCGAATTGCTGAAGCTTGGCTTCCAGTTGTGCATCCTCGGACGCCGACAACATACCAGCAAGGTCATTTACATAACGGATCGGTTCCGGCTTTGGCGGAAAGTCCTTGTCATCCCCTGCACGAACAGTGAAGAAAGTAAGAGAGACAAGCAAAAAAGAAGCAATATATCTGAAAAGCCGGGGCATCATTTTCCAAAAACTATTTCGTCGGGTAATTCATTTTTTGTGATCGTCGGGTCATAGGGAAAATGTGTCGCCATGGCATCTCCAAGCTTATCAACACAACTAACGAGCCCATCAGCGATCTTACCATTTTTCAGGTATTCTTTCAGCGATTCTGCAGCTTTTTCCCAAAAAAGAGGACCACCCGCCCTTTTATATATTTCCTCATCTCCTACCAATGCAAATTGTTTATCCACCGTAGCCAGGTACACCAGCACCGCATTCCGACGTTCGGTAGCAGCCATATTCAGGTTATGGAATACTTCCCACGCACGGTCGATAGCATCAACATAACTGCAATGTGTTTCTACAAACACACGCAATTCACCGGTTGTGCGACTTTCAGCATTTTGGATAGAAGCCACTACCCGTTCCTGGTCTGCAGGATCGAGCAGAGGCTTCTTTTTAGAAAAAGGAAACATTATATCGGTTTCTAGAATTGTACAGTTGGTGCTTTCTGTGCAGAAGCATCTGCCTCAAACATACCTTTAATATGGTAGCCCATCATACCCGCGAAAATATTGTTAGGGAATATTCTCAGTTTGGTATTATAATCCTGTACAGCATCGTTATAATTTTTCCTGGCAACAGTGATACGATTTTCTGTACCCTCCAGCTGAACCTGCAGATCCCTGAAAGCTTCTGTAGCCCTCAATTCCGGATATGCTTCTGATACTACCATTAACCTGCCTAATGCCTGGCTCAGTTCGCCTTGGGCCTGTTGGAATTCTTTCAGCTTTTCAGGGGTTAGGTTATCAGGATTTACCTGTATAGAAGTGGCTTTTGCCCTTGCGTTGATCACATCAGTAAGCGTTTTTTGCTCGAAGTTGGCTGCACCTTTAACCGTATTCACAAGGTTAGGCACCAGGTCAGAACGACGCTGATATTGGTTTTGAACTTCCCCCCATTTGCTCTTGGCATTTTCATCCAGAGTTACGAGGGATCTTTGAACATTACAGGTCATGCAACCGCCGATAAGCAAAATGCCCAGCAATATCACAAGTAGAAGCGAACCTTTTTTCATGCTATTTTGAATTTTAACCAAAAATAGCATTTACTAATAACAAAAAGACACGGCCATTAGGCCAGTGTCTTTTATAAATCGGTAAAGTTCAATTATATGTAGGTGAATGTAGCCCTAGAAATAAAATCGTGCGGCCAGCCCGAACATATTATGGTCAAAAAAGTCAGGTTCTGCAAGGAAGTTTACAGCAGGTTTGATATCTGCGCTCAACCCCAGGGGAATGTGCTTAAACTTATACTCAACACCACCAATGCCATCTATGCCGAAAATACCACGTTTATCATCCATATAACGACCTTCGTCACTTACATAACGGTAACCGCGATCCCATACGCCTGTATGCAAACCTGCACCGAAAAATATCCGCCAGGAAGGATCAGGCAATACAATATGAAACTCTAACAAGCCTACTGCGTTAAAGCTTTGACCCTCCAGGGCAAGGATACCACCTGCATTCAGCTGCCCTTCGAATGCCAGGTAACGGTTGAAGAAACTTTTTACAGTAAAGCCGCCGCCATCAGGTGTAGCCCTTAATCCTATACCTGTCTGGGCGCTCACCTGTGTTGTTAACAGCGCACACATTAAAACGCTTGCTAATAATAAACTCAGCTTTTTCATATCAAAATACATTTGTTCGATTGACAACCAATAAATTCCGTGCCAGCTAATCGTAAAATTGGTACTCATTATGATTGACCTTCATTACTTTTGCGCCATAAACAGAGATCATGCCAACTTCTTACGAAGCAAGTTTATCATACGCACAAAGCCAGGATGAGATAGATATATTATTTCCATTCAGAGAACGTTTTCATTTTCCGAAGCATGAGGGCAAGGACGTAGCCTATTTCTGTGGTAACTCGTTAGGTCTGCAACCCAAAAGTGTAGGCTACCTGATGCAACAGGAACTGGACGACTGGGCTAAATTTGGCGTAGAAGGGCACTTTGAAGCAAGGAACCCATGGTTTTCCTACCATCACCTCTTCAGCGAAAGGCTTGCGAAGATAGTAGGCGCAAAAAAAGAGGAAGTGGTTGCCACCAATACGCTAACGGTAAACCTGCACCTGCTGATGCTGTCATTTTACCGTCCACAAGGCAAACGGTACAAGATACTAATGGAAGCAGGCGCTTTCCCATCTGACCAATATGCTGTAGAAACGCAGGTACGCATGTATGGCTACGAGCCCGAAGATGCCATAATAGAGATAAGCCCTAAGGAAGGCGCATATATTATAGAAGAGGAAGATATCATCAAAAAAATAGAAGAAGCAGGGGAATCGCTGGCATTGGTAATGATCGGTGGTGTAAATTACTATACCGGCCAATTCTTTGACCTGAAAAGGATCACTGAGGCGGCACACAAAGCAGGCGCGTATGCGGGCTTCGACCTGGCACATGCTGTGGGTAATATCCCATTACAGCTACACGACTGGACGGTGGACTTTGCCTGCTGGTGCTCTTATAAATATATGAACTCTGGCCCCGGCGGCATTGGCGGACTGTATGTGCATGAACATCATTACAGCAACCCGAAGATATTTCGCCTTGGCGGCTGGTGGGGCAATGATGAGAAGACCCGCTTTAAAATGGAGAAAGGCTTCATTCCTCAAAACAATGCAGGCAGCTGGCAAATGAGTAACGCCCCGGTATTTAATATGGTGTCGCACAATGCTGCCCTGGATATATTTGACAAAGCAGGCATGGCAGCGCTTCACGAAAAAAGCGAACGCATGACCGGCTATATGGAATGGCTGCTAAAACAAGTGAAGCACCTGCCATTTACAATTATTACCCCCACAGAACCTAAACGCAGAGGTTGCCAGTTATCTATGCTGTTTGGCGACCGCGGGCGTGAAGTATTTGATAAACTGACAGATGCCGGTGTAGTCGCAGACTGGAGGGAGCCTAATGTGATACGCATAGCACCTGTACCCCTGTACAATACTTTTGAGGATTGCTACAGGCTTTACGAAGTTTTGATGAGTATAGAATAAGATACGATATTGCAGGATGGCCATATTTTACGACATTAATAATCTGCCCGCATTTAAGAACCCTGTTATCACCATAGGTACTTTTGACGGGGTACACCTGGGCCATCATGTAATACTGCAGCAGGTAGTAGCACATGCTAAAGAAGTGAAAGGAGAAAGCGTATTACTCACTTTTGAACCACACCCGAGGAAATTGTTGTTTCCTGACCAGCCGCTGAAACTGATAACACCGTTGCAGCAAAAACTGGAGCTCATAACAAGTGCCGGCATAGACCATGTGATCGTAGTGCCTTTTACAAGAGATTTTGCTAACCTGTCTGCGGAAGAATATATACTGGATTTCCTGGTAAAGAAGTTTTGCCCCAATAGCATTATTATAGGATATGACCATCAGTTTGGGCACGACCGCAGAGGAAATATAAAACTGCTGGAAGCACATGCAGACGATTGTAATTATCGTGTGTACGAAATATCTGCCCAGCTGATAGACGAAGCAGCGGTAAGCTCTACTAAGATACGCCACGCTTTGCAGGATGGGCATGTGAAGGAGGCTGCACATATGCTGGGCCGCCCTTACAGCATAAAAGGCAAAGTGGTGAAAGGCGCTCAACTAGGAAGAACAATTGGCTACCCTACTGCCAATATTCAGCCATCAGATCCCGAACAATTAGTACCTGCCAATGGCGTGTACGCGATACGCGCTGAATACGATGGAAAGAATTATGACGGCATGCTCAATATTGGTGTACGGCCAACTGTTAGCAAAGAGCTGACATTACATATTGAAGCTAACCTGTTTGACTTTGCAGGTGATCTTTACGATCATGACCTGGAAATATACTTTATTGACCGGCTTCGAAATGAAGAGAAATTCCCTTCTATTGATGCGCTGAAAGAACAGCTGGGCAAGGACAAGGTTGCAGCACAAAAAGTATTGACCTACATTTAAATACTCTCTAACCTTCCTACTAATTCCTTGAGCAATTCTGTATCTCCGGCAGTATTATCTATGCCAACTGTCTTAGTGCTGTAATTGCCTAATATCATTAAGCTTTCCTCCACTTTGGGCAATGGCCATCGTGCTGCCGTGCTCATTATTTCCCTTACGCGGGATGGATATGTACCTAAGGCCGCTGCCTGTTCTTTTTCGGGCTTGCCATGCAGGAAATGCGCCTGGTATATCCTGTTGAAATGATTGTAGAAAGACCCTATGATCAGCACCATGGGTGCAGACTTAGGATTGGCAACAAAATAGCTGAGCATTCTGTAGAGCTTATCCTTATCCCCATTAGTAAGCGCCTCGGGAAACTCGAATACATTGTATTCGCGACTGATGCCAATATATTTTTGGATGAGATCAGCAGTAAGCCTTGGTTCGTCCGGTACATTGATACGAACCTTCTCAATCTCGTTTACGATCTTTTGCAGATCATTACCGAGGTAGGTGGCCAGTATCTGCGATTCGCGCTCCCCTATCTCGAACTTTATCTCATGGCCATAGCCTTGTATCCAACCTGGCACATGATCGTCCTTTATTTTATCAGACGTGAAATGGAAGCCTTTTTCCTTGGCATACTTCACTACTTTACTGCGGCCATCCGCTTTTTTGAAGCGATGTTCAATCAGTAATACCGTAGTTGGTGAGGGATTTTCAAGATAGCCGGCGAGCTCATTAAAACCACGCATCTGCGCAGCATCTTTTAATATCACTACCTGGCGTTCTGCAAACATGGGAAAGCGGCGACAGCTATTTACCACATCTGCCCATTCTACATCCTTACCATACAACACCATGAGGTTGAAGTCACGCTCATGCGGCGGCAATATCTGCTCCTCAAAATAGTTAGTAATGATATCCAGGTAAAATGCTTCCTCCCCATCTATCAGGTATACAGGTGCGTACTGCTTTGCCTGCAATGCCTGCATCATCTTTTTATATTCCGCCGTCATAAGAATTAGTCGTTCACGTAAACCGGTTGCAAATCTATGTCATGTATTCCTTTTAACCGCAGGAATACACGCGCTGTAGTCAACACATCGAAGGTGCAATATTTGGCAATGCGTGCCAGATCTTTTTCCTGCCAGTACACCTTCCCCACCATGCTGCCATCCATGTCGTCTTTCGGCGAAGGTATGCCTAATATCTCAGCCAGTAAGTTGAGCGAAGTATAATGCTTGTGATCCCCAAATTTCCACAATTCCAGGGTATCGATATGGTTTACCTCCCAGGGCTTTTTGCCACTCAGCTGCAGCATGTTTGGCAGTTCGATACCATTAACTACCATCCTCCGGCAGATGAACGGTATGTCGAACTCCTTGATATTATGACCACAAAAAATGATGTCTGTGTAGTAATATCCAAATTTTACGATCAGCTCTTTAAAATCATTTAACAAAACTTTTTCATCGTCGTTTGCCAACGATTTGAGTCTTAAATTCCACACATCGCCATCTTTTCTCATGCTGCCGACCACGATGCACACTATCTTTCCAAATTCAGAAAAAACCCCTGCATTTTCCGTGAAAAGCATGGAATCTTCAGAATTTTCCTCTATCTTTTTCCTAAGAAAAACAGCTTTGCGTGACCACTCTTTCTGCAAACCTTCTGTTAAAGTATTATAATCATCCGTCAGTGGCACGGTTTCGATGTCGAGGAAAAGAATATGTTTAAGATGTTCCATCAGGGAATTGAATATTGATAATTTGCTTTTATTTGCTTTCTAATCCTAAATTAAAAAACTAACCAATACTACATAAATATGAGCCAGGAATCAAACACTTCTGCTTCAGGAACGCCGCTGCAACCTATGCAGCCGCAGCAGCCAAAAAAGAACAACACGTGGATATACATCGGTATCATCGCTGTGTTACTGGGTACTAACATTTACCTGTTTACCAGCCGCAGCAAAATGTCGTCAGACCTTGCTACATCACAAAGCAATTTTAACACTGCAGACTCCTCCCGCAGAGCTGTGGAAGGAGACTACACCGCAGCGCTTGCACGCCTGGATGACCTGGTGTCTAAAAACACCCAAATGGATAGCGTCATTGCCAACCAGAACGGCGAGATCGCTAACCTGAGAAGGCAGATCGATGCCATTGTGAAGAATAAAAATGCAACAGCGGCAGACCTTGGCAAGGCTAAGCGCCTGATAGCCCAGCTGAACAGTAAAGTAACGAGCTACGAAGAACGCATTGCCCAGTTGGAAAAGGAAAATACAGACCTAACCAATACTAATGCGGTAGTTACACACGAACGCGATTCTGCGGTAACTCAAAACATAGGCCTGCAGCAAAAAGCAAGGCTGGGCGCTGTACTCCATGCATCTAACATACGCATGACGCCCATAGACCTGCGCAGGGGTGGTAAAAAAGAAAAAGAAACCACCAAAGCCGGCAAAGTGGATGAGATGCGCATTAAATTCGACATTGACGAAAACAGGGTTGCCGAGAGCGGTAAAAAAGACATCTACCTGCGTATAACAGGGCCCAACGGCAACATACTGAGCAATGCAGCTTATGGATCCGGTGTAACCGAAACAGCAGACGGCAATTCGCTCAACTATACCTTGCTGAAACAAGTAGACCTGGTAACTGATCAACCGGTGAAGGACGTAACCGTAGACTGGCACCAGGACAGCGAGTTCCAAAAAGGATCGTATAACATAGAGCTGTATAACGAAGGTTATAAAATAGGCGGAGGTACCGTTACATTGAGGTAATTTTTAGCCACCAAAACATTGATAATAAAGGGATGCTGCGTTAGTTGGTAACAATTATATAACGTAGCATTCCTTTTTTGTTCACATAAGCTGATTTAATATTGTGCCGGATTTAGAAGAACATATGGAAGTGCTACCAGGCAAAATACTGATCGTTGATGATGAACCGGATATAGTTGAGTTTATTAGCTATAATCTTAAGGGGAAAGGCTATCTCATCTCTACAGCCCGCGACGGTGTGGAAGCTATAAGGAAGGCGAAAGACTTCAGGCCAGACCTGATATTGCTGGACATTATGATGCCGAACAAAGATGGTATACAAACCATCAAGGAACTACGCCAGATGCCGGAGTTTGAAGATACAGCCATCATCTTTCTCACAGCGCTCAGTGATGAAAAATCAGAAATTGAAGGGTTGAAAATTGGTGCGGACGATTACATTGCCAAGCCCATAAAGCCGGAACTGCTCACTACCCGTATACGTACCGCGCTCCGCAGGCTGCGCAAAGATGATGAACAGGATCAGAAGCTTACTTTTGGTGACCTGGAGATCAACAAGAGCAAGTTTACCGTTAGCTACAAAGGCCAGGAGATCATCCTTGCCAAAAAAGAATTCGAACTGCTTTCCCTTCTTGCTTCAAAACCGGGCCGTGTATTTCTCCGCAACGAGATACTGCAACGTGTATGGGGAACAGAAGTAATTGTAGGTGACCGTACCATCGATGTGCACATCAGGAAGATACGCCAGAAGATAGGTATAGACCTGATCACAACCGTTAAGGGTATAGGTTATAAGTTTGAAATGGCGTAGATTGTACCATGCCTACGGTACTCAACACTAAGTCTACGGTACTCAATACTAAAAACCTTTCCCCAAGGCTTTTATCCTTCATTACAGCGCTGATCATTTCGGTCATTAACGCGCTTATGAGCCTGGTGTTGCAACCGGAATGGTATATCCCCCTCATCGTTTTTGCCATTACTTTCGTAGTCATTTACTGGATATACTATTATACCCTCCAGCGTTTCATCTATCGTAAGATAAAGCTCATCTACAAACTGATATTCCAGACAAAGGCTACCAAAAAAGAAGAGTTTTTCTACAACAATATCCTCCCCCAAAAATCGCTCGATGAAGTAAGCGAAGAAGTTGGCCGCTGGGCACTGCAACGCCGCGACGAGATCAACATGCTGCGCGCCAATGAAAAATTCAGGAAGGAATTCCTGGCCAATCTATCGCATGAATTAAGGACACCGGTATTTACCATACAAGGATATGTTGATACCCTGCTCAACGGCGCATTGGAAGACCCCGCAGTGAACAGGAAGTTCCTTACCAATGCCACCAAAAGCATCGATAGGCTAACAAGGTTGCTGGACGACCTGGACGAGATATCAAAACTGGAATCGGGCAAAATGCCGATCATCCAGGAATCATTCGTGATACAAGACCTCGTAAAGGATGTGTTTGAAGAGCTTTCCCTGCAGGCAAAGGCTAGGAACATAGAAATGCATATTAAAAAAGGGACGGAACGTCCCCTCACCGTATATGCAGATAAGCCCAAGATAAAACAAGTGCTGGTAAACCTGGTGCAGAATGCCCTGAAATACGGTAGCGAAAACGGCAATGTTACAGCCGGCTTTTACGAAGTAGATGACAAGCATGTATATATAGAAATTTCGGACGACGGACCGGGCATTGCAGAAGAGCATCTGCCGCGCATTTTTGAACGTTTTTACCGTGCTGATCGCAGCCGCAGCCGGGAGATTGGCGGCACCGGACTGGGGCTTGCCATTGTAAAACATATTATAGAAGCCCATAATCAGACAGTAACGGCGCGTAGTACGCAGGGTGTTGGCTCTTCATTTGGCTTCACTTTAGAAAAAGGCCGGGGCGAATAAGCCACCGCCCTCCTCATTTTACAGTTGTTTTTAGCATATTGTAAAGCTGTTTTGTGCTAACTTCGCGCGCGTACTAAAAAAACAGCCAGGACAATGTCTTCTCAGAAAATAACCATGGGTGCGAACGGTAAAGTTAATGTACCCGACAATCCAATCATTCCATTTATAGAAGGTGACGGTATAGGGCCCGATGTGTGGAGCGCCAGTAAAAAAGTACTGGATGCAGCCGTAGAAAAATGCTATGGCGGCAAGCGCAAAATTGAATGGAAGGAAATGCTTGCAGGTGAAAAAGCCTTTAAGCAAACCGGAGAATGGTTACCCAAAGAGACGCTGGATATAGCCAAAGAATACCTTGTATCTATAAAAGGCCCATTGACCACACCGGTAGGTGGCGGCATCCGTTCGCTAAACGTAGCACTGCGCCAGGAACTGGATCTGTATGTATGCCTTCGCCCGGTACAATGGTTCCATGGTGTGCCTTCGCCGGTAGTACATCCTGAGAATGTAGACATGGTGATCTTTCGAGAAAATACAGAAGATATATACGCGGGCATCGAATTCAACTACGATACCCCCGAAGCAAAAAAATTACTGGCATTCCTTACCGATGAACTGGGTGCGGGTAAAAAAATACGTTTCCCCGAAACCACTTCATTAGGTATCAAACCCGTTTCCAAAGAAGGTTCTGAACGCCTTGTTCGCGCCGCTATAGCTTATGCACTGGAGCACAAACGTCCTTCTGTTACCCTTGTGCACAAAGGCAATATCATGAAGTTTACCGAAGGTGGCTTCAAAACATGGGGTTATGCTGTGGCAGAAAAAGAGTTTACTGATAAGGTGTACACATGGGATCAATGGGAAAAGACCAAGAAAGAAAAGGGTGAGGAAATTGCCAATGAAGAAATGAAGCATGCTGTTGCAGATGGAAAGCTCATTGTTAAAGATGTAATTGCTGACAACTTCCTCCAACAAATATTGCTGGCACCAAAAGACTATTCTGTGGTTGCCACGCTAAACCTGAATGGTGACTATATTTCCGATGCGCTGGCTGCTGCTGTAGGTGGCATTGGTATAGCGCCGGGCGCCAATATTAACTACCTGACCGGCCATGCTGTATTTGAAGCTACACACGGTACTGCTCCGCGCTTTGCCAATACAGATACCATGAACCCATCGAGCCTGCTGCTGAGCGGTGTAATGATGCTGGAATACATGGGCTGGAAAGAAGCTGCTGATTGCATATTGAACGCGCTTAGTGTTACCATCAAACGCAAACGGGTTACGATAGACTTCTATAACCTGATGCATGATGCCACTTTATTAAAGACCAGCGAATTTGCATTAGAGCTGATCAAAAATCTCTAATGAACGATATTGCCGGTTATATTGACCATACCATATTAAAGCCAACGACAAAGCCGGACGATATCGTTCGGCTTTGTGCAGAAGCTAAAGAGTATGGCTTTGCTGCCGTATGCGTACCACCCTATTATGCAGCTACCGCCAATACGACATTAAAAGGAAGCGGTGTGCATATAGCAACAGTGATAGGATTCCCATTCGGATATAGTACCACTGCCGCCAAGCTGGCCGAAATAAGTGCGGCAATAAATGCAGGTGCCAGGGAGTTAGATATTGTACACAATATTGCGGCATTAAAATCGGGCGATTGGCAGTACTTACAGCATGAGATAACGGCTTGTACCAAGTTAGTTCATAGCCACGGCTGCATCATCAAAGTGATCATAGAATCGGGAGTATTGACAGATGAAGAGATCATAAAATGTTGTGAGGTATATAGTGCTGCGGGTGTTGACTTTATGAAGACGTCCACGGGCTATGCAGAAACCAGCGCTACCACGCATGCTGTTGAATTAATGCGTAAGCATCTTCCCGCAGAGGTTGCGATCAAGGCTTCAGGTGGTATTCGTACCTTTGCATTTGCAGAGGAGTTGATTCGCGCAGGGGCAACCCGCATTGGCACCTCCTCCGGCATTGCTATAGTAAAAGAAAGTAAAGAACCGTAGATTAGCATAAGAGATGAAACAGTTTGCCTGTTATATATTATTTATCTTATCCGCATTTGCCCTTCCGGCAAGAGCCCAGATACATGTAAATGAAAATGCAGGTTCAGCTACTGCCAATACCACGGGTGTAATAATGCATTCAGATCCGCGGCTTGCTATCCTGCTGAAGAAATACAGAAATGTACAATTAGGTGTTATACGGTCAGGCAGAGGCTACCGTGTGCAGATATATAATGGTAATGACCGAGTAAAAGCTAACCAGATACGTGTTGACTTTATGCGGCGATATCCTAATGTAAGAACCTACCTCACTTATGTGCAACCACAGTTCCGCGTTAAAGTGGGCGATTTTGCATCGCGCGGAGAAGCTTATAAGTTTTATGTTGAGGTCAGTAATATCTACGACCCTTGTATGATAGTACCCGACATTGTTGTTATCAATACACTGAAAGATGATTAACCGCATACGCGAAAAAGCAGAACAGCATTTTCCTGAAGTACAGGCAATACGCCACCATATACATACCTACCCCGAGCTTTCTTTTGAAGAACATAACACCGCTGCATTCATATCGCGCCAGCTTACCAGTTGGGGTATAGAACACCAGACAGGCATAGCAGGTACGGGTATTGTGGCACTGATAAAAGGTAAGAATCCGGATAGCAAATGCATAGCACTGCGGGCTGATATGGACGCGCTGCCAATACAGGAAGCAAATGATACCAGCTACCGCTCACAAAACGATGGCGTGATGCATGCATGCGGGCATGATGTACATACCAGTTGCTTACTCGGCACAGCAAAAGTGCTAAATGAGTTGAAAGATGAATTTGAAGGCACTCTGAAGCTGATATTTCAACCGGGTGAAGAAAAACATCCCGGTGGTGCCAGCCTGATGATAGAAGCGGGCGTATTGGAAAACCCTAAACCACAGGCTATATATGCATTACATGTGTACCCACACCTGCCATCAGGAACAGCAGGCTTTCGTGCAGGGCAATATATGGCCAGTGCAGATGAGATATATGTAACCATTGAAGGAAAAGGCGGACATGCTGCCCTGCCCCATCAAACTATTGACCCGATTGCTATTGCTGCGCAAGTGATCACCGGCCTGCAGCAAGTAGTATCACGCAAAAGCAACCCGCTGATGCCAAGCGTATTGACATTTGGTATGATCAAAGGAGGCTTTGCTACCAATGTAGTACCCGATAAAGTAGAAATGATGGGTACACTACGCACCATGGATGAAAAATGGCGCGCTGAAGCCCGTAAGTGGATAAAGGACATCATAGAACAAACCTGTAATGCCTACGGCGCCAAGGCGATAGTAGATATGCCACCGGGGTATCCTTCTCTATACAATGATCCTGCAACATCAGACCAGGCAGAAGATTGGGCTAAAGAATACCTGGGTAAAGAAAAAGTACATACGCTGGATATGCGCATGGCCGGTGAAGACTTCAGCTTTTATACACATCATATGCCGGGCTGCTTTTTTAGGATAGGTACCAATAAAAACAACGAGCAGTTTACCGCACCGGTACATAATGCTAAATTTGACATAGACGAAGAAGCGATGAAAACGGGCGTAGGATTATTTAGCTGGATAGCATACAACGCTCTGAAAAAATAATACTATGGAAAAGTTTCACCTTACAGAACTCGCCAACAAATTATTTATGTACACAGATGCGCAACGCTGGCAGGATCTGCTGGACGAAGTATTTGTGGAAGAGCTCTGGTTTGACATGTCTTCTGCCGGCGGCGGTGAACTAAGGAAACTAAAAGCTGTCGAGCTGTGCGATATGTGGGCTGAAGGATTTAAAGGTTTGGATGAAGTACATCACCAGGCAGGGCACTACCTGATAGATGTAAGGAAAGAGGAAGCTTCCATCTTTGCCTACGCGGTAGCATATCATTATAAGAACAGCGCAGCAAACGGAAAGACAAGAGTATTTGTTGGCAGCTATGATCTCAATGCCATCAATACATCAAAAGGCTGGAGGTTGAACCAGTTTAAATACAACCTAAAGTTCATCGACGGGAATACTAACCTCGAATAATAATCGCTACACCCTTGCCCAGATGGCGGTCGCGTTGCTACCACCAAAACCTGAGGCCGTCTTTAATACATAATTGATCTCTGCCGGCGTTGCAGACGTGGTAATATTTAAAGAAACCGGTACTCCATGTTCTTCATAACCTATAGTCGGTATCAACTCCCGGTGTTGAATACTTTCAATAACCAATACACTTTCTAACACCCCGGCAGCGCCCAGCGTGTGCCCTGTATATCCTTTAGTACTATGAACCGGGGTCGTTGCAAATCCACATAGATCAAAAGCACGCGCTTCCATTTCATCATTGTACTTTGTAGCAGTACCGTGTGCTGATATCATATTGATTTTACCTGCATCAAGCTTTGCTTCGTTCAATGCAGCTTTGATAGCGAGGCCTAATTCTTCGCCTGTACGTGAGGGACCTGAAATATGGTTGGCATCGTTAGAAGAACTACCTGCGATGATCTTTGCCAATGGCATATGCAGATCTTCTGTTGATAATATTACTGTAGCAGCAGCCTCACCAAGATTAATGCCTGACCTGGCTGCATCAAAAGGACGGCATGCCTGCTTATCTATTGCATGGAATGACTGGAAGCCGCTCAGCACAAATCTTGTAAAACGATCGCAGCCGATAACGATGGCATTTTTGTACCGCCCCGATTGCAGCAAGCGCATGGCATAAACGGATGCTAAAACACCGGATACACAGGCATGAGAGATCACCTGCGGTTTCACGCTATTAAACCCTAAAGCATTTGATATAACCTCCGCACTATACGACAACAATACACGCTCGTCATCAATACGATCAAGTAATTCTACATTCCCTTTTGTTGTAGATAATATTACTATAGTTTCACTGGGCTGAAGCGTTTCATCCAGCTGTTCTAATGCCTGCTTTGCAGAAAAAACTGCAAGTTGCTCGAACGGCGTAAGCGATTCGCTGCCTTTAGTACGTTCCTGTATATATTGCCATTGTGCAACATCCAGCTTAGAAGCCCAGAACGGATGCTTACTGAATGCCTCATCGCTATACTCTCTAACACCACGGTTACCGGACATGATCGCCTGCCAATGCGAACGGGTATCTAAACCCAATGCGCTGGTAATATTAGTAGCTATTGCATGTACCGGTTTCCTCACTTGTTCAGCCATTTTTCTTTCCAATCGAGCATGAATTGCGGATAGTTCCACATTAATTCCAGGCTTTCTTTATCCATAAATACCTGTGTAGAAGTGCCTATTGCTACTTTTTCATCAGTATCCAGGTCATATATAGCATAGTGGAAAATAAGCTTTGCAGCCTGGCAATCTTCATAGGTTGTCTGCAACCTTATCTTGTGCCCATATCGCAGTATACGCTTGTAATCGCAACTGATCTTAACAATAGGAACAACTATATTACTTCTATAAAAATCAAGATATCGAAGGCCATAAGCCTCCCCGAAAGCCTCACGGCCATCTTCAAAATACCTAATAAAATGTCCATGCCACACGATACCAAGGGGATCTGCTTCGCTAAACTTCACTACCAGTTCGGTGGTATGGGTCAGAGTTTTATTCAAAATGCTTGTTCCTATTAATTCTTCCAATCATTCCAGTCGTCCTTCACATCTTTCAACACATTATAGAACGTTTTAGCCCAATAATTGCGAAAGCCGAATCCGCCTGCCTTACCTTCCATCTGCTTTGTAAGCAAGACAGTTTTTGATTTCATATCTACAAAGGTAACCCACATAGACGCATGTTCCCTGCCTTTACTCATACCCTCCACAAAGAAGATCATACCAATACCAGTCTTCCCTTTGAAATCATATTTTTTAACAAGCGCAGACACCTTTTGTTCACTTAAAGTCTGGTACAGGCTACCATCATTCTCAAAGAAATTACCCTTCAGACTATTGTTAGCCTTTTCGGTTACATCAATTGCATAATCTACTTCTGTACGCCCCACAGCATCTGCCACTTTATATTTGTCTTTTTCCTTGATGAAAAGCTCATTCCAGGCCGGGAAAAATTTATCCCGGAGTTGACTATTGGTAATCTCTCCTGCATCTTTCCATTGCGTGGCCTCTCCGATGAATTTCATTTGCGAAAAATCTAGGCCTAGCCAGGTTACAGGCTGGTCGGCATCAAACAGGTTTGGTTTCTTCTGAGCGAACGAAGCAGTTGCCATCAACAGGCAGCATATAAAGAACAATAACTTTTTCATATGTGTGATTTTATGATTCCTGTAAGAATATCTTAAGTTCACAATTGGCTATTTCCTTATTGTTAAGATATACCCTGCCCTGTACAATGTGTACGTTCAATACCTGGTTCAGAAAATTCACTTCCGTTTTGATGGTATCGCCCACCTTTGGTAATTCTATTATGTTCAAATTCTTTAAAGCACCAATAAAGCCAACCGGTGCAGTTTTACCCGCAAGCTGCGCATAATATCCGGTACCTGCAGCCGCAGTTTGCGCCATATTCTCTACCAGCCCCGGTTCAGTAAAATAACCTTCCTTCACAAAAAGATGGCCGTTCCTGATATTAAGTGTGGTAACAGATAATTTTTCGTCGGCAGATACAATATCATCTATCATCACGAACGGAGCCCGCTGAGGAATAAAATTTGTTATATCTACAGTTTTCATTTTTTCCAAAAGTCAAAATAATTAAACCACTGTTCCGGGTATTGTTTGAGCATTTTTTCAAGGAGAGCCACATAATCATCCAGCATTCGTTCCATCCCAGTCGTACCTCTGCCTTCATATACCTTGCCCGGATATGCGTAAAAATGGTAATGAAAATTAGTCTCTTTGAAGGCAAAAACAAAGCAAACAGGCGCTTTTAATTTGGATGCCAGTATAAAGGGGCCTGCGGGGAAGAGTGCGTTCTCTCCGAGGAACTCATGTTCCATTGTCCTATTGCCGGGTCTGAACCTATCTGCATGCAGGCAGATCAACTCATTCCTGTTGAGGGCTGCAGACATCTCATAGATATGCGATTGGTCTTCGCGGATGTAAATAATATTAAAAGAGCGTTTGCTGTCAAATTGCTCCATATATGCCTTCATCTGCTCACCTTCCCCATCGTACATTACGATATTAATAGGCGCCTCTACGCGTTTCAATAAATGCCCAGCCACTTCCCAATTACCAAGGTGCGCACTTACCAACACGCCACCTTTACCATCTTTTACCAATTGCTCGATATGCTCTACACCCTCGTGTGCAAAAGTGAGTGGTGTTTGCATACCAGCCAATACTGCAATCTTATCTATCAGGGTTTGTCCGAAGATGATAATATTACGTTTGATATAGCGGTTGGTTGTGCGCTTATCAAAACCCATGCGCTGCCTGTATAGATATTGCAACGGTGCTGTTGCCGACTTTACAAACAGCCTGTAATAAAGAGTAACAAAATGTAATAAAGCATAAGCCGGTCTCAACCCACCGGCTTTTAATAATGCTACAAATATCCTGTAACCTAATGGTGTACCTTTAGAGCGTCCCTGCCAGGTAGCTGTATCAGGCATTTTTTATTTGCAATCGGTTGGAAACGTAATTGTAGAAATCCTGGATGGTTACCATTTGCTGAAAATCTTCGGGCTTTACTTTGAAGCCGAAGTTTTGTTCTATCACCACTACGAGGTCTATATAGTCGAGACTATCCAGATCAAGGGTTTCTTTAAGATCAGCATCAGGTTTAATAGCAGATGCATCTACTTCAAAGTCTTCGACCATGAAATTATTGATACGATCTATTATCTCTTGTTGTTCCATTTTGATGTCAAAAACGCCGGGGTAAACGTTTTGTGTTTTAGTATAAAAAATGCAGTGCCCTAAGCACCCTGCTTAAAGCACTGCAAATTTAATAAAACCCTTGGGATTAATACATTAACAAAATACAATTCTAAAAATGTACGTCGAGGATACTGTTTAGCGGAATATTGGTACCGCCTTTTATCTGTACAAACCTGTCCGTGACCGACCACACCGTGGTGCTGATACTGCGCGCACCTTCTGTTGTTTCAAATGTAATATGCGTTTTGCTCTTAAATTCATTACCCAGGCGGGTAGCATACTGGAGCTCTCGTAACCAGCGGACGGTATTGTCAACAAATGCGGGTACGATCTTGTACAAAGGAACATCTTCCTTTGCAATTAGGGTTGCCATCATATCACTTAAATCTTTATACTAAATATACGACGTTTAATAATAAAAAACACATATAGATAAGCTAAAAATTAAACTATTTGAAACGCAGTGGTACCGACGCCATAATACTGAAGTTACGGCCCATGTTATAGATGCCCGTACGCCCGGTAGCATAGTTGATGTCTGCATATTTCAGACGGTTCAGGTGGTCCTGGTAGGCTACATCGGTGATATTTTGGGCAGAAATCGACAAGGTACATACCGTTCTCTGGGCTTTGTTTACCAGGTCGAACCCAAGCCCTGCGTTAAACAGGGTATAACCCGGGGTTGCTGTTTCCGTGCCGTAGGCACTGAAAATGTCGTTTTGAGCGAATGCGATATTTGTGCCCAATTTTATATAACCATTCCTGATCCATTTACCCAACGATCGTTTTTCGGCTCTAAGTTCTATCTGCCAGCGGGCAGGCGGCATAGATGGCAGGTTTCTTGTGCTGTCCGTACCATTGAATATCACACCGCGAACATAAGAGAACGTATTAGCAAGATGCAGCCAATCGAGCGGGTGAGGATGCAGATCTATATACAATTCCCCGCCATAAAGCCCGGCATTGCTCTGTGCATAGGCATAAGCACCAAAGCCCTGGTCATTGTGCTCTGCAGGAATGGAATCCGAGCCATCAACGCCCAGCAGTTTTTCCAGGTAAATGTAGTTATTGATATAATTATAGAATATGGAGGCATTCAACTCTATATGGTTGGCGTTCCATGCCATTCCCAGGTCTCCCTGTACGCTATTCTCTGCTTTAAGGCCTGGTGTTCCATATTCATAACGTATAGTACCCTCATGCACGCCATTGGCAGCGAGCTCAGCAGCGTTTGGTGAACGGAAACCCGTAGCTACATTAAACTTGAACGTCACCTGCTTTGATGCAGCATAACTGGTACCAAGACTACCTACGAGGTTCGAAAAATTGCGGGTAAAAGGTGTGAATTGCTCAAAACCTCCCGGCAATAGTTGTTCTGCCTTTTTATCGGTAGAATCGAGATAAAGAGACTTCACAGTAAGCGTACGATAGTTGTAGCGCAAACCACCGGATACCGCCCATTGCTTCCATTCTTTCTTAGCTATAGTATAGATACCTGCATCAAACAGGTTATAGTCAGGTATCAGGAATTCTATGCCTTTATTAGCATTGTTCTGCGCCATACCATTGACACCAGTGGTTACCTGCCAGCCGTTCCATACCGGGTAAAAGTATTTTACATCGTAAGTATAGGTGCGGAGCTGGAAATGCAGACCGGGTTCATCCGGGTTCAAAACATCACCAAATTCCTTGCGCGAATTCTGCTGATAACCCAGGATTACACCTACCCTGCTTCCATTGTTCAGGTAAAAGTTATTGTTCAGGACCAGCTTGTGGTGGTCGATACGTTGCGATGGCAATACCCGTGCATAAGATTTACCATCTTCGTCGGTCACCAGTTGTTCCTCTGCAACACCGCCATTATTTACGGTCTTGATAAATTTACCGGTGGCACTATCCCGCTCTCCTTCGGCAAGGCCCAGTGTTTGTCCGAAGGAAGTGTAGGAGAGACGCGAGTAACCCCATTTTTTATTAATACCGATAGTAGCGCCATAGTTCAGATTGTGGAAACGGGTATCGAATACATAACCGTCATTAGCATTATGGTAATCGTGTGATTGCTTACCTGTTGCATAGGCATTCCAGCTAATACCATTAATATAACCGCCAAGATCGCCATGTAAAGCTCCCAGCCCGCTATTGGTCTGATAATTGGCAATAACGTTACCCTGGATTTTGCCTTGTGGCAAAGGTTCATCAGAAACGATATTAATAACACCTGCCAATGCATCTGAGCCGTAAGCAAGGGATGCGGGGCCCTTCAACACTTCTATGCGTGATACATTGTAATCATCTATCTCTATACCATGCTCATCACCCCATTGCTGGCCTTCCTGGCGAACACCATCGTTTAGGGTAATAACGCGGTTATAACCCAATCCGCGTATCACCGGTTTTGATATAGCAGGGCCGGTACTCACCTGGCTTATGCCCGGTAGTTTGGCAATGGCATCTACCACATTGGTAAAGGCATTTTGCCTTAGTTCCTGCATCCGCACCATTTGGATCGGAGTAACACTTCTCCGAACTTCAGTAGCCATACTGGTCCCCGTTACCACCACTTCATTTTTTTCAATGATGCTTTCTTTAAGCATAAAGTTTTGCTCTATGTCATTACTGATATCTATAGTAATGGTAACGGTTTCGAAGCCGAGCATCTTTACTTGCACTAAGAAACGCCCTTTCGGCAGGGAGGATAAACTATAGTCACCTTTTTCATCGGTAACGGTGCCAAGCTTCAGATCCGGAATAGCCACAGTGGCGCCAATAAGGGGATTTTTATTTTCGTCTGTAACAGTCCCTTTTAAAATATTTTGTGGAGCTGCGAATAGCAGCGATGGCAGCATAAATAGTAGTACTGCAATAAATAATGATCTATAATAACGATCCATGGATCTTTAAGTATTATTCATGAAGAAAACCTGCGCATTGCGCAGCAATAAAATCAACGATAGAATAATCAGATCGCAGGAGGGCCGCGGAGATCTGCGGTATATATAGCAGCCACCGCAGGGCTTGTCACATAAACAGCATTATACTGCGGATAAGATACGGGGTCGTGATAAGTAAATACTGGTTGTGCATCGTCTTTGATGAACAGAGGCAATGCATAACTAAGAAAAGTACAGTGGTGGTGTATGGGATCAAATACCAACCCATCCTTCTCATGTGCCGAGTGGACCGTATCTGTGTGGTGGGTAAAAAGGTGTATAAATTCCTTAGGCGTACTGCCGAAGAACAATACTACTGCCAGCCACAACGAAAGGATGATATGTGATATCCGCTTCAGCACAATACTGCAAATATATAATTATTACTGCTGCATTGCCGCTTTCTCCTTCATGCGGCGTTTATAGCTATACTTACGGAAGTTGACATCAAACCCAAATGTACCGATGATCTCACCGAACCAGAAGTGATGATGTATCCTTCCACCATCAGCAACGGTAAGTACATTCAGGTAATTGGCAAACCCGCCCTTACCGGTGGCCTCGAAGAAGAAGTTACGGAAAGGATATATTCTCAGTCCGCCTTCTATACCTGCTATGTAACCCGCTACATGAAACTTATTATCCAGGTGCTGACCCATAAGGAATATGTCCGACTTAGGAACTACAATGCCTGCACCGGCCTTCCAGATTACGGAGGCACGCATAAAATCGCGTTTCTTGTCGTGCAGCAGCTCTTGCTGGCCTACATAATTAATATGATAGAAATTAGCGCCATTGGTATGTTCCATGTGTACGAAATAAGGATATAGGATAGTATCCTGCCTGTCAAATGTTTCGCCCCCTATTTGCCCTTTGATATGTACTTTCTGATAATCGGTGACTACATACTTAGCATGGTCGAAGTTGATCTCTATTGCATGGGTATGCTTTTTGTTTAAGTAGAATCCTATGCGATAAACATTCTGCGGTATGGTGATATCTATAGGATTGGTACGGAAGCCGGAGAAATCGGGTTGGTCGTGCGCCTTTGCTCCGTAAATGGTGAAGTTGTAATCATTACCATTCACAAAATGCAGATCGCTTTTAGAATAGATATCCCTGTTGTACCCCCATTGAAAATACATACCTGTAAAAACAACATTTCGGATCTTCAGCTTAGCTTGTGCGTCGGTGATCATCAAACAAGCCATCAATAGCAGTAAAAAGGAGCGCATAGAATTTGTTTAGGGATAATGAGTAATTATTCTTCCTTGCCTTTATTCTTGTTGGGTAATTTATAACGGTACTTACCAAAGTTAATATCATAACCAATAGTAAATACGCCTTCTGCATAACCAAAGTTGTGATGAATACAGCCACCGTCAGCAACCGTAAGCACATTCAGGTAATCGGCAAAGCCACCTTTGCCGGTTAATTCCAGGAACAGGTTTCTTGCAGGATAGAACCGAACACCTGCCTCTCCGCTCACTACAAAGCCTGCTACATGGAATACATTATCGAGGTGCTTACCAAACAGGAATATATCGGACTTAGGCACTACAACACCTGCACCAGCTTTCCATACAGCAGTAAGCCTCGGGCTGTATCTTTTCTTGCTTTTCACTATTTCATACTGCCCTACATAGTTTAGGTGAAAGAAGTTGGCACCGTTGGTATGCTCCACATGCAGATATTGCGGATTAAGGAGCGTATCCTTCCAGTTGATCGATTGTCCGCCTATTTGCCCGGTGATATTATACGGCTGATAATCGGTAACAATATACTTGGTATGATCGAAATTGATCTCTATAGCGTGTGTATGCTTCTTGTTAAGATAAAACCCAATGCGATAATTATACTGCGGGATGGAGATATCCAACGGGTTCGTACGCCATCCTGAAAAGTCGGGCTGATCGTTGGACTTTACTTTATGAACCGTGAAATTGTATTGATCGCCGTTTACAAAGTGCAGGTCGCTTTTGGTATACCCAACACGGTTATACCCCCACTGCAGGTACATACCTGTAAGGATGTGTTTCTTGAACAACTGAGCCTGAACGGGGAGAGCTGCAAGGGCTGAACCCAAAAGGGTCAACAATATTTTGCGCATGAAGAAATATTCTTAGACGCCGCAAAATTAGGGGATTCCTGATATAAAAAGCTGGTTTACAATCTTTCTATGATACCGGCAATACCTTGCCCTCCGCCTACGCAGGCAGTAACCATACCGTATTTCTTACCCAGGCGCTCCAGGTCGTGCAGTATCTGAACGGTAAGTTTAGCACCGGTACAGCCTAATGGGTGCCCCAGGGAAATGGCGCCGCCGTTGATATTCACCTTTTCTTCATCAAGGCCCAGTTCACGTATCACAGCGAGCGACTGGGAGGCGAATGCTTCATTTAATTCTACCAGGTCTATATCGCCAACAGACATATTTACCTGTTTCAACGCTTTTGGCACAGCAGCAACAGGGCCTATACCCATAATGCGGGGATCTACACCGGCACTGGCACACGCTATCAAACGGCCCCACGGTTTCAGTCCCAGTTGGTTCATCAGCTTTTCGCTCATTACGATCACAAAAGCAGCACCGTCAGATGTCTGCGAGCTATTGCCTGCGGTAACGGAGCCTCCTGCTGCAAACACCGCGGGAAGCTTAGCTAATACCTCCATAGAAGTATCCGCACGAGGCCCTTCGTCGGTATCAAAAACTACTTCGCGTTCCGCACGTTTGCTTTTAGCATCGAGGTACACCTCTTTTATGGTAACCGGCAATATGCCTTTTTTGAAATATCCTTTTTCAATCGCATTCAAAGCACGCTGATGAGAACGCAGGGAAAAAGCATCCTGGTCTTCACGCGATACTTTAAAATCCTTTGCTACCTGCTCAGCAGTAAGGCCCATGCTCAGGTAGTAATCGCCATTATCTTTTACCAACTCGTAGTTCGGCATGGTGCGCCATCCGGCAGTAGGTACCAGGCTCATGCTCTCTGTACCACCTGCTACAATACAATCAGCAAGGCCCATACGTATTTTGGCAGTTGCAGTTGCAATAGCGTCGAGGCCCGATGCGCAATAGCGGTTGAGTGTAACACCTGCTACACCCTCGCCTAACGCACGGTTGGCAATGATACGGCCCACCTGCAGCCCCTGCTCTGCTTCGGGCACGGCATTCCCTACGATCACATCATCTATCAGCTTCACATCCAACTGCGGCACACTGGCCACCACTCCCCTGATCACATCTACGGCAAGATCGTCAGGACGATAAAAACGTAATGCGCCTCTTTTTGCCTTTCCTACTGCTGAACGGTAACCTGCTATGATATATGCTTCCTGCATGAGTATGATTTAAACGACCAACTAAAGTTAATCAATCCGCATTAAAAATAACCGTCAACAAATTGTGAAATAGCATAAATAGCCGTTATGGCGGCATTAGTTTTATGATATCAATAGAACACGGTATCATTTGTAAATTTGCGATATGAGTAAGAAGACAGTAATATTAGGCGCATCAGAAAACCCATCCCGATATAGCTACCTGGCTTTAAACCGCCTGAGAAGCAAAGGACATCCCGTAATTGCCATTGGGAACCGGGCAGGACAAGTTGGCGATACGCCTATTATTACCGAACACCCAGAAATGGATGATGTTGATACGGTTACCCTTTACCTGAACCCTACCAATCAGAAACCATATTACGATTATATCCTTTCTTTAAAACCAAAGCGTGTAATCTTTAACCCCGGCACAGAAAACCCGGAGCTGGAACGCATGGTAGAGGGACAAGGTGGCGATGCAATGGAAGCATGTACACTTGTGTTGCTGAGTACGGGACAGTACTAATACACACCCCTACACATTAAATATTTACTTTTTTGTGGAAATTCTCTGACGGGTGCATCTTACCTTAGTAGAACTATTTACTATGAGTAAGCCGATACAGATATCCATCCCCCATCCTTGCCACGAGGATTGGAACAAGATGACACCAATCGAGCGGGGCAGGTTCTGTAACAACTGTCAAAAGGCGGTTATAGACTTCAGAGCTTACAGCGATACACAGTTATACAATTATTTGCAGCAACACAAAGGAGTCTCTATATGCGGCAGGGTATATTCCTCGCAACTTAATAGGAGCATTCACATTCCACATCAGCCGCATAGCCGACTGTACTTATACTTTCTGGGACTTAGCCTGATACTAGTATTCTCCTCAATACCAAACAATCAAATCTTTGCGCAAAAGCCCGTTTCTGTTCTGACAAAAAAACTGGATCAACAGACCCAAAACAAAGAATCTAAATCCCACCTTGTTGTTACGATAAAAGATGAAACCTTTCGACCTGTACCTAATGCTATATACACGGTTACCCGATATAAACAAATAACTACTTCCGGACGAACAGATAGTACCGGGATGTTCGAAATTACGGACCCTTCTCCGGGAGTTTATTTAGTTAACATTCAAGCCTGGGGGCTCGAGTTTTCAAGAAGCTTACATTACACTGCAGCATATAACAATCATTTTGATATCATACTTGATGATTTGTTTGGGGAAGATTTAGGTAGGATCGTAATAATGCCCGATGCAAGCACAACAAACACCTTTATCACAAAGCCTCAAAAATAACTATTCCTATGCTCAAGAACCCATCGATACAGATATCCATCCCCAATCCCTGCCACGAGGATTGGAATAAGATGACACCGGTGGAACAAGGCAGGTTTTGCAGCCATTGCCAAAAGGTAGTGACCGATTTTACCAACTACACCGATGCACAGCTATATAGCTTCTTCAGCAAGCGGACAGAAGAGATATGCGGTAGATTTTACAATCATCAACTCAACAGGAAAATACACATACCCCCACAGCCGCATAGCAGGCTGTACCGATACTTTATTGGATTGGGGCTTACACTGCTATTTACACATATCCCTGAAACACACTCACGGGCGCAAACTCCTTATACCTACTCCAACCCATACGATACTGACAATACTACAGATGATAGCACAGATAATAAAGCTTTTATTAAGGGAAAGGTAATTGACGAGCACAAGGAACCAATGATTGGCGCTGTGGTACAGGCTAGTATTGACAACAAACCTGTTGGTGGATGTATTACTGACGAGCGGGGCAATTATTCTATACCTGTCATAACCAGTACACCTGTACGTTGCAAGGTTGTGTTTAAATACTCATCTTACGTCCCCAAGACGGTAGAAGATATCCTTGTTAGCCCCGGACAAACCGTGACAGTAAATGCACGAATGAAACTAGACACCACCGGCTTAAATGACGTTGCGGTATTTAGCGGAGGTAAAGTTCCACTTCTGCCGGACACTACAAGACTCAACATTCCCCGTGATGACACAGCCCACGTGCCATTAATAGACCCTTTTGAACCCAATAAGACAATTATCGACAGCAAGGAAATAGAACATAGAACGCATTAAGTGCAGAACGCAATGAAGATATCTAAAGCCATACAAATATCCATTCCCAATCCCTGTCATGAGGACTGGAACAAGATGACACCGGCAGAGCAAGGCAGGTTTTGCAGCCAGTGCCAAAAAGTAGTAACTGATTTTACCAACTATACCGATGCACAGCTCTACCAATTCTTTAGCGACCGTAACAAGCAAGTTTGTGGCAGGTTTTATAATCACCAACTTAACACGTCCATATCAATACCACCACAACCACATAGCAGGCTGTATAGATACTTTATTGGTTTGGGGCTTACTTTAATATTTACGCAATTGCCAGAGACAGGGTTAAGGGCACAAACACCGTATGCACAAGTAGCCCTCCAAAGTGATAAAAAAAACAAGGACGAAAATGATACTGCCATAATTATTAATGGAAAAGTAATTGACGAACTGAAAGAACCAATGTTTGGAGCAATTGTAGCCGCGTATTGCAATGGTACAATGGTGGCAGGTGCTGTAACCGATTACGATGGCAATTATAAGTTATACATCTATAACAGCTCACCGAAAAAATATGATGTTGTGCTAAAGCATACAGGTTATAAATCTAAAAATGTGCAAGATTTGAGTTTAAGCCCAGGTACTGCAATTGTTATTGATGTCCAGATGCAAACAGATACTTTTATAAACAAAAATGTCATCATTACCACCGGCCTACCAATAATAATAATGCCCGTAGAACCTAAAAGTTCTATTATCATGCGTGATAGCAAAAATCAGCCACCACTGGTCGATCCTTTTGAGCCTAACAAGAAAGCAATAACTGATAAAGAGATAGAACACAACGCACATTAATTGGCCAAGTCATGAAGAAATCAAAACCGACTGAGTTGATGTTTACTTTTTTTCTACTTAACCTGGCATTATTATTCTTCGTAAGTAGTACCATACCTGCTTTTGCCCGAAAAAAGAACAACAAAAGCACGCGCATTGTTAGTATATCTATAGCCTTCGGAGACAATACTCCTGCATCTGACCTGAAGCTTATAATAACAAAGGATAATAAACTTTTTGCCTCCGGCAGAACCAACGGAAATGGAATATTTAACTTGCATGACCCGTCAAGTGGCACTTACCTGATTGAGCAAAAAGACCCTGATTTTGTTGGTTACTTTGATCCATTCTTTAGGTTGGTGGTAACCGACACAACGAAAAACGCAATATTCTACCTACAGCCGTTATTTGAATTACCGGCGCATTTGGTGAAACCAAATTGTATAGACAGCGATTTGATATTTAAAAAAAGAAAGATCCCGGCTTATCCAATAGCAGAAAAACACTAATAGCTATGCCCCATCCAGAGTGCGCCGCCAATACTATCGCGGGATGCGCCTGTGGTGTTAGCCTCTACATTGGTTTCTTCGCGCCAGCGTAGTGTACCTATTAATGCCATTACCAATGCTTCCTTGAATTTAATGGTTGTTTCATCAGGCAACTGCACCACTACATTGTAAGGTTCTAATGCCGTCTGTATCTTATGTACCAGGTAAGTATTAAATGCTCCTCCACCTGTGATAAGCATCGTAGCTGTTTCTTTACCTGCCGGGTATTGCTTCACAGCTGCAGCTACCTGGTCTGCAATATGCTGCGCATAGGTATGCAACATATCATTCACGCTATGCGGACTTTCCAGCAGCGACGGAAATGCAAGTTGCATAGCAGCTTCGTTGCTCAAAGATTTGGGTGCCTGTTGCTGATAGTATGATTGCCCGTTCAGGTCTGATAATACATCGAGCAATATATTTCCCTGTGATGCCAGCTCACCATTTTCATCCATTTCTTTATCTGCCTTAGCAGCCAATGCATTCAGCGCCTGGTTGGCAGGGCATACATCAAACGCTATCATATTGCCATTATGCGGTACGGTGATGTTGGCAATGCCGCCAATATTCAGTTTATAATCGTATTGGCTAAAAAGTAGCTTGTCGCCAATAGGTACTATAGGCGCTCCCTGCCCGCCCAGCGCCACATCTACAGAGCGTAGATCTGTGATGACGGGCAAAGAAGTAACGGCAGCTATGGTAGCACCATCTCCTATTTGGGTAGATGTATGGTTTGCAGGATCGTGAAACACAGTATGCCCGTGCGATGCTATAAAATGCACTTTATGATCCAGGCTGTGGGTGGTGATAAATTCATTGATGGCTTCCCCAATGTACCTTCCATAAGCAGTATTCAGCTTCAGGTATTCAGGCACGGATACCTGCGATGCGTGCTTCAGTTGCTGATGCCAGTCTGCAGGGTAAGGTATACAAGCTGCATTCAGTATTTGGTAAGTCCAGTTGCCCCTTATCTCATCCAGTTGTACAAAAGCTATATCCAGTCCATCCAGCGAACTGCCGGACATAATACCGATCACGTTATAAACCATGCGGCAAAAGTAGCACTTTTGAGTTGTGAGTGGAGAGTCGTAAGTTATGAGTGTTAAGAGTAATTAATTATACCTAACCAACCCGACTCAAGACTTACGACTCATGCCTCAAGACTTATAACTATATTTAACACATGTACAAAATGCCTCATTTTACAGAGCAGGATCATGCAGCAGTGGTTGCATTCATGCACGCACATCCTTTTGTTACCCTTGTTGCAACTGCTAATGATATACCGGTCGCTACACAGATACCGGTACTGATAAACGAAGCAGATGGACGCATTGTATTGCGCGGACATATCATGCGAAAGACAGACCATCACCTTGCCATAGAGCAAAACCCGAATGCATTGATACTATTTACAGGGCCACATTGCTATGTAAGCGCCAGCTGGTACACAGAACGCGGTCATGGCAGCACATGGAACTACATGACCGTGCATGCAAAGGGGCAGGTAAGATTAATGGATGATACTTTTACATTACAACTACTTACCGATCTCACCCATAAATACGAAGACACACAAGCTAACCCTGAGTTGCTGGAACACATGAGTATGGAACATTATGTGCAGCCATTGTTAAAGGCAATTGTCGGCTTTGAGATGGAAGTAACATCACTCTACCCCATCTTTAAACTTAGCCAAAACAGGGACGCAGAAAGCCATGCCAATATTATCACCCAACTACGTGATCGTGGAGATTGTGGCAGCATAGAAATAGCGAAGGAAATGGAGAAACGAAAGGTTAGATAATTGTTTTGCCCACGGTTGCCCACGCTGCCCATACCGTGGGCGTGGGCAAGACCACTGATATCTCAATACAAAAAAGTGTTCGCAATGTTCGGGATGTTCGACATGTTCGTACTTGTTCGCGAACGAACAGAACAATAAGACTATGGGAAAACCTATAGTCATGCTGAACTTGATTCAGCATCTACTATTACCCGTTAGGGTAAATACGTTACAATACTTAATTCAACCCACATCCATGTTAATAGTGTATTATATGCATTGTTTAATACTTGACTGCGTCAATCGTAGATTGCGGGTCAGGCCCGCAATGACGAGAAAACTTATTGTCATGCTGAACTTGATTCAGTATCTACGATTACCAGTTACGGTAAATACGTTATAATACTTAATTCATTTACTTATGTAATTCTTAATAAGTACGGTCAATATGCAGGTGTGAGTTCATATTCGAGTTCTGTTCGTTCGCGAACAAGTACGAACATGTCGAACATGCGAACAGGGTCCTGCCCATTTTGCCCACGCCCACGGTATGGGCAACGTGGGCACATGGGCAAGCGTGGGCAAAAAATAAAGGCTGCCCAAACGGACAGCCCTGTTGTGTGTTTTTGTAATCAGTTATAATTAAGCAGTAGCTAATTTCTTGCTCATTGCTTCTGCCATTGTTTTACCAATATCTGCAGGGCTAGCTACTACGCTAATGCCGCATTCGCCCATGATCTTCATTTTTGCAGCTGCAGTATCATCAGCACCGCCAATGATAGCACCTGCGTGGCCCATACGGCGTCCCGGAGGTGCAGTTTGTCCTGCGATGAAACCTACAACCGGTTTACGCATGTTGTTCTTCAGCCAGTTAGCAGCTTCTGCTTCCATGTTACCACCGATCTCACCGATCATGATGATACCATCAGTTTCAGGGTCGTTCATCAGCAATTCTACCGCTTCTTTGGTAGTAGTACCGATGATCGGGTCGCCACCGATACCGATAGCTGTAGAGATACCCAATCCTGCTTTTACCACCTGATCTGCAGCCTCATAAGTAAGCGTACCTGATTTTGATACGATACCAATGCGGCCCGGCTTGAAGATAAAGCCCGGCATGATACCTACCTTAGCCTCACCGGCAGTGATGACACCAGGGCAGTTAGGGCCTATCAGGCGGCAATCCTTACCACGTAAGAAGTCGCGAGCCTTGACCATATCCTGCACAGGAATACCTTCTGTGATGCAGATGATCACTTTAACGCCTGCGTCCGCAGCTTCCATAATAGCATCTGCAGCAAATGCTGGTGGTACGAAGATGATAGACACGTCAGCACCTGTTTTATCAACCGCATCCTTTACAGTGTTGAATACAGGACGATCGAGGTGCGTAGAACCACCTTTACCCGGTGTGATACCGCCAACTACGTTGGTACCGTATTCTATCATCTGTGTAGCGTGGAAAGTTCCTTCAGTACCGGTAAAACCCTGTACTATGATCTTAGAATTCTTATTAACTAAAACAGCCATCAGCTATAATATTTTATTTGAAAAGACGGGCAAAAATAAACTTTAATTGCTAAAAAGGGTAATTAAGTTGCTAAGGTTACCTGCTGTGGCCATCACATATATGAAATTATCATGACAATATTTTTTATGGTAGTTACCAACCTTTTGTTTCAACACCCAGTCTATTAATGCATAACAAGAGAAATTATCGCTTATAGATATAGAAAGTACTAAAGTTTGTAATGGGTAATCAATTCTAGATTTCGAAGTCCGGTGTCCACCGGGCTTCTTTATTTATTGACACTTCAAACATCAAATAACAATAATATATCTATTATTTAGCCTTTCCTTCTGCCTCCATACGGCTCATTTCCTTAGCCTTGGCCAGGAACTCAGATGCGAAAATGAAAGAGTTGAGCTTCTCATCTTCACTAAAGATGATGTCTTTACTGCTACCCTGCCATTGCTTATTGCCCTGGTACATATACACGATATTATCCCCGCTTTCCATTACGGTATTCATATCGTGTGTATTCACTATGGTGGTAATATTATATTCCGTAGTGATCTCCTTAATCAGTTTATCAATTACCAGCGATGTTTGCGGATCGAGGCCGGAGTTAGGTTCATCGCAAAACAGGTATTTGGGGTTCAGCACTATAGCTCTTGCCAATGCCACACGTTTTTTCATACCCCCACTCAGTTCCGCAGGAAATTTCTTGTTTACCCCCTCCAGGTTTACACGCGCCAGTACCTCATCCACCCGCTTACGTTTCTCCTCCGAGGTGTTTTTGGTGAACATATCAAGCGGAAAGCGGATGTTATGGGCTACATCCATACTATCAAACAAAGCACTACCCTGGAAGAGCATACCTATCTGCATACGCAGCTCTTTTAGCTCTTTGTCGTCCATCTTACCTAATTCCTTGCCTTCATAAAGTACAGTACCCGAATCTGGCTTTATCAGCCCTATCATGCATTTCATAAGAACAGTTTTGCCGCTGCCACTGGACCCGATGATCAAGTTGGTCTTACCCGTCTGCATTACCGCCGAAACGTCCTGTAGCACTACTTTATCGCCAAAACTCTTTTTAATGTTCTTCACCTCGATCATATGCCAAATGTAGTAAAAAGCCTATAACGCATTTACAAATCCTACTGAGTAAAAAATAAACGCTGCATTTTTTCGCAGCGTCTGTTATACCTTTCTACTTCAGCGCCTCATGGGCATCCCTGTATTTCTTTATCAGGTCGTGCGATAGCTTCAGCGATCTCTGCTGGTCTTCTATGAGCGTGGCGGCTTCAGCGGTCAATTCTTCCCTACGGCTAAGACTTTCTTCATAAACACGCTGTGCGGCATCTTCGCCATATTCACAGTTTTCCAGTATGGCACGCCTGTCTGCTCCGGTAAAGGTAGCCTTCAGATCCATCCATACACGGTATATTTTACCTGCAAGTGTATTATCCTTAGGAACAGTACCGCCATAACGTGTAACCAGATCAGCTAGTTCGCTTCTATACTTTTCGCTCTCTCCAATCATATTGTTGAAGGTGGCCTTCAGGTCGATGTCCAGGTCTTTTGTTTCATTGATGGCACGCTGATAACCTGCTATACGATCGTTGTTGATGCGTATCAGGTCATTCAGGATATTTACTGACAATTCATTGGGTTCCATAACAGTTAGTTTTACTAATAGATGTAATAAAACTATGCCTGCAACTGTTAAGGGAGTTTTATCAATTCGTTTCTATGATCTTGCGATAAGTAGGATCTGGATGCACCTTGAAACCGTTCTTAATATATACAGGCTCACCCTCTTTGGTAGCATGTAGTTCGAAGGAATTGAGCCCTATTTCTTTACCCGTCGTTACCAAATGATTGAGTATAGTACTGCAAATACCCATTTTACGATAGGCAGGTAGCGTGTACATACTCATGATGTACCCCACTCTTCCGCTTGGGTTTTTAAAGTTTCCCGGGTGTTGCCTCACTGTTAATCCACCGGCAGCTACTACGGTTTCTCCATCCTTTGCCAGCCAGCATATGTACAGTTGCGATGGTAATGCATCACGCAAAAAAGCTTCTGTATTTATACGGAACGCAGCGATCGCTTCATCAGATTCTCTGCCAAAGAGATCGGTCAGAAAAGCTATCCGCATATCAATAACATCCTTGATATCTTCAATACCGGCTCGTATATATTCTATGTTCGGTAAGAGTTGCATCAGGTTATCATATTGCCTTCAAACGCCAGGTAGCCTGCATCTTTGGTAAGGGCCTGCTTTCGTAATCGGGAGGTAAAAGAGGCATAATATGTTTTACGGCGCTCATTTGCGTATAGTCTATCACTGCTTCTTTATCCAGCTCAAAACCTTGCTCTCTAAAAAATACTTCCGCCTGCTCATAGCTTTCAAACTTATTTTCTTCAATATTATGCGCTGCAAAAAACTGCTCTTCCCTTGCAGATGAGGTAACTGCTCTACGCTGTTCATCCAGCCCTTTCACATATACATCTGCCGTTATCCAGTACCCTCCGTGCTCTTTCAGCAACTTATGAACATTCGCGCACAATTTTTTCTTCTCTTCGGTATCCAGGTACATCATCAGCCCCTCGTTTACCACCGTTACCGGGCCTTCTGCAAACCTGCTTGTCACTTCTTCAAATTCTTTTTTATCCACTGCATTCATGGGCAAGGTTTCCAATATTCCTTTTTGTGCCGCAGGGTCGGGTAACATATCTGCAATGAAAGCGGCTTTTGTTTCGATGACACCGGGCAGGTCTGTATCTATGTAATGTACGGGATGATGCAACACCATATCCAGGCCTCTAAAGGAAAAGCCAGAGGATATCTCCAATACACTTTTGGTATCAATATCCTGCATCAGCATATCTATACTTTTATAACGCCCCTCAAAATGCAATACCCTTACCCAGTAGCCTAATGCATTGCTGTTATCTTCAATACCGGCAGTACCTTCTTTAGGTAACATGGCAGCAGCCTCTTCAGCAAACGGAATATCAGTATGTGCTTTCATGATGAGCAAAGACCTTGCGGAAGGACTAATGCTGTCGTAGTTCTTATTCATAGCATAATGTTGCAGCAAATTTATGGTTATAATGCTATCAAACTAATTATTCATGCAGACCTATGATACCTTTTATCAGGCTTTTCCACTGAACATCTGAAAACCCCAGCCTCGCGGTGGTGGCTACAACTGTATTACGTACCTGGTCTATCAATACATCTGCTTCCTTATTGGCCACTTCATTGCGGCCGGCATACTTTATGGAGATCACATTGCCAACACGTTTCAGTATAAATGTACTGGTAGCCTTGTCGCTAAAAAAATGCATAATGGTTGCACCTGCTTTATCCGGTGCCGCCGACGGGCGTACCCTTATCGCCGCATATTCCTCATCATCATTTAATTTCCCGGAGATGACATGCTCTATTTGCACCCAATCGTTACCTCCTGATGCAGTGGGGCCCGGCCCCGGAACATCTATCTTAACATACTGGCCTGCAGTAGCTTTTATATGCAATTCCTTGCCGTAGTTGTCAGTGATCTTAAAAATGGCACTGGATGCTCCACCTATCTTATGCCAGTTATTAACGTCCATCAGGCGGTCTTTGCATCTTTGAAAGTACCGTGCTGCTTCCTCTGCAGACGGGCAGGTATATTCATATTCAAAATCCTTCTGGCCGCCCTCCGCCTGGGCAGGTATTAATGCTTCCGGGTTTCTCATGCTGATAAAAACTATAAGATTATGCCATTAAGGTCTGCCAATTAATTCTGCTTATGTATCTTACAATCCGCTTAATTTTTTATGAAAACTATACTCACGCTGCTTTTAACGTTATGTTCCACGTTATCTTATAGTCAAACCCAATACGAAATGAATATGGAAGCATATCATTCATTTCAACAGGCTGACAGCGAACTAAATTCCGTCTATAAAAAGATCTTGCGAATATATAGTCGCGACACCATATTCATAAGCAATCTAAAAAAGTCGCAGAGAATATGGATACAGTTTAGAGATGCAGAGATGGAAGTAAAGTATCCTAACTATGGATATGATTTCCCATATGGCACTGTACATCCTATGTGCTGGAGCTATTATAAAGAACAACTAACCAGGATTAGGATAGATTTCTTAAAAGACTGGATCAAAGGTGATGACGACGGCGATGTTTGCAGAGGTTCTATGCTAACCCCTTATGAAATTAAACACCCGGATGAGGCTTTCGAGTACTTGGAATATGTTCACCCAAAAGAAAAAAAGAGCAGCAAGTAATATTGCTGCTCTTTTGCTTTTGACTTTTTACTTTTGAATTATCTTACCATCCCAGCAGGTACGCAAATATCAACGGCGCCACAATTGTAGCATCGCTTTCCACAATGTACTTTGGTGTATTGATATCGAGCTTACCCCAGGTAATTTTTTCGTTAGGTACGGCACCACTGTAAGAGCCATAAGATGTAGTGCTATCGCTTATCTGGCAGAAATAACTCCAGAAAGGTACATCATGCCATTCCAGGTCCTGGTACATCATTGGCACTACGCATATCGGGAAGTCGCCCGCTATACCACCACCTATCTGGAAGAAACCTACACCTTTACCGGCTGAATTGTTACGATACCAATCGGCCAGCCATACCATGTATTCTATACCACTCTTCATGGTGCTTGCTTTCAGTTCCCCCTTAATGCAGTAAGAAGCGAAGATGTTACCCATCGTACTATCTTCCCAGCCCGGCACTACTATTGGCAGGTTTTTCTCTGCCGCGGCGATCATCCAGCTATGTTTAGGATCGATCTCATAATCAGGCTTCATTACTTCGCTTAGCAACAGTTTGTACATATACTCATGCGGGAAATAACGCTCACCTTTATCCTCTGCATCTTTCCATATTTTATGAATATGGCGTTGTATGCGGCGGAATGCTTCTTCTTCAGGAATACAAGTATCTGTAACGCGGTTAAAGCCACCTTCCAGCAGTTCCCATTCGTCCTGCGGGCTCAGATCGCGATAGTTAGGTACGCGTTTGTAGTGTGTATGTGCTACCAGGTTCATGATGTCTTCTTCCAGGTTGGCACCGGTACAGCTAATGATCGCAATTTTATCCTGGCGGATCATCTCTGCCAGTGAAATGCCCAATTCGGCAGTACTCATAGCACCTGCAAGTGATACCAGCATTTTACCCCCTTCCAGCAAATGGGTTTCATAACCTTTTGCTGCATCTACCAGCGCCGCAGCGTTGAAGTGGCGGTAATGATGTTGTATAAACTGTGATATTGGCCCTTTGTTCATGTTTTTATTTTTGAGACTCTATTTAGAAACCTGATTTTAAAATGAAAGAGCAAACAGTATTGCTGAATGCTCTTTGTATAATATTAATTTTGGCCGACAGCCTGCTTCCTAATTAAGCAACTGTCTGGTTTTTAGCGATGAATTTCTGAATCCATTCTGTGGTCATAGACTTAGGACGCTCAATTGGGAATCCTAATGCCCTGTCCCAGCAGAGGCTTGCCAGTACACCCAGTGCACGGCTTACACCAAACAGTACGGTATAGAAATCTTCTTCTACCAGGCCGTAGTGTTTCAGCAATGCGCCTGAGTGCGCATCTACGTTAGGCCAAGGATTTTTGATCTTACCGGTGCTTTCCAGTATAGCAGGCGCTACTTCATACACATTCCATACTGTTTTTACAGTAGGGTCGTCAGGACAATGCGTTTTCGCAAATTCCATCTGTGCAGTGAAGCGGGGGTCTGTCTTACGCAATACAGCGTGGCCATAACCCGGCACTACTTTACCTGCTGCCAGTGTATCTTTTATGTATTGTGCAATTTGTTCTTTTGTTGGTTCCAGTGTACCCAGGTTTTCCTGCAGTTCTTCTATCCAGCGGATCACTTCCTGGTTGGCCAGTCCGTGCAGCGGACCTGCGAGGCCGGTCATACCTGCTGTGAAGGCAAGGTAAGGATCGCTCAGTGCAGAACCTACCAGGTGCGTTGCGTGTGCAGATACATTACCACCTTCGTGGTCTGCATGGATGGTCAGATAGAGACGTATCAGCGCCCAGAAGCCTTTATCTTCAAAGCCCAGCATGTGCGCAAAGTTTGCACCCCAGTCCAGCATACCATCCGGCTGAATATGTTCGCCATTCTTGTATTTACGACGATAAATATAAGCAGCAATGCGTGGCAGGCGGGCGATGAGGGTCATCGTGTCTTCGTACACATAATCCCAATGCTCTTTTTTGCTGATACCCTCAGTATATGCTTTTGCAAATTTTGATTCTGTCTGCAATGCCAGTACTGCAACGCAGAACTGTGTCATTGGGTGTGTAGATACCGGCAGCGCTTCGATGGTATCAAACACATGGTTTGGTACGTGCGAGCGGCGTGCCCATGTAGCAGAGATATGTTCAGCATCTTCCTGTGAAGGGACTGTGCCGGTAAGCATCAGGTAGAAAAGGCCTTCAGGCAGTGGTTCTGTACCACCCGGTGCTTTGGGCAGTTTCTCCCTCAGTTCCGGTATCGAGTAACCGCGGAAACGGATACCTTCATTACTGTCTAACAGGGAGGTTTCGGTGATCAGGCCCGGTATACCGCGCATACCCTGGTATGCTTGTGCAATAGTTACCTTGTCCAATACCATTTCGCCATGTTCAGCGATCAGGTTTTTGATCTCTTTTTGTTGCTCTTCGGCAACTGCCTTAAACTTATCTTTTACGTAGCCCATGATAATTACAGTGCATTAAGTGGTGAACACCCAATTTTTTTACGGGCATAAAGGTAAGAAATGTGCAACTTATACCGTGTGAAAATATTATTAGCTTCTAAGGCAGGCAGGGCTTACTTATTAATAAAATAGATAATCTATTTATTGCTGTTACCAATCAATTGTTTTCTAATCCCCTGCAGCAGATCATAGTGTTCAGCCAGCCAGTAACGTGCTTCATTGATGCAATGCAATTCTATATCATCAAGTGTAGCATCGGACCAATCATAGCTAAATGGCTCTCCTCTATCCAGCTCCTCCCAGGCAGACTGTATGTACATAAGGTCTCCAATCGACTCATAACCATGCATTTTCTTTAGTCTGAAGAGGCCACTTTTTACATTAAAACCATTAGCAATTTGCTTCACATAAAAGCAGTTATAACAAAGTTCTGCGTCATCATAAGTCAATATCGGATAACCTAATTCTTTTAGTGCATCTTCAAAATAAGGCTGCAAATAATAATAGGATCTGGGCTTCGATATTCCTGCAACTATTGTAAGGTTAGGCGTATCATAGCCTAGAAGCATCATTTCATAGGCCCAGGTTGACACTTCTTCTAAAGCAAATCCGTACTTCGCTCCCAGCACCTTCCATGTTAGCGGGCTAAAGCCAATATCTTCCCATTCTGCAGGGTCATAAGGAACCGGCTCAATTTCTTGCTTGTAAGAATACGACGGAATAAACTCTGGCCTCGGAGTAAATTGTTCAACAGGCTTATCACCGCCAAACAGTTTTCGCAGGTAATTCTTCAGGGCATTTATCATAGTAGCGGGTAATTAAGGCAACGAAATTACATCATCTCCTTTACCAGCCCACCCAGCTTCTTAAGTGCCCTATCTACCTGCGGCGTCCATTGCATACCATAGCTGAGGCGCATACAATTACGATACCTGTCTTGCAGGGTAAACATACTACCAGGTGCTATGCTTATCTTATGCAGCATTGCCTCCTGGTATAGGTGATAAGCATCTATCTTTTTATCCATCTCCATCCAAAGTATAAAACCACCTTTAGGATTGCTCATCTTCACACCTTCAGGGAAATACTCCCCTATAGCACGAATAAACTGCAGGCTATTGGAATGCAGCGTCTGGCGCATCTTACGCAAATGGTGTTCGTACCTGCCGGTGGATAGGAAATTAGCAATAGCTGCTTGTTGCGTGGTAGCGGAGGTGATGCTGTGATACAGCTTCAGGCGTTTTATCTTCTCTAAATATTTGCCGGGCGCTACCCAGCCCACTCTATACCCGGGCGCCAATGTTTTAGATATAGAACTACACCAGAGCACATTACCTTCTTCATCAAAGCTCTTGCAGGGTTTAGGCCTTTGCTTACCAAAAAACACATCACCATACAAATCATCCTCAATTAACGGTATCCCGTGTTTTGACAACAACTTCACCATTGCTTCTTTTTGCTCATCAGGCATACAGTAGCCAAGTGGGTTACTAAAGTTGCTAACGAAGAATACCGCTTTAATATTATGCTTCTGTAATGCCTTCTTCACATCATCCGGATCCACACCTGTTTCAGGATCTGTCGGTAGTTCTATCACCTTTAGCCCTATGCTCTGCGCAAACCGCAGCATACCAAAATATACGGGGCTTTCTACGGCTATAGTGTCTCCCGGCTTTGTAATAGCCATCAGGCAATAAGATATCGCATTCATACAACCTGCCGTTGTAACCAGGTCATCAGCGGTAAGGTCACCATTCCATTGTCTTGTCCAGCGTGCTACCTGTGTACGTAATACAGTATTCCCCTGCACATGTTCATAGGCTGTGCCACCGCCGGGCAGGTCTTTCATGGCTTGCACCATCGACTTGTTCAGCTTGGCAAGTGGCAGTATCTCGGGGGCAGGCACACTCAATGAAAAACGTACAATACCCGGCATCACAAAATCGTCATACACTTCTGATATAATGGCTTCCACATTTTTGTTCTTTGCCGTTAGCGGTGGATTACTTTTTTCCAATCTATCGGGGAAACGCGATGGATTGAACCGCACATAATAACCGCTTTGCGGCCGGGATTCTATCAAGCCTTTTCCTTCCAAATGATAGTATGCCTGCAAAGTGGTGCTGATGCTTACACCATGCTGCTTACTTAGTACTCTAACAGAGGGAAGTTTATCGCCGATGGTCAGCACATTGTCCATTATTTGCTGCTCAATATTTCCGGCAACATGCAGGTACATATGTTCTTCTCGTCCTTTTACGTTCTTTTTCATGAAAGCATTTGTTAAAACTGTTCTGCAACAACTGTTATGGTCGAAATTACAAAAATTGTATCTGTTTTGTTCCGGTGAATCTCCTGAATTTTGTTACATCCATTAGGTACTAAGTTTTTATGAGAGGCAATACAAAGGCATATTTAGCACTGGTTTTTATTTGCATAGTCTGGGGCACTACGTATTTATCATTACGTGTTGCGGTGCAGCACTACCCTTCTATATTATTTGCTGCCATCAGGCAAACTGTTTCGGCTGTTATCATTATGCTCATCGGCTACCTGGTGAACCGTAAAACAGATTTATCTATTGCCAACCTGAAACACCAGGCCATTGTTGGCTTCTGCCTGATAACAGTTGGTAACGGATTGGTGTCATGGGGCGAGCGTGTGATACCCAGTGGTGTGGCTGCGCTTATCTGCTCTATGATGCCTATGTGTGCGGTCATCATCAACCTCGCATCTTCAAAACGGGAAAAGGTAAATCCACAGATCATCATAGGTATGTTGATCGGCTTCTGCGGTGTAGGCCTTATATTTAAAGACAATCTTGCAGATCTTGGCAATAGTGCTTACCTAACGGGCATCCTTAGCATATTTGCCGCCACCAGTACCTGGGCTTTTGGCAGTGTGTATAACAAGAAAGGTAAATCGACCATTAACCCAATCTTCAACGCTGGCCTGCAACTGGCATTTGGTGGCACATTCCTTTACATTTTAAGTCCGTTCATCGACGATTACAGTTCTATGGACTTCTTTAATCCCGATGTGATCTGGCCAATGCTGTACCTGGTTACATTCGGATCTGTAATGGCCTATACCGCATATATGTACACACTGAAAGAACTACCGGTAGGCATTGTATCGCTGTATGCTTATGTAAACCCTTTGGTAGCAGTAGTATTAGGATACCTGGTATTGAATGAACAATTGACATGGCTGACAGCAGCGGCTTTTATAACTATAGCCCTTGGCGTATATATAGTAAATGCGGGCTACCGCAAACAACATAAGACAACACAACGGGAACTGGCTGCATTGCAAACAGTACCTGAGGCAGAATAACCATAAAATTTAAATTCATGGAGTACTCAATCTCTATTTCCGTACAAACGGAAAGGCAAGTAAAGGACACAAAATCTATTCCATTTGGCATGCAGCCAACAGAACACATGTTCATAGCGGCGTACAGGGACGGACAATGGCAGGATAGCCGCATTATGCCGTTTACCAACCTGTCAATGAGCCCTTTGGCCCTGTGCCTGCATTACGGACAGACTGTGTTTGAAGGTATGAAGGCATTTATGATGGAAGATGGCAGTGTCAATATCTTCCGCCCCGATAAACACTACGACCGTTTTACAAAATCGCTGGATAGGATGTGTATGCCCCAGGTCCCTAAAGATCTGTTTATGGAAGCATTGCATCAGCTGGTCCAGCTGGATGCAAGCTGGGTACCTGCAGAAAGTGATGGGTCTTTGTATATACGCCCCTTCATGATAGCTACAGAAGACCGGATAGGCGTAAAAATATCGGATGAATATTTGTTCATGATTGTTTGCACACCGGCATACCAATACTATTCTAAACCATTGAAAGTAAAGGTGGAAGATAAATACGTCCGCGCCGCGGAAGGTGGCACCGGCTTCGCCAAATGTGGTGGTAACTATGGCGCATCCTTCTACCCTACCAAACTGGCTAAGGAGCAAGGCTATGACCAGGTATTATGGACAGACAGTAAGAACCATGAATTCATCGAGGAATCAGGCACGATGAATGTTATGTTTGTAATAGACGGCACATTACTTACACCGCCATTATCCGGCACGATACTCGATGGCATTACGCGCGATTCGTTACTGGCCATTGCACAAGAAAAAGGTATTAAAACAGAAGTGCGCCCCATAAGGCACAAAGAAATCATTGATGCATTGGCAGCGGGCAAGCGTGTGGAAGCCTTTGGCGCCGGCACTGCTGCCGTAATAGCGCCAATAGAAGTGATAGCGGTTGGCGGTAAAGAATATACTTGTTATCTTGGAGAAGATGCGCTTATGTATCAGTTAGCTAACGATCTGCTGGCTATACGCAAGGGGCACCGGCCTGATAATCATAACTGGAATTATATCGTTTAGCAATGCACCCCATAAACATACACTACAAAGACTACCTGCTAACAACAGATAAATCAAAAATGCAGCCGGAAGCTATACATCATTGGCTGGCTACGGAATCTTACTGGTCTAAGAATATCCCTTACGACCTTGTAAAGAAGGCATTTGACAATTCATTTTGTGTAGGTGTATTAAAAGATGGAAAACAGGTCGGCTATGCAAGGCTTATAACGGACTACACAACATTCGCCTACCTGGCAGATGTGTATGTAGAAGAAGAGCACAGGGGCAATGGCCTGAGCAAGCAGATGATGCAGATACTTATGGACCTGGACTGGACAAAACAACTCAGGCGCCTGATGCTGGCAACACTCGATGCGCATAGGCTGTATGAGCAGTTTGGCTTTAAGTCGGTAGCATTACCTGAAAGACTAATGGAAGTGAATCGCCCTGTTATCTATGGTGACAATAATAATCCATGTAAATAAAGATTGATAGTATGGCAAACATAGAATATTTACAAAGCGCGCTTCGCCAGTTCAGGATGTATAAGAAGCTGGGCGACGGAGCTATGCAGCAGGTAGATGATAAAGGCCTGTTCCTGCAGCCAAATGAAGAAAGCAACAGCATTGCTACCATCGTAAAGCACATGCACGGCAACATGCTCAGCCGCTGGACGGATTTTATGACCACAGATGGCGAAAAACCCTGGCGCCAACGCGACGCAGAATTTGACAATGATCTGCAGACACGCGAAAGTGTATTACAAAAATGGGAAGAAGGCTGGCAATGTTTATTTAATGCATTGGAAAGCATTACCGATGATGACCTGAACAAGATCATCTATATACGCAACGAAGGACATACAGTGCTTGAAGCTACTAACCGGCAGATAGCACACTACTCTTACCACGTAGGACAGATAGTATATATTGCCAAAATGCTAAAAAACGACGGTTGGCAAAGCCTTTCCATACCAAGGAACAAATCGAACGAGTATAACGAGAAGAAATTCTCTGAAGAGAAAGGCAAAAGGCATTTCACAGACGAATGGCTAAACAAGTGAAACGAGAGCCCGCATAATGCGGGCTTTTTTTATTCCTTGTTCAGATACTTTTGCATCTCTTTCTTTTCTATATTGTATGAGAGTACCAATCCTATACCTGCACAAATAGGGATTAGAGAAAAATATAAAGCCGGATGCTGAGGACCTACACCAAAACCACGTGTTACCATATTTATATCTATGAGGTACGCTATCAATAAACCAATACCGGCACCAATCATCATCAGTGCGTATTTAAGATATGCCAGTGAGCCAAATTTCCTGTAGCTCTCCCGTGGATTGATACCGCGTTCTATCAATGCCATATTTTCTTTGTTACGCAGGTAAAAGATACCAAACAGTGTTGTTGCTGCACAAATAAATAGCACAATCGGGATCATCGCTCTCGTTGCTTCCATAAATATTGTTTTTTGAAGTAATGATTTTGTTGATACTCCTTTGACGAGGATCGGGGTAAACAGGTTACACGAAAAATAAAAATATTTTCCTGTAACCTTGCCACTGCATATTACGTCTTATAAATTCCTGATGCACGGCCAACAACATGATAATGATATTGTGCAATCAGTATTGGATGGCAATAAATCAGCCTATTCCATACTGGTTGATCGTTATCGTGACTATGTATTTACCATTATCAATCGCCTTGTACCGCAACGCGAGGAAGCGGAAGACATTGGACAGGAAGTATTTGTCAAGGCATATTTATCGCTGGCAGGCTTTAAAGGTATCAGTAAATTCAGCACCTGGCTGTATAGCATTGCGCATACAACTGCCATATCACATCTCAGGAAGAAATTGCCCAGAACCGTATTTGCGGAAGATGAAGACCTTGCTTCTTATCTCGACCGCAAAATAGCAGGTAACGTGGCAGAAAATAAAAACACAACCAGGAATGCCGTCAATGAGGCCATAAAGCAACTTGCTCCCGCTGATGCAGAGATCATTACACTCTTCTACCTGGCAGAGCAAACTATCGAAGAAATCGCTGTCATCATTAATATGGAACAGGGCGCTATTAAGGTAAGGCTGCACAGGGCAAGGCAAAGACTTCGGGCTATTATCGAACAGTCCTACGGTGCGGAAGCAAAATTTCTTTATAAGAATTAAATTGAACTAACTTTATATAGTATGGTACGCAACGAAGAAAAAGAATATAAAGACTTGTTCAGCTCCCTGGAGCCGGAACAACCTTCTATGCGCTTTACAAAAAACGTAATGGATGCGATTGACGGAGTGGAAGTTGCCAAACCTTCTAAAAAATATGTCAGCAATTCTGTAATAAGGATATTGTTTGCGATACCCATTATTTCTGTGGCGTTTATCTGTATCTATATTTTTAGAAACTCCATCCCCGCGAATAACTATATACCGGGAATCAAAAATATAGCGTTGCTGAGCGCGGGTGCTTTATTAGCAAACCTGTTTTTGATCTTCATCCTTATAGATGAGTTAGCACACCGCAAAAGAAGAATGCAATTTCTGTCTGATCTTAACCGGTCCGGCCTTTAGTGTAGCCTTTTGACCACATCCATATCCAGGTCTTCCATACTGCTCAGTTTCGCATCTGCCAAAGAAAATCTCGGGTCATCAAAATGTATCGGCTCAGGTATGGCTATTACTTTCATACGCGCTGCTTTACCACTTATCATTCCGTTTACAGAATCCTCCAGCACCACACAGTTAATAGGTTTAGCGTCTAATTGTTTTGCACAGTGCATAAATACTGCCGGATGAGGTTTGCCTAATTCCACTTCGTCTGCCGATGTCAGGCAATCAAAATATTCCCTTATTCCAAAATGTTCTACTAATGCTTCTATCATTCTTGTAGGCGATGAAGAAGCCAACCCTATTTTAAAACCCTCTGCTTTAAACATCTTCAGGGCATTCAACACACCTGGCATGATCCTGCCTTCTATTTTAGTAAGCGCTATGATATCATCCAGTATCTCTTCGGCTACTTCCTGCGATGATTTACCTTCCCACGGATACTTTACCGACCAAAACTCTGTCACCTCATATATATGAAAGCCTCTTGTATCTTTAAAGCGTTCCCTTGTTATGGGGATCCCATGTTTCTCTGCCACCCGCAGCATACTTACGCCCCAGAGAGGTTCCGTATCAAACAGCAATCCATCCATATCAAACAACGCGGTATTGATCATTTTTCATTCAATTTGCCCGCAAATATCATACAGATTGGGGGAAATTTCGGGGGATATACTTATGAAACCAGTTAATTAACGTTAATTAAAATACATCAAAACAGATTTTACGGGTATTTTTGCCCACAAATAATTTTTTTATCTATGAAGCTGAATGCTTTCTATGCCTCGTTGCTGGGTGCATCGCTCCTTGCAACGGGTGCACGCGCAGAGGGTAATATCAAATTTACTGAGTTCGACCTGCCAAACGGGTTACATGTTATCCTCCATGAAGATCATGCCACACCTATTGTTGCTGTTTCTGTAATGTATCATGTTGGTTCTAAGAACGAAGATCCGCAGCGTACAGGTTTTGCACACTTCTTTGAGCACTTGTTGTTCGAAGGCAGTGAAAACATTGGCCGTGGTGAATATATGAAGATGGTGCAGGCAAATGGTGGCCAGTTAAACGCCAACACATCCCAGGATCGTACTTATTATTACGAAGTGCTGCCATCTAACCAATTAGAACTGGGCCTGTGGATGGAATCTGAGCGTATGCTGCACGCCAAGATCGATATGACGGGTGTGGAAACACAACGCAAAGTTGTAAAAGAAGAAAAGAAACAACGCTATGACAATACGCCCTATGGCCAGTTGCTGAACGTTGTTTATGAAAATGCTTTCACCAAGCACCCTTACCGCTGGTCTCCTATAGGTAAAGAACAATATATAGACCAGGCCAAGCTGGATGAGTTCATGAACTTCTATAAAACATTCTATGTGCCTAACAATGCTGTATTGTCTATCGCAGGCGATCTGGATGTGAACCAGGCAAAAGAATGGATCACCAAATATTTTGGCGATATCCCTAAAGGAACAGGCGCTATTCCACGCCCTACAGATGTAGAGCCGGAACAAAAAGCAGAAAAACGTGTTGAATTCTACGATAACGTACAACTTCCTGCTGTGATCGTGGCTTATCACACACCTAAAATGGGTACAGATGATTGGTATGCGTTACAATTGCTGACACAAATGCTGTCACAAGGTAAAAGCTCACGTTTCCAGAAAGAGATCGTAGAGCAACAACAAAAAGGACTTGCCATAGGTGCTTTCATGATCCCTAACGAAGATCCGGGTGTTGCCTTTATGTACGGTATCACCAACTCAGGCGTAAAACCTGCTGAACTGGAAAAATCTATGCTGGCAGAAGTGGAGAAAGTAAAAACAGGCACTATCAGTGATGAGGAGTATCAGAAACTGATGAACCAGGCAGAAAATGATTTCGTTACTCAAAACCAAAGGGTATCAGGCATTGCCGAAAACCTGGCCACGTACTACACTTACTTCCATAATGCTGACCTCATTAATACTGAGTTGTCGCATTATACCAAGATCACTAAAGAAGATCTGAAGCGTGTAGCCAACAAGTACTTCACTAAAGAAAACAGGCTGGTAGTTTATTATCTGCCTAAATCTGAACAGAAAAAAGGATAATAACGCTGTTTTACAAGCCTCAACAATTTTATTAAACAATGAAAAAGATAACAATCTCCATATTAACGATAGCGCTGGCACTAAGTGCATCAGCGCAAAAACTGGATCGCAGTATCCGTCCTAAAGCAGGCCCTGCTCCTGAAATAAAACTGGGCGACGCTGCAACATTTACGCTGCCTAACGGCCTTAAAGTATTCGTTGTATCCAAACACAAGCTGCCTGTAGTTACCTGCAGCATACAGTTAGATATCAAACCGGAACTGGAAGGCTCTACCGCCGGTGTTCGCGATATGATGTCTGACCTCCTGACCAGCGGCACTAAAACCCGCTCTATGGAGCAACTGAATAAAGAGATCGACTATATAGGCGCTAATATCTCTGCATCCAGCGATAACCTTAATGGTACCAGCCTGAAAAAACACTTTTTGAAGACAATGGAACTGATGAGCGACATCGCCATCAATTCCGACTTCAAACAAACAGAACTGGATAAGATCAAGAAACGGACAATATCAGGTCTGGAAGCAGGCAAGAACGAACCTGATGCTATGTTGCAAAACGTTAGTGCTGTAGTAAACTTCGGCACACAGCATCCTTACGGTGAAGTAACTACTGAAACTACAGTTAGTAAAATAACCCTGGCCGATTGTAAGAAATACTACAACACCTATTTCCACCCTAATGTTGCCTACATGGCCCTGGTGGGTGATATAGATGAAGCAGAAGCAAAAGAACTGGTAACCAAGTTCTTTGGCAAATGGGAAAAAGCAAACGTACCTGTAGCAACTTATAGCAACCCTGCTGCGCCATCTTCTACAAACGTAGCATTCGTACCACGCGAAGGCGCTGTACAAAGCGTTATCAATGTTACTTACCCGATCGACCTGGCACCCGGTACTCCTGATGTGATCAAGGCAAGGGTGGCTAACTCTATACTCGGTGGTGGTTCTAACGGACGCTTATTCCTGAACCTGCGCGAAAAACATGGCTGGACTTATGGCTCTTACTCTTCTGTTGTTCAGGACGAGTTGAAAGGCCATTTTACTGCGTATGCAAAATGCCGCAATGTTGTTAGCGATAGCTCTGTTGGCGAGATCATCGCAGAAATGAAAAAACTGAGTTCTGAAAAAGTGCCTCAGGATGAACTGCAAAACCACCTGAATAACATGGCAGGTACTTTTGCTATGTCATTAGAAAATCCTCAGACGATTGCCCAATACGCCATCAATATCGAGCGTTATCACATGCCAAAGGATTATTACAAAAACTACCTGAAGAATCTGAATGCGGTAACTACAGATGATGTACTGGCAATGGCAAAGCAATACATTAACCCGGAACATGCTAATATCGTAGTAGTGGGTAGCAAAGGCGATGTTGATAAAACATTAACGCGATTTGACGCTGATGGCAAACTGGATTATTACGATAACTACGGCCATATTATCATTCCGGGAGAAGCAAAGGCTGTTCCTGCGAATATTACGGTGGATGCTGTTATGAAAAAATACATTGCAGCTATCGGTGGCGAAAAAGCTGTAAAAGGTATCAAAAGCATCAAAACCGTTAGCACAAGCAAAATCAATAACGGCGGACATGAAATGACGCTTACTATTACCGAAGAAAAGGCAAATGGTAAATTTAAATCTACGGTAGAAACCTCCGGTATGACTGTTCAAAAGCAAGTTTTTGATGGCACTAAAGGCTACCAGGAACAAATGGGCCAGAAAAAAGAAATGGATGCTGATGATATAGCTGATGCTAAAAACCAGGCAGACATTGTTGCCAACTCCAATTACGAGAAAGACGGTGTTAAACGCACGCTGAAAGGCATGGATAAAGTTGGTGATGCTGATGCTTATGTGATTGAATGTGTAGATGCAAAAGGTAAAAAGAGTACTGAGTACTACGATGCGAAAACCGGATTTTTAGTAAAAAATCTTCATGTAGAGGAAGGACAAGGCCAAACGTTTACTGTTACGGAAGAGTATAGTAACTACAAAGAAGTTCCGGGTGGTAATGGCTTCAAAAAAGCATATACTGTGAAGCAATCTGCTGCAGGACAAGATATGACTGCAAATATTGAATCAATCGAGATTAACAAACCAATCCCTGATTCAGAATTCAATTAATCAAAACCCTTATTTGATACTAAGCCCCTCAAATGAGGGGCTTTTTTCATGCACCGAATAAACATATTAGCGAAATTTTGTCATGTATCTTTATTATAACATTATCAATAATACATACTATACAATCGGGCTTTCTTCTTAACTTTGCAGCTTTGAAACTGAAATTATGGCAGAAATCCTGCACAAGGTGGTGAATGAAGAAAGGCAAGGCGAAGCCTTCGCCCCTTTCACTGAAGACCCCAATACATACAACAAGAAATTTTATATAGAAAGCTATGGTTGCCAGATGAACTTCAGCGATAGCGAGATCGTAGCATCCATCCTGCAGGAGCAGGGTTTTGGCGCTACCCGCAATTTTGAGGAAGCCAGCCTAGTGCTCATCAATACTTGCTCCATACGCGAAAAAGCGGAGCAGACAGTACGCAATCGCCTACAAACCTTCAAGTCGATCAAAGACAACAGGCCAGGTATGCTCATCGGCGTACTGGGTTGTATGGCAGAGCGTTTGAAGGCTAAATTCTTGGAAGAAGAAAAACTGGTAGATATTGTCGTAGGCCCGGACGCTTACCGCAGCCTTCCTGGGCTTATTAACGAGGCTGAAGGCGGACAAAAAACCGTCAACGTACTTTTGAGTCGTGAAGAAACATACGCAGATATCGCACCGGTTAGGCTCGATAGCAACGGCGTTACCGCTTTTGTAAGCATTATGCGTGGTTGTAACAATATGTGTACTTTCTGCGTAGTGCCATTCACCCGCGGCCGTGAAAGAAGCCGCGATGCCGTAAGCATAGTAAACGAATGTAAAGACCTGTTTGAAAGGGGCTATCGCGAAGTAACGCTGCTTGGCCAGAATGTAGATAGCTATCATTTTGTAAATGCCGAAGGTGAAGAGATCACATTCGACAAACTGTTAGAAATGGTAGCTTTGGTATCTCCCCTGCTGCGTGTACGTTTCAGCACATCGCACCCTAAGGATATTACAGATGATGTACTGCACACCATGGCTAAGTACGATAATATTTGTGAATACATTCACCTGCCGGTGCAAAGCGGTAATACCCGCATCCTGCAGCAGATGAACCGTACTTATACCCGCGAATGGTACCTGAACAAAGTAAAACGCATCCGCGAGATCATGCCCGATTGTGGTTTGAGCACAGACGTCATCAGCGGCTTCTGCAGCGAAACGGAGGAAGAACACCGGGATACACTAAGCCTGATGGAAATGTGCCGTTTTGATATGGCATATATGTTCTCCTATAGCGAACGCCCCGGTACACTTGCTGCCCGCCGTTACGAAGATGATGTACCTGAAGATGTGAAAAAACGCAGGCTCGAGGAGATCATCACATTACAAAACGGACACTCCCGCGAAAGTTATAAGAACGATATAGGCAAGACTTTTAAAGTATTGATAGAAGGGAACAGTAAGCGTAGTGAAGCAGACTGGTGTGGCCGCAATTCGCAAAATAAAATGGTGGTATTCCCTAAAGGCAACCACAATTTGCAAAAGGGTGATTATGCGACTGTAAAGATCAACAGCGCCACTTCAGCCACGCTGATTGGTGAAATAGTATAAATAAACCGGGGCCGAAATTCAAAAAGTTAGCTTTTGAATTTTGACTTTTGAATTTTGACTTAGAACAATGGATCTGCAAAGTATAAAAAACAGGTTTGGCATCATTGGCAACTCGGCAACATTAAACCATGCGCTGAGCACAGCTATACAGGTAGCCTCTACCGACCTGTCTGTATTGATAGTGGGTGAAAGTGGTGTGGGTAAGGAAGCCTTCGCCAATATCATACATTCGCTCTCATCACGAAAACACAATCCTTTCATTGCCGTAAACTGCGGTGCGATACCAGAAGGCACTATCGATAGTGAATTATTCGGCCACGAAAAGGGCTCTTTTACGGGTGCCGCCGATACCCGCAAAGGATATTTCGAAACAGTTAATGGCGGTACCATATTCCTGGATGAAATAGGCGAAATGCCGCTTGGTACACAGGCCCGCTTATTGCGTGTACTGGAAACGGGTGAGTTCATTCGCGTTGGTTCTTCTAAAGTACAAAAGACAGATGTGCGGGTAATAGCCGCTACTAACCGCGACTTGCTGGAACGCACACAACAAGGCAAGTTTCGTGAAGATCTTTATTACAGGCTTAGTACCGTACCTATCCGTGTACCGGCCCTCCGCGATCGTAAAGAAGATATTCCGCTGCTATTCCGCAAATTCACTTCCGATTTTGCAGAACGCTACAGGACACAATCCGTACAGCTCGATAACGCTGCGCAACAATTACTGGTTAATTATCACTGGCAAGGCAATGTACGCGAGTTAAAAAATATTGCAGAACAGATCTCTGTGCTAAGTACGGATAAATTGGTTACTGCCGATACGCTGCAAAGCTTCCTGCCGCAGGTAGCGGGAAACAGGTCGCTGGCCCTGGTACAACAGGCGGGCGTACCTATTCCAAGTCCGGGCGGTTCATCAGCAGAGCAATTTGGCAATACCGAAAGAGATATACTATACAAGTTGTTTTTCGAGTTAAAGAAAGACATGAATGATATCAAACAGTTGCTGTTCGAATTCACGCATCAGCCAGGCGCTGCCTACTCCCCTGCCCCAATACAAGATGGTGGTATGATGCCTGCTTTCAATAACGCTCCTTATAATAATATCACTGAGCCCATTGTTTCTTCATCGCCTATTATTACGGTAGAGCATATGGATCATCACGAGGATGTAGAGGAATCTTTAATGCTTGCAGACAGGGAAAAGGAATTCATCATCAAATCTCTGAAAAAGCATAAAGGCCGCCGCCGCGATGCAGCTAACGAACTGGGCATATCAGAACGTACCTTATACCGCAAGATCAAAGAATACGACATTAAAGAGTAACTTCAGCACCATGCGCAGGCTTCTATTATTAGTACCCATATTTTTACTGTTTTGCAGCGGATGTGGCGTGTATAGCTTCACCGGGGCTACCATTGATGGCAAAACCCTGAATATGCACATGCTGGATAACAGGGCACGTAATGTGGTGCCTACGCTTAGCCAGAATCTTACATCTATGATACGCCAGCGTATCCTTACGCAAACGGGCCTTACTTCTGTTAATACCGAAAATGCCGATTACGATATTAGTGGTTATATTACAGGGTATGAAGTAACGGTATCCGGCGTACAGAACACGCAAACCGCCAGCCAGAACAGGTTGACAATATCGGTGACTATAGTATTTAAGAACAGGAAGAACAGTAAAGCAGATTTTACACAATCGTTTAGCAGGTTTGCAGATTTCAGTGCCAGCCAAACGGTACAAAGTGTAGAAGGCACCCTGATAGAAACGATAGGAAATTTGCTGGCACAAGACATATTTAATAAAGCATTTGTAAATTGGTAGTAGTTTTACGGTAATTCATGATCACTTCTTCTTCCATACCATACATATCACAGGTTTTGAGCGAACCGCAAAATATATCTGCGGTCGATAAGGAAAGTATTGATGCGCTTATCCAAACTTACCCTTATTTTGTGCCTGCACGTTATATGGAAGCTGCTAACGAACATAAAAAACAACCATTCAATCCGCCTATGATGGCGATGATGCAGTTGTATATGGGCAACTGGCTGCTGTTCAACGAGTTTCTTAAAGCCGCTTCAGGTGTCGCAACTGCCGAAACACCTAAACCAGCCCCTCAGCAAGCTGCGCCTCAGCCGGAAGCACAGCAGGAAGAACCTGCGCAACCTGAATGGGATGCTACGGCTACAGTAGAAACACCTATTGCAGAAGTAGTAGCAGAACCGAAAGCAAACGAGGTTGTTACCGAAACATTTGTTGTACCCGAGGTATTAGAAGAACCCCAGGTTATAGAAGAAGCTCCTAAGCAAGCAGAACCTGCCACCAAACATCACGAGCCATTATATAAAGATTTCAATATTGTTGCAGACGTTCCCGGATCAGATGAATCTTTTATACTACCTGTATATACAGAAGATTACTTTCTGCACCAGGGTATGAATGTGTCTAATAAGATACCTGCAGACATCCAGAAAGAGGGAGATACCACAGACGAAGATAAACAGCTTATGGTGGTAATGAGCTTCTCTGAATGGCTGGTGTTCTTTAAAAACCGCAAGGCGCGCGAGGCTGAAGAAGCAGAAGACCAGAAAGCGGTGAAAACCATGTGGCAAAAGGAAAAACTGGCGGCCGCACTGGAAGAAGAAAATGAGGAAATACCGGAAAAAGTATTCGAAATGGCAGTGAATTCCATTACCAAGGAAGATGACCTCGCCAGCGAAAGCCTTGCAGAGATACACGCCAAGCAGGGACGGTATGACAAGGCAATAGAAATGTATCGCAAATTAAGTTTGCGCAATCCCCAAAAAAAGGCTTATTTTGCCCGGAAAATCGAAATTCTCCAAAAAGAAAAAGGATCATGATAGGATTAATAACCATATTGATATTATTGGCTTGTTTAGTGCTGGCTTTCTTTGTACTTATTCAAAACCCTAAAGGTGGCGGCCTTTCCGGCACATTCGGCAGCATCAGCAGCCAGGTAATGGGCGTGAAGCAATCTACCGATGTTATGGAAAAAGGCACATGGATATCTATGGCTGTAGTTGCAATACTGTGCATCTTCTCCGTTTCTTTATACGAATCTCCTAAGATGGATGATGGCAGCAGCAAACAAACCAAACAGCGTTCTTCTGCCCCTGCACAGCAACAAAAAGCACCTGCCGGTAAAAAATAAACTTTAGTTCATTTTATTATAACGTACCTACTCTGTAATTTGAGTAGGTATTTTTTTGCGATACATGTCTGCCAAACGCACAAGGAAAAGTAAAGCACCCGCAATACTGGGTATGGTATTGCTGCTGATAGCAGCTATTGCCGTTTACAAAACATTCGGCCCTAACACAGGAAGTCTGTCCAGGGGAGAATTTCTATATATCCATACCAATGCCCGTTTTGATGAAGTGCAAAAGGAGTTGGAAGAAGGTGGTTATATCAGCGATATGTTCAGCTTCAACCTGCTGGCAAAAGCCGCTAAATACCCCGATCGTGTTCATGCAGGCAAGTATAAGATCAGCCGGGGAATGAGCAATTTCAACATCATCCGTATGTTACGTTCCGGCCGCCAAACCCCTGTGAAACTGGTCATTAATAAACTGCGCACTAAGCACGATCTCACACACCTGATAGGTACGCACCTCGAGGCCGACTCAAACCAGGTATTCTCTTTATTGACAGACAGCACCTTCCTCGCCGGCTACGGACTGGATACCAACACTGCTATGTGCGCTATTATGCCCGATACATATGAGTTCTTCTGGAATACTGATGCAGAACATGCCTTTGAGAAAATAGCAAAAACTTTCAATGCCTTTTGGACAGACGAACGCAGGCAGCAGGCGCAGGCAAAAAAACTGACCGTGCCGCAAGTGGTAACGGTAGCGTCCATTGTGGAAGAAGAAACCAATAAGAATGATGAAAAGCCTTTGATAGCGAGTGTATATCTCAACCGGTATAACAAGGGTATGCTCTTACAGGCCGACCCTACAGTTAAGTTCGCTGTAGGCGACTTCACTATCAAAAGGATCACAGGCGCTTATTTAGGCATCGCTTCACCCTATAATACCTATAGAGTAAAAGGATTACCACCGGGGCCTATCTGTACACCATCGAAGAAAAGTATAGAAGCCGTGCTGATGGCACCGGAAAACAATTACTTGTACTTCTGCGCCAGGGAAGATTTCAGTGGGTACCACAACTTCGCCACTAACCTGGCAGACCATATGAAGAATGCACGTGCCTACCAGCAGGCGCTGGATGCGAGGGGTATACATTAACTTTCTTCCAGCTCCAGTTTATACGTCTGCCTGTCTTTTCTAAAAAATAACAGGTAATAACTTAATAATATCAGTAAGCCAATGCAGAAAATACCTACTGCATAAGGCCTCGCTTCTATATTAAAGAACTCCCCTACCATCCATACAGAATTAGCCATGATCCACAGGCAAACGGCCAGGTTATGAAATAATTCCGCACGTACATGCCTCGTCTTCCAGAGTATATAAAATGCCACAGAAAGCGTGGGGAGGATCATAAATATCCCCCCGGGTCGCCAAACCATAGCCCAGCAGGTATCTTTTATCAGCCACAGGAATATATGTCCGTTTTCTATCCATCGGAAGGAGGGCGTTACCTGTATGGCTTTCTCAGTAGTTTTATTTTCAGGCATGGCGCAAGATTAGTGTGTAAATAGCAAATCGCCAAGTTTCTTATAACACTTAATCCACATGCGTAATAGCGAAGATTTTATATTATCCGCTAATGAACGTACCTTTGCACCCAAATTTTATTAATCTGTTTCAAATAATTTAATAAACTAAGCAATGAGTAAAGTTAAAGTTGCCATTAATGGTTTCGGCCGCATCGGCCGCCTGGCTTTCCGCCAGATCTACAACATGGATGGTATTGAAGTTGTTGCTATCAATGATCTTACAAAGCCCGAAGTACTGGCTCATCTTCTGAAATACGATACTGCACAGGGCCGTTTCGGTGTAGAAGTAAAGCACACTGAAGATTCCATCGTTGTTAATGGCAATACCATTAAAATATATGCTCAGAAAGATCCTGCTCAAATTCCTTGGGGCCAGCACGATGTAGATGTGGTTCTGGAATGTACAGGTTTCTTCACCGATGCTGAAAAAGCAAAAGCACATATCACAGCAGGCGCTAAACGCGTTGTGATCTCTGCTCCTGCTACAGGCGAACTGAAAACCGTAGTATTCAACGTTAACCACAACATCCTGGATGGTAGCGAAACTGTTATCAGCTGCGCTTCATGTACTACCAACTGCCTGGCTCCTATGGCTAAGGCGCTGAACGATAACTTCGGTATCGTTACCGGTATTATGAGCACTATCCACGCTTATACAAACGACCAGAACACGCTGGACGCTCCACACCCGAAAGGTGACCTCCGCCGCGCACGTGCCGCTGCTGCCAACATCGTTCCTAACTCTACAGGTGCTGCTAAGGCTATCGGCCTGGTGCTTCCTGAACTGAAAGGCAAACTGGACGGCGGTGCTCAACGTGTGCCTACCATCACTGGTTCTTTAACTGAACTGGTTACCGTACTGAGCAAGAAAACAACTGCTGAAGAGATCAACGCTGCTATGAAAGCTGCTGCTAACGAAAGCTTCGGATACAACGAAGACGAGATCGTTTCCAGCGATATCATTGGTACACACTTCGGTTCTTTGTTTGACGCTACACAAACTAAAGTAATGACTGTAGGCGATCAGCAACTGGTAAAAACCGTTAGCTGGTACGATAACGAAATGAGCTATGTTTCTCAGTTGGTTCGTACTGTTAAATATTTCGCGGGACTGATCAGCAAATAATCCTAACCTGCTTACAAAATATAAAGCCTTTCTTCGGAAAGGCTTTTTTCTTGGCATTATTCTACTGTGTGTGCAGGAAAACATAACCTTATGAATAACCACACCGTCAGTAAAACGATACGGATAAATGCCCCCAAAGCAGCAGTTTGGGACGTGCTTACCAACCCTGAAAAAACAAAAGAGTACTTTTTTCACTGCGAGGTACTATCTGATTGGCAAAAAGGAAGTCCTATTACCTTCAAAGGAAAAATGTTCTGGGTAGTAAATATCGAGATGAATGGGACTATTGTAGATATAGATCCCGGCAACATGCTAAAATACACCTTGAAGAATGGACACAAAAAAGAGGAGGATCCCGATAACTTTAGTACCGTTACAGATATACTTACCGAAGAAAATGGCATTACAACCCTTAGTATTACAGACGATGTTGGCAGTGCAGAAGGCTACGAGGAAAGAGTAGAGAAATCCGAAAAAGGTTGGGATAAAGTGCTTAACGGGTTAAAAAAGCTGGTAGAAGAAGGTTCCTAAAAAAGCCATTCATATTACAAGCTTCATTGATTATTTTTGCTGCTCGGCTGTACAAATGGCTAACTATACTACAATTATTATGAGCAAATTCAACAGTTTCAATTTCAACGGTAAAAAGGCACTGGTGCGTGTAGATTTCAACGTACCTATCAAAGACGGCACTATCACAGACGATACCCGTATAAAGGCGGCACTGCCTACCATAAAAAAGATACTGGCAGATGGCGGCAGCATTGTGCTGATGAGCCACTTTGGCCGCCCGCATAAGGACATTGAAAAAAAGCCGCATCTTACGCTGGCCGATTTCAGCTTAAAGCCTGTAGCTAAGCACCTCGCTACACTGTTGGGTACAGAAGTGCAGTTTGCAGAGGACTGCATCAGTGAAGATGCTCAACAAAAAGCTGCTGCATTACAACCGGGGCAGATATTGCTGCTGGAGAACCTGCGCTACTATAAGCAGGAGGAAAAAGGCGATGCCGGTTTTGCAGAGACCTTATCTAAACTAGGCGATGTATATGTAAATGACGCCTTTGGTACTGCACACCGCGCACATGCCTCTACAGCTGTTATAGCTCAATACTTCCCTGTAGATAAGAAAATGTTCGGACTGCTGATGGAAGGCGAGGTAAGCGCTGCTGAAAAAGTACTGCACAACGCACAAAAACCTTTCACCGCTATCATTGGCGGCGCCAAGGTTTCTGATAAAATATTGATCATCGAAAACCTGCTGGAAAAAGCAACCGATATCATCATTGGTGGCGGTATGGCTTATACTTTCTTTAAAGCACAGGGTGGCCACATTGGCAATTCTCTATGCGAAGACGACCGCCTGGATACAGCAAGGGAGTTATTGAAGAAAGCAGAGACAAAAGGTGTATGCATTCACCTGCCGCAAGACAGCATCCTTGCCGATAAATTTGCTGCTGATGCCAATACTGCATCTGCCATCAATACAGAGATACCCGAAGGCTGGATGGGCCTCGACATAGGCCAGATGGCTTGTGATATGTTCTGCAAAGTAATTAAGGATTCAAAGACCATATTGTGGAATGGCCCGATGGGTGTATTCGAGATGGAGAAATTCCAGCACGGTACCAAATGCGTGGCTGACGCAGTTAAAGAAGCAACAGAAGCCGGCGCTTACTCATTGGTAGGCGGCGGCGATAGCGTAGCAGCAGTAAACAAGTTCGGCTATGCTGACAAAGTAAGTTATGTATCTACAGGCGGCGGAGCTATGCTAGAGTTCTTCGAAGGTAAGGAGTTACCGGGGATAGCTGCTATTAAGAACTAATCTTTTACGTATTGACATATGAAAGCCCACTAATGGTGGGCTTTCCCTTTTTACTTATCTGTTATTGCATTTCTAACTGAAAACTTTCACTTTAGCATCAAATACCCCTTGCATGAACACCATAAGCATAAAACGCTGGATCTGGTCAACATCCCTGGGCTGGCTGCTGAGTGTTGTATTCATCATACTTCTTTCCGGCATCTTTGATTCCGTGGGCATACACGGTTACCAATGTTATGTAGGCATAGGTGTTGGTATGGGTGTTGGTTTTATGCAGTGGGTTACATTAAAAAAACGTGCAGGCTTTGGCAACAAATGGTTATGGTACACCATTATAGGTGTAGGTACGCCTTTTCTGCTATTCGATCTGCTAAAGCACCTCGGCCATTACGATTTCGGCGATCATCATCTTTTATATAGCGTTAGCCTTGCGGGCTTATCAGTAGGCATCATGCAATCTCTTATACTCAGGCGCTATACTTCAAAAGCTGTTATTTGGATACCTGTAAACTTCATTGCATGGATAGCGGCAGGACTTACCGTATTAGCAATAGATCATACGCGCGAACTTATTAAACCGCCTTTATGGGGCTTTATAGCTAACCTTTCCCTGATACTTGCCGGCGGTGTGGTACTGGGTATTATTACAGGACTGGCATTGAAGAGAATAAAGTAAATTCACTACATAAATACTTCCACCATGCCATACTCTGAAAAACTTGCAGATCGTATTCGCGAAGCGTTATCCGTCGCCAAAAAGCTGGAAGAAAAGAAAATGTTCACCGGACTATGCTTCATGGTGAATGATAAGATGTGCATAGCTGTTCATACGGACGATATCATGGTACGTATAGATCCCGACAGGGCAGATGAATTATGCGCTATGCCGGGTGTGCAACCGATGGTCATGAAGGGGAAACCGCTTAAAGGTTATGTATTGGTAGATGCTGCTGTTATCAGCAAGAAATCAACCCTGCAGTTCTGGACAGATCATGCGCTCAAATTCAATAAAAAAGCCAAATCAAGTAAAAAGAAAAAATAGCAACGCTCCCAACATCTTCACTGGCACGCTCCTTTTCAGTAATTTTATATACATCAACAAACAGTTATGGCTGATTTTATTGATTACTATAAAATACTCGGGGTAGATAAAAATGCCTCTACCGATGATATAAAGAAAGCATACCGCAAGCTGGCTCGTAAATACCATCCTGATCTTAATCCCAACAATGCAGAAGCGCATAAGAAGTTCCAACAGATAAATGAGGCCAACGAAGTATTAAGCGATCCCGAGAAGCGCAAGAAATACGATCAATACGGCGAGCATTGGAAACATGCCGATCAGTTTGAGCAGGCACGTCAGCAGCAGGGAGGGCAGAGTTATGGAGGGGGACAGTGGCAAGGACAGGGCAGCGGCTTTGAAGGGTTTAGTGGCTTCGGTGGCGGCGAGGGCGAATTCTCGGATTTCTTTGAGCAAATGTTTGGCAGCAGGCAGGGGCGCCGCAGTAATGTAAAATATCGTGGCGAGGATTTTAATGCAGAGCTGGCGATGGACTTAACGGACGCTGCCACTACGCGTCAGCAGATATTAAATGTAAATGGCAAGCAGGTACGCATTACCATACCCGCCGGTGTAGAAGACGGCCAGGTCATTAAGCTGAAAGGTTATGGCAGCCCGGGCATCAATGGCGGACCTGCGGGAGATCTGTATATCAAATTTGTAATACACAACAATACTCATTTCAAACGTACAGGCAACGATTTGCACGCCACTGTCGATTTGCCCTTGTACACCGCAGTATTAGGTGGCGAATTGCTGATAGATACGCTGGGCGGTGGTAAGATAAAACTGAAGGTGGCACCGGAAACGCAGAACGGCACCAAAACGCGCATCAAGGGCAAAGGCTTCCCCGTCTACAAACAGGATGGTGTATTTGGCGATCTGTATATAACCTACAACATACAGATACCCACGCACCTCACCGACCAGGAAAAAGAACTCTTCACCCAATTAGCTAATCTAATAAAATAAAGATCATGGAAAAACGCGAGATCATACCTGCCAGCGAGTTTTGCATATACCACAGTATATCCTGGTCTTTTATTGCCGGCCTGCAGGAAGCAGGATTGGTAGAAATAGATACTGTAGAGAATGAACACTATTTGTATGTAGATCAGTTAAAAACCATTGAACCGTTGGTACGTATGCATACAGAGCTCGAAATTAATATAGAAGGTATCGAGGCAATTGCCCACCTGTTACAGCGCGTAGAAAACATGCAGCACGAAATGCAACTGTTAAAACAGCGTCTGGGGCTATATGAAGATGATATCTGATATAATATAATCAGCATTGATGCGTTATTGCTATTAGCAACGCACCTATGATATCATTGCAAACCCTCCATGACCTGGATATACTACCCTCATCCAAACAAAAGTCTTCTTTGTTTGACAAGCTGAACCATTGTAAAACAAAGGGTGGTGAAACTGTCCTGAAAGATTACTTCCTGCTTAAGAATACTACTACAGAAACTATACAGCAACGCCAGGATGCCATTAAGCATATCGTAACCAAATGGAACAAAGCATTACCAACTATTGCCGAGAACGATATCTACTACGCTGAGCAATACCTCAATTCATCCATAGGCATCATAAAAGCAGAGAACACACTGTTACGCATGCTGTTTACGCGCTACACAACTCTGTTCCGCGCCTATCAATACCATTTTGTACTCAGCGGCGTACGTCAGGTATTGCATATCATCAGGCAACTGAACATTGCCTATAACAATCTATACAGCTCTGATCTACCGCATCCGCTGAAGCAGATTTTTGAAGAAATGAACGCAAGATTACTTGAACTTAAGATCACCGAAAAACAATTCGCAGCCATCGCAGATACAAATCCCCCAACCGGGCTTTTGTTTAGTATAGACGAACGCCTTCGTGTCATCCACCGCTCATCTGTAAACACACTGCTCGACCTTTACTATCGTCTCGATGCATTTATAGCCCTTGCTGAAGCGCATAAACACTGGAACTTAGTCTTCCCTCTACTCAACACATCCCATTTACGTCTTCAATCTTTTTACCATCCATTGGTTAAAGATTGCATCACTAATGATGTTGAAATGGCAAATGGCACTAACCTTCTTATCATCACCGGCCCTAATATGGCGGGCAAGAGCACGCTAATGAAAAGCATTGGCCTGTCTTTCTTTATGGCCTACCTCGGCATAGGAGTAGTTGCCGCTTTAGCAGAGATACCATGGGTCGATAATATCACTACCAGCATCAATATTGAAGATAATATTACAGCCGGCTATAGCTATTTCTTTAGCGAAGTGCAGAACATAAAGCATACGATCAACATGCTGCATGGGCGAAAGAGATTACTGGTGATAGCAGATGAACTGTTTAAAGGCACCAATGTGCGGGATGCTTATGATTGCAGCAAAATGGTATTGCATCATTTCCTATCCCATCGCGATAGCTTTTTCATCTTTTCTACACACCTGGCCGAATTGACTACAGAATTTGATGGGGATGCCCGTTGCGATCTTCGTTTTGTTGATGCTGCAATAGAAGGTAATGACATCCGCTTTGATTACAAATTGAAACCTGGAATTTCAAAGCAACGCCTCGGAGTGAACATCCTGCAACGCCAGGTTCCGGAACTACGACCAGTTTAGCGTTCCATTATTTTATAATGGAGGTGCAGCAGCTTAAAACCCATAAACCAAAACACATGGTCTGTCCTTAGTACGCCATAATTATCTTCAAATACATGGATGCTCTCAGTCAATGGTATATGCCGCACCTTTACGCTGTCCGGATTATGCCTGCGTACACGGTAATATCCCGCATCACCAAAATGTCTCCCTTTAGATATCAGTTTCACAGAACCATCTTCCTGCACTATCGCCTTCAGCAATACGGTTACATTCCCGTCCGGCAAGGGGAATATCACTCTTACAAACTTTTCATCATTGATCAGGCAGGCAGAATAGAAACCTGCATATACTACCCTGCCCGATAATATTGATTTTCTGAGCCAGCAGGCATATAATAGATCATCTGTAACCTTGTCTTTGATATGGAGCACCTCGTTGCTCATGCCACGGCTTGTTTCCAGCGGCTCCAGCGGAATGTTCATCTGGTTCATCCGGGTACTGATGGTGCGTATCAATATTTTGGCAAAAAAACTCATGGGCTTATACCATTGCGACCATACTTCTAGTTTATACTGTACTGTATGCTCGTAGAAATGAATGATGCGTTTATTGAGTTTATCCGCTGCGATATCTTTATCACTCAATACGGCCTTGAAATCACGCAATAGTCCGCCGTCAGTAGTATTAGTTACGTTATAGCCGTTTGCAGCTGCAAATGTATCGTAGTATTTATCGCCAATGGTCTTACCATCACCAACAGGTCCCCTAAGCCAGGGATGGTCTGTAAACCTGCGTACTCTTCCGGTTATGGCAAGCCATACATTGATCAACCATTGCAGCAACTGACCTATCATGTAGGGAAATTAAAGAAAAATGACAGGATATCTGGGTACAACAAGCTTTCTGTTCATCTTATCTGCCTTTATGACGCATTGTGTGAGGCGGCATACCGTTTGAGTCACCTAACTATACACATCCGTGATATGGAATTAATAACCGTCGCCGTTTTTCCCACCTCATTCGCCGCCAACCTGGTGCAGGGACGATTACAGGCAGACGGGATAGAATGTTACATCAAAGATGAACACTCCGTGCATTTAAACCCATATTTCAACAATGCATTAGGCGGCATTAAATTGCAGGTAAAAGAAGAAAATGTAGGTGTAGCCGTCTTTATACTGCGACAGCTTGGCTACCGTACAGTTTTCGACCAGCTACCCGTATCAGAAAAAAAGCCTCCGCATATGGCGGTTAGGTTTGTCAAGTTTCTAGCAGCTACAGCTGTTGTATTAGGTTGGCTATATTTTACAGAGTTCGGGGCTACCCTACCGTGGTAATTACTTTTTGTTCCACTTAGGCTTTTCTTTCAGTACCTTTTTGTGTACCGGGCAATCTTCTGAATGCGCGCCTTTTAGGTAGCCAATACTCATCAGGAATTCACCCACTATTTCGCCGCCTGTAAACCGGAATGTCTTTTTAAAAAGCTTCACCCATTCCTCTTTTGTTTTAGGGTGATGGTGTTCCAGCCACTTTTCAAATGATCCATACTCTTTTTGCAAAGCTTGTATGGTCTTAGCATTTTCAATAGCTGCGTTTATCTTCAGGCGGTTGCGTATAATGCCTGCGTCCGACATTAGGCGCTCCATATCAGCTTCGGTATATTTCGCTACTTTTTTGATGTTGAAATTATGATATGCCTTTCGGAAGGATGCTTCTTTCTTCAATATAGTTTCCCAACTAAGGCCGGCCTGGTTTATTTCCATGATCAGCCTGCCGAATAGTTCATCATCATTATGTATGGGAAATCCATAATGGTTGTCGTGGTAGTTCTTGTGGAGATTTTTTCTTTCCTCCGTCATGGTTTCTATAACCCTGCAATAAGACATCTGCTATTTATTTACCTGATAAATTTTGATTCATTCTCTTTACGATAGCTGCAAACTTTGGATCGCTGTGAAGCGGTGCAAACATTTCTTCCGATAGAATATCGGCCACATTATTATAGGCAAGATCAACGGCTTTATTTAATGCTATCAATGTGCCTTGCACATCCTGCAACTTCATGCATTGTATTGCTTTCAGGTAGCTCACATCAGGATTAGCGGGATCCACCATTTGAAAGACATTCAAATAATGGCCTGAAGATCTTGCATCTCCCTGTTTTATCACGCCATCTGCGTAGAGGTAACATACAAGGCCCAAATAATTAAGTAGCCGTTGCTTCATCCTGGCTACCACTACAGGCGACGAAGATATTTCTTTTTTCATGGAGGCTATTTTATCTGCCCACCATTTATCATCATGCGCTGCTATCTCTTTAGCAAGTTCTTGCTGGCCGGCAAGCTCCTGTTGTTGCAAAGCACCCTCATTTGCTATTGCTTTTTTATATTCGGCACTCTGTTGCAGTGTAGCCAGTTTCTTTTCCTCAGAAGAAACATCACTTAAGCTATTCAACACACTCACCATCCCACTAAGTAATTGCTCCTGTGCAATAATATCCTTTGCTTTTTCAGCGCTAGTTATCTGTTTATTATATAGGCTCTTCAATAAATCAACTACATCATCAGTCTTTGGTTGTTTACGGGCCTTCATAGCATTTACCTGCAACCATAGCATAGCCATCTCCAAATTTTCTGCAGGAGGCCATCCATGTATGCCGGGGAAGGTAAACAACTGGTGAACAAAGCCGTGCGCCTGCAATTGCTGATCTAATGCTTCCATTTCCAGCAGGTTAAAATCCTGCTCACCTGCAAAGCCTACATAATCAAACTTACTGCCACCTTGCCCATTGCCGCTAAAGCCCGCTGAGCAACCTATCACGCCGGACACATTCCCGTCCTTCATAGCCACATCGCCTGCCACACGTGATCCTCCTGAAAAACCTGCAGTATACACTCTCGCAGGATCAGTATTAAAACGAGTACGGGCTTCCGCCAGCAATGCTGCGGCATATTTCCCTGTTACTTCCGGAGAAAGGCCGTTTTTGCTATTATCAGAAGCTAATAGTATATAACCGTATTTTTCTGCGAGGTCTTTATACTTATTCAACGGCAATACACCTCTTGCATGTGCATCAAAAAGTACAATACAGGGGAAATTGAGATTTGGAGAATAATTAGTAGGCAGGTATAATGCAAAATACTGTGCACCATCACTGGTGCAGCGTATGCTATCTATTACCTGTCCTTTCTTAAATTCATCAATGGTTACCTGATGCGTGGTTATGCTATCTTTCGATGCAGTTGTATCGCCTGCTTTTTCTCCTGCCGACGTACAGGAGATAAACATCGATACTGCAAACAAGGCCGATGATAACTGTGAAACAAATAAACGTTTGATATAGTCAATTTTGTTGGTAAATGTAATGATTCGAATCTGGTTTAATATCACCACCACATTTTTTGCATTCTTTGGCAGACTGATATACTTTTGTATAACATATGGAGGGAAGCAATCAGGCAAGAGAGATTGCAATTCAAACGCTTAGGCAGTTTTCATTCCTGGTATTTGAGATCTCTGCCGACGAAATCATTACAGGCGTCTGGTCAAAAGATTCGGCTGAAGACGCCTCCTACCAACACAGATACCTAAATACCCCACTCGCTGATATCGCAAATGATAAAATTGTGGACATCAGCAGGCAATACCTGCGTCATGCCTTAGAAACAGGCGAATCAAAAGTCATAGAGTATCATACCGTCTTTAACGATACACCTTCCAGGTTGCTGATACGCGTAATGCCCGCTTCTTACGATCTTAAGCGTGTATTATCAGTGATCGAAGTAATAAAAGACGAAGAGAAAACAGATATAATTGAGGATAAATGGCGCATAGCCCTTGATGCTACCGGCGACGGTATGTGGGACTTCAATACATTGACAGGAAAAATATTCTTTTCTCAAAAATGGCATGAGATATTCGGTTATTCCGAAACGGATATTACAGAGATGGATCAGTGGAATAAACTGATCCACCCGGATGATCTGCCGGCAGCTAAAAAACAGTTCGACCTGTACCTGCAGGGGCTGGAACCCGTCTATACTGCCGAGATGCGCTACCTGTGCAAGGATGGAAGTTATAAATGGATCCTCAGCCGCGGGGTTATTGCTGCCTATACCGATGATGGCAAACCTTACCGCTTCATAGGTACACACAAAGACATCAACATCCGCAAATTACAGGAGAAGCTGGTTGAGGAAAGCGAAAAGAAATATAAGATACTTTTTTCTTACAGTGAGGCGATGATCTGCACACACGATTTGGAGGGCAAGCTCACCACTGTAAATCCGTTTATTAATAAAGCCTTGGGTTACACACCTGAAGATCTTTTGGGGAAAAGTCTCGCCGATATCATGCCTGCCGGCGTACGGCACAAGTTTTACGATGAATACCTGCCGGCGATAAAAACTAAAGGAACAGCAGAAGGCATCATGCACATTCTTACTAAAACTCAGGAACCTAAAACGCTCCTTTATAAAAATTACCTGTTTAGCGATACTGAAAATCAACCATATATCATTGGCTTTGCCCAGGATATTACAGAACGTATTGCCGCAGAGGAAGAATTGAAGAAAAGTGTGGATACTTTTTCCAGCGCCTTCAACCATTCCGGCGTAGGCATGGCGCTGGTAAGTCCCGATGGTAAATGGCTGCAGGTAAATGATGCCCTTTGCGATATCACGGGCTATTCGAAAAATGAATTAATGGATCTTACCTTCCAGGAGATAACGCATCCCGATGATCTGGAAGCCGATCTCGACATGGTAAACCGGATACTAAACAGGGAGATGGACAAATACACCCTGGAAAAACGGTACATCGCAAAAGATGGCAAGGTAGTATGGATATCCCTTACGGTTTCACTGGTGTGGAATAAAAACAACACACCAAGGTTCTTCATATCGCAGATGGTCGATATCACATCCCGCAAAACGCTTACCAATGAGTTGTTTAAAAAGAACAGCGAACTCGAAGCAGCTCAGCAAAGCCTTATTAATAAAATCGGCCAGCTCGAAGAGCTGAGCTATATCATCGCCCATAACCTCAGGGGACCTGTGAATAATATCAATATGCTCACCGAGATATTGAAGGTAAAAAACGGTGGCAACTCCACAGACGAGAATGCTTTATTAAGCAGCGGCGCCTTTACATTAGACGAAGTAGTAAACCTGATTTCAGATGCGGGTTCCTCCCTTAATGCCAGCCTGGAATCGTTATTGAACATAGCCCAGATAAGGATCAATAAAGATATTCCGCTGGACGATTGCGATTTTGTTTGGGTATTGGAGCACGTGATTGCTCAACTCAAGGGAGATATTGTAGAGAAAAATGTAACGATACTAAAGGATATAGAGATCGCTGAGGTTAAATATCCACGTCCTTACCTCGAAAGCATCTTGTACAATCTCATAAGCAATGCCATCAAATACCGCGATCCCGAAAAGCAACCGGTTATCACTGTTACCACCGGTATGGACAAAGGCCGGGTATTTCTTTCTGTGAAAGATAATGGCCTTGGTATAGATTTGGATCGCTATGGCAACCGCATCTTTAAACTCAACCAGGTCTTCCACAATCACCACGACAGTAAAGGCATTGGCCTGTATATGATCAAAACGCAGATAGAAGCGCTGGGCGGACAGATAGACATCCGTAGCAAGGAACATGAAGGCACTGAATTTATCGTTACCTTCTAACTATTCTTTTTGATGTACATCGTCGTTAGCGTGCGTGCCCAGTAGCGCGGCACGTTGTATTCCTTTTGCAGGTAAGCTACCACGTCGTTCGATTTTTGCTCCATCGCCTGGTAGGCGTCGAGTATTTTCATCCACTCGGCAGACTTCTTACCCGTCTTTTCTATTACCTGCTCATCAGGTACATTCCAGTAATCCTGTTTCATGCCGGCAAATTAAGCATTATTGCCTTGCTGTCTTTATATTTGATCGCCCATATGTCTGATGCACTTAAACAACACGTCCGGAAGTTCATCTCTATAAGTGATGATGAACTGACTGCGGTATGCAATTATTTTACGAAGCTGTCTGTGTCTAAAAAACATCATCTCCTTACAGAGGGCAAAGTATGTGGCTACAATTATTTTGTAGAGAAGGGTTTGCTGCGCATGTACTTCGTAAAAGAAAACGGCGTAGAGCAAACAACAGAGTTTGCCATGGAGAACTGGTGGCTGTCAGACTATACCTCTTTTACTACCGGGCAGCCATCAGAGTTTTATATACAGTCTGTAGAAAGATCTGAGATACTGGCGATAGACAAGCAATCGCAAGACGAAATGCTGCGTCAGCACCCTGCTATGGAAGCATATTACCGACAGGTACATCTGCGTGCACACGCTGCTGCACAGTTTCGTGTTAAAATGCTGTACACCTTATCGCGCGAAGAACATTACTATCTTTTTGCCGACAACTACCCTGCTTTTGTGCAGCGTGTACCACAATACCTGCTGGCTTCTTTTCTCGGTTTTACGCCAGAATACCTGAGCGAAATTCGTGCGAAAAGAAAATCTTAAACCAGTTTAAGCAATTCCCTTTCCCTGCCAGCATAGCTTTGCTGCGTAAATTATTTAAACAATGGAACAACGTATCAATATCCAGGAAGTATTCCCTGAAGGCTACAAAGGAATGTATGCCCTTGTACATGCACTGTCAAAGATCAATATCACTCCTATCCAAAAAGAATTGATGAAAATACGCGCATCGCAGATCAATGGTTGCGCTTTTTGTCTCGACATGCACACGAAGGATGCTCTAAAAGCAGGCGAAACTCCGCAAAGGATATTCCTGCTGGCTGCATGGCGCGAAAGTGGTTTGTTTACAGAAGAAGAAAAAGTATTGCTGGCAATGACCGAGGAGATCACGCTCATTCATCAGCATGGACTTTCTGATGCCACCTATAGCCTGGCGAAACAATATTTTACAGAGGAGACCATCGGGCAGATCATTATGTCTATCGTCCTCATCAATGCATGGAACAGGATAGCCATCAGCACACACCTGCCTATAGGCGCGTAATAAGCTAGCTTGATATTTATATAAGGCCGCGCAATGCGGCTTTATTCATTTCTTGCATAGCTTTGAGCCATCTTGCACTACGAACCGATCATATATACCATTGACATTTCCGCATCCGCTGCGACGATTTGGGAAGCATTAACCGAGCCAACGCAATTGCAGCAATGGATGACCGAAAACAGGCTGGATATCACCACCACATGGCAACCGGGCACACCGATCATTATCCGCGGCACCTCTCCCGATCATAGTTTTGAAAACAGGGGAACTATTATGCAGTTTCAACCAGAAGCTGTATTGGAATATACACACCTCAGCTCTTTATCGCAATTACAGGATGCAGTGGAGAATTATACTTCTATCAAATTTCAATTATCACCGACAGAGAACGGTACACACCTGCAGATCACCCTCAGCAATTTCCCCACAGAAAGCATCTACAGGCATTTTGCTTTTTATTGGAGGATAGCGATCCATTCCCTTAAAAAGTACGTAGAGAATAATAACTTTTGATAGCTTTATATCAAGTAATCCTAGCATTTAACAATTTATGCCCTTCCTTGATTTTATAAAATATAACAAAAAGAAAATTGCCGCCTACACTTTAGTACAAGTTTCGATTTGCATTTTAATTTCTTTACCAAGAAAAGATTTAATGATCAATATTATAGGATTGGGTTTCATCGTTTTGTCATTAATCTGTTTTGTGCCAGGATACACTACATTCTTGGTTATTCAACGCCTTACTAATGACACATCCGATTATTCAGTAATGCCACTATTTGATTCAGGTTACACTATCGAACTGGAAAACGAAAAGAGTTGGCCTTTCTTTACAAGACCTTTTATAAGCGCAACAATTTCCGGACTGCCGGTTAAAGTCTATTATACACCAGGAGGCAAAACAACCAGCCCTCGAATCCATATTACATTTACTCCATTAATGAAAGCGGGCAGTAAACGTATCTACTCAACAGGTACATCCTTCAAAGTTCGCTTATACACATTGCTTACAAAAGATGTCAAACCGGATATTTTAAAATGCGTTGAAGAAGCAAAAGCTAAAGGCTATACTTCGGGCGTAAGCAGGCCAGTAGCCAAAAATCATTTCGATCTTTACTCCGAATAGCCTATTCTACCTCCACTCCATCTTCTGCGCGGCAGGCACATCATTGATATGTCCCATCTTATGCTCACGGTAATCGCGGTATAGCCTGATGATATCTTCCTGTGTATCACCAATAAAAGGACCATAAGAAACGATATGATCTCCCGTGGGCAATCCGGCATACAGTACTAACCTCGCACCAGTGGCACCTGCTGTAATACTCAGCTCACTGCTTGCATCTTCCGTATATCGGTCCAGCCAGCCTATTTGCGCATCATGCAATGCAGTTTTATCTGCACCTACTTCTATATCACCATCTATCACGTAGAGGAATGTATTGAAAGCCGCAGGCAATTCCTGCTTCATCTTTGCACCGGGTTGTAATTGTATATCCGCAATAATAACAGGCACATAATTGTTTACCGGAGAACTCACACCTGCAAACGATCCGCTATATACCCTCGCCTTCCAGCCATCACCCGTAGCAACCGGCGCCTTATCTACAGATATATCCTGTAGGCGCGGTGTTGTCCACCTGTCTTTCTTAGGCAGGTTCAGCCATAGCTGCAGTATGCGGAATCTATTGATCGTGTCTATCGTTTCTGTATGCACAATGCCACTGCCTGCTGTCATCATCTGCATATCGCCCTGCTTCATCTCCCCCAGTTCGCCTTCCAGCAGCAGGGTAACGGTCTCGAAGCCGGCATGTGGATGCGGACCGCCCGCTGGTTCGGTATCTTTCTTATCCAGCATATCATCCATCAGTATAATGAAGGGATCACTTTGCGAAAAATCCTCGCCTACCACCATACGCGCGGTATGGCCATTACCAAGGAAGCCCGGCTTAGTCTCCGGTGTTTGTATATCGGCTATCGCTCTTTGTATCGGCATTACATCTGTTTTATCCTGTACGCTCATATGCTTTTCTTTTCTCTATGCAAAGGTACGCCTGTTTACACCGCGGCGGAGAGCTGGTATACTTTGGGAAACCTACCCTGACAAATGCATTGCTGCAAAGTGCATTAAAATAATTTCGTATATTTATACATACCTGCGTACCGAACTATCAAATCAGCTTATATGCACACCAAGATGATCTTTCTCGCATTGATTTTAGCTACTGCGATCAGTTGCAAAAAGAATAAAATCGTCACTTTATCAAACAACCCAAATTATTTAAGCTGCAAAATAAACGGTACGATCCACACCTATTCGGGCATATTAAACACAAGCGGGTTTACTTCTGGTGTTTTTAGCCAGGATAAAGGCATTGCGATAGATTCTCTAAATGAAGGTTATTGGAGGGTAGCCATAACTGCCAGCGACAAAGAGAAATATCAGGATGATCTCTTTATTTACATCGCTACTGAAAATTATTCGGGGCCATCGTTTCAAACTCCGCAATTAAATAAGCCTTACCCACTGACAAACCACCTCGCCAATTCTCAATATGTACTTGACAATGGCGATCAAATCCCATCTTACCAGGCAGATACAACTCGTTCATGGGTTAGCTTTACCCGCTACGATAGCAAAGTAATATCGGGCAATTTCGAATTTTACGGTTCTAAACAGGCTAATAAAACGGTCGCCATAACAGAAGGTGAATTCAAAGTATCCCATTGATGGAACCTCGTCCTCGTTTGCAACGAGGATGCAATGGCAAGCGTTTGCAACGCTACCCCACCAAACTATCCTGCACCTGCCTTAAGTGATGCGTGGCATGGTACGTCATCAGGAAGAACAACTCCCGCAGAGACAGCATCCCTAAAAACGGGTGTGGCAATACCAGCGTATCCAGTTCTTCCTCTGTATAATCTTCCAGTTGTTTTTGTACAGTAGCGGTGATACCCATCAGGTCTTGTGATACCTGCACCCTGCTATCCAGTACAACAGCTTCGGGCAGGAAGCGCTCCGGTGCTTTACCGCCCGCGTTCAATCCTTCTTTGTAATAAGCGATCAGCTCCTCGTAATTCCTTGTGGGCCGGTTGAGCGCGCCAAACTTTTCTTTGATATACTCTTTCGACTGCAGCGCCTTGTGTATCGGCAGCAGGCATAGATGTACATGTGCCAGTTGCTGTCCTGCCGTCCACTTTTCGTTTACGGATAGCAGGTAGGCATCTTCATCCAGCGCATCTACATAATCCACCAACTCTTTATGGTTATCGTAAAACCTGGCGAGCAATTCTTCTTTTGTGGTCATGGTTTATATCTTTTATGGTTTTAAAGAAAATGGATTAGATCAAAAACCATAGTTGCAATACACTTTTACAGCCTTGCCCGCATCGTTCAGTTCAAACACTTCCGCTGCCAGCCTGTTGTTAACAGAGGTATAGTACACTACTACCGTGTTAACGCCGGCAAAGCAATTATGGTACTGAAAGTGCAGATCAGGGAAGCGATTAAGCCCTATCTCAAAATACGCCTTTAGGTCGGCTTTGTTGGTGATGATGCCGGTATCGTTAAACTGCAATTGTGATACCAGCGGCGAATAGAATACCAGCTCATCTGCGTAATGATGCAATATGGCCTCTATATCATGCGCGTTCCATGCGCCGATCCATTCCTTTGCAAATTGCTGTGCTTTTGCTGCATCCATAGGATTACTTTATTGTATGTAAAACTGCGGAAAAACCGGCAACCGAAACAGATACAATTTTACGATTTTCGACCGTAACAGTTTGGGGTGATGCAGAAGTAAAAAAAGAATTCCTGATCTATTCAGGATCGCCGATGATCTCGGCAACACGGCCTATCTGGCCATCTGTAAGCCGCACTTTAATGCCCCTTGAATGATAAGGCGCGCTGGTGAGCAGATCCTGCACAATGCCAATAGTACGCTTACCGCTCCGCTGGTCTTTCTTTAGAATAATAGCCACCTCCAGCCCCCGGTATATATCTGCTCTTGTTCTGCCGTCCATGAGGGCAAAGGTAGTTTGATTACGCTAAGCATAAAAAAGGGTGTTTTCCACGTTGTTAATTAATAAGTCGAATAGTATTTTTAAAACCACAAATCCAACATTTCCTTGTATGGAAGATACAAATCCCACATATTTAAACTTTGCATTAGACACTTGTAAAGCTTATGTTAATAGACATAATGTACAGGCATCCATTTTCTTAGCTTTCATTATCGTCATCCCACTTTTTACAGCATCTTACTTTTTCATAAATAACAACAGGGAATATAGATCACATTTGGGATTATCTGAGGAAATAAACAATAAAAGTAGTCCTTTAAGCCAATCACAGATAGATGCCTTACTAAAATTAACTGCGACAGGTACTACAAAAATTGATTATATCTTGTATGGATTTTTAATTGTGGCATTTGGAATATTCACGTCTTTTTACCGGTTTCATTTAAAAGAGGTCGCTAAGTATGAACATTTCCTATTGGGCTTCGCTAGAATTCAAATTGCAGCATCAAACTCACAAGATAGTTATGAAACAGAAGTCAGACAATCCTTAACACATGATGCCTTTCACTATGAAACAAAATCATCGTTCATTACTAATGAAAAAAGAATTAAAAGTCCGTTGCCAGGCGTTCCAAGTTCAGATATTGCGTCTGCTATAATAAATAAAGTCTTAGATTCAGTTGAAATTATTGGGAAAAAGAATTCTAAATGATTAGATAAGGCATGGATATCCAAAAATATTTTGAAAAAATAAATTCTGAATCTCAACAGATATTTGCTTACACAATAGCTACTTACGCAGAAGATTTAGGTAAAGCACATCATTTATCAACGTGCATTTTCGAATTTTCAGAATATCTTTTTGACAAGAAAGAAATTGAACTGCTTAATACGGTTTCCACACAAATAGAATCTTCTACTTTGAATCTGACTCTGGGTTTATATAGGCAAGCATTTTCATCATTACGGTTAGCCTTTGAAATGGCATTGGGGGCAGTATATTTTTCAATTAATAAGCTAGAACATTTTGAATGGCTAAAAGGAACAACTGATATTAAATGGGCAAAGTTAATAGACAAGGACAATGGAGTACTATCAACAAGGTTTAGCAATGCTTTTTTTCCAGAATTATCGCCATTTATAGCTGATTATAATTCGAAAGCATCTAATGTTTATCGTCTTTTATCAGAATATGTACACGGCAACAATGAAACTTGGTCTAAAAGTGGTATTCAAATAAAGTTAAATGATGATTTGATCAACCATTTTTTTTCTAAGCTTGTAGAAATTACCGAAATAATTTTATTTGCATTGTCATGTAGGTATTTAAAGTCAATCCCTCAAAGGGAAAGAGATGGCTTGGAATTCCTTTCTTCACAACTCAATCATGTCGAACCCATCAGGGTTTTACTTGGTGGCCCCAAAGAATAGCTTATGCCAAATTTTTATCTAAGGACTGAAAGTATTAAACCGGAAGACATCTTAACTCTTTCCGTGCTCAATGAAAATGACAATGACATCATATCTGCTCTAATATCTCCAGAACCTTGTTTGCTTGAAGGATCAAGGGGTACTGGCAAATCTTTTTTGATGCGAGTAGCCGAATTGAAAATAGAAAATGAGAAGAAAAATTCAGTAGCGGTTTTTGTATCCTTCAATATCAGTTCCTTAATAAACACATCGGACTTACTTCAGTTCTATCATTGGATGTTGGCAAAGACACTCAAAGCATTATTAAATACGTTAAGAAAAAGGGGTCTTGTAGTTTCAAAACATTCAGCTAATCTTTTAAGCAACGACGAAAGTGAAAATGAGAATGATATTGAAAAAGATCTAAAAGATATAGTAAAGGCATTTGAAAGCTCCTATAAAGGAAGTTCTAATATTAATTTAGAAACATTGCCAGATATTGAAGATGTTAAAGATGCAATTGAGCATATTTGTAGGGACAATAAATTAGAAAGGATATACATTTTTTTTGACGAAGCTGCACACGTTTTTCGACCAGAACAACAAAGGCAATTCTTTAGCTTGTATAAAGATTTGAGATCACCTTACATTACTTGTAATGCGGCCATTTATCCTGGAGTAACTTATTTCGGCGACTCCTTCGAGCCAATTCATGACTGTATATTTAAAAAATTAGATAGAAGCATTAAGGACTCTGATTACATTCAATATTTTAGAGACATCGTTTTTAACCAAGCTGAAAGCGGTCTAAAAGAGGCTATAAATAACAATTTTTCTCTTTTTATAACTCTAACACTTTCTTGTGGAGGTAACCCTCGAATTTTATTAAAAACGGTACAAGATTTGCAAAAATTCAATCAGCAATCTGTTAATCAATTAATAAAGGAATTTTATCGAGGGCAAATATGGGCAGAACACACTGAACTAGGCGAAAAATATAAAGGCCATAAAATACTTATTGATTGGGGCCGTGACTTTCTAGAAAATACTGTAATTCCTGCAATAGAGAGATACAACGATTCTAGGAAGCAAAAGAACATAAAAGAGTCTAGTATATATTTCTGGATACACAAAGATGCTCCAGAAACGGTCAAAGAATCACTTCGCCTTTTGACCTACACTGGAATAATTAGAAAAATCGATTCCAGCGTTAGGGCTACGAGGGCGGAATTAGGCAATAGATTCGAGGTAAAATATGGCTGTATCATTGCATTGCAAAGTAGCCCAACAGCAGATTCCGAAGATTTTTTCAATTCTTTATCATTAAAGAAATTTCCCGAATTTGGCAAGAATCACCCTTCATATAGTTCAATCGCTGAATTAACTGATACTGTTGAAAATGAAAGTACATTTAAGGAATCTTTAGAAAACATGCTTAAAAAACCAATATCGGTCTTACAACTTTTGACCGATTGGCAAAAGGAAAAGCTGAGTGATGCTGGCATAAAAACATTAGAGGATTTACATGCAAATACCGAAACGGACTTAATTGAAAAGATATACAATGTTGGTCCTGTTCGCGCGCGCCTAATTAAGAATGCTGCAAATGCTGAACTTCTGGAATATCTATCTGGATAATATTTATCCCCTTGTTGGCGCAAGCATGCAGCAAAGCCTCTGAGCACAGCCCCACCTTCGTCCTGCGTTTGCAACGCTTTATACCCCTCGTCCTCGTTTGCAACGAGGATGTCCTATCCGGCGTTTATAAAGCCACTAATAAAATCTGCGCGACACAGTCGCTAACCAAAAGTATCCTCGTTACAAACAAGGACAAGTATTAACGCTCCATCATTCCCCTCTCACCCTTAACTTTATACCTATGGATTTTGGTAAAATACCTGAGAGCGAACTCAACAGTATAGACTTCACCCTGCCCAAAGACCCTAAGGAAACCACCGAGGTGCTAAAGAAGGGCAAGGGCAAAACAAAGTTCTACATTGGCTGTGCCAAATGGGGCCGTAAAGACTGGGTGGGCAAGCTCTATCCCGTAGGCTCTAAAGAAAAGGATTTCCTGGAGCTATACGCAAAGCTGTTCAACTGTATAGAGTTCAACGCTACATTTTATAAATCGCCCTCCCCCGCAGATGTCCTCCGCTGGAAGGCCAAGGTACCCAAGGGCTTTAAGTTCTTCCCCAAGTTCCCGCAAACCATCACGCACCTCAAGCGGTTAAAGAATACCGGCGTAGAGGTCGGTGCTTTCCTCGAGGCGGTGTCAGAGTTTGGCAACAACCTCGGTCCCATCTTCCTGATGCCGCACCCGCAACTGGGCCCTAAGCAGATGGAATCGGTTGAGAACTTCATAACAGACTTCCCTAAAGATATAGACCTGTTCCTGGAGCTGCGCCACCCCGATTGGTATGCCACCGATGGCTACAACCCCGAACTTTACCAGTTCCTCCGCAAGCAAAAGCGCGGTACTATTATTACAGACGCGGCAGGCCGCCGCGATTGCGTGCATATGTACCTCAGCACGCCTGAATGCTTCATTCGCTTTGTGGGCAACTCCCTGCACAAAACAGATTATGAGCGCATCGATGACTGGGTGCAGCGCATCAAAAAATGGATGAACGAGGGACTGGAGCATTGCTACTTCTTCATGCACCAGCACGAGGAGCTACACTCGCCCGAATTAATAAAATATTTAATAGAACAGCTCAATAAGCATTGCGGCACGAAGCTGGATCCGCCACACATGCTGGATCAGGGAAACTTATTTTAAGTTTTAATATTTGTCAAATTTCCATAGGTCATATATTTAAATAGCTGACCGAATTGAATTATCTTCGCCCCGTATTTTTAAATTTTTTGCAGTCATGAATTTGCATGAATACCAAGCTAAAGAATTACTGAAGCGCTATAACGTGCCTACACAGCAAGGTGTAGCGGTTGATAACGTTAACGATGCGCTGAACGCATACAAACAAATAACCGCTGAAACAGGCTCTAAATTTGCCGTTGTAAAGGCACAGATACACGCCGGTGGCCGTGGTAAGGGTACCATGAAGGAAGTACCTTCTCAGAATGGTGTAAAAGTGGTAAAGAGTGCAGATGATGTGGAAACAGTTGCAAAGAACATTTTAGGCAATACACTGGTTACCATCCAAACAGGTGCTGCCGGTAAGGTGGTAAACAAAATACTCATCGCGCAGGACATGTATTATGATGGTCCAAGCGAGCGTAAAGAATTCTACCTGTCTATCCTGCTGGATCGCGCTAAGAAACAAAACGTGGTGATGTACAGCACCGAAGGTGGTATGGACATTGAAGAAGTAGCACACAGCACTCCTGATAAAATATTCAAGGAATGGGTAGCGCCCAATATGCCACTGCAACCGTTCCAGGCTCGTAAAATAGCCTTCAACTTTGGCCTGAGCGGCGAAGCATTCAAAAACATGGTGAAGTTCGTTACCAACCTGTATAATGCTTATGTAGGCCTCGATTGCTCTATGCTCGAGATCAACCCGCTGTTCAAAAGCGCTGATGATAAGATCATCGCGGTTGACTGTAAAATGAACCTGGATGATAACGCCCTGATGCGCCATGCCGACCTGGCTGATATGCGCGATAAGAGCGAAGAAGACCCTACAGAAGTAGAAGCGGGCGAGCACAACCTGAACTATGTAAAACTGGACGGTAACGTTGGTTGCATGGTAAACGGTGCAGGCCTTGCAATGGCTACTATGGATATGATCAAACTGGCGGGTGGTGAGCCTGCTAACTTCCTGGACGTAGGTGGTACTGCAAACGCACAAACTGTAGAAGCCGGTTTCCGCATCATCATGAAGGATCCTAACGTTAAAGCTATCCTCATCAACATCTTTGGTGGTATCGTTCGTTGCGATCGTGTTGCTGCAGGCGTTATCGAGGCTTATAACAACATGGGCAATATCAACATTCCTATCATCGTTCGTCTGCAAGGTACCAATGCCGAAGTAGCGAAAGAACTGATAGAGAACAGTGGCCTGAAAGTACAATCTGCCATCTTGCTGAGCGAGGCTGCAGACCTGGTACAGAAAGCTGTTTCTGCTGCATAATACACAGTAACTATATCATATTGTTAAAAGCTACCCTTCGGGGTAGCTTTTCTTATTTTATTGAGATAATTTCAGAGTCTCAATTTTACCCTCATATGCAGGAGGCTTTCTGGAGCAATACTCCCGGCGACTGGTTCCAAAAACTACACAGCTCAGAAAAGGGGCTTTCGCAGGCGCAGGCAGAGCAAATATTAAATGCTCATAAAAAAGTAAAAACACAGCCACAGTTCTTCAAGGATGTGATCGCTTTTCTCAATCAGCTTAAGAGTCCACTGGTGCTTATGCTGATAGCAGCCGTCATTCTATCTGCATTCCTGGGCCAGGCATCCGATGCCATCATTATTTCGTTTATTATACTCTCCTCCTCCACCCTCAGCTTTTTACAGGAGCGCCGTGCCGGCAAGGTGGTAGAAAAGCTGCAATCGCTGATAGCACATACCTGCACAGTATTGCGTGATGATACGGAAAAAGAGATTCCCTCATCAACGGTAGTGCCAGGTGACATCATCCTCTTTCGCGCCGGTGATATAGTACCTGCAGATTGCCTGCTTATAGAGTCGACAGACTTGCAGGCAAATGAAGCCAGCCTAACGGGCGAATCTTTCCCAGTTACCAAGGACATTAAGCCTGTAGATTCCAACACGCCACTGGCCAAACGCAGCAATTGCCTGTGGAGCGGTTCTAATATTGTAAGCGGCACGGCCAAGGCCATTGTGATAGCTACAGGAGCAGATACGGTACTGGGGTCTATCAGCAAGAGCGCAGCAACGATCACAGAAACGCAGTTCGAAAAAGGTATCCGCCAGTTTGGCTACTTCCTGATGCGTATTACTATCATGCTTTCTGTCTTTATTCTTGCGGTAAACCTGCTATTTCATCGCCCTTTAATAGATTCCTTATTGTTTGCCCTGGCACTCGCGGTAGGTATGGCCCCAGAACTATTGCCCGCCATCAATACCATTGCCATGTCGGCAGGCGCCAAGCGCATGTTAGATAAAAAAGTGATCGTAAAGAAGCTGCCATCTATCCAGAATTTTGGCGAGATCAATCTCCTCTGCACCGATAAAACAGGCACCATTACAGAGGGCGCTATCACAGTAGAGGGCGTTTACGATTACAACAATAAACCATCTGATTTTGCAAAAAACCTTGCATTCATCAATGCCTCTCTTGAATCCGGTTATGCCAATCCCATTGACGATGCCTTAAAGCAACTGAAGCTAACCATCGCATTACCTGAAAAGACAGAAGAGATCCCGTACGACTTCACACGCAAGCGCCTGGGCATAGCCGTTAAAAAAGATGGCGGGCAGATGCTCATCTGTAAGGGTGCATACAATAACATACTCTCCATCTGTTCTTCCGTTCGCATAGATGACAATAATACGCAATCAATAGACGCTTATAAAGATGTAATAGAAAAACAGTACACAGAGTACGGCAATAATGGCTTACGTGTAATAGCACTTTGCTATAAGCAACTGCCCTCGGGCAATATCACAGTCGCAGATGAAAAGGATATGATCTTTGCGGGCTTTATCACCCTGCAGGACCCGGTAAAGAAAGGCATACCCGAAACCATACAGGAACTAAACCAGCTACAGGTAGATCTCAAGATCATTACAGGCGATAACAAGAACGTGGCGGTACACATCGCGAAGGCTATAGGCATACAAGATCCCAAAGTAATGTCGAGCAACGAGATGGAGGCCATCAGTGAAAATGAGCTTGCAGGTAAACTGAAAGACATCCACATCTTTGCCGAAGTGGAACCGCATGAAAAGGAACGTATCATCACCTTGCTGCGCAAGACCTACACCGTTGCCTATATTGGCGATGGTATTAACGATGTAGGCGCCATCAATGCCGCAGACGCAGGTATCTCTGTTTCCAACGCGGTAGATATTGCCAAGGATGCAGCCGACTTTGTATTAATGGAGAATGACCTGATGGTGCTTTGTGATGGCATTAAAGAAGGACGCAAGACTTTCACCAATACACTCAAGTATATCTTCATCAATACCGGCGCTACCTTCGGCAATATGTTCAGTGTGTCTATTGCCTCATTAATACTTCCCTTCCTGCCCATGCTGCCGAAGCAAATATTACTGACCAACTTCCTTACTGACTTCCCCTATCTCGCTGTCGCGTCTGATAATGTAGATGAGGAACAGGTAAACAATCCCGGCAAGTGGGATCTGAAGCTTATCCGTCGCTACATGGTCTACTTCGGCATCCATAGCTCCCTGTTCGATGTGGCAACTTTTATCTGGCTTTATTTTATACTCCACGCAAATGAATCCGCCTTTCAAACGGGCTGGTTCCTTGAGTCTATTCTTACAGAGTTATTCATCCTTTTTATCATCCGCACCCGGCGCTCTTTTATAAAGAGCATTCCGGGCAAATGGCTGGTGATATTGAGCATCCTGGCCTTTGCCATTACTACAGCATTACCATTCCTGCCATTCGCTGCAGATCTCGGCCTTATCCTGCTGCCAATGCAAATGATCCTTGCCGTAGCAACAATTATATTCTTTTACATTGTTACTGCAGACCTTTTGAAAATATGGTTCTTTAGAAAATACGCTCAGAAGTAAAGGCGTATCCTTAATTTTAATGTATCAAACACACAAATCATGAAAGACTTTTTGAATAAAATGAGCGAGAAGGCATCTGATATGAAGGATGCTGTTAGCGAAAGCTTTAGTATGGATAAATTGTCGGAGAAAATTGCCTCGGTTTCCGACGGCGCAAAAGACAAAATAACCAACACCACGAACGACCTGATCTCATTATCACCGATCATTGAAGAGATGGGTTATAAAACTACCAGCATATCTGTAACGGTAGGTTTACCGCCCGATGTTACTTTCCACTTTCAAAAGACTGCCGATGTATCTGCAGAGCGCCGCGCAGAGATCATGGCACAGCACAAGGATAAAGCGTTGCTGGGTACAGTGGTAAAAATGCTGGTAGCCACTGACGAGTACCGCGATAAGCTGAAACTCGGTGCATTCAAATTCAATAACATTGACGTCTGCATCGGACTTACCCCCGGCATGACCATCCAGCTTGTTCCTGAAGAAAATTAATAATAAAAGCCCGGCGATGCAGTGCCGGGCTTTTTTATTTGATAGCATATTGTTTCACTACTCTTTTTCAAAGACACCTCGCCATACCAAAGCGGCCAATATCGCGCCAACAACCGGCGCTATCATAAACAGCCATAATTGCTGAAGGGCTTTACCACCTGCAAATATTGCCGGACCAAAACTGCGTGCAGGATTTACAGAAGTGCCGGTAATGGGTATCGCCACCAGGTGAATCAACACTAAGGTTAAACCTATCGCCAAACCTGCCATTGTACTATTACCCGATTTAGACGTGGTTGCAAATATTACAAACAGGAAAATGAAGGTTAATAACGTTTCTGCTAAAAAAGCCGACGTGGTATTATAAGCCCCTAAATAAGCTTCTCCCCAGCCGTTGGAACCCAGTGCCCATTCACCCATCTTAAATCCCGGCATCCCACTCTGTATCGCATATATTGCACCGGCTGCGGCAGTAGCCCCGGCAAACTGCGATATAATATACCCTACACCTTCATTTAATTTCAGCTTGCCGTTTATCATCATAGCTATGGAAATGGCCGGATTGATATGGCATCCGGATATTGGGCCGATCGCATAAGCCATTACCACTACAGCCAGTCCAAAAGCTAATGAAATACCCAACAGGCCAATACCCACAGGGGCGTCACTAATAGCGGCCGGTATCGTTTTTCCTGATAGCACAGCAGCACCGCAGCCAAACAGAACAAGGCAGAATGTACCGATAAACTCAGCGAGATTTTTCTTCATATAGATGCATATTTAGGTGAATTGAATACAACAAAGTAGAATAGATGCATCACAAATACAACTATTACCCATATAATTAACCTAAATCTTACAGATACTTCACGGCAGTTTCCGCACATCGCTCTCCATCAATAGCTGCACTTACTATGCCACCAGCGTATCCTGCGCCTTCTGCGCAAGGATACAGCCCTTTTATCCGGGTATGCTGCAATGTGTCTTTTTCTCTGGGTATGCGCACAGGCGAGCTGGTCCTTGATTCCGTAGCTACGAGTAATGCGTCATTAGTATAATAACCTTTCATCTTTTTACCAAAGTCCTGCACTGCTTGCTTCAACGCCTGCGATACTTCTTTAGGCAACACATCTTTTATAGCGGCGCTGTGCACACCGGGCAGGTAAGAACAGTCAGGCAATGTTGACGAAAGCTTATCGTTTACAAAGTCGGTCATTCTTTGAGCAGGTGCTACGAGTTTGCCGCCTCCTATTTTGTATGCCTGCTGTTCTACCATTCTTTGGTAATGCATGGCTGCCAGCGGCCCTTTAAAACCATACCTGGCAAAGTCTTTTTCATCTACTGCTACTACAGTGCCCGAATTTGCATACGGGTTATTGCGCTTAGATGGCGACCATCCATTCACCACTATCTCCCCATGATCTGTTGCCGCAGGTGCTATGATACCACCCGGGCACATACAAAAAGAGAACACACCCCTGCCATATTCCTGCGCTACAAGGCTGTAGGATGCCGGCGGCAGGTATTCACCTCTTATATTACAATGGTATTGTGCCTGGTCTATTAGTTGTTGCGGGTGCTCTATGCGTACACCCAATGCAAATGGCTTAGCTTCGATCTCAATTCCTTTATCATGCAGCAATGTGAAGATATCGCGTGCCGAATGCCCCGTCGCCAGGATCACTGCCGATGCCTCTACAATAGTTCCATCCGAAGTCTTAACCCCTTTCACAGCATCGCCTGCCAGCAATATATCCGTTACTTTTTGTCCAAACAGCACTTCCCCCCCACAGGCTATGATCTGCTCGCGCATAGCAGTAATGATATGTGGCAGTTTATTAGTACCTATATGTGGATGTGCTTCGTATAATATCTGTTCATCCGCACCAAAATGGTGGAACAGTTGCAGTATTCGCTTCACGTCTCCTCGCTTGGTGCTGCGTGTATATAGCTTACCATCGCTATAAGTGCCTGCACCACCTTCACCGAAGCAATAGTTTGATTCCGGGTTTACTATACCCTCTTTGTTCATGGCTGCAAGATCGCGTCTTCGGCTGCGCACATCTTTGCCTCTTTCCAGTATCACAGGTTTGTAGCCCAGTGTTATCAGTTTTAGTGCAGCGAATAACCCCGCCGGGCCTGCACCAATAATAATTACGATAGGTTTATTACTTACATTTTGCAGTTGCGGATCAAATACCGGCAATGGCTGTACAGGTTCGTCTATAAACACATCCAGTTGCATTACCACACGTGGCTGCCTGCTACGCGCGTCAATAGATCGTTTGGTAATATGAAACCCTGTAATTCGTTTTGCCTGAACGCCGGCTTCTTCAGCTATATACCTTTTATAGCTGCGTTCTTCTGCTGCTTCTGATGGCAGCACAGAGATGGTTATATTTTTGATCATACTGCGTTAGGTTTTTATCCTAAAAGCAGAAAGGGCCTCAGCCCTTTCAAATATTATGGATGTAGTTCTTTATACTTAGCTTTTACTTTTTCCAGGTGGTTGACGAATTTCTGTACATCCGGATCGTAAGTGTAACTTTTATCAGCAAGTTTATTGCCATTTTCATCAACAAAATAATAAAATGGCATACCACTGGAACCAAATTTAGTTGCCTGCAAGTCTTCATTGCCATCGCCTATCGTCACCACATCAGAACCTAATGCTTCGGAATGATGTTGTTTATCTTTTGGCAAATCCGTCTTATCGTAATCACAGTAAAGCGATGCAACTATAAAGTCTTCTTTTAGTCTTTGGGTGACTTCAGGTTTAGACCACACCTGCGATTCCATTTTGCGACAGTTTACGCAGTTGATGCCCGTAAAATCAAGCATTACAGGTTTGTGTAACACCTTGGCTGCCGCCAGGGCTTCATCATAGTCGAAATACGTTACCAGTCCGAATTGTTTTACAACCTGTGGCTCGTATTTCTTCATTTCATCTACATACTTGCTCGGCGCCACACCGGCGCTTGCAGCAGCGTTATTCCCTTCAGAAGTATTACCGCCGCCGCCTTCGCTCAAAACAAAATCCTGGGTTCCCATTGGTGGCACAAATTGGCTCATACCGTTCAATGGCGCACCCCACATACCCGGCAACAAATACACAGCGAATGTGAACGATGCTATTGCAAGAAATAGTTTGAACAAGCCCACATATTCCTGTCCATAAATATTTTTAGCTGGTGCATCATCGTGAGAAAGTTTCAGCTTGCCTAACAGGTACAAGCCTAACAAGATGCTCAGCACGATCCAGATAGCGATGAATATTTCCCTGTCCAGCAAACGCCAGCCTCTTGCAAGGTCTGCGTTAGAAAGGAACTTCATCGCCAGCATCAGTTCCACAAAACCAAGGGTTACTTTTACCTGGTTCAGCCATCCGCCCGATGTAGCCATTTTATTAAGCATACCCGGAAAAACGGCAAACAATGCAAATGGAAGTGCAAGGCCCATAGAGAAACCGAACATACCAACAGCAGGACCTACAATGCCGCCTTTACTTGTCAGCACCAGCAGTGGTCCTATAATAGGGCCGGTACAAGAGAAAGACACGATCACCAATGTCAATGCCATAAAGAAGATACCGCCAAAGCTGGTCAATCCTGCTTTAGAGTCTGTCTTACTGGTCCATGAAGATGGTAAAGTGATCTCAAATGCACCGAGGAACGAGATACCAAATATCACGAATATGGCGAAGAAGAACAGGTTTGCTATCCAGTTAGTCGAAAGGTTGTTCAATGCATTGGCACCGAATGTTGCGGAGATGATAATACCCAGCAACGTAAAGATAATGATGATAGAAAGGGAATAATAAATAGCGTTACGGATACCCTCTGCCCTTGTTTTGCTCCTTTTTGTAAAGAAGCTTACTGTAATAGGTATCATCGAATACACACATGGTGTAAGCACTGCCAGCAAACCACCTAATAACGCGGCAAAGAAAAGCCACCATAAAGATTTATTCTCGCTTTCTGCTTTAGGTTGTTCCGGTGTATCAGACCCGGTACTTGTAGTTGCTACAACTTCAGCCTTTTTAGAGGTGTCCGTCGTTGTGGCTGTAGTATCTGTTGCATTAGTAGTCGCCGCAGTTTCTGTACTGGCAGCATTCGGAAGTTCAGGGTCATTGATATCTACACTAAAAGGCTTTGTCTTTGCAGGCAAACAGGTCTGTTCGTTACATGTCTGGTACATGTAGGTACCTTTTATAGTACCATTTGTATCTACTGTAACAGGTACAATAAAATCTGCTTTATGGAAGTAATGGATCGTACCTATATCTTCGATGGTTTCATCGATCCTTTTACCTTCAGAGCGTATCTTTCCCGATACTTTATAGTGGGTAGATTTCGCAGGGCGGAATTCCGGCGCGATCATAGTACCATCGCCACCGGGTACAAGATCATACACATGCCAATGCTCATCCGTCGTAGCAAAATGAAAAACAAGCTCATATTGGTTGCCTTTTTTCTTCTTTGCCTCTACCTTCCATACGGTAGGGTCTTTTAAGATCTGTGCAAACGAAGCAACGGAATATATGCTTGTAACAAGCAGTATCAGTATATATCTAAAGAACTTTAGCATTAGCAGAGATTTAAATACTAATCTTTTATTTCGAAACTGAATGATTTTGTCTTAGGCGGCAGGCATGTGGTTTCATTACACACCTGGTATTCATGCGTACCGGTTATTTTGGTACTTCCTTTCACTTTCACTACTTGTTTATATTCAACCTCACCGGCAAAGTAGCTTACTTTACCATCTGTTCCATCCATAGTGGTGGTCATCTTGTTACCATGTTCTGATACTTTACCTACCATTTGCACATTGGCAGCTTTATCAAATTTAAAACTGGGTGGTATCAAAAAGCCATCGCCACCCGGCGCCATAGACCATATATGCCATGGATGCTTAACAGTAAGATGAAACACCAATTCGTATTCATGGTTGCCTTTACTCTTTACTTCATACTTCCACATAGTAGGGTCGTCAATAGCCATACTGTTGAATGACAACAATAATCCCGCGAAGACAAACATTAAAGACTTGAGCATAGTATTCATTTTCTTTCTTACAAAGAAATCACTATCAGTTTTACCGTTGGGTCGTGTAGCCGACTTTATGAAAACTTTAGTATTAGTTCATCATCGTAAATGCCTGCAATATGGCGCGTCCGTCAATATTGTGGAGTGCATCGCTGCAGGCCCTTTCCGGGTGAGGCATCATACCAAACACATTGCGGCCTTCATTACAAATGCCTGCTATATTATTGGTAGCGCCGTTGGGGTTTGAATCGATGTGCACTTCACCCTGTTCATTGCAATAGCGGAACACAACCTGGTTATTGGCACTCAGCTTTTCCAGCGTGGCTGCATCTGCATGGTAACGGCCTTCACCATGCGCTACCGGTATCTTCAGCACTTTATTACCAACCTTCTTACTTACAAAATTGCTATCCGTTTCAGTTTTGATATAAACATTCTTGCAGGTAAATTTCTGATGGTCATTCAGTAGTAACACACCCGGCAACAGGCCCGATTCGCACAGTATCTGGAAGCCGTTACATACTCCCAGCACTTTACCGCCATTGTTCGCAAAAGCTATCACCTGCTCCATCATAGGGCTAAAGCGTGCCAGCGCACCGCAACGCAGGTAATCACCATAGGAGAAGCCGCCCGGCAATACGATACAGTCATCTTTTGTGAACATGCTCAGGTCGCGGTCTTTATGCCAGAGCATTACCACTTCCTGCTGCAGGTCGTCCTGTAAAGCATGCATCATATCCCTGTCGCAGTTAGAACCCGGGAAAACTATTACTCCAAATTTCATTTATCAGAATTAATATGGTTATCTATTTGAATGTCAGCTGGCAAAATATCAGCAGCACCAAAGAAAAATAAAACGCAAAATTACTAAACGATTTAGTTTTTTCAACCGACAATGCCGGGGCTATAATAATACTCAATGGTATCATCACCATTAGCCATGCATTTTTTTCAGATATATCGGTGATAAGTGATACCGCAACTGCCATTAAAAGAAATACTGCAATAGAGCTCCAGATGCGGCGTGTATAAATACTTCCTTTAGATACAAAAGATTGCAATACGAATATTCCTGATATTGTAAGTGTCAGTATTCCTATTAAAGTTCCTATTATATAGAGAGGTGCATTTAAATGCCCCGGCAGCGACCATCCATACTCAGGCCAATGCAGCAATGCCATTTCTTTGTCAAAAAGAAACAAAACACCGGCATATAGGTACAGCGGGGTAATATATCCAACAATAGCTACCATCCATTCTCCTATATTAAACGGACGCAGAAAAACAATGGCTGCAAATAACAAAATAATAAATGCAACTGCCTGGAAGTGCAATACCGCCGCCATACTTGCAAGGAAAGCCGCGTTGAATATATGTATACGGGGTTGGGATGTGTGCGGCAGCCTCAATATAAAATCAAGACAACCGATAATACACCAGTTTACCAGCATCACTTCTCCAAAATAGGTAAACGCCGGCAACACCGAAGTGAGTACAATGTACATATAAGCGATCAGGTAGGTAGGCTTGGTTAATAGCTTGTACCGGATGCATACAGAGTTCAGGTAAATAGCCTGTCCAAACAGCATAATAGCACCCAGTAAGGTATAACCGAAAGCGCTTCCCCGTAATACTACATCAAGCACAGATACAACCGCATGAAAAAACTCATGGTTGGCGGGCACCAAAGGCGCAACGGGCGCGCTCAGCGCCTGTAGCTTGGCAACCAGTGTAAATATGAAAAGTATTATGACAGTATACGGACTATTATTCCTTACCAGGTGGAGCACTCAGCAGATTTTGGGGCTAAAATACAACTTTGGCAAAGCATATCTGCCTTTTACGCAAACATGGTACTATTATTTCGCGCGATCCTACTTGTTTTGCGCTTCTTGGCAGCCAGTCCGCATCGTCCGAATGAGATTGCAGCGTATGCACATCTACATGGCCGTCATCGGCAACACCGGCCAACTGTATTCTTGAATGAATGGAATTAAAATCGTTGTACATAAAGCCCAGCGCGCCACCGGTGTTCACTAATGCGTAGGAAGAGAATAATCCCCCGTCTTCCTGCGAATATTGTTCTTTACGGACGAAGGATCGCCATTGTCCGCGTCCCTCTGCATCGTAAGAAAGCACCAAAATATCATTGTAATGGTATTCTCTTACCGATGACGACATGGTAGGATAATAGAAAGAATAATATCCAAAACCCGGTGCATAGGCGCTGCGGGTGCTTACATAATAATCTTCCGTTACCAGTACAAAACCTCCATCTTCTTTTACGATGATCTGCCTTACCTGGAAGTCATTGAACGCGTTTTTCTTATTTCGTTCTCCCGTTGCATTACGCAGATCTTCATCAAAAGGGAGCAGCTTGGACGATACGAAGGAATCCGCCACAATATCATATTTGGTGTAAAGCACACCTTCATAGCTTCCGTTCTTTTTATCTGAGTAGAATCCCGCCGCAGAGATGGTAAAATTGCTGTTATCCAGCTTTGCAAATATGCCTGATGCATACATTGTTCTCAAAGGCATTTCGTGCGATTGAAACCTATGGTCCGATGGCTGTATGGTCAGTATCCATACCCTGTCTGCAAAATTACGGTTGCCTATAGGGGTATATACAGGCAGGTACAGCTTGCCATTATTATCTATCATCGCCTCACCTTCAGATATCTCGTTATCGGCATTATAAGAAGCCCTGCCTCTTGCCAATACTGTCATTGTATCGGTTAACCAGGTGATGGACGCCTCAACAGTTCGTCCATGGTCGCTCAATGCATACACGGCAATTTTATTCTTGTCTTCGCTTACTGCTATATCAAATGATGCCTTGGTCGAACCAAACAATCCCAGTTTGGTCTCCCCTATTATTATTGGCCGCTTCCTGATCCTGCCCTTGTCATCCAGTAGCACCGCGTTTTGTATCACTTTAGCCCCTTCTATGGTCTGGTAGAGGAACATGATCTTGTCATCATACGTAATAAAACGGGTATCTACCACTTTGCCATAGATGAAGTCCAGCACCACAGTTGCTTTTTTCATCATTTGGTCGTCATACGCATCCAGGTAATATCCATCGGGCGATCCCCTATACGTGTACACCAGGCCATTAACCTTACCTATAACAGAATAGCTGCCGTTGCGGAGATCAAATTTCTCATTAGGGGAATACAAAACATCTTCCGCGCGTAGTTTCCCTACGCAGCATAATAACAATAATACAAGACTAAAGGCCTTTAGCTTATTCATACTTCAAATGTAAAGGCTATCTTCTAAACAGACGGTTAAATCTGGCGGATAGTGCTACTAAGATAAGAATCTGGATTGTAACTCCGGCGTAGGTATCATGCAAGCTTCTTTTTTACCAAACCACCGATACCTGTTCTTAGCAATTATATTATACACACCGTCGCGTATGAATTTAGGTATGATAAAGCAAACTTTACTTAAAGCTGCCCAACGGTGTATCAAAATCGCGGTACGCAAAGCCGCGTCAGATCTTGAATATAGTTGATCACCTATTTCCAGGATCAGGCTATCAGGTATTTTGCCGTGTTGTTTCCTGTAAACTTCCTGCACTTGCTTGCCTGCCTCCGATTGCAGGGATGCAAACCTAAATATGCCCTGCTTATCATGCCTGATGATGTATTGCACTGCCCCGTTACACAAATTGCATAACCCGTCAAAGTATAGTACCGGGGTGGTAGTGCGTTTCATGCTGTTTATTTTTCCCTGGCCGGTGGCGGTGGAACGGCGCTGTCCGTTTTAATTGCTCCGGCCTGGGCTTTTGTATAGGCATCCACTATAGAATCTGTCTTGGCCTTCACTTCGATAGATTTACGGCGGTCCAGGTCTTCCATAGCCTGCCTGTTTAGTTCATCTATCCTGGTTCCTACAATAGAATCCACTTTCGCATTGATCTCGCTCTGCGTCATTTTCTTTTCCTTTTCCTTGGCACAGGATGCCAGCAAAGCCAGCAATGTTATGCCTATGATACTCGTCTTCAGCTTCATCAGTTTATCTATTTGCGTTGCAAAGTTACACCAGCCTTCTCATATCCATCCATTATTCCATCAATACATACATCATTTTGTCAAATATTTAAATATCCAGTCTTTATTATCCGCCCGAAAATGCTGAAATTTACAATAGGCCATGAGGCGTTTGTTATTGTCCATATTGATCCTGAGCATGTTCCTATTACGAGCAGGCAGCACCTATGCCCAAAAAGGTGTTAATGATACTATACTGCTCGGCGCTGTAGTGGTCGACCGCGATACGTTCCCTATGGTATTCCTGCCCGATTATGAGCAACTGGATAAACTGCCCCGCCGCCTTGCTCGCAGGCGCGCCCGTTACGATCAGCTTCGCTATAATGTAACTCGCGTCTACCCTTATGCTATTGCTGCGGCTGATATCCTTAAAGATGTAGACGGTAATCTTGATAAGATCGGAGACGATAAGCAAAAGCGTAAGGAATACCTCAAAACGGTAGAAAAGAAGCTAAATAGCCGCTTTAAAGGTGAACTGGAAAACCTCTCTATTACACAAGGGCAGATATTAGTACGGTTGATAGACCGCCAAACGGGCAAGAATTGTTACAATATCATCCGCGAATTAAAGGGTGGCTTCTCAGCAGTGGTATGGCAGTCCGTGGGGCTTATCTTTGGTAACAACCTGCGGCGCGAATACGATCCGTCCGATCGCGATAAGGACATAGAAGAAATTGTAGCCGACCTCGAAGCCAATAATTATTATCAGTACAAATACCAGCGCCAGCAGGTAATGATGATGCAAGCCCGCGCCGGCAAATGAGGGCAGCTCCCAAAACTCATCCCTCATAACTCATGACTCAAACCTCACCACTCATGACTCAAACAACCTTATCTTTGCGCCCTTATGAAACTTCATATTCTTGCTATTGCGGTTCATCCTGATGATATAGAACTGGCCTGCGCCGGCACACTTACCAAACACGCCCGTATGGGCCAGGCAGTGGGTATTGTAGATCTTACCCGTGGCGAGTTAGGCACTCGTGGCACCCCCGAAACACGCCTGCAGGAGGCTCAGGATGCGGCGAACGCCATGGGCTTGGCCATACGCGAGAATGCAGGTATGCGCGATGGCTTCTTTACCAACGACGAGGAGCACCAGCTGAAGCTAATAGGTTATATACGAAAATACCGCCCCGAAATAGTCATTGCCAATGCATTGGCAGACCGTCACCCCGACCATGGCAGGGCAGGTAAGCTGATAGCAGATTCCTGCTTCCTTGCCGGGCTGCGTAAGATTACAACCGTGCTCGACGGTAAGGAACAGGAACCATGGAGGCCCAAAAGGGTGTTCCATATCATACAGGATCGGTTTACAGAGCCAACTTTTATAGTGGATGTGACTGACACCCATGCCACCAAAATGGAGGCCATCAAATGCTATAAAAGCCAGTTTCACGACCCTAATTCCAACGAACCAATGACTTATATAGCCCAGGGAGGTTTTCTGGATGCTATAGAAGCGCGTTCCATATTATTGGGCAAAAGGATAGGTGTGAAGCACGGCGAAGGTTTTATTTGTGAGAATCTGCCCGGCATTACCAGTTTAGATAGCCTTTTGCTACCCGAAATGCCCTGATTTTGGAACAAGTTTCAACTTTCTTTCAAAATATTTTCAATTTTTGACTTTTTAGTTTTGAATTTTTACTACCTTTGCAGTCCTAAATTTTAAAAGCATGGCACGTGTTTGTCAGGTAACTGGTAAAACTCCCGTAACTGGTCATAAGATATCTTTCTCTAATAAGAAAGCAAAACGTCGTTTTCTGCCTAACCTGCAGACAAAACGCTTTTTCCTTGCTGAAGAAGATCGTTGGATCACTTTGAAATTAAGCACAGACGCTATCCGCACCATCAACAAAAATGGTCTGCTGACTGTAGTGAAAGAATTGCGTGCGCAAGGTCAAAAAATCTAATTAGTAAAGTAATAAACGCATCATAAAATGGCGAAAAAAGGAAACCGCGTTCAGGTAATATTGGAATGCACAGAGCATAAAACTAGCGGTATGCCCGGCACTAGCCGTTATATTACCGTTAAAAATAAAAAGAATACCCCTGAGCGTATCGAGTTGAAGAAATACAACCCGATCCTCAAAAAGGTAACTGTTCACAAAGAAATTAAGTAATTTTAAACTATATTTGAGTCATGGCAAAAGCAGCTAAAACCGCGATTAAGAAAGACCCGAAGCTGGCAGCAGAAGCTAAGAACTATACAAAAGTTATCAAAGCGGTTCGCAGCCCTAAGTCAGGTGCTTATACTTTCAAAGAAACTATGATGCACAAGGACAAGGTAAAAGACTTCCTGGCATCTAAATAAGACAGCCTCTATAGACTAAGACTTATAGCCTTAGTACTTATAGCCATATTAAAAAAGCCACCTCCTATCAGGTGGCTTTTAGTATTTCCATTCGGTAAGGCCCCCATATTTCTTTTACCGGGACTTTCATTCAATTGCTTTGCCGCTACTTCCACAACCCCTCGAAAAACAAAAACCGGCAGGGCCACACCCCACCGGCTAATATCTCCAAAATCAACAAACACATCATCTAACCATCACATCAACCTCAACTAATCAACCAATCAACTAATCAACCACGACCTTATACCCCACCTTCCTGCCATCGTTAGTCGTCAATTGCAGCATATAGTTGCCCGGTGCCAGGTTAGCAGTGTTGATCGTTTCTTTATCCTTTGTTGCAGTAGCCCTGTACACTACCCTGCCGTAGATATCATTTAGTTGTATTTGCGTTTCTTTGGCCAACCCATCAATATGCAGTACACCGTTCACAGGGTTAGGATATACCTGGAATGCTGCCGTACCTGCATCAGCTATACCCGTTGCTATCTTCACCACTTTACAGGCCTTCACCGTTGCAGGTGTCGGGCATAAATAGCTGCTCGTCATCAGCACACATACACTGTCGCCGTTGTTTAACGTTGTAGTACCCCAGTTATCTGCAGTGGCACCTACGATATCTTTACTATTTACCATCCATTGATACTTCGGATAATCACCTGCATTGCCTGCCGTTGCATTAAAATTGACCAATAATCCCGGCCATGCGTTACTATCGCTCGCAGCTATAGTTACATAGGGCACCTGGTATTGTAATACGGTAATGGGTATTATATTGCTATATACGGCCGTAGTGCATGGCGCGTCAGAACTCGGGGTTAACAACAATTGATAACTATCTCCATCAAATACGCTGAAGTCCTTATAGCTTATGCTTGTAGCCCCTGGTACCGGGTTACCGTTCTTCAGCCATTGGTAAGAAGGCGATTTGCCCCCATTGCTAAATATTGCCGTTACCGTTACAGGTTTCCCATTGCAGATACTGTCGCCTGGAGTTGGGTAGATCTTCACATCCGGGCCTGAACACAATGTGCTAATTTGTTGCTTTTGTGCAGATACCGTTAGTACTTTCAACATTATTACGCTAATGCAGGCTATGCCATGTAAGATATTTTTCATTAGATAAATTAAGAAAGTACAAATTAGCTTATTGCCTCAACTTCCACAACCAAAAATTGGACAGTTCAAAAAATCGGCCCGTCACTAAACTATCAATTAGTCAACCAACTCACCAGTTAATATTTTTTTAATCCGCCTCCCATATACGTTTCAGAGGAATCACAATCACACACGTAATAATACTTGCATTATTTTAAAAAACATCTGTAATTTAGGTTTACCGATTATCACAGAAGACTTTAGTTTAAGAGACAGTACCATCATCACTAAGACGATTCCTACACATATAGCAGGCATTACCGCATTTTATTGTTCATCCTTTAAAAACCATCAACTATGTATGTCTCTGGCACACGCAGCCCGCCTTTCATTTCAACACCTTTAACAACAAAAAACTATTGAAAACATTTTTAAACGATTAAACAACTATTCTACAATGAGAAAACAAAGATTTGCGACTCTGTTCGCGACCACATTCCTATGCATTTCCCTGGCACAAAACGGTAGGTCGCAAATAATCCTCCCGAGTAATTCCGACAATTTAGTACCCGTAACGGTAGCGGGGGGATTATTACATAACTTTAATGGGGTAGAATCGCTAAACTGCGATGTGATGTCAAATCCTCATGGAGGGTTTCTTTGGGCAACAGTAGTCGGTGGCACAACAGGGGGAATACCTGCATATGATGCAAGCTTGTACGTTCAATACAACGGTCCTCTTTCAGCAGATGTTAGCATTCCATTATCACAATATGCCCACCTCCTGGACGTCGTTATTTCCGATAATATGAGTGGCAAATTGGGGGATGATTATCTGGTAACAATAGTATATTCCAGTGATCTCGGCACAGGAGGCATATCACAAATTTATACCGAAACATATCCTATGACCGGTGTAGGCACGGGTTCTGTAACCCTTGGTACAACCAGTGTAGCCGGACCGGTACAAATAAGCAGTTCGAGTAATGGTACAGCGCATCCGCATATAGATCTTTTTGGTGACCGAACAAAATTCTCATGGTCAGGGCATCATGCTTTGCATCAATATGCTATTGTATGGCATGAACCTGCTTTTCCTTCGGGTTATGATGTATATATGTCAATAGGTGATATTACCGCGAGCAGTGGAACAGTACCAGTATGCCCCTTATTCAAGATTAATGCAAATACTACAGACGCATACCTTCCAGATGTTGGAGCACAGAAAAGATTAACTGCGCCGGTACTTCCTACTGACCTTGACAGGACAGCCTGGGTCACATATAGGAGCTCAAATGGATATGAACTGGGATTAACTCGTGTAGACATTGATAATACCCCTGTTCCAAGCATCACGCAAACCTCCAGTACATTATTTTCATCCGCGACCCTTAGACTGGATGACCAGCCCAGAATCGAAGCACAAGCACTTGCAAATGTTACTACTGGAGTTGCAACATATACAGTTACCGGTGCTTACGGCCCCAGTATATTTTGTTTTAACGACGCCGTGAGCCCATCTATTCCACCCGTTCCAACCGATACTTTCACCGTAGACTCAACGAGAACTTATGGAAGCTATGCTGCGTGTGTCACAGGTGTAGGTCCTAATATGGCATCTGGCTCTTATGTAGGCAAAACAAATTTCAGCATTGGATATTTAAGCTTATATCCTTATCCTTCTTCTCCTGGAACTGGTAACTATTTCTGCAACCGTATATATATGTCAGGTGGTGGTCCGAAGCCACTTCCTTACCCATTCATACATCCATATCCTTACTATAAAGTCAACAGCAACCAAACCTATATTTCAGCGGGCACACCACCTTGGAGTGTTATTGCAATGGCCAATAGCAGTAATTCCGGTGATGATCTTTTAACAATTTGGTATAAAGGTTTGGGCGGCGCGCCTTATGCTGGGCATATCTATTATAAATTTGCAGGTAATACCTATTCGTATAAAAACACAGGCGTGGCAAATGCACAATCTCATCCTTTGTATGAAGCTTATCCTAATCCTGCCACCGATCATATAACTATTCAAGGCGTTAAAAACGCGGCATACACAGTTCGAAATATGCTGGGCCAAACTATTGCATCCGGTAGTGTTGATGATCAAAACAGCACTATAAGTACCAATTCCATGGCAAGCGGCACTTACATGCTCACGCTAACGACAGAGGCAAGTGCACAATCTATCAAATTTGTAAAACAATAGACAGAGCAATTATTGAGAAAAGCGGGCCTTCCAGCCCGCTTTTTTCGTATCTTTACACCAGCTCTTTGACATCACTATGAAACAACAGGGAAACGCACCAAAACCTTAAAATCACTAGCAAAAACTAGCATTTTCTAACATTTTGCTTTTTTTATCTGCACTATTTGAATAACGGTTTTCGTAATTTTAGTATATAAATTATCTGCAATGAAAACCATAATCGCCATATCCATTGCTTTGTTTGTTGCCGGCAGCGCATCTGCCCAGGTAGATCTCGCCCACGATCCTGCAAAGCCTGTAGTAGCATCCGCAAAATCCAACGCACAACTATTGAAAGAATCGCAACCTGCAACCAACGCAGTTACAGATACTTCGCTGGCAGGTAAATACCACACCACCCCATCTGCAACCGGCACCTATAACAATGGGTATATGAGCAATAACCCGCAGCCTATGAACATGCAAAACCAGCAATACAATATGGGCGGGGTAAAAGCCACAAATTCAGTCTATTACGATAATTCAGGCAAGGTACAGGGCAGCGGTACCACCTTAGAGTTTGGCAAGAAGAAGTAATCCTAACATTTCTTTTACGCTACGGGCATAGTATTTTTCGTTATACGTACGTATTCACTCACATTTTAAAATATAGAGTTATGGAAAATACAACAAAGAAATACGGTAAGACTTTGAGTTTTCTGCCTCTGATCAGCTACCTGCTCTGGACGGTTTATTATACGATAGTTGCTTCTAAATCAAACGGCCCATCCATCTCCTTCGATCACATGAATGTGATGAGCAATATGATGCACAATTACACGGGTTTGTTTATTACCCTGGCATTGGCTAGTATACTCACGGCTGCAATACTCATCTACTTTATTGTGCACATAGCCCGGCTAAAGGATATGATGCCCGAATACAAGATCGGCTGGATCGTGTTTATGACCTTTGCAGCACCTATAGCCTTCATAGTATTCTGGTACGCCGAGCTGAAGAACGAACCTTCAGAGATCAACGTTTACCCCGATATAGCCTGACGACAAACTATATAATTTGTTAAAAAGCTACCCTTCGGGTGGCTTTTTCGCTGTATTACAAACCATTATCCGCTTATTTTGGTCTTACTAAATGCTTTAGGTTTTTTATCTTCATTGCGGAAATTGTAAACTAGAATATGAAACGCGGATTGATACTATTGTTCTCGGCCATGCTTGGTACTGCATCGCTCACTTATGCCGGCTCAGGTAATCTTAAACTCATCATAGATGCAGGGCATGGAGGCACCGATGTAGGCTCCAAATCAAAAGCCGGCGATAAGGAAAGCGACATCTGCCTGCAGATCGCAGAAGCCATTCAGGACTATGCTAAGGAAAACGGTATTGCCACAGAAATGACGCGCACCAGGAAAAAAGAGACCTTGAGTTTCGACCAGCGCAGTGGCCATAAAGCTGAGCCCGGCGTAAAAACATTTTATATTTCTGTCCATTTCGACGAAGATAAAAAAGACCCAAGTGTTCATGGCGCCCGTGTCCGTTACAGCGATCATGCGCACTATTCCAACGAGTCTCGGAAACTGGCACAGGCAATAGCCCAGTCGCTCGATAAGATCAACAACACACCCACCAAGATCGAAACTGTGGATGCGATTGTGTTTATGAAGAATGACATGCCGGCAATAATGGTAGAGCCCGGCCGCATGAATTCAGCCCAGGATGTGAAGAATATCAAAGAAAAGGACTACAGGAAAGAAGTGGCAATGTACATAGTACAGGCAGCAATGAATCAATAACAATAATTCATTATTTTGTATAAAAACAAAAGCTGCCCGCAAAGGCAGCTTTTTATATTATTGGTTCCTCAAGATCATACCAGCATAGTCACAGGGTTCTCCAGGTAGTTCTTCAATGTTTGCAGGAAACGTGCACCTACAGCGCCATCCACTACCCTATGATCGCAACTCAATGTTAGCTTCAGCAATTGCCTTACTACTATCTGGCCGTTTTCTACAACAGGTGTAGCTGCGATCTTACCTACTGCCAGTATGCAGCTATCGGGTGGGTTGATGATAGCCGTAAATTCATCAATATCCATCATACCGAGGTTAGATATGGTAAAGGTGTTACCGGTAAATTCAGGAGGCTGCAGTTTTTTGTTCTTGGCTTTATCTGCCAGCGACTTAGCCTCTACCGCTATTTGCGACAGTGACTTCTGGTCTGCAAACTTCACTACCGGTACTATCAATCCATCTTCAATGGCTACTGCAGTACCAATGTGTATGTGTTGATTCTGACGGATAAAGTCTCCCATCCAGCTGCTGTTCACCTCAGGGTGCTGGCGCAATGCCATAGCACAGGCTTTAATGATCAGGTCGTTGAACGAAACCTTGGCAGGAGATATATCGTTGATATGCTTGCGTGCTTCTATGGCATTATCCATAGTCACAGTCATACGCAGGTAGAAGTGCGGAGCTGTAAACTTGCTGTCAGACAGGCGTTGGGCTATCACCCTACGCATTTGAGACAATGGTGTATCCGTATAGCCTTCTTGTCCTAACGGTGCAGCCTGCATCATAACGGGTGCCTTACCAGGAGCCGCCGGTTGCGCAGTCGGCTGGTAGTTATCTACATCACGCTTGATGATGCGGCCATTGTCGCCACTACCTTTCACCTGGCTAATGTCAATACCTTTGTCTTCGGCCAGTTTCTTTGCCAGTGGAGAAGCCTTTACTCGTTCGTCTGAAGATGCCGCAGGTGCTGCAACTTCCTGTACCGGTTGTTGTGGAGCTGATGCCTGTGGTGCAGGTGCCGTTTGTTGCGGCTGTGCAGGTGCTGCCGAAGCCTCCTGTTTAACAGCTGGTGCCGGTGCATTACCACCTTTACCTTCAGCATCCAGGATAGATTGGAAGTCTTCTCCTTCTTTACCTATAATGGCCATAATGCCGTTTACAGGTACCCCCTTTCCTTTTTCAACGCCTATGTATAAAAGTGTACCGTCTACATAAGGCATTACTTCCATCGTTGCCTTATCTGTTTCCACTTCAGCTATTACATCGTCTGATTTTACTTTATCGCCCACTTTTTTGTGCCATTCTGCAATTACCCCTTCTTTCATGGTATCGCTGAGTAACGGCATACGTATCGCTTCGGCCATAAGTTCTGTCTATTGATTTTTGATGCCCAAAAGTAACACAATATTGGTTGATTTGTTCATGGATGTTTACGAGTTATTAATGCAGCTACCGAAGCTACATATTAATGAAATACTCATTAAAACTCCACCTGCAGGTTTAGTCCATCCCTAAGGCGCGCCAGTTGCGGATTTTTTTGCGCCATAGCATCAAACACCTCTTGCTTGCTCAATACGGTAACCTGCTGTTCCTGTACCACGCTCTTGTCTTCGCGTACCTCGGTGGTAATACGCACACCCACCCCTGTTTTCTCCCGGAAATAGTCGATCAGCACGTTACGTTGCTCACGGGCATAAGTATGGGTAAAGTCTGTCGGGCAAATGATACGGATCTCGTCCGGCGGTGCTACCTCTACGTTCATAAACAGTAGTTGTGCATACAGCGCGCTGCGGTTCATATCTTTAATACCTTGCCTGAACTGCTCCCAAAGCTGCGCTACCATTGGCTGGTTTAGCTCTCTTTTCTCATTAACCGTGGCTTCTAAAGCTTTGATCTCATCATCTAGTCCATCTATCAGCCCTTTCGATATTCTCTTACCACCATTGCCCCCAGGTGTATTATAAGTGGGCTTCGGGGTCGCATTGACTGAGTTTGGAATTAACGAAGGGGACGGCGGTGCTTCTGCAACTAAGTTAGATGCTGCAGGTTGCGGCATCTTATCCAGTTCCGGTTCTGCTACCCTTTCCTGCTTTGCAACGGGCGCCTCATAGGAACTATTAACCTGGCTGGTATGTGCAGCAGGAATTGATTGAGGTGCCGCAATAACCGGAATACCTATTGTATCAGAGTTTTTTTTTACGTCATCTGCTGATGCAGATGTTGCCTGTAGCAGGTAGCATAGCCTTATCAGGCACATTTCTACATGCAGGCGTTTGTTGGTGGCGTTTTTGTAATTCAGCTCACTATCGTTAATGACATTGAGCGCTGATATAATGAAGGACGGTGGCGTTTGATTGGCCTTTTCGTTATACACTGGCTTATGATCGTTAGGCACATCCAGCAACCTGGCCATGCGCGGATCTTTGCATAGCAGCAAATTACGCATATGCTCCGCCAACCCTTCTATGATCACATCACCTTCAAAACCACGCTCCAAAGCGCTATCCAGTTGCAACAATGCATCGCTCACATTCTGGCTAAGCAAGTGATCTGTTAGTTTGAAGTAAAAGTCAGCATCCAGCAGGTTCAGGTGCTCCATCGTAGCCTGGTAAGTAAGCATACCATTGGTAAAACTTACAATCCTGTCGAGCATACTAAGTGCATCACGCATGCAGCCTTCGCTCTTCTGAGCAATCACATGCAGCCCTGCCTCCTGCGCTATTACACCCTCTTTAGTAGCTATACTGTGCAGGTGATTTACAATATCGTGCGTTGTGATACGCTTAAAGTCGAATATCTGGCAACGGCTAAGGATGGTAGGAAGTATCTTATGTTTTTCCGTAGTGGCAAGGATAAATATGGCATGTGGTGGCGGTTCTTCCAATGTTTTAAGAAATGCGTTAAAAGCCGAACCGCTAAGCATATGAACTTCGTCAATTATATAAACCCGATACTTACTTTCGCCACGTCCAACCCTTACTTTGGTAATTAGTTCACGGATATCATCTACTGAATTATTACTAGCAGCGTCTAATTCAATTACATCTAATGAAGCATTTTCATTAAATCGAATACAAGTTGGGCAGCTATTGCAAGCTTCCATATCTGCTGTAGGATTTTCACAATTAATAGTTTTGGCAAAAATTCTGGCACAGCTTGTTTTACCAACACCTCGCGGCCCGCAAAACAGGTAGGCATGTGCCAGGTGCTGATGCTTTATGGCATTTTTTAATGTGGTAGTGATATGCTCCTGCCCCACAACTGTATCAAAAGTCTGGGGACGATACTTACGCGCCGAAACAATATAATTCTCTGACATCTCTTAAATCAAAAATAACAAGGAAAATGCCAATAGAAAAATGAAGTTTCCGTTGTGTGGATTACGCGGCTAATAATGTGATTAGCAAGGAAAAATGTCCAATTTGAAATTTTAATAATTCTACGAATTGCTATTTGAAGCATCGTATAGAAATAATAATTTACAGCATATTTTATTTATATGAATAAAGGGAAGAACCCTGGCCTGAAAACTGCACATCCACAAACGTTTCCAAAGCCCAGGATATGGGCATGGATAGCCAGCATTGTATTCATAACACTTATCGTGTACACACCTGTTTTCTCCGATCTCAAAGAATTTACCAACTGGGATGACTATGCATATGTGACAGACCAGCCATTGATAAAAAACCTGGATGGCGAAACTGTAGGCAATCTTTTTAAGCCATCTACAACTGTAATGCTAAATTATCACCCGCTGACAATGATCTCGCTCGCATGGGACTATCAGCAGGGATTTGATGATACCGACAATACTTTAAGTATCACACCATTTGTTCGTACAAACGTGCTGCTTCATTTATTGAATACGGCCCTTGTATTTCTTTTCCTTTACAGATTATCCCGAAAGAAGATATGGGCTGCAGCGCTTCCTGCCTTGTTATTCGGCATACATCCTATGCATGTGGAAAGTGTGGCATGGATATCTGAGCGGAAAGATGTGTTATACTGTTTCTTCTTCCTGGTTAGCTGTATCAGCTATCTTCAATACATTGATTCTAAGAAAACATGGTGGTTAGGCCTTTCATTTATATTATTCATTGCATCATGCCTTAGCAAGGCAATGGCTGTGCCGCTACCGCTGGTTTTGTTACTTATAGACTATTTAGAAAACAGAAAAATCGGTATAAAGGTATTAATCGAAAAACTACCTTTCCTTATTGTCTCTATTATTCTGGGTATTATAGCCCTGCAGCCGCAAAGCCACGCAATGGGTGGTGCTGATGAAACTCCTGTATTCTACAGATTTTTATATGGCTGCTATGGGTTTGTAATGTATTGGCTTAAGCTGATCGCACCAATCAATCTATCAGCCTTTTATCCCTACCCTGGTCTCACTGAATCCGGAGGGCTACCGGCTATCTATTACCTAATGCCTGTCATTGCGCTTGCTATAATTGTCACTCCTTTTATCCTCATCAGGCGACAGAAAAATGAAAGGAATAAAGTGATATTATCCGGGATGTTATTTTTCCTTGCAATGACTGTGCTTGTATTGCAATTCGTTTCTGTAGGCCCGGCTATCATGGCAGACAGGTATAGTTATGTTTCCTACATAGGCCCGCTATTTATAGCGGGGATATTTCTGCAGGATCTTGTTGAAAACCCTAAAACCCGGTCTGTTATGTTGGGTATCGTTTCAGCATACTGCTTGCTATTAGCTATCACAACCTATAACCGTATCCCGGTATGGCAAAACAGCAAAACACTTTGGACCGATGTGATCCAAAAATATCCGTACGATGTAGAACAAGTGGGCAATAACACGGTTATAAAAAAAATAGGCGCCAAAACAGCTTATAAAAACCTGGCAGACTGGTATGCGGAACATCAGCTACTGGACAGCGCATATCGTTACTACCAGGTGCTAATACTAGCCGGCACGAAAGACGCAGAAGTGTGGAGCAATGCAGGCAATATCTACGCTATGAAAGGACAACTAACAGAAGCATTAAATGCTTTAAACAAAGCAATAAGTCTTGACCCTAAGAATACCGACAATTATATTAAACGTGGCCTGGTGCATATGCAACTGGGCAAAACAGACGAGGCAATAGCGGATATGGACCAAGCCCTTGCTGCCGACCCATCAAACGCGCAAGCAAAAGACCTTCGTAAGAAATTCATGGAACATCGCCCTAAGTAGCCATCATAGACGACGCTAACGGGTATCAGTTTTTTACTATAATTAGTGGTATAGATTTGTATATGCTACAGTTCAATATAGAGCATAAAAAATACAACTAATGAAAAAGCTGGAAAACAAAACGGTGTTCATTACCGGGGGCCTGTCTGGCATAGGCAAGGCATGCGCAGTATTAGCAGCAAAGGAAGGTGCCAATGTTGCTATCGCAGACATACAATCAAACACTACTGAATTGGCCATGCAGGAAATTAAAGCGGTGAACTCAAAAGCCATATTCATCCCCTGCGATGTATCTGACTTTGCTCAGGTCGGTAATGCCATCAAAAAAGCAATTGACACATTTTCTTCTCTTGATGTAGCGCTTAACAATGCGGGTATAGGCGGCGAAGCCAATGATGTTGGTGATATGACACAAGAAGCCTGGCTGAAGGTAATAGGCATTAACCTGAACGGCGTTTTTTATTGTATGAAGCACGAACTGCAGCAAATGGCCAAGCAGCAAAGTGGTGTCATCATCAATATGGCATCGATACTGGGCAAAGTAGGATTTGCGAAATCGAGCCACTATGTTGCTGCCAAACACGGCGTAGTAGGATTAACGCAGACTGCCGCAATGGAATATGCTACACGGGGAATACGCATCAATGCAATATGTCCCGGTTTTATAGAAACCCCGTTATTGACAAAAGGTGGCATTGAGGAAGATAATGATGCAGGCAAATGGATAAAAAGCCTGCATCCGATGAAACGACTGGGCAGGGCAGAAGAAATTGCGGAAGCCTTTTTGTTTCTTGCATCCGATACAAGTAGCTTCGTGACTGGTACTGCCCTGGAAGTAGATGGGGGTTACCTGGCGCAATAGACCATTTAATATTTAAAAAATAACAAAGCCTTTGTATGGAACAAAGGCTTTGTTATTGTATTGCTGACTATAATTGATAGATTTCTATCTCTTAAACTGGTTCCTGTTTTCTGCAGTTATGAGATTACCCTGTATAGACCATGCGAAATCCAGTTTCAAAGTTTGTTTATAGATCGGCGCGTTGAGATCAATATAGGTATCACCGATGTATTGGGGTTGATTCTTTTGTGCAACGGTTGATGGAGCATAATTTGCATGGGCGTGGCAGCTCATGCAATTGGTACGCACACCCCAATTATTTTCTACAGGCTTACCATTGGTAATTACAAATGCAGGATCATTCAATGCAGCTTTACCGATAGGCCCGAATGTAAAAGACGCCTCCAGGTAGGGATTAAATGCATAGATAGAAGTCCCTTTATTATTACCACCGGTATATGGCTGGTTAGGATAGATATAAGTGTAGGCAGGAGCCATTGCATAATGGCGTGGTGCGCCGGTTAGCTCTTTAGGCCTCCGGGCGGCAATGGCTTTAGAGCTTGGAGCAGGCGGATTATCCGCATCAGGCGTCCACCAGTATGTTTGCCAGGTCCAGCGGAATGTTTCTTTGGTGGTAACGTGCATCGCTACAAGAATGGCAATATCGCCCGCTTTCGCATTCCTGGTTTGCCCGGAAGCATTCAATTCATTAGCGGTTTGCTGATCTAACTTAAAGTGTATGAAATTATCTACGTTATAAGTATTCTGTGGGTTCTTTCCCTGGCCGGTATCTACGCCGCCATTTCCCTGTCCATTGTTTTTAGGATCTACATATACCCATCCCGGCCATGAACCTTCACCATAGGCCTTTGGAACAGAAGGTGTACCGGGCCATACATTCAGCCTGTAACAACCGCCCCATTGTTTAAAGGTATCTGCATCTACCTGGAATATTTCAAAAACAGGCTTAATGGTGATACCTGTGTTGGGGAACTGTGGTATTTCTGTATTGCCTGCATTTAACATACCTTGCAGTACCGCAGAATCAAACAGCTTATTCTTAACCGCAAATTGCGCTGCGGTAGGGTCGTATTTTACGAAGCCGGTAATACGGGTACTGTCTAAGCTATCGATATTGGTAATGCCCAGCATGCGTGCTGCCTGCTTTTGTTTGTGAAGAAACTGGTGTGGCCTATGCAGCGTACCTCTATGCGTTTTCACTTCTTCCATCGATAAAGCCTTGCCGGTATTTTCCTGGTAAACGATCATTTGCATCATATCATCAGGAGTAAGCCAGGTTTCAAAGATTCGTATATCCTGCCCTTCTGCCTGTTCACCGGAGTTGGTATTAAGTCCGGCCCAGATACCCCATGCATGTGCAGCAATTTTATCATTATTCATACTGTCGATCCAACCATTAATCACATTTGAATCTTCAGGAAACCTAAAACCGGGTATCCCTGGATCGGGAAAATCTTTAGGAATGATAAAATTTGACTTCGGTTTGGCACCGGCGCTGGTTTCTTCACCCTTCTTAGGTTCGTTATTACAGCGAACACAGGTGATCACAACTGCCAATAGCAGTAAAATCGGGATGCTTTTTTTCATGTGTGTGTTGTGTTTTTATATGTGAATAGTTATAAACAACTGAGTAAGTTTCATCACAAGACTTAACACCGGGGAATTATAGTAACGACGTAAAAGTAATAAACAAAATAATTTAAAACACCCGTTAAAACACTGTAAAGTAAAAATTAGCTCTTGCCGTTAACTTGTTTTCTGTTAACAATTCCAATCGTTAATAAACGTGCTGTCGTTTGGTACAGGAACAAGTGCAGTCCATTCTATAAAAAAATATTGCCCCGATTCCGGGGCAATATTTTTATTTGATCAAAGGAACATAAAAAGAACCTTCTGTTACGGTTACAGAATCCTTAGTTGGGTCAAGCTTATCATAAAGCTTACCGCTAAATTCCCCTTTAATAGTTGCATTATCGTCAGAAATAATCTTAATAACAAACGTTGAATCATCGTTTAGCGTCTGGTAACCATCTACATCATTGGTGTACGATATAGCGATAACACCTTTTTTGCGCCCACCAGTATAATTCCCTGCGCCACTATAGTTGTCGATACCAATAGAATAGCCATAGCTACTACCTTTAAACGTTATAAAACAAGAGGCAGAGAGTAATACAGGTGTATCCGGGCTTTTGGCCGCAAGAAACGTACCACCATCGTACATAGTACCGTTTATCTTAGCTTTAAAATAATAAGTAGGGGTAGCCGGCGTTGCGTTTGTGTTATTGTTATTATCTTTTTTGCTACAAGATGTGGCAAACATAATAACCGAAATACCCAGGAGGATAAAATGCTTTTTCATATAGATTTAGTGTTATTGGTAAAACAATGCGAATAAATATACTACCCTATTTCTTTTTTCATAGCAGATATTTATCTTGTTCTTATCGAACTAAAAACACTGATGAGAAAAGCCATTCCACTCGTACTGCTTAGCGCAGCAACAATCTGTATCTCCTTTAAAAGTGATCGTGTAAACCTGGGAATGATAACCAGGATAAAGCAGGAAGGCTTCAATGATTCTAAAGTAATGCAGACACTGTTTGAGCTAACAGATGTTAATGGCCCGCGCCTTACAGGATCAGCAGGCATGAAACATGCAGAAAAATGGGCGGTGCAAAAATTAAAAGAATGGGGATTGGAAAATGTGCATACAGAGCGCTGGGGTACATTTGGTAAAGGCTGGGAAATACAAAAGTGTTATGTGGCGATGAAGGCCCCCTACTACCAGGCATTGATCGCCGTGCCTAAGGCATGGACACCCGGGACTAATGGAAACATTACCGGTGATGCCATTCTTGTAAAAACAGACAGCCTGGACAAATATGCCGGTAAACTGAATGGAAAGATCGTAGTATTGGCTACCGGCGACGCCTACGACCAAAATATGGGATTGAAAGCAGATGCCAGCCGCTTGACAGAAGAGGACCTGCGGAGGACTGCAATGGACCCTCACATTACCGATGCCGATAACCCTAAAGCCGGACGGAATTATCATCCTTATATATCGCGCCAAAAAATAGACTCTTTCCTGATGGCAGAAGGTGCAAAGGCGGTGATAAGCCTGCGCAGGGGCAATATGGGTACTGTTTTTACCAGCAATGGTGCCAGCCGCGCATGGGATGCCAAACCTGTACTGCCAGAACTGGAAATGGGATCTGAGCATATATACAGACTGGAGCGCCTGCTGACAGCAGGCAAAAAAGTAAGCCTGGAAATGGATATAAAGACGAGCTTTTCTATGGCCGACAGCACTGAATATAATGTTGTAGGCGAAATACCCGGTACAGACAGGGAACTGAAAAACGAAATAGTAATGCTTGGCGCGCACATGGACTCCTGGCACGCAGCTACGGGCGCTACCGACAATGGTACAGGCACAGCAGTAACTATGGAAGCAGTTCGGATTTTAAAAGCATTAAACATACACCCTAAACGTACGATACGCATCGTGTTATGGAGTGGCGAAGAGCAAGGGCTGCTTGGAAGCAGGGGATATGTAAAAAAACATTTTGGCGACCGACTGACAATGCAGCTAAAACCCGAACAGGAACTGGTGAGCGCTTATTACAATCTTGATAATGGTGGCGGAAAGATCAGAGGCATCTATACCCAGAATAATGATGCAGTATATCCCATCTTCGAACAATGGCTGCAGCCGTTTAAAGACCTGGATGCCACGACAGTGACCAATCGCAATACGGGAGGCACAGACCATCTATCTTTTGATGAGATTGGCATACCGGGATTTCAGTTTATACAAGATCCAATGGAATATGGATCGCGCACGCACCATAGCAACATGGATACTTATGAAAGGGCAAATGCAAACGACCTGATGCAGGCATCTATCATCATGGCCTCTTTTGTGTACAATACGGCTATGCGCGATGAAATGCTGCCACGGAAACCGTTACCTAAGAGAAAATAATAATCAATATTTTTTGTAATTTTTCGTACCAAACCTGAGTATGAAAAATTTCCTATTATCCTTTCTCTGTTTATTAACGGCAACAGAAGCCGTGGCACAATCCAAATACCGCAGTTCTTTACAGGACTACTATCTGGCTAATTCTATTGACAATAACAGGTTCTGGAAAAGATTTTCTGTAGCAGGCGGCCTGCATTTTATTCCCGGCACTGCCGATCTGCATTTTATGGGATTTGCAGATTCCTCCTACATTGACACTGCCATATCGGCTACCATAAAAGCGAAGCAATCTTACGCATTTTATGTGGGCAGCTATTTCCCCATTGCCCTGATGTCGGATAAGAGTATGTTGGTAGCAGAGGTGGAATTGATGGCTTCTGTCAGCAAGCTTACCTACGATAGTATTCCTATAGCAGCAAAAACAAACATATCTGCCCCAACTGATGTTTATAAAATAGGAATACCGGTAAGCCTGGAGTACAGAAGCGGTGCCGATGTTCTTCTCAATAAGGATGCTAAATCTATGTTCACTTTGGGTGCCGGTATTAATTTTTGTATCATCAATTCGGACGATTATGACCGGGTGACCCCGTTGAGAGCATTACCATTTGTAAAAGCGGAACTGGGCTTCTTTGCCGGTATTGGTTTCAAGATCAGGGGTGTTTATTATTTTGGTAATTCAGACTACAACTATACCGTAAACTATAATGTTGCACACGGTACCGGTGACCAGTTAATATCTAAATTCAGAGGTTCTAATGGGTTTAACTTAACACTGGTGCTCATGCCTTTTTCGGTAAACTGGAGCCGTTAAAAAAGCTACCGGCATCCGTACTGGCAGGTAGGTATAAATACGTGTACGGGGGTAAAGAGAAACAAGACGCGTTGATCTTATTTTGTAACAAACTAATTCCTTGTTATGAAAAAGATCTTTACCCTTTTCTTTTTATTGACTGTTACCATTGCAGGGTACAGCCAACCAACGCTGTGCAGCGGTTTCGGGTTTATGGGAGGTATAGATGGCAATACCTATACCAGGACCACCACATTTGGCACCCGCAACTATCAATACATATCTGCAGCTAACGACGGGTCTCAATTTTACGCGGCCAGCTTTACAAGCAACAAGCTGTATTGGATCAGCACATCTTTTGCAATAACGGATTCCATGAATGTAACCTTATATGATATTGCTTCCTCAAACGAAGCCAATACATTGTTTGGCCTCACGCAATCTGCTATGTATCGCATCAACACAAGTGGCAAATCGGTTACCGATAGTATTGCTATTGCAAACCCCTTCAGGCTGGAAGAAAGGCCCGGGGCGAAAGAAGTATGGGTATCCGGCGATAGTATGATCTACGTAGTAGATTATACATCAGGGCTTAGCAAATCAAGCATACATATTTCTAACAATGCCGGTGACTACTATAATGTGAGGTTTACGAAAGGTGGTACGCTGGCTTATAAAATTGCTGCAGCCAGTAAAAAAATATTTAAGATAGATGCACTGACTAAAACTAAACTGGACTCTGCAAATCTCGCCAACGCCAATGGTTATGATATAGAAGTATCTACCGATAGCAGCAAGATATTTGTGAGCATGCCAAACGATAAAAAGATCATGATATACCAGGCAAGCAATATGGCATTGGTGGATTCGATCGTTAGTCCGCGTGAAGTATTCAGCTTATACAGGCACCCTTCGCGCAAAGAACTTTGGGCAGTAAATCACTTCCAGGATTCCATTACGGTATATGATGAGGATACTAAAGCTACGATCGCGGTGATACCGGCTGCTTCCAGCCCTTTCCATGTTGCTTTTGCCAAAGGCAGTGTTTCGGTTACAGATGTTCCCCAGAATAATTATCACCTACTGGCTTATCCAAACCCGGCAACTAATGAACTATTTATCAAACTTCCGAATGGTAATCCGCATCGCCTTATTATTTCCGGTATAAGCGGACAGACTATATCGATACAGAACGAAACGAGTAACCAGTCGATCATACAAACAGACAAATTAATTCCAGGCAGCTACCAGCTATCTGTTTACGAAGGCGAAGCCTTAAAGAGTACTATCCGCTTCGTAAAACAATAAAGCCCCGATCCCTTTCAACCTAAAAAAGCCGTCCGTAGTAACGGGCGGCTTTATAGCATCTATATCTTAAATCGGCGGTGCGTAGTGTTACGTTGCCACATCGTCTCCGGGCAATAAAAATGCAACCGCAGTGGCCCTGCGGTTGCTTATAATAAAATGATTTTGCCTACAGCTTGTTGAAATCTTCGTCGTCGAGCTTGTTGAAATCGCGCTTATAACCGCCACGATTCTCATCACGATTGAAGTTACTGTTACGATCGCGGTTGTAACCATTATCACGGTTGTAACCACCATTATCGCGATTGTAGCCACCGCTATTGTTATTGTCGCGGTTATATCCGCCACCATTGTTATCACGATTGTAACCACCGCTGCGATAGCCACCGCCGTTGTCGCGATTGTAGCCACCTTCACGATTATAACCACCACCATTATCACGGCTATAGCCACCACCTGAACTACGATCGCGGTTGTAACCGCCACCGTTATCACGGTTATAGCCACCACCTGAGCTACGGTCGCGATTGAAACCGCCTCCACCGCCACGGTTAAAACCACCGCCGCCACCACGATTGCGGTTGAAACCGCCACCGCCGCCACGGTTATTGCCGCCCGGGCCATTCTTTGGTTTAGCTTCTTTTACAGAAATCACCTGCCCTTCAAAATAGGTCATGTCTATATTATCTATAGCATCAAGAGCGTGATACTTATCTGCCATTTCTACAAAGGCAAAACCTTTGGAAACCCCTGTTTCATTGTCACGAATAACTTTTACAGAGAGTAGTTCTCCAAATTCTGAAAATGCCTTTTCAAGGGATTGTTCGTTCGTTTCAGGCGACAGATTACCTACAAATAAATTCATTATAATAGCTTATGGATACAAATATAATGTATTAAATTGTAAATAAGTGGTGGTTCGGATGGCATAAAATTTCAAAATATCAGTGATTTACCTATTCGTTAACATCCTCTTTTTCAATGGGATACACAGCACCTCCGGAGGCATAGATTTTATCCCTACTTTTGAACGGGAGAAATATGGCTCAAATAAAGAAATCAGGCTGGATCAGTATCGTCATTATCGCAGTGGTAATTGCAGGCATTTATATGGTTCGCAAATTGCCTGCTTTCGATAAATTTCATGATTACTATGCTTATTATAATGGCGTAGCCGGTCTGCAACCTTCTTCCCCGGTAATGATAAAAGGCGTACGTGTTGGCAAGATCAAAGCCATAGAACTGGGTGGCCCTGAAGTGAAAGTAACCATCTCTATAGACAAGGATATTGAATTGCCTGCGGATACTAAAGCGCTGCTTACATCGGGCGGGCTGCTAAGCGATATGTCTATTGTGCTGAATATGGGCAACAGTAAAAGCATATTACCTAACAATGCGCAAATACCGGCAGCGTTAGATACCAGCGCAATGCCGGTATCTGTACGCATCACCCCTTACCTGGAAACAGGCAAATATATTTTGAGCAGTTTTGACACGACCATCACCGGTATCGACTTCCTTACCAGTTCAGGTATGTTCACCACTTTCATCAAACCCCTGATGTCTGCGGAAAAGACATTGGGGCAGTATGCCAATGCGTCTGCAGGCGCATATAAAGTGATCAACGGGCTGAACAGCACTTTGAAAAATATAGATACCAGTGCAGCGCACCTCTCTGAACAAAGCAGGAAATGGAACAACAGCCTTGCCGGACTAGATAAAAAGACCCGGTCGCTGGCGAATGACTCATTCAATAGGTCAATTAACCAATTAGCAGCGCTGACCGGCAAGCTATCCAAGGCTACGCAAACCGCTTCTGACCCCAAAAAAGCTACAGGAAAGCTTCTGAACGACAAAGCCGCATACGAAAACACTACCAAAAGTCTTGCTGATATCAATGAATCTGCGATTGAACTGCAAAAGGCTCCGCCCGGCTTTCGCCTGATTGGTAAAAACAAGAAAAAGAAAAAATGAGAATACTGCTATTCTGCCTGCTATTAGCAGCAGCACCTGTGTTTGCACAAGGCCAGGAAGAACATAAATCGAATATATACAACCCCGCTGCCGATGCCCGCAAAGAAATAGACGCAGCAGTTGCCCTGGCAAAGAAGGAACATAAAAACGTTTTCATACAGGTAGGTGGCAACTGGTGTATCTGGTGCCAGCGTTTTCATAATTTGGTAGAAGGTGATGATACGCTAAAGCGGCTGATGAATGATAACTACGTTGTGGTGCACCTAAATTACAGCCCCGAGAATAAGAACGAAAGAGTACTGGCGCAGTTGGAATATCCCCAGCGCTTTGGGTTTCCTGTATTTGTGATATTAGACGCCAAAGGCAGGCGCATACACACGCAAAACTCCGGCTACCTGGAGGAAGGCAAAGGACATAGTAAAAAGAAGGTGGCAGAATTCCTGCAGCAGTGGTCGCCCAAGGCGTTGAACCCTGCAACTTATCAGCAGGAGCAATAACTATTTGATCAGCTTGATCAGCCTTAAGGAAAATAAGCCGTTATACTGAGCCCCGCCGCCGAAGCCTACCGGTATCTTATCTGCATCGCGAATGGTAGCTACTGAATATTGATAAGTGGCATCAAGGAACCAACCGGTATAAAACTGCATGGTGCCACTAAGAATATACTCTATATCCTGCTGATGAAACTGCTGCAATGAGGCGTTGAAATAAGTAGGCACGCTGCTAAACGCGCCTTCGCCGGAACTGAGCAGGCGCGCGTAAGATGCACCACCCCCTATCTGCCATTTATCGTTCAGCAGAAAGTGAAGTACAAGCGGCACTTCTACATAATTCAGGTTCAGCCAATATTTATCTATAGTAGTGCCTGTGTAATAAGAATCGTACACAGTAACGCCCCTGCTGCCCTTCTGGGAATAAAGCAGGCTAAGGCTCACTAATAACCGCTTTGCAGGCTGTATATATACGATGCCCCCACCATTGAATCCTACTTTGTGATAGCCGCTGTAACCATCTCCATCAACAGTACTGAAATTCATACCTGCCACCAGGCCTCCGTAGAAAACACGGTTGTCATAATCTTCGCGTTTGAAAAATCCCCTACCCTTGCCCGACTGCGCCGATACTGATGTTGCCAGGAAACATACCGCCACCAACAATATTCCCCACCTTTTTATCATAGCCTTATATTAAACGCTTATTAAGTAATGGTATTGCTTCAAAATGTCTTTTGTTCCAGTTCTTCTATCAGCTTTCTCATATCAGCAGGTACCGGTATCTTTTCGTTTTTGGTATAGTCGTACATTACGATCACATCCTCTGCTTCAGCAGCCAGCTCCCCATCGCCATTCAGCAACTGGTGTTTGATGCCAAAGCTGGTGTTCTTAATATACGTAACGCTGGCCTGCACTGTAATGTTGCCGGGATACACCAACGGCTTGATGAACCGGCACCCGGTAGATAATAATAACGGACCGGCAGGTGCAGATTTAAAATCGCTGTTTATACCTATGCGCTCCCAATAGTTGACGCGCGAAGCCTGTATGTACTTGAAGTAAGAAACATTATTAATATGCCCGAACATATCCATTTCGCTCCAATCGAGGCGCAGCGAAAGCCTTACGGGAAAAATACTCATTAGCCTGATTTGTACCTAAAGGTAAGACTTGTGCCTAAAGCGAATGTTTAATGCAAGATATTTCTACTGCAGGTGTAGATTAGCGATTCTTCGCCGGGTATTTATCGCCGAACAGGTATTCAAACCTTATCACAAAAGAATTATTAAACTGCTGCGAACGCGCAAAACCAAGATAGGTATTGGTGCGAACAGGCACCAGGGAATACTGAAAACGCAGATTAATAAAGAGGCCTTTATATAAACGTAGGTTGCCGCCTATGATAAAATTTATATCGTATTTCTTAAAAGGGTATCTATCGAAAGTAGCAGTGTCGTTAAAACGCTGTACATCTGATACGACCGTTTCTTTAGAGCTTACGAGTTGCGAATAAGAAAAACCAAACCCTGCATGGCTCCTTTGTTTATTAAACAAATGGAACATGATGGGCACCTCTGCATAATTAAGATCAATACTATATTTATTTACCTGGCTGATGCCCGGCACATTCACTACACCTTTAGGGCCATTACTGCGGCTGCCCCTCTGCGAATAAAGTATCTCCATGCTGCCGGCAAAACTTTCACCGAAACGGGCATACACTATGCCCCCTACATTCATCCCCACTTTATGATACCCGGCGTAGTTATCACCATCTACCTGGGCAAAATTGGCGCCTACAACAGGGCCGCCGAAGAAGGTATTCTCATTTTCTACATAATAGTTCTGCGCACCGGCAGTGAAAGCACATGCAGTAAACAATGTTACTGCGGCAATGATTCCTACTATTTTCGGGGATTTTATCAACATTACTAATCGTTCTTCTTAGCATACTTGTCGCCAAATAAATACTCTATACGTACCACCCATGAGTTATTAAACTGCTGTGCCCTGGCAAAACCGAGGTAAGTATCTTTGCGAACAGGGGCTAAAGAATACTGGAAACGCACATTCAGGAATAATCCTTTGTAGAGTCGCAGGCTTCCGCCGATCAGAAAATTGACATCGTATTTCTTAAAAGGATACCTGTCGAACGTAGCGGTATCGTTGAACTTTTGCACATCCGTCACCACAGTTTCTTTAGAGCTCACCAACTGAGAATAGGAAAAACCAAAACCCGCATGGCTCCTGCGTTTATCAAATATGTGGAACATTAGCGGCACTTCCGCATAGTTCAGATCAATACCATATTTATTGATCTGGCTAACGCCAGGCACATTCACCACCCCTTTAGCACCATTGCTGCGGCTGCCTCTCTGCGAGTACAAAATCTCCATGCTGCCTGCAAAACTTTCACCGAAACGGGCGTAAACGATACCACCCACATTCATCCCTACTTTATGATAGCCGGCATAGTTGTCACCATCTACCTGGGCAAAATTGGCACCAACTACCGGCCCTCCAAAGAATGTATTTTCATTTTCTACGTAGTAACTCTGAGCCCTGGAAGTAGATGAAAACGAAGTAAATACGACTACTGCACCTACAAATCCTGCGAATTTTCTAATTTTAGACATCGAAACCGGGAAATTGCAATAAATGAACTTCAAATATACGCCAAACACCCTTAAAAAGCTGGAACAGCTTTTTGAGGAAGCCAAATACGTCATCAGGTACGAGAAGGGTACTTTCAATTCGGGGTACTGTATCCTTGAAGATAAGCGTGTGGCGGTTATCAATAAATTCCTGGCTATCGAAGGGCGCATTAATGCCCTGCTGGAAATTTTACCCTCCATTGACGTAAATGAAGACGAACTGAGCGGCGAAATGCTCAAATGGTACCGGCAATTGAAGGAGAATTCCGTTAACGCAACAGGCGATAATGCCCGGCAATCAGAAATAGACCTCTAAAGTGAAGATCACATTTTTAGGTACAGGCACATCACAGGGTGTACCCTTTATAGGGTGCGATTGCGCGGTATGCACATCTAAAGACATGCGCGATAACAGGCTGAGGAGCGCAGTATGGATAGAAACTCCGGAAGCAAGTATTGTGATAGACAGTGGCCCCGATTTTCGCCAGCAGATGCTGCGCGCCCATGTACGCAAGCTGGATGCCATTGTTTTTACCCATGGGCATAAAGACCACGTTGCCGGCATGGATGATGTACGGGCCTATAACTTTCATGATGGCAGGGCTATGGAAGTATATGCCACTAAAGAAACGCAGGAAACACTGAAGCGCGAATTCCAATATGTATTCAGCGGGCACAGCTACCCGGGCATTCCGCAGGTAAACCTGCATACCATCAATGGAGATGAGCCCTTTGAAATAAACGGATTGAAACTTATCCCTATCAGGGTACTACATTATAAGATGGAGGTCCTGGGTTTTCGCATAGGCGATTTCACCTATATCACAGATGCCAATTATATGGATGCGGATGAGATAGCGAAGGCGAAAGGCAGTAAAGTATTTGTACTGAATGCCCTGCGCCACCAGCAGCACCCATCGCACTATACATTATCTGAAGCCATAGATATAGCACATGCCGTTGGCGCGGAGCAAACCTACTTTACACATATCAGCCACCAGCTGGGACTGCACGAAGACGTGGAGAAAACATTGCCCGCGGGTATGCACCTTGCCTATGATGGCCTTGTGATAAAAATGTAATAATCACCCGCAGGGTTTGTGATATTATTAATAAATAAGCCCCCTATCTTTAATCTTCAAAAAACTGTCTAAAAAACGAGACATACTATATAATGAAAAAGCTTTTAGGTATAGCCGTGGCCATGTGCATCACATTTGCGGCACATGCACAATACGAGAATGAGAAAATACACGTAGGACAAATGGCCCCTGAACTTAGGTTTCCTAACCCGAAGGGAGACACACTTACCCTATCTGAACTGAACAAAAAGCGCATCATCCTGCTTGATTTCTGGGCATCCTGGTGCGGGCCATGCCGCCATGCCAACCCAAGGCTGGTACAGATATACGAACAGTACAAGGATAAAAAGTTCAAAATGGCGAAGAACGGCTTTGATATAGTGAGTGTATCGCTGGATAAGGATAAGAACAATTGGATAAAAGCTATTGAAAATGATAAGCTTACCTGGCCCAACCATATGAGCGACCTGGGCGCATGGAACTCTAAAACAGCAGAGGTATATGGAATAACCTTTATACCACAGGCTTTCCTGATAGGGCCGGACGGTAAAATATGGAGAACCTATACCAGCACCGAGGCTGTAGAAGCCGACCTGGATGCTTTATCTAAAGGCGTGAAGATATTTGACGATGGAGCTGGCAAGAACTAAACAGGTATTTTGATAATATTTGTTGATTTTTTTGAATAAAACCTGATTTTCTCTATCTTTGCACACTCTAATTAAAAAATGCATGGCCCAATCCATGCTCTAAAACGCAATAAAAATGAAAAAAGGAATACATCCGGAAAGCTATCGCTTAGTAGTGTTCAAAGACATGTCTAACGATTATACTTTTGTGACACGCTCTACTGCTGCAACGAAAGAAACTATTGTTTGGGAAGATGGTAAAGAATACCCTTTGATAAAAGTGGAAATCTCTCACAAATCTCACCCTTTCTATACAGGTAAATCTGTATTTGTGGATACAGCAGGCCGTATCGACAAGTTCAAAAAACGTTACGAAAAGAAGAAATAATATCATTTGCAATACGCATGAAAATCCCGATTTTTGTCGGGATTTTTTATTGAATATATGAATCACATCATCTTATTCCTGCAGGCAGGTATTACAAAAGATGGCAACGATCTATATGAGCTATATCCTCTTTGATAGTGATACCCGGTATCGCTTGCTGCCATTCACACACACAAGGCCCATTGCAGATATACGCTGCGGCATATACACTATGCGCGAAAGATGGGAGCATTTATTAAAAGAAAAGACCTCTACCCTTACCGCTTCTTATCTGCAGGAAGTATATCCCGCTAAAACAGACAATAACAATATATATATAAATGCCGCGGTATTTGCTACTGAAGAATTAGCGCAGCTAATAAGCCATCTGCAAGCCGGCGAATGCCTGGCAACAGGTGATATTGTTATAGCGGTAAGTACAACTGATGGAATCGGGAGTATTGACGACATCAAAACCGATATCGCAGGTTTAAAGCAAAAACAGGTAGAAGGCGAGATCAAATGCCTGGCTAATGTCTGGGATATATTTTCGCTGAATGACTACGCTATACGTGCCGACTATGATACCATTACCAAAGACCGCATCAGCGCACCTATTCCGCAGCATATTACCGTAACCGGCAAATCGCACATCTTTATAGAAGAAGGTGCGGTGATCAATGCCGGCTGTATCATTAATGCCACTACCGGCCCTGTATATATTGGCAAGGATAGCGAGATACTGGAAGGCAGCATCATACGCGGGCCGCTGGCGCTATGCGAGCACAGTGTTATAAAAATGGGCGCCAAGATATATGGCGCTACTACCATAGGCAATGGCAGCAAAGTAGGCGGCGAGATAAGCAATGCCGTATTCTTTGCCAACAGCAATAAAGGGCATGATGGCTTCCTGGGCAATGCCGTGATAGGCGAATGGTGTAACCTGGGCGCAGATACCAACTGCTCGAACCTGAAGAACAATTATGATGAGGTGAAAATATGGGATGAGCATAATAACCGCTCCATAAAAACCGGGCTTACCTTCTGCGGGCTGATGATGGGCGACCACTCAAAATGCGGCATCAATACAATGTTCAACACCGGTACGATAGTAGGTGTATCCTCCAATATATTTGGCGCAGGCTTTCCGGAAAAATTCGTCCCTTCCTTTTGCTGGGGCGGCGCGGATGGTATGACCACCTATAGCTTCGACCGCGCTATGGATACCGCTGCACGCATGATGGCAAGGCGCAATGTACAGATGAGCGATGCCGAACGCAGCATGTATCGGCACCTGTTTGAACATACCACCAAACAAAGAGAATTATTTGCACACTAAATACATTTAAACTTAATCAACACAAGAAAAATGCGCAAAAAAATAGTAGCCGGAAACTGGAAGATGAATATGAACCTGGACGAAGGCCATGAGCTGGTAGCAGGCATATTAAAAGGGTTGCCGGCCCTGAACAATGATAGGATCGTTGTAGTAGCCCCACCCTTCATCAACATACAGCATACATACTACCAGGTAGAAGATACAGACCATGTATATGTAGCAGCGCAAAACTGCAGTACAGAAAATTCAGGTGCCTATACAGGTGAGGTATCTGCGTCTATGATCAAACACGCGGGTGCATCTTATGTGATCATTGGCCACTCTGAACGCCGCGAATACTTCAATGAAACAGACGCGATACTATCTAAGAAAACAGATACCGCGCTGGACAACGGACTGAAGGTGATCTTCTGCTGCGGTGAAAGCCTGGAAGTGCGCGATGCCGGTACACAGAACGAATATGTAGAAGCACAACTGAAAGCAGGACTCTTTCACCTGCACAAACACCAACTGGCAAACATAGTAGTGGCGTATGAACCAATATGGGCTATAGGCACAGGACGCACGGCTACCAGCCAGCAGGCACAGGATATGCACGCGCATATACGTAGTGTATTTGCAGCACAATACGGACAGAATATTGCTGATGACCTTACCATATTATACGGCGGCAGCTGCAAGCCATCAAACGCTGCAGAACTGTTTGCATGTGCCGATGTAGATGGCGGCCTGATAGGTGGCGCATCGCTGAAAGCATCAGAGTTTTTAGGCATTGTAGAAGCAATGATGCATGCGTAAAAAAATTCTGTAAAAAGTTTTTGCAGAAAAGAAAAACACTGCTATCTTTGCACTCCCAAACAGGGAATACGGCGCGTTGGTCAATCGGCTAAGACGCCTCCCTTTCACGGAGGAATGACGGGTTCGACTCCCGTACGTGCTACCAAACGGGAACTTTCGAGATCAAAATCGAAGTTCCCGTTTTGCTTTTTTAAGGGCCTCGCTTCCTTACAATATCATTGTTGAATTTTTGTTATCATCCTTGTGCAATGGAATTGTTTTAGTTCTATTCGCCTGCTCGTTTTTATATTCTTTTCTCTGCTTGTACATCCCGTAATACGTTCCCAACCTGAATGTGATAATAAGTGGAATTAGAACGACAACAACTACAAATATATCAGTATCGTCAATGCTCATTTTTAAATTGATAATCAGTTAACGGCTTGATTATCTTAACTTAAAAACGATGCCAGTACCGCCTATAAATGACAAAAAGGGTGAAAAAACGGTATGGGGGGGGAATTGCTTGATGCTGCTGTACAATGCGGAACTTATGGGATAAAATTCCCTTTTATGCTTCAACTTACAAGTGAGAATATCAATACCGCCAACTTTCAACATAATTGCTTATTATGTAAATTGTTGGATGAACCGCAAGTCACAGTATTTACAATTGCAAGGTTGATGAGTTATTGACATCAAATTGTTTATTGCTACACTTCCATTTATTGTTTCTTTATTATCAAGCCAACCAGCATTTTTATGTGCATTGATAGCGTTGGTTTTAGGATGCTTATAACAATTTCCTTTGCCATAAGAATAACAAATTGCATTGTTGATACTTGGGATGCAAACTGGACTATTATTACTATCAAATTCAGCACCATGGTGAGTGGCAACAATTGCATCAAATTTATTTTTTCCGATATTAGGAATATAAACATACGCTGCATCTGCCGGAAGCAGTACTTTTAAGAACTTGTGAGTTCCTTCTAATGATATATTTAATGCTAGCCCGCTATGATTTTTACCAGGACCTGTACATTTTATTATTTGACCGAATGGAAAACTTAGTTGAGTAATTGAGGACGGCCATTTAAATAGCTTGCCAACTGCCGAAATCGTATGTGCCAATTTCGTATAACTAGGACTAATTTTTTGATTTGGTGCAATCCAATTAACTGACAAAAATTTCGACATCTTGCCATTTAAAACTATGTCTCTTCTGGCAGTCTCTATGTGATCCATATCCCAATGAGAAATAATGATCAAAGGTTGTTTTGAAAAGCATAATCGTAAAGGTGTTTTGTAAGTCTTGTAATTTCTGTAACAACCGCCGCCAACATCAAAATAGGTCAAAGGAACACCTCCAGGATCACATATTGCTGATAAATTTCCTTGGCCGACACTATATTGCCCAACATAACATCCATTACAAGGAAAGGTGTTATCAAACAATTGTATAAGTTGATCTTTATCAGCCTCTTTAATTTCATCTAAACAAAATTTAGAAGTTAAATTGTCTAAAATTTCATCCTCACTTGTCAGCACATCTATGCTATATAGATATTGTTTTGTTTCTTCATTGGCCGGTGAATCATACACATATTGAAACAGTTGATGTTGATTTTTTTCTTCAGAAATATAAATTAAAAACCATTTACCTTCTGCTTCATCTACAGTGCCTAAACCCGGATTTTTAATCATTATCCCCTTCTTGTCATAAAAGTCAAAAATGAATGGACTGATTTCATCGTAAAATTGAGTCATTATTGTATCATCGCTAAGTCGATTTTCCGCCCAGCCCTTTTCCACACCGTCAAATCGGTACCAAATATCTACTTCTTCACTTTTCTCAATTGCATCAATTGCTACATAGAACCCTCGCGCATTGTTAGGTATAGTTTCTGACTTGAAGATTGAAATCATAAAAACAATATTATCTTATCTCAAAATACGCCTACCATTTTTTTCTGACAATGGGAAAAACACGGTAATTGTTGAGGAATATTTTTCTTACCAATACCATCACCTCAGCCCATCAGTTGAGACATCTAAATGCCCCCTCCCTTTTAATTAACATTTCTTACCCTTTTAAAAGCGTACATTCAGGAAAATAATGATGAATGAGTAATGCAAATGAAGTACATCGTAAAATCAAAGAGATAAGCAGCCGTGTGGCTAATCCACGCCCTGCCGTGGCTATACTGGGCGTAGCTAATGAACTAATGATAAACAGGGAACAACTGATGCCGTTTTTAAGAGAACTCCAAAGCCTGCGCCTGATAAAACTGGAAGGAACGGAAGCGTTGCGATTGACGCTGTTGGGTGGCGCTGTGAAGAGATAATATCTACAAATGTTTTATAAAAAATTAAAGGCCGCATTGCGGCCTTTCTTTATAGCGTGTATTATCTCTTAAGAGCAAATCACCACTATAATTTTGTCCGGGATTAATATCTGCTGTTATAGCTCTTCTTAGGATAATCGCGCCTTTCACGGTCGGCACGCGGGCGTGCCTCGTTTACTGTCATAGCTGTCTGAAACATCAGTGTGTTGTTCAGTTTTTCGATAGCCTGTGCTGCATGGGCATCATCGCTCATTTCTACAAATGCAAAGCCCCTGGAGCGGCCAGAATAGTTGTCCATAATGATCTTGGCAGATGTAACATTGCCAAATTGAGAAAATGCTTTTTGCAGATCTTCTTCTGTAGCCTGGTAGCTCAGGTTGCCAACAAAAATGTTCATAATAAAAAATAAAAAAAGTGAAAAATATATGGCAATCGTGACGCGAAGACTGAAGAAGAGAATGTACGAAATACAGAAACAGGATCAGAAATAGCAAAGCAAAGAGCCATTGTCTGCAATGAAGGTAGTCTTATATAACCATTATATCAAAATAATAAAAGGTATTTCGGAATGTTTTATCATTTTTTTTAACATGAAAACGGGATTATTCAGTAAATAATCATATCTTTGCATCTGATAGGCGCCTGCCTTTGCCTCTTCTGAGTACAGTACGGATTATTTCCTTTCACATTCAGTCTTCGCTTTTCCAGTTGCCATTTTTAATTAAAACCATAGTATAGCATGAGTGAAACTTTTTCGAAAAAAGAAAAAGCAAAGAAAAAAGCAAAGAGCAAACAAGACAAGGCCGAGAAAATGAAGGAGCGTAAAGCCAACAATAATAAAGGCAAAAGCCTGGAAGATATGATGGCCTATGTAGATGAATACGGTAACTTAACAGACACACCGCCTGTTCCTACAAGAGAAAGAAAGGAAATAGCACTGGAAGACATTCAGCTTGGAGCAGCGCCAATTGTACAGGAAGACCCGGAAAGAAAAGGAGTGGTATCTTTCTTTAACGAAGACAAAGGTTACGGCTTCATCATTGATGACAAAACCAAAGAAAACATCTTTTTTCACTTCAAACAACTAACGCAGCCTGTAAAAGAAAAAGACAGGGTGAGCTTTGAAAGAGAGAAAACAGAACGTGGATACAGCGCCATACAGATCAAAAAAATTTAATCAAATATTTTTATTTTAAAATCAAATACAATGCAAGAAGGAACAGTTAAATTCTTCAACAACACTAAAGGATTCGGATTCATTACTCCAGCTAATGGCGGTGAAGACATATTTGTACACGTATCTGGCCTTTACGACGAAATCCGCGAAAATGACAAAGTTACTTTCGAGGTACAAAACGGTAAAAAAGGACTGAACGCTGTTAATGTGCGTGTAGCTCAGTAATTAGCAACGGTTATTATACCAGACTTTACAAAACGGAGTTTCTTAGCGAAACTCCGTTTTTCTTTTTAGGGAAGTTGTGAAGTTCTTGTTCCGCAGTACTTTTGCGCTACTAAACCATCGCAACTATGAGCAATAATACCCACGATGCAATAGACGCCTTCTTCAACTCCCTGCCGGAGCCCAATAAGGCAATATGCACTGCCCTGCGCAAAGTGATACTAGCTAACATGCCCGGCACTATAGAGATCATAGCACATGGCGTGCCCGGCTATACCATCACCGGCAAATCATCTGACAGGATCGTGTACATTTCCCCACAAAACGGATGGGTAAACCTGGGCTTCTTCTTCGGCGCTGATATCCCCGATCCGGAAGGACTGATAACGGGAGAAGGGAAAAGGATGCGGCATATAAAGATCACCGATAAAAAACAGGCGGCATCCCCTGCCATCAAAGAAATCATCAAGCAGGCCTGGGCCAAGGCACCGGGCGATATAGCATCGCTGAAGGCGAAGAAATAAGGGCTTGTAACGCCAGCCCAGACTACAAAGAACAGAGATTAAAAACTGCTTAAATATCCAGCTTTCTATTGTGCAAGGCATATAGCTACTTACATTTGTTTTGTCTTTGATACTGATATAGACAAGGTAGCCACTACCATAAGAATATTAAAAACTCGTTTCTCTCGACAAACACAAAAAAACGCGCCTCAATACTGGGCGCGTTTTACATTATCCCATCAACATTTAAGATAAGCGGCAAATACTGGTAATCATTCATTTAGGCTTTGATTTGTTAACGGCCGGTTAACGGGATGCAAAACCAGTGTTAAGCGGCGGTAAATATTCGTTAACAACCGCTGCTTTGAGCAATATTTGCATCACAAACCAACAATAACTGCACTCAAAACAATTACTAACATGAAAAAACTTATCATTCTTTCCGCTTTTATCAGTTCTGCATTTGTAGCATCTGCAGACAACCACTGGCATGGTCACGGCCACGGCGGTGGTAACAGTGGTGGCGGTACAGGTACGGGTGGCACTACCAGCGGCGGCAGCGAAAGCGGGTCGGCTACGCAAACAACCAACCTAAACCTGTCGAACGCAATTGAGATTACATTTACAGGAAGCGGCAATGCAACCGGTACCGATGTAAACATGGCGTTTAATACGGTTAACGACTATGCAAACGGTGTTACATCGGGCGAGCAGGAAATGGTGGTACGTTCTAACAAGAATTTTTCCGTTTCTGTAAAAGCAAATTCCAGCCAGTTTAGCTACACAGGTACTGCTACCCCTACCCCAAACATGCCGGTTTCTTCTGTATTGAATATAAAAGTAACTGCTAACGGCACAGGCGGTACGGTATCTAATCCGTTCTCTACCACCAATTATACCAACATTACCCCGGCCAGCCGCACAATGATATCTAACGGCAGCAGGGGTGGTAATCAAACCTTCTCTATCAAATACATGGCTGACCCTGGCTTTAACTATCCGGCAGGTACATACTCAGCAGATGTAGTGTATACAGCAACACAGATATAATTCATCCATCATCATATTAACACCAAAGCACTGCCCCGGCGGTGCTTTGTTCTTTTATAGCTGCCGATAGCTCAAAATGTTTATCCGATTAATGTAGTATATTGCGCCCCCGTAAAGGATAGTCTGGCCTCGTAGTACAATGGATAGTATAAGAGTTTCCGAAGCTCCAGATTCAGGTTCGATTCCTGACGAGGCTACCAGGTAAAGCCGCTATAAAATATAGCGGCTTTGCTATGCCCGCTCAGCCGGGATGTTGATATATAACAATTCCCCTTCTGCCCTGCATAGATCATTTTGCATAGAAAAGACAAAAGCTTGCGCCAGCTTTTTATAATACCCTATACCGCTTAACAGGTTGTCTCTAAAACTCAGCAGGTATTTGCTGCGTTTAGCATCAGGCGTAAAATCTTTCACAGCTTTTTTCAGGTAGTCGATATATAAATTCAGCTCGTTGACGAACATGTGAGGGCGACGCAATGAATTAAGCAGGTTCTTCCTTCCGTAGATATGATCTACCATATCAGACAAAGAAAAGATGCCGGAAAAATACGCGAGGTTGGGGCCGGGACAAATACTTACTGCTTTTAGCCGATGCGGTATCGGGATATCTTCTTTGAGCAGGGCCGGGGCTGTAAGGCCTTCACAAAGGCAATCCTTTTCGATGATCCTGTTATATTCTTTATCGTATAGCTCGGCGGGCAAATTTTGCTCTTTCAGTTGCCTGATCTTTAGATGCTGATATTGACGAGATGCCGTGCAGATGGGCTCATCGGTAAATTCGGTATTAGACACCAGGAGCTTCTTATAACAGGGGCTGCCGGGCCTGCCTTTGTCCGCCCTCTCCTGCCGCTGCTTCTCGGCACTGCTCTTTCTGAAGTTGTTGAAGGGCACACCAAGCGGGGATGCATCACTAAGAAAATAGTCCTGCTGTTGTGCAGTTGCCAGCTGCTGTAATGTAGCATCATCTACATTGGTAGCTTCGGGCACCAGCAGGAAGGGACTACCCCAGCCTGTCGCATCTACCTCGTAATATTCATGCAGGAAATCCTGCTCGGCAGCGGTGCCTATGCCACCTTGCACCGTTATCTTCAGCCCCGGCGGATTAGCGAAAGAAGGAATGTTTCTGCGGCCATGTGCATCACAACACAACGCGTATAACTCGGCAACAAGCGCATGGCGGTTGTTTTTAAATTCTTCGAGGATCGGCCCCATCAATATACCATCTGTTGCAAAGGCGTGGCCGCCGCAGTTAAGGCCCGATTCTATCCTGAATTCAGAAACCCAAATACCTTTTTTAGCTAGTATTTTTCCTTGCACATAGGCAGAGCGATAATCGCTCACCTTAATAATGATCTTCTTTTTCAATTGCCCTTTATTATCCGGAAAAAGTTCCGCACATGTTTCCATATATGCATACAGGCGCGGGTTATAGCCAGCTGATAATACTACTGATGATGTGAGATCACTATTAGCAAAGCCGCGAAACGCTGCTACGGCATCACAGTAATCAGAAGGTAACGGACGGCCAGTTTTATCTCTATTGACTTTGTCCACCTTTACCATGATGTTTACATCTATATCGCCGGCTTTGACCTGCTTTCTAAGCTCTTGCTGAAGGTTTTCTTTAACTGATCCTTCAGGCAATGATTTCATCTGCTGATATTTCACTTTCAATGTTGAACGATCCGGCAATAATTCAAAATATTTGTCGAGGTCATTACCTTTTTCAAATGGCAGCTTCTTCATAGCAGCTATTTGTGCGGCCACTATATCTTTCATAAGATCCAGGTAGGCGGTGATCCTGCGGGCCCGACTATCATGTTCATCAGCTTGAATAGGTATAAACGGTATTTTCAGTTTATGGCAATAAAATCGTCGCATCTGTTCCAGCAATTCATCATCCATAACAGAAATAACCGATGATATACCAAAGCGTGCCACCTTAGCAGGTGTATCTATAGAGTATCCCAGCCCTAAGACAGGGATGTGGAAGGAATGTAATTCAGACATATTTGATATTGAAACACTTACTGCGCAAAACGCAAATATGATCTTATTGCGTGATTGCGTGCATGACGAATGTCATGTTTCAGAACTTAGTAAGAAAAGGGCAATAATGCCCAATAGCATATCCTTCGAAGTGTTTTAACAGGGCCTAATTTTGTCCCAAAAATTATCAGCTTAAAAACCTGATATTATTTTTCCGAATCTATATTTAATTTATTATATTCGTGTTCCGATAGCGCAAATAATAAACTTTACAATTGAGCCACACCCGCAATCATGCGGGTGTTATTTTTTATCCATACTTGCATCACTAAACAAACGAAATGAATAAACAATTAGAAAACTCAACTACGTTCTGCTATATTGTTTGGGTTTCATACCGATACATTCGTTAAACACCCTGGAAAAATGGCTGAGATTGGTAAACCCTAATTTATATCCTGTTTCCGAAACAGATAGCTTTTCTTCTTTCAGCAAACGAGCAGCTTCCTTCATTCTAAAACCCTGGTAATAGCTGAAAATACTATCGCCAAAAATCTGTTTGAACATACGTTTCAGTTTGGTCGGGCTCATATTAGCGTATGCAGCCAGCTCATCAATAACCGGAGGGCTGGCCAGGTCATTGAGCATGCGCTCTTTTACTTTATATGCTACTTCAATATCCTTTTTATTCAATGCATAAAGATGCTTTTCGTCCCTTTTATCCAATTCCATCAACAGCCGACATATTAATTCTTCTGCTTTTATCCTGAAAAAAAATAGCTCGAAATTGTCATTAACCTGTTCTGTCAATATTTCATCTACAATTTTTTGGATGGAGGGGTAAATGATTTGTTCAAATAACAAAGGATGGGTAGCACTGAGCAAGCCTTCTAATATAGCCCCTGTTTCGGACGGTTGGAATAATCTGCGTAGGTAATCAGCATCTACTTCTATATTAATTACCGAAGTATTTGAATGAATAGAAATGATATCATCTGTATTGATGCGACTGGTGGCAATGAGCACAGAGGGTGCCTCTATTGATTGCTTTTCGCGAGATACGGCCGGGGATTTTGGAAAGATGTTTTGAAACTTAAAGAATATAGTCTTCTTAGAAGGATCAACCTCCGCGTTTTTAATAGCCAGATCATGATATAATTCGTAATTGCAAATGAGCATTCGGATTTGCTCATTAAATACAAATCCTGAGCAATAGCCTTTACCAAATTTCTGCGGAATTTCTAATCGTCTATTCTTCAGTCTTGTGTGCAAAGAACGGGCAAGCTCTGTTAGCACTTTCGGAATGGTTTGCTGTTTACCTGTCTGCATAAAAACCTGATACGACTATTTTAATATCTAATATAGTTATTCTAATCGTAACCGATCACTCACTTTTGCATTATTAAATAAACCCCAACAAATATGAAACACAATAAAAGTAAACTATGGATCATCATCGTGATCGTGTCTTTAAATTCAATTGGCATGTCTATAGTGCTGCCATTGCTACCATTTATAGTAGGTAAATATCTACCGTCGCAACATATAGCTGCAGGGATGGGCATGCTTATGTCGGTATTTGCAGCTTCTACGTTTTTTTCCGCTCCTGTTATGGGAGCGCTGAGTGACAAATACGGACGCAAGCCTATTCTTGTTATCAGCCTGCTGGGCTCTGTTATAGGCTATGTTTTATTTGGAATTGGAGGATCGTTGTGGGTACTTTTCCTGGGGCGTATTATTGATGGACTTACTGCCGGTAATATTACAGCTTTGTTCGCTTATATATCTGATAGTGCAGAACCTAAAGAAAGAGCAAAATGGTTTGGTTATGTAGGTGCTGCGATGGGCATAGGGAAAATTGGGGGGCCTGCAATAGGTGGATTGCTGGGAAGCATATCAATAGGATTACCCTTTTTTATAACCGCGGGGTTGATATTACTATCTATGTTTGCAGTTCTTTTCGCGCTACCGGAATCGCTGGCTCCTGAAAAGAGAAACAAACATTTAACCGCGCGCAGTTTCAATGCATTCGCTCATTTTAAAGATATTTTCAGTTTAGGAGCAGTAAAGTCAGTGCTGATAATAGGTGTACTCTTCTATGTTGGGCTCAGCATTTTCCAATTCAACTTTACACTTTTTTTAAAGGATAGTTATAACCTGGGGCCGGCTACTATCGGCAGCATACTTACAATTGCCGGCATATGCGAAATAGCATCGCGCGCATTCTTATTACCCAGGCTATTGACACGCTTTAACGAAAAGAGTATTGCCATCATAGGGCTTACTTGTCTTGGCACCGGGTTAGGATTAATAATGGCAAGTGCATACATACATTCTATAACCATTATTTTGTTCGCCATAATTCTCATAATTTCCGGGGAAGGTCTATTCGAACCTACTTATATGGATAAACTATCACAATCGGTGGATGAGAACAAGCAAGGAAAATTACAGGGTGTGAACCAAAGCTTACAATCAGCAAACAATGTATTTGTTCCTTTAGTTGCCGCAGCTATCTATTTTATTAGCGCCGGCATGTTATATGGCATAGCAGCCCTTGCCATATTTTCAGCATTCCTGATGTATAAAAGAACACTTAAAACAAATCTCGTTTAATGAATACTCTGCTTTGGATCTTACAAATCTTACTTGCACTTTTCTTTATCATGCCCGGGTGGGGAAAAATAAGCGCCAGCAAAGAACAGCACATCGCCGACAGGCATATAAAACCCGGCGCGTCCATTCTTCCCATCCGGATTCTTGGTGTACTGGAGTGGCTGGGATGTATTGGCATTGTTCTACCGTGGCTTACAGGTATCTGGCGAGTATTAACGCCCATTGCAGCTTGTGGCTTTTGTGTCATTATGGTGTCCGGCATCGCGAATCATACAATAAGGAAAGAATATAAAATGTTGCCGATGCTAATCGTTGTCCTCGCTCTTGGGGTTGTTGTAGCATACTTCAGATTTAAACAATTGTATTGATTTGCTCTTGTTGCAATTGATCTTAAAACAGTCTAAAACAGAATTTCAGCACCCGCAGTCATTCGAGCGGCATTCTTTCCTAAAAAGCATATTGTTAATACCCCGTTAACCGGTTGCTAATCCGGGGTTAAGCTTCTTCTATATTTTGTTCCATTGCCTTCCATACCCGCATATTTGCATCATCAAACAACAAACAAATCAAACAATAAATAAAACAACAAACAGCATGAAAAAACTAATTGCAATTGCCGCTATCATCACTTCTGCCTTCACCGCTCAAGCGCAAGTATCTTCTACAGCCACACAAACAGTAAATCTTAATCTTGCAGATGCGATATCCATTTCTTTCGTAGGATCGGGAACAACAGGCCCAACTGTAGACCTGAATTTTAATACCGTAAACGATTATGCAAATGGTGTTATTTCGAGTGAACAACAAATGGTTGTAAAATCAAACAAACACTTCAACGTTTCTATACAAACAAACGGACAAAACTTTACCTATTCAGGTTCAACAAGCCCTGCTCCCAGCGTACAAATATCAAATGTGCTTCAGTTCATGGTGACTACCAACAACACTGGTGGTAGCTTGTCTTACAACAACTATGCTGCAATACCATCAGGCCAATGCACTATCATCAACTGGGCCAGTGCAGGTGGTAACCAAACATTTGGTGTAAAATATAAAGCTATACCGGGCTTCTCTTTACCGGGTGGTACTTATACAGCTAACGTAGTATATACTGCTACACAGCAATAGCCGAAAAAAAAATTATATAACAGGGACAAGGGATATGCAATGCGTATCCCTTGCCTGTTTACATATTATACCTGACACATGCCATTGGCCAGGCATCTGATCAACGAAATAAACCCAACTGATATCATGCAAATATGACTTAGCTTTGGTAAATACATCCTCACAGATAATGAATTTCACTTGCCTTATACCTAATATTTTTTATATAGACATCAGCCAGGGCATACAATTGTTTATTGATTGCCTCGGGTTTGTGATTACTTACGATGACCGTTCGTCTACAAGTCAGCCTTTTTGCGTAGCAGAAAAGGATAACCTGAAAATACACCTGATAGAAAACGCGGAATTTGCCGCTAAAGACAGGCCGGAGCTTCGGCTGGAAACAAACGATATAGACAGCGTTTACAAAACCGTCAGCGCTACCCATCCTCAGTTCTTACATCCTAACCTCAGCACCGTTACCCTTCGCCCCTGGAATGCCAGAGAGTTCGCTTTAGTAGATGCTTCCGGTGTATGTATCATCATTCAGCAATGGATAAAATAGATCGCTTCAGGCGACAATCACATCGGCTAATACTTTATATTAGCTCATGCAATTTTCAGACAGCATCACCGAAAAATCCTGGAAAAACATTTTCATAGTTCTCAGCATTGCTATCGCAGCCATTATGGCCGGGCTTAGCCATTCATACGGATTTAGCGGAGATGAATGGGTGCAAATTAAATACGGACAGGATATATGGAACTATTTTGCCAACGGAAATACCCAGGCACTTAATTATGATAACCTGGGCCAGCATTATACAGATCTGCAGTATTATGGCGGTATATTTGACTTCATTACAGAAGCGCTTCATCATCTGCTACCGGGCATTGCCTATATATACCTCAGACATTTTATAAATGCATGTCTTGGCGCTTTGATGATGATATATACAGGCTTATTGGCAAAACGCATCAGTGGCAAATGGCATGTCGCCATACTTTCCCTGCTTTTTATTTTCCTCTCCCCCCGTTTGTTTGGCGAAAGTATGAACAACCCTAAGGATATACCTTTTGCAGCAGGCTTTATCGTGTGCATATATTATATGGTTGCCCTGTTACAGCAATTGCCGCAGGTCAGTATTAAATACACTGCCGGCATTGCATTAGGCCTGGGGCTTGCATATGGGCAACGATCGGCAGGTGGCTTTTTGCTCATTCTATTTTTGATTGCATTCAGTACATTTTATTTACAAAAGCATAAAGCAGCATTATCACAATTAAGGGAAGGAGGCAAACGGCCCATTAGACGCTTTCTGTTATTGCTGGCCGTGGCGATTGTAGCAGGTTATATCATAGGCATACTCGTCTGGCCATGGGCACTGCAATCTCCTGTCAGCAATCCTATCGCATCGTTACAGGAACTTACTAACCGAAATATGCATTTCCCGGTATTATTCGAAGGTGCGTACCGGATGAATAACCACATGCCCTGGTATTACGAACTGAAGTGGATATTTATAACCAGCCCAATTGTGGTACTTGCAGGTACTATACTATTCATTCTGTTTGCAAAACGGGCTATGCAAGCTTATGGATTGTTCTATCTTGTCCTATTAGCCGGTTGCGCATTTTTCCCGTTGGCATATATCATCTTGAAACATGCAACCGTATATGACACCTGGCGACATGTATTTTTTGTTTACCCATTTTGGGTAATTATGGCAGCCCTCTCGTATGAAATTTTATGTAGCATGATTAAAACAGCAAAATGGAAACAAGTACCGGTTTACATTGCCTTATTCTTATTAACGCCACCATTGGTGTGGATAGTAAGAAGCCATCCAAACCAATACATTTACTTTAATGAACTGGAGGGTGGCATTAAGGGCGCTTACGGGAACTATGATCTTGATTACTATCAGAACTCATGCAGGGAAGCTTGCGAGTGGATAAAAAAGAATGCACCGCATCATAGGAACAAAAAGATCATAGTGCTGTCAAATGTGTTGGGGATAGAAAGATATTTTGATGATGATACATCCCGGATAAAAGTGGATACCGGCGTCTACGAGCAGCGCCACTATCTGCAATACGACTATTTTATATCGACGCCAAGATATGTACCCGTAGCGCAGTTGCAAAACCAACTATGGCCACCTAGGTCCACCGTTTACAGGGCAAGCATGGAAGATATTCCTTTGTGCGTAGTGCTGGCAAAAACATCAGGTGCCGGCATAACCGCACACAACGCTTTTTTAAAAGGAGATTATCTTACCGCGGTAACCAAATATGAAGACTACCTGAAGTCTGACAGCCTTGACGAGGGTGCATATGTAAACTATGCGCTTTCATTGTTAAACGTCGATTCAATTGACAGGGCCGTTATTGCTTTAAAAAAGGCAACGGAGTTCAATCCGCAAAACCCCAGCTATTACGACGGGCTTAAATCTATGTACGAACTAAAGGGCGACTTGCCCGCTATGCAGAAAGCTGGGCAAGAAGCCAGCTCTATACGTGCCGACCTGGAGGAACTGAATGAAGAATAAGGCAGAAACTGAGTCCTGCCCTATTCTTGTTATGATGGAGCTATCTAATCGAGCGGATTGTATTTTTTGATCAGGAGCGTCTTTGCCTCAAATATTTCCTTAGCCATTTTGCGGAAGAGGCCTTGTCCTGTTTTTTCAGAAGCGTATTGTTTATTCCCTTCCTGGCTTTCAAAACCACCTACCATAGATAGCCCGGTTTCTTTACTGGTCATCTTCCAGTGGAGCAATTTGTTCTCAGACAGAAAAATAAGATCTGCATCTTTGATCGGGAAAACATTGTTCTGCATAAAGCCAATGCTCTTGTTGTTATACAGGAAGGTAAATTCCATTTTCACATCATTCTCAAAATAAAAAGTGATGGTGTCATCTTTCTTTAAAGGAAATGATTTGTAGGTAGAATAGAACTGAATATAGTTATTGTACCTGTAGGCGCTAAAACCTATCCCCAGGAAGGATCTCTTTTTAACGGGGGGCAATTCGTCCTTAATGGTATTAAAGACGGTGTAGTTTCTCCTGTCTAATGTAAAAGGGAAGGTGCGGATGAATTCATCGCCTTGTATGCCGGCGAGCTGGGTTATCTTCACCACATAACGTTCAATCTCTGCAGTACCCTCATTAATGATGGATGATTTTGCGTTGTACGTAATTGGCATTAGGTGTGCTTTTTATTTTCTCAAATATGCCACAGGTTAATATCAAAAAAAAGAAAAACGAAGCGATTAACGAGCCATTTAAAACTGCTTAACCAACTATTAAGACGCCCATCGATATTAACCAGTAAAACCACCACAAAAATACCGGTCGAATAACTTAGACGAAAACCAATCAATAGACCACAATTAATTGCTGTACAATAAATTATAAGGAAATAAAAAATAAATTAGACTATTAGATTACATTATTTGTTATGCAATTCTAAACTTTTAATTAATTTTGGCGCAGAACGATTTTTTCATTGTTTTACCATAAAGTCTTTTATTAGTAAAACACTAAAAAATTAAAGAGCCGTTGTCTAGCGGCTCTTTATTATTTTATAGTAGTATGTAGATTTTACATTGCTTCGTTATACGGAATTGCCGGACGTTGATTTACCCTGATGGCAGTAATTGTTTTAGACTGGCGCAGATATTCATTTACCGAATTCTTGATAATACGCTTGCAGCCGGTAGTGAGCTTAATGGAACGGTATCCCCTGCCCTCTTTATAATCTTCACGTATCCATTCGGCACGCATGGTTAGTTCTGTGGTAAGCGCCTTCACTTTCTCCATCATTTCTTCAAACGACGGGGGAACACCATAGTTTTCTATATGGTTGTATATCTCCTGGATGTATTCCCGGGTTATTGTCTTTGCCATCTGCTCAAAAAGGTCCTGGAACTGTTTCCCATAAACCCTTTGACCAAAGAATTCTGATATGGATGCTAACATAGGTGTTGGTTGGGGGTTGATCAATAATGCTATAATTTAAAGGAGGTTATAAATTATTAGCTTACTATCAGGTAACAAATATAGAGTTTCTTAACGTAAAAGTCAATAAACTATGGCTTATTAACAGCTACTATGTCATTTGCCTTTATCTGGTAATAATAGGCCACGTTAAATTTGTTGATCTGCACGGCTACCAGGTCAGTAGCGTCATAGATGCATTGTACGGTTCCGCCGTTGGTACGGTACAGGTTGTCACCAATCTGCTTTTTCAGTTTATATTTTTTAAAGTCTACTGATATACGGTCTTGCTTTACCAGTATGGTGCCCGATCTTTTTTTCGTCACCTGGTTGCTGAAACCGAAACCATCTCCGCCTTTCTCAGCAATGATGACTGTATTGTACCTGTACGACTGCGCAAATGATGAGGCAGCGATACATAACAAAATAATGAGGAATAGAATGTTTTTCATGTGTTTAGTATTTTATTGATTCAGGAATCTGATCTTACGTTTCTTTTGTTTGATCTCAAAAACAACATAGCTGTTCTCGTGGCTAAACAGATCTATTGTATAAGAAACCCTTGCAGCTTTAAAATCAGAGTCTGCAAAAGCATCTTCATTCAATGATACTGTGTATACGCCTTCGGGAACGAAAAGGTTGAAATTGCCGTTTTCGTCAGTAAAGGTTTTGTACTTATGTCCGGTGCTATCTTCAGCATTGATCTCAATCATATTCGCACCGTATTTGTATGTACTAAAATTGTCAGAAACAATTTTGATGCTGCCGTTTATCGCCCGCCCTTTTTTAAATGGCACCTGGTAAACAGTGTTATTCTTAATTGTAATTGATTGGATCGGACCATCTACCGGTACTAAATCTTCAGACTTACTGTTTACCAAATCCAGTTTGTAACTACCTTCTTTTACATTTTCATAGTCAACAATACCGTTTTCATCCGTCATCATGATCTCGTCATTGATGCCCATATTCATAGCACCCAATGTTTTTTCGTCTTTGTCCTTTATGTTATTGCTGTTAGCATCATAGTATACAACTACTTTCAGATCATAAAACTTGCGATGAGTTATTACCGGCAACTTTACACTTTGGCTAACCGTAAGTAGACCATAACGTGTCTGGTTTATTGGCAAGCCTTGCAATACATTGTCATCCCGCAATGGCATGTACCCGGTTAGTTGCACAAACGTTCCTGTCTTAATCGAATTATAGGTCAGGTTTGCCTCGATACCTGTCCGGGTATAGTTATCTTTCAAAGTTTTGTAGAACATGTACCGAACATTACCGAATAGCGTTTTCCTGAAGAAGTGGAAAGTAACATAGGGTCCTCCATTGAAGGTTTCATTATACACCCTTGAAACTTTTCCATTACCCTCATTGTTAACAATCGGTGTTCGTACATATGCACCGGACACACCAAAGAATTTCAGATTAGCAGATAGCATGTCGCTGGTAACAAGAGAGCTGATAGAATTGCTGTAAGCATTTTGCGACGTAAACGATACCTTGCTGGTACCCAGTTTATCAATTTTCTGCTCGATATTGATATCTGTATAATAGTAGTGATCGCTGTTAAACATGCTGGATACACCAGTTTGCTTATAAATACCTCCACCTACGCTACTATTGAAACGGCCGTTGTTATAACCCGCTATAAGTCCGTATTTTCTACTGTTGTAATTAAGTATATCGGTATTGAATAAAGTATCTCTAAAATAATTCCGGCGGATCTGGCTGATACTATATATCGCACCCAAATACGGTTTACCAAATGAATAAGTAACACCGTGATTTTGCATGTTCAACCCCTTTTTATAACCGGGGAAATCTTTACCATGAAAATCAACATTTGAATAGAAAGCCCATTTTTTGAAATTATAGGCAAAGTCGTACCCCATACTGATGTCACCGCTGGTATGCTTAATGGCTTTATTATCTTCTACCCCACCACCTATATTTGCTGACACCCTGAGATCATCTTTTTTGATGATCTGAACATTGTTATTTACTACAACTGCATCTATTTGATTGATCTTATCAGCGTTTACTTCCGCTGTATTGGTTACTACCAGTTTATCCACGCCATATTTGGCTTTTGCCTGTATACCATCACTCTGGAAGATGCTCATTGCAGGGTCATGTATTACTGCTGCAATGCTATATTCTGTTTTATCTCCTTCTTTATAAGATATACGGGCGCCGTTACCTATAGCAATGAAGTTATCGCTAAGGCTTGTTTGCCCTGCTTGCACATGCCAGTTACGATAATCATAATTCGCAATAAAAATATTTTTCTGGATCAGGCCCTGGGTGGCACCAAACTGTTTGCTCCTGTAATAGAGAGAAAGTGAATGTTCGCCAAACTGAAAAAGACCCCGGCCACCATAAGTATATGCCAGGTGGTTACCGTAAATCATTGCACCTGCTTCAAACGATAGGGGAATATTATTATAAGCTGATTGATTTTGCTTAACAGTACTTTGAGGCCTGTTTACCTTATAGTCGATATAGGCACTGTTGCTGTAGGAAGAGCGAACGGTAAGATGTATTGTTTCCTTATAAAGTTTATTCCACTGTGCCGTTGATATTTTCAGTGGAAAATAATAAACAGTGTCTTTACCGGCAGGTAAGTTCACTTTTTCGTTGACGTCAATATTAAGATCGTAGTTCTTCCACTGTAATGTAAACAAATCACTTACATTGCCGGTGTTCTTCAGATGAACACCGAGATGCATTACATCGGGCTTATCTACAAGTGTTATTTCCTGTATTGTTTGCTCAGACCTGAAACCGGGCTGCGCTTCTACATTAATATTGTAAAAGTAGCGTTGAGAATCTGCAGTGTTTTGCTGCCATAATACAAAATTCACTTTCTGCCAGGAAGCCGGAACATTCATTTGTTTCAGAATATTTACAGAGATATTCCTTACGGCGGCAGGAGGGATCTGAATAGAAATGTGGCTTAAGTTTCCGCCAAGGCTTTTCCACCCGTTGGGCAATGAAACATAACCATTAATAACAATAGTATCCGGAGAAATATTGTTAATAAAGATATTATTGTATATAATCTTATTTTGTTTGTTTGAAACCAGGGAATCCCTGTAACTAACTGTAAATGTAGAGTCTTGATGCGACGATGCAGTTACCTTAAGACTCAAGGTCACTGACATCAAAAAAGCGATGATCCAAAGGAGATGTTGTGCTTTTTTCACGGGGGCAAATTGAGAACGATTGGGGTCGTTGATGAAAGAATGTGTTTTTTACCTCCCCTTCTCTTGTCCTTATACTGGTGGTGATATTGAATAAAGTTCGTGGTGATATTGAAATTAAGCCCTTCCAAATGGAAGGAAGGGCTTAATTTAATTGTATGCTATGAACTAGCAGTGTGGATTAGTTCAAAGTAGCAGTGAAAGTAACTGTACCTTTGTAAGTACCACCGTGCAGGTTCAGAGTGTAATAAGTACCAGGCAGGTTGTGTTTGAAAGCACCGATCATTGGAGTCAGGTGACGAACGAACATACCTTGGTTGCTAGAATAGCAATCTTGGTTAGAGCTGCTCAGGTGGTCAACTTGGTTCCAAGAATCAGAGAAACCAGGGCCAGTTACAGTCCAGAAAGGAATGTTGCTCAGACCAGACAGACCAGCTTCTAAAGAAAGGTAGCTAGCTGGGAAATACCAACCTGCAACATCACCTGAAGCGTGAGCACCAGTTTGCTCCCTCATGCTAGTAGAAGAGATAGCTACTTTACAGTTGCGGCTAGCAGACAGGTTAAATGGAGCGTTACCAACATTCCAACCGCCATTCAGGTCAAACCAAGAGTTTGGTTCAGAGCTCATCAGGCTAGTGTTTTCGTTGTCGATGTCGATCCAGTTGTGCAGGTTCATTGTGATGTACAGATTTGCATCATCTTCAGAACGTTCAGCTGTTGAAGGAAGGATGCTTTGTGCGTTTACTGCGAAAGAAGCGAAAGCCAGTGCAGATGCGAGAACGATTTTTTTCATTGCTTTTGATTTTTAAATGGTTAAAAAAAGTTTGTATTGCAAATCTCTAACAAAACTTTAACGGATGTAAACCCATTTACTCACCCGATAGCCACAAAACAACATGCAAAGGATAATCTGGTGATGTGGATTACGATTTTATGAGCTAAAACAGGCACTCACACGAGTATTAAAACACCATGAAATGCTTAACAGTCAACGATTATAAGGAAAAGTATAATGAGTAAAAACAGAATACTAAAAACAAGAATTTACACCTGCAATCTAATTGATATGACCTTTTGCGATAATGTTATTGAAAATGTCAACCACAGGATATCCACATTTTCGATAAAAAGAATGAAAATCAGTCATTTTTATCAATCAATTATAAATATCAATAATAAATTATAAATAATACATTGTAAACCAAACAACTACAATTAGTAAAAGGACGGCAGGAAATTTTGGATTCACAAATGGTTAATAACCTGATAACATATCAACCATCAAATGTAGTTTATAGACATGGTTATGCACATGTATTAACATGTAATGCACATATTAGGAATAAAATTAAAAAAAATTATTATAAGATTTTGCTCAAAAAAACAGCAGAATTGTCGCAAAAAGCACTTAAACGCATTATAATATACCTACATTTGTATAAAGTAATGCAATGAAAAGCACCGTATTGATGATTTTACTCATCCCTGTTATAAGTTTCGCAGTTCCGCAAGTGGAAAGATCAAGCACCAGCACCTCAACAACTACAACTTTTACAATTCCGGGAGATGCATCCCATTACACGGATACTACTAATAAAACCATGCCTCCTGTATCTAATGATAGTACAGGCCACGGTAATAAATAAAAAATTGGCTTGAAAGCCAGGAAAGAAATAAAAAAGGCAGAGCTTATGCTCTGCCTTCGATATATATATTAGATATAGACTTACTGTGCTGAAACAGAAAATATCAGATTCAAACCATATTGTCCACCTTCGGCATTCCAGGGAGTGTCCATTTTCAGGTCAAGTGTATAATTATTAACCACATCGTCATTATCGCTGAATAATAAAGGTGTTGGGGAATTAGTCAGAGGTATGTATGCACTTTTGCCGGAAGGCTTGAGGCTAATGATATTACTTGAAACGGAAGTTCGGACATTAGAGGTCGACTTAAAGGCATTATTTCCGCTCTTCACACTCACCACCCAGGGGCAATTGCTTTTTACAGACAAATTAATGCAATTACGATATTCCTTACCGTGGGCAAATTCTTCCAGATCTTCAAAACCGATTTGCATATTATTAGGATAGGTCACCTCTAGGTCTATTAATGAAGGCATACTTACATTTCCCTGCACTGTAGCGTTTTGACTATAACCAATCAATGGCAGTAAAAGCGATATCAATATTATATATGTATACCTTGAGATCATGGCTTAGTCATAGTAAATTTAATTGTAAAATTATAGTTGTCCGGGCGAACGTGCTTGGTCAAAGGATTTAGTATAACATTATATACGAAAGAATAAGTATTGTTTCCGGGAACAGGCGGCTGTGTAATGAGCAACATTGGATAACTGGATAATGCCACCGGATTGTTATCGGCTACTGCCGTACTGGAAGTTGAATTAAATAATTTCAGCGATAACCAACCTTCGGGTACCGATCTTCTTTTATTTGAAAAGTCTATCTGTGCAAAGACCCTTGTATTCTCATGAGGAGAAGCTTTAAAGCTCAATTGAAAAGCATTGGTAACCACCTTGGGCTGCAATAACTCATCCACATTAGTGTACGTGAAATATGCCGGATTATTTATTTGAACGTTTATATCATAGGAGTTACCTACTCCATTTGAATTTCCCGGGTTAGATGGAGGGCCGCCATAGGCAACCTGTGCAGAACACGCTACAGGCAATAACAATGACAATAGGAGTATATATTTTTTCATAAGAATTATGCCAAAAACAGTAAATTCGCCTGCGATAAAATTATTTTTAAATTTATCTGACGAAAGTACATTACAAATATAACCATCAATGCCAACGAAAAATCATTTATTATTATTATTTTTTTGCTGCGTAACTAGCTATTCTTTTGCCCAGACAAATAAGACAAAAGACTCTACAAACCACACACCAACAGCTGCAGATACATTAGCTGCTCGTAATCATTCTGATACACTTAAGAAACATAAAGTTGTATCTTTCGGTCCTGCATCATTTGATTTTAACCTTGATAAAGGAAAATCAGGTAAGCAAAACTTCTATATTATTAACAGGAAGGATAAGGCATACCAGGTAAACCTAACAGTAAAAGACTTTATGAGGGACTCTGTAGGCAATATACTTTTTTACGATGCAGGCACAACTAAAAATTCAGCCGCCAACTGGATAACACTCGACAAGACATACCTGGAAGTACCTCCGGGCAAAATAGGAACTGTAGTTGTAACTGTGAATGTTCCGGATTCTGTGAACACAGATCAGATGAAATGGGCAATGATAGTCGCTGATGTGCCAAGTGAAAACCTTCCCCCACACAAATCCGGTAACATCACCACCATTCTTGAAAATAAAATAAAAGTCGGATCTCACGTATATGTGAATTTTCCGGGATTAAGTAAAGAGCTGAAGATGCTGAGCTTTAAACCTAATACAGACAGCACTTATCAGATTGCAATAAAAAATGTTGGAGGTGCACAGATCAGATGTAATGTTTCAATAGAAGTTGCATCACAGCTCACCGGCGAAAAGAAAACTTTCACTGAAGAAGATGTACCTCTTTTCCCGGAACAAATTCGTTTGTTACAATTTAAATTACCAAAAGGCTCCTTCCCGGTAGGCAAGTACACTCTGGTTGCATTGGCAGATGCTCTGGATGATGATGTGCCTCTGGAAGCGGCTCAACTCGAAGTCGAATTGAAATAAAAATGAACCCCAGGAAAGACCCTCTATTTGTTTCGCTAATAATCGTTCTGTTTTGTCTTATAGTAGTAGGTGGTTATTACTATGGCAGGCACAGGCTAAGTATGTGGATCAATGGAGAACCTTTAAATACCTCTGTCGTTACCAAAACAAAAAACTCACTTTCCGAAAATACAACGGTTACTATGTCCGGGATGCCTGCCGATAGCGGACAATTTTTGGACGCGTCTGATAATATTGGCAGCAGAAACTCTAAAACCACTACAGGAAATACGGCTAATAACACAAACACGCAAACACCGGCCGGCCCCCAACAATTGAATGAAAATATCGTTAGCCTGGTACCAAGAACGGATACCCCGGAATTCGGAAAATCAATTAAAGCAATTACTTCTTCATCAACAGATAACAGTGATGATGAAGATGAGAGTAAGCTAACTATTGAGTCTGTATCAGATATACCGGACGTTGTATGCCAGTTAAAAACCGGTAAATCACAAAAATTATCGGTTTACCCATCCCGTTCAGGCTGGCGCAGTATTTACCTGATTGCCCCCATTACAGATAGGAAAATGCTATCGCGTAAAAACCTCATCCAACCTGATTTTGAAGGAGTTAGCTATCCTATATACAAAGCCGCCAAACTCAGCTTTAAAGGCAAAAAATATGATGTGATACACATCACATTTCAATCTACCTCTGTTGACGCTAAACATCCGTACAGCATTCTGCTACAGTCCAATCCCAGCTTTGTGATCTTCGGAGAGCAAAAAAGTTCAGATATATATGTATTTGAAAATGGCCGGGTCTCAAAATTCACCCCCACTGCGGACAATTTTAATTTGACGGATAATTAAAATTCTGTTATTTGCCGTCCTTAACTCTTAATTAATAAAAAAGAGGACTTTTTTAAAATCCTCTTTTTCTATTCACATGGAATAAATGGTTTACCAACCCTCTTAACCATTAAAGCTGCAAATGTAACGCATTAGTTTACGTCCCAACCTGTTTTTGCATTATTTTTTATTTGCACGTGTTTAAACGTGTTGTTTTTGGTGATTACTAACAGAATATCAATCACTAAAAAGTAATAATTAATTGATATAAGCTCTTGATTTATTAAAACAGATAATATAATTTAGCAAATCTAACCTAGCGAAACACACGATTTTGTTGATTATTTGTGGATAACGAGAGAGTACTTTAATAGAGGATTGAAAAAAGTACTTAAGACAAACAAACCATTACCAGATGGCTTACAAAAGAATCGCATTACTCCTTTGCGCGTGCATTTTCGTCTTTGCACGGGTACAGGCACAAACAAGCTGTCCCACCAATATTGATTTTGAGCTGGGTAATTTTACGAATTGGAACCTGTACACAGGTCTTTGCTGTCCGATAAGTACCCCTACTCCGGGGCAGGTTACGGGGCGGCATACCATTACCAGTGGCACAGCTACAGATCCGTTTGGCGGTTTCCCGGTTGTGGCGCCTGCCAGCGGGGTGTATTCATTAAAGCTTGGCAATAGTAATACCAATGCAGAAGCAGAACGTGCCCGCTATTATGTACATGTACCAAGCGGCGTTAATAATTATAGTGTCATCTTTAGGTACGCTGTAGTTTTTGAAGATCCCGGGCACAATGCGGCCGATCAGCCGAGGTTTGAGGTAAAGGCTTTTGACTCAGCCACTAACGCAATAGTGAATTGCAGTCAGTTTACTTATGTAGCAGCTTCGAACCTGCCGGGTTTTGCACTTTCTACTGTCAGGAATAACACTTATTATAAGTCGTGGGCTACCGCCAGCCTGAACCTTACAGGTTATGCAGGCCGTACCGTTGCGATAGACTTTGCCTCTGGTGACTGCGCATTAGGCGCGCACTTTGGCTACGGCTATGTAGATATGAATTGTGGCCTCTTCCAGATACAAACATTACTCAACTGCGATACAGCCAGCACTATCAGTTTGTCTGCACCTCCCGGTTTTGATACTTATGTGTGGAGAGATTCTGCTACTATGTCCTATATGACCAGCGGACAGAACGTCAATATCACCAAACCAACGCATACCACTACTTACGCAGTTATACTTACGCCATTTTCAGGCTTCGGTTGCCCGGATACATTATATACAACAGTCAAAGTCAATAATTTATCTATTGATGCCGGCAGGGATACTACCTTCTGCAGCGCTGCATCTACGCAGTTACGTGCTACGGGCACAGGTACAGCCACCCCGCTCACCTATTCATGGACTCCTACTACAGGACTTAGCTGCAGCACTTGCGTGAACCCTGTCGCGACCGTCTCCGCAACAAAAACCTATTATGTAACGGTAAAGGATGCAGACAATTGCAGCAAAACCGATAGTGTAAAGATCAATATCAGTACACTTGCAGTGAACGCCTCTAATGATACCACTATATGCAATGGCAGCAGTGTGCAGCTCAACGCCGGTGCTACCGGCAATGCCCCGGCCTTTACCTACAACTGGACGCCTAACACGGCATTAAGCTGCAATACATGCGCCAGCCCTGTAAGCAATACCACTGTCGATCGTACTTATTACGTCACAGTTACTGATACTTTTCATTGTTCTAAATCAGATTCGGTAAAAATAATATTCAGCAATCCATCGCTTGCTGTCAGCGGGCAAAACCTGTCTTGCTTTAATTCGCAGAATGGCTCGGCAACAGCAGTGGGCAGCAATGGCCATTCGCCATACGCTTATAGCTGGAATACCACCCCGGCGCGTACTACATCTACGATCACCAGCCTGGCAGCGGGTAAATATATAGTAACACTTACCGACAGTGTAGGCTGCACGCGCAGAGACAGCATTACGCTGACACAACCTAATTTATTGATCGCCAACACCTCTGCAACAACCAATGTAAGCTGCAACAATGGCAACAATGGCACTGCAACAGTATTGGCAACGGGCGGTACAGCACCTTATACTTATAGCTGGAATACAACACCGGTACAAACAGGCACAACAGCAACCGGGCTTGCAGCAGGTAATTATATAGTTACCGTAAGAGATAGCAACGGATGCTCTGATACAGCACTGGCAGTAATTACAGAACCTGTAAAACTGGTAGCTAGCATAACCGCTACAACTAACGTTAGCTGCCATAGCGGTAATAATGGTGCGGCAACAGTAAGCACTACAGGAGGTACCGGCTCTTATACTTACAGGTGGAATACCAGCCCTGCACAATCCACAGCAACAGCCACAGGACTTACAGCCGGTAGCTATATTGTTACAGTAACAGATAGCAACGGATGTTCTGATACAGCATTGGCTGTTATAACGGAACCAACTGCGCTGGATGCATCCATCTACTCTACCACCCAGGTAAGCTGCAATGGAGGTAACAACGGTATAGCAGTAGCAATAGCTACAGGAGGCACACCTAATTATACTTACAGCTGGAATACGAGTCCTGCGCAAACAACAGCTACGGCAACAGGATTAACGGCCGGTGTATATATAGTAACGGTGACGGACGCCCATGGATGTACGGATACTGCATTAGCAACCATTTCGCAATCTACCTCTCTTGTCGCTTCTATAGCTTCCAGCACAAATATTGCCTGCTATGGGGGAACTAACGGCACGGCATCTGTTTCGGTATCGGGTGGCACACCTGCTTATACATACAGTTGGAACACTACACCTACTCGCACTACGTCTTCCGTTACAGGGCTCGCAACCGGCAATTATACGGTGACCGTTACCGATGCCAATGGCTGCTCCAGCTTTGCTACGGTTGCCATCACACAACCGGCACAGTTAGATGCTGTTATTGACTCCATAAAAAATGTGAACTGTGCGAATGGCAATGATGGTGCACTATCGGTATATGTTTCTGGCGGCACACCGGCATATACTTACAGTTGGAATACAACGCCGGCAAAAACCACAGCATTAGCGACAGGCCTGACTGCAGGTACCTATACCGTAGTGGTTACTGATGCTCATGGCTGCACAGATACAGCTACAAGAGCCATTACACAACCTACCCCGTTAGTTGCAGGTATTGCTTCAACAGCTAACGTTAGCTGCTATGGAGATAATAATGGTACCGCCTCTGTAAATGTTACAGGCGGCACGCCGGGCTATACCTATAGCTGGAATACAACACCGGCACAAACAACGCAAGCAGCCCATAACCTCGTTGCAGGTAATTATATTGTTACCGTAACGGATACAAAAGGTTGCGTTGATACGGCACTGGCTACTATCACACAGCCCACATTGCTTAATGGATATATCAGCAACGCTCAAAATATAACATGTAACGGCACCAATAACGGTACGGCCACAGTAGCCGCCAATGGTGGTACAGCGCCATATACTTATAGCTGGAATACAATACCGGCACAAACTACCGCTACAATAACCGGCCTTGCACCCGGAACTTATACCGCCACAATAACTGATGCACATGGGTGTACCGACACGGCTGTGATAGTAATTACAGAACCAAATGTACTGGTGGCTGCTATGGGAACGGTTACCAATCCAAACTGTAATAATGGCAATGGAAGCGCCACAGTTGTAGTTACAGGAGGCACCCCAGCCTATACTTATAGCTGGAACACTACACCGGCACAAACAACGGCTACAGCGACCCTTTCAGGTAGCGGAACATACATTGTTACCGTAACTGATAGTCATGGTTGCACAGATACAGCAATGGCAACAATTATACAGCCTGCCCTGCTTACTGCTGCCATAACGAGTACAACGAATGTTAGCTGCTACAACGGTAACAATGGAGCTGCCACTGTCTTGGCCAACGGGGGTACACCTGGATATACTTATAGCTGGAACACCACACCGACACAAACAACAGCTACAGCTACCGGACTTACTGCAGGTACAAAAACGGTAACCGTTACAGACAGTAAAGGCTGTACGTACCAGGTTTCGGCAAATATTACACAACCTACTGCACTTATAGCAAGCACAAGCAGTACCACTAATGTTGACTGCAACGGAAATAAAACCGGCGCGGCAACTGTCAGCGTAAATGGTGGTACTCCTGGATATACTTATACCTGGAACACGGTACCAGCGCAAACAACCCCTGCCGCAACAGGACTAGGTGCTGGATATTATATTGTTACCGTGCTGGATGCACATGGCTGCAGTGATACTGCTACTGCTACCATCACCCAGCCTACCGCTTTGTCAGCTATACCTACAACAATAGATGTAGTATGCTTTGGCGGAAACAATGGTCGTGCCGGGGTAACCGTTTCGGGGGGAACACCAACTTACTCATATAGCTGGAATACGACACCTGCACAAACAACCGCCGCAACAACCGGCTTACCTGCCGGCAGCTATACGGTTGTGGTAACAGATAAAAACGGCTGCAGGGATACTGCTGTTTCTATAATCGGGCAGCCAACTCAGTTAATGGTATCGATTGACAGCAGTAATAATGTAAAATGTCATGATGGCAATGATGGTAGCGCGTTAGCCGGCGCATCCGGTGGCACCGCACCATATAGTTATAGCTGGAATACCAGTCCTGCACAGAAAACTGCCTCGGCTACTACCCTGCCTGCCGGCAAGTACACGGTTACAGTCACCGATAAAAATGGTTGTGTTAACAGCGATACCGTCACTATAAGCCAGCCTGCACCTTTTATTGCAACTGCACAAGCCCTCAGTAAAACCTGCATCGGGTCAGCTGGCGGTGAAGTGGAAGGCTATGCTATCGGTGGCGTATCGCCATACACATATTCATGGAATACTACGCCCGTACAAACCGGAACAAATGCAACCGGCCTTAGCGCAGGCAGCTATACGCTGACAATAAAAGATGCTAACGGATGTGTTGCCACTGCTAATACTGACGTCTTTAATTTCCCCCCCATGCAACTGGATGTAACTCCATCCTCTAATTTATGCCAGGATAAAGATTTCCAGCTTTATGTAAGCGGTGGTAATTCCTATGTGTGGACAGATAGCAGTACTCTTTCGTGTGGCTCATGCAGCAACCCTGTAGCCCACCCTAAAATGACTACTACTTACCAGGTAGTAGCGACAGATACGAATGGCTGCCGCGATACCGGCGCGGTAACGCTATCTATCATTACCCGCCAGGATATTACCAAGGGGCCTAACCAGGATATTTGCGATGGTTCCTCTGCCCAGCTACATGCTGCCGGAGGTATCAGTTATGAATGGTCACCTGCCGGTTCACTCAACAATGCAAGCATTCCCGACCCGGTAACCAGCATACACGAATCGACTACCTTCCGTGTGATCATTAAAGAAAATGAATGTTTCACAGATACCTTGTACCAAACGATAAACGTATACCCTATGCCAACAATTGACCTGGGGCCTGACAGGAAAGTTTCGCCGGGGACACCAATACAGCTACATGCTGCCGTTACCAACGCCAATAATATTAAATGGACGCCTGCTACATACCTGAGTTGCGATGATTGCATAGATCCTGTTGCAACTTTAGACAAAACCACGAGGTATAATGCCAAAGTAACCAATGAAGCAGGCTGCACTGCCGAAGACGATATACTCCTGACTGTTAGCTGCGATGGTACCGTAATGTTTGTACCTAATACATTTACTCCTAATGGTGATGGTGTTAATGACGTATTCCTCCCTTCTGTAACAGGGATAAGGACCATTACACACATGGCAGTGTATAACCGCTGGGGGCAGATAGTATATGAAGTGAACAATGCCCCGGCAAACGATCAGCGATATGGCTGGGACGGAACCTTCAAAGGGCAGGAATTAACACCCGATGTATATGTATATATGATAAGTGCATTTTGTACAAACGGGGAACCTATTAATGTAAAAGGCGATATTTCACTGATACGTTAGTATATTAGCATTACCATAAATCGTTAAGTATGACAAAATATTTTTTATCTGCCGTTCTGATGCTTACCACCGCAAGCGCTATAGCCCAAACTTCCGTATCTAAGAAGAATGGTAAAATAGTACTGCAGAATGGCGGTAAACAAACTGTTGTTACCGACAGTAAAGATGCAGGCACACCCTACCTGTATAACAACAAAGTGTATTACCTGCAAAAATCTGCAGTTAACGGCAATACCAAAATCACATCCTATGATGTGGTCAGTAACCAGAACACTGATGTGGTGCGTATTGGGATGAAATCTGACGACGGCTATACGGTGAAATCAGACATTACCAATATGATACTCAATGCCAATAAAGGGTTAATATACTTTACTACGCTTGATACTTATAATGGAACTCCCTACTCGCTTACATGGTTATATAATATTAACGATGGCAAATACAAAGTATTCAGCGATGGTAAGCTCGATAATATTGACTATGAAAACAATGTAACTGTTGTATTTGAAGGCATAGACCCCAAAGGCCATTATACACAAATGGCGCATTATACCATCGACCACGACCTTATAAAAATGGACGACAGGCTATATAAATAATATTGCTCAGGCTCTGCAAGTGGTTGCAGTACGATCACTTGTAGAGCTGCAGGCATAGATCATCTACATATGCCTCATGCTGGTAATTATTCCATACATCCAGTATTATCTCATCCCCTTCTTTTAGATCGTCAGGTATCTTCACAAAATAATACACCTCACCCCATCGGCGGTGCTCGTAATGATTGAGATCAAAATTATCAGGCGCATGTTTACAGGTGCCATCAGCAAGCCCTATTTTGTTATCTGCCCGGCAACCCTTCCAAAGAACAAATTTATCTCCGCGTTTGATGCCCAGCTCCAGTAACAATTTCGTTCTTGCAGGCCAGGTAGGGAACATAAACCTGCCGCTGCATCTAAACCATTTTGCATCGCCAAACATTCCTTTATGGTACTGCATCTTCAAGGCCGCGTCCAGGTATTCTTCCCCCTCCCGTACATGGTAGATGTATTTGGTTCCTGCAATGGAGTCCGGTATGTAATGATCAGATGTTGAGTCCTCAAATCCCTGGCATCCCAACGACTTTACGAATTGGACGCTGCCTTTCCGGGGTTGCCATTCTGCTACATCAAGCGTAACCAGGTCGTTATAATGCAGTTTTGATTGATACAATACGCCAAGGTTATACCACATATTCGATTCCTCGCTTCTCATAAGGCTTTGAGACTGCAACATGCTCCACGAATAGTTGACAGAGAAAAAGAATATACAACAGATTGCAAATACTGTTTTTACAACGGCGCCTTTGCTTGCTATATATTGTATAAAAGCAGCCAGCGGAATTGCTAACAATGGATACATGTGCAGCATAGGGCGGCTGCCGTAGCCATTGATATAATTATAGCAATACCAGGCATAGATCAGGTAAGTATATATAGGCATCACTACCAGGATGCTGAATACCCATCTGTTGATCTTTTTATACAGCAGCAGGCCCGCGATGGCAAATATCATTACCGGTGCATAAGGCAGCCAGCCATTTGAGAAATAAAACAGGCCCTCTATGATCTTTGGATGCCGCCAATGGAAGCCCTGGCTGCCGTAACTATAGAAAACATATTGTCCCGTTGCCATCTTCCAATAGGCAAATTGTGGCAGGAACGGTATCAAAGCACCTAAAGCACAGAGGAATAATCCCCACTTGTTGGCTGCCAGGAATCTGAGCTTTTGCATAAATGTTTCCCTGTTATACACATTATACCAAAGCGGGATAAATACACAAACAATATCGGTAGGCCTTGTTACGACGATCATTCCTGCGATCATCCCCAACAGCAGAAAACGGCCGCCGGATGGTTTCTCATGAACACTTACCGTAAGCAATAATAACCAGGCATATAAGAAAAACAATATCGTATGGCTCATCCCGGGCTGATAAACTACGAACCAAAACAAGTTAGTTCCCAGGTAAAGGATCACCACTGCTGCTACCGATACTATCTCATCAAAATACTTTCGCAAAAGGCGGTACACAAGCAACAGCCCAAGTAAACCATAAACTGCAGTAGCTATTCGCATCCAGGTATTATAGGTATCTGAATAGCCATTGGCCGGCAGGCCTTTTGCTTTTTCGATCGCGTGCGCTACCAGGAAGAAGGGCATCTCCATACAGGCTACACCATAGGTGTACTGATCTACAACTATACCCTTTTTGCTGCGTACCCCCTCGTCCCGCATTTCCCCGGCATACCTCATCACCGAGAAGGGTATACCCTTATCTTCAGGCAATTGTTCGGGCTTAGCCAGGTTATGATAAATAAATACGGATGGCAGGTACATGTAGTAGCCCAGCGCATCTCCATACAAAATAGATGAATGTTGGGTATAGCGGGCATTAAACAGCAGGGACACCCCTGCTGTCAACACCAATAATATGCTTATAAAAACCTTCTTTAGCAGCATGGCGGTAATGTACTACAGATGGTACAAAACCCCAAATATGGTCTTTATTGTATCAATAGCTTTTGAGAAAATACATCCTGTCCATCGGTAGCATACACAATGTATCGGCCGGGTTGCAGGTTAGATACGTTCAGATCGGCTTCCTGCACATCTTCAAATGCTCCCTTCCAAACAATTGTGCCGGTAATATCAGCGATATAAACAGATACATATTGCAGATCTTTATTAAACCTCACATGCGCAGATGAGGTGGCAGGATTTGGCCAAAAGCCAAACACTACGTTACTGGTAACTTTATTTACAGATGTAGCAGGGCTTACGGTAAAGCTGCCCGTCATGCCCATAGACGCATGTGGCGTGCATTGGTAGCTATAGGTACCCGCAACGGCTGGTACGTACACAAATGTCTGCTGGCTATGATCAAGAGGATTATCCCATGCAACTGCGCTGTCTGGTATCGAGGTGCTGGTGGTGGTATGCGTACCGCTTGCCCACAAAAACATGACGGTATCGCCAAGATAAACAGTTGCCTGCGCGGGGTCAAATTCATAGTCTTTAGCAATAATAGTTATCTTATTGGCGCGCCCTGCAAAAGATAATAATATTAAAACAGCAAATAGTACATAACGTCTCATAATCGTTCCTTTTTTAATTACATAGCAGAAAAAGTTATGCCCCGGGAAGGAGACCAAGCCCGGCAATGACAAATTGAAAATTTAACTTTATGTATTATATTGTGGATTATCTGAATGTAGTTTATGAAAAAAATTCGATTTACCCTCAAGGGCTTCGCCTTTGTACTTTGTGCATTAGCGTTTACCCCTGCGATTGCGAAGCAATCCACTGACGTTTCTTCTCTTGCGAGAAATCCCATTGACCAGACAATAACTGACATCAACTTCTTACCAACTGCGGGCCTGAAAATTGAGAACAGTGCGGAGGTTTTGAAAAGCTACCTGGAAATCGACGACCCCAATCAGCAGCTTGTTTCTGCATATACACAACGCCCGGGAGATGGCCTTGCGGTGCAGCGGTTCGAGCAATGGTATAAAGGTATTAAAGTAGCACACGGTTCTTTTTCCGTTGCAGCTAAAAATGGCATTATTACCTATGCTCATGGTAATATCTTCAGGCCGTCAACTGAGCTGTCCACCGCTGCTGCACTTACTGAAAGCCAGGCTTTACAAAAGGCTTTGGATTTCATTAATGCGCAGGATTATATGTGGCAGAATCCCAAGCAGGAAAAAATGCTGCGTGAAATAATGAAAGATCCTAACGCTACCTACTTCCCTAAAGGAACAATGGTATGGGTGGAAGATTTTAATTCAACAGCGCGAAATAAGCAGCTGCACCTTGCCTATTGTTTCAATATATATGCAGAAGCACCGTTGAGCAGGAACCTGGTATATATCGATGCCAATACAGGCAATGTGCTTTTAAAAGACCCGGTGATCAAACATATTACAGCAACGGGCAAAAGCCTGTACAGCGGCAACGTCTCGTTCGAAACCGATATGTCGGGCTCTTCTTATATTCTTTATGACAATACCCGTGGTGTATATACCGGCTCTTTTCACAATGGCACAACTACGCAATATGACGTTGCCAATTCATCTACAACATGGGCTACAAATCAGGCAATTGATGCACACTGGGGCGCGGTAAATGTATATGACTATTGGGGCAAAGAACAATCGCGCGCCAGCTACGACGGTATCGGATCTGCGCTTAATAGCTTTGTGAATTATGATGTGGGATATAATAATGCATTCTGGAACGGGGCATGGATGACCTATGGTGACGGCACCGGTGTATTGAATGGTGGTTTTGACCCGCTGACAGCGCAGGACGTATGTGCGCATGAAATAGGCCACGGCGTATGCCAGACTACCTGCGCGCTGGTATATCAAAGCGAATCCGGCGGTATGAATGAAGGTTTCAGTGATATTTGGGGAGAAACCATAGAGCACTACGCATCACCTGAAAAACCAATGTGGCAAATAGGCGCAGAAATTGCACGCGTACCTTTAAGGAGCATGCGCATCCCAAAACAATACGGCAATCCGGATACTTATAACGGAACGTATTGGGTAACTACAGGTAGCAGTTGTACTTCATCTAACGACTATTGCGGTGTACATACCAACAGCGGCGTACTTAACAAATGGTATTATCTATTGACAGATGGTGGCAGTGGTACAAATGATGCCAGCATCAGCTATGTGGTTGGCGGCCTTGGCCTGCAAAAAGCAGCCAGGATAGCTTACGGAACAGAACTTTTATTGACCAGCACCGACAACTATGCAGCCTGCAGAACTGCCAGTATCGGTGTTGCTACTACTATATATGGCGCCTGCTCGCCTGAGGTAGAAGCCGTAACCCGCGCCTGGAGGGCTGTTAATGTAGGTGCTGCGTTTGCGCCTTGCGGTCCGCAGATAGGTTTTGTAAACCACGATACAGTGGTAAACAAAGTATCGGGCAGTACAGCATGCCCAGCTTCTAAAACAATCGACATACCGATAACCATCAACGCAGCAGCCACAGGCAGCAACCCAATCGTTACGGTTACCGGTACAGGAACGGCTGTATTAGGAACCGATTATAGCTTTGTGAATAATACAGTAACGTTCACAGCAGGTACTATATCTACAGAGCATATATTACTGAACATCCTGGATAATGGCGCTACCACTACTGATAAAGATCTGACGCTGACATTCAGCATATCACCGGGCAACGATGCAACGATTGGCAATGTGTATCATGAGTACAAAATCACTATCAAAGGCAACAGTACCTTACCACAGGTAGCGGGAGATGTTGATTACTATGCCGCAGATGCTAATTTGTACACTAAAATAGCTACACCGTTTTTTGGTGCTGCACAATCTGCAAGAACACAGTTTATCATAACGGCAGCAGATATGAAAGCTTCCGGAGTTAAACCCAATACTCCCATCTCTGTAATGAGCTTTAATGTTGTAGATAAGAAATCAACAAAAGCATTTTCCAACTACACCGTAAAACTCGGCCTTACAACCCAGGCACTCTACAACGGATCACAGGGCTTTGTTAGCTCAGGTCTCACAACCTATTTCAGTGGCTCGTTTGTCAGTGCTGCGGGATGGAACAAAATAATACTTAGTTCTCCTTTCACATGGGATGGCTTAAGCAATGTTGTTTGCGAAATATGTTTTGCTAATTCAGTAGCGGCAACATCTGCGGATAGCAATGACCGTGTAGAAGCGTCTAACAGTATTAATAACATTACTGCATACAACTTCCAAACATCCGGTACAAGTGCCTGCGGCCTTAGTTTTAGCACCTTTAAATTATCTAACTCCAGGCCACGGGTTGCATTTACACAAGCTGTAGCTAATACAGAAGTAGAAACTGCAGCACCATCTGACCGTAGCTGGGATGTACATGCCAACCAGGATGTATATTTCTATAGCAATGCAAACAATAAGCTGATAGCCCAGTTAAACCTGCCATCACAAGATCTTGGCTGTGTTAATGCAAGCGTATCAAAACAAGGTAACGGCTTTTCGCCATTTGCACTTGGCCAGGGTGCTAACAGGTCTTCGAAGGAATTCAACATCCAGGCAACAACAAATGGCAATACGGCAACCAGTACTACCACCATTTATTTTGACACGGCAGAACTGGGCAATGTAATTTTAGGCAATGTTCGCATTATCAAAACCACAGCGGCCAGGGATTCTGATATTAATGTACTGAACACCCAACTGGTAACGCCGACAGTGGTAACTACCAATGCCAACTTCAAGGGTTTTACAGGAAACTTCACAGGCTTCTCCCGCTTTTTCCTTGTTGATAAAGATGTGGTTTTACCAACTGTAGGTATTAAACAGGTTAATAAGATCAACAGCATGAACGTGGACAATAACCCGTTCAGCAATACCATCTTCATTAGCTACAGTATCAACTCCGATACCAAAGCAACTGTCCACCTGTTTGATATAACAGGAAAAATGCTCTACAATAGTGATTTACTGCTAATGAGCGGGCAAAACAGGTTTAGCATCGATGTAAGTAACCTTTCGCTTATTCCGGGACAATATGTACTCCAAATCATTACACCGACAGATGTATTGACCAGGAAGATGATAAAACAGTAAAACTGATCGATAGATAATGAAGCAAAAAGTGGCCTTTTAACAGGGCCACTTTTTTATTTTCCGTAATTCATAAGCGCATTTTCCCGATTATGAAACTCACTATCCATTGCGGAACCTACTTTTGTATCACTTTAACAAAGACGATCGTGTAAAGGCCTTACCAGACAAAGCAACTCCTCCCCGGTAAGGCCTTTATTTTTTTCTTCCGATACCTCATTAACATAATAATATACTTTGGGCCAATACAAGGGCAAACTTTACAGGATATTATAGTACATTCATATTCAAGGCACAGTATTTTATAACCTACACTAGAACATGCCTCGGTGGACTAAAATTTTGCTCAAAATCCTTGCGATCCTTATCGGGATACTCCTGATCTTATGGATTGCTCTTGCCTGCTATATTACCTACAATAAAAAATCACTTTTAAAAACGGTTACCGCGCAGTTAAAAGACAAAGTAAATGGCGAACTGAAAATTGGCAGCATAGACCTGGAGGTATTCAGCAGTTTCCCTAATATGTCGGTAGCGCTGAAAGATATTGCTGTCAGGGATAGCCTTTGGCAAACACATAAACATGATCTTATAAATGCGCAATTTTTATACGTAGATATTGACCTTAAATCCATTGTCAAAGGCAAACCGGTAATCAACGACATCAGGCTGAAAGACGGTAACATATATCTGTTTACAGACAGTACCGATTATAGTAATACCTCTGCTATTAAGAAGAAAGACCCTAGCAAGAAAAAGAAAGGGAATACTCCTGAATTTGAAAATATAGAACTTACCAACATCAGGTTTACCATAGAGAACCAGCGCAAATTCAAACTGTTCAACATCCTTATAAAAAGTCTTGATGGTAGCGCGGATTATGCATTGAACGGCGGCTGGGATGCCAAACTATACACGAATGCTTTTATAAAGAATTTTTGTTTTAACAGTACCCGGGGCAGCTTTCTGCAAAACAAAACGCTGAAGGGAAAGATCTTATTACACTTCGACAATTCAAAAAAACACATGGAAGTGCCCGAGCAAACACTGTCTATAGATGGTAATCCCATTACCCTAAAAGGTGTATTTGATTTTTCTGTAAAACAAGGGCCATTTCATCTGTTCATTGGCGCCAAACACATTATGTTGCGGGAAGCTACTGCTATGCTTACCAAGCCAATCTCAGGCAAGATAAACCTCGTGAATCTCGATAAGCCCGTTGATGCACATGCCTTCCTGGTAGGACGTATGAAGTTTAGGGATACACCATGGGTACGTGCTTACTGGACAGTGCCTGAAAATACATTGCATACTCCCGAAGGAGCTATTAATAATTGTTCGTTTACCGGGTTTTATACAAACCAGGTGACATTAGGCGGCAGCCATGGCGATGACAATTCTGCCATACATCTGTACAATATGAAAGGAGCCTGGAATGAAATCCCTTTTTTCATAGACTCAGCCAATATGCTCAATCTAAAAAACCCTGTGCTGGAAGGACGCCTTCGCAGTAGTTTTGCATTGACCAAAATAAACGCGATTACCAGCGGTAATACATTCAACTTTACCAAAGGAGATGCGAAAGTAAATCTGCTATTCAAAGTAAACCTTGTAGAAAATGATACAACAGTACCTTATATCTACGGAACTGTAAAAGTAGCGCATGCAGGTATTACCTATACGCCCCGGAACCTGGCATTCATCAACTCCAGCGGTACGCTCAACTTTACGGGCAGCGACCTGGGTTTTGCAGACATACACCTGCAAAGCAAGGGCAGTGTACTGAACATGGAAGGCGATATCAAAGATTTCATGCACCTCTTCTACACCTCTCCTGAAAAAGCAGTGATCAACTGGCGCATCAAAAGCCCCAAAATTGACGTCAGTGATTTCCTGGTATTTACATCTCGTGCCAGGTATGTGGTACAGGCCAGCTCGTCTCACCCTAAGATCAGAAAAATGATTAACAGGCTAAATACTTTGCTGGATAAAGGAAGCGCCAACCTCGACATACATATTGATCAGGTGAACTATAGACATTTTACATCGTCTGATGTAAAGGCCGATATAGCATTAAATAGTACCGATGTTACCTTAAATCAAATACAATTAAAACATGCTGATGGCATGCTGCAGCTAAAAGGAAAATTGCAGCCGGGTAATACTACTACCCCATTCTCTCTAAATGCGGATATATCACATGTACACGTAGGACAGCTGTTTTACGCATTTGATAATTTTGGGCAAGATGCCATCACCTCTCAAAACATACAGGGCATACTTACCGCTGAAACGAATGTAACGGGCACTATGCGCAATAATGGACAGATAGTACCCCACTCCATCAACGGACAGGTTTCTTTTTACCTGACTGATGGCGCGCTTGTACATTTTGATCCGCTGGAACGCATGGGCAGGATCATCTTCAGGAACCGCGACATGTCGCACATAACCTTTAAAAAGATCGCAAACACCTTACAAATACAGGGCAGTAAAATTGTTATAGATCCGATGGCTATCGAGTCAAGCGTGCTGAACGTGTACCTCAAAGGTATATACAGCCTGGATACCGGTACACATATCGATATGGAAATTCCATTGCGCAATCCTAAAAAAGACGAATTGATCGTAGATGAGGAGAAGAAAGAAGAAAAACGCCACAAGGGTATCATCCTCTATCTGCAGGCCACAGATGGCGACAATGGCAAGGTGAAAATAAAATGGACCCCATTTAAAGGAAAGAAAATAGCACCTGATAGTTCGCTTTAATACTTCTCCTACCTTTACGTTGTATGAAACGCCAGTTACCCATCATAGCTATACTAGCTGCTTTTTCCATCATATCGGGTTATATGATACATAAGATGAGCTGGCTTGCCAAGGTGGGTATCCGCTGGGTTTACAGGGAGTATGATATTTTCAAAAGCTGGCCTAAAACTTCGTTAATGGAGTTTGTGGTACTTATGTTATTGCTGGCTGTGCACAATGCCATTTTCAAGTATGCTACTGTTCGTAATGCTACCATTAGTTTCATTGCCAGTGTAATTATTGCTTTATTCGGATTGTACTATACCTACAACGATTTCCGGCACGAACTATCTCATCGCCTGGCAGGCGAGCGCTTTCATATTGGCTTCTATCTTTTCTGGCTCGGATGGATCATTATCGGGCTTTATTCACTTGCCCGAAAAAGAGGCAACACAACTATAGCTTAAGGTAAAAGGGCTTCATCAGTTCGGCAAAATCTGTTGTGTATGCGCCATTCGCTGTATATATCTGCAATTGCTGCTCTTCTTGCATACCACTTGAATTTGCAGTGCAGATGCTCACTACCCTATTGTAAGATGTATTTGGCTTGGGGTACACTTTCAGGATCGACTCAAAACCCCATCCCCCACTTGTAACTATTTCTTCCCACAAAACATGTTCTGCTGCCGGTAATAATATAGAAGCATAACCTGCCGGAGTCAATACTTTTTTTATTACCTCAAACAGGTCTTTATAACTAAGAGATAAGGTATGACGTACACTATTCCTTCCGGTATCATCCCCAAGCAAACTATTATTAAAGAACGGTGGGTTACATATCACCATATCATACTTCCCGGGAAAATTATACGCTCTCACATCTGCCTGTATCACCTTTATCCTATCCTGCCAGGGCGATTTTAGTACATTTTCCTCAGCCTGCAATGCTGCATCCTTATCTAGTTCAATGGCATCAATTATTGTACTTCCTGTTCTTTGCGCCAGCATTAAAGAAAGCAATCCCGTACCGCAGCCTATATCCAATATGCGCTGAAGATCTAGCCTAACGGGTGTCCATGCACCTTGTATGCACGCATCTGTAGATACCTTCATAGCGCACGTATCCTGGTGTATGGTAAACTGTTTGAATTGAAACCAGGAATTACTCATGACCAGCTAGCTCTTGCCGTTGGGCTGATACTCAAATCCGCAAAATCACTCTTCAGGTATTTGTAGTAACCGGTAATACCTATCATGGCTGCATTATCAGTACAGTATTCAAATTTGGGTATGTACACATCCCATCCCATTTCTTTACCGGTATCAGTTAATGCTTGCCTCAGGCCACTGTTGGCAGATACCCCGCCTGCAATGCCCACCTGGTTAATGCCAAGTTCTTTAGCTGCTTTTTTTAGTTTGTTCAACAGCATTTTAATGATGGTATGCTGCACGGAAGCGCAGATATCTTTCATATTCTTCTCCGCAAAATCAGGATCTTTCTTTCGTTCGTTTTGCAGGAAGTAAAGCACAGCTGTCTTCAGCCCGCTAAAGCTGAAGTCATACCCTTTCATATCACTCAGCGGAAATTGAAAAGCATGCGGGTTGCCTTCTTTAGCCAGCTTATCTACCATTGGCCCTCCGGGATATGGCAATCCCAGCATCTTGGCTACTTTATCAAAGGCCTCACCGGCAGCGTCATCAATAGTTTCACCCAGCACTTCCATATCCAGGTGGCTGCGGCATAGTACTACCTGCGTATGCCCGCCCGAAACCGTGAGGCACAGAAATGGGAACTGTGGTTTAGGATCTTCTATGAAATGTGCTAATACATGCGCCTGCATGTGATGCACGGAGATCAATGGAATATTCAACGCCTGCGCATAAGACTTAGCAAAGCATGCTCCTACCAGCAGAGAACCGATTAGTCCCGGTGCTTGGGTAAAAGCTACCGCATTAATATCCTTTTTATCAACACCTGCCTGTTTCAGCGCTACATCTACCACGGGTATTATGTTTTGCATATGCGCGCGCGATGCCATTTCCGGTACTACGCCACCATATAATTCATGTACTTTTTGCGTGGCTACCAGGTTGCTCAGCACTACTCCATCCTTCAGCACGGCGGCGCTGGTATCATCGCAAGACGATTCTATTGCCAGTATATTGATGCTTTTGTTATTATCCATCGGTGTGCAAAATTCGGTATTAAATAGCAAATAAATACCCATCGGAAGGCCGAAACCTTGTATGCGCGGAAATCATGTTTATTTTTGTTCTGCTTACCCGATAACAGTGCTCAACAAAACCATTGCATTTCTACTGGTCGTATCTACGATTACCGCAGTCTCCACCGGCTGTCGCGAGCATGAAACGGGGCAGCAGCCTCAACAACCCATTACTCTGGCATTCAACCTGCAGACAGACAGCACCTGCAATTATATAATAGACAACCAGCTTACGTTGCTACCCGAGGTGCAGGGGCAAACATTGCACATTACGCAACAACTGAAGCTTGCTGTAGCTTTGCAAGTATTAGGGAAGAACCGCTTTGGAAAAAGCACCCGGATCACCTACAATCGTATCGTCATTGGCTCAGATAATGGCGTGGAGCACAAGACCTACGATTCTGACGATACTACAGCCACAGAGCCGCTGGTAACGCAGATACGCAAACTGGTACATAATCCTTATATATTGCTGATACGTCCAAATGGCGTTGTGATGACTAATGAGGACGCAGATAGTAACACGCTTTTTACAGATAGTTCTATCCGCAAAATGGTGGCCCAATGCCTCTATATCTATCCCGACGCGGCTGTAAAGCCGGGCGATACCTGGTCAAAGGCTTATAGTACCTCTGTGGGTTTTCTTGGTATTATCGTTAATACACGCTATACACTTTCCGGCATTACCGGCAGCGTTGCGCATATAGATGTAGATGGCAAAGTAACGCCGCTGGACAGTACCCAGAACATGGCGTTCAAAGGGGTGCAATCAGGCAATATGGATATTGACATTAATACAGGCACCATCATTACCAGCAAAATATCTCAGCAATTAAGCGGAACGATCTATACAGATGGGAAAGCCAATCCTGTAAATGCCACTGCAGAACTTACTATTAGTAAAGAGAACTAGCTATCCTAAAATCAAAAATCCCCACATCTTCTGTCCGACAGCGATTGGGGGGAATTTTATATAGCAATCAGTTGATTGCAAATAGTATAGTACAATATCTATGCCAATGGGTCTGTTTCTTCCTCTTCAGGATTGTCAAAAGACGGTAAATCTTCACTTTCTTCCTGGTTTTCAAGCATTTCCTGCTCTGTATTCCACTCCACAATGAAGTTATTACGCCCGGTACCTATCAGGATGCCCAAAAACCGCTGCTGGATGAGTTCCAACATGGCAAGGAATGTAAAAATGGCATGAATTCTTGTCTCACATTGAGAATAGATCGTTTCAAACGCCACACGGGTATTGCTTTTCATATAATCCAGCAAATACGCCCTTTGCCCTTCGAGGCTGTAATTATACTTCACCACCACGTGTTGCGGCTTAGCCTCGCGATCTTTGAAACGCTTCATCACCTTCTCAAACGACTGCATCAGCTTAAACATGGTTACGGTCTGTATTTCCGTACCTTCTGCATAGGTTTCTCCCAGTGCATCCAGCTCCTGTTTGATGTTACCACGTTTTTGCTGCAGCAACCTGTCTGCCTCCATCATAGCCATCTGTTCAGATGCCTCTTTGAAGCGCTTGTATTCCAGTATCTTATCTACCAGTTCCTGGCGCGGATCTATCTCGTTACCTTGCGCATCTACCTCACGCCTTGGCAGTAGCATTTTTGCCTTAATGCGCATCAGCGTAGAGATGAACAGGATAAACTCGCTCGCCAGTTCTATATTCAGCGATTCCAGTTCATGTATATAGGCAAGGAAATCCTTGGTTATATTATGAATGGGAATATTGTAAATATCCAGCTCGTCCCGTTCTATAAAGAACAGGAGCAGGTCGAACGGACCTTCAAACTGCGGCAGCTTAATCTGGTAAGTAGTAGACATTCAATAACGTTGATCGATCACACAATGCTCAGGCCTTCAAAAATAACCTTTTCGGTCAATAATTAACTGCTTAAAACTTATAGTTAAATCCTAATGTGAACAATTGCTTGGTTTGTACCCATCCCAAGCCTTTGCCCGGATCGTCTTTGGAAATTACCGCGCCTGTAGCTTTATCTACATAGGTATCGCTGTATGGTATATCATTATCATATATCATGGTCAACCCTACAGACAGGCTCAGGTATTTAGATACTTTCACAGATAGCAGGTTATCCCAAAGGATGTCGATATTACCGGGATTATCTTTCTTAACCACCTTGCCGGAAGAATCTTTCACATCTTTCGCCAGGTAGTTGCTATAAAGGTCCAGCCTTGTTTTATACATCACATTCTTTGATATGTTCACGATATACCTTCCTGAGAAATAAGCACCGATCTCAAAACGCGAGGTCTTACCATACTCCACACCAAATGCGCCTTGCGGTGATTGGTTCGTATAATATTTATCTACCAGCGTAAGGCGAGCGGCTATAGGCGATAGAAAAAGGCTCAGGTCAGTACCCTTACGATATTCTATACCCGCTGCCAGTGTCAGGTAAGCAGGAGAAAGAAACTTAGAGGTGGAAAATGTATCCCAGCCCGGTACAGAGTAATCATAACCCTTTGTAAACTGCGACTTAAAGTTGAACAGTCCCGTCAGGAAAAAATTCTTTGTAGTATCTATACGCACACCGTATTTAGAGGTAAAGTCGATACGATCATCCGTTTTGCGGGGGATGAAATCATTTGAATAAGTATACAGCAAACCATAAGTCATATCCAGGTTATTGCTCCATACCTGGTTATGATACAATCTTGTCAGGTACCCGCTGAAGAGCCCATTCACCGTTACAGACGCAAGTTCACCACCTGCTGCCCAGTTATGCAAAAAACCTTCGTTAAACCCAATGTTAATTGTCCCTCCGTGCGTCCATGCGATGGTGTCCTTATTTTCGGTTTCGAGCGATTTTTTTACATCATCGGTTTTACTGAGCTGTGCAAAACCGGTTACAGATATTAAGGTAGATAAGACGAAAATAGATATGCGTTTCATATAGAATTATGTTTATGATGATTTATTATTGGTTGCCTTATTTAGGTTTGTATTTAGAATCCCTCAAAAATGTCTGTGGCTCCTCGTGTTGTTTTATCAGGTCAGCAAGTGTCATTTTAGGATGTTCATTCATATACGCCTTCACTATTTGCAACCCCACCCATGTACCTATATTACCCGGGCTATCATCGCCCATACCGGCAGAGTTCGGCCCTTCATTCACATATCTTACTATCTTCTGCCAGCTGGTCTCAAAAAGATAGTTTTGGGTAACAAAGAAGTTATATATCTGCCCTTCATTTTTGTTGCACCAGTCCAGTTGCTTTTGGGTATAGGCCAGTTTCACTGATTCCGGTAAAAAAGGTAATACTTTATCAATATAATAGGCTTCCTTACCTCTCTGTATCATCATATCCAGCAGGTTGGCATCCTGCATCCTGAACGGATTTTGCTCCCTGTACAGCGTCTTAAAAACGGCTACAGGTATATAGTCCTTATTTAACTGCACGCTCCAGTATTCAGGTATGCCTACAGATTTGTAATAAGGATAAGATGCTCCGAGAAACATATCCAGCCCCACGCCAATTATGTTATCGCCATAAGTAAATGCGCCAATATTACCCAGCCAGCCCGATATGTATATGATCCTGCGCTCACCGGATTGAGGAAAGTAATACTTCTGGTATTGAAAACCTTTCGTCAATTGGGCATCCAAATCTTTAGTATCCGGGTAATGCGCATTAATGGTATCCAGCAGCCCGCGATAGTCTTTATGTGTGAGAAAACTCTTCACACCCAGCCTCACGGGCGCGGCGGTGTCCGAATAATTACCGTGAACACCAAGGCCCATTAATGTATCCAGGTAAAAATCCAAAAACTCCGGAAACTGATCATGTAGTTTCTGCAGGCTTGCACCTACCTGGTTGGTATCTATAGAAGCAAATGCCCTGTCGAAACGTTGTGTTTTTAGCTGCACTTTGATACCGGACACGTCCGGGGCGTTATTCCCACCACCACAACTGCTCAAAAACACTACAAATAACAGCAATGTCATGCATTTTACTGCCCTTTTATCAACATTTGATACCAGTGCTGTGGATAAACGAATAAACGTCTTCATTTGCTCTTTAAATTTACGCGGCAAAAGTAATGTTTAATTTTTAGCCGTTATTTATACGCTTCACAGGATGAAAAAAACAATCGTTTTAGCATTATTATTTTTAGGATCAGGATATGCTTCTATAGCTCAGCGTTATGAATATGGCGAACCTGTCCCGGTTAAAGAAACCAAAAGGCACCATGCTCCGGGCGGCGGTAGTGTATCCGTTGGCGATATTCGTTTTGGTGCTTTCATTGCACCAACCACATCATGGATGAAACCCACTGCAAACAAAAGCGATGATAAGCTGTACCTGGTAGATAAAGGCAGTTCTAAGATGGGCTTTAGCTGGGGGCTGATGATGGATTACTATTTTGCCGAAAACTACGGTATTACTACAGGTTTCCAGCTCACTTATGGCGGCGGTAAGATCAGCACAACGGAAAATCCGGCTATGACCGCCACTACCACCAATGTAGTAAAGAGCGCCGATTTTGATTATAAGATGCAATACCTGGAAGTACCTTTTGCGCTAAAATTAAGAAGTGACGACCTGGGCGGAGGTTTCCGTGTGTTCGGACAGATAGGCGTGGCTGTTGGCGTTACCCTGAGCAAAAAAGCTACGTATGATGTGGTCTACACAGACACCCTGAATGGTGCATCCGTACAAAAAACAGCTTCTTCGGAAAACGAAAAAATACGTGGCCTCGGCATCAGCCCTGTACTATTGCAAATGAATATTGGCGGTGGTATCGAGTATGCCATCACCCCCAAATTATCATTCTATACAGGTTTATTCTTTAATAACGGATTTGTACCGGATGTTACCAACCCCAAAGAGCTGGATCTCGATTATAAAGGCAAGTTTAGTGATGGGAACACCCGCCTCAACAATATTGCATTACGAATAGGCCTTTTCTTTTAATACGATATAATTTAACCAAAACAAAAACAACCCGTGCATGATATTTGTACGGGTTTGTTATTATAACAGACTTAACACTAGTCTCAGTATTTTTGATGTATGAAGATATTTATCGCACAGCAGAACTATCACATTGGCAATTTCGAAGCCAATACACAGAAGATCATAGCTGCAATCAGGGAGGCAAAAATGAATGGTGGCGACCTGGTTGTTTTTTCTGAGCTGGCTGTATGCGGATACCCTCCGCGCGATTTCCTTGAATTTGACGACTTTATTGCCCGCAGCGAAAAAGCCATAGATGAGATACGCAAAGAAGCTGATATTATTGGCGTAATTGTTGGCGCCCCCGCACGCAATCCCAGGATAGAAGGAAAGGACTTATTTAACAGCGCTTATTTTTTATATAATGAACAGATACTGGGCGTAGCTCATAAAACCCTGCTGCCCAATTACGATATATTTGACGAATACCGCTACTTCGAGCCTGCTGATGAATGGAACATCATAACATTCAAAGATCAGCGCATAGCCCTTACTATTTGCGAGGATATATGGAATGTTGGTACCGACCCTATGTATCGCCTCAACCCAATGGACAAGCTTATAGAGCAGCTACCCGACATGATGATCAATATCAGCGCGTCTCCGTTTGACTACCTGCACGCAGAAGGGCGCTTGAGCATGATCAAACAAAATGTGCAGCGCTATAAGATCCCCATGATCTATTGCAATACAGTAGGGTCTCAAACAGAGATCGTTTTTGATGGTGGCTCGTTGGTTATGGATGCACATCAGAATATTGTGGCGCAACTCCCCTACTTCCACGAAGCCATGCAGCACATCACACTGCATCCCGACAAAACACTTGATCAACCTATTATACAAACAGCCGCGCAGATACCTTTTGCAGAATTGCTGCCCGATGAGTTTAATGAGGAGTATGATATTGATGAGATCTACGAAGCATTGTTGCTGGGCATCAGGGATTACTTCAACAAGATGGGGTTCAGCAAAGCTATCGTAGCATCATCAGGAGGTATAGACAGTGCAGTGGTGCTGGCACTTGCCTGTGAGGCTTTGGGCAGTGACAATGTACGTGCATTGCTGATGCCTTCACAATACTCTTCCAGCCATTCTGTTTCTGATGCGGAACGTCTTTCTAAAAACTTAAAAAGCACTTATGATATCATTCCTATCAAAGAGATCTTTGAAAGCTACGAGACAGCATTAAAGCCTGTTTTTAAAGACCTCCCTTTCAATGTAGCTGAAGAGAACCTGCAGTCACGTATCAGGGGCTCATTGGTAATGGCCTTGTCCAATAAATTTGGATCTATACTTTTGAATACTTCCAACAAAAGCGAACTGGCAACAGGATACGGAACCTTGTATGGCGATATGGCCGGTGGCTTAGGTGTGCTGGGCGATGTTTATAAGCTACAGGTTTATGCATTGGCTCGTTACATCAATCGCAATGCTGAGATCATACCGCTTAACATCATCAATAAAGCGCCGTCAGCAGAGTTAAGGCCCGGACAAAAAGATAGCGATAGCCTGCCCGAGTATTCCGAACTGGATCCGATACTGTACCAATACATCGAACGCAGGCAGGGTCCTAATTCAATAATAGAAATGGGTTACGATGCATCCCTGGTAACGCGCATACTACGATTGGTAAATATGAACGAATACAAACGCAACCAGTTTTGTCCTATTATACGGGTTTCTCCTAAAGCATTTGGCATTGGCCGCCGTGTGCCTATTGTAGGTAAGTACCTTATATAGCTCTATTGAACCACCAGTTTCTGCGTATGCAGCAGATCATCCTGCCTTAGCTGAAGCTGGTAGATGCCTTTTGCCAATCCCGGGATATTTATGGTAGTATGATTGCCGGTGATGTTTTGACGATAGACTTGTTTACCTGTCATATCGTATACGGTCAGCAAACCTTTATCACTACCCGAATTGCTACAGTCTAGTACAAAACTTCCGTGCGATGGATTTGGATAAATACGAATTGCACTTGCCTTGACAACCGGGCGTATGGCGTCCGGCACATCTTTCAATGCCCATAATTCAGGCCCGATGCCATCGTATTCTGCAGAGAAATATAACCATCCATTCAACTCTGCAAATCGCATGGTCGAGTAGTTGGCATACATAGCCTCCGGTTTAAAGGCTCCCCACGGTGCTATGCTGTTTGTTCCTGTAGCAGTACCGTCAGATGTATAAAGATCCAGGTGTAATGGAGCAAGGTATGTTGTAGCGGTAAAATACATCTTGCTATTATAGGTAGTTATAGAGAACGGATCAGAATCACGGTTCTTGCCTCCTGCTATCTGCTGATCAATATCTTTCACCATATAAGTTCCTGCATCTGTACCATCAGATACCCACAGCTCATTCCCAGCTGTGTCCACCGCAGAAAAATACAATTTGCCATTATAGGCAGCAGGATACGTTGGCGTTAACGATGCATTTCCCGCTACCGATTTTATCATTTTAGTGCCACCCGATGTGAGGTCTGTAACCCATAATTTATCGCCACAATCAAAGAATACATTATTACCAACTGTTTGCGCAAAGCTTCCATTGCAATTGCCGGAAGGGTCTGTATCTAAAATGATATGTGTATTTAACATCGTTCCATCTGTTGACCATGGTTCGTTACCGTGGGTTCCATCATCCGCCCTGAAAAACAAATAGCTATTTGCTTCCTGGAACAAATAAGGACCGGAGCTCCCTGCTCCGGGGTTAATGTCCATAAGCATATTTGTACCTGTATCTGTTCCGTCTGTCATCCATAATTCTGCACCATGCACGGCATCATTTGCGCTAAAATAAACCTTGCTGCCGTACGTATAAAACCCTGATGGATTACTGCTTTGATTGCCTGTGGCAATATCTTTCAGCATCACGGTGCCTGTATCTGTTCCGTCCGTGGACCATAATTCTACCCCATGCGTTCCATCATTCGCCTGGAATATCATACTACCATTCAGTACAGCATAGTCCATTATATCTATAGCTCCCGTACCGGGGTTTATATCCTTTATTATATGGGTACCTGCTGTTGTACCGTCTGTCACCCACAATTCCTCTCCATTAGTAGCATCCTGTGCCACAAATACTACCCCATGTGTCGTAGGTACAAAGTTGAGTATGTTCACTGATTTAATGGCATGTGCTACCGAAGCTAACATGAAGGAGCCGCCGGTAGTCCCGTCGCTCACCCACGGATGATAAGCACCGTTAGCATCCTTTGCAAAAAAATACAGTCTGTTATCAATAGCTGTTATGAATTCGGGATAGGAACCACTTGTGCCGGGTACGAGGTCTAAGCTCTTGAAAGTGTATTGTGCAATCGCAAGTTTATAGGATAACAACAATATTATAAGAAGGGCTTTTTTCATAAAGTCGGTTTGTTTTAAATATACTAAACCACGTGATATGAATAAAATATAAGCATAAAAAAAGCGGCCTTACGGGGTCGCTTTACCTTTTAAACTATATCACTCATGAAAAAACGCTTACAGTTGAGTAGCAGTGTACACTACATCTGTAGTATAAGTACCTGCAGGGTAGCTAAAGCCAGGTGTTGCCTGGTACATTACACTGAATGTTTGGTTACCACCACGGCAACCGTTAGATATCAGGTTTTGGTTTGCACTTGTCAAACCTGCATAAGCTGTAGTGGAGAACGGTGTTGCTACTGTTCCGCTGGTAGCGTTTGCACTTACTTTAAGAGCCAGTACACCGCTTACAGGCATTGTTGGCGCAGGAGTAGTAGAACCTGTATAAGAAAAGTTAGCAGAGCTGGTCTTTACAGTTACGCTGAAGTTTTTGTTAGAACGTACTTTCAGTTCCTGTGCGCCTGATGTTACACCGTTTGCATAATCGTTTACGGTATTGAAAGCCAGGTTAACATCTGCTCCGTTTGCATTACCACTTCCTGTGAAGGTAAGTTCGATAGCGTTAGACAGGTTCAGGTTTACAGTTTGAGTAGCTGTAGAAGAAACCTGTGCGTTTGCTGCGTAAGCTGAAGTAAGGATAGCTGCGATTGCGATGATCTTTTTCATTTTGTTTGTTGTTGTTATTTTGTTCGTTTAGTTGTTTGTTCGTTTGATGATACAAAGATGGGGGTATGATGGCCGCATACAGAAATTTCCAAGCCTGCTTAACCCCTGATTTGCAATTGGTTAACCATCAATTAACAAGCGAGGCATTAGAACACGGTAATGACAACTCCCTGATAACTCTTATTTTTAGCGCATGAAATACAGCTTTGTCACTACATGGCGATTGAAAACCCCTCTTCAATCGGCATGGAACGCCATCTACCTTTCAGAACAATGGCCACAGTGGTGGGACAGGGTAATTTCTGTTCAGGAAATAGAAAAAGGAGATGAACAAGGGATAGGTAGTATCCGGATCTACAAGCTTCGCAGCCCCATGCTTTATACCCTGTCTTTTCGTATGCAGCTTACCGATCGGGTTGAATACAAATTATTATCCGGTATCGCTACCGGCGACCTGGTGGGCACCGGTTCCTGGCAATTTGAAGCTGATGGCGAAATAACAACCATTCGATGCTACTGGGATGTTACCACCTCCATATCCTGGATGAACAAACTTAGTTTTCTACTGAAGCCCATCTTTAAACTAAATCATAGTATTGTTATGAAACAAGGAGGAAAATGCCTCGCCCGGAAGTTAAATGCTGAAATTATTTCTCTTTCATAAAAACAAGAGAGGCTTCCTTATTGGAAGCCTCTCTTGTTTTTATGTATTATGTCAACATTATCGTATCAAAGTCACATTCCCTTTATAAGTCTCTAGAAGGCCATCCGGTGAGGATACTCTTACCAGGTAGTTGTAGTCACCTATCTCCTGCGGTACACCCTTCCAGTTGCCATCCCAGCCTGCTCCGCTATCGCCACCGCCATTGTACACCTCCTGGCCCCAGCGGTTGAATACCCGGAACTCTACGATCTTCTGGAACGTGATGTTCGTTACCCTAAACACATCATTCTTACCATCGCCGTTCGGGCTGAAGGCCGTAGGGATGTTCAGGTTGTCGCGATAGTCTATACCTACCCTCACTGTATCGTAGGAATAGCAGCCTGTAGCGCTGATACCTGATACTACATACATTGTAGGCTCTGTTGGCGTAGCCAGCGGGTACGATATGTTCGGGTTGTTCAGTGAGCTTACAGGGGTCCAGTTATACATCTTGGCGCCATTTACCAGCAGCTGTACGCTGTGGCCATATTTCACCACCGTATCAGGGGTAAGGATATGCACCTGTGGCAGCGGGCGTACTTCTATATACGCATCTATCGTATCGTAGCAGAATACTTCATCACCTACCATGATCTTATAGTGGGTGCTCTTCAGTGGTTTGGCTACCGGGTTAGCACAATAATCACAGCTCAGCGATTTGAAGGATGGTTTGTATTGTCCTTCTTCATATTCAAACCACTGGTAGTCGTTACCGTTGCGCACTTCCAGCGGTACGGTCTGTCCATAGCATATAGACGTATCTGCAGGCCATACAGAGAAGTTGTGTACCGGTACGTACACTTGCAGGGTATCTGCAATTTTACAGCCGTTTTTACCGTGCATAGAAACCTGGTAAGTAGTGGTGCGCGGCACATAAGTAAGCGGCTGGCGGATTGTGGAATCAGACAGCAAAGTGCCGGGGTACCAGTTGAAGCGGAAAGGCTTACCTGGTACATCGTAAAATTTCAAGCCCATTACCGGCCTTGCGAATTTTTCACTGATCTTATAACCACCGTTCGGGGTACTAGTACCACAAACATCAGCAGTTGTAGGGTCTTCTTTATAATCTAAAGCAGATACGTAAGTTGTTGGCATATATTTAAACAATCCCGGGAAATCTGTAGAAATACTGGTACACGGTGCCGCAATAGCAGGATTATTAGCATAACAGATACCTATTACAAGGCTCTTTGTAGTATCCCAGTTATATGGCTTGTCAAATTCAAAAGTATGCACACCATCTTCCAGTGTTATTGGTGCCGCAGATTTATAAACCTGCACCATTCCTGTCTCGAATCCTGAAGATTTTGATAGTTCGGTTTTATTCGTACACTTCATAAAGATGCTAAAATCGCCGTATTGAAAAGCAGGTATTTTATTACTGGTTATGTCAAAAGAGAGACCTTTGATAGAGCCAGAGCGCAATCCATACTCCCTTAACTCTGATTGAGGAATGATGAACTGGTATTTATTAGATGTGTACTCACTTTCAAGACGAGGAGTTTCGGTTCCAATAGTATCGATCGGATATCCTACCCCATAAACCGGTGACCCCCAGATTGTTACAGAGTCTCGTCTTGTAATTTTACTGTAATCAGGTATGGTATCGCATTTCACATTATCAACAGGCCCGTCGCCATTCGTTACCACATCCAGTTGCAGATAGCCCGGGCGGCACATAACAAACTTATCTGTCTGCGGGAAGATATCGATCGTATTGGAGGTATCATTATATAAAGCAACTGTATCTCTTGATTTACATTGGCCTATCAGGTCTGGCGAATACACAACGAACTGTGCACCTCCCGGCGCTCTAACTATCGGTGTATAACTGGTATCATAATCAATACCTATTGCCGGCCCACCGCTGATATCGGTCCATTTTACACTTAATGGAATGTCTCCAAAACCCCGCACACTAAGACGGCGGGTTGGGGGATCCAGTTCACAACTCATCTGGTCTCTGCCGGCATCAAGCCCTCCAACCACATCGATCAATATAACGGTAACACTTTTTAAAACGATCAAAGAACCTACCCCGTCACATGTTGAATCTTTAGAGGTAATAGTAACGCTATATTGACCTATATTTGTTGGAGTCCATCCCAAAGTACCGGTAACATCCTGACCACCAGCACCGGTAACATTGAATGTATATCCCGGCATATTTCCCGTTTCCGCAGACATATAAATCTTACTGGTTGCTGTTCTTGCTTTACTGTTAATCGAAAATTGAACATTATTGCCCGGACACGTAACGATCGTCTTTTGTGTGGTGCTCCCATTGAGGTTAACAACCTTACCACCAATTACGGCCGTAGCAACAGGAACACTATCAACTGTTGGTGGGGGAGCATTACAAGGCAATACGTTCACCTCCACATCCCTCCTTGCATATGCCACTCTTACACCGGTCTTACGATCATATTCATCAGTTTGAAAGGCCAGGTTAAAGCGGCCTTGCAATGTAGGCGTGAACGTGGCAGCACCCGTCGCAGGATTTACCGTATAAGGATTAGCTGCAGATGCCTGAAGCGGATTGGCTAAACTATATCCCGGCTGAAATGCTAATTGAGATCCTGCAGCAAGATAGTGTTGAATAGCGTAAGTATATAACGAATCGTTATTAGGGTCATACGGTGAATTCAAAAAGGTTGCTGGCTGATTAACACACAAATATGGCAGCGGTTCCGCAAGATATTGCGGCGTGCTTGCATTGTATTTTGCCAGGTTATTTATGCCAATTTCAATATAAATTGGTTGGAAGCCTACTACATTCAACAGCGGGGTTGTAGTACAACAGCTTGCCCAGGAGAAAACCCAGTCTGACTGTGCCGAAGGCAATGTAACGGTTGTCGAAAATCTATGGCGTACAAAACCCAGGGGTTGTTTTACATCAGGTATATGACACCTGTTTGTACTTTTGAATACATCACATAATTGATCCAGTGTATCAATTTCAGGATTTATGAAATTGATAGCTACCGGGCCCACGCCTGCATTTGCACTTTGATAATAGGCTGTTTCGTTTTTAGGTAAGTCAGCATTCCCCGGATCACACGGCTTATATTCATCAAAAGTTACCAGGTAAATGTAAGTCGTAGTACCGGTACAACCGTCTAACCCCGGACCTATGTACGTTGCTGTCAGATCACCTGCTGCAAAGTGGTCTGCTAATGCCTTTTGCGACGTAGCTAAGATGGTCAGAGTAAGTAGGTTAAGAAGAAAAAATAATTTTCTTTTCATTGGAAAAAGTTAATAAATCCTAATTATAAGCTGTTCTGGTAAATTTAATATTTTTTTCACCAAATACAATATTACATAGACCATTATTCTCATAAAAGCGTTGGGTAAATCGGTAAAATGTCCAAACATATTATAAAGATCAGCCAACAACAAAAAGAGAGCATCCATGGATGCTCTCTTTTAAAATCTATCAGGTTATTGCTAGTCTAGCGTATCAAAGTCACATTCCCCTTGTAGGTCTCTACCAGTCCGTCCGGTGAGGATACTCGTATCAGGTAGTTGTAGTCGCCTATCTCCTGTGGTACGCCCTTCCAGTTGCCATCCCAGCCTGCTCCGCTGTCACCACCGCCATTGTACACCTCCTGGCCCCAGCGGTTGAATACACGGAACTCTACGATCTTCTGGAATGTGATGTTCGTTACCCTAAACACATCATTCTTGCCATCGCCGTTCGGGCTGAAGGCTGTAGGGATATTCAGGTTGTCGCGATAGTCTATACCTACCCTCACTGTATCGTAGGAATAGCAGCCTGTAGCGCTGATGCCCGATACTACATACATCGTAGGCTCTGTTGGCGTAGCCAGCGGGTACGATATGTTCGGGTTGTTCAGTGAGCTTACAGGGGTCCAGTTATACATCTTAGCACCGTTTACCAGCAGCTGTACGCTGTGGCCATATTTCACCACCGTATCAGGGGTAAGGATATGCACCTGTGGCAGCGGGCGTACTTCTATATACGCATCTATCGTATCATAGCAGAACACTTCATCACCTACCATGATCTTATAGTGGGTGCTCTTCAGTGGTTTGGCTACCGGGTTAGCACAATAATCACAGCTCAGCGATTTGAAGGATGGTTTGTATTGTCCTTCTTCATATTCAAACCACTGGTAGTCGTTACCGTTGCGCACTTCCAGCGGTACGGTCTGTCCATAGCATATAGACGTATCTGCAGGCCATACGGAGAAGTTGTGCACCGGTACGTACACCTGCAGGGTATCGGCTACTTTACAGCCGTTCTTGCCCAGGGTAGCTACCTGGTAGGTAGTGGTGCGCGGCACATAAGTAAGCGGCTGGCGGATTGTGGAATCGGACAGCAGGGTGCCGGGGTACCAGGTAAACGCAAACGGCTTGCCCGGTGCATCGCAGAAGGTCATGCCAAATACCGGACGGGTATAGCGCTCTTTGATATCACTAATGGTATTGGCATTACAGATATCCGCAGTCACATTATCCGGCGCCTTCAGGTCCAGTGTAGATACGTAATTGGTTGGCGTATAGGTTATCAGGCCCGGAAAGCCTACACCGCCGCTGCACGGTTTCAGCACCGCAGGGTTACTGCTAAAGCACATGCCTATCACCAGGTTCTTGGTGGTATCCCAGTTATACGGCTTGTCAAATACGAAGTTATGCCAGCCGTCTTCCAGGGTAATATTCGCAGGCGCTGTATATACAGGGATCATACCTGTTTCAAAACCTCCCGATTTACTTAAGGCTTTCTTATCTGTGCACTTGATATAGATCGTAAAATTGGCATATTCAAATATCGGGGTCGTCGTGTTCTGTGTCACTTCAAACGACAGGCTCTTGATCGTTCCCGAACGCATGCCATAGAGCTTCAGCTCTTCTTTGGTCACTAAAAACTGGTAGCGTTCCGACAGCACATCACCGTTGAAGATAGGCGATGCTGCTCCCAGCGTATCTACTTTTACATCCGTACCGTATACAGAAGGGCCAAACAAGGTCACAGAATCCGGCTTCGGACAGCTAAACACCGGCACCGTATCGCATTTTACATTGCTTACAGGGCCTCCGCCATAGGTTACTGCATCCAGCTGCAGGTAGCCGGGGCGGCACATCACAAACTTATCGGTCTGCGGGAAGATATCAATTGTATTACTGGTATCATCTACCAGCGCTACCGTATCCCTTGCCTTACACTGCCCCGTCAGGTCGGGCGAATACACTACATACTGGGTACCGCCGGGCGCGGATACCACGGGATTAAATACCGTATCATTATCCATGCCCAAAGCAGGGCCGCCGCTGATATCGCTCCATTTATAGCGCAGCAGCAGGTTGCCCTGGCCTCGTACCGTAAGCTGGCGCTTAGGAGGGTTCAGCTTACAGGTCAGCAGGTCTTTGCCCGCATCCAGCCCGGCTGTTACTTTAATATAAATAACGGTATAGTTATATACTACTATCGGCTGCGATAAAGAGCAGGTACTATCGGCAGATTTGATCGTCAGGGTATGCTCCCCGATATCTGCAACAGATGGGGTCCAGGTAATCATACCTGCTACATCATCCGTACCATCGCCTACCACGCTAAAGGTGGAATTAGCCAGGTTACCGGTATCCGCGTACATATATAAATTACGCCCGGGGCTCTTCGAGTTCACGGTAAAGTGCAGGTTATTGCCGGGGCAGGTAACAATGGCATAGCCGCTCTTCTTACCATTCTCATCCAATACAGGTACAGAAGCGCCTTCTACAACAGTAGGTATAGATTGTATGGAATCAATAACCGGCGGTGGTGTAGTGCAGGGCACTACATTGATCTGCGCGTCCCTGATGGTATGTGCTAATTCTATACCCGATCCACGTTCATAGCTGGTGGCTTCGAAAGTAAGCAGGTAATTATTTTGTTGAGTTGGTGTGAACGTAACGGCACCGGTGGTTGGATTTAATGTATATGGATTGGAAGCCGATGACACTATTGGTGCATCAACAGTTGAGGGCGGGTTGTTCGCCGGTCCCGGGAAATTACATCTAACCGTGGCACTCTGATAAGGCTCTACCTGGGTTATAGCCATAGAATCACCACTCGGACTGAATGGGCTATTCAGGTACACATTCGGCTGATTAACACATATATATGGAAACGGATTGCTGGTAAAATGTGGTGAACTCACATTATACTTAGCCAGGTTATTGATAACTGCTTCTGCATAAAAATTATTGGTACATGTAGGCATGTTAGGCGCAACGTTTCGACAACAGGTCGTATAACTAAAAGTCCAGTCTGTCTGCGCACTTGGCAATACCACACTACCTACATATGTTCTATGCCGGAACGCAGGATATGACGATATATATGGCTCCTGCCCTATATGGTTACAACTATTGGAATCATGATATTGCGGACAAAGACTAAATACGGTATCCGCTTCAGGCTTCCCGGTAGGATCTGAAACCGGAATGCTTATTTGAGAAGAAGAGCCTAATGTGGGGGAATATACCGACACTGCATCTGTGATAGGTGGATTAGAAATACAGTATTGACATGCCGTATACCAAGACAAATATACATCATAGCTGTATACAGTAGTTCCTGTACAGCCATCAATGCCCGGGCCGGTATATACCACCCAAAGATCTATACCAGCAGAGTGGCAGGCTTTAGCTTTTTCTGTGGATGTTATCAACAATAAACCCGTAAACAACATCAATAAAAACAACCTGGCCTTACCGATCCGAAGTCGAAAATCAAACATAATAATTCTATTTAATGTTACAGTTCAAATAGTGCGTTGTAAAATAAGACAGGATTTGATCTAAAAACGATGGTTCAAATTACATTTTTTATTTAAAATATTAAACATTCGGCTGCATATCTCAACAAAAAGAGAGCATCCGTAATATAAGACGGTTTTCCATTTAAACAGGTTAGTAATTCTATGAGTTTTTATAAAAACTTTTGGAAAATGAAAAAGGGCTCAATATTGAGCCCTTTTCAATTATTCATTCATACTACATTATCTGATCAACGTAATATTACCTTGCTTAGTAAACTTGCGGCCAGTTTCAGATACAGCCTCTACAGTGTAGATATAAACACCCATCGGCTGTGGTTCGTTCTTCCATGTACCATCCCATCCCTGGTTCAGATCAGCAGTTTCAAACACCTTAACTCCCCAACGGTTGAACACGCTAAAGTTTTTAAGTGTAGCCTTACCAAGGTGTAGTACTTTCAGAACACCGTTAGGACCTGAACCCGGAGCAAATGCATTTGGCATTTCGATCACACTTTCGTTGGAAACGAATACTGTTACGGAATCGCTTGTAGTACATCCTGCTTCTGTTACACCGGTTACGAAATAACGGGTATTAACTTCAGGCTGAGCTATCGGATTAGAAACATTTGGCTTATCGAGGCCTAATGGTGGGAACCAGCTATAGTAGCTACAGTTACCGCCAGGCTGGAACTGATAAGATTCACCAGGATATATTCTTACTGAATCCGGCAGTTGTAATACCGCTTTAGAATGCACTCTTACCATCACTTCTGCAGTGTCTGAACAGAAATTGGTATCTACTGCGTATACACGATATTTCTGTGAAACAGTTGGGTTAACCACCGGATCGAGTGAATAAACATTGTCTATTCTTACGTCAGGTGTCCAGTGGAAATTCTTAACTCCATTTGCAGACACGTGTATCCTTGCCGATTCGCCAGGACAAATTGCCGTATCATTACTTGCAAACAGGAACGCTGCCGGGAATACTGTTAAAGTAACCGTATCGCTGCCGGCACAACCTGCAGGTGTGGTAACATTCAGTATCAGTGTATTTGCACCTTGCTTGTTAGCGGTAAATATTGGATTCAGCTTGCCTGGCTTGTCCAGCGAAGATCCGGGAACCCAGGTAAACGTGTACCTATCGAAAGTGTCAACTCCGGGGTATACCGTTCCATTCAATTGCATAGTATCACCAAAACACATGCTCGCGTCGGCATCTACTGTCACCTTAGGCATTGGTTGTACTTCAATTTTAAAAGAAGCAGATGTATCACGGCAGTTTGAATGGCTCAGCGTCATGGTGTAAACATCATTTGTCTGTGAATATGGCTGCGAAATTGTAGGATTAGCAACATTGTTATTAGGGGAGAACACACCTGTATTACCTGAAGCAGCTGTCCAGTTAATAGCATACCTTGAGTCTGCTGTACCTCTTACATTTACAACCTGCCCATCACAAACCGCAGTATCCGGGTTTTCCATTGTAAAGCCTGTAAGCACACTTACATTCACGGTATCAAAACTGCGGCATTTATTAGCGCTGTTGGTAATAGTTACAATGTATTGATGATCTGTTTTAGGCGTCACAGTCGGGTTGCCTTTGGTACTATCATCAAGATATAATTGTGTATCCCATTTGTAATAGTAAGTAACACCGGCCGGTGGCATGCCATGCAGGTTCATCACCACAGAGTTGTTAGGACAAGTTACAGTGTCCGGGAACGGTGTGAAATTAAGACCCGGCAGTATACCTACGTGTACAGAATCGCTATGGTTAGGACAGAAGTCAGTACCATGAGATGTTACCAGGTACGTTGTAGGCTGTATGGTCGTAGATACAGGATTCGCACACAATGTACAGTTCAGCTGTGTAATGGGACCTCCCCTTACTACAGACCATTCGTAATCTGAACCACCAGTTACACTCAGGAAAGCAGTTTCACCAAAGCAAACTGAAGTATCAGGAGAAACCGAAATCGGGCCCCATATATATATAGGGAAGCTTTGCGGATAGTATAGCATGATGCCCGGGGGCTTACATGTAGAGTCTTTGGCCGTTACGATGAAAGTTGTTTTGCCTACTTGTGTTGGTATCCAATGGAAATGGCCATGCACAGAATCAGTCTTCAAGTTGGTATATGTAACTGTAGCAGTAGATAATTTATAAATATGGTTATCTTCCGCAGTCATCACCGCATCCGTATCTTTTGCTTTAATATAGAAGTCAAAGTCTAACGGTTGTCCAAGACATCCGTTCACAACACCATTTATAAGTTTACCACCACTAACAGAATTAACAGGCTGTACAAAGTCTGGGGCTTTAGTACTACATTGAAGTACCTGCACCTGTATATCACGCATGATGTAACCTTTCAGGCGGCCTTTATAAGGACTTGCAGGATCCACACTGTATTCACTCACTTTAGTAGTAACAGTACTTGGGCCAATTTGTGAAGCTATAAATGTCATTTGACCAGTTACACCATCAAGACTGAACGTGCTATTTGTTTGCAGAGGGTTATTAGTGATATTAAACGCCGGGGAAGCAGTCTGCCATGTAGTAGGTGTTGGCGGACCACTGCAAGGGCCATCTAAAGGACGTATCATTTCACTGAACAATGAGTCACCATCTGGGTCTAATGCACCGTTGTTATAAGAGAAAGGCTGATTGACACACACATAGGACACCGGCTTTACCGAGAAAAACGGAGAGGAGTTACCTTCAAAGCGTGAATTGTCAAAGGTGGTTTCTACATAGAGGTTACCCCCGAATATGTTATTACTACTATTCCGGGCACTGATGGACACCGAAAAAGTCCAGTGATCACATTTACCCGGGGCCGTCCATAAATAGTAATACCACCATTCCCGGTAACCAGGGATTGAGGAATTAGGGTCGTCGCAGGTATTTTTATACTGCGAACAACCGGCAGACACAGGATCCCCGTTGGTATAACCTCCGGGAAGCGGGCCGGTCCATTTGTTCATAGTATAGTTATTTGTACCGGAAAACGCGGCACATGTGCCTTTAACGCAAAGATTTTCCGTTGTGCCTTCCTGGATACCGGTACAATCGCGGTAAAATTTCCAATAGATACGATAGGTGGAGTCACTGATCCACTCGTAGATAATTTCTCCACCCGCAGCGTGCGATGCCCTCGCTTTGGAAGGGGCCAACGCAAAACTGGCTATTGCGATGAAGAAAAGGAGAAATGAGTGTAACTTTCTCATATTGCGGCGTTATTTTGAAACGTTTGTTACTAAATACAAGTTTGTAAAATACTAATTTATTTTTTTCTGAATCAAGGTTTTTTACAACAAACTTTTATAATGACAATATGTTTAACCATCAATTAAAGCACTGTAAATAATCTTCACTCAGATATAAAAGACATTAATTGGATTTTAATGGTTGGGGAATTTTCCAAAATTTTGTGACAATATTTGACAAATAATTCATATCCAGTTCTTTCATACATTTAAAATGCCCTTTTGGACATCTATTATACCCGATTTTACTGCAAGGATGACATCTTAACTGCTGGTTTTCCATAAAAACAGATAGGGGTTCGGGCCTAGACCGGATATTGTTAGTTCCATAATAGGGAAACATGCCCATTTCGGGCGATGTATTACCCCATAAAGAAACAATAGGCTTATGGTAGGCAGCAGCCATGTGCATCAACCCTGTATCATTGGATACAATTACCCTGGCGTGACGTACCAGCCACGCCGATTCATTTAAATTGAACTTGCCGCAGGAGTTATATACCCGCATCCCGAACCCTTCCGCGATCTTATTACCATCATCCCGGTCTTCAGGGCCGCCTAATAGTATTACCGGGTAAGGCATTTTTTCTATAAATGACCGCCACTGTTCTATAGGCAGCTTTTTTGTATTCATAGACCCACCGATAACACAGCCTACGTACCCTGCCCAATGGCTCATGGGAATATCATTATTCTTCAGGTTGGCCGATTCAGGGATAAAATGATCCAGGCCTTTGCCATCATTCTTTACCCCCAGCCATTTTACTGTCTCGAAATATCGCTCTACAATGCTGGCATCAGGCATTTTATTTATTTTCAGGTTTACCAGCAGCCATTTTTGAATGTTTAGTTTCGGGAAGGAGGCACTCTCTGCCTTCAAAGCCTTTTTTACCTTAAGCGTGCGGAGGTTGTGATGCAGATCTACTACAAAATGGAACTTTTCCTTCTTTAACTCCTCTATTGTTTTATCCAGATCATCTTCCAGGCAATGTATCTTATCTATATAAGGATTAGATGCCAGTACTGATTTAAAAGAAGATTTGGTGAGATAATGCAATTCTACGCCCGGTATCTGTTCCTTAACACAACGGACCACCGGGGTAGTAAGCACAATATCGCCAATAGAAGAAAAACGAACAATAAGCACCTTCATAAGGGCAACCTACAAAAAGAGTTGTATAATGAAATGTATAGTTTTAAATAATTGTATCCGGTGTTACTGCCGTACGTATTTTAATTCGCACCAGGCTTTTTCTTCTATAACACCCAATACCCTCCTTGCCCCACCGGTAACCGCCAGTATTGCATTGTAATATTGCTTGGTATCGGGTATAGGGCCGATGACTTTTACGAACACATATTTATCGGTGCCGGGATTATATACCTTAACGATCGTACCCTTTGACAGCGTATTGCTCAATGCAAAAAACATTTTGGTCGATTTGATCTTGCCCGGCATATCGTAGAATACTACGGTACCCTTTTCCTCACTAACATTTTGCTCGTTATTGGTTTGCTGCATATACATCTTACCTACAGGCCCCAGGGTATCTGCCCAAATGGTGTCTTGTAACAGGTAAGTGAGCGTAGTACCATCGGGCTGTTTTACATCTTTGCGCGCAAGAACGATCTTGTACTTTGCATTGCTATCCAGTTGAGTGATCTTAGGGGCTTTGGGAACTTCAACCTTAGGCGCTGTTACCAGTGGTTTCTTTTCCATGGCGGTGATAGCGCCATCGTTTGATGAAGGCACCTGTGTAGCATCGTACATGACCCATCCTACCTTCAGCTTCTGCCCGGGCGATACATTATTATCGTCCATATTATTGAGGTCTTGAATATCCTTCTGCGATACGCCGGTACGTCGGCTGATGCGCGAAAGGTTGTCATCGTCACCTGCTTTGTAGTAGATAGCCCTGGCCTCTCCCGATGATTGGGGAGCATGATTCATATAATTATAAGCGCCCAACGGGATCAATACGATACTGCCTTCTGTAAGCGCAGACTGGTAGCCGAGATTATTAGCACCGGTAAGTATTGCGGGAGGCACGTGATAGCGGCGGGATAGCAGGAAAACCGTTTCCCCTTTTTGTACATGGTGTTCTATCATCCATTTATCGTTGTGCACCACCAGCGGTAATCCTTTACCCTGGGCGAATGCAGCAACCGAGTAAAAACATAGCAGGTAAGCAAGTAGTAGTCGGCGCATATTATCTATGAAATTACAATGTTATTCCCAATCGGCATCCGGTATCTCCATACGGATACGCCAGTGTTTGGGTAAATAATTGTTAAACCTGTTTCCCAACGATTTGATCCATCCTAATCCCAAACCGTTATACGTTAGTAAAAACCAACCTTTGTTTTGCGTGGGCAGATCGAAATCTTCCTTGCGGAGAAATTTAAGGGCCTGCTCTTTACTGAGCGCTATAGAGGGTAACGATGCAGACCGATCAATACTCAGTGCCACATCGTGCGCAGGCAGCCATTCCTTTGCAGTAGGCATGCCTAATTGTATTCCTGTTTTCCTAAGATAAACTTTTCCCTGTAATTGATGCCAGTCGGCCTCATGCAGCGGGTTGATAGCGTGGTAGTTTTCTCTATCTGCCTGCAGGCAAAGAAAATCCTGCGATAATAAATAACTGCTTTGCTGATGTGCTTTCTTATCGTGCAGGGCCTTGTATCGCACGGGTTTCATAGCATCGGCTACAGATGTCTTGCGCAAGGCTGCGATAAAGAAGCCTTCGCCTTTTACTTTATCAGGGCTGAATCGATATCCATATAATCCTTTACTGCTGCCTGTCTCTACTACACCCCACTCTGCCTGCGTAGCTACTTTAATACCTGTTGCATGCAGTTCGGCAGCCAGCCAATCTAGTATCTGCTCATCTTCCTGCGGACTGTAAGAGCAGGTGGCGTATATCAATATTCCGTCTTCTTTAAGTGCCGGCCATACATCTGCGAGTATGCGTTGCTGCCGCTGGCTGCAGAGTTGCACATTTGCTTCGCTCCATTCATCCAATGCACGGGCATCTTTGCGAAACAAACCTGAACCACTGCACGGTGCATCTACCACTATTACATCGAAATAGCCGGTAAGGCGTGCAAGATCGCGGGGATCGTTGCTGGTGACCCATGTATTCATATAGCCCCAGCGCGTCATATTTTCCTCGAGTATGGATGCACGTGTGCGGATGACCTCGTTAGATATTAATAAACTATCCGGGCCGAGGAACGATGCCAGCAGCGTGCTCTTGCCGCCGGGTGCCGCGCAAAGATCGAGGACGCGGAGGTTGTTATTATCTGTAACTGTTTGCTTCAACACCTGCTGCAGGAACATAGATGATGCCTCCTGTACATAGTAGGCACCTGCATGATATAAAGGATCGAGCGTAAAGACGGGACGCTCAGTAAGATACCGGCCTTCGCTGCACCAGGGCACTTGCTCATTGATTGCAAATGCTTCTGAATGCTTAACAGGATGCATGCGCACAGACGTTACAGAAGGCTGCTGATGCGCTGCTAGAAAGGCTTCTTCATTGAAGTCCTTTACCTGTTGCAGGTCTTTTAATAGCAGCGGCGGAAGGTTCATAATTATAAAGCTAAACTCAAATTGATGTTCTTACTAATTTCAAAATATTCGAGGTTCTCTATATCGGGCAGTTGCGCAGCAATCCTATTATCGCATGCCAGTATAGGATTGTCAACATCTTCAAAGCTCATTAAACACCATTGCCTGTTGACGGGGAATAAATAATTACAATAGTCTAAGCCCATTTCATCTACAAAACTCATATAATCGTCACTATCACAGATGGTATTCTTCTGAGCATATTTCACCGATGCGGGATAACGATAAGCATCTTGTATATATAAATTACATTCATCATCCACAAGCGACTTCACAAGTCTTTCAAAACTAGTGCGGCTCTTAGCTGGCAAGGATGCGACTCCCGGTGTAGTCTTTATCTCCCTTACTGTATCCTTTGAATATTCTACGTTGAAAATCAACGCCAGCTCCCTGATACCAACCGGGCGATAAAGAGTTTCGCGATTATAGTTAAGAAACAGACCAAATTGCCTTTCTATCGCATGCCTTTTATTCAAGCTATCGATCTGTTCCCTATCCTCAGGATATTCATCAAAAGGGAAACCATCAATGATGCCATAATTCTGCTCGATGATAAAATACTTATCGAACACCGGTGGCAATATAGAGGATAGTGTTAAAGAACGATTGGGTATTCTGTCCTTAAAAAAATCCTCTAACCAAGCATAGGCATCATCCATGTTCACGTTCTTTCTAATACACCCCCACGTATGTTTGCGGTGTGATCGCTTTTAGTTCTTTCTTCACTGCGGCGCTTACCTTCAGGCCATCTATGAATGCGTGCATGGTTTGTTTATTGATGCCACCTTTGCCACGTGTTAAAGCCTTCAATGCTTCGTAAGGCTGCGGGTAGTTCTCGCGGCGCAGGATGGTTTGTATAGCCTCGGCAACTACCGCCCAGTTATTTTCCAGGTCGGCATTGAGTTTTTCTTTATTCAGCACCAGCTTGCCCAGACCTTTTTCAAGCGAGCGGAGTGCGAGGAAGCTATGCGCCATAGGCACACCTACATTGCGCAACACAGTGCTATCCGTAAGATCGCGCTGCAGGCGGCTGACAGGTAGCTTGGCGCTGAGGTGCTCATATATAGCATTGGCAATACCCAGGTTGCCTTCTGCATTTTCAAAATCTATCGGGTTCACCTTATGCGGCATGGCGCTGCTGCCTACTTCTCCTTCCTTCACTTTTTGCTTGAAGTAGTCCATAGAAATATAGCTCCATACATCGCGGGCGAAATCTATCAGTATCGTATTGATGCGTTTCAAAGCATCGAACTGGGCTGCGAGGTTATCGTAATGTTCTATCTGCGTAGTGTATTGCATACGCTCCAGCCCGAGGCGGTTATTTACAAAGTCGTTGCCGAATTTCACCCAGTCGGTCTTAGGGAAGGTAACCTTGTGTGCATTGAAGTTGCCGGTAGCACCGCCAAACTTAGCGGCAAAAGGCACATGGCTTAGTTGCTGTACCTGCCCCTCTAGGCGCTCTACAAATACCATCCATTCCTTGCCCAGCGTGGTAGGCGATGCGGGCTGGCCGTGTGTGCGTGCCAGCATCGGTATGCCCTTCCAGTCCTTTGTCATTTTGCGCAGGTGCAGGATGATGTTCTGCAACGCAGGCAGGTATTGCTCTTCCAGCGCTTCTTTCCATAGCAGCGGGGTGGCGGTGTTGTTCACATCCTGGCTGGTGAGGCCAAAGTGTACCCATTCTACAGCATCGCCGGCACCCATAGCCTTGAGCTTATCCTTCAGGAAATATTCTACAGCCTTTACATCGTGGTTGGTGGTACGCTCCGTGAGCTTTATCTGCTGGGCATCGTCCTCGGTGAAATCCTGGTAGATGGCGCGCAGCTTTGCTGGCTTAACGCCTGCAGGCAGCTTGAATATCTTTTTCTCGGCCAGGAAGAGGAAATATTCTACCTCTACCCGAACACGGTAGCGGATAAGGCCAAATTCAGAAAAATAAGGAGCAAGCGGAGCCAGCTGGCTGCGGTAGCGGCCATCAACGGGGCTGATGGCGGTTAAGGCTGTTAATTCCATGGCGCAAAAGTAGTTTAAAAGTCAAAATTCAAAATTCAAAATTCAAAAGTGGGGATGCGCGAGGCATCCAGGGGAAGTCGAAATTCAAAAAGGCAAAAAGTGGGATGTGGGTGAGAAAAGCCGAAAATGACGTGTTTGCTAACCAAGGTTAGCAATATTGCTAACGGATTGCTACCTGTTTTGCTAACCGGGGTTAACAATTTTGCGGGTAAACAGGGGCATAATGCTAACCTTTGCTAACGTTTGTTATCTTTTGCTAACCTTTGCTAACCTTTTTTGAAAGTTGACCGTTTTTTGTGTCGCCTGACGAGAAACCGGAAAGAAAATTCCTGCAATGCAGGATGGTGAAAATACTGTTTCATAATAGCGTTTATTGGTACTGCAAAAATACGACTAATACGCTCTGCCAACAAAAAAAATTAAAGCTTGTATTGCACACCGAAGACAATGGCAGCCGCGCGCGTTTTCGCATTATCTACACCCACTATGGTGGGAATCTTAACAGTATTGAACATGCCGATATTATCGCGCAGCTCCAGCGAGGCCAGGAAACGTTTATAAACAGGCAACATAATACCGGCACTGAAAGAAAGTCCGCAATCGAAATTATAATCATTAGCACGGCTATCGAACATTACCATTGGCTTGATATTGGCACCTTTGATGATGTCCGTACGGCTAACGAGATAGGCACCATACACACCGGCACCGGCATAGTACCTCACCTTTTTGCCGATGCTGTATTGCAACTGCAAAGGCAGCGAGAGATAATCGTAACGGAGACGTGGTGTTACCTGCCCCGAACTAGTGCCCATGCTATCAAGTATCACGATAACATCAGGCTCCTTAGCTCCTTTGCGCTCGTACGATAAACCGGTTCGTACAGACCAGTGTTTACCAAACGCATACTGCATCGTAGCCCCTGCCTGCCAACCCTGGTTGCTCTTCAATTGCCGCAAGATAGCGCTGCCACGCAAGGTTACCAGGCCGGGGCCACCTGCTACACCAATGATAAATTTATGCGCCGGCTTACCAATAGCAGCATACTGTATGCATAAAAGCACCATGCAGAACAATGCTGCTTTTTTTACCGATGAAGGTATTTTGATCATCATGAAAACGCTATGGATCTATTATAATTTACTGCGCTTGCCAAAAGAATAGCTGAGCACTATCGATGCATTGATAAGACGCTGGCTATGCTTCATATAATAAGGGTAGGGTTGTCCCGTAGTCTCGTTCTTAATAAGGCCCTGGTACACTGCAGAAGGTGTGCGACTGAGCTGCAGGGAACCCATAACCCCAATACCCAGGCGCGGCAGGTAACGGCTGGGATGATAATTGAACCCAAGATCAATATTGGGCATAAAGCTGGCTTCGGTCTGATTGGAAGAATCGCGTATCTCGCCGCTGATCAGGTCTGTGTTATTAACATTACGTGGAAAATCGCTGCTCACAGATACCATAGCAGAAGATACCATAAATACCCCCAGCGAAAGGCCTCCATATACCTCGGCCTTTTGCCCCCGGCCTAATGAAAGCTCCCTGCCTATATGCAAGGGGACGGTAATGGCTTCGTAATGCTTTTCCCAACTCATAGGATCGGGCTTATCAAAAACTGCGGTTATTTGGTTGAGTCCGTTGACCACGGTTTTGGACTGCTGATAGCGAATACCTGTTTTGAAAAAAAGCTTATCGCTAAGTGCGAACTTATTGGTGAGCTCAAAGCCAAGGTTGCACTTGCGATTGATGACCTCAAATGCGCCCGACTGTACCTGTGTATTATTAACGGTAACCGTGCGGCTGCCCAGCAATGAAAGCGTGGGGCGGATCTTTGCATCAGCAAAATGGCTTAGGCCGGTAAACAGTGTTAACATCAAACAGAGCTTTCTCATTGTCGGGGACTAATTTAGACAGTTAAAACGATGAGGGTGAAGGAATTATTATCTTCAGTTTAAAAATCTGGAACAACCATGAAAGGATTCTGCATTAAAACTGCTGATGAACTTACTATACGCTTTGCTCTAAATTCAAAAATAAAAAGTCAAAAATCAAAAAAGTGTTTTTAGATAATATACTGGCAGCATCGTATAAAACCTATGGAAGATATAAATACGAAACACCGTATTTCAGCTCTGTTATTTACTTGTCTGCATGCCTTATGATAAACACAGGTAATGCTCTATACGCATGTAAATTAATTTGGGGTATCGACTTGTTTATTTCTACAACTGTGTGGCTTACAGGTTGTGCTGTACTGACGATATCGATGTTTAGATATTATGACAAAGCGAGGGTTGCAAACATCCTTGCGAAATATGAAACGAAATCTAAACGAGCGAAACTTATGTGGGGGATCTTTGCCTTTTCGCTGATGGCATTTCCTGTATTTATCATTTTCTTTGTTTTCTAAAATCACTACAACCATGAAAGGATTCTGCATTAAAACTACGGGCGGACAAACCATACGATTTGCATACTATACTGCCGATGCACCGGTGACCTGCGAGGCATTTGCTGCTACTCTGCCCTTTACGCGGACGTTTATGCATGCAAGGGTATCAGGACAGGAAATATGGATAGATGATGCACCGGAGCTGTATATTATACAGGAGAATGCTTCTGTGTTTGTAGCTGCGGGCGAGGTTTCTATAGGCCCAATGAAACCGGCACGTAACAAGGTGTGCAAATGCATGGGCATTGTATATGGCGAAGGGCACTTCCTTGATTGCAGCAATATATTTGCTAAGGTGCTGGATGAGGACCTGCCTGCATTAAAAACCCTTGGCGAACAGATATGGAAACAGGGTGTGCAGGTGTTGGTGTTTGAGAGGTGGGGATGAGGTTCAGTTGGCGGTGGGCAGTTTGCAGTGAGCAATTAGCATTAGGGCAATACAAGCAAATAACTTGCTATTTATCAACCCATAATTACTACCAGATAAAATGCTTTACTATATTTGAACATAGAATTGACATTATGAAAACTACTACTTTCCTCTTACTACTTATTTTATTGTGTACCAATCAATCTTATTCACAAGCTCCCTATTTATTTAGTGATTACCCTATCAATGATCCGGGTGTTATACAGGATTCTGATCCAAAAAATTTTTGTGTTTATAATAACCGGCTTTTTTTCTGTGCCTATGGAGGTAGGTATGGGGACGAACTATGGTCCACTGATGGTACTACTGCAGGCACCTGTATGGTTAAAGACATCAATGTCAATGGCCCAGGTTCTTACGGTTTTGGCAGTTTACCCGCAGGCTTTACAGAAATAAATGGCAAACTTATTTTCTCTGCTAATTCAGACTCGACAGGGAGGGAATTATGGATAACTGACGGTACAACCGCAGGTACTTATTTGCTCAAGGATATTTATGCGGGTATCGGTCATTCAAATCCAAATAACTATACAAAATTGGGTAACAAAATAATATTTACAGCCCAGACTGTTTCTACCGGCACCGAGCTTTGGGTAACTGATGGGACTACAAATGGCACACAATTACTAAAAGATATCTACAGCGGTGCACAAAGTTCCTCTGCCTCATTCTTTACATCGCTTAACGGCAAAGTTTACTTCCAGGCAAATGATGGCATAAACGGTGCAGAGTTATGGGCCACAGATGGCACTGCGAGCGGCACCAAAATGCTATTAGATATATCTACCGGACCTGGATCTTCAAGCCCATCGTCATTAACGGAACTTTCAGGCAAAATATATTTCTATGCTGCTACTATGCAATATGGTTCTGAGTTGTGGATTAGCGACGGCACCCCTAGTGGCACCCATATTGTGAAAGATATTTACCCCGGCTATAAGAGTAGCTTAGAGTCTATTTCCGTTAACCCATTACCAACCAAATTAGCAGTGTTAAATAGCAGACTTTATTTTTCGGCTTTGGATTCTGCACATGGTTACGAGCTATGGTGCAGTGATGGTACAGACACAGGCACCTACATGGTGAAAGATATAAACCCAGGGGCAGGCAACTCCTATTCTGTAAATCAATACATTGTCTATAAAGGCAAATTATTCTTTAGTGCCTTTGACGACACGTATGGCAAGGAATTATGGGTCACGGATGGTACTGCTACAGGCACTCAGCTTGTCACGGACCTGGTGCCGGGAATAACAGGTTCAGTCCCTTCCTGCTTTGCTATATACCAAAATCTTTTGTTTTACAAGGCAAGACAATCAATAACCGATCAATTTGATTTTCAAATGGTGCAAACCGATGGAACCGCAACTGGCACTAAGGTAATAACCTACCCAACGATTGCGCGATCAAGGCCACTGGAAAATACATGGGAGTTCATCGTCTATGATTCAACTTTATATTTTGGAGCATCTTATGATAACCATGGCAATGAACTATGGTCACTAAAAGATACAACGGGAATATACAGGCCGACACCTAGTATAAGTAGTGATATCTACTTTTCAGCTTACCCAAATCCAAGCATGGGTTCTATTTATCTCGAAAGCAATGATTCAAATTTTATCGGAAGCATGATACAAGTATATGACATTGAGGGCAAAAAAATATATGACCATGTTCCTGATGCATTAAAAACAAAAATTGATATATCTGGTTTGCACCAGGGACATTACTTCATAAAGTTGCGTATGAATAGTAAATTATACACTAAGGAGGTAATCTTAAATCCAGGATATTAATGGCCGTGTCGACATTATTACCGCAGTGAAATATTCAACTGTGCTATTACCTTACCACTTCGTTAAATTATCAACTATTTAACTACAGTTTTCAGTAGTCCGTTCGCGGTTACAATTGGGAATTAGCATGCTCTTGCGGTTGTGGGTTTGCTATCGCAATGGTGGATTGCGGGTCGTGCCCGCAATGACATGGTGGGGAAATTCTGTGTTGCGTGCAACCACCTCCCCCTCGTTTCGCTCGGGTACTCCTCCTATAAACAGGAGGAGAAAGGTAGGGAGTTAACAGTAGGCGGTTTACAGTGAGCAGTTTACAGTGGGCAATTGGCATGCTCTTGTGATTGTGGGTTTGCTGCCGCAAGAGTAGATTGCGGGTCGGGCCCGCAATGACATGGTGGGGAAATCCTAAATGCTAATTTCTAAATTATAATTACCGCATTCGAACACTTCCCTTGTGGTCTTGAGATTGCTTCGTTCCTCGCAATGGCAGGTTGGAGGGACCGCATTGGCACATATCGAATTGTCACATTGCCGAATTGTCGAATTATCGTTATATTTATGATATGAAAGCCCTGCCCCTTATATTAGTCACTATCATTAGTATTAGCCTCCTATCTTGCAAGAAGAAACAAACAACGGAAACTAATACCGTCACGCCAACACAGATAACCATCACGGGTAATCCGTACATCTACGATACGCTTCATTTTGTGGCGGGTAATACAGAAGGGCATCCTGTGTATTGGCTGATGAATGATGGCGCCTACCTGGAGGGCAGCGATGTTAGCCATGTTTTTGGATTAAAGGCTACATTCCCGGTGAGCCTTAAATACAAGGATAATTACAAACAGGGTGTAGATACAAATATCACCATTAGCATAGGTACCCAAAGAATGAACGGCAGGTATCATTGGTATGTGAGTTATACCAAAGATTCGCTGGGACACGATACTGCATGGAAGACGGAGGAATATGCGCGTATAGAAAATGTTGGTGACAGTGCATTATGGTTTATACCGGATAGTGGCTTCGATAAAGAATTGTACACGTATAGTAGGCTAAATAAAGACACCCTGGAGTTTACACCGTATTATTCTCATTTTTCGATGTTGTATTACAGTCCGGCTGACCGTGATATAAGGGTACGCAGCGTAGGCATACAATATAAACCACATGGCGCCACGCCGGAGGTAACAACGATAGCTGAGTATAGGTTGCATCCGTGAGTTTCTGTGGGCGGTTTGCGGTAGATCATGTGTGGCGTCTTACCACCTCCCCCTCGTTTCACTCGGGTACTCCTCCTAAGAACAGGAGGAGAGAAGCGTGGGCAGTTTGCAGTAGGCAGTTTGCAATTGGCAATTGGCATGCTCTTGTGGTTGTGGGTTTGCTGTCGCAACGGTGGATTGCGGGTCGGGGCCCGCAATGACATTTGGGAAATTCTGTGTTGCGTGTTACCACCTCCCCCTCGTTTTACTCGGGTACTCCTCCTATAAACAGGAGGAGAGAAGCGTGGGCAGTTTGCAGTAGGCAGTTTGCAATTGGCAATTGGCATGCTCTTGTGGTTGTGGGTTTGCTGTCGCAACGGTAGATTGCGGGTCAGGCCCGCAATGACATGGTGGAGGACCGCATTACCGAATTGTCACATTGCCCAATTATCGCATTACCGAATTGTCGAATTGCCACATTGTCGAATTGCCGCAATACCGAATTATCGAATTGCCGCATTACCTGATGATGGTCAATATTGGATGTGATGGGTATCATTGATACACTCTGTCGGCTCCGGTTTCTTTGTATTAGTTTAGAAGCATGGGAGCATTCAATTTATGGAAAATGCTGGCGGGTGTGGCCATCTTCCTGCTGGGGATGAATTTCCTGGAAGATGGGATCAAAGCGCTATCGGGCAGGCGGTTCAAGCTGTTCCTAAAAGAACATACGTCGCGCAAGATAATGGCTATAGTTGTGGGGGCATTGATCACCGGCCTGCTGCAGGGCAGCTCTATCGTGAACCTGATGGTGCTGGGCTTTGTAGGCGCGGGGGTAATTGGTATGGAGAATGCGCTGGCCATTATACTGGGGGCTAACCTCGGCAGCACATTTGATACATGGGCGGTAGCTACTTTGGGATTTAAGGTGAATATGGAAGTCTATTCATTACCTGTTTTAGGGTTCTCCGGCATTGCGATGGCGCTGCTTCAAAAAAACAGCAAGACGTATAACTGGAGCATGTTTTTACTGGGCCTGTCCCTGCTCTTTACAGGGCTGGAATATATGAAGGCCAGCACACTTGCCGCTATCCAAACGTTTGACCTGGCACAACTGAATAACTATCCCCTCATCCTGTTCCTGTTAGCCGGCCTGGTGATCACCGCGCTGATACAATCGAGCTTCGCGACGGCTGCAATCGTGCTGAGCGCCCTGAACGCGGGCATACTCGACCTCTACTCCGGCACTGCAATAGTACTGGGCGCAGAGGCGGGCACTACAATAAAATTGCTGATAGCATCGGTGGGTAATTCGCCTGTGAAGAAACGTGTTGCTATGGGTAATTTTTTGTTCAACGTGATCACTATCCTGCTGTTCTTCTTCTTCATCAGGCAGGTAGATGATATTATCACCGATACGATGGGTATTAAAGATCGGCTGATTGCGCTGGCAAGTTTCCAGACATTGGTAAACCTGGTATCTATTTTCATGTTTTACCCGCTGCTACCTGTATTTGGCAAATTCCTCGATAGGCGATTTACAGACAACCATTACATGACGGCTTATATCCATACCGTTGCGCCGGATGATTTTGATGCTGCGGAACCTGCGCTGGAAAAAGAAACAAGGCGGTTCATCAAACTGGTTATAGGGTTTTGTAGAAAGATATTTGACGGCGGGGAAGAAGCCAATAACGAGGCGGAAGAAAAATTTGCGACGCAGGCGATACAGGAACAGTACGAATACATAAAACATCTGCATGGCGATATATATGCCTACTATATATCGCTGGGAGATGTGCAACTGCAGCCGGAAGAATCGAAGAAGCTGGATAATATCATCTCATCTGTGAGGAATGGCATGTATGCAGCCAAGAGCATCAAGGATGCGATACATGATATTGAGCAGTTGCGCAATTCTTCTCACGACGAGAAGTACAACATCTACCAAAGTAACCGGAAAGAATGCCTGGATTTTTGCAGTAAAATAGCAGGCATTCTTAACGACAACAAAGCCAATAGTTTTAATCAACTGGTAGCCATCTATAAATCTATACAGGATGCGTATGAAGAGTCTATGAAGTTCATGTATAAAGAGGCGAGCTTTGCCAACTTATCGGAGGTAGAAGTATCGACGATCATCAACTTCAACAGGGAAATGTTCTCTTATTATAAGTCGGTGATATTCTCTGTAAAGAACCTGTTGCTGACACCCGAGCAACTGAATTATTTTGATGAACTGCCGGGGTTTATAAATTAGCTATTAGTTTTCTTCCTGCCCATGAAACGTATCACAGCGCTCATGCCGCCGTGAAAATTTCCTTCCCATATTTCCAGCTCCTGTTCCTGTAGTTCCAGTATCTCGAAGTCGCTGAAGTATTCTTTGATCTCTTCTACAGAGAAAAGCATAGCCTCGTCCCTCGGGCCACCGGCTTTAGAGTTAACGGTATTGTATTGCAGGTGCCGTTTGCTATAGGCCTCGAATATAACGATACCACCGGGTTTTAAGAATGTAGCCAGTTGCTTATGGTTGGCTGCTTTGTTATCGCCGGAAAAGAAGGCGTAGATCAGCGCCATGGCATCGAATTCGCCGGGCTGATAATTTACGGCCGGCATCTCCGCAAGATCGTAATGAATGGTGACACCTTTCTTTGCAGCCAGTAACTCTGCTTTACGCTTGCCTTCCGCACTCTGATCGAAGCTATATACATCCCAACCCAATGTAGCGGCATATACACCATTGCGGCCTTCGCCATCTGCGGGAAATAATATTTTACCGGGAGTAAGGCCGGAGAGCTTTTCTACGAGATAGCCATTGGGCATTTCTCCATAGGCGTATTCATCTGTCTTATAGCGTTCGTCCCAGAATTTTGCGTCCATTGTGTGTGTTTTATTAAAGGTAAGAACTGATTGTTTATTTTAAATTCTTACCGGCCCAATCAACGAAACGTTTTTCGCTGACTGCCGAAGCAACAGCCGGGCATCTTCCTGACTTTTAGCTAACATAAACTTTACAATGTGTTTACAGTACCGACATATACAAGAGTGAACTTCGTCCTATTAAATATAGAGAACATGAAAACGAACTGGAATTACATAGCAGCGTATAAAGAAGAAGTAGAGGCACTGGTGGCGCAGCAACTGGAAGACCTGGAACCGGAAACCGAGGCTCAACCGATGACCGAGAAGCTGAAGCATACTTTTATCATCTACACTAGCCTGTCAGAATCTTACCTGACACAAGTAGTGGCAGCAAGAGCTTAGTCATTTTACCGTTTATTCCCTTTAATTAATACATCCGCCGAAGGCGGCATGGATTCTATTTATTGAAATTTCTGCAATTGTCGTAATTACCCCTTAATCAGCCGTCTTTGCACCCGAACCTTTCCGCAAACGCGCCGCATCTTTGTGTTGTAAACAACAGACTCATACACACTAAAACAACTGCAAGATGCGTAAACTAAGATTACAAGTACAAATGACCATTGACGGATTTGTATGTGGCCCTAACGGCGAACTGGATTGGATGACCGGTGCTATGGATGAAAAAGTACTGGCATTGATGAACGAGCTAACCGACAGCAGCGATACCATACTGATGGGCCGGAAAATGACGGAAGGCTTTGTCAACTACTGGGAAAATATCGTAGATAACCACCCGGAAAGTCCGGAATATGAATTTGCAAAGAAAATGGTAGATATACCCAAGGTAGTATTCAGCAAAAAACAGAGCAGCATGCCGGGCAGGAATGTACGTGTAGAAAACGGTGATTTGGCAGCCGCTGTTAATGCATTGAAAGCACAGCCTGGTAAAGACCTGATCGTTTACGGAGGAGCAGGCTTTGTAAGCAGCCTTATTGAACAGGAACTGATAGACGAGCTATACCTGTTCATCAACCCTGTGACGTTGGGAGAAGGTATGCGCATTTTTAAAACAAGGAAAAATTATCAGCCGGTATCTTCTACTGTATATGGCAATGGCGAGGTAGTAACGAAGTATGTATTAGCGAAATAATTTGCCCTACGCAAAACCGCCATTCACCGATAATTATTCACTATCCGCCTATCTGTACTTCACGGCGAAATGCGGCTTACATAGGTTTGCTGCACAAAAACTGAAAACAGGATGTCTAAAGTTCTATTCCTTAGCGTACCCAGCCATGGCAATGTAAACCCCACCCTCGGACTTGTAAATGAACTGGTGCAGCAGGGCGAAGAGATCGTTTACTTCTCCTCTGATATATTCAAAGAAAAGATAGAGCAAGCAGGCGCTACATATAAACGCTATATAGAAGACCTGGACATTTTTAAAATGGAAGGAAGCAGCGAGGACGGCCCCGACCCGATACACCGAGTGATACATTCGGCAGATAAGATCATTGCCGATATTTTGCAGCAGACAGAAGGGATGCAGTTTGACTATATGATACATTCTGCAGCCTTTCCGTTTGCATGCGCCCTGAAGCAGATACTGAAAGTACCAACAGTTGGCTCGCTGGCGATATTTGCCGGTCTGAAAGATTTCTTTGACGAGGGCAACAATACAGAAGAAGAAGTATTCCCGGGAATGGAGGAACTGAGCAATAGCTATAAACAAGCGGCAGAAAGGATCATTCAAACATACGGCGTACCCATGCCGGATACCGTGATGGGATTGCTGATGAATAAGGGCGACCTGAACTTTGTATATACTTCTGAGTATTTTATATCTCCGGAGGATAAGGCGTTCTTTGACGATAGTTATTGCTTTGTAGGCCCGCCGGTATATAGCAGGAGAGATATACAAACTGATTTTCCACTGGAACGCCTGTATGGCAGGAAAGTGATCTATATATCATTGGGCACGGTCTTCAGCAATTATAAGCCGGAATTGTATGATCTGTTTTTCAAAGCGTTTGAAAATATGGATGCGGTTATAGTGATGACCGCCTACAATGTAGATCTGTCGCACAAGAGGATACCGGATAATTTCATCGTCCGGAATTATGTACCACAATCACTGATACTAAGATATGCCGATGCTGCCATTACCCACGCAGGTATGAACAGCATCAGCGACCTGATATACCGCAATGTTCCTTTTGTATCTATACCTTTGGGCGCGGATCAGCCGGAGCTGGCAAAAAGAGCAGCAGAACTCGGTGCGACTATAATGCTGGATGCTGCAACTGTAACGGCAGAAGAAATTCGTGAAGCCACGCAGGCGGTAATGCGGGATCCCATATATTTGGAGCATATCCAGGCTATCAATGAATCGTTTGCCGAGGCCGGCGGATATAAAAGAGCGGCAGAAGAGATATTTAAGATGAAACAAGAGAAAGGAATTATTAGTTAAGATGCAAACAACAGATTACAGCACAGGCAAGGTAACATCTAAGGACGGCAGCATTATTGGCTACAAACAAGCAGGCACCGGACCGGGATTGATACTGGTACACGGAGGCATGATGGCTTCTCAGAATTTTACAAAACTGGGTGCATTACTGGCCGATGCATTTACTGTTTACATACCCGACCGCCGCGGGCGTGGCATGAGCGAACAAGACACGAAGGAATACGGACTCTCAAAAGAGAGCGAAGATATAGAGGCCCTGGCACAGGCTACAGGTGCACAAAAAATATTTGGACTAAGTTCAGGGGCAATCATTGCATTACAAACAGCTTTAACGGAGCCTTCCATTAAAAAGCTGGCAATATACGAACCACCATTGCCTTTTACGGACGGGCCATCTGCATGGGTGCCTGCTTATGATAAAGCAATGAAGGAAGGCGACTATGGTGAAGCTATGGCCACCGTGGTAAAAGGCACCGGCGATGAAAGCATGCTGGCTATGACACCCAAGTTTATGCTCACCGCGATGTTTAACATGGCAATCAAGAAAGAAGAAGTTGCTGAAGGACAGGTTTCTTTGAAAACACTTATCGCTGCTATGTATAACGATATAGCAATCGTGAACGATTCTAAAGGTTTACTTGATACCTATCAAAATGTTGCTGCAGATACCTTATTATTGGGAGGAACCCGGAGCATTCAGTTTCTTAGAGAGAATATCGATATCATGTCTGCCGCTATGCCACATGCAAAGCGCATTGTCTTCGAAGGATTAGGACATGTTGCTGCAGACAATAATGGCAAGCCGGAAATAGTTGCCGCTGCGTTGAAGGAATTCTTCGCTTCCTAAGCGGTGGCTGTAGTTTTAGCGATCTGCCGGTAGCGGTTTAGTGCCAGCAACAAAGCGATAACAGACCAAACCAGCAATTGCCAGGTAACTCCTGTGTAGCCACCTGCCTTCCAACACTGGACGCCAACGAAAGTACCCATAGCGCCACCGATAAAATAGGAAGTCATGTACACCGTATTAATGCGGCTATGCGCGGTTTCATCAAGCGTATAGATGACTGCTATATTGGTAACATGCGTAGCCTGCACTCCAAGATCAAGGAACAGCACAGCTGTAACCAAAGCCCAGAGCGCATTTGGAAAGAATTGAATACACAGAATACTGGTAATGAGCATGGCTATACTGATTACCTGCGAACGGGCAGGATTGCCCTTATCGGCCAGTTTGCCAAACCACGGTGCCATCAAAGCACCAACAATAGCCAGCAGGCCAAATAAACCTATCACATCAGTACCATAATGAAATGGCGCGCCACTCAGGTGAAAAGTGAGTGTAGTCCAGAAAGAGCAGAAAGCACCAAACACCAGCGCCCCTAATATTGCAGAATACCGCAGTAGTGCAAACCTGCCTATCTGCTGCAAAGTAGAACGGAGCAATTGTCCGTAGTTGCCTTTGAACTGCACGGGCACGTCGGGTAGAGAAAAATATAGGATAAAGGATGACAATAAAACAAGCACCGATGAAATGCTATACACAGCACGCCAGCCAAACCATTCTGCTATATAGCCGCTAAAAACACGGGCCGCAAGAATGCCGGTAAGAATGCCGGTGACAATAGTACCTACGACCTTTCCTTTATTTTGAGGAGACAGGAGCGCAGCCAATGGCATGATGACCTGTGCCGCTACCGCAAATAAACCCACCAGTAAGCTCATCGTGGATATAAGCCATGCTGTTTGGGCAAAAGACATGCCGATAAGAGAAAATACCAATAGTAATTGTAATATAAGGATCAGCCTGCGCCTGTTTACTTTATCGCCCAACGGTGTAATAAAAAACAATCCGAGGCCATAACCTGCCTGCGAACAAACAGCAATATTGCCGGCAGCAGCTTCAGAGATATGAAGGCTGCCTGCAATATCACTTAATAAAGGTTGATTAAAATAGATACCGGAAACGCAAATACCTGCGGTGATGGACATGATGGCTATCTGCCATTTGGTAAGCCCTTGCTTCATCATGCCGCAAATTGCATTATTTGTTTTTAATGCGCAGGATAGGCTTATAATTTTTTATTATTACTATCCACCAGTGTAGCCACCTATGATCGGCAGTATCTCTCCCGTTATGAAACTGGAGCATTGCGGCGATGCCAGGAATACATAAGCAGGAGCAATCTCTTCGGGTTGCGCAGGACGTTTCATAGCCGTGTACGACCCAAATTTTTTAATATCTTCTTTTTGCCTGTCGGAAGGATTTAAGGGTGTCCACACCGGGCCGGGAGCCACAGCATTTACCCGTATGCCTTTAGGCACAAGGTGTGTACCTAATGAGCGGGTAAACGCATGGATACCACCTTTAGTAAGTGAGTAGTCAAGGATCTCTTTATTGCCTAATAATCCGGTTACAGAACCAGTATTAATAATAGCGCTGCCCTGCTTCATATGTGGTACCGCTGCCTGCGCCATGTGGAAGTATCCATAAAGATTTGTCTTTAATGTAGTGTCAAAATGTTCTTCGGTAAGATCCTCAAAATTCGCTACATGCATTTGAAAAGCAGCGTTGTTTACCAATACATCCACCCTGCCGAAGGTATCTACCACCTGCTTCACCGCATCGAAACAAAAACTACGGTTGGCAACGTCACCTGCGACCGTAATACATTGGCGACCCTCCTCTTCTACCAGCTTCTTTGTAATCTCTGCGTCCTCATGCTCATTCAAATACAAAATAGCAACGTCGGCACCTTCTCGCGCAAAAAGCACAGCCACTGCCCGACCGATACCGGAATCACCACCTGTGATAATGGCGATCTTATCTTTCAATTTATCTGAACCTTTATAGAAGGGTGCATCGTACATGGGTTGTACATCCAAATCAGCCTCTACACCGGGTTTTTCCAGGTGTTGTTTTCCTACCGGAGGCTCAGGATACTTACGTGCACCTGCCTGCATAGGCTTTTCAGCTTCTTTTGACGGATTCTTCTTTTCAGCAGCTTCAACCTGGTCTTGTATCTGCCTGTGTTTACGAGCTGTCTCCTCCGCTTCCGCGCGATATTGATTCATTGCTTCCATAAGTAATTTTAATTATTGTTATTCGATGCTATCATTTACTACCAGTCTTTCCGGTTCTTTCATAATGAACCAGTACCAAAAAACGGGGAAAGCCAGCGGCATGAACACCGCCATGAACACCACCCACACAGCTTTGGAGCCTATGGGCAGATATTTTAAACGCAGCAAATGCACTATGTTATACAGCAGCACAGCAAGCGTGGCAATACCGGTGATACCATACATAACCGTTAATGTGTTAAAATGGTCTTTGGTACCCTCTACCATCGCCAGGTGATCATTAAGGCCGTTCTGCGCTACCGCTTTGCCAAAGGTGCTGACCTGGTATGCCAGCGTTATCAATAATAGTACAAGAGGAATAAAACTCATGATGCCAAGATTCCTCTTCTTCGCTTTGTCCATTATTTCTGTTCCCATAGCAAGGAGGCTGAAAATTTTGTTCCATGAGCTTTCATTTATTTTTTCAGAAATTTGAATCATGCCATTCAGCAAGGATCTGTACAAAACATTGCGGATAAAAGACATTAGAGAAGAAGTCCCGGGCTTTAAATCAATCAGCTTTGAAGAAGGGCATGAGATCAACTATAAGTCAGGGCAATACCTGACCTTTGTAAGATTTAGCGGTGATAAAGAAATACACCGCTCCTATTCTATCACATCCTCCCCTGCGTGGAACGAGCCGCTTAGTATTGGCGTAAAACGTATTGAAAACGGATTATTTTCGCGGCACCTGGTGGATACTGTAAAACCGGGTGATGAATTGCTAACCATCGGCAGCGGTGGATTATTTACGCTACCGGACGATATTGCTAATTACAAACAGATATTCTTCTTTGCTGCAGGAAGTGGTATCACGCCCATCTATTCTTTAATTAAGACCTTACTTAAAGACCATCCTGCCATACAGGTAGTACTTATATACAGCAACCCGGCAGAGCACCGTGCACTGTTCTTAGATTCGTTAAGAGATTTGCAGGAAACACATAAGGAGCACTTCCGGATGGAATTGCTGTTCAGCAACAATCCTCAATTGATGAGCGCGAGACTGCACCGGGAATTGATACTGCATTTTCTGCATACACTTGCCATTGGGCCCAAAGAACAAATGCTATTTTATATATGCGGGCCGGAAAACTATATGCGCCTGTGTACCTATACGCTAAGGGAAGATGGCGTACCAGCGGGGAATATTAAGAAAGAGAACTTTGTGATCGATACAAGGTCAAAGAAGAACATTTTACCTCCTGATACAGCCACCCATCATGTAACCCTGCAAAGGGAAGCGAATGTTATTGACCTCACAGTAACGTACCCCGATAGCATATTGGCTGCCGCGAAGAAAGCAGGCATTGCACTTCCCTACAGCTGTGAGGCAGGCAGTTGTGGCAGCTGTGCTGCCCGCTGCATTAGCGGAACCATCTGGCATTCTTACAACGAAGTACTCACCGATAAGGACCTGGAAAAAGGAATGGTGCTAACCTGTGTAGGGCATCCTATAAATGGTGATGCAACCATAGTCTTATAGCTTTACATCTTCAGGAAATCCATAGCCTTGTACACCAGGAAGGCCGGCCATACCATAGCTTTTAAAAAGCCGAGCAAGCCATCACCAAAATTGGTGGCATGTTGCAGGTAGTATACCACTGCGCCGATAAAACCTACAAAGTATAGTCCGGATGAGCGTTCGATGATCTTGGTTCTTTGTTGCATTGCTGAAGATTTGCTGCAATGTAACCAGTCATGCAGGTTGTTTACTATGACATTAGTCATTATAGTAATTGACAGTCGTCTTATTTTGATCGGGCGGCCTTGGTACCACTTAACACCTCTTCATAGCGATCTATCCATTGCTGCGGCGTCATTTTGGTTGCAAGTTCTGCTATAAGATCATAGGGTATATCATCCATGTTCTTAAAGCGGATGCAACTCTTGCCCATATCCAGTTTCTTTTTGCTGTGTTTGGGGTATTCTTCCGTAAACCATTTTAGCAGGTTGGCATCGCTATAAATACCCATGTGGTACAGGGCGATGAAATTTTTTTGAGACGCGATATTTATAAAGCTTAGTGGCAAGCTGGGATCGCAATGATAACCTGCAGGATAAGTACTTAAAGGCACTACATAGCCTATCATACCATAAGACATACATTCTTTGAACCCTTTGGGCAGGTTCTTGAGCAATGTCTTGCGGAGCTTATTCATCGGTTCCTTACGGTCCTGTGGCAAAGACTCCATATACTCATCTATGGTAGCGGCTTTAGATTGCATAGCACTATTTGGAGCAAAAATAGAAAATCCTCTATCATTTGGCGCCATCGCGGCTCCAGTCTATTACCACTTTTATTTCGTCCTCGCCATGATTATGTAGTGCGTCATCGTATTTACCAAAAGGATACCGATGCGTAATGATCTTATCTACCGCTTCAGGCCATTGTTGTTTGGCCTTTACGAGGTAATTCACCGCCTGCTCATAGTGCTTCCTGCTGGCATTAACGCTGCCAACGATTATTTGATTGTTGAGCACAAGGCGCTGCATCAGCTCAGCCCCCGGCATGGTCAGCGGGCGGCCTTCTGCAGGTATGCCGGTAGCCATGTAGATGGCATTTTTAGCCATTGTATCTATCAGTTCGAACTGCAATTTCGCGATGCCTGCTGCCTCAAAAACAAAATCGGCGTATTCGATAGTCTTGCCTATCTCCTCTACATTTATCTTCTTGCCATTTACGTATCTTCCACCTATTGCTTTCAGCACCTGTGGCCTGGCGCTGTTCTCATCTACAATATCCATCCCCAGAACATCTGCGCCACGAACACGCAATGCTAAAGCTGCCAGTAAACCCACCGGGCCCAAGCCTGCGATCAGCGCCTTCTTACCTTTCAACCAATGAGTGACATCATCGAAATCGCCTAGTCTTACTGCCTGTATCATCATCGCCTCATCAATAGCTTTTGCGGCTACAGACATTGGCTCTGTAAGTACGCCAATATTCTTTATCGACTCCGGCACAGGTACAAAGTACTCTTCCTTATCTACCACAAATTCTGTTTCATAACCATCAGCACCCTTGATACCCCGCTCTGTGTATTTGCCCGTATAGCACATATCGCTGCGACCATTTTTACAGGCAGCACATTCGCCACATCCCCTGCGGACGGTAAAAAGGCCATAGTCGCCCTTAGCGGCTTTAGTAACCGCCTTACCGACTTCCACCACCTGCCCGAACATTTCATGACCGATCACCAATTTGTTCTTGCCATCAGGAGCATCTGCCCTGCCTCCCGAAACCTCTTCCCTATCCGTACCGCAGATACCTACCTGCAATACTTTTATCCTTATCTCATCTACGGCATGAATAAAAGGTTCCTCGCGATCTACTAATTCCACCTCTTTAGTACCCGGTGTTATTGCTATTGCCTTCATGTGTTATCATTTACATTCCTGTTACGAATATCATTCAATTGCATATCGAGGTTAAAGGCGGTATTGATCAAACCAAGATGTGTGAACGCCTGCGGAAAATTGCCGAGATGCTCGCCTTCAAAGCCTAATTGCTCTGAGAACAAGCCCAGATGATTGGCATAGCCCAGCATCTTTTCGAAATAGAACCGCGCTTTCTCTAACTGGCCGGCACGCGACAAACATTCCACATACCAGAAGGTGCACATGGAAAAGGTGCCTTCATGTTTTTCGAAACCATCGGGCGCAGCAATGTCGGGCCTGTAACGATACACCAATGAATCAGATACCAGCTCGTCTTCTATGCGTTTCAAAGAAGACAGCCATCGAGGGTCTTTCGGGCTGATAAAACCGAGTAGCGGCATCATCAAAGACGAAGCATCGACAGTATCTGCACCTGGGAACTGCATAAATGCTTTCTTGTCCGGATTCCAGAAATCGCGATAAATAGAATTGTATATCCTGTCGCGCTGGCGCACATACCTGGAGTTGACAGGTAGCGAATTATGCCGGGCAATCTTGATAGCCCTGTCGAATGCCACCCAGCATTGCAGGCGCGAATAGAGAAAATGCTGCTTACCACCACGCACCTCCCAAATGCTTTCATCAGGTTGCTTCCAGTTGTCACAAAGCCAGTCGAGCTGCTCATTCAGATCTTCCCAAAAATCATGAGAGATGGTTTCACCAAACTCATTGTATAAGAATACGGCATCCATCAACTCGCCATATATATCCAATTGTAACTGGTTGTACGCATCATTGCCTATGCGCACCGGGCTCGACTTTTTGTATCCTTCGAAATTGTCCAGGAATGATTCTTTTATCTGTGGACGGCCATCAATGGAGTACATGATACCCAGTTGCGAGCGGCCCTTTACATCGCGGCACATTTTCTCTACCCACTGCATATAGGCACCGGCCTCTTTTACGTAGCCCAGCCTCATAAGCGCATGAATAGAAAAAGAAGCGTCCCGTATCCAGGTATAGCGATAGTCCCAATTACGTTTGCCACCAATTGTCTCCGGCAGGCCGAAGGTTGGGGAAGCAATCATAGAACCGTATTTGTTGCTTGTAAGTAATTTTAGCACCAGTGCAGAACGATTGACGGCATGCGGCCACCTCCCGCGATAGGAAGAGTGAGACATCCAGTCCTTCCAGTAATTCACGGTACGAAACAGGCTTTCTGTGATGAATTTTTCAAAATCAGACCGCAGCTCGTGATGATCGGTAATATATTCCAACAAGAAATCAACTGCTTTTCCGGCTTCCAGCGTAAACTCCGCAAGCACATCTCCGTTTTCCATTTTCAACGGAACAGATGCCGTTAACCTTAAAGTTGTTTTGTCTTCTCCTTCACTTTCAAACAGCGCCTGGTTATCTGCAATCATCTTTACGCGGTGTTTGGCGCGGCCGTAGTCGAACCGGGGCGCGCAAACTACTTTATAGCTGGTACTACCCCTGACATTCGTAACCCTGCGTACCAGGCTTCTGCTATCATTGGGCAAATTGATCGGCATAAAATCCATGATCTCACTAACCCCCGCGGAAGAGAGAAAACGCGTCAGCAGTACGTTGGTATCGGGCAGATACATCTGCCTTGTTTTCATATCCGTAAATGTGGGTGTGATCTCAAATTTGCCACCCCGTTCGCTGTCAAGGAGGGCAGCGAATACAGAAGGTGCATCAAAATCGGGCAGGCATAAAAAATCTATGGATCCATTGAGCCCTACCAATGCTACGGTATTAAGGTCTCCTATAATTCCATAATTTTCAATCGGTTGATAACTCATCTGGCAAAAAGTCTGTGCTAAAAAATCTAACAAACCCGCATTGTGGGGGCTCCTATCATCACACTGCAATCACAGTTAAAAAACCGTACCCAGACGGGATTACCATTATAAAAGCACAATGGTCCTGTTATTGCCGGATCAGTTTTATGACCTGCATCGTCTGCCCATTGTAATAGCGAAGGAAGTATAACCCGGAGCTCAATGCTTTCGTATCTATGATGTTAGAACGTTCAATCTTGTCCTGATGCCGTAATATCCGGCCGTCTATAGTGCATAACTCAAGCATACCTATGGGAACAGTTGCTGACAGCACATCTATATGAAGCATATCGTTTACGGGGTTAGGATAAACAGAGATTTCTTTGGCATCAAGTGAGTTCATTGCTATGCCGGTACCGGACGATGCCAATGCAACAGGCTTACCTGCTGTCCAGGGCGAATAAACCGGGAAACCAAGAGAATCGCATTTGCTGCGTATGTGAATAAAATATTGCGTTTTAGGCGTTAGACCTGTAAGCACTACGGAATCGTCCTGCACTACAGTGCCGGATGTGCCCGGGTTGTACGGGCTCATGTCCAATACATATTCAAATTCTTTGGCGCAGCCCATATTCCATTTTACCAGCACTTTAGAAGTACTGGGTGTGATAGTGATGGTACGAGGCGCTTCGCAGCGTGGTGTATTAAAGGATATAGTTTCCCATGAAGAGTAAACGCCGGCACAATTGGTACGCATGTGTATATAAAATACATCGCTGGAGTGCAGCCCACCCCATTGGCCTACAGCGGGCGAACCCGTAACCGTAAGCGGGAATTGCGCTGGTGGGGTAGCCATTACCTGGTCTACGCAATAATCATAGAACTTGCCGCTCCCTGTTGCTGTCCACTTGAATTTTACGCTATCGCAACTGACGAATGTTGTAGCCAGCCCGGCCGGAGGGTTGCACTGCGCTGTAGAACCGAAGTGCTGCAGGAGCAGGAACATTAAAAAGAATAACAGACTTTTCATTGGGGATGGTATTTGGTGCAGCCATATAGACCGTCACCAAATATGAAAAGTTGGGATATGTCTCCCAAAACAGATCACTTCCGTCGGACCAGCAGGTAAGAATAGCCATCATAGGCATTCATATCTGCGTGCAGTGTATCATTACCTTCGGGCGTAAAAATGAGATTCAGGCCCGTCATCTGGTAGGTTTCCTTACCGGTATGTATATCCTTTACTATTTCCCAATCGTACTTATCCTTCTGCATGCTCCCGGGCTTCTCTACAAAAAAAGAATCGGCGGTAAAGGTGTAATAATAATCTTTGTAGTCGGTGATCGTCTTTCCAGCAAATCCGCCTGTTGTAGAAACTAGGCGCCAGGTACCCATCACCTTGTATTGTATATCGGGTATGTTGGGATCCTTCTTATCTTCTGTTGCTTCCGGAATCTTCTCAGCTACTGGAGGGCCATCCGGTATTCTAGTGATCTTCGCTGCATGACAGGAAGCGAAGGCAATAAAAATTATAGAGAGTACTGCTATTTTGCGCATTAGATCAATTTATCTGTAGTTAGTATTGCATAAACGATGCCAATCAATAATTGTATTACACAGGTTCTGTAGCTATGTGCCGCTTCATGTGGTTGCAACAATATATTAAGATCAGCAAGAGTAATACATTGTTAGCCTCCGGGTAATAATCGTTTGTTTCTATATTATAGCGAAGACTGAGTGACGACCAGTTGAACTCTCCGTTCATGACCGCCATTTGCTGTTCGTCACTACTATATAAAGTATATATGCGGTTCCAGAAATCTGCGCTGAAGCGATATTTCGTCCCGCCCAGCTCTATTACATGACTGCCGCCCCAGCTTAATTTTAAGTCTGCAATCACATCACTGCCATTGACCACGTGGTAAGATGTTGCCCATATATCATGAGGACCCAGCCTATATTCATCGCCGCCAATGGTAAGCGTAACGCCTACCTTGAATGTGCCACTGTAATCGAGTGTGCCCAATACGTTTTCATCATATAGCAATGCGAAGTGCCTGTTGTGATCGCTGGTAACAGTATAATTCATCAGAATCGTTTACACCTCAAATATATCAAGCTTAGCGGGGTTTCTGAATTATTTAACATTCGGGCGCCTGCCAAACGCTTGCAGATGCGTTAAGAGGATATTATATTTATAATCCCAAAATACTTTCCTTTATGAGACACATCCTGCTTGCACTACTGCTTGGTAGTAGTGTATTGTCCTACGGGCAAGCAAAAAAGACGAACGTCGCGGCCAAAAAAACGGCCACCACCGGACCTACCTTTGTGACACGCGTTGAGAACATCAACGAGTATAAACTTAACAACGGCTTAAAAATACTGCTGATACCGGATGCCACACAAAACAATGTGCTGGTAAACATTGTGTACAATGTGGGATCGAGACAGGAAGGTTATGGCGAAACCGGCATGGCCCACTTGCTGGAACATATGCTCTTTAAAGGAACCCAGAGAATAAAGGAGATCAAAAAGGCAATCGCCGATAAAGGTGCGGAAGCAAATGGTACTACCTGGTACGACCGTACCAACTATTACGAGATACTGCCCGCCACCGACGACAACCTGAAATGGGCGCTGGATATGGAAGCAGACCGTATGGTTAATTCGAGGATATCTGCTGAAGACCTTGCAAAGGAATTTTCTGTAGTACGTAACGAGTTTGAATCAGGAGAAAACTACCCTGACCAGATACTGGAGGAGCGTATTCTTTCTACCATGTACCTGTGGCATAACTACGGTAAATCTACCATAGGCAGCAAGGAAGATATTGAAAAAGTACCCGCATCTAACCTGAAAGTTTTCTATCAGAAATACTACCAGCCCGATAACGCAACGCTGATAGTAGCGGGTAAATTTGATAAAGAAAAGACCCTGCAATGGATCAACCAATATTTTAGCGTGATACCCAAGCCTACACGCGTATTGCAGCCCGACTATACGGTGGAACCACAACAAGATGGCGAACGCACAGTACAGCTGCGCCGCAATGGTGATATACAATATATAGGCATGGGCTACCACACTCCATGCTTTGCCGATAAAGATTATGCTGCTAACCAGGCACTTATCTCCATCCTGACCAATGAGCCATCGGGCATATTATATAAATCGCTGGTAGAAACTAAAAAGGCGACAAAAGTATATGGATACAGCATGGCGCTGCATGATCCCGGTTTTAGCTACTACAGCGTAGAAGTACCCAACGATAAAAGCTTGAAGGACGCGCGCCGTACGCTACTAAAAACTATGGATGCGCTGGATACAATGACCATTACACAGGAACAACTGGACAGGGCGAAAAATGCACTAACCAAAAACATGGAGAACCTGTATAATAACACGATCTACTTTGGTGTAAACCTGGCCAATGTTATTGGTACCGGCAGCTACAAACTATGGTTCATCAACCGCGACAGGATCGAAAACCTGACACTGGCTGATGTAAATGCAGCAAAAAAATACTACAAGGCGAGCAACCGCACATGGGGTGAGTTTACACCCGACAAGACGCCTGAAAGGGTGAAGGTGGGAACGACTCCTGATATCGCTGCACTGACCGGCGACTATAAAGGAAAGGAAGTAAAGGAAATGACGGAAACATTTGACCCTACCATAGAGAATATCAAAGCAAAGACCGTTTACGGACAATTGTCTAACGGGATGAAATATGCCATACTGCATAAACCCGCCAAAGGCGATAAGATATTCGGCACCATTATGTTTAAAATGGGCAATGAAAAATCGCTGACTGGTAAGAATACGATTGCTTACCTAACATCGAGGATGCTGAAATACGGTACCAAAACAAGATCGCGCAAGGATATTGCTGACGAGCTGGATAAGAATAAGACAAGCGTATATTTCTACGGGTCTACCAACACGCTGTATGCAATCGTTAATACAGATAAAGAACATTTCAGCAAAGCGATGGACCTGCTGCAGGACATGCTGTTGCATCCTTCCTTCGACGCCAAGGAGTTTGACAAGCTGATACTGGATGCCAAAGCCGACCTGGAATCGAGCATGTCTGACCCCAGCAGTGTAGCAGGAGAAAGGCTGCAAAAACGCACGAACCTGTATCCGAAATCGCATCCTTATTACCCGCAAACATCAGAAGAACAACTGGAAGCTATCAAGAATGTGACATTAGATGATATCAAAGCATTCTATAATGATTTCTACGGTGCCGGCAGTGCTTATGGAAGCTTTGTTGGCGGACTGGATGTTAATGATGTAAGGAATGAACTGAGCAAATCGTACAGCAACTGGAATGCAAAAACTCCGTTCACCGATATTGAAGAGAAATACTTTGATATTAAAGGTGGTACAGAAGTAGTGCAGATCAATGACAAGACCAACGCTATGCTGCAGGGTGCTATCAATGTTAACCTGACGCAGAAAGATCCAGATTTCATTCCGCTTACGATGGCCAATGAAATGCTGGGCGGCGGTGCCTTCCTGTCTTCCCGCATCCCACAAAGATTAAGGGAATCAGAAGGTATGAGTTACGGTGCAGGCTCTTACTATAGCGCAGAATACAAATACCCATCGGGGGCATGGGGCGTGTACGCGATATTCAATCCTATCTACAAGGACAAATTGAATACCGCGCTTGATGAAGAAATAAAGAAAGCACTGGCAAAAGGCTTTACCGATGAAGAATGGAAGGCATCTCTGCAAAGCTGGCTGCAGCAAAGAAAGCTTACGCTGGATGACAACAACTCACTGGTGTCTATCCTCAACAGCTATATGTATAATGGCAAAGACCTGACCTTCTTCAGCAATATGGAAGCCAAGGCAAAAACGCTGAATGTAAAAGATATCAATGATGTAATGAAGAAGTATATCAACCCTGATAAGATGGTACTGATATACGCCGGTGATTTTACTAAGAAAGAGTAACGGACATCAAATCACACTTTAAAGGAGCGGCCGGTAACCGCTCCTTTTTTATTTATTGACAAAAGGGAGCGTTTATTGATCTTTTTCTTCATTCACCTCTGCAAATCTTTCTGCCAGTGCATAATAGCTTTTGCGCGGCACCGCAGGTATTGCATGTTTGATGGTCTTATTTACCCAGCCCGGTATGCACACAACCGTACCATTACCTATACGATCCAGCGACGTCTTTATTACTTCGTCTGCTTCCATCCAAAGGTCTATGCCGTCTATGCCCTCAAATCGCGATATGTCTTGCTGACTGTGAAATCCTGTATGTGTTAATCCGGGGCAAAGACTTTGAACATGGACACCTTCTCTACGCACCTCCATGTGGAGAGACTCCAGGAATACATTGAGAAATGCTTTGGAAGCAGAATAGATACTACTACCTGGCGCAGGGATAAAGGATGCCAATGAGGAGAGCACAATGATATTACCGGTTTTACGTTGCAGCATGGCCGGCAGCACCGCATGTATCAATTGCACCGCAGCCAGTACATGTATGCTGATCATACTCATGGAGAACTGCGATGTTTCATCTTTAAACAAACGCTTCTCGCCATAGCCGGCAGCATAGACGAACATGTCTATTTTATCATAGGTAGCCAGCAGCACAGCCAGCTTAGCAATGGAGGCTTCATCTGTGAGATTAGCCTCCACACAGTTGATGCTCACCTGGTATTCTTCTTCGATGGTAGCGGCAAAGCCGCGCAACTTTTGCAGGTCCATATCTGCCAGTAGCAAGTCGTACTGCCTGGAAGCCAATTGTTTAGCAAACTGTGAGCCCATCCCGCCGGTGGCGCCGGCTATAAATGCCAGCTTAGCTGATTTTGTTTCATTGGTTGACATATAGCAAAGCAAACACAAAACCGGCCAATAATCACTGATTAAGGTCAGCGCGGAGCTTGATATTGACCCAATTGGTGATCTTGCTCAGTTAACAGTTTTTTAATAGATAGATTATTATATTTGTATGGTATGAGAAGAATGATGTTGCTGCTGATTACCGCATGCACCATGTGCATGTCTTTTACCCACAAAGACGAAAGAGTAATAATTGAAGATCGCCCGCTTACATGGGATGATTACCAGGGTGCGCCGGCCTCGTCGGGATTATCCGTTGCGCTTACCCACTCGAGAATAGAGCTGGACAGTGTAACCATTGCCAGCGACGGAACGATACCCAAATTTCATGCTACCTGCTATTTTATGCCGGGCAGATCCTGGGTTGATAAAAAATTCCTGAGCACCTGTAATGCAGACGAAAGCGCGCATGTATTGCAACACGAGCAAACACATTATAATATAGCCCGAATAGCTGCCGCGGAGATAAACCGCGAGATGAATACCTTTAAATACACACCGGGCAAGATAGCTTACCAGGCCGACAGTATATTCCGCACTTTGTCAATCAGGTTAAGGAATGTGCAATCAGCCTATGACGAGCAAACCAGCCATAGCAGAAAATACGAACAGCAGGACAAATGGAACCAGCTGATCGCTACCTGCATGGCTACGCAAACCCTTCCTGATATTCCCCGCTTCTAAGACATAACAACATTCAGGTAATAAAATAAAATCCAAACAAAACAAAAAATGATCACACTATTGATAATAGTGGCTATAGGCCGCTACGTGCGCCAGCTAACTAAAAGAATAAAAGTAGAACTACCTTAAACCTCCTCGGCCACCTTTTTTATCTCAGACAGTATACTGCTCCACCCGCCCGCGTTAACGGCGTCATTGTATCTCTTATCGCCTTCGGCCACAGCACTATAATCGCCCTGTGTAACTACCAGCAAAGTGCCACCGGGAGCTTCTGAAAGCGTATAGGTAACGGTAAGATAGTTTTCAGGTATGTCTGCTATAGCGGTATTATTAGGATCGAATGTGGTATATGCCAGGTAGCTACCCGGCACTATGTCTACAACCATGCCTTTTACAGCTACTAATTCCTGCCCGTCGAAAATACCTTTCCATAATAATGCGCTGCCGGGTTCCCAGTCTGACATGGCACCACAGCCATACATATACTTCTTAGTTTCTTCCGCATCCGTAAGCGTTTTCCAAACCCGCTCTGTAGGTGCATTAATGATAATTTCGTTCCTGATGATCTTCTGGCTCATAACTTTATATTGAGCCTGCAATTTAGGATATGTTGCGTTACGCGCTATAAGGCCGATGAAGGAATTTCCGTTTTATGGAGATGATCGGGGATAAAAATGGAGAAAGTAGTACCTGCATTTTCTTCACTCTCAAATGCAATAGTTCCTTCCAGCAGATCTACATAATGCCGTACAATATTCAGGCCCAGGCCAGTACCTTTTATTTCCCGCGCATTGCTAGCCCTGAAGTACTTCCCGAAAACATTGGCCTGCTGTTCTTTAGGTATGCCGATACCTGAATCTTTCACCATGATCTTTATTTCATGATCAGATACTGAAGAGTTGAGAATAATATCCTTATTGGAATATTTGATGGCGTTGCTCAAAAGATTGACTATCACATTTCGTAAGATCTTCTTATCAAGCATTACAATGTTTCCACCATCGTGAGAAAAGCGAAAATGCTGCCCGGCTTTACGCAGACCATCGAGGCTTTCTGCAACCTCCTGCAAAAACTTTTCAATATTGAATACTTCTTTCGTTGTTTCTACCTTGCCTTGCTCCAACTGGTCGACCGATAAAAATTCGTTCTGAATATCCATCAGTCCTTTCACCGCAGACTTGATGCGGTCAAAATGTTTCTGTCGTTTTTCCAGTTGCTCGTCATCTTTATATTGCTCTGCCAGTGAAACGCTGGATAATATAGTAGATAACGGAGTACGAAATTCGTGTGAAGCAGCAGACAGGAATGTACTCTTCTTCTCGCTGAGCATTTTTTCCCGCTCCAGCGATTCTGCAAGTTCGCGCGTGCGTTCCAATACCTTTTCCTCAAGCGTATTACGCACCATGATATTTTCGATAGAAACCGCAGTGATGTCTGCCAGCGCCTGCAGCAGAGAAACTTCCTCTTTTGAAGGCATCCGTTTGTGGGCCCAATAACAGCCGATGGACCCAATAGGATCGATGGTACGGATGGGCACGGTGAGCAAACTCTTAACAAAAGTAGGACGATACGCATCTACCGGCACACGCGGATCATTATAGATATCTTCAATAATTGCCGGCTTCTTGTTGAGCATTGCCCAACCGCTGACACATATATTTATCGGGAACCTGCTACCCTTCCATAAAGGAGTTATAGCATCTTCATCTGCATAAAAGCAAAATTGATCTTCGCGGAGCACAAAAGTAGCGCCATCTGCGCCCGTAAGTTCCCGCGCTACTTTACGCACAATGCGCATTACAGACTCCAGGTCACGGGCCATTGATAGCTGCTGCACTGTATTTACCAACAGCTCCATGCTTAATAAACCGGTTTCTACACCCGCGGTAACCATTTCAGAAAACTAAGGTTAAGACTTGTTATGACAAATATAGACAATTTAAGAGGTGGGCGCTACGAAATAGTGACCGTTAACAAACAGCATGCAAATCTTTTTTGAACCATTGACTTGATTTGTCTGCTCCAAGACAATACAGGAGCTTAGCATAATTCATTTTTGCATCTGTAAAGAATCATTAATGTATCGACTGGACATCCCAATGAAAAATGAACATGGCCGACTGCTGGAAGTATGGGAAGCCTCGGTGAGAGCAACTCACCACTTTCTGAAAGAAGAAGACATTGACTTCTTCAAAAATATGATAGTGGAACATGAGATATTTGATGACGCTGATATCACCGTTACAAGAGATGCGGAAAATAATATAGTTGGCTTTGTTGGCGTATCAGGAGACAGCCTGGAGATGTTGTTTCTACACCCGGATGCTATTGGAAAGGGCGTTGGCAAACAGCTGATCACCCATGCTATCGACGTGCAAAAAGTGAAACGTGTAGAGGTGAATGAACAAAATGAACAGGCTGTGCAATTCTATAACCATTTCGGGTTTAAAATAGTATCAAGATCAGAGGACGATGGTTTTGGAAAACCATATCCACTACTCTTTATGCAACGCTGATGAGATGTTACAAATGCAAAAGGAACAATATAGCCTGATACAACTCAGGGCAGAAGACACGATACCATACGAATTGCTATTGCTTGCGGACGAAACCAGAGAGGCAATCGACAAATACATTGGTGACTCGATGGTATTTGTGCTACAATCTACTAAAAGTAATGATGCAGGTGCAGCCTTTGCTTTATACCCCATTAACGCAGAAGAACTGGAATTAAAAAATATTGCTGTCGCTGAAAACTTGCAAGGTGCAGGTATAGGCAGTTACCTGATAACAGAGATCAAAAAAATTGCAAAGGACGCCGGGTATAACACATTGTGGGTTGGCACCCCAGATACGGCTGTAAGGGAATTGAACTTCTACAAAAAGAATGGTTTTGAAGATGCGTATATCAAAGAGAATTTCTTTTTGGAAAATTATACTGAGCCAATATACAATAACGGTGTGCTGCTAAAAGACATGGCTATGCTGAAAATGATTCTATAATGCTGTAAATGGTTCTAAAAAGATCAAAGCCACTGGAAAGTGGCTTTGATATACAGAATCCGTGCAAAAAGATCCTGCACCCCCGTTATTGAATATGTACTATAGGGCAGTTTACATTACCGGCAGCGGGAACCAGGATCTTTGCTGCCGTAGCAGTAGACAGGTCGTGCACAGTGTTGAAAGCTGCATTATCGTACACAATAACACCCCATAGCGGAGAGTACCCTGCATCCGCCGGTACAGTTGCTACAACATTATGTGTCTGATCATTGCCTGCCTCTGTTTTAAAACCTGAAGCGGGACCACCATTCGGCTGATCAGGATTGACATTGAACGTAACGTAGATCGGCGCTAACGGCACGGAGCCACTGCCTGTTACTTTCAGTGCTCTTTCAGAGAAGTTGAAATAATATACCAGCTTGTCTTTATACCATCCTTTGGTAAGTCCGGCATCTTCGTTTACAAAACGTTTGGTAGCCGTAGAGCCTTTGGGTACTACGGGGCAGTTCACCAGGTTATCTGTTTTCTCGATGGCGTAACCTGCCTTTACAAGTTCGGCATAGCTGGTAACAGTATTGGCAACATAATCGTCAGGCACTGTTACCTTGTACACCTGCCAGAAATCATTGTAACCTGCATCACCGGGTATTACATCGATGATATTAAGCTGGCCTGCTATGGCAGTACCATCTTTTTTGAACAGCGCCCATATAGGGGCGGGAGTGGTTGGCTGCACATCAAAATTGTAGTACTGTACGCTTTTACCATCCGGCGTAAAGCCCGTTGTAATAAAAGGCCCCTGGTCGAAGTTAACTGCTTCGTTAGGTCCCGGAAGACCATTTGAAGATGTACGCACCTGCAAATGTCCTGCAGCTGTGCTAAAGCGATCGACACTGACAACTTCAGCGGTATTAGGATCTTTTCCTGTCACCGGGTTAGCTTTCGCAGGCATATCATCATTTTTCTTGCACGAAATAATAACAGTGGAAGAAAGTAATAGCACTGCAAATTTTTGGGAGAACTTCTTCATTTTCTTAAGTCGTTTTTTATGATGCAAAAGAAAGCAGTGTATATCCCAAAGGTGTTGTGCAATTATAACAAAAGTATCACAGCCCTGTAAGGACTATCATTTTTACTCATTTTTGAAAAACGCGACAACTGACAATAAGATGTACAAAGTATTAATTATTGAAGACGACAAAAACATTATTGACCTGCTGACCATCCATCTTGCAGACCTGCACTGCGATGTAACAACCGTATCGAAAGGACAGGAAGGATTGGATCTATCAAAGGAACAACGGTTCGACCTGGTGATACTCGACATCATGCTGCCAGGCTTGAACGGCATGGAAGTATGTCGCAGGATTCGCAAAGACGACAGGCATACTCCTATCATGATCTTATCAGCCAAATCGGAAGAGATAGATAAAGTGGTAGGACTGGAAACAGGGGCCGACGATTATCTTACCAAGCCCTTCAGCATACGAGAATTTATAGCGAGGGTGAAAGTGATCTTCAGAAGAAACGAAGACATTCAGTCAGGAAAATTTCCGGCGAATACCGCGTCCATACTTCGGTTCTCCGGACTGGAAATAGATATCGACAAACGAAAGGTGATGCTTAATGACACAAGAATTGATCTCTCTCCCCGGGAGTTCGACCTCATTACCTTACTGGCTTCCAACGCCGGTAAAAGCTACAGCCGGAAGCGATTGCTGAACCTTGTGTGGGGATATGATTTTGAAGGCTATGAGCATACCGTCAACTCTCATATCAACCGTCTTCGCGGCAAAATAGAACAAGATATCTCGAAACCAAAATACATCCTTACTACCTGGGGCATTGGCTACAGGTTTAACGAAGAACTATAATAAATATGCCTCTAAAGACCATTCAAAGCAACCTACTCTTTTGGAAAATACTGGCAGTATTTACCGGCTTGCTGGCAATACTGGGCCTGGTATTTGTGCTAATCGCCTCGCATTTTTCGAAGTCATATTATACTGCGGCGCACCAGCAGCTCTATGGCAATGTGGCATCTCACCTCGCTACGTTTACACATCCGTTAAAAAATGGCAAGCCTGATACTGCCGTCACCCATGATATTATACATTCCATTATGGTGGCCAACCCAAGTGTTGAAGTATACTTATTGGATACTACCGGGAATATTACCGACTATGTGGTGCCGGACAGATCAGTAAAAACACATAAGGTAGATATTGGCACCGTTCATCAATGGCTAAGTGCAAAGAGTATGGAAAAACCCCTGGGAGACAACCCTAAACAACCGGGTGAACCATCCATTTTTTCGGCAGCCCCTGTATATGAAAAAGGTAAGGTTACCGGTTACGTGTATGCCGTACTATGCAGCGAAAAGCAGAACCAGATCCTTAGCGGGCTTAGCAAAGACTTTAATTACAAACTGGGTACATCCATCTTTTTCACAGCTTTATGTATCGTCCTGATTATTGGTGCCGTTACTTTCTTTCTTATAACCGACAGTATTTGCCGCGCAGCGGCTGTGGTATGGCGCTTTAAGGAAGGCGATCATACTGCCAGGATAGAGGGATATGCGAAAGGTAATCTTGGTATGCTTACGACTACCTTCAATGAAATGGCGGATGTGATCGTTGACAATTTTGAAAAAATACAGGCTACGGACAAATTCAGGCAAGAACTGATAGCTAACGTTTCTCACGATCTGCGCACCCCGCTGTCTATCATCCAAGGTTACATTGAAACACTGATCATTAAACAACACACGCTCGACGAAACCAAAAAAGAAAAGTACCTGCTAACGGTGCTAGATAGCACACAAAAACTATCTTCGCTTGTTGCGCAGCTATTCCAGTATTCTAAGCTGGAAGCCAACCAGGTGCAACCTGAAAAGGAACAATTTCTGCTAACGGAGCTTGCTTCCGATACCTTAATGAGCTACCACCTGCAAGCAGACAAAAGAAATATCAGGCTGATCCTCGATGCACCGAAAGCACTACCCCCCGTTTTTGCAGATGTAGCGTTGACGGAACGTGTTTTTCAAAACCTGCTGGACAATGCCATGAAATTTACACCTGATAAAGGAACAATCACGATTGAGCTAAAAGAAGTTGCGGCAGGGATACGTGTCCGGGTCGCAGATACAGGTATAGGCATCACTGCAGAAGAACAAGCTTACATCTTTGAGCGATACAAACAAACCGCTAAACCAGGCCTTACTACAAACAGCATGGGTATAGGCCTGGCCATCGTAAAAAAGATATTAGAGCTACACCATACAGGAATTGAGGTGGATAGCCAACCGGGACATGGCACTGCATTCTCTTTCGTATTGCCTTACGTAATAAGCACCAGGAATCTAAGCCCATTACCATTGTGATACTAATGTTATAAATGCGGGACCTTTTTGCGATATGCAATTGGTTGCTTTGTGCAAAAATTAAACGATGAAAAAGTTTTTATTAACGGTTACCACTGCCCTTTCTGTCCTTTCCGCGGTTGCACAATCCGGCCCAAAAGGCCTGGAAGTGGGAGACAAAGCGCCGGGCTTTGCTGCTAAAAATCAATATGGTAAAAAAGTAGAATTACAATCGGTCCTTAAAAAAGGGCCTGCCGTATTGGTATTTTACAGGGGGCAGTGGTGTCCGTATTGCAACAAGCAACTAAGCGAGCTGGAAGATTCGCTGGGTCAGATCACAGGAAAAGGCGCAATGGTATTGGCGGTAACACCTGAAAAATCTGAAAGCATCGACATGACGGTAAGTAAAACAAAGGCTTCTTTTTCTATTCTGCATGATGAAGGATTGAAGATCATGAAAGAGTATGATGTAGCTTATATGGTAGATGCTATGATGTCTGATAAGCTGATGAAATATGGTGTTGATCTGAAAAAGAACAACGGATCTAACGGCAACAATTTACCGGTACCGGCTGTATACATCATCAACAAGAATGGCGAGATCATCTATAAGCATTTTGACGCGGACTATACCAAAAGGGCGTCTGTAAAAGAAATATTGAGTTATCTGTAGTGCTTAGTTTAATAATGGTTCAGAAGCACGACTTTTGAACCATTATTAATAATTTTGCAGCTCATTCTACAGGGCATTACAATGGACGAAGACTATTCCCAGATCATAAAATATGTTGCGCGCCATATACAGCTTACCGAAGAAGAGGAAGCACTGTTTGTATCACTGCTCCGCACTTATCGTGTGAAGAAAAAACAGTTTATCGTACAGCCCGAATACACCTGTAAATACCGGAGTTATGTACTCAAAGGCGCATTGAGAGCCTATCTGCTGGGAAATAACGGGGAACAATATACTATCTCCTTTGCTGTCGAAGACTGGTGGATAACGGATTTCAACAGCTATATAAACCAGGTACCAGCTACTTTGTTCGTTGAGGCACTGGAAGACACAATACTGATACAGATAGAATATAATTCGGAACAACTCCTGCTTACACAAGTTCCAAAATTCGAACGTTTCTTCCGTATCATTACAGAACGCTCCTTCAACTTTTCGCAGCAAAGAGTATTGTCCAACATCAGTAAGTCTGCGGAAGAAAGATACCTGGAGTATGCAGCAAAATACCCCAATATAGTAAACAGGGTTCCCAATATGCATTAGCATCTTATCTCGGATTCTCTACAGAGTTTCTGAGCAAGATCCGCAAACGCCTCTCCTCAAAAAGTTGAACTGGTTCAACTTTATTTTTTAATCCAGTTCATTTTTCGCCGCTTCCGCTCAGATGACTTTTGCATTGTCAATATCGACAATAAAAGTTTTAAATCATGAGCGAAAAAATTTCATTTAAAGTACCAACACGCGACGAGGTATCGACAGCCAACCAGGAAGTGTTTGACCATATGCTTAAAGCATTTGGAAAGACACCAAATCTCTATGCAAGTTTTGCATGGAATGATACCGCACTTATTGACTACCTCGCGCTGCAAAACAGGAAGAGCACCCTTTCAGCAAAAGAAAGGGAAGTAATTAACCTGGTAGTAAGCCAGGTAAATGACTGCAAATATTGCGTACCCGCACATACAATGCTGGCCGGCATGCTGGGATACAACGAGCAGCAGATACTAGAAATAAGAAGGGCCGATATTTCTTTTGACGACAAATTAGATGCGCTGGCAAAATTCACCAAAGAGACCGTCATCAATCGTGGCAGGCCATCTGATAAGGCATTAGAACTTTTTTATGATGCCGGCTATAACGCCGCCAACCTGGTAGACGTCATGATCATCATAGGCGATAAGATCATCAGTAACTACCTGCATAACATCACCCAGATACCGGTTGACTGGCCCGCCGTGCCGAAAATATAATATCCATTATCTCACAATTAAAATCAGATCAAATGAAATATCTATTACTAGCTTTTGCTATCGTTGCAACCTCAAAGGTGACTATTGCGCAAAAGACAGAATGGGCTTATGATGCCTCCCATGCTAAAGTTGGGTTTTCCATATCGCATTTTGGCATATCAGAGACCGAAGGAAAGTTCACCAAATTTTCTGGCGTCGTACTGGCCGACAGGCCCGACTTTTCAGATGCTACCATTGACTTCAACATTGATGTTAGCAGCATCAATACCGAAGACCAGAAAAGGGATGAACATTTGAGATCTGCCGATTTCTTCGATGCCGCAAAATATCCAAGCATCAGTTTTAAAGGAAGAAGATTTAAGATGATAGCAAGGAACAGGTATAAACTGATCGGAGATCTTACTATGCACGGCGTAACAAAAGAGGTAAGCCTTGATGTTGTTTACAAGGGAACAGTTGTTGATCCCTATAAAAATACTAAAGCAGGCTTCAAAGTATCCGGCACACTGGACCGTACACAATATGGCCTGGTATGGAATGGGAAACTGGCCGGCGGAGAGCTACTGGTGGGTAACGATGTTAGCCTTGATATTAATATCGAATTGCTTAAAAAAATATAACGCGGCTATATGCATAGGCAGGTTGAACTTAGATTCAACCTGTTTTATTCTGTTCCTAATACAAATTTCAATAGCCCTTCCATATCGGCTGATGTGCCATCGGGTTTAACGCCTAATTCCTCCATTGGCAGATTGAACCTATTGACCCAATAAGTAGGATAACCAAAACATTTGGCTCCATACGCATCCCAGCTACCGAAAGCAGCAAATACGATCTCATCTTTTTTCAAACCTAGCTTTTTCATACCTAATTGGTAAGCGGCCGCAGAAGGCTTATAGGAGCGGTTAGCATCCGTACTTACCAGTTCATTAAACATACCCGTTATACCGGCCTTATCTGCGTTAGCTCTTAGCATTTGCGGACTAAAATTGGCAATAGTAATAATTTTGATACCTGCATCTTTTAGCTTCTGCATTGATGTTTTTGTATCCGGCCATAGATCCAGCGACAGATAAGCATTCAACAATTCTTTTTTATCTCCGGCGGTCATCTCCAGCTTCATAGTACGCAGTGTATAATCCAGGGCATCTTCCGTAACCTTGAAGAAATCCGCATATCGATTAGTAATTGAACGCAGGTAGCAATATTCAAACTGCTTGGATCGCCATAGCTTAGTAAACTCTGCCCCTTTACCGGGAAAATATTTCTCTGCATGAGGAATAACTGAATTGGCATTGAAAAGAACAAAGTAGTCGAAGGCCACGGCATTATAATGACGGCGTGTCGATTGTGCTCTGCCTTTCGTTGTTGTACATAACATTCCTGCGATTGCAAATACAAACAGCAGAGAGATTTTTCTGATCATCATCAATTTTTAAGGTGAACAAAAATGGCTTTGTAAAAACTAAGATACTGTCAGTCAAGCGACAAAACACAATACTCCTTGCAAATAGATTTGCCATAACGACAACTATTTTTTTTTACAAAACACTACTACTTTTTTTATGAAAAAAATTATGAACTGGCTACTGAATCCGCCAGTTGACAACCAGGCTTCCATTATCATCATCCGCCTGATATGCGGCGCAGTATTTCTCTCAGAAGGCATCCTTAAATTTGTGTACCCAAATCAGGGTGTGGGCCGTTTTACAAAACTTGGGTTTCCCGTCCCTGATGTTACAGCACATGTAATAGCCAACTGGAAATACTTGGCGGGGTGATGCTGTTGCTCGGCTTGTACACACGTCTTATTGCGTTAGTTTTTGTATTACAAATGATCGTAGCTATACTCACTACCAAAATCGGGGTATACCTGGGCACATCTCCTTTAGCACCGCCACCATCGCCTCCTCAAACGGGCATTTGGGCTGTATTGCATGAAACGCGGGCCGATTATGCACAACTGTTAACTTGCCTGTTTCTTGTAATAGAAGGTGCCGGCAGGCGATCGCTCGATTATCTGCGACAAGTTGGATAAGCTTTTCTGACATGGGACTGCCTAACGACAGTTCCATGTTTTTAATTGCCTGCAAATCACCAAAAAAAGTTTATAACCGATCAGATTTCTTCATAAACGCATACCGAAACTGTTCAATTTTGACCATATTTGTGGTGTGTCATTCATGGTCGGTGAATACACCTGCCCTAACAATAATTTAAACGGCCAAATGGCATTATTTACCCAAATAATGATCTAGGCCATGAAAAAGAAAACAGTGATCAAAGCAGTTATTATAGACGATGAGCCCGGTTGCGTATCATATCTTTCTATGCTGCTTAACGAGTTATGCCCTGAAATAAAAATAGTAGCCACAGGAAATTCTAATATAGATCTGCTAAACATCATCAATGAAACCGATTTTGACGTTGCCTTTTTAGATATTCAACTCGTTAGTGAAAATATATTCGATATAGCTGCCTCGCTGGAAAATCAAAAATTCAAAATAGTATTCGTTACCGCCTTCGACTCTTATGCGCTGCAAGCTATCAAAATAGCGGCCATAGATTATATATTGAAACCCCTGCAGCAAGACGAAATATTAAATTGCTACAAAAGAATACTTAAAGCATATAGCCTGAACCCGGAGCATGCCGAAGTTCACCCAGAGGACGCGAAGATATTAGTAAGGCAAGGAGATAAATGCCTGTTCATAAGCCAGGGAGATATTTTATATTTAAAAGCCCGGGGATCCTATACCGATATTATCTTTCATATGGCGGGACAGTTTAAAACCATGACCCTATGCAAACCTTTGGGGATACTCGAAGAAGAATACAATAAAAGGCTTTTTTACAGAATACATAAATCATTCCTGATTAACGTAAAAAAAGTTGCCAACGTAATTAAAACCGATATCTATAATATAAAAATGATCAATGGCGAAATGATACCGGTGGCACAAAGACGGGTGAAGGAGTTTTTATCATTCATACGGCAGCCCGATGAAATATCATAATGTACTGAGCATACTTTTATTAACCTTGCTTCTGCTGCTAAACAATTCCGCGTTTAGCAATATCAAACAATACACGTCACGTGATGGGCTTATAAGTAACAACCTATATACAGTATATAAGGATAACGAAGGCAGATTGTGGTTTGGCACCGACAGAGGTATTTCTGTGTTCGACGGGAAAAATTTTAAAAACTACACACTGCAGGATGGACTAGAGTCGAACGATGTTTTCCAGTTTAGAGAAGATAACAAGGGAAGGGTTTGGGCATTTACATTCAATGGAGGGGGATGCTATATACAAAATGGCAAAATCCACAATAGCAGCAATGACAGGTTTCTAAAACAGTTTCCGCATAACTCGTATATCAATGCCTTTATTCAACTCAGAAATTCAGACATATACCTCTCCTATTATAATGGCGAAATTTTCAGAGTACATGGCAATCAGCTTATAAAGATCAAAAGTCCTTTAAATATATTCACAGGAAATACTACCGCTTTTTACCTGCGGAATGATTCTTTGCATTTAGTAGCCGGCAGAGGCATCATTAGTATAATTGCAGATAGAGGATACGTTAAAAAAGCCCCATACTATCAAAATGGTTTTGCAGTGAGAGACCAACTGCTGATAGCCGATTCTATGGGTATTAAAATACTAAAAAACGGGAGCCTGACATGGAAATACGATGATCGAAGTTTAACATGTCGCAATATCATTACGCTATACATTGATGATGATGACAACCTGCTTTGCGGATGCAACAATGAACTGCTGATCATCAACCTGAAAACGCTAAAAAAAACTGAATTACTACAAAACACAAGAATTACTTCTATAACACAAGACTGCAATGGCAATTATTGGATTGGTACGGTTGGTAATGGCGTATATAGACTGAACAAGGAATTCAGCAATTTCACACCAGTAATGAACCTGGAGAATAGCCGCATATTTTACACATGGAACAACCAGATATTCATTGCCAATGATAAGGTTTGGGAATTAAAGGCACATGCACTACACCCTATAGATATATCACTGAAGCTCAGTTATCAACCGGTGTATAATTATGGAAACTATTTTTTCTACTCAGATGGCGTATACACCTTTTTAAAAAACAAAAGAAAGCAAAGAAGGATAGATCAGGAATTCTTTTTAAAATTATGCATACCTGCGGATAGCGGCGCTTTCTGGCTGGTAGGTACGCACAGCATTGGTAGACTGCAAACAACTAATAACAATCTAAATCTGTCTGAAAAGGTAGTTTTTAAAAAAAGATTTATTGCAGCGCAATATGATAGTGCGCAAAAATTGGTCTATTGTATATTCGGCCCATACCTATATTCCTTTAGCATCGAAAATAATAAACTCAGCATTATAGATTCTTTTTCTACCGCATTACCCGTTGGGCTATCATATTGTAACCAGCTACTAATATTACAATTGAACAACAAATCAGTGATTGTTTACGATACCCGCGACTACCACCATCGTGTATATACTAACAACGACCTCGTATTCTATGCTTTTTATCAGCTAACGGACACTTCGTTTCTGATCAGTACTGATAAAGGCTATTATATAACGGGAAACATGCGCAATCCTAATGCTTTTACGCATCCGCAAAAAGTAGAATACCCGGTTGACGAAAGCAATACCATGTTCTTATATCCATCGGGCAACGATATCTTTTGTAAGATCAATGAGGAAGGATATTTGTTTGATAAAAAACTGCTGAATAAAGTATTAACCACTCCCACTTTTTTTATTGATAAGATACTGCTGAATAATAACGATTATGACCCTGCGACAACTGTATTTAAAAATATTCAGCGATGCAACCTTGCTCTGCATCTTGTTGCCCCAAATTACCGCAACGCAAAAATATCTTTCCAATATCGAATCCGCGCCAAAGACACAACTACCTGGTTTGAAAACGATGGCGATCAGCTTAATATCTATATACCCGGCTATGGTACACATGAAATAGATATCCGCGCCATTACCGAAAACGGGCTATCGTCTCCTATAAAAACGCTATCGGTAGATATATTGCCGCCGTTTTATCAAACAACGATATTTACCATATTAGCCGTTACTATTTTCTTGTCTCTGTTAGCAGCTATAGTCTTATTATATACGCGCTTTCGTAAGCGTAAATTCAGACAGGAACTCAATTATATGCAGTTAGAGCATAAAGCCATCAACTCGTTGCTTAACCCTCATTTTGTATTCAACGCCATCAACAATATACAAGGTGTTGTTGCAGAAAACCAACCAGGTAAAGCCAATGAGTACCTGGCGATGCTCAGCAGGCTTATTCGTCAAAACATACAAAACCTTGCATTCAATGCCATTCCATTATCCAAAGAGATCATACTGATAGAAAACTATATAAAGCTGCAGAACCTTCGGTATCAGAACAGGATCCATCTTGAGTTATTCAATGCAGTCGTTTATCCTGAAAAAATATTTATTCCTCCCCTGCTAATACACACATTTGTAGAAAATTCTGTTGTACATGGCTTTGATATGAAGAACGAGCATTTCGAGATCAATATTGAAATAGAAATGGGTGCAGATGAATATCTGAGAATATACATTACGGATAACGGCAAGGGGTTCAATCCTAAACCAGCAAACAGTGGAGATAAGATATCTATGGGTATAGAATTTACACGTAAACGCCTGACGAGAATATCAGAATTCTATGGTGTCAAAAGCACATTGGATATCGTGAACCTTGCAGAAAAAGGAGGGCGGGGAACAAAGGTGACCATTCTTATCTTTTCGCGGTTGGGAGAAAGCATGACAGATGTTCTAAAATAAAGAAACCCGCTCGTTGAGCGGGTTCCTTTTTCAGTAGTCCGACCAGGATTCGAACCTAGACAAACAGTACCAAAAACTGTGGTGCTACCGTTACACCATCGGACTAACTCCCTTTCGGGATTGCAAAGGTAATTTGCGAAAATTAATTGGCAAAACTTTTTTTACAGATATTTTTTTTGAATGGGTAAGTCTCAGGGGATAAAAAGATGAATAAATATACGTTCGTGCAACTTAGCAAAATCATTGTTTTTACAGTAGGTTTGCATAGTTTTCCTTTAACGTAACTGATATATGTCTAATGCGGCAAACCCGCGTCAAATAGCCATCCGGCTTATATTTATTTCTATGGCGGCCATCATGCTGCTGCGGCTGCTTTTTTTGCAGGTGTTTGAGGATAAGTATAAGATCATGGCCAATGATATTGCAATATTCCGTAAGGTGGTGTACCCACCCCGCGGCGCTATTTTGGACAGGAAGGGCCGCCCCCTGCTGTATAACGAACGTGTGTATGACCTGATGGTAACACCCAACAGTGTACCTAAAACGCTCGATACCGGCTTATTGTGCAGCACACTGGGTATAGATAAGGCAACCTTTCAAAAGCTCATTACCCGCGCGCGGGTGCGTAGCGGCAGTATGCGTAAGGGTGTGTTTATAGAAGAGTTATCGCCGGAACAATCTGCCCGCGTCCAGGAAAATATGTACAATTTTCCGGGCTTTGAAGTGTCTGAACGGTTTATACGCACCTACCCTAATCCGTATGCAGCGCTGATGCTCGGTTATATTGGCGAGGTATCGCCCGAAATGCTCAAAAAAGAGCAATATGCATCTTATACCCAGGGAGATTATACCGGCATGAACGGACTGGAACGCAGCTATGAGGATGTGCTGCGCGGCCAGCGAGGTGTACACTTCCTGGAAAGAGATAACTTCAACCGCCCACGCGACCCATACAAAGGAGGCTCACTCGATACACCGGAGATAGCAGGTAAAAACCTTGAATTATACCTTGATGAAGATTTGCAGGCCTATGCCGAAAAATTAATGCAAAACAAGCTGGGCAGCGTAGTAGCGATAGACCCGCAAACCGGCGGCATCCTTACGATGGTAAGTGCCCCCAGCTACGATCCCAACCTGCTGAAGGGCACTGAACGTGCACGCAACTATAGCAAATTATATAGGGATGCCACGCATCCCCTACTCAACCGGGCTACACAGGCAACTTATCAGCCGGGCTCTACCATGAAACCCATGACAGGCCTGATAGCGCTGGATGTTGGAGCGATCACCCCTTCATTCGGCTACCCATGCCGTGGCGGATATTATGCCTGCGGTAAAAAGATTACCTGCCTGCACTCAGAAGCCGGCCATGCAGCGAACTTCCGGATAGCTCTCGCCCACTCCTGCAACTCTTATTTTGTACACATCTTCCGCCTTGCTGTAGATGCTGCAAAATTTGGTGGCGTAAAGAAAGGTGTACAGAAATGGCATGAATACTGCAGCAACTTTGGCTTTGGACGCCGCACCGGTGTAGATATACCATTTGAAGGCAAAGGACTGCTGCCGGATAGTAATACTTACAATAGGATGTACCATGGATCATGGAACTCGTGCACTATGCTTTATGTAGGTATGGGACAGGGGGAGATAGCCCTTACGCCCATACAGATGGCGAATGCCATGTGCATCATTGCCAACAAAGGATATTATTATTCACCACACTTTGTACGCGCTATTGGTAACAATCCTAAAGACCCTCATTTGCAACCTTACCTGGAAAAGCACGTGGTATCACATATACCGGATACCACCTTTAACGTGATACACGCCGGTATGCAGGATGTGGTAGAGCATGGTACGGCCATGGTAGCCAAGCTGGATGGCATAGAAGTATGTGCCAAGACAGGTACTGTAGAAAACAAAGCCGCCATCAACGGCCAGGCAATCAAAATGCAGAACCATTCGGTGTTTGTAGCATTCGCTCCTCGCCAGCATCCGCGTATTGCCATCGCTGTAGTGGTAGAGAATGCGGGCTTTGGTGCTACATGGGCCGGGTCTATAGCCAGCCTGCTGATGGAAAAATACCTGACAGATAGCGTGCGAGCCAGCAGGAGGCCACTGGAAGAAAAGATGTACAATGCCAACCTCATCAGCAAATACACTTACGCGATAGACTCGGGCCAGCGTGCAAGGGATGCTGCAAGAAGACAGCGCCTGATGGAACAAAGAGCAACCAGGGATAGCCTGCAGCGTGCAGAGGATTCGGTACAGGCGGCAACATTCTTAAGAAAATATTACCTGAATAAAAACAACAAGCGATAGCAGATGAGTGCTGCAAACAAATCTATTTTTTCAAGGCTGGATGCGCCAACGGTGCTTTTATACGCCGCGCTTGTGGCCATTGGCCTTACTGCAGTATTTTCTGTAGAATACAGGGTTACAGACCCCAGCATCTTTATGATGTCTAAAAGCCACATGAAGCAGTTTACCTGGTTTGGTATCTCTTTATTTGTAGGCCTGCTGATCATTTTTACAGATAGTAAGTTCTTCTCCTCATTTGCGTACCTGTCTTATACCATAGGATTATTCCTGCTCGTCATTACCATATTTGCAGGAGTAGACGTAAAAGGATCTCATTCGTGGCTGGGTGTGGGCAGTGTCCGGTTTCAGCCCGGCGAGGTTTGTAAAATATTTACCTCACTTGCCATTTCTAAATTCCTTTCCTCGCCAGAAACTAACTTCCAGACGTTGCGGCACCGGCTTATTGGTGTAGCTATAGCATTAACCCCCGCAGTGCTCATCATCCTGCAAAAAGAAACAGGACTTGCGCTTGTTTATTTCTGCTTCTTCCTGGTAATGTACCGCGAGGGCTTGCCTAACACTATTCTCATCATAGGCTTTTCTATGATAGCGCTCACACTTGCCACCTTACTGATTGACAGGTGGGTATTGTTTGGCATACTTACGGGCCTAGCCATTATTGTAGGCTACCTGATACGCAGGGAATTACGAAGAAACGTCCTTGCACGAGTATTGCTCATAGGTGTCTGGGGCTTTTGTATGTTATTCTCGCAGGTGCTGGTACCCTTCTCTTTCAAACACGTTTTGCAAAAGCACCAGGTGGAGCGTATCTATACCACGCTGGGGCAAAAGATGCCTGAGGCCTACGAGAAAGAAGGAGCAAAGGACAGTAACAAGAAAGGGAACGTATCGGACTATAACGTGTTGCAATCCAAAATAGCCATTGGCTCCGGTGGATTTTGGGGTAAGGGTTTCCTGAACGGTACCTCTACCAAAAACGAGTTTGTACCGGAACAAAATACCGACTTTATCTTTTGCGCCGTTGGCGAGCAGTTTGGCTTTGCAGGCAGCGCAGTGCTGATAGGCATCTATGTATCGCTCATGCTGCGCCTGGTGTATCTTGCCGAGCGGCAGCGGTCAGCCTTTAGCCGGGTATATGGATACTGCGTGGCATCTATATTGTTCTTCCACTTCGCCATCAATATATCCATGACCATAGGGCTGGCACCGGTAATAGGGATTACACTACCTTTACTCAGCTATGGTGGCTCCTCTTTACTGTCATTCAGCATTCTTATTTTCATCATGCTAAGGCTAGATGCCGACCGGAGCGTTATGATCAGGTAAACGCAGCATATCGTAACTTTGCACCCGCATGGCACAGATTTTCCCGTTGTCGGAAGGCGTTTTTACGATAGGACATGATAAGCTCTTTGTTCCCTTTGATGAGCAAAAGGATATACTAACAGACAGGCCTACAGGCTCTTTACTGGTAGAGATACTACCCTTCCTGGTGGTGACAGATAAAGACGTGATGATATTTGATACCGGCCTTGGTTTTAAGAATCCCAATGGAGAATTGCAGATACACGACAACCTGCGTGCGGTTGGTTATGAACCGGAGCAGGTAACTAAAGTACTCTTGTCGCACCTGCATAAAGATCATTCGGGCGGTGTTGTTTATACCGATGCTAACGGCATTACCAAAACCACCTTCCCCAATGCCACCTATTATGTCTATCGCCCGGAAGCAGACTATGCCCTTGCTACAGGTGCGCCTTCTTATTTTGTAAGCGATATAGAACCTTTGCTATCATCCTCCCAGGTGCATTGGCTGGATGGAGAGGAAGGCATGATAGATGGCTATATAAAATTCACACATTCCGGAGCTCATTGTCCGCAACATATTGTGTACTTGGTAGATGATGGCAAGGATAAGGTTTTCTTTGGCGGTGACGAAGCCCCGCAATTGAAGCAGATGCGCATCAAGTACGTAGCCAAGTACGACTATGATGGTAAAAAAGCCATGCATTTGCGGGAACAGTATGCGGAGCAAGGGAAAGCCGAAGACTGGACATTCCTGTTTTACCACGATGTGCGCACACCCGTAACAAAGCTATAATTCGCCTAGCGCAATTCCTGTTGCGGCCTGTTAGCGTGCCTTTCTTTAAGTTGCTGTATCAGCATACGCTTAAACTCTCTTTCGGCATCATAAAGGCTTGCAAGTTGCTGTGCGCTGATGACATTGAGGAACTGGTCTTTGTATCTCTTGCGTATCTCCAGCATCTTTTCCTGCATCTCTATATCGTCATCTATAGATTTACGGGAATCATCCTCATCCATATTCTGTGCGGGACGGGAATGGTTTGCAAAATATTTTTTGCGCAATGCAAATTTTTCGTCCTCGTATTGGTTGTAAACGGGCCAGAAACGTTCTGCCTGCGCGGATGTAAGATGTATCTTATCGGTGATGTAAGCAACTTTGATGGCATGGATACGTTCCATGCGCCTTGGCATTTCATGCGGTTGTGCAAACGTGGTGATCGTACTTAGCAACAACAATAGTATAATATACCCTGTCTTTCTCATTTCCTTATGCAATATTATAAATCTGTAGTTGATTCTTCCCAGCCTGTTTCATCCAGGTAATTTTTTATTTCTTCTTCGGTTAGTTTTCCGGTAGCGGTTTTCATATCAGATGGATTTAGGGCAGCGGTGATCGTTTCCAGGTCATATTCATCAATATTCTGTTGTACATATACATCGATGCTATCTCGGGATAGGCCTGCAAGTGCCTGCTGCGTATTATAAGTCTTAGAAACACTATTGTATTTGTAAATACCGGCGCCTATACTCATTAACACTATCGCTGCAGCAGCCCAGCGTACATTCTTACTTATAATTGCACCCAAAGAAATGACTCTACTCTTCTTTTGGCTGGCAGCCTTTGCTTTTTGCAATACCAATTCCGGCAACTGCTCGAAATATCCAGCTGGTACCTCGTGTGGCAAATTTCTATCAATGCTCAGTTCAGGCTCCTGCACCAGCGCTTTTATATTCGCGGCTATATCTTCAAAATACCCCTCGGGCATATGGTATGGCATTGATTTGGGTAGTAGTAACATAGGGTCAGGCTTGCTTATTGCCATGCGGCGGGCATTGATCTCACCATCTAATGTTTCAAAGTAACTCTCCGGCACAAAATAAGGCATAGCACGAGACATACCGGCAAGCACACTGTTCAGTGCTTTTAATTCTTCCTGTATGTGGTTTCTGTTGCTCATTTTATAATTAGACCAAAATATTACTATATCGTTTAATCTTCCTTCAGGAATGCCTCCACCTTTTTAACAGCGTGGTGATAGGATGCTTTCAATGCGCCAACAGAAGTATCCAATACGCCTGCCATATCTTCGTAAGGCATTTCATCATAATATCGCAGGTTAAACACCAGCCTCTGCTTTTCGGGCAGAGATTGTATAGCCTGCTGCAGCTTCCATTCTATCTTATTAGCGTCAAAACCTTTTTCTGCCACTAACCTATTCTCTAAGGAAGATTCATGGTCAGATAAGGACGCCATGGCCCGCTTTTTCTGCTGCTCTATCCAGGTCAGCGTTTCGTTGGTGGCTATCCTGTAGAGCCAGGTATAGAGGTTGGCCTCTTCCCTGAAATCTGCCAGGTGGTTCCACATCTTGATGAATACATTCTGCAAAACATCATTGGTATCCTCATGCGCCGTCACCATACGGCGAATGTGCCAATACAAACGTTCCTGGTATTTGCGTACTATCTGCGTAAAAGCCTGCTCGCGCGTGCTTTCGTCCTTAAAGGACGCTAACAGAATTCTATCGTCAGCTAATACAGCCATTTGGGCCATGTGCAAAAGGGGCGTTTATATTATATAGACTATTTTAAGGTAAGAAAGTTTAAACAATAGCAGAAATCTCATTACTGTAGTAGCTTTGCGGCCTTATGGCATTGTTTAAAGACCTCAGGATCGTATTTTTCGGAACCCCGGATTTCGCAGTAGCATCGTTAAACGCACTGGTAGAAGCAGGGGCGAATATTGCAGCCGTAGTAACGGCACCTGATAAACCGGCCGGCCGTGGTATGCAGTTGCAAGCATCCGCGCTGAAGCAATATGCTGTGATGCATAACCTGCCGGTACTGCAACCCGAAAAGTTAAAAAATCCTGAATTTGTACAGGAACTAAAAAATATAAATGCCGACCTGCATATTGTCGTCGCTTTCCGGATGTTACCCGAAGTAGTCTGGAATATGCCGCCGCTGGGCACTGTAAACGTACACGCCTCGCTGCTGCCACAATATCGTGGCGCCGCGCCTATCAACTGGGCTATCATCAATGGAGAAACGGAAACCGGGGTGACTACCTTCCGCCTGAAGCATGAGATAGATACCGGCAATATCCTGATGCAGCAAAAAGTGGCGATACTTCCTGATGATAATATTGGTACGCTTTACCAAAAACTAATGGAAGAAGGTGGCAAACTACTTGTTGCCACAGTAAAAGGCCTGGCAGAAGGTACATTGCACGATATACCCCAAGATGCTGTTGCAGAGGCTGCATTAAAACATGCCCCCAAGATATTTAAAGAAGATACTCTTATCAACTGGACAAAAACGGCAAAAGAAATACACGACCTGGTACGCGGCATGTCGCCCATACCGGGTGCCTATACTATGTTGCAGGGTAAAACCTTCAAAATATATAAGTCGCACTACGAAACCGCAGCAACTAATGCAGAGACGGGCAGTTATAATACCGACGGTAAATCATACCTGCGTTTTGCTGCTGCAGATGGCTGGCTATATGCAGACGAGGTGCAGGCCGAGGGCAAAAAACGTATGCCTATTGGCGATTTTCTAAGGGGTTTCAGGGCGCAATAAGCGTATCTACAAAGTATTGCGTAGCAAGCGCATACCCGCGTAAGCCTAACCCGGTAATGCAGCCCACGCATTTTGCGGCGGTGTAAGAATGTTTACGGAACTCCTCCCGGGCGTAGATATTGGATATATGCACCTCTATGGTAGGTATATTAATAGCCGCTATAGCATCGGGTATGGCTATACTGGTATGCGTATAAGCCCCGCCGTTAAAAACAACACCTTTTACACGACCGCGGCAGCTGTGCAGGAAGTTGATGATCTCCCCTTCTACATTGCTCTGGTAAAACTCAAAAGACACCTGCGGAAACTCCTGTTGCAGCACTTTATAGAACTCTTCCAGAGATTGGCCACCATACACATCTACTTCCCTTGTGCCGATAAGATTTAGATTAGGGCCGTTAACTATAGCAATTTGCAACATCTTTTGTATTTTTAAGCAATATAGTAAAAAGGCGAAGCCCCATATGCCAACAATTGAAGAACTGATAAAAACGAAGCCGTACAAAGACCCGCGCGACCGGGCCTTGATCAATATTATATATACGGGCAGCTGGCTGGTGAACCGTATTAACCAGGTATTGAAACCTTTTGGCATATCTGAGCCTCAGTATAATGTGCTTCGCATTCTAAGGGGGCAGAATGGTAACCCCATGAACCTGTTTGAGATACAAAGCCGTATGGTGCAGAAGATGTCGAATGTGTCGCGTTTGATAGACAAGCTGCTCGAAAAAGGGCTTGTAGAGCGCAATGAGCGCAAAGAAAACAGGCGAATGGTGGATATATTTATTACAGAAAAAGGGCTCACCATGCTGAAGGACGTAGATGTACCCCTGCAAAAAAGCCTGAAAAACATACTGGAAAATCTTTCCAAAGACGAAGCTGCCCAATTGGCGATCTGGCTGGATAAATTGAGGGAAGAGTAAAGGCCGCTATTTTTTACCCGTGTGGGACCCATATTATAAAGGATTCAAAGCCTGGCTGCAACTGGAGCGGTCTATGTCGGACAATACCGTAGACGCATACCTGCACGATGCAGAGATGCTGGGCGACTTCATAAAAGCTACCTACCCCGGCACCCCGGCTGACGCCCTGCAATTGAGCCACCTGCAGGCTTTTCTTGTGCATATCAATGATATGGAATTTGCCGCGGGTACACAAGCACGTGTAATCAGCGGTATCAAATCCTTCTTTCGCTACCTGATGATGGAAGAAGTGATCCGTACCGATCCGTCTGAATTACTGGAAGCGCCGAAACTAAAACGCAAACTACCTGAGTTCCTCAGTATATCAGAAATAGAACAGCTTTTTGCCGCTATAGACCATAGCACACCCGAAGGCCAACGCAACCGCGCCATGCTGGAAACCTTGTATAGCTGCGGCCTGCGTGTGAGCGAACTTACAGGATTGCTGATGAGCAATATGTACCTGGACGTAGGCTTTATACGGGTAATAGGCAAGGGCAATAAAGAAAGGCTGGTGCCGATAGGCAGCACCGCGGTAGCGCAGGTGAAATTGTACAGAGATCATGTACGCAATCATTTGCCTGTCATCAAAAAAGGGAATGAAGACATCCTGTTCCTGAATAGGCGTGGCAGCGCCTTGTCGCGCGTAATGGTATTTATGATCCTGAAAGAACTAACGGCAAAAGCAGGTATCCATAAAAACATCCATCCGCATACGCTGCGCCATTCTTTTGCTACGCACCTTGTAGAAGCCGGTGCAGACCTGCGCGCCGTGCAGGAAATGCTGGGCCATAAGAGCATTACGACAACTGAAATTTATACGCACCTGGACCGCGGTTTTCTGCGCCAGACGCTGCAAAAATATCATCCACGATTTGGCAAGTAGAAACACTTACATTTCACTTACCGCAATTTGTTAGTTATATTTAAAAACCATAACTAATACTTGCACTATGCAATTCAACAGACGAAACTTTATCCGGTCGGCATCCGTTATTGCCGCTTTATCCCTGCAGGAGATGGGTGCTATGGCCGCATCCCGTCAGCTAAATAACAAGGGGAAACCCATAGGCCCTGACGATGAAAACTACTGGAAAAATGTGCGGCAGATGTTCCCGCTCTCTAAAGATGTAGCGTATATGAATAACGGCACAATGGGGCCATCCCCCTATCCCGTTATAGAAGCGGTACGTGACGGCATGATGGAAGGCGATATGCATGGCGTGTACGGTGGCTGGGAAGCTACAGAGGCGCGTATTGCAGGCTTTGTTGGCGCCGACGAAGATGAAATAGCCCTGACGCACAACGTTACCGACGGCATCAACATAGCCTGCTGGGGATTCCCGTTAAAAAGAGGGGATGAAGTGATCATGACCACACATGAGCATGTGGGCAGTGCCTTCCCCTGGCTGAACAGGCGAAAGCTGGATGGCATCGTCATCAAGACATTTGATCCTGCACCGACAGCGGATGAAACGCTGAACAGAATTGAAGACCTGGTAACAAAAAAGACAAGGGTTATTGCCGTACCGCATATCCCCTGCACGCAAGGACAGGTACTGCCGGTAAAAGAAATTTCGCGCATGGGAAGAGAACGGGACATTTTTGTATTCATTGATGGTGCACATGGGCCCGGAATGTTACCGCTTGACCTGCACGATATAGACTGCGACGCCTACGCAAGCTGCAGCCATAAATGGATGCTGGGGCCAAAAGGAACCGGTTTCCTGTATGTAAAAAAAGAAATGCAACCTGTAATACAGGCATATTTTGTTGGCGCCGGCAGCGATGATGCTAAATGGGATATGGCTACCCATCCGCCAAAAATGGGCAAATATGCAACCAGCGCACACAGGTATTATGGTGGCACGCAATCGCTGGGGTTATATAAAGGTGTAACAGCTGCTATAGATTTCATGGAAAATATTGGCATCCAAAACATCTATAACCGGGTGAACAACCTGGGCAAGTACACCCAGGACAGCTTGCTTGCTTTAGGAGACAGGATAGAAATGCTTACACCTACAGAAGCGCGGTCGCGCTGCGCAGTAACAGGCTTCCGTGTTAAAAACATGCCTTATAACAAGGTGTACGAACTGGCCGCCGCGCACAAGATAAGGATACGCAGTGTTGCGGAAAACGGGCTGAATTCAGTAAGGGTTTCTACGCATCTGTATAATAACAGGGAAGAAATAGATAACCTCGTAGATGTGATCAGGAAAGCAAACTCGTAGGCAGGAACTATAACCTGGCTACCATAAAACCGATGAACTTATAGTAATGGGCATCGGGCAATTTCTTGCCCGTAGCTACCCATTTCCCTGATTCGGGAATATTTTTGCATCGCTCCAATGTGTAAAGGAACCGTTCTCTTAAACTAATATCTACACAAGGCAGGAGATGCTTATGTGCCTCATAATGCCCGGCGCAGGTATGAGCTAAGACCTGCTGTTCAAAACTGCGATAATGAATATATGGAGACATCTAAAAAGATGACCGGCAATAAAACCATGCCATCACTTTCTCTTGCCCCTGGCCTCTTGCCAACGCTTTTCGAATTCCGCATCCTCCATTGTCCGCGTCACCAACACCAGGTCAAAAGCAAGAGGGATATCAATACCTGATTCCAATACCTTGATAAAACGCATTCTATGGTCGGCAGGCACCCCGGGTAAAACGTGCAGCCAGTCTTCATCTCCGTTTTGTAAGCTGCATACTTTGCTTTCAAATTCTTCGTAACTCATCATACCTGCATATACGAAGTTGGACAAGTGCCGGGCTTCAAGAAAATGTTAATCGTGGATATCCTATGCATAAAATATTACAAAAGACTGCTCAATTAATTGTTAATGGAATAGGAAACCGAAAAGGAACATCTTATATTTAGATATTCTCTTGAAATAGTGGTGCCGGATAAAACTTAACATTGGAAATGTTATCGTTAGATTAATTTTGCGTTAACATTTTTGATTTAATCAATACTCCACATACATGTCAACAGATAAAAAATCGGGTTCAAAACAACCAAAGCGGTTAAAAAAGGCAACTAAAAAAGAGGCCAGGCACGAGATAGCGCAGCTATTGGAAAAAGCGCTTTCGGGTATAAAGGCCCATATGAATGAAAAGAAATTTAAAAGCAGTATAAAAAAAGCCAGTAAGCTGTTTGTGAACGCAGCTTCTACGTCACCGGAGAAAACAACAAAAAAAACACCCCCTGTTAAGAAAGCGGCTGTTAAGCCGAAAGAGGTTAAGAAATAAGTTTGTAAAAAGGCACCCCAACGGGTGCCTTTTTTAAATCAGATTAAGCCTTTAGTGTTCCTTCTACTCCGCCATCCATGGTTTTACCGATAACGGCGCCGGCCAGCATCTTTATAAAATCCACCATTTTCCCATTCTGTGTATCCCAGTAATATCCCTGTTTTGCACGTACACGTATTATGGTGATATTAGGATCGTCCTTACCTTCTGTAAACCACGCTTTGGCAATAGGGTTCCATAATTCCTCCACCTTGCTTCTATCATAGAACACGTCCGCTGAGCCATATATACTCATATATTCAGAGTTGCCGCTGTTCGCAAATAATAATTGCACCGCATCATCTTGTTTAATCTCCTGGTTCTTATTGCTATTTTTATCGCTCAGGAACCAAAGATTGCCCTCATCATCTACATCCTGAACACTCATAGGACGGGTTTCAAAAGGTTGCTTTTCGAGTTTTGTACAAAACAGGCATATCCCGTTATTCTTTACCAGTTCCCTGATCTTGCTCACTGCTTGCTGTTGTTGCAGGTTGTTTACTTCTCCCATATTTTTTTTAAAACAAAAACCTATAAAACCCTGCCATAAAAGAGGCACTACCTGTATTGTTTAAGACCTGCCACAAATAAAGAACCAAAAGCTGAACACTTATTTTTCAGCCCACATCCGGCTGTATTCTTCAAGGTCTTTTTGCCATGATCCTTCCCCACCTACCGCAAATTCTTTGTCTATGCGTTTGCACTGCTTTTCATAATGTTTTGCCATCTTCTTATCTCCCATAAACCAATAGACCTCGCCATAAGTATCCCAGCTGTTAGGGGTTGAGGGGCTGACCAATGCCTGGATGCGTGCAATAGCAAGCGCTTTACCCAGGTCGTGCTTTTTTAAACAAGTGTAGACAGCTGAATTTAATATACTAAGAGGTATACCATTATCCATTACGTAATGAACAACGCTGTCTGAATTATTTTCTAAAAGAGACATATCCATTTGTAGCAAATGATCTTCAAGAGCGGTCATGGTAATACCTTTCTGATACATTACGGTAAGGGTATCGCCTGAGGACAGTCCGCTGCCATCATCAAACCATGTGTCGGTAGTAATAAAACATGCAGGTGACATCTTATGTGCTTCGATAAACTGGTGTACATCTTCGGCACGCACACTAATCATTTCTTTCCCTAACACCCGAAAATCCTTGAACCGCTGGAACATGCAGGAGGTATGCAGGAAATTATATTTAGGCAAATAATAAAAAACAAAATCTTCTGTGGGTATGTGCGGATATTCCTTCCTGTCTATCCGATAACCGATGATACTGTTTGTCTTATCCTTTATACTGAATTCCTCATCACCTACAAAATGTATGTACTTACTGTACTTAGCATAGGTAGCAGAGTCTATATATTCGCTAATGCGTTTGTAATTCTTCTTTGTTGTTACCACTGTGATACCGCGCGATATGAAAGGTATCACAGATGATATGCTATGTGGATGCCAGTGCGTACTGAGCACATATTTAAGAGGCTTGTGAGGAAATTTTTCTTTTAATGTAGCTAATACTACCTCGCCCTCTGCAGAATGATCGGTAAGATTAGTAGCCCCTGCCCCATCTGTAGATATAGGCATCTCTATGAGCACTATAAAATCCTTAAACTCCACCACCGTGCTTTTGGTAACATAGTGTTTGGTAGCAGTAGTATCGTAATACATAATATAAAGTCCATCGCCCATCTTCTTAAACGATTTGATCTTCACATCTGCAACGGCAAACAAAGGCATTAACAGAAACAATAGTAATATTCTTTTCATAAAGTAAAATATCGATGAACAAATCTACCGGATGCTATCCGGCTAAACTTGTAAAATATTGCAGCGGCATCATATCTCCTGGTAGCCCTTCTTATATGCAAGCGGGGCAATACCTATATACTTCCTAAAGCAGTGTATAAAATGGCTTTGATCGTAGAATCCTGTTTCTAATGCCACACTGGTGATGGGCATGTTCTCAGAAATAAGCAGTTTGGATCTGTTAATACGCTGCAGCAACATGTAAGACATGGGCGTAAGACCCATCTGTTTTTTAAAGCTGCGAATGAATTTAAACTTATCCATCCCAACCCTCGCTGCAAGCTCCTCTACAGTAAGGCGCTCGGTAAAATGATTTGAAATATAGTGTCCTGCCTCGGTAATAGAATTATCGATTCGAAAATTTTCAGGGCGTATATCCCCATACTGCTGCACCAGGTAAGCCAATATTACATGGAGGGTCTCCACCCTGTCTTTTTCATCTTTGTGAAATTGCAGCAGTAACCTGTACAGGTACCGATCTTCCAGCAAATTATTCGGGAACCACAGATCTTTCCCTTTGAACATTCCTGTTTGCTGCTGTACGTACTGCATGAGTTCCCGGCTTACATATATCGTCCTGTACTTCCAGCTATCATCGTCAAAATAGCTGTTGGCATGTATCTCATAAGGATTGATCACCACGACACAACCTGCGTGCGCGGGCACCTGCTTATTGCTGAACGATAGCTGCTCAATACCATACTCTATGATACCGATACTATACGCATCATGAAAATGCTCCGGGAAACGCGCCTTCCTGAAAACAGCTTCTTTTAGCTCAAGGCCATCAAAAACAGATAGCCGGGTAGTTTTTATCTGCATGATCCGATTACCTTTTATAGGACGTGAGCTAATACAGTAAGGTGAGGCTACAACTTGTTAGACTTGTGTTAAACACTACAAATACCTGTCTTGCAATATCTTCAAATGATGCATCGCATGCCCAATGATAATATAACCTAAAGCACGTGTAGTGGTAAGATGGCTGGCAATATTGGCCGTTTGTTCGCTCTGCTCATTCGTTACATTTTCGAATAGCTTTAACGTAGCCAGCCGTACTGCGTTGAATTCACCCAAAATATCATCCATACTTCTATTGTCGGCGGTAGCATTGGCCGCGTACAGGTTTTCATCCATGCCCGGCAAAAGAGAACGCTCATCTCCCCTTGCCGCTGCTAATGCGCGATAGCTCATTACCCGCTCTGTATCTACCAGGTGCAGCAATACCTGCTTCACCGTCCATTTGCCCGGCGCGTAACTATAGGCATGCTTTTCTAACGGCAAGCTTTCGAAAAAAGTTACTACAGCTCGTGTATTATCTTTTAACTGATCAATAAAGTTACCATCCGGAACGAGGTCTAAATAACGCTTGAAATAGGAATTATATTCGCCGGGATGTGGTTTGTGCATAATCAAGTTTTAGAGAACTAAATATACAAACACCTCCCGATTGAGGAGGTGTTTTCATAAAAACAAACGTTAAAAAAGATACTATTGCTTTATCAATTTTATTACCTCACTGCTGCCGTCTGCTTTACTGGCAACACGCAGCAGGTACATGCCGGGTGATAATTTATAAACAGGCAATACATTGGTGCCTTCCATAAAACTACCTGTGCGCAAAGCCTTGCCTGTAACATCTGAAAGCAAATAGCTGCAAGCGCCCGGAACCGTAATATCTACCTTATCTGTTGCGGGATTAGGAGATACAGTTACATTGCTCCTGATCTCATCAACTGCAGCGATATGCAGTGTAGTATGCAAGTTGGTGTAATTACTCTTCACCGTAGTGCTGTCCATAGCATAATTAGAAATATGGATCATGGCAACTGCGCCACTTGATTGCTCACCGTTTGTAGATTTATCATCCTGGAAGAATACAAGTAGCTTGTTGGCACCATACACATATTTATCAGTATTGTCTGTATAAGTGCCTGCAGTCACCCCATTGCAGTTCATATACATCAGCTTGGTAGATGCATTTCGGGTGATGGCCAGATAGGTATATTGTCCCTGGGGGATCATAGAATCAGGCGAAGCCGGATTGGGATATAGTACCACCTTCCCGCTCTGGTTATAATAACCTGCATCCTGGCTGAGACTATCAAAATCTATGATTTTCTTGTACCCACTAACAGTATCCAGCTTAAAATACAATTCAATTGTATAACTGCCTGCTGAGAGAAAATTCTTAGTAGCATCATTGAATACGATGCCACAACCCTTATCAAAATGATATACTTTTTTAGTTACTGTTATCGGTAACGTTTCCGTAGCTGTAGTGCCGGTGCACGCGGAGCTCAACAACGGGCCTCGGGAGTATAGTTCGTTAAACCCGTTATTGAAGTTGTAGCTGTAAGTAGTGTTTTGCGAAAACGCAGGCAGAGAACCGATCAATGCCAAAGAAAAGGAGAGTAGTATTTTTTTCATCAGGCAATCATTTCTTTTAAAGTTACAAACACATATATACAAAGTCAAGCAAATATGATCTGATAACAAAAAAAGAGGGCCTGGAAAGGCCCTCCCTTGCGTGCTATCCTACGCAATCCTTGAAACACTACTTTTCTGCAACCCTCGGGCTGCCCATATTTTTACCTTCTTTAATCTCGTAGGAGCCTTTCACCACAACCCTGTCGCCCGGTTGCAATGCACCGAATATCTCTGTAGAATCAGCAGACTCGTTACCCTGTGTCACATCCAGCCATTTGGTTTTACCACTGCGTACTGCTATTACATATTTACGTTCTGTAGTAGTTACCACCGCCGATTTAGGCACCACATAGGCTTCCGCGTTGCCAATGCTTGGCAATTGCACCTCGGCATACATACCCGCCATGAATTTGCGGTCGTTGTTGGGCACATCTATTTCAATCGCTTCGGTACGATAGTTATCGCTCAGGCAACCCGAAGACCGTGCAACCTTTCCGGAGAAGGTTTCGCCCGGAAGGGCGTTAACAGTAAACTGTACGCTGCCGTTGCTCAATTGCGAGCTGTATTCCTCCGGCACATTCACTACCAGCCTCAGTTTATCCTGCTGCTGTATTACCAGCATAGGCTTGCTGTTACCGTTGCCGGAGCCAACCAGCGCACCGGGGTGCACATTCCTTTCAGTAATAATGCCATCGAATGGCGCTACAACCGTCAGGTAGGTATTCATGGCCTGCCGCGCTTTATAATCAGCTTCCTCTGCCTGCATGGTAGCCATATCGGCATTCATCTTTGCTTTAGCTGATGACAGGTCGAACGGTGATACTACACCCGGCGTCTTATTCGTTTCCAGCAAACGCTGATAGCGCTCTTTAGTTGTTTCGTAAACAGCCTGCGCCTGTGCAAAACGCAGTTTGGCAGCGGCAAGGCTCTGCTGCATCTCCGGCGCTTCCAGTTCTATCAATAGCTGTCCTTTCCTTACGCGCGATCCGCGATCAACGGTAATGTTTTTCACAAAACCATTCACCTTGGGAAAGATCTGCACATATTCATAAGGCTGCAGGGTACCCGGTAGTTGTATATTTTCACCAAGGTGGCTTTTTTGCAAGGTCATTAGTTGCAGGGCAGTTTCATTTTTTGTCTTCTCTGCTTGTTTTTCCTTTGCCGCATGGTTGCATGCCTGGCTGCCTATGGCAAGTGCGGTTAACGCAAACAATGCTAATCTATTTTTCATAATTATCGTTTTCTTGTTCTGGCATTAATGATGGTGTTGATAATGTTGCTTTTCGCTGAGCAAATACATAGCACTGCGGCACTATCAGCAACGCAGCAATTGTAGAAGCAATAAGGCCACCTATTACGGCGCGTCCAAGTGGCGCTGTCTGGTCGCCCGATTCGCCCAGCCCGCTGGCCATAGGTATCATACCTACTATCATGGCAAGGCTGGTCATTAATATCGGCCGCAGCCTGATGGAGGCACTCGTCTTGGCCGCACGCACAACGTCATTGTTGTACTCAAACCGCAGCTTCTCTGCATTGGTCACAATAAGTATGGCGTTGGCCACGGATACACCTGTTGACATGATGATACCCATATATGATTGCAGGTTGAGCGTAGCGCCGGTAAGCAGCAATATGATGATGGCCCCCAGCAATACGGCTGGTATGGTGGACAATACCACAAGAGACAGCTTAAACGACTGATACGTTGCAGCCAGCAGCAGGAAGATCACCATGACTGCAAACAAAAGGCCTGTTTGTAAACTGCTTAATGTTTCTGTAAGCAAGGTAGCCATACCTTTCACCACCGGCACGAGGCCTTTAGGTGCTTCCAGTTTCGCAATTGCTTTGTTTACTTCTGTGATGGCGCTGTTCAGGTCCTTCTTATAGAGGTTAGCGCTTACGGTAACGAAACGGCGTGGGCCCGACCTGTCATATTCGCCGGCTACAGTGTCAACAGTGAGGTCTGCAACATCCTGCAGCAGCAGGTGCTGGTTGCCAGCTTCCAATGGCGTTTCCTTCAAGCTGTTGAGATTGTTCATGATGTACTCCGGTATCTGCACCTGCACCTGGTAGGTATAGGCATTCTTCTCATCCAGCCACAGGTTTTTTTCCGTGAAGCGACTGGACGATATTACCGCGGCAATAGACCTAGATACATCACTCAATTTCATACCCATCTGGGCAACTTTCAACCTGTCTAAAGTGATCTTCACCACCGGATATTTAAGAGGCTGGCGAATGTTCACATCCCGCAGGAAATCCACTTGCTTCAGTTCCGCAACGAGCTTGTTGGCATAGTCCTGTATCTGTTCCATATTCCGGCCCTGCACTTGTATCTCTATAGGCGCGGCGGCACCCTGCCCCATCATCTTTTCAGTCAGGTCTATCGGTTCAAAAGCTACCCTTACGGTCGGTAACCTGTCATGTATCGCCTGCCGCAGCTTATCCTGGAAGGCATCTTTATCTACCTTATAATCTTCGTCCAGTTGTATTTGCAGACTGGCTTCATGCGCGCCGCTGTTAAACACATACAGGTTACTGGTACCATAGCTGCTCGGTATCAACCCCACAAAAGCAGAGCTGATAGCTACGTGATTATTAGTTACCTGGTTGATGATATCCAGCACATCATGCACCATCGCTTCAGACCGTTCCAGCCTTGTTCCGTCAGGCAGTGAAAGGCGCATCTGGTATTGGCCGTTGTTGGTTTTGGGCAACAGGTCCTTACCTATCCATACAAAACCCACTGCTGTCAATCCAAGTACAAGCACGAGGTACAATACTACGTTCCGCTTATACTTACCGAGTATCTTTTCCAGCAATTTTATGAACCTCATCTTCACTTTTTCAAAGGCGTCATTCTTCTCCGGTTCGGTTTCTTCCTTGGCAAGGTGCATGTTAACCTGCGCCATCTCTTCTTTATTCATGGCTTCCCCTGCATGGGCATGTAGTTTACCATGATGATATTGATAATCCTCTGCTTTCAGCAGCCAGTTAGAAAGTATCGGCACCAGGCTCTGAGCAAGCAAATAAGATACGATCATGGCAAACCCGATAGATAAAGACAATGGCAGGAACAATGCCTTAGGCACGCCCTTCATAATAAACGATGGAGCAAACACTGCCAGTACGCAAAGCAATATCAGGAACAACGGGAAAGATATCTCTACGCAGGCATCGTAAATAGCCCTTCGCTTTGATTTTCCCATCTCCAGGTGCTGATGTATATTTTCTATGGTCACTGTTGCCTGGTCTACCAGTACGCCTATCGCCAGCGCCATACCACTCAGGGTCATGATATTAATCGTCTGTCCTGCAAGCTTCAGGAACAGCACGCCTATCAATACAGATACCGGTATGGTCACCACTACCACAAGGGCGCTTCTCCAGTCGCGGAGGAATAATAATACCATCAACCCGGTAAGTATTGCGCCTATCACGCCTTCCGTTACCAGGCTTTTCACTGCATTCATTACAAACACCGACTGATCGAACTCATAAGAAATATGTATATCGTCGGGCAGCAGTGACTGCATTTCAGGAATTTTGGCTTTCAGGTTTTGCACTACATCCCATGTAGATGCATCTCCTGTTTTTACCACCGGGATGTACACAGAGCGTTTACCGTTAATTAAGGCATAGCCGCTGGTAATATCGGAAGCATCTGCTACGGTAGCTACGTTGTTCAGGAACACGGTATTCTCTCCATCTGTTTTCAGTGGTATATCGCCAAAGGCTTCCACTTTCTGCTCCAGCGAGTTTAATGTTGCCAGGTACATGATATTACCCATCCTGATGTTTCCCGATGGGGTCATTACGTTGTTATGTGCCACGGCTTCCACTACTTCATCGGGCGTCAGGTTGTAGCTGCGCATCTTGTTAGGATCTACACTTACCACCACAGTTCGGGAGTTAGAACCCATTGGCGGTGGTGCAGATAATCCCGGAACAGTGGCGAACAAAGGCCGCACACGGGTAGATGCATATTCATGTATATCTTTCAGCGGGCGGTTGGGACTGCTAAATACAAGTTCACCCACGGGTAGCGACGAAGCATCAAACCTGATTACCTGTGGTGGTATAGCACCCGGCGGAAAGAACTTCATAGCCCTGTTTACCTGTAAGGCCACCTGCGCAGAAGCTTCTGCCATGTCTGTACCCTCAAAAAAGGAGAGCTTGATCATGGTAAGCCCCTGTATGTTTTTACTGGATATACTTTTAATGCCATTGATATACAGGAACTGGTCCTGTAAACGGGTAGCAAAGAAACCTTCCATTTGTTGCGGGGTCATACCACCATAGGGTTCTATGATGTAGATCACGGGAAGGTTGAGTTTTGGAAATATGTCTATCGACATAGATGTAATAGCAAGCACGGAACTCAACAAACCTGCTGCTACCAATACGATGATCGCTATTGGTTTTCTTAACGAAGCTGATACCAGGTTCATTTTTGTTTATTTAAAATTTGCTATAAATGTGTCTAACTGATTATTGATTCCCGCGCGTATACTCATCAGCCTTAAAAAAGCATCTTTGCCTATTACATAGCTCGATTCTGCTTTATTGACTGCATACAGTGCATTTGTAACATCTACCAGCGTATTTAATCCGCCCCTGTACAATGCCATTTGCTGTTCGTAAGCTTGCCTGGCGGCATTTACCTGTACCGGCAATTCCTGCAACTGTAGCACTGTATTATCATAGGCTTCTTTGGTTTGCTTTAGCAAACTGGTCAGTTCCATCCGCCTTGTATTCAACGCCTGCTTTTTTGCTTCGGCCTCATATTTTCCTTCCACCAACTGGTCGTGCCGATGTTTCAGATCGAATATGTTATATGTAAACGCAGCACCCAGTGCATAGTTATACCTGCTATAAGATAAGCCGTCTGCTAAGTTGGGCGAATAATCGCTGTTACCTGTAATGCTGGAGCCTCGTACAGAAGCGGCACCCAACAGGTACACCTTTGGGAGATATTTGTGGGCTACAACCTTATTATCTGCTAATTGCAGGTCATACTGCTTCTTATATACATCCAGCATTGGATGCTCATCGCTGATGCTGTCTGATGTGAAACTTTCGCCAATTGTCTGCATTTTGTCAAACAGGTTGGTATCCGGTTCTATGCGTGTTGTATCAAGCCCTGTATAGTTTGCCAGTGCTATCCGCGCATCTGCATAGTTCGACATGGCCTGCAGATAACCGACCCTTGCTCTTGAATATTCCGCACGTGCAGTTGTGCTATCAACCCCGGGCTTAAGGCCGCTGACAACGGTTGCATTTATAGCATCAAAGATCGTCTTTGCACGCTGCACATTATTCTGCTCAATTTTCAGGTATTCGTACTGTTTTAGCAGGTCCAGGTATAATGATATAACAGTTTCCGTAACCTGGTATTTATCATTTTCAAAAACTGAGCTGCGCAATGCTTCGCCGGCAATGGCTTCATTATTGCTTGCGCCATAATAGCCAAAATTGATAGCTTCCCATTCCATGTAGGCAAGCCCTATATTACCGGAAGCAAGCGTACTTACGTTATCATTCCGGATGGCACCGGCCACAGGAACTACTGTACCCAACGGGAAATAGGTGCCGGTGAGGCTATTTGCGGTACCTACGTTTACCTGGTCGTGCAGTTTTAGCGAAGGGAACCTATTGCTTCTCACGGTGCTTACATGGGCACGTGATGCATTATATTCAGCTTTTCTTTGCTGCAGTAAGGGATAATATTCAATGGCTTTGTTAACAACCTCGTAAAGGGTTAGTTCTTTTGCCTGAACACCGCCTGCTATGCAAACAAACAATGTTGCCATCATTACGAGCCTGGTAATGGCCCGCAATTCCATATTTTTCATGAATTATTTTATAAACGGCAGGACAACTGCCTGTTGTTAGACAATAGTTTTTTTCTTAAAAACTTTATCGGAAGCGTATATAAGTATTACGCAACAACAGGTGGGCCGCGGAGGGTTTGTACACAACACTTATGAGAAAAGAAGCGTGTTACGTACGTATAGTTTTTGACCTCAGTAGTATGCAGAATGATATAACCCTTTCTGTACTCTGTAACCAGGCTACCCTGGGTGTCATTATTATCTAAAGACTTGATCCGTGGTTTGGTGGTTTTTACATGCCTGTCTGTGTGAAAATGCTGGGTATGAAATTTCTTGCCCAATACAGACGTTTCTTTGAAAAAAGACACATGCTGTGTGTAATAAGAATACTGGGCGTCTGCTATCATTAGCACCGCGCTGTTGAAAAGTATTAATATTATCAGTTTGAGCCTGAAACCCAGCAAGTGTGAAATTATTTTTCGCAAATCTATACTAAATACGAAAAAAAACACCTGAACGTTTTGAAAATCAGCGCTAAACTTTTGCCAATTTTTTAAAAATTATAATACTTAATTTATTTCATCTATTATATCTCACATCCCCCATTTAGGGGGATTTTTTATAATATTAAAGCAGGCTGGTTAAAAATTAAATAATTTTATATTAGTTCTTAACTCGTAAATGTGCATTAATATGAAGAGACTATTACTTGGAATATTGCTGTTTGCAGTTTTTCCCTGCTTTGCCCAGGTGACACTTACAAAGTACAACATCAACCCGTCTGCTGCATCTTCCCCCACCGGCATGTATGTTTTTAATAACAAACTTTACTTCGCAGCTAACGATGGTTCTCATGGTATCGAATTATGGTCTACAGATGGTACGGACGTGCCCACACTGGTTGCCGATATTAATGCAGGCAGTGGTAATGGTATGTCTGCTTTCGACAACCGCAGCATAGCGGCTGTAAACAACAAGCTATATTTTGCCGCAGACAATGGCAGCACCGGCATGGAGCTATTTGTATATGACGGTACTCATGCCCCAACATTGGCAAAGGATATTGAGTCAGGCAGCGCGTCTTCGAATCCTACTGATTTTGTTGCCTATAACAACATGCTCTATTTTGCTGCGAGCACCGCCGCAAACGGCAAAGAGCTTTGGGTGTATGACCCGGCCACTAATACGGCAAACCGGATGACGGATGTTTCCTCCGGCGCTGCCAGCAGCGATGTGCAGTTTATTACGGTAATGGGCAGTACTATATATTTTACGGCAACCTCTGCCACATCAGGCAACGAACTCTACAGCATCGACCCATCCAATGGAAGCGTACATATGATCGCAGACATCAACAATGGATCTGCGGGAAGCAACCCGGGGAATCTGCTGGTGTACAATTCCAAGCTATACTTCACAGCCACGTCTGCGGATCATGGCAGTGAATTATATGCCTATGATGGCAACAATGCGCCTGTAAGGCTTACTGATATCAGCCCAGGGGTAAACTCATCGTTTTTTATCAATACCAATGACCTGGTAGTATATAACGGTAAGATATACTTTTCCGCATCTGCCAACGGTGGCCTGCTATTCAACATGTATGTATTTGATCCGGCAACAAGCAATACATCCAAAGTCGCCGCGATAACGCAAACCAGCCCTGGCTCCATGGTTTCGTATAAATCCAAGCTGTTTTACAGGGGAACTGCTTCTCCATACGGGCAGGAACTTTATAATTATAACGGCACCTTCAGCACTTTGGTTTCGGATATTTATACAGGGCCTAACAACAGCACGCTTGACCACCCCATTGTGTATAAGCAATGGCTTTACTTTACCGCAAATGATGGTACAAACGGTATTGAACTGATGCGCATTGAAGATGCATCCTCAGGAATTATCAGCCAGTATGCCAATGCCGAAATTATGCTCTATCCCAATCCGGCACAGGATATGGTGCATTTCAAACTAGACCTTGGTGCACCGGAAACGTTGCAGGTAAGATTCCTGGACCTTACCGGGCGTGCTGTTTATACTACCGATGCTGCTACCTACAACTCCGGAATATCCTATATCAATATACCTGTTGCAAAATTTGCTGCAGGCTATTACACCTACACGGTATCCAGGCCCAACAGCATAGCCGCTAAAGGCATTTTCGTAAAACAGTGATTTTTAAAATGGGGCATGAAGAGGGAGAAGCATCTGCTTCTCCCCTTTTGTTACCTTAAGATGGCACGGTTTTATTTGGCTCTTTTAATAACCAAAACGTATTTTTTTATGAGAACGCTACTTTATGTTATAGCTATCATCCTGGTAATAGGTTGGGTATTAGGCCTCACAGTTTATAGCGCCGGCAGCATTATACATGTATTATTGGTATTAGCCATTATTTCTCTTTTGCTTGGCCTTATCAGGCGCGGGGAAGTATAGCGATATAATCATCATTATGCTCATACAAGCTACACTGTTGTGTAGCTTTTTTTGTCCCTGTAAATTATGCATGGCACAGTTTTAGTTACACATACAGAGAAAGAAGGAATGAGATGTCACAGAAAACCAACACTATTGCAACCTTAAACGAATTGATACAAATGCACCACGACAGGATTGAGGGGTATAAGCTCGCATCGAGGGTGCTGAAAGAGGAAGACAAACAAATGATCCCTTTATTTGAGAATTGTTGTGAAGAGAGCAGGAACTATATAGCGCAGCTGGCAGAGATGGTATGGCAGTTGGATGGCAAAACCACCTTGCGTACATCTCTGTCAGGGAAATTATTTCGTTTTTGGATGCAGGTGAAAACGAACCTGCTACATCAAAATAGGGCCGCAATCATAGGACTTTGCCTCTTTGGTGAATATGCACTGCAAAAAGCCTACGAAACGGTTCAAAATCGCGCAGACGAATTGTTAGAAGATGCCTCAACCCTGATAACAAACCAGCAAACCATCCTGAAACGTAATTACCATATCCAAAAAGAAACTTACCATCAACCTTTTATGGTTGCATAACACCGGTTGGCATCATTTTTATTGTTGTCCAGCCGGAAAAAAAACGAAAAAATGACGCAGCAACGTTTAAACAAAGGTTTGAGGTGGTGGGTACTGATCGTTGCCGTCATTAATCCATTCTTCAGTTATCTCGCAGACGCCCTTGACATTACTCCAAGAAGCATAGCAGAGGTTTCGCTGCAATACAATAATTATTTTATGCCCGCGGGCTACGCATTCTCTATCTGGGGATTGATATACCTATCCTTCATAGTATATGCCGTTTACCAGATATTATCAGCGCAGCAGAAAGACAGTTTGTACGATAAGCTCGCCATACCATTTATTACCTCTAATATCCTGGGGATGATATGGCAGGTACTCTTTACACGCCATATGCTTTCCCTGGCTTCTGTTTTTATTATTATAATGCTCCTGCTTTCAGGCATTATGTTCCGGCGGGTAAAACTGGCTTTACGTAGTGAAGCTTACAACAACTGGCTTTCATTCCCTTTCAGCTTATACATGGGCTGGCTCAGCGTAGCCAATATAGCCAATGCGGCAGTTTGGCTGGTATATATGGGGTGGCACGGTTCATCGTTAGGAGAGCAGCATTGGGCTGTCATTATGATAATAGTTGCAACGCTGCTTGCGGTGATCATTAGTTTTCGCTTCAGCGATGGCATATACCCACTTGTGGTGGGCTGGGCATTAGGCGCCATCTATGTTGCCAATCAATACACAAATAATACCGTAGCAGCCGATGCACTCCTGGCTACTGCAGCAATATTCATTTATACAATATCATTTTACATCTGGAGCTACCTGCACCAAACAGAAAAAAGACATGGCAGCTTAAGAAAACATAATAGAGCGCTCAAACACTAACAAACAATTGATATCAATATGAAAGATGCAATCACAATATTCGCGATGATCGTAATGGCAGCGTCCCTGCTATTGGTTTTTACCTGCACCTGCATTGTATTTGCGGGTGCACTGTAGTTTGTTTATTTACCATTAATTATAAACATCAATGAAAAAGATGCAATTCAAAACAACACCAGTTCTTATCGCGTCCATTGCACTTGCTTCCGTAGTTTATGGCACATCGTGCAACAGTTCGCAAAACGAAAAAGTTAACGATGCAATGGATACCGTAGCAGCAAAAGTTGATACACTTGCCGCCGACGTGAAAGACAAAGCAAACGACCTGAAAGGGGACATGGAAGAATACCGGGATGAAACTTTTGTAAAAAATGCCATCGAATCGAACGAGCAGGAATTGCACCTGCTTGCATTGGGCCAGCAAAAAGGAATGGACAAAGAACTAAAAGCCCATGCCAAAATGATGGAAAAAGACCACAAAGCGCTTGGTGCAAAAATGAAGGCCTACGCAACAAAACAAAACTACACTTTGAATACTGCAGACACTAAAGATGCATTAGATGATGATGCCAAAGGTACAGACTGGGACAAAAACTGGGCAGATAAAATGGTAGACGACCATCAGAAAACAATAGACAAATTTGAAAGGGCAGAATCGCGTACTAACGACCAGGCATTAAAAGATATAGTCTCTGGTGCATTGCCAACCCTTAGAGAACACCTGGATATGGCTAAACGTCTGCAGGAAAAACTAAATAAATAACAGTTTATCAGCCGTTAACAAGCTTTTAATATTGCTGGCAAGCTTTTTATTACAGCTAGTTACAACTAAAACAAAATTTTTATGCAGTCGCATGCTTATAGAAGGCCAAACGATAAGGCCACGGAAATGAATACGATGAGTACGCTGGTAACCAAAGCCTACAAAGAAGGTTTCACCAACGACCTGAAGATTAACGAGGAGGGACTACACACGATGGCGGAGGATAAGTTCTACAAACCAAATGAAGTTAAAATTGTGAACTTCTATAGGTTTGAAGGAGAATCAGACCCTGGCGATAATGCTATCATGTACAAAATAGAGACCAATGATGGTGTGAAGGGGGTTCTGATAGATGCTTATGGCGCCAATAGCGATGAGTCTGTATCCGAGTTTATTGCTGCCGTAGAGGCCATCAACAAAAAAACCGATGGAAACAATCAACTAAATTCCTGATCTAATCTGGTCAGTTCTATCAAGATGAGAGTTAATAAAACCTGCGTATTACGCGGGTTTTATTATTTATTCCATGGGAAAAAAAAGTATAAACTCTGCACCCTCTCCCGGCCTGCCATTCGCCCTAATAAACCCTTTGTGGTTAGTCATAATACGCTTACATATTGCCAGGCCAATACCCTTTCCTTTGTACGGAGACTCATGATTATGTAATCGCTGGAACACTTTGAAAATCTTATCAATAAAGGCGTTGTCAAATCCTATCCCGTTATCGGCAACTGCTATTTTATAAAACTTCTTTTCCTTATTTGCGTCGTTGATATCAGCTATCTCGCTTCCACCGGTTACAGTTGCAGTAATGGATATTTTGGGTGTACTTCCCTCTTTCACAAATTTCAAAGCATTATCTACAAGATGCTCAAACAGCAATTTTATTTGTTCCGCATCGCCTTTTATCTCGGGCATAGCGCTTACCGCAAATTTCGCGTGCAGGTTCTTTATCTCTTCCTGCCTGGCATCTATTACACCGCTAATAGTGTCTTTTACATTTACATAGCCGGCATTATTCATACGGCTGGTAAGGCTTGTGAGCGTTACCAGCTCCTGTGTCAGTTCCTGCACTTCATTAGCTGCTTTGGTAATTTTATCTATCGATGTTCTTGTATCCTCGTCAATGGAGTCCTTTTTCAGCCATATTAGCCTGTCACCAAATATTTTCATCTTTCGGAGAGGCTCCTGCATATCGTGCGATGCCGCAAACGCTATTTGTTCCAGTTCGGCATGAGAGTTTTCCAGGTCTATCAACTGAGTCTGCAATTCCGACTCAAATTTCATTTTCTGTTTCAGGCCATAGATCATCAGAAAGAACAGAACTATAGTAAGCACAAAGAAGGTAATCAGTAGCACCTTCGTGGTCTGCGAGGTCATCGACTGAAAATACAGTTTATGGTCAAAACGCGTATCCAGCAGACGTTGTTCCCTGGTCAGCATTTCATTTAATATCGCATAGCATTCATTCTTTTTATCAATACCTTCTACATAATACGGCGATACACTACTGCTTTTTGCTGTATCCAGATATGCCATATTTTTCCTGAAAAAATGTACTCTAAGAGACAAAGCACTCCGAAGCAGCACCAGGCTCTGTATCTGGTCCGGATTATCTTTGATCAGATGCTTTGTCTGCTTCAGGATGTCATCTAGCATAATGGCTTTCTCATTGCTGTTTTTCAGAACGCTGTCGCGCATGATCATGTATTCACGCTCACGCACATCAAAATCAAGCAATACGTCTTTTATAGCATACAGCCTGCTGATTACCTCATTGGTACGATCCACTTCATTCGAATAAGACACCAGGGAGCCAAATTGCCTTATAGAATAGAAGGAAAGAACCGCAATGGTAATGAAAGACACTATAAACCCGAGTGTTATGTATCGAAATCTCCTCTGCATATATCGCCTTAAATTTCTACAATTTGTAGAACTAGTTCCTCATGAAAGTTAACCTATCAAAGAAGAGAAATAAAATAAAATAAATAATAAACTTATTACACTATGATAATCAATTAAATGTAGGAACTAAAATTTATTATACATGATCGCAAAATTTGGTTTGATGCTTGCATTATAATGTTTAGCCAATATCCTCATTTTTATGATTTCGCAACAGCAACTACAGAAGCAACAGTTAAAGATTTCGCCTCAGCAAATTCAGCTGCTGAATTTCTATGCACTGAATACGCTGGAGATCGAGCACCGCATCAAAACAGAATTGGAAGAGAACCCATTTCTCGATTGCTCTACGGAAGATAGCCCGGATAATGCTGAGGGCAATGATGAAATTAATGATTATGAAGAATGGGACTCTTATACCAATGAGGACAGGCCCGACAGTACTTACGAGTATCAGAACTACCTGGCCAAAGAACAGGTGCCACAAAAACCCCTCGCGTACAACAAAGACTTTAAGGAAGATGCACGCCAGCAGCTAAACCTTTTATCGCTCGATGAGCAAACACAGGACATTGCAGAATATCTCGTAGATATGCTCAATGAACATGGGCTGCTGGACAGGCCGCTGGATGAGATAGCTGAAGAATACTCCTTCCAGAAACAAAAATGGGTGGATGCTGAAGACATACAAAATGCGTTGTCTATTGTTCAAACCCTGGAGCCTATTGGTATCGGCGCTACATCTATACGCGAATGCCTGCTGACACAGCTTCGCAATATTGAGTCGGAAGATCGTATGGTTTCCATAGCTTTCAAACTGGTTGATAGCCACTATGATGAATTGATCAATAGGCAGTTTGAGAAAATATGCTCTGCTTTACGCATCAATAATGATACCCTGAAAAAGGCATTTGGCTTTCTCAGCAAATTAAAAATGTACCCGGTATCAGAAAGCACCTCCACCGTTGAGCCCCGCCAAACCATCATACCCGATTTTATCATCACCTGCACAGACGATGTGATACAGGTAAGCTTGTTCTCCTCAAAGTCAGACCTGTTGTTCATCAACAATTCGTTGTATGAGCAGATAAGGGATGTAGATAAAGGAAAAGACAAGGCTGCACAGAAATATGTGCAGAACAAGATACATTCCGCACAATGGTTTATTGACACAGTAAAACAACGGGAGCAAACCATGCTCACCATAATGAAATGTATCGTCGATATACAGAAAGATTATTTCATGGAAGGTGATATCCTGCTGCTGAAGCCAATGGTACTGCGCAATATATCAGACATTACCGGGTACGATCTTTCCACTATATCCCGTATCACATCAAATAAATACGCAGAAACCCACTTCGGAACAATTTGCCTTAAAGATTTGTTTAGTGAAGGTATTGCCGACCAGACTGGTAAAGTGATAAGCAGCAAAGTGATACAATCTATTATCAAAGAAACGATAGATAATGAAGATAAATCACGTCCATATACAGATCAGCAGTTGGTAAACCTGCTATCTTCAATGGGCTACAATATAGCCAGGAGAACAGTGGCAAAATACAGGGAATTATTAAGCATTCCTGTTGCACAGATAAGGCATGTATTGGTATAATAATAAGTAAATTTGATAACACACACTTGAAGCCTCTTTATGGATAAAATACTGATAGTTGATGATGACCATGACATGTGCATGTTACTGAACCGTTTTCTTACCCGTAAAGGTTATGACGCGGTAAGTATGCACAATGGTAAAAATGCCCTCGACTGGGCAAGCAAAAACAAACCAAGCCTGGTATTATCTGATTTTCGCCTCGACGATATGACAGGGGCAAAATTACTTACAGAGCTCAAAGAAGTGCATCCTGACGTACCTGTGATCATTATTACCGGCTATAGCGATGTAAAAGACGCAGTAGAAGTAATGAAGATTGGTGCGTATGATTATGTAACAAAACCCCTGCTGCCCGAGGAAATATTGATAACTATACAAAAAGCACTTTCAGAGGGCAGTGGAAGCAGCAATGGCAATACGGGCACAAAAACATTTACCCCCGACCCAGTACCTGCAAAAAAAGAAACAGGCACTTCTGCCAGACCTGCCGCAACAGGGAACGGCCAGTATATCATGAGCGAAAGCCCGGAGTTTGCCCAGATCATCAAGCAGATCAACCTGGTGGCTCCTACCAATTACAGCGTTATCATCTATGGCGAAAGCGGCAGTGGTAAGGAAGTGATAGCACACCAGATACATAAACAAAGCGCGCGTAAAGACAAGCCATTTGTCGCTATTGACTGTGGCGCATTGTCTAAAGAGCTCGCCGGCAGTGAATTATTCGGCCATGAAAAAGGCGCTTTCACGGGTGCATTGTTTCAAAAGATAGGCAGTTTTGAAGTCGCGAATGGTGGTACCATCTTCCTTGATGAGATCGCTAACCTTTCTTACGATATACAGGTATCTCTGCTACGTGTAGTGCAGGAGCGCAAGATCAAGAGGTTGGGCAGTACCAAAGATATTCCGCTGGATGTACGTATCATAGTGGCCAGTAACGAACGATTGTGGAATGCTACGAAGGAGAATAAGTTCCGCGAAGATCTGTATCACAGGTTTAATGAATTTAGCATTGATGTGCCCCCATTGCGCGAAAGGAAAAGTGACATCATGCTATTCGCAAACCATTTCCTTCATCTTACCAATGCCGAACTGGGTAAAAATGTGAAGGGCTTTACTAAAGAAGTGGAGCGTATTTTCCTGAGCTATGTTTGGTACGGTAATCTCCGCGAAATGAAGAATGTGATCAAACGTGCTACTTTGCTGGCCGATGAAGAATATATTGATGTAAAATGCCTGCCTTTTGAGATCAGTAATTTCCAAAAACTGCAGTTTGATGTGGACACTACGCCTGAAGCAGAAGACGAGGATGAGGAATCGCAGGCAAACAGGTTAAAAAATGCTAATCTGGATGCCCAGTATGAAGTGATACTGGATGTATTGAAAAAGACCAACTACAACAAAACGAAAGCAGCAAAAATGCTGAATATAGACCGTAAGACCCTGTATAATAAGTTAAGCCAGTACAACCTGCTTAATAAAGTAAAATAATACGATAGCCCCTGACAAACGAACAAACATGATATTGCGTGACAGAGTGAAAATTTTATTGATAGATGATGACGAGGACGATTTCATCATCATAGCCAATTATATAAAAAGTATAGCAGGTTTTAACGCAACGGTGGATTGGTGCTCTCGTTACAACGAAGCACTAACCCACATGTGCCAGAAAAACTATGATATTTATTTTACAGATTATCGCCTGGGTGCCAAAACAGGTATCGACCTTCTAAAAGAATCTCTGGAGCAGGGCTGCGAACAACCCATTGTTTTGCTTACCGGCCAGGGTAACTATAAAGTCGATCTTCAGGCGATGGAACTGGGGGCTGTTGACTATCTTGTAAAAGCAGATCTTAATTCAGAAAAACTGGAGAGATGTATTCGTTACGCACTGGAACGTGCAGATACGCTAAAAGCACTAAGAGCGAACGAACGCCTATATAGGGGTATCTTTGAACGCTCAAAGGATATGATCTTTGTTACAGATGAGCATCTGAATATTATTGAGGTAAATGAAGCTGTAAACACACTGCTAGGATATACCCGGGAGCAGTGCGAAGGTACCAATGTCTGTGATCTGATAACACAGGCACAGCATAAAAAGTTCCTGCAGCAGTCTCTCCATACCCATGGAGAACTGCACGATTGGGAGTTGGTGCTGAATGATAAGACCGGTGACAAAAAAATAGTGATCCTTAATATCTCTAAAGAGCCGGGAGCCGATGGCAAGAATTATTACCAGGGCATTTTCCATGACATCACCAGCCTGAAAAAAATGGAAAAGGCCAATCTGAAAACAGAAAAGATGGCCGTAGCATCGCGCCTGGTACACACATTGGCACACGAGGTACGTAACCCTTTAAATAACATCAACCTTTCCATAGAGCAGATAATGGAAGAAGAACACGATGAAGGATTGGCCACTTACTTTAATATCATCAAGCGAAACAGCAAACGTATCAATGACATCATCAGCGAATTGCTGAGCAGTTCCAACCCCGTAGAAATAGCTCTTAAGCCAAACATTTTACAGGTAGTGACGGACAACACTATCGCCGCTGCAATTGATCGGATGAATCTGAAGAATATAAAATTACAGGTCGATTACCCCAGTGAGACCCTGAGTGTATTGGCGGATAAAGAAAAACTAACTATGGCTTTGCTGAATATTGTTATCAATGCAATAGAAGCTATGGAAGAGCAAAAAGGCATGCTATCCATTAAGCTAATGCAAAAAGATACTCATGCACAGTTGATTATCCGCGACAATGGATGTGGTATTAGTGAAGAAAATCTTCCTCGCCTTTTTGAGCCATATTTTACGCAAAAAAGAAACGGAATGGGTTTGGGCCTGGCGCTTACGCTTAATATATTACATGCACATAACGCCAATGTAGAGGTAGAATCGGAAATAGGTAAAGGCTCCACCTTCAATATCACGTTCCCTCTGTCCGGCAATTAAGAGTTGGCTGTATCCTGCATCAGTGCCTGCAGATTCTTATCTATATCTGCAAAGCTGATTGGTTTTTCAACAACTGTATATTTTGCATTCGCCGGCATAGGCGGCACTTTAGGATAATAACCGCTAAAAAGGGTGATGAGCACTGTTGGATGTTCCAACGCTATCTGGGGGGCCATTTGCCATCCGGAGCCATCGGGAAGGTTATTATCTAAAAACAATATATCAGGATTAAAAGACTGCAATTGCTCCCTGCCGTCCTTTAATGTATGCGTTATTACTACTTCATATTCCTTTCTCTCGAAATAGCTCTTTAATAAATGGCACAATTCAACCTCATCATCAATTATCAACACTTTTTTCCTATCATTCATACCCGGTTTTTTATTCAACTATATGATATAAATTACAGTATCAATGCTTTACTATAACAAATATACCACTATTATAGCTGTTCATTGTATATACACGGTATGTTTAAAATACTATGCCATAGTTTCCCGCCTATATTGAGCAGGATGAGGTTACGGGGAATTGTTACAACAGGCTGACAATGGGCTTTAGCCATTGGGAATGTATGCCGGTAATGATGTGCAACAGCTTTTCATAATTATCTGGTTTTACTATGTATGAGTTAGCACCCAGGTCATAGCAGCCTTTCATTTCCAGTTCGTTATGCGTTGTGCTAAAAATGATTACTGGTATATCCGATAATTCGGGTAGTCGTTTTAATTCTGAAAGCACCTCTCTTCCATCCTTTTTGGGCATATTGAGGTCCAGCAATATCAGTTTGGGATGATGTTTTGCCGCTGATAATAGATACTCCATCGCCTCCACACCATTTTCTACAAATTGCAGATGTCCCTCCAGCCCGTTTTCTCTAAAAGCAGCCTGCAGCAAAAAACGGTCGTCTGCATCGTCTTCGGCTACCAGTATGGTGAATTTGTCTTCGGTAAGCTGCTCTTTCATTCCCTCGATTTGCTTTAAAATTAAGAAATATATTCTGTTATATTCTTTTTACTGTTACCTGCTGCCTCTTTCTGGCACGGTGTTTTAAACTACGTTATTCAACAGTTGCAGTGCATTGTTGTTGTAATCGCTTATGACACAGCACTTAGCATACTGTTTAAATGTTATTGTCAACAAAAAAACTAATTGTTATGAAATTTAAAATTTTTTCATTGTCCCTGTTTGCACTGAGCGTTGTTGCATTTTCTTCATGTAAGAAAGATTACACATGTACATGTACCACCACTGTAGCCGGCGTATCTAAAACTAATGCGCATGACCTACCAAATCAACATTATTCTGATGCTAAAAGCGCTTGTGACCGTTTTGAGTCAGATGCAAACAATGGAGGCATCGGCACAACAAACTGCCACTTGTAAAAACTTAATCCCGGGCTTGCTCGGGAACTATTAATGTGAAGACGGCACCCATACCAGGGGTGCTGTTTGCATATATAATACCCTTATGGTTCTCTGCTACCTTGCGGCATATAGAAAGCCCTATACCATTACCTTCATATTCAGATTTGCCATGCAGGCGCTGAAAAATTGTAAATATCTTACCGGCATATTCATTCTCAAACCCTATCCCATTATCCTCCAGCGTAATCTGCACATATTTTTTCTGCGGGTTAAGGCCAAAAGAGGTCGCTTCTGATGCAGATACTTTACGACTTTTTATTTCGATGACAGGTGCTACACCCGTCCGCCCAAACTTTAGAGAATTGCTGAGCAGATTCTGGAACAGTTGCCTGAATTGAGATGGAACCATATCTATCGTTGGTAATCCCGTACTCTTAATAACTGCGCCTTTGTCTTTGATATTATGTTCCAGCACCGTTTGCACTTCAGAGAGTATCTCATTCATATCATACCTCTCAAATGCCTTGTTACCGGCAATTGTAGAAAGTGCCATCAGGTCGTTGATCATTGTTTGTGCGCGCCTAGATGACTGGATGATCTTCTCCAGGTAGTTTCGCCCGTCAGGGCTTAGCTTTTCTTTTTCCAGGTTATACATCAGGTCGCCAAACGTTGATATCTTCCTTAGCGGCTCCTTCAGGTCATGGCTTGCTACATAGGCAAACTCCTCGAGGCTCGAGTTTGAATAAGCCAGCTCCACGTTTTTCTGGTGCATCATCATTTCCGTTTCCTTCTGTATAGTAATATCCTGGGCGGTACCAAATAGCTTCAACAAGTTACCTTCTTTATCCAGCATTACATTACCAATGCCTTTTATATACTTTATTGCTCCATCCTTCAATATTATCCGGTATATAATCTCGTATGGGCTGCCTGTCTGTAGGGTGTTATCTACCACTTGTTGCAGGTATGCCCGGTCTTCAGGGTGTATCAGCGAAATAAAGTCTTCGTATAAAATGGTATCCTGCTCTGCATCTATACCATGAATACGAAAAAGTTCTTCGGTCCATTCTATTTCGTCACTGTCAACATACCATTCCCAGTTGCCTATGTGAGACAATGCCTGTGCCTGTTTATAACGCTCTTCGCTTTGCTGCAATTTTTCTATCAATCGCTGACGTTCAGTTACATCCTGCACCGTACCTGTCATTTTGTATGCGTTGCCCTGTTCATCGGCCAGCACAGTTCCATTGGCATGTACTATTTTTTCTCTGCCGCTGCTTAATACAATCCTGTAATAAAATTCATACGGCTCCAATGTTTCTATACTGCGAGAAACGATTTCATTAACCCTGTCGCCATCTTCGGGATGGTTCATAGCACGTAGCAGATCCGGAGTAATCCTGGTACCATAATCTATGCCGTATATATTATATAATTCTTCAGACCATTCCAGTACATTTTCTTCCAGTAGCCAGGTCCAGCTACCAATGTGCGCTAATGCCTGTGCCTGCCTGTAGAGTTGTTCATTCTTTTCAAGGCTTTTTACTATGTCGCGCCGTTCTGTAATATCCATGATAGTGCCGCGCATCATTTTACGGCCGTTGTCAAAAAATACCGCCCCCCTGTTCCACACAAGCTTTTCTTTACCATTGACGATGTATCGATACTCTATATCGTATATGCTGTTATTGTCTATGGCAATTTTCCTTGCGTTAGCTACGCGGTCAGCATCGGCGGGGTGAATCTTTCCTGCCAGTTCGCTATGCCCGCCCGATGGGGCACCCAATATCTTTTGGCAGAAAGGTGACAACGTCACGCTATTTTGTTCTATATCCCATATATAACTCCCCAGCCCTGCCAGTTCCTGTATCTCCAGCAACTGATCTTCATTTCTTTTCAATAATACTTCATCCTTCTTTTCCTTGTCGATATCCAGCATTATCCCTATCAATTGTATAGGTATGCCATCTTTATCCCGCTTAAAGACAGATCTGTAGCTTCGCACCCATGCATATCGCCCGTCTTTTTTCAGCATGCGAAAATCCATTGTAGCAATGGCTCCATCCTCTGCATTTAAAAATTGCCTGGTGCTATTGAGCACCATTTCATAATCGCAGGGATATACCAGGTTCAATAAAAATCCAGGCCCTTTAACGGCGTCATCCTGCTTATCATAGCCAAGTATCTCATACAGTTTATCGCTTACGTATATTTCCTTATTGTCCGAAATATCAGAAACATAGATGGCACCCGGTGAGGTGTTCGTCAACCGTTCGATAAAATGCGCATGCTGATGAATGCGTTCCCGGGATAATGTCAGGAATATATCTGTAGCAGCTTTATTAGAAAAAGTAGAATAATCGTCGATCTCATTTACAAGCCTGATGATCTCTGAAACGTCTGTGGTGAAAAGAGGAACAAACTGCATCATAGCCATCTTGCGTATATGGGAACCGAGGATAATATCGTCAGCCATGATATCATACCTGCCAAATATTTCCATTTCGTCATTTTCCCATTGCCTAAGTGATCTTTCCAGGAACCCCGACAATGTATTTTGTTCTACATTCATCAGAAAATCGCTATGGGGTGGAATACCCATTTCCAAAAGCTGATCTTCGGGGATATGAGCTACGTGCTTCAGCATCGGGAGGTCAAACTGATGCGACAACTTTATCTGTTCCTTGATATAAGCTACCAGGTGATGCTCGCGGATGAACTTTGCGAACCTTGGGAAAATACTATAAATAAAATTGGGCGTAGCTGCAAATACAGTCACAGGATCATTAGAGAATGACGTATCCATTGTTCGTAGTTAGCAGATTAAGTTAAGGCTTTATTGGCTATACGAGCCAAATAATAACTTATAAAAAATCGTGCCAATGAGTATCTACCAAAAAAAAGAGCATTCCTCAGAATGCTCTTAAGATTTTTTAATGAAGTCTCCTCGGGAAAAGAACTTTTCTATCATGCAGTATAGAAATATAAAAAAGTACCTGCTGCCCATTTCCTTGATCTTTAAATTAGATGTACCATGCTTTCTGTTGGTCCAGCTATTGGGTACTACAGAAAAGCTATAGCCCCGTATCACAGCCTTTAAAGACATCTCCAGCGTCAGGTTGAAGTGTGGTGACAATATCGGCGCCAATCCCTTGATAGTTTCTTTCTTGTACAGCTTAAAGGCGTTGGTAAAATCGTTATACGGAATACGGAAAAATATTCTTGCAGCATTATTCACCACCCGGTTCAGTATAAGCTTATGCTTAGGGTAGTCTATTACCCTGCCACCCTTCATAAACCGGCTACCAAATACACAATCGCTGTTGGTTTCCTGCATCCTCCGGTAAAACTTCACCAGGTCTTCCGGCGAGTCCGACATGTCTGCCATCATAATGGCTACACAATCGCCTGTGAAGCGCTCCAGTCCATGCCTTATTGCATATCCAAAGCCATTAGGGCCAAGATTGGTATAATATACAAGTGTTGGTATATCTTTCGACATACTCTCCAGCAAAGTGAGCGTACCGTCTTTCGAATTATCATTTACCACGACGATCTCGTGATCTATGACCTCTTCTTTCAGTTTGGCATACAGGGTCTGTAATGTCTCCGGCAAGGATAATTCCTCGTTGTATGCAGGTATTACTATAGATAACTTCATTGTTTTGTACTACGAAATATTATGCGTGTACACGAACCTGGAATGCTTCATTTATCTGGCGCAGGATGTCCTCTACATTGTAATGCAATTTCCAGCCTGGGAAGTGTGATTCAAATTTAGAAGTATCACTGATCCACCAGATATGGTCGCCAATCCTGTTGGTTTCAGAATAAGCATAGTTCATCGGCTTACCGGTGATCTTTTCGCATATAGCAATCGCCTCCTGCATAGAACAGTTAGAGAAGCGGCCGCCACCTGCATTGTACACCTCGCCCTGGCGCGGCGCCTGGTGGAAATTCCAGAACATATTCACAAGATCCCATGAGTGGATATTATCACGTACCTGTTTACCCTTGTAACCAAATACGGTGTATTTATCGCCGGTAATAGCGCATTTCATCAGATAAGACAAAAAGCCGTGCAACTGCGTACCGCTATGCTTAGGCCCGGTAAGGCAACCACCGCGGAAGATACCTACATTCATATTGAAATACTTACCGTATTCCTGGGCAACTACATCAGCAGCTACTTTAGAAGCACCAAACAGTGAGTGTTTGGTTTGGTCGATGCTCATATGCTCGTCAATACCTTTTGCAAAGTAGGGATGCGATTCAGCGATCTCCCAGCGGGTCTCCTGCTCTACTAATGGCAGATAGTTTGGAGTATCGCCGTATACCTTGTTGGTAGATGTAAAGATGAAGGTAGCTTCCGGGCAATGCTTGCGGGTAACTTCAAGCATATTGATCGTACCGTTTGCATTAACCGTAAAGTCAGTAATCGGCTCACGGGCTGCCCAGTCGTGACTAGGCTGTGCTGCCGTATGTACCACCAGCTTTATATCAGAACCGTATTGTGCAAATATCTTATCAAGCGCATCTATATCGCGTATATCAGCAGCATGATGTTCAAAATTATTGATGGAGTTTACCAGGCGGTTAGTATTCCACTCAGTTGACGCATCTGCGCCAAAAAAGCGCATACGCATATTGTTATCAATACCTACTACCTTATCAAACTTATCCGCAAAGAATTCAACAGATTCACTACCTATTAAACCTGATGACCCTGTAACTATACAAACTTTTGACATGATATTTTTATGTAATTTATAGAAAATATAAGTGAGCAAAGTTATCGTTTTTTAACGATACGATTACATTCAACCTTCAAAGCCCCGCAGTCGCGGGGCATTATTATTTTATATTGTAGTACGCTACCTTGATCTCGCGCTTATAAAAATCGCTATCTGCCTCTACCCTTACACTTATAAAGCGATCCAGCATATTCTTATCGGTCATATACTTTACATAATCTTGGTTACTGTTTACCCACCTATCTACCATCACCCCAGCCTTCAGCATTTCTTTCGAAACCCGGTAAGCAACGGAACTTCCGTTAGCTCTTTTCATCCGAATGCGCAACATCGGTTCCCGGTACAATACTGATTGCGCCTTACCCCAGGCAGTCAGGTTTACATCCATTTTCATCACCATTACCCAATCTATAGGTATATCCCGGTTTATCCGGAACATACCTTCTTTAGGTTTTACCATTTCTATGGGCTGTGGCGATGGCTTCTTTTCCAGCACTGCCCTCCATCTTCCGTTAGAGGTAAAAGAATCCACAAAATTATAATTCTTGCAAATGAAGAAGTTTACCAGTAAATCATCATTGAATGGATACCTGTCGTCTATAGTTTCATAATCATAAATCAAATAATCGGGGCCCTTTTTCAGATAATTATCATAATTCATCTGCTCCAGGTAATCCGTAAAAGCAGAGAATGATTGAAATACGGGTCTTGGTTGATAGTTCAGCCCGTTCTCAATGAGATACTCGCTATCCCAGGGGAAGATATCAACCGGTTTTTTACCAATACGCGATAGCACTCTTTCCGGGATATAACGCTTATGTTTATTATTCAGAAAACTATTGCCGGGATAATGTAAAAACATATCAAAATATGCTCCTAGCCCGCTATACCTGCGTGTTACAGCTTCATCTATAGTACGCTGTGGCCGCTCTGATGTATACAATAGCGACAACATCGTAAATACAAACATAAATGCGAATACAGGCTTCTGGTTCTTTCGAAAAGACGAAAGAAAATTACCCGTTAGAAACACAATTGGTATATAAGAGAAAAACTCAAAATAATGCCCAAAATCGTTGCGGAGGCACGCTTGCTTACGCAATAGGAACGCGTATGCAAATACCAACAGGGAATAATAAATCTCTGAATACTTTTTTTCTCTTATTAATGCAATTATAAAAATTACAATAAATGCCAGCAGGGAGTAAAAAAGCACAGCAATATTATTTTCCTGTGCACTATAAAGTTCTCCTTCTATAAACATTATAGAATTATACCCTTTTATGGTACTAAGTGCGCCTTTCAGGTACCCGGGAAGCGAAACATGAAAAATGATTGCACCCAGCCCGGTCATCGCCGCTAATACCAGCAAAGTGCCCCCCGCCTTCAAAAGGTTTACCTTTTTGAAAACATATAGATTTAGCAAATGCCCCGCAAAAAACACCATACCCACTAAACCTGCATTCAGCTTCAGGAAAAAACAAATCACAATATTGATGCAGGCCAGTAGCAGGTATTTGTATTTAGCCTCTTTGTGGCTTCGATACATCCAGTAAAATGCAAACAGGGTAATAACCCACGACATATCGGTACGGTGACTTGGCTCCATAACAATAGTAAAGGCAAACAATATCGCTGTTGCCAACCATTTGTTATTGTTTAACCGCAGGAAGTCACGAAACAAGTAAAACATGTTGGCTACAAAAAAGATATCAAATAGCAGGAATGCCCACCGTGAAACGCCAAAGCCAAGCCGCGTCCCCAGAAATCCTAGCGGGCCATAGGTATATATGATATCCTTACCCCAGGTCCAATGCATAGCCCTTGCGTAGTTCAACGTCATTTGCCACGATACATCCAGGCCGTACCATGAAGGCCCATCGCTTACAACCCACGGATATTCCGCAAAGGGGAAAGACACGGTGTACACCGCCAGCACAAATGCAATAGATAGTAAAAGGGTATTCTGATTTAAGTATTTTTTCATAGTAGTCTTAGCTCAATAACGGCTTCAGGCTGGTTTCATTGTCCTTTATCCAGCTATATATGTCTTCAAACACATTCTTAGCTGTTTTCTTCGGCGCCCAGCCTATCTCCGTTTCTATCTTCGTGTTATCTGATATGTAAATACGGAGGTCCGCGGGCCTGTTCTCAGTAACTGAGGCAATATCTATTTTGTTCCCTGTTATTTCCTCACATATTGCCGTCATCTCCTGCAGCGATGCAGAACCTTGCAGGCCACCACCGGCATTAAATACCTTACCATTAAATTTGTCTATCTGGTGCACTTGCATATCTACAAGAGATATAAGGTCTTCAATATGCAGTATATCACGTACTTGCTTACCGGTGCCACCATAGCCTATATAGCTGAGTGATTTTTTCCAGAAGTGGCGTGCCATCCACAGCGTTACTACGCCCTGGTCTGTTTTACCCATCTGGCGTGGGCCGGCTATTACCCCAAAGCGCGTTACTGCCGCCTTTATATTATAGAATTCACAGTATTCTTTTATCAGTAATTCACCCGCCAGCTTTGTGGTACCGTAGAACGAACGGGCAGCATCCAGCGATAATTGTTCTGAGACACCCTTTGACGATATCCCCGAAAATGCCTGCTCATCAGTGAAAGAGAAGCGGGTAGCTTCTTCTATATAATTGGCATTTTCTATCAGGCTGATGGGGTACACCCTGCTGGTTGAAAGGAATATAAGGTTAGCTTTTGCACGCGTGCATACATTAAAGCAGTTGATAGAGCCTGTAAGGTTATTATTGATCACATAAGCGGGCGACCCATCCAGGCCCGACATTACGGACGGCTCTGCCGAGGCTTCTATCATGCAGTCGAAATCACCTAATTGCTCCAGATCTTCGGGATTGCGGATGTCTCCATGCACAAATTCAATACCTAATAGCTTGAACTCGATAAGATTTAATTCAGATCCGCGCCTTTTAAGGTTGTCAAAAACTACAACCTCATATGCAGGATATTTTTTCCGGAATGATATGGCCAGGTTGGAGCCTACGAAGCCCGCGCCGCCTGTTATTACTATCTTCATATGCAGGGAGCGAAATTAATTCATCTTCCGGTAAATTACTACCACGTTTCGTTCCTGTCTCCAAAGCTTATCTTGAAGATACTGGTAGGGTCTATCCCTACCCTGATGCCATAGGTGTTTTGGTTATAGCTGTCCCACGAATACACAAAATCTACACGCAATATCCTATAGGCACGGAATCCCAGGTTTTCAAGGCCTGCAAAGGCTTCTGCGTAATAGTTGTTTGTATTTGCAAAAAAGGCGTTACCCCCGGTTACCAGGTACCATTTTGCCTGCCTCAGCAGTGGTATCTTATTTGTAAGCAGTCCTTTCAGGTGATAGTCAAGATGAGCTTCCCCATATATTTGTTCCGTATTGCTATACCTGTAATATTTAGCAAGCTGAAAGCTGTTGGTGTATGGTGCAGCAAGTATCAGTTGATTATCACCCAAATGCATCATATCCGGCAGGCTTACGTATTTATTATTCAGGAAACCGCCTGCAGCCAGTTTATAATTCAATTGCCCGAATAGTTTCAGGCCTAACTCGTCTTCTACACTAAAGCGCCATTTATCAAAATCCGATACACTGTTCAGGATATTTGGAATTCCCTTTTCATATACGAGCCTGAATGTTGGATAATTACCGGGCATGGGCATTTTATAGTCCGGGTATTGTATGTATTTATATCCCGGCCTGTAACTAAATCCTACCCTCACTATCGCAGCATCGTTTTGCGCCCACGGCATTGCACCTGCAAGCGGTGCGGGTGTGTTAGGTGTGATCTCGGGTTTATTGGCAAAGCTGTAACTGGTAGTATTTTCCAGTGGCGACCTTCGCTCATAATCCAGCTTTACATCAAACGAAAATCCGTTGCCATAGTTACGTTTAAAATATAGTGCTCCATTCCAGCGCTCATATATCTTCATGAAGTTATAGCCCTGCACCAACGTGGTGAACGTATTTTCAATAGGCACCAATGTGCTGTTAGGGTTAAACTGGAATACATATTTACCCCCTTCCACACCAAGGCTCCAGGAACGACCTATCCATTTACGGTTGCCATGTGTATAGAACACACTGGCTATACCGTTGAGGTGCTGATTGCTAAATCCATAGCGTACGGCGGCCTTCGTTATCAGTGTCTCACCTGTATCCAATCTGTGCATCCAGGTAAGCTTCGGCGCCACATTCAGGCCTTCTACGCTGTTATAATTTACCAGGTTCGTTAGCAGCCCATTGGTTGTATAAACATTGCTATACTTTTTGCCGGAATAGGTGTATCCATTAAGCAGCGATGATACAGGCGCAAACTTATTGCCCTTTCTGCGCATACTATCTATATACTTAGGGTCGCTATGCACTTTATAGATGCTATCTTTTACCCTAAAGTCTTTCTGCTCATCTTCCTGCAGCGGCACTGGCCTGCTCACCCAATAACTGGTATCCTTTTTATTTGCATTAGCCTCATAACTGCTTTCTATTCGTTTCCGGAATATAGTATCAGGCATGGGTTCGTTTACTTTTTGTTTGCTGTACACGCCAACGAAATAGCCGGTAATATCAAAGCCCAGCATTTTAATGGTAGGGTACAATACCTGGCTCTGTACTACCCATGTATCTTTCTTTAGCAAGCGATGGGTTTGTTCCACATTCAGTGTATCAAGAAACTCCAGGTTCGATGTCTGCGTCACCATCAGGTCCAGGCTTTGTATCGCCCAGTCTTCCTCTGCAATGTAAATAACCCCTGTAAACAATGGTTCGTATTTCCTGCGCGGTATTACACGTATTTTATCTATGGTATAGCCATTTTCCTGGTACTCTCCTTCATACTTGAATTTATAATAGTAGATCGCGTTATCGCTAACGGGCGATATAAAACCTCTTGGATTCATACCGCTGATGATATTTACATTGTTCTCGTAAAAAGTAACAACCGGCGGTATCCTGGCAATGCCCAACCCATTAGGATCGCCGCTTTCGTGAACGGCTTTAACAACAGTACGGTCTTTATCTCCTTTAGAATAATAATCAACATCTTCTTCGCAGAGGTACATTACGCCTTTACCACTGGTATCGGATCCCATTTCAGACTTATCCACTTTCTCACCCATAAATTCATCAGGCAACCCCCTGAGCCTGAAAACACCTTTCACATATACAGAGGTTTGAAAAGAGCGCACCTGGTCGAGGTGAAATTTTCTTCTTTTAATGGTCTTGCGAATAATATTATAGGCAGGGTCTTCTGCATTGGCCTTCACCACCACATCTTTCATCTGCAGCGATTGGTCCTGCAGGGAGAAATTATGCTTTACAGTTTCATTGCCTGTGAAGTTTACAGTAAAAGTAACTGCTGCAAAGCCCATGTACTGGCAGGTTACTTTATACTCACCTGCAGGCAAGCTGAGCTGGTATTCACCATCTGCATTAGCAGTAGTGCCATTGGGAGTATTCTGTATAAATACAGTTGCAAAGGGTAAAGCCTCGCCTTTGGTGTCGGTAACTTTGCCGGTAAGGGTTCCTGCAATTGAGGCAAACGAGAGGTGCAGGCACACGATGAGTGCGAAAAGGTAAAAACGGTTCATTCTCCGGTAATTTTTATAATGTAGCTGTGCTACATCAACAATATATCGCAGAAGGCAGAAAAAAGTTACAGCTTTCTTAAAAAAGTCCGTTTATCTGGGCATCTATACGCTGTACTACTTCTGCAAAATCTTCTTCCCGCTCTGCAAAGTTGATCTTATCTATGTCTATTATCAGCAATGGCCCATCGTTATAGTTATCTATCCATTTATTGTAGAACTCATTCAGGCGTTTCAGGTAATCCAGCCTGATGTTCTCTTCATATTCCCTGCCGCGCTTCTGTATCTGGTCTACAATAGCAGGTATAGATCCTTTCAGGTATATAAGTAAATCTGGTGGCGTTACCATCTTCTTTAGCGTATCAAAAAAGGAGGCATAGTTTTCAAAATCGCGCTTGGTCATTAGCCCCATTTCATACAGGTTGGGGGCAAAGATGTAGGCATCTTCATAGATGGTACGATCCTGTATTACAGTTTTTTTACCATTACGGATATCAGCCAGGCGCGATAAACGGGTATTTAAAAAGTATATCTGCAGATTGAACGACCAGCGATGCATATCGTCGTAAAAATCCACCAGGTAGGGGTTATGCTCAACATCCTCGAAATGAGGTTCCCATTTAAAATATTTTGCCAGCTTGGCGGTAAGCGTTGTTTTACCGGTACCAATATTACCTGCTACTGCTATATGCCTGGGTGCGTTTCTTTGAGCCATGATTTCCCTTTGAGATGATCTTATCCAAATGGCGCGATCGCCACTAAGATAGTGTGCTAATTTAAAAAAACACCCTCTTAAAAAACAGAGGGTGTACAATTATTTAATATTTACTAGTAATAATGGATCCCTATCAGTTTTCGAGCTTCGGCTATCGTTACAGAAGCGCTTGCTCTTGCTTTCTCAGCGCCCTCTTTTAGTATCTTCTGTATCTTCTCTGCGTTGTTCTGCAGATCCAGCGCCTGTTCCCTTATCGGGCGGATGAAGGTGACCATATCTTCCGCCAGTTGTTTCTTCATATCTCCATACCTGATCGTGCAATTGTTGTAGGCACTACGATAGGTATCTACTGTAGCAGGATTAGATACCAGGTGCATCAGCTGAAAGATGTTTTGTATATAATCCGGCATTTCACTGTTATGCTCGGTAGGGCCGGCATCTGTCTTAGCCTTCATTACTTTCTTACGGATGCTATCATCATCGTCTGCCAGGTACAGGGTCGAGTTTACATTCTCGCTCTTGCTCATTTTACCGGCGCCATCGAGGCTAGGCACTTTTACCAGCTTATCGTTATAGTTAAATGGATATGGTTCAGGGAAGAATTCACCGTACCTGCTGTTAAACCTGTTAGCAAAATTCCTTGCCATTTCCACGTGCTGCTCCTGGTCTTTACCAACGGGCACTTTTACACCACGGTGTATCAATATATCAGCAGCCATCAGCACCGGGTAGGTAAGCAGGCCTGCGTTTACGTTATCGGGTTGGGTGCGTACTTTATCTTTAAATGTGGGTACTTTCTCCAGTTCACCTTTGTAAGCAAGCATGTTCAGCATCAGGTACAACTCCGGTATTTCGGGCACATCGCTCTGAGCGTATAATGCTACTTTATCAGGATTCAGGCCGCTTGCAACGTTTTCGGCTACTACGCGGTACACATTTGCTCTCAGGTCTTTAGGGTCGGGGTGTGTGGTCAGGGAATGGTAGTCTGCTACGAAAAAATAACAGTTAAATTCATCCTGCATTCTTACATAGTTGTGCATGGCACCAAAGTAATTACCCAGGTGCAGATTGCCCGTAGAGCGTATACCGCTTACAACGATCTCTTTACTCATAAGGGCTGCAAGATACAAAAAGAAAATCCTCCCCGAAGGGAGGATTTGTATGGTAATTGCAAAGGGACAAAATGCGAAAAGCTATTATTTAATATTCAAAAACAAAATGCTGTGACTTGTCGCCCGACTTAAATGTGCCTTCCAGTTGCTGCGCTTTTTGTTTTGCTTTATCTGCTTCCGCGGCGGCCTTTTTAGCTTCTGCTGCAGCTTTATCTACTTCTGCCTGCATAGCATCCAGGTGCGCCTGCGCTTTATCAATTTCTGCCTGCCTTTCTGCTATTGTTTTCTCCGCTGCCTGCACTGTCTTTTCCGCCTTTCGATATTCTTCCAGTTTATCATCAGGTATTTCCATGGACGATACTTTAGTTGCATGGCCATCGGTAATGGTTTCTACATCACCGGCATTCCTTTTAGGGTCTGTCATAATGATCATGGCTGATTTCAATTCCTTGCCATTATTTAATTTGAACAAAAACGGCTGATACATATCTACCTCTACTTTCTTACCGTTCTTCTCACCCGGTATCCATTGCGGTGCGTTCTGCATCACTTTCAAAGCTGCGGCAGAGAACAAGGTATCATTAGAAGAAACTATTCTCGGGTTAGTAATGTAACCTTTCTTGTCAACGGTAAATTTCACTAACACCCTGCCTTCTTTACCTGCTTTCTCTGCTTCTTTCGGGTACTTCAGGTTATGGGCAATAAATTCATTCCACTCTACTGCATCGGGATAAGATGGCTGCCTCGACAGATCTGTTATCTTCTCTGTATGGCCCATATCTTTTTCGGTTTTGTTACAGCTTTGCAGTAATATGGTTCCCGATAGTATCACTGCTACGCTCAGTATAGCAACCGATATCATAGCCATGCGGCCCTTTTTATTCCTGTTTTTGTTCAGCATCATGATTCTTCTTTTTATTGGGTGTATAATAAATGAATGTGTTAATGGCAGGTTGCAGGTATTGAATACGCTTGCCAGCAATAACCTGCTATAGTCTTCTGCATTCCTGCAGGCCTTAGCATCTGCCTGGAACTCGTGTACCTGTTGCAGTTCCTTTTTTATGAAATAGAGAAACACGTTGGGCCACATAGCGCATTGCAACAGGTTTAGCAGCAGCAGGTCTGCGGTATGCCCTAATTGTATATGTGCACGTTCGTGCTCCAGTATGGTATCATCTGCATCACTATCGGGTAGCAATACGTACCACCCCCAACTTCCGGGACCGATGTTGGTATTGTATACTATGGTATAGCCATCACGCTTCTGCCTGTGGTTGCGCTGTACGATGTACAATAGCCTGGCAACACTATGTAGCAATACAGCGATTCCAATCAAAGCCACAAACCAATACGCCAGCCAAACTATATTCACTCCTTCAGGCTTTTGCGCTGTAATGCTGACGTCTGTAGCTCCCCCTGCAATGATGGCCGGTAGCACCCTGCTTACATTATTGGTCATCTGTACATTCCGGTGAAGCAATTCCGGTAAGTGCAATAAAGGTAGTACCACAGGTAATATTGCCGAGGCAATAAGATAGGCCCTGTTAAATGCGTGTACCGGCTTGTTGCGCAATATCAGCTGGTATATGGCCAGCATCAGCCCGGTATAAATGATGGTTTGCAACAGATAGCTCATTTCTTAGCTTTTTTATCGTTAGCAGATCTCATTTCTTTCAATACATTTTCCAGCTCTTGTATGCTGATGTCTTTCTCTTGTGCAAAGAAGGATAGCATATTGGCAAAAGATCCGCCGAAGTATTTTTTTACAAACTGGTTCATAGTCTTTTTAGTATAGGCTTCTTTTTCTACCAGCGGATAATACCTGTTGGCTTTGCCAAATGTTTCAAACCCCACGAAGCCTTTATCGCAGAGTATCTTAATGATCGTGCTCACGGTATTGTAGTGTGGCTTTGGCTCAGGCATGGTATCTACTATATCTTTTATAAATGCCTTTCCTTGTTGCCATAATGCCTGCATGATCTCTTCTTCTGCCTTGGTCAATGGTTTGGTCTGGGCCATATCTACTAAGTTTTTAGTAAATCTACTAAACATTTAGTTGTAAAACTAAATTCTTAGGAGGTTTATTGCGCAGGGAACTATATACGAGTTTAAACCAATTAACGCATAAAAACTTAAAATATTGATTATGAGAAACTTATTCGAAGGAATAGAGATAGAAAAATTTTCCTCTGACGAGATTAAAATTTTGATTCAGTTTATAACATACATTTCAAGCATGCTATGCATGAATCAGTATTGCGGAATAGATGATATGTTACAAATGGCGTGCAAGCGTTACAAAATACCTATAAGAAAGGATTTGTTTGATATTGCAATATCAATTTGCCAACAAACAACAATTATTACAGATATAAATAATGAGGGGATTGCATATCAAACGTTATCTCTATGCAAGCCTATCAAATCAGACGAGCAATTACGGACGATTGTTCATCATTACTAATAGCAAACACAGTCAATCGGAGAATATTATATGATTCAACAGGCTCTATAACTACCTCTAAAGTATTTATTCCTTTAGGAATTGGAATTTGCAGCGCCACTTTTTGGATGTATTGTTGTTCGTCAATGTACTGCTCCGAATATATTGTTCGTATTGTACTTTTTGATGACTGAATTTTTATTGTTGTAGGATTTTTTTCAAAGTCCACATCTGGCTCTGTCATTTGAATAACAATCTTGTCTTTATCGAAAAGATTGTTTTCAAATAAAAATGTTGCTGGCGGTTTCTTACCAGACACAGTGGCCTTAAGGAGATCATCAAATGACATCCCTTCTACATTTAATTCAATATCGTATTTACCCTTTTTCTTCTTTTCAGCCATTGTCCAAAATTAGATCCTTGTATTTTAACCTACCGGCACATTGCCGCTGTGCATTTTCAAATCTTGCCGCATTGGTAAAATGCACTGTATTATATCTGTAAGTAAATTCATCACAATACCGCTGGAGATGCTTTTTACTCACGTAGTGATAAATACCAATTATTCCACGCTTCAAGATACTCCAAAACCCTTCAATTCCCTGTGTATGATATATTTTGTCCTGAACATAAAAACCACCTTCACCATATTTCTTAACCATCACATGTTTGTCGAAATAGGCGCCTAACGTCATGTAAGAATTATAAGCATCGCTCACTATAGTCGCTCTATGATCAACATTATTTAACAATATCTGAGTTAACACCTTTTCTTTTGTATTAGGGGTAACAAAAGTTATCAAAGGTCCACCCCTCTCTAATAGCCCTACTACAGGAGTTTTATCTTTCATATCCCGGCCTTGTCCGCGCAAGTATTTCACCTTCTTATCATGGTGTCGATTTTTATTCTTTCCTCCCACAAATGTTTCATCAACCTCTACAATATTCTGGAGCACTACACATCTTTTTTCTCGGAGCATTTCCCGTATTCTATGCAACATGAACCATGCTGACTTTTGAGTAATTCCAAGGTCCCGACTTAATTGCATACTACTAATGCCCTTTTTATTAGATATCGCAAGATAGACTGCCGCAAACCACAAACGCAATGGGATTTTACTGTTTTCGTAGATGGTGCCCACTTTAATGCTAAAGATCTTTCGACAAAACTTATAACTGCATTTATAGCCCTTTGTTAGTCAATAAACCTTGCTGCATCCACAATACACACAAACCGGATTACCACCCCATCGCTGATGCTCTAAGTATTTAATGCAGGTTTCTTCTTTACTAAAATGATTAAGAAGATCTGGGAGTGTTTTAAATGAGAACATACAGTTATAAGCTTTTACATATCCTCAGGGTCTATAAAGATCCCATCTTGCACATAATCAACAACGATATTGATAATTGTTTTTATTTGATCATTACAATTTTTAAAATAAAGTCTATCTAATACGTCTACACCGTTAATTCTAATTACATTAGATATTAAGGCGTGAATAAAGGATTGCGTAGCCGATGTTATGTTATTAAAATCTAGCTGAACTGAATCGTTAACTATATTTGGTTCAATACAATTAATCCTTAGATCTTTTGCAATGTCCTTATTTTCTGCAAAATCTCCGGTATAATTGTATAATTCAATTTTGGTCATACAAATTTTGGTTTCTTATATTTTACATTATTCGCTCTTTTAACATCTAATTGATATGCTTGTCGTATTAGTTCCAGCAACTCTTGGAAATCTTGATTTATATCCATCGATATATCAATTCCAACCGCAGTACCTTGCCAATATGGCAATAGCGATTTGGCGTTTGCCTTATCTAAATTTGGATTAGCGAATAATTTAACCGGTTTGGCAACATTTGTTTTATGCAGTTTAAAAAAAGCATCACCGCTGTAAACTAAAAAAAAATCCCTACTGACCTTGGCAATACTTTTTGTAAAGAACAAGCCTGCTCCAGCATTATATTCCGTACCACCAATTTTTTTTGTTGTTCCTGTAATACCTGGACGCATAGCTAATAAAATAGCATCTAAATCCGATGCTGTTGCATATGATGCACTCATCGCCGCCTTAATGCCTATACCTCTATCTGCAACACCTATGGATATCCTGTTAGATTTAGCAAAATATTGTGCAGATACGATTGCGCCGAATGGAGAATTAGAGTGTTCTAATACATTCCTTACCAATTCACTCATAACATATTTTATCGGGTACGCTTGTTCGGGCGTAGTATGTAATAATGGCACCATATCAGTTATGAATTGATTTAACTGTTGTGATGTTTCTATCTTGCGTGCTGGGATAAACCTGCCTGAAGATTCATGCTCATCTATCAGAATACCATGATTGGGATTTAATGCTTTTACTAATCCCATCCTCAATAAATATGGGCGTGATTTTGCGTTAAAATTTTCACCAGTTATTACGCCTCCTTTTAAATTAACTTCTTCTGCTAACGCCACGACCATTGATACCACCAATGGATGAATCGATATCCAACTTTGATTAGAAGTTACATATAATTCAGTTTCATTATCAGGGTTAAAATGATTTAAAAAACTCTCTATATTTCCAATAAAAGCACTATTAGGTATATGTATTTTCATATATACGAATATACGTAAAATTACCGGGAATCCCGGACATTTTATATATATCAAATCAGGCATATTTTATCCTAAAATCAATTCCTATTTTTGTGCTAATTCCATGCATATGAAATAAAAAAAAGAGAATAATATATTATTTGTATTATAACATAATGTTGCTGTTCTAAATCTCCAAAATTAAAAACAGGTGCGACTTATGGCTATGATACGCCTCACGGCGTAGCTATGTCTTTTGCACCTATAGGCTTTGGAGAGCCTTGAACAGCAAAAGAATGTTAGCTACGCTAATTTTTTTAAACAATCATATTATGACCAAAGCATCTATTATCATTCTGACATTACTATTAACCGCATCATCTGTAATGGCGCGAATGCGGTTTCTTGAGACTTCCAGCGTGCATTACAAGCCTACAAACTGGGAAGATGTAATCGTTTATATCAAACAACAGGAAGTGCCCAAAAACGCCGAAAAAATAGGTATGATGTTTTGCGAGGGAGAAAGTCCTAAGGAGATGTTCAAACTATATGTAAAGGCCAAGAAAATATCAGCTGCTTATGGTGCTACCGGGATTTACATGCTAACCGATGCTGAGAATAATGTCATAGAAAGCCGAAATGTAGATACACAAGAGAAAAGGTATAATGTAGAACGGGGGAAGGATTTTAAAAACAAGATCACTTTTATTGCTGTTAGAATACCTATAACACAAACAACGAACGATACTACGGCTAATCAATATAACATAAAATCAGGTGACTTAGTAATGTATAAACTAGACAATGGATCTATTAAAAAGGGGAAGGTATTAGCAATAAACAACTTCACCAAAACTGCAATAATTAAAGCTCGCGGTGGAAATGTAGAAAGACTATTGATTGAGATAACGAGAATTGATTGAGTAAGGAAATTATGTAAATCTTCATCTTACTCAATCAATTTACATAACATCAAAATTTGAGCTGATCTATTATTGAAGATGCTTTTTCATTGGCAACCCAGTCAGTTATTATTTCGGTCAAATGCTTTTCAAATTTATCACAGCAAACATGTTCCAATGATATTTTTCCACGTAAAATATTATCGGACGTTTTAACTGTTGCGCTTTGTCCATGATTAGGGCAAATTTCTTTTTCCAGAATTGATTTTAAACCTGAGTATTTGTTCATGTTATTTTGTTTTAAACAAACATAGAACAATACAATGGGTACAAGTTGTACTATGTTTGGACCATTTATTTTATAATATGAAATAGTGTATAATTGTTTGTTTTTGAGTGTTCTAAAAACATTATTTAAGTGATTTTCAATGACATGCCGTGTTTTTAAGTAAAATCTGGTATAAAAAGATATATAGGTCCCATTGCGCAGATTTTACTTTTTATTTAGAATTTTGTTTTTAGATTTGTCTAAAATTATTTTTAGATAAATAAATGAACTGGGATTTACACGATAGATCGTTAAGCGATGTACACGAAAGCATAGACCCCTCCGCAGCAAAAAAGCCCTGGAAGAAAATAGCAGCCTTCCTCGGCCCCGCATATTTAGTTAGTGTTGGTTATATGGATCCCGGCAACTGGGCTACAGACCTTGCCGGTGGCAGCCAGTTTGGCTACAGGCTCATCTGGGTACTGCTGATGAGCAACCTTATGGCTTTGCTCCTGCAATCGCTGGCATCGCGCCTCGGCATCGTACAGGGTCGCGACCTTGCACAATGTAACAGGGAGGTATACCCCCGCTGGGCAAACTTCATCTTATATATACTGGCAGAAATAGCCATTGCGGCCTGTGATCTGGCCGAGGTATTAGGTATGGCTATTGGCCTCAACCTGCTATTGGGCATCCCCTTGCTCGCGGGTGTCTTACTTACTTTGCTTGATACAGTGTTACTTTTATACCTGCAGCGCCTCGGCATGCGTAAGCTGGAAGCGTTCATCATTACATTGGTAGCCATCATTGGCGGCTGTTTCCTGCTGGAGATCTTTTTTGCCAGGCCGGATATGGCCGAGGTATTGAAGGGCTTCTCCCCATCCATACCCAATAGTGCGGCACTGTATATAGCTATAGGTATCATTGGTGCCACGGTAATGCCACACAACCTCTATCTCCACTCTGCCCTTGTACAAACCCGTAAGATCAGCCGTGATAAAGCATCTATCAAGAAGGCCATTAAACTGAATACCATAGATAGCACTATAGCGCTCAACATGGCTTTCTTTGTGAACACGGCTATATTGGTTTTAGCAGCCGCCGTATTCTACACGTCAGGCAATCAATCGGTTGCTTCATTGAAAGATGCACATCGCTTGCTGGCGCCGTTGCTGGGTAATAAATGGGCTTCGCATTTATTCGCTATCGCGCTTATAGCAGCGGGACAAAGCTCTACCGTTACAGGTACGCTCGCCGGGCAAATAGTAATGGAAGGTTATCTGCGTTTGCGTATCAATCCATTGGTTCGCCGACTGATCACCCGCTTGCTGGCTATTATCCCCGCCGTGCTGGTGATATGGTTAATGGGCGAAGAAGAGGTAGATGCCATGCTGGTATTCAGCCAGGTATTACTAAGTATGCAGCTTGCTTTTGCCGTGATACCGCTAATACATTTTGTAAGTGATAAAAAACGCATGGGCGATTTTGCCATCAAACCGGTCACCAAGGTATTAGCATGGATCGTAGCGATCATCATCGTTATTTTAAATCTTAAATTAGTGTACGAAACTGCGAACGGCTGGATACAGGACGCTAACAGTGACGTTGTAAAAGGCATGGTAGTTGCCGGCGAACTGGGCATTGTAGTACTATTGGGTGTTACGATAATATACCCGCTGATACTGCGCCGCAGGGAAACCAGTATCGATATACACAACACCATCGACATGGATAGCTTACGCACTACGGTATCAAGGCCATTCCAGAATGTGGCTGTCGCGCTCGACTATAGCGATAAGGATCTGCGCGTTATACAGTATGCTATGCAGCTGGGCGATAGATCTACACGCTATGTTTTAGTGCACATCGTAGAAAGTGCGCAGGCACGATTGATGCAGGACCAGGCCAGCGATTATGAGACCATCATGGACAAAGAACAATTGAGCAAATACGTACAGTTCTTCAAAGAGCAGCAATACGATGCGATTGGTGTACTCGGTTTCCGCAACCGTATTGCAGAGATCAGTCGTATTGTAAAAGAGAATAAATGCGACCTGTTGGTACTCGGCAGTCATGGCCACAAAACTTTTAAGGATATCATCTTCGGGGAAACTATTAACACATTAAGGCACCAGGTGAATGTTCCTGTATTTATTGCACAATAGGCAATAACAAAGTTTACACTGCGTTAACCATTAAAACGAAAGCATTAATGATTAAGACGATCTCCTTTGCAGCCCTTATGCTGTGCAGCACACTGCTTCATGCACAACAGTATTTTGTAAAAGCCTATGCACTGGGCAGCTTCACATCTTTCCATGGTGAGCATACTACCCGTACCTTCGGGATGACACAGCATATAGATGATATACGGTTTTTGTCGCCCTCTGTAGCTGTAACCAAGAAAAACAAACGCGGCAATTTTCACGAACTGGAATTAAGTATCCTGGACGTCCGCAAGATGGATATCAAAACACAGTTTACCCAACCAGTAACAGGTATCAAATATTATGAGCTTACTTCCAGGCTTACACATGCTATCGTTGCAGCCCGTTATGAATATATCGTGAGCATCGGCAAGAAAAAACACTGGCTCGTTCAGCCATCTATTGGTTTTGCAGCTATGCCTTATTTCGATCGCTATCATTCTACTCCCTACCTTAATAGCGACTACCCTGTTACACAAACCTATATCGGAGTACGCAGTTTTGTAATACCGCGCATAACAGTACCGCTTACACACAGGCTCAGCCTCGATGCCAATATACCTATCACTGTTGCAGACATGAGCTATACCAGGGAAAACATTGCAGACCCTGCCCTGCCTGTGAGCGCGCAGAGATATGGCGTTTTAGATTTCTCTATGTTCTCCAATTATATCACAGCAAGGCTTGGCCTTTCGCTGCGCTTGTAGGTATCAAAATACTATTCGTACTTTGTGCATAGAAAACACAGCTTCTATGTTCATTAAGTGGATCATCATCCTGCTTGCGGTTATCAACTTCGGTTATATGACGTTTGACGGTGCTCATGCGCTCACTACCGGCGATTATATACGCCCTACATCGGGTACACATGCAGGACAGCTTGGCCCATGGAGCAATGTAGTATCCGCAGTAGGCATCAACCCAGAGTCCACACCTATGAAGCTACTCTTTATAGTATGGGGTGTAGCAGGTTTATACATCACTTATGGTTTTATCACCAACAAACCCTGGGCGTGGAAAGCAATGCTCATCTTCAACCTCGCTACCTTATGGTATGCCATGATTGGCACCATTGCCAGCGTCATGCAATGCGTACTACTTACTTTAAGTAAGCTGGTGAAGCAGGGGGTGTAAAGAACATTAAGTCAAAATAATTCTTATAATTGCCCTACTCGTCCTCGTTTGCAACGAGGATGCTCACGAACGGCGTTTGCAACGCCAATAATTATCTTAGCTCTCGTCCTCGTTTGCAACGAGGATGTTCACGAACAGCGTTTGTAACGCCCATAATTATCCTATATTAGCTTTATGTCAGGGGACAGATACTTTATAACAGATCAGCATGCCACGTATTTTCTAACATTCACAGTAGTAGAATGGATAGATATATTTACAAGGCCTGAATACAAACAAGTCATCGTTGATTCTCTTAATTATTGCATCGCAGAAAAAGGATTGGAATGTTATGGCTGGGTATTAATGACCAACCATATGCACCTCATCGTTCGGGCAATACCACCTGCTACACTTTCCGGCATTATACGTGATTATAAAAAATTTACTTCTAAAAAGCTCCTTGAAATCATACAAACAATACCAGAAAGCCGGAGAGATTGGCTGCTACGCAAATTCGGTTATTGGGCTAATTCAACAGGAAGAGCCGAAAACTACAAATTGTGGACAGACGACAATCACGCTATAAACCTGGACAACAGCAATTTGTTTAAACAAAAGCTCGATTATATACATGAAAACCCGGTAAGACAACAAATAGTAGCTTATGCCCAGGATTATATCTTCAGTAGCGCAAGTGATTATGCAGGCAAGAAAGGATTAGTAGATATTATTATTGATTAGCAGCGTTACAAACGCTGCAAGTATGCATCCTCGTTGCAAACGAGGACGAGAACATGGTATCTTATATTGTCACAGATAAAATAAGAGAATCAAAATGGAAGAAAAGCCGATAAGTAAAGTGACATCCAAATTTGGAAATTCATTTTTGCCATTGATTATCATTGGTATTACTGTCTATTGGGGAGGTGTAAAAAGTATAGATAAATTGCAAAAATTTATTTTGAGTGGAGGATGGGTATTATTTGTTTGCATTTATTTGTATGAACAATTTTATACTTCGGTTTGGCTACTTTATGAAGATAAATTGGTGGTAAAACGTCCATTACGACCATTTTATAATCACTTCGAATTTCCGCTAAAGGATATTGTTGAAATTAAAATTATCACACCTAATGCTGGGAAATTGAATCCATGGGTAACCATACGTTGTACTAAAAAGGGTTTTAAAAGATATGATTTCGGTTTTGATGTTCGAACAGAAAAATTCGATGATTTATTGTCGCTATTGAAGAAGCGAAACGTATCCGTAGTTAACAATATTGATTAAATAGTCCTCCTCTCATGCTGTATACAACGAGGATGCGGCGTCCGGCGTTTGTAACGCCGTTTGTAACCCAAACCACTCGTCCTCGTTTGCAACGAAGGATGCCCACGACCGGCGTTTGCAACGCCATTCAAGTCCCACTTTGCAATCCCCTGTTTATTCCCCTACCTTTGCAGCCAAATTCATCAACACCACATGCAACGCGATATAGCCATATTCGGCCTCATACACGAAGAATTAGAACGCCAGCGCCGCGGCCTGGAACTCATAGCATCAGAGAACTTTACCAGCGAGCAGGTAATGCAGGCAATGGGTAGTGTCATGACCAATAAGTACGCAGAGGGATACCCGGGTAAGCGCTACTATGGCGGCTGCGAGGTGGTAGACCTGAGCGAGCAACTGGCTATAGACCGTGCTAAGGAGATATTTGATGTGGCCTATGCCAATGTGCAGCCGCACAGCGGTGCGCAGGCCAATGCTGCCGTAATGCTGGCATGCCTGCAGCCGGGCGATACCATCCTCGGCCTCGACCTCAGCATGGGTGGCCACCTGACACACGGCTCCCCGGTTAATTTTTCGGGCAAGTTATACAATGCGGTACACTACGGTGTACGCAAAGAAGATGGCCTGGTAGATTATGACCATCTTGAAAAACAAGCGCTAGAACACAAGCCAAAGCTCATCATCTGCGGCGCATCTGCCTACAGCCGCGATTGGGATTATGCCCGCATCCGTGCCGTTGCAGATAAGATAGGCGCGCTGGTAATGGCAGATATATCTCACCCTGCCGGCCTCATTGCTAAAAAACATTTGAATTCTCCGTTCGAGCATTGCCATTTTGTTACCACTACTACGCACAAAACGCTGCGTGGCCCTCGTGGTGGCCTCATCCTTATGAAGGAGGATTTTGAGAACACATGGGGCGCTAAAGGGCCTAAAGGCGAAACAAGGATGGCGAGCCAGCTGATAGACCTGGCTGTTTTCCCCGGTACACAGGGCGGCCCGCTGGAGCATGTGATCGCAGCAAAAGCTGTTGCTTTTTACGAAATTTTGCAGGATAAGTTCAGCGAATACACAGCGCAGGTAATACGTAATGCGCAGGCGGTTGCAAAAGAGCTTACAGAGAAAAACTACAATATAGTATCAGGAGGCACGGATAATCACCTGCTGCTGATAGACCTGCGTAATAAGAACATCAGCGGCAAAAAGGCAGAGAATACACTGGTACAGGCAGATATTACCATCAATAAGAATATGGTGCCTTTTGATGATAAATCTCCGTTCATCACTTCAGGCATACGTATTGGTGTACCCGCCATTACTACACGCGGACTGAAAGAAGAACACATGCCGCAGATCGTTAACTGGCTGGATAGGGTGCTGATGGCCGCTGATGATGAAAGCGTTATAAATGCAGTTCGTAACGAAGTGAACGAATTTATGAAGCTGTTTCCGCTCTACCCGGAGTGGTAGTTATATATAAACAATTTTTAAAGCCGCCATGTTTAGACAATCCTTAACAAGGCGGCTTTCCTTATTTTTGTAGTTTCGGCTTTGGCCCATTGCGTAATATTATTTGAATGAAGAAAGCACTATCTATTGGCCTGGCAACATTGTTCTTAGTAACAGGTATATTGCCGGGCAAGGCGGAAGCACAGCGTAGAAAAAAGAAAGAAGTTGTTAAGGAAGTAAGTATTTATGATATAGATACACTGGTACAGCCGATACCGCTCAATCGCAGGTTGTGGCACGACAAGATAGACCGTGAGCAAAACCGCGCTGATATTACCGACGGCGTTGCCCGTAATAAAGAGTTGTATTATTCAGAGGACTCTACCATAAATAAGAATTTGGGCCATGCTATCTTCCAGGAGATAGACCATATGCAGATCATGATAGAAAACATGCCTGTAGATGGCAGCGGTGGTGATACCTATATAGAAAGCAGGGAGAAGATACGTTGCCTGCAGGCCATCAACCAATTGCTGATCGACTTTAACCAGGATGTTAAACCCGATCCCGGCTTTTACCGCAAACGGGTAAACAACCTGCATGACCTGATCATAGCACGAAGCAAGGGTGAGGCTACGGGCTTCATTCACAATCATATCAGCTTCCAGACACTGGAAAATGTAAAGCAGTTGTACGATCCACAATCTGCCGAACGTATATTTATATACACAGAAATGGGCAAACGGGAGCCACAGGTGTTGATCAAACGCCTGGCTGAATTTGCCAATGACCCATATGCTGATGATATTGTTGCAGCAGCGGCCAAGGTAGTGCCGAGTGAATTATTCAATTATGCCTCCTCTACCAACTACGTACTCAGCGGCGCGGTGAAGCGCAGCAAAGACCCGCTGGTACAGGCCATTGTGCGCATATCGCAGGAGTCTAAATCTCCACTAAGGGCAATGCCTTTTATTAATGATATCTACTCAAAACGCCTTACCATACAGCAGGTCGATTATATCACTGCCCACCAGGATCTTTTCTATCAGAATTTGGTAAGACTGAAGGTAGAGAACGTTGCCATCGGTGGCGATACCTATACCGATGAGCTACAGTATCGTGGTTTGAAGTATGTACGTGACATGAACGATCTGCACGAAGAAAAAGATGCCGTTCGTTTCCGCTGCATCGATAGCTTTGATGCACCGGCGCTTTATTTCATTATGGTGTACGGACAGGACGAGATATATACCAGTAGCTTCCTCGGCACATTCAGGCGTATGATGGAGCGTATGAAACCGATGACGGGCAATGAATTACTGGATAAAGTACACCGCGATAAATTCCGAACATTTATACGCATGTGTGCGGGTTATGGTACCCTGCCCGAGTTCTTATCTACGATGGATGCAGAACACAAAGGCAGTATCATGCGCGATTTCATTGCCGGCCTTGAAAAGGGCAAAGACGATGACCTGGAAGATGCGGTGGATGTAGCTGATGCCTTTGGCAGCATCAAAGACCCGGACCTTGCTGCCTTCCTTGAAAAACAGGTGAAGGACAATTACGAAGCGGCATATAAAGCGCGCAGCAAAAAAGGTGTGATCGTTTACGGATTACTGGCCACTTTGTTCGAGGGTTCAAAATCTGTAGATAGTAACCGTAACCTTGTTGCAGAGCAATCAGAGAAGCTAAACCTCTCGCCTATCAACCTGGTGTTGAATAAAAATCTGCAGGACGATTCGGGTGTGATATATGAGCAGGCGTTCTTCTATGGAGACGAGGATGGCAAAACTTCTTATGCAAGCTTCCTTGGCAATTTCCGCGATGGCAAATGGAAGATCACCAATACTAATAAGTACTGGACTACCATTACATCCACTACAGATAAGCATATTACCATATTTGCGAACCTGCCGGTACCGGAGCCCGGCGACGAAGAGGCACAGAAAGAACTGGCAAAATATTTAACGGATAACAACATCCACCCAACGGTCATCATACATCGTGGCCATAGCTACCACCTGCCATTAACGATAGACAACCTCGCTCGCGAAAACCGTATCGTAATGCTGGGCTCTTGCGGTGGTTATCACAACCTGGGTAAGGTGCTGGATCGTGCTCCTGATGCGCACATCATATCATCCAAGCAAGTAGGCTCCCGCAATGTCAATGAGCCTATCATCAAGAGCATAGAAGACCAGATACAGGCAGGTAAGGACATAGACTGGATACAAACATGGCGCAACCTGGATGCTTATTTCAGCGCTAAGGGACGGGCTACAGAAAAAGAAATGTTCTCTGACTATATACCACCTCATAAAAACTTAGGTGCTATCTTTATTAAGGCATACCGCAAAATGCTCAATAGTATTGACGAAGAATAACATCGCTTATGGCATCCGTAAAACTCAGCAAGATCAGCACCCGTGCCCCCAAAGGCTGGGACAAAGACACTACGAAGCATAAACTGCAGCAAATACTCACTAAGCTGGATGAGTTGCAGAACCTGTTATATGCAGAGCGTAAGCACTCTATACTGATAGTGCTGCAGGGAATGGATGCCGCTGGCAAGGATGGCCTGATACGTGATGTATTTACCAGCATGAACCCACAGGGTGTGCAGGTAACTTCTTTTAAAGAACCAACGCCGGAGGAGCTCTCTCACGATTTTCTCTGGCGCATACATCAGCATGCACCGTCTTGCGGTATGATCCAGGTGTTCAATCGCTCTCACTACGAAGATGTGCTCGTAACCCGCGTGCACCGTATGATAGATGACAAGACCGCGAAGAAGCGCATGGATGCGATCAATGATTTTGAACGCCTGCTTCAGGAAAATAACGCTACAGAGATCATCAAGATATACCTGCATGTATCGCAGGAAGAGCAGCAAAAACGTTTGAAAGAACGCCTGAGCAAGCCCGAAAAAATGTGGAAGTATAATGCTAAGGATCTGAGCGAGTCAGACCTGTGGGATACTTATGTAAAATATTACGACGAGGCCATCAGCTATTGCAACAAACCCGAATGGCATATTGTCCCTACAGATCAAAACTGGTACAAATCTTACCTGGTAGCCCGTATCCTGCTGGATAAACTACAAAGCTTAAAGATGAAGTACCCGGGGCTTAAAAAATAATCAACCTGCAAAATCCACAATATACTCGTTAACCACGCCCGGTTTTTCCATTTGCAGAAAGTGCCCGCACTGCGGCACCATGCGCAATATGGCATCGGGTATTTCTTTGGCACCTGTCTCTGCCACCTGTTTGGTGTGATAGGGATGTATTAGCCTGTTAGGGATCAGCGCATCGCGCTCGCCAAACATTACTAAGGTAGGTTGCTGTATTTTGTGCAGCATATCAAACACGGGTTCATTCAGCATGCCGTTGATGCAGGCTTCTATCATGCTGTGGTATTCCCTGCTGGGGTGGCGGTGCATAATGTCTATCAGTTCATTGATCATGGCATCAGTCTGGTCCGGGTATCTGTAAAAGCTGCTACGTATTACTTTACGCAGGCTGTTCTCATCTGATGAGAACATATCCAGAAAGCTAACCGTTCCCTGGTATATGGAGCGCTCCATGGCATTGAACCTTTCAAAGCCTGCGGGCGCGCATAATACCAGCTTCTCAGCAACTTCAGGCTCATGGGCAACGAGATTAATAGCTATCTGCCCGCCCATGCTATGTCCTACGATGGTGACACGTTTTAGCCCCATACGCTGTATCATATCATACACACATCCGCTAAAGAAGTTGATACCATAGGGATAATTACCACGATCACTATGTCCATTACCGGGCAGGTCTATTGCTATGCAGCGATATTTATGCTTTAAGCCTTCTACCTGGTAATGCCAGCTGCGGCCGTATGTAGCTAATCCATGTATGAAGAATAACACCTGGTCTCCGCTTCCTTCATCAATATACGCTACCCTGCAGTTATTGGCCAGTGTTATATAATGGATATCGTATTGCCCGCCTAAGTTGTGTATCAACGATCAGAAAAATATCCTGCAAAGCTAACAAAAAAGGCTCCGCGATAGCGAAGCCTTTTCTTTATAACTCTGATAATTGATAAACTATTAACCTATCACTTTATCAACCAGTTAACCTATTACCTTATTGACTTATCAACTAACAACGCTCAATCACCCATTTGGCAACAGCAGGTGCCAGTTCTTTCTGGCTTTTGCCACCTACAAACACACCAATATGTCCGCCCGGGAAAGGATATGTTTTGGTATCCTTTGATCCTATTGCATCCATTACAGGCAATGTACTTTCATTAGGGATGATGTTATCATCTGTAGCATATACATTCAGGAAAGGAACGGTCATATTCTTCAGGTCTATCTTACGGCCACCCAGTGTCATCTCACCTTTTATCAGTTTATTATCGCGGAAGAGGTCTTTGATATATTTGCGATACATCTCGCCCGGTATAGATGGCAGGTCACCTTTCCATTTTTCCATACGCAGGAAGTTTTCCAGCTTGTCTTTATCTTCCAGGCTATCTATCACACCAAGGTATTTACTGATGTTCATGCTTGGCTTCAGGTAACCAAAGGCGCTATCGATCATTTCACCCGGTATAGTACCCACGCTATCAACCATTGCATCCACATCTATGAATTTAGTCCACTGATACAGCATACAGCTATTCGTGCTAAAATCATAAGGAGCCACATAAGTAGTCAATGATTTCAATTTTTCAGGATACAGGCTAGCATAGATCATAGAAAAGGTACCACCCTGGCAGATGCCCATCTTGTGTATCTTATCTACCTTGTTGCTTTTACGAACAAAGTCCACTGCATCATTCATAAAACCGTCGATGTAATCTTCCATCGTCACATAGCGGTCTGCCTTGGTAGGATATCCCCAGTCCATGATGTAGATATCAAGGCCTTCATCCAGCAGCTTTTTTACAAGGCTGCGGTCTGGCTGCAGGTCCAGTACATCGTGGCGGTTCAGCATCGCGAACGATATCAGTACCGGCGTGGTGCACTTAGGCGGCGTATCGCGCTTGTAATGATACATCTTTACATAGTCGCTTTGCCATACCAGTTCTTTGGGTGTAGTTGCCACTTGCACATCCTCAATGCTTTGCAAGGTTTCGTACCCGTTTGCCAATTTCTGTGTTGTAGAAGTCAGTTCTTCCATCATTCCAACCGGGTTCCAATTCATAGCTTTAAAAATTTTGCGCGAAGTTATTAAATAAAATACAATAGATGCGAATTATTAATTTGTTACGCACCCTTTAACTTTATGAATATAAACAAAAACACAATAAAAAAGTATGCCTTTGTCCTCGCGACAGGAAGAAATAATTGTTAAGCCACATTAGTACCACTCATTATTGACACCCCGGCATCTGCGTCTTTGACAATATTTTTGATGATCTGATCAAGCTTCTCTGCCGATTCCAGGATGCCTTTTTGCACCATCTCCTTTTCTTCTTCAGTCATATCTTTACTATTCATCAGCTTCACCAGCCCCATCAGGCTTGCCAATGGCGCCCGCACCACATGAGATTGTGTCCATGATATATCGCGCAACTGCTGGTTTTGCTTTTCTATGGCCTCTATATACTTTACACGTTCCGTTACATCTGTAGCGCTTACCACCCTTGCCGGTTGCCCGTTATAGTCTATCGAATGGCTCACCACATCGGCGTAGATGATTTCGCCGTTGGCTTTTTTATGACGAGAATTCCCTTTATACCCCACCTCGTATTGCCTGTTCTTCAATATCTCAAACAGCTTACTCCTGTCTTCCTCGGGGCGGATGTCCTTAATGGTCATCTGTAAAAACTGCTCTCTAGAATACCCGTAATGTCGCACCGCCTGCCGGTTCACATCCAGGAAGCGTAGCGTGGTGGTGTCAAAGATCATTTTAGGCAGGGGCGATCTGGTAAACAGCAGTTCATACCTCCGTGCCGACTCTGCCAGCTCGGCCTTGTTGGCTTCCAACTGCACAATGCGTTTTTTCTGTTCTGTGTAAAAATATTTGAGCATCAGAAACAGGATCGCTCCTGTGATGCATACAAACAACAGACCTTTCGCCAGCTGCATCTGCGATCGCTGTTCGGGTGGAAAAACTTCCAGCAGCCGGTCGCTATAATAGATCCACGCCGCGCCAAATAATAAGTACGTGAGTGTAAAAATGATGGCCTGCTTCTTCATAGATATAGGTATTCACTATATATAGGAGGCAAAATACCTATTACATCTATATATAGAGATGATTTATATCATCTTTCCGGCTGATTTTAAAGATAGGCTACGGCAGACTTCTTTATCCTTTATTCGTATGCTGCGCTACGAACTCCGCTACGCTGCTCAGCATATGCAGCCCCAGTTTATTCAGCAGCTCCGGGTCTTCCAATATCTTTGCTATCTCAGATCCCTTTATCTCACCCAGCTTCCTGTCGGTGGTTTGTGTTATAAAGGTCATGGCATTTTTCAGCGGCAGGCCCGATCGTTCTGCGTACGAGTTCACCAGCGCCCGCTGATAGTTCACTTCAGAGGTGATGCCTTTCTTAAAATCTTCATAGTTCATTTTCATAGGCGGGGTGATCCCGCACCAGAAATTACGCTCCATATAGTGCGAATACGCCCCTGCCCCATGGATCACTACAAATACATCGTCAGCCAGCGGGTTATCTGGATGCAGCTCTGCAGGCACCGGTGTATTTTCTGCTATCACGTCAAAGTCGGCACAGGCGCGGCCATGCAGGTTGCCTTTTATCTCGCTGCATTTCTCCAGCTTCCTTGCCTTGCCATTCTCCAGTATAAAGAAGTCAAAGTCTAGCCCCAGGTCAGTGAGTGTGCCGTTCTCAGATACGCCAGTCGTCATGGTGACGATGCGGGTACCATCGCGGTTTATTTTTATGTTCGATACTTTGCCAATCAGCACTTCTGCATTGGCTACCAGCCATCTGCCGGGCTCCGTGTCAATGCTCGCGGGCAGCTCCGCGCCCTCTTCGCTGTATATCTTGTCGATCAGCGGCAATATATGCGCGCTGTAATATGCTATTGGTTCCGACGGGGCAAAACCACCACTCAGGTTCAGCTCTGTTACGCTAATGCCCAGTTCTTCCTTCATCCTGCGGGTGAGGATGGCTGCGTTTCTTATCCCATAATCCCACAGGCCTGCTTCTTCCGATCCGCTGCCGGGGTGAAACGTGAAGCCCGCTACCGTCATGCCCGTAGCGCGGATGCTTTCTGCCAGTTGCATGGCCTGCTCATTATCTACGCCATAGCGTTTGTTGAACGACTGGCTATAACCTTCGCCTGAGCTGCTGCCTTCGGCATTAAACAGCCTTATCTGCAGCCTGATCTCTTTCTTATCTATCTGCAACTGCCCCGCTACTTCGGTGATGATGCGGATATCGTGGATATTGTCTGTAGCAAAGTTGCGCAGCCCGTCGCGCAGGGCTTTTCTGATGTCCGACCGTTCTTTTTGTGTCTGCCCAAAATTTACTTTTGTGCCTATCTTGCTCTTAGGTAGCCCGCACTCTATCAGCAGGCGCAACTCGCTATAGGTAGCTATCTCAAAGCCTGCATCCCGCGCTATCAGCGTCTTCAGTATATCGGGCTCTGCACTCGCCTTCACGGCAAAATGTATCGTACCCCGCTGCCCGAAGTGCCGGTGAAAAGCATCATAATTCTCCGCCACCGCATCATAGTTACACACACGGTAAGCATGCCTTGTCAGTTGCTCCAGGAATCGCTTGCCATCCACATTATGTGCCCATTCGGTAAAATGTTCCGTTATCGGGTGCTTGGTCAATGGCCCCGTTTGCTGCGCGCTGGTGTTCTCCGTCATATAAATGGTAAAAACAGGCCGCAAAGGTACGCTATATCAGGAATTGGGAATTGGTTATTGGGGATTGGTTATTGGGAATTAGGTTATTGGGGATTAGGAATTGGGAATTTGTAATTAGTAAAGGGTTTTAGAATTTACAAATTAGCATTTAGGATTTCCTTCATGCCATTGCGGGCCCAACGCGCAACCTACCATTGCGATAGCAAGGCTACTTCTTCATCTGTGGAATCCCTACTACATTAGGATTTAGAAATTAGTATTTAGAATTTCCCCCATGTCTTTGCGAGAACGAAGCAATCTCGTAATAACACGGATTTACTTAGAATTTAGAAAGTAGCATTAAATAAATTCCCCCATGTCATTGCGGGCCCAACACGCAATCTACTATTGCAATAGCAAGCCTATTTCTTCATCTATGGAATCCCTACCACATTCGAATTTAGAAATTAGTATTTAGAATTTCCCGCGGTGTCATTGCGAGGAACGAAGCAATCTCGTAATTGACACGGATTTACTTAAAATTTAGAAAGTAGCATTAAATAAATTCCCCCATGTCATTGCGGGCCCGACCCGCAATCTACCATTGCGGTAGCAAGCCCACAACATGAAGAGCTTGCCTACAGCCAACTGAAACTTGAAAACCCTACCACGTCCTTGCGAGGGACGAAGCAATCTCGTAATAATAAGGTAGATAACGCTGCATTGAGAAATAAGCAACTAAATCAATAGCTAGGGCTACTCCTTATACAAAAATTTATAAATAATCTCTGCGTTACCTAATACGCTCGGTAAAGTTTTATAGTACCGTTCTGCTATCTGTATGCAGCTTAATCTTATCTGTACCGCTGTATCCCTTCTTTCGTTAATCGTAATGCTTTCCCTAACGTTATTACGTGTGATTTCTTCTTTTGTTTCTTTGTTCATGGTGTGTTTATACGGATAAATAGTGAGGCAACCAATAAAAGTATATTAAAAAAGTAGCGACCTGAAAAAAGGGTGTTTTCACTCTTGACACTTTAGTCGTTAGATAACTATTTTGCAATGGAAGAATAATGTTCCATTATTATGAGAAAATATTGCTTAACATATGACGTAAAAGATTCAGAGAACATTGATTCTACTAGTTTAAAAAAAACTATAGTTGAGTTATTACACCAAAATGGCGCAATCATTACCGCTTTTAAGAATCCTGTGGCATCAACAATAATATTCGTTGATAAAGAGGATAGTATGAGAATTAGCTATTGGGATGGAATAATCAATCAAACGTTTGGGAATGATATATTCTATTATTTATGTGTTGTAGCCAAACGTACGGATAATACTTTTGTAGATAAGGATCATGGAGATCCTAAGATGGAAGCCAATTTTCAGGCCTTAATTAAAGACCTAGTTAAGAGGTAAGTCGCCCTCAAAACGTTCAAAATGTTTTTCTTTCCAAACTAAAAATCTGCTTTTAAACTTTCTACAATTCCATTTTATTTTATCTAATAGTGATAGAGTTTTATAATGCTCTTTTTGACGATTTCTCCAATATTCTATTGTATACATAAACAAAAATTACTTTCTTATAAATAGCATGAAACCTGACAATAGTTTAGAGTCTTTAGATGATTTTAGAAAATCCATAGATCCAGGCGGAATATATAATGATGGAGAACTTGGAAAAACAAAAGAGCTTCTCGATCTAATTGCTGAAATGGTACTTAGTAGTATTCTAAGAGAAGCAGGAGTCCTCGAAAATGATTAATATATCCCTAAATATTACCAAATATGAAGTTTATAGCTTGTGATAGTCATGACACCCAACCAATGGGTAATCCCATAATAAATCTAGATTTAGTTTGTTACATAAGATGTCCAGAAGGCGAAGATTTTATCACATTCCATTTTAGTGACGAATTTTCGAAATCTTGACATTTTGTAAATACTGAAACAAGAGATAAAGAATATGAAAGGTTATTTGCAATGATAAATCCTGGTTAAAAGAAGCATAATCATGGAAATACCTATAGATAAAATTAAATCATTCCCTTTAGTAACAACTATTTGTGCTATCGGTGCAATCCTACCTGGATATTTATTAGTATTTGTTTATGAAGAAGAATTATTTTTCAAACTTTCACCATTCAATTTAAGTGTTGTTTCGCTTGGAATAACTACTTTGTTTTTTGCTTTTAATATTGCCATCAGCTACACTATTAGTGGGCTGTTATATTCACGTACTAGAGTTAAGGTAAGTGAATTACATTTTTATACATCTTCTGTTTTTTACGCTACCATTATGTCATGTTTTTCCATGATTATAGCATTCATGTCAAGTTTTGTATTTGGGCGTGATATAAAAATTGCTTTTCGTGGGATTGCTATTAGCGAAATCTCTATGTTCATTCTTTTCTCCCTTTCTGTACGATTATCGGAGAAGAGAGTTAAAGATCATTCTGCCAGACCCGATAATGATTGATGTTTTCTAGTTTATTGAAAAATTATGAAAAGGAAAGATTTTTTGTTATTTCTTAATTTATATTCTGATTCAGAATTATTAGGTAGGGTTCTGTTTATAATTTATTCTGAAATCTCAATAGCATATGACGAACTATTTACTAAGACTTTTGAACATAGCACAGGGCAACAACTTGCAAAAGAACTTAGCAGAGTGTTAATACAGTTAAAAGATGATGAATTAATTACTAAGACAACAAAAGTCACCGTAATAGGGCATGATCCTGGATATGAATACTATACAATAACTGGTAAAGGTATAAAAGCTTGTAAGCTGGCAAGGCGTTTTAGAGCTAACAATTATTATTCAATTGGTAAAAGGTTAGTAATAGCGGAAACAATTATCACTAGTTACTTACCCGTCATTATTTCAATAATTGCACTTATTATATCAATTAAAAAAGACTAAAACATCTATATGGAATACACAATTATTACAGCGTTGAACAAAGATCAATTCATTCAAAAGGTCAATGGTATGATTAGAGAAGGATGGGAGCCTCAAGGAGGAGTCACTCAACTTAGAGACTATTATTCACCTACCGAATTGGTACAGCCAGTGAATACTGAAAATATGTTTGCGCAAGCAATGATAAAAAGATAGTTCTAATCCCATTTAATAAGCCACCTTTTAAGGTGGCTTATTATTTACTATTTACTTTATGTGATCTGCTTAGTACTATTATAATACTTCATCAGTACCGCCCATTTCATATATAGTTACCCTCTGGAGAGGGGCATAGGGGTGTGTCCACACGCCGGGGGTACGTTACTCATTCGCATTACATACTCCCGGGTTTAGCATCCACACTTCCCCTTCAAGGGCCAGGGGCCCAATTCCCAATTCCCAATACACCAATCCCTAATCCCTAATCCCTAACACCTTTTCCCATCCACGCCTCCACTTATAATCGTACGCTTGCTATCACAAAAGTAGATTGCGGGTCAGGACCGCAATGACGTGTAGGAAATACTAAATGCTAATTTCTAAATTCTAAAACCCTTTACTAATTACAAATCCCCAATAAACCAATCCCCAATTCCCAATCCCCAATACACCAATCCCGAATTCCCAATCCCCAATAAACCTATTACCCTATTACCTTATTAAACTATCGCCCTTTAACCAATCAATAACAGGCAGGCACAGCTTTTGCAGGTATCTACCCGTCATTTATATGTAACTTGCGCTTGATATGAAAAAGATCGTTCTGCTATTCATCATCGCGGCTGCTTTTGCCGCCTGCAAAAAATCGGGCACCGTGCTGCCTCCTTACTACGAAGAGAGCTATGAGCTGCTGGGCAACTCGCGCCTCGATACCCTTACAGACCCCGAGAGCCGCAACTTCCATTACCAGGTCAATAGCGGCAAGAACACCGTTTTTGTACTGCACTACTATAAAGGCCCTGCAGGTGCCAGCGCGCCAAATGCAGAGAGCAAGCTCCTCTTCCAGGCCGATAGCGGCGTTACAGACTTCACCTACCGTGGTGCCGAGCTGGCGCAGCATCTTACCGGCTACGAGGGTACAGACTATCCCCACTCTACCCTTATAGATAGCGGCGTCATCACCGGCCACCTCTCCAACCGCGTGTGGAACGTCATCATCAACGTCACCCTCCCGCTGCAAACCGCCAACCCCCAAACTATCCAAACCCAGGTGCAGTTTCAGTAGCATAGGGTCAAATCCTAATCTCTAATATCTAAATCCTAAAGAGGAGGAGTACCCGGCATCCAATATCCGGTAACCCCACTTTTGGCTTTTAACTTTTGACTTTTGACCTAAAATTCTCTCCTCCTGTTTATAGCCATTCCCATAAACAAATCATCATTAGATGGCGGGAGGAGTACCCGACGCTAGGAGGGGGAGGTGGTGAAACCAAATTCCACTGTCATTGCGCGGGAGTATTTCAGAATTGAAATACGGACAAAGCAATCTAATCCACACACCGGGTGCGTTACTCATTCGCGTTACATACTCCAGAGTTTGGACTAGATTGCTTCGTTCCTCGCAATGACAACCCTTTTTGAGGATCTCATCCCGAAACCAGCATCCCGCCCCCACTTTTGACTTTTGATTTTTGACTTTTGACCTAAAACATTGTACATTTGTACAAATAAAAACCTATTATCATGTCAGAAGAAGAAAACATGTCACCCGAAAGACGAGCCCTGCTCGAAATGGCAGAAAATGCTATCACCCGCAAACACGCGGTATTTGTAAACCAGATGATCGTACACGGAGACCGTACGGTAGCCTACCAGGCAGCCTACCCCAATGCGTCGGACGATGCCGCCTATACCGGAGCCTGCCGCCTGCTTAGCGACCCAATAATAGCCGGGGCCATCCAGGTAGGCCTGCACCAGGCAAGGCAGCACTGCATACAGGTGCTCAAAGAACGCTCCGCCGGTAAAATGCTCGATCTCATAGAGAAGCGCGCCCTGCTTACCGAGCTGGCCAATGGCCGCATACCCCTGGTGCGCCGTACCGAGGATAGCAAAGGGCAAACCCGCACCACCACCATTACCGACCCGATAGTGCGCCTCCGCGCCATCCGCCTCGATAATGAGCTCGAAAAACAATGGGAAGAAATACTACCCTCCCTCATGAGCTCGCAGGATGTGCTGCCCCCGCCCACCCTCCTCCCCGACGCGCCCAAAAAATCAAAACGCCGAAAAGACTAGCAAAAACTAGCATTTTCTAACATTTTCGGTTTCGGGCACAAAAAAGAGCTCCCGGTTTCCCGGAAGCCCTTAAAAAACAGGTAAATAAAAATCAATAAACCGATCTTTATCGCCCTGCATTCAGCTCATGCCACCTTGTATGAAAAATGCTGCTGTTAAAAAAATAGTGGCACAGCTCAATAAGAGCCGCAGCCGGCAACAGGCGCTCACATACTACACCTGTTGTATCAGCTACGGATATAGTATCAGGCCTTGGCTTTGGTACGGTCGGCCCCGTTATGGTCGTTGTTCTGCGTGGTCTTACCTGCAGATTGTGCAGACGAGGTATTAGCAAGGTTGCCCTGCGTACTACCTGTAGCAGATGAGCCCGTGTTTTGGCTTTGGCCCACACGCAGGCGGTTCTCTACATTGTTCACGCCCGATATAACCTCTACCAGGTCTTCAGCGCGGCGTTTGCTATTGCGGTCCATTACGATGCCACTCAGCGTTACCTCGCCATTGGCCACCTTCACCTCTATATCAGAGGCATCGAGGCTGCCATCATCGCTCAGGCGGTCGTTGATCTCTTCGGTGATGCGTTCGTCGCTGCGCTTGTAGCCCTTGGGCCCCTTACCGCGATGTTGTTGGTCCCAGGTATCGCTGCCCCAGCTGCCTGCGCTTTGGTTAGTGCCCATATTGCTGCCGGCATAGCGGTTAGTGCCGCCGGCACCACCATCATAGCCACTGCTGCTGTAGCGGCCTGTATTCAGCTGGCTGCCCGGGTTGCCATAGTAATTGCCGCTGTTCATGTTGCGGTCCCATTTCTGGTCCATGCTGCCGCGCATATAGTTCATATCGCTGCGGTAGCTGCCACTGCCCCAGCCGCGGTCTTCGGGGTATGTATTGCGGTAGCTGCTGTTCTGCCAGTCGCTGGCGCCGGGGTTGTAGCCGCCCATGCTACCGGTATTGCCCTGTGCATAGCCCTGCCTGTCGCCCATGCCCTGGTCGCCGCTTCGGCTGTTCTGAGAGCCATACGCGTAGCCTTCGCTGCCCAGTGTACTGTTATAACGGCCCTGGTTGCCTTGCCTGTAGCTCTGGCCATAGTCGCGCTCGTTGCCGGCATTGCCATAGTTGCTCTCGCGGAAGGTCTGCCCGCCGCGGCCAAAGTCGTTGCCACGGTCGTAGCCACCACCCAGGTTGCGGCCTGTATAGTCGGCATTGCTGCTGTTGCGGTGGCGGTAATCGCCATTGTAGCCTATGCCGCCACCATTGTTGCGGTAATCGCTGTTATAGGTACGGTGCGTCTGTGATGTGTAGTCGTCCTGTATACCACCGCGGCCGCCTTCATCGTTGTAGTCATTCCAGTCGCGGTCGTTGGTGCGATAGTCATAGCTGCTGTTATAGGGGCTGTCGCTATCTGTGTAATCCTCGTCACGGTCGCTCCGGCGGCCATAGTTGCTTTGGTTGTCATCCCAGTTCCATTGAGAGCGGGAATCCTCTCTCCAGTTGCGGTTGTTCGTTGCCATAAAAGAGTGTTTAATACATAATGTTGATAATATGTATGTTGTAAATTTTGCGCCAAAGGAGGCTAAATCTCCTGTTTATTGAATATCAGGCAGGTAAGATACCAGCACCGGCAACAGGTGTGGAAATGGCAGGAAACGATTGTGTAAGGGGCATGAAAAATCCCGCCTTTGCGGGGCGGGATCTCAATATTGTTAAAGCTTAAGGATTACTTGGCTGCTTCTGTAGCGATGTGCTTTTTCTCCTTAATACGTGCAGATTTACCTTGACGATCACGCAGGTAGAACAGCTTAGCACGACGTACACGGCCTGTTTTATGCACCTGGATAGACTCGATATTAGGTGAATACAGAGGGAACAGACGCTCAACGCCTACACCGTCAGATATCTTACGAACGGTGAAAGATTGGGTAAAACCGGTACCCTGGCGTTTGATCACATCACCTTTGAACGACTGGATACGCTCCTTGTTACCTTCAACGATCTTATAGTTAACAGTGACGTTATCACCTGCTTTGAACTTTGGAAATTCCTTCTTCCCTGTCAGCTGCTCGTGTACAAAAGCTATAGCTTGCATCTTATAAAGTATTTTGGGACTGCAAAAGTAATGTATGTTATGTTACTATCAAAATTAATTTAGGAAAGAATCTTGAAAAACCGGCTATTCACCCTCCAGAAGGTTAGGCCGACGCTCAGCAGTACGCTTCAGGGCCTCTTCATGCCTCCAGGCATCTACCTTCTTGGGGTCGCCGCTAAGGAGTACCTCAGGCACCACCCACCCCCGAAAGTCGGCAGGGCGGGTATATACCGGGGGCGCCAGCAGGTTATCCTGGTAGGAGTCAAATAGAGCGGATGTCTCATCATTTAGTACTCCGGGGATAAGGCGGCCAATAGCGTCCACTACAACAGCTGCAGCGAGTTCTCCCCCACTCAGCACATAGTCGCCAATAGATATCTCCATGGTCACAAAATGCTGGCGGATGCGCTCATCTATGCCTTTGTAGTGGCCACAGATGATCATCAGGTTGTTCTTTAGAGAAAGGCGGTTGGCTGTTTTTTGTTCAAACAGGTTACCATCGGGCGTCATATATATAATCTCATCATACTCACGCTCTTCCTTTAGCTTTTCTATGAGTATAGCGAGCGGTTCCGGCATCATCACCATACCTGCGCCACCACCATATTGATAGTCATCTACCTGCCCCTGCTTATATGGCGTATAATCCCTAAGGTTATGTACATGAACTTCCAATAAACCACGGGATTGTGCCCTTTTCATTATAGAGTGATTAAAAGGGCTCTCCAGAAGATCAGGAACTACCGATATGATGTCTATACGCATTATCTAAACCAAAATTCAAAAATGTCAAAATTCAAAAAAGGGGAAAGCATCTATTTTGCTTTATTATCCAGGTACACCTCTAATAATCCCTCAGGCAAGTCTACCCTAACGAATTTGTTCTTTACATTCACATCTACGATGAAATCATCCACCAAAGGCACCAGTACCTCCTTTCCTTCGATGGTAAGTTTCGCCAGCCACTGCGGACCCGCCTGCATTACATCTTCAATGGCCCCCAGCGAGCCTTTCTGCTTATCCACCATGTTAAGGCCAATCCATAATAGGGGCGTATCTTTGGTTACTGTCTTTAGCACATCTTCATTGATATACACCTGCTTACCAACCAGTTTTTTAGCGTCTTCTACGGTATTAATATCTTCCAGTTGCACAATCTGCTCATCGTTATTAGCGGCCTTTGCAGACAAGACAAAATATGGTATGTTGCTGCCCTTCCTTATCTCTACAAAAAGAGCGTCATCTTTCTTCAACCAATTATCGTCCTCGACAATATGGCTGAGCACTAAAGCACCCTGTAAACCGTGCGTTGCCACTATTTTACCAATCCTAACCATGGGGATGCAAAAGTAATCTAAAAATAGCCAAGATAAAGATTGGAGTATGTAGTGTATTCTATATTTACTTCGTCGCCCTTATCAAGCGCATAATAATCACCCTGGGAGACTTCTATACTTAGCTTAGTGGGCGAATTAAGATAGAAGTAGTATGTATTATTATGCGGCACATATTGCTTGCGCGTTATTAATGTACGCTCTATCGTTTTGGTTTTATTCCTGATATCCTGATGCAGTTTGCGCATGGTACGATGGTATGCGATATACACACATACTGCCATAAAACACAAGAGATAGAAAACCCCGGTAAAGTACCATTTATAGCTAAACGGATCGGGTACACCATTGGTAGCCCTGAACCATGACAATATATACGGTATCACAAAGCAAAAGATCATCAATATGCGCACTATCTTATAGGTTGCAGCCCGGTCCTTTGCCTCTTTACGTTTTAAAAAGGCCAGTTCATCCGGCTCTAACGGCTCATAGTGCCTGTATAGTTGCAATTGCATGATCAGTCTATTGCATAGATGCCTTTATATTTCTCATTGATATAGTTCATAAATACGGTGAAGTCCAGGCCGCGGCCGGTAACACGCTGACACAACTCTTCTGATGTATAGCGCCTTCCGTATTGATGAATGTTTGTTCTTAGCCACTGCAGCAACCCGGTATAATCCCCTTGTTCCATAGACATTTCAAGACCGGGTATATCTGCTACTGCTTTCTGATAATATTGCGCTGCATAGAAGCTTCCCAATGAATAGGTTGGAAAATAACCAAACATGCCATGGCTCCAATGTACGTCCTGTAATACACCTTGTTTATCATCCGTTGCGCTAATGCCCAGGTGTTTTTTATAAAGCCCGTTCCACATCTCAGGAAGGTCTTCCGCATGCAGTTCTCCTTTTATGAGGCTTTTCTCTACCTCATATCTTATCAGCACATGAAAATGATACGTTACTTCATCTGCTTCAGTGCGAATCAAAGATGGCTGCACTTTGTTCATCCCTCTGTAGAAATCAACAACTGTTACATCCTGCAGTTGCTGGGGGAAATATCTCTGTAAAACTGGATAGAAATATTTCCAGAAATGTTGTCCACGACCTACGCAATTTTCCCAAAGGCGCGATTGTGATTCATGTACCCCAAGAGAGGCCGCTGCTCCTAAAGGCAATCCATATTGTTCTACCGGCAATCCTTGCTCATACAATGCATGGCCGCCTTCGTGTATACTACTCCATAACAAAGAAGCGTAATCATTCTCATTAACACGTGTTGTAACCCTAACATCGGTAGGCGCAAATGAAGTAGTGAACGGATGCTCTGAAATATCTTGCCGGCCTGCCTCAAAATCATATCCCATCTGCTTCAGTACATCCATAGAGAAATCCCACTGCTGCTGTTTTGGATAGTGGCGCGAGAAGAACGAATCATTTACCTGTGTTGCTTTTTCAATTTTATCAAGCAATTTGGGCAATTCGTTCCTGACGTTGTAAAAGACCGCGTCCAGCAATGCAACATTAGCGCCTTTTTCATATTCATCGAGCAATGCGTTATAAGGATGTCCTTCATAACCAAACAAATCGGCCTGCTGCTTTTGCAACCCGATCATCTTTTCCAGCTCGGGGGCATAAATACTGTATTTATTTTCTTTGCGCGATTGCAGCCATGCGTTGTAGCTGGCGCTTGTTTGCTGTGCGAGGGCCTCAACAAAGGATGCCGGTAACTTTTTGTCCTTGGTATAATCTTCCAGGCTTAACCTTAGGTTTGCTTTTTGTTGTTCATCAAGATCATCGCGGGTTGCTAATTCCTGTAACAATTTGCCATAAGATTCCGAGGTAAGCATCTCGTGCGATAGGGATGCAAGCGTGGCCAACTGACGCCCCCTTATTTCAAAGCCCTTTTCGGGCATATATACCTCCTGATCCCAACCCAAAACAGCAGCAGCGTTATTGATATCAGCGGCTTTCTGCGTTACTTCTTTATATTGATCGTACAGCTCTTTACCAGACTTACGGATATTCATTGATCTGTTAATTAAAATAGTTTTAGTTTATCAGCTCTGCGCTTCCAGGCGCTCTACTGTATTAATGCCCTCCAAATTGCCAAGCCTTTGGCAGAGCCTGTCCAACTCTTCCCGGTCGTGCACGTATACCATAATAGTTCCTTCAAACACACCATCATGAGAGTCAATACTCAGGGAACGCATATTCATTTTCAATTCACCTGAAATGACATTGGTAATCTTCTGAATTACACCTACATCATCGAGGCCAATGATGCGAACCCCACTAAGGAAAGATATTTCCTTATTCTTAGCCCATTTGGTTTTTACCACCCGGTGCCCATAATTTGCCAATAACTGAGCGGCATTCGGACAATCGGTACGGTGTATTTTCAGTCCCTCTCCGGAGGTCACAAATCCAAAAACATCATCACCGGGGATAGGCTGGCAACACTGGGCCAGTTTATAAAGTATCTTATCTGAACTTTCGCCAAAAATGATAAGCTCGGCACCTTTTGCCGGCTTTTGCTTCATCAGGTCTTCATCAGAAACCAGGTGCTTGGTTTCCAGCTTTACCTCTTTCGGCGGCTGCACTAATTTATCGCCGGTGACAGTAAATGCCTTCAGATCTTTCAGGTCTATGCTACCTACGGCTACCGCATAATACAGATCAAGCGGCGAGGGCTTTTTAAAATGCGCGCAGAGCTCGTTGACATTATGAGCAGACAAGGGAACCTTCATATGCTCCAGCTTTCGCTGCAACATGCCTTTACCATCCTCCGCGATCTTCCGTTTCTCCTCTTTCAGGTAATATTTAATACGAGATTTGGCTTTGGCGGTAGTAACGAAACTGAGCCAATCTTCCGATGGTTTTTGTTTAGAAGATGTGATGATCTCTACCTGATCGCCGCTTTTGATCTCGTGGCTTAGCGGCACCAACCTGTAATTGACCTTAGCACCTATGCACCGCGCCCCCAATTCTGAGTGAATATCAAATGCAAAATCTAAAGCTGTAGCGCCTTTCGGCAGCACCCGCATATCACCTTTCGGAGTATAGATGTATATCTCCTCTGTGAATAGATCGAGTTTAAAATCCTGCAGAAAATCGAGCGTATCTGTATCGGGGCTACTCAAAGTATCTCGCAAATGCTGCAGCCAGCTATCCAGCTTACTCTCCTGCGCAGAAGGTGCACCTTCTTTATACTTCCAGTGCGCGGCCAGCCCCTTTTCCGCAATTTCATTCATCCGGGAAGAACGTATCTGTACCTCGACCCAGCGGCCACCTATACCCATTACCGTTGTGTGCAGCGCTTCGTATCCGTTACCTTTAGGTACACTTATCCAGTCGCGCAAACGTTCCGGACTTGGTTTATAAAAGTTAGTGACAATAGAATACACCTTCCAACAATCCTCTTTTTCACGCTCAGGAGTAGATTTGAGAATAATGCGGATAGCAAACAAATCGTACACCTCGTCAAAAGCGACATGCTTAGTGCGCATTTTATTCCAGATAGAATGTATAGCCTTGGGACGGCCATATATCTCAAATTCGAAACCCTGTGCTGTAAGCTCCTCTTTTATTGGCCTGATAAATTCATTGATATACCTGGAACGTTCCCGCTTGGTTTCTTTAAGGCCTTGCACTATCTCCCAGTACACCTCGGGTTGTGTATATTTCAATGCCAGGTCTTCGAGCTCAGATTTAATTTCATATAAACCAAGGCGGTGCGCCAGCGGAGAATATATATAAGTTGTTTCTGACGATATTTTCAACTGCTTTTCCCTGCTCATGCTCTCCAGGGTACGCATATTGTGCAACCTGTCTGCCAGTTTGATGAGTATTACACGCGGATCATCAGCAAGCGTCAAAAGTATTTTCCTGAAATTCTCGGCCTGGATAGTTGTGTCTGCCTTCAGGTCAACAACATTGGATATTTTAGTAAGCCCGTCAATGATCTTGGCATAGCTGGCGCCAAACTCACGGGTGATATCCTCTAATGTCATTTCAGTGTCCTCCACCACATCGTGCAGCAAAGCACAGATAGAAGATGTGACACCAAGGCCAATTTCCTCTACAACGATGCGGGCCACTGCCAGGGGGTGTAAAATATAAGGCTCTCCTGATTTGCGCCTCATATCTATATGGGCATCCGCTGCTATTTCGAAGGCCCTTCTTACCAGGGCCTTGTCTCCTTTCTTAAGACGGGTTTTGAGCGCGCGTAGCAGCGCGCGATACTCTCTTAATATCAGCTTCTTTTCTTCTTCCTCATTGAGGTTATACTTATCAACGGTAATCGTTTCCATAAAATCCTATACGTAATTTACAAAGAAATCAAAGGATTGACAATAAGCAATAGCTAACCTGCTATTAAGCCCGTCAATACAGCATCAAATGATAATGATCGCTATTTATAATTAGCATTATAAAAACTGAGGTAGGCATCGAATTTCCTGTCCTTCAGCAATTTATCATAGTTAGATGCGGAAATCAGCAACCATTGGTACTCACCGGGTTTGTATTCTGTTGTGATCTTAGATTCTTTTTTAGCAGCATTCATGTAGCTAACGGCAGTTTGAATATTCCGGAAACTTTTGACGGCAATGATACCCCGGTCGGGCGCGAGCATATTAAGATCAACAGATAAATGCTGATCTCCGAACCGGAAAGTATTAAAATCACCCAATGCTGCTTTCACTCCCATCGACCGCGCTTCCATAGGCCCGTATGCAAACATTACATAATGAGGTTCCTTGATATTGTAAACATATTGCACAGAAGAAGCTGTGTTGCCAGCGGAAGTTACAGAACCCTCGGCAGGAGGTACCGGAAATGGCTTAGCTGTCTTCGCGGTATCAACAGGAAGTGGTGTTAAAGGCGTACCACCAGTTTTAGCACCTTTGGCAGTATCTGTAGCCGGCGCTGCAGGTACGGATTTGTTTGCCTGTATATACTTCAACAAGGCATCTGCCCACGGGCGTAGTGAATCCGTTGGATATTCGGTAACGAACTGCGTAAGTACTGAGTCTGCAGGTTTATAGCTACCATTGCCGGCCAGTGCGGCCCCTTCTATAATAGTGAAGCGTTTGCCATAACTAATATCTCCGTACATACGCCTTGCCTGCCCAACACGAGCCAGCACCGTTGCGTATTGCCGGCTCATTAGCAGATCGTACGTCTCATCATAAAAAACCGACTCATCAACACGCTTTACCGTATCAAGGTTTGCAGCGCTTTCACTTGGCCTTACAAGATCTGCCCACTTCGTATCCTGGAATTGCTGCAATAGGGTATTCGCGTAGTTTTGCGCTTCACTCAACTTGTTTTGCCTTGTGGCAACAAGGTATCGCAGATACAACACCTCTGCCTGGTATTCGTGCTGAGGATACTTTTTATCCAGTGTATCCATTGTCTTTATAGCAGGCGGGTAATCTTCCAGGTCTTTTATATAAGCTGTCGCGAGATCTACATAAGCGCGTTTCATCTTGCCAACGGCATCCTTCTTCATTTCGGGCGTTGTAGGGATATATGCCAGCAAGCTTTCTTCTGTAGGCAACCCATTTTCATCAAGGTCGGGGTTATTAGCATTTGGCGAGGTGGCAGTATCCTGTGCAACATTATTATCGAAAGAGTTACTTACACTGCGGCGCCAATTATCAGCAAGTTGCCGGTTGCCCCATTTTCGCTTAAACTCATTCATACCCTGCTGTATAAGGGAAGGATTCGCAAAATACCAATTGGCAAATGCATTGCCGCCATTTCCAAAGCCGCTGTTATTATTAGAGGCTGCATTGTTAGCATTGTTAAATGCCGCATTCTCGGCCCGGAAAACGCTGTCTTCCCTTGCCTGCTCTAACCTGCGGATATGCTTGCGCACCTGTGCCTTTTGCTCTTTATCTGACAATTGCGACATTGCAAGAAGGCTATCCTGCATGTGTATTACGTTGTATGGAACCGTAATGGAGTTCAATGCGCTGCTACGCTTGATTGCTACCATTACCAGGCTATCGTTCGGGGCTGCCTGCGCCATCGCTACCGCGCTATCATACGCCGCCTTAGCGCCGGAATAATCTCCTAGCTTATAATAGATACCACCCAAAGTAGCAAAAGAAATAGCTTTTTGTTTACGAGTGGCCTTAGGCGAGCTGATTCCTTTGTTTAAATAATTAATAGAGCCCGGATAATCGCCATTACTGGCAGCAAGGTTGCCGAGGACAAAGTAAACCTGCTCGTAGTAGGCAATATACTTCCCATCATTCAACACCTTTTTTAGCGAGGCTATAGCGGTAGATTGATCACCGCCTGCCAGCATGGTACTGTATGCCAGGTTTTTGCGAGCATAAAAATCCATATCAATCTTAGGGTACAAATCGATCACCTTGTTGAAGCTGGCAATGGCCGCAGGGTATTCGCTGCGCCGCATTTGCAACTGCCCGCCAATAAATGCGGCACGCATACGAGTGGTATTAGGAATATTATCATCATTTGCCACGACTGCCAGGTGCTGCTCTGCAGCTTTGTAGTCGTTTTGCCGCAATGCAATATTTGCCTTTTCAAGAGATAACCTGCCTTGCATTGATTTAGGGAAATTAGGGTCTGTATCTAACAGATCTAATACAGATTCTGCATTTCCCTCTTCCTTCATTTGCGTAAAGGTGCGCGCAAGCCAAAGAATTGCTTCATTATGCACCGACCTGTGCTGTAAAAAAGCCAGCATACCTTTCTTCTCCTTTTGAGCAAGAGTCAGGGACCTGGTATATACGCGTTGAGAAGATTTCTTTTTCTTTTTATCCTTGAGGCTTAACGCATACCTGAAGGCAGACGCAGCTTCGCTGTAATTGCCTTTATAAAAATAAGCCTGCCCCAACAGTACATATAGATCATCGCCCCATTTAACCCGTGGGTCGTGTATCTGAATACCAACAGAGACTTTACGAATAACGCTATCCATATCGGGGGCAATGGAAGCGGAATCCTTGTCGGGATCAAATTGAAACAATGCCAGGAGCGAATCATAATTATCCCGCCGGACTCGAGCCATGTTCAACTTGGCTTCGTCCATCTTCCGCACAGCATTGAAGTAATAATTATACCGGGTGAAGCTATTCTGCACTACCTGTCTCGGCAGCCCCCAATGCTTCTTGAGCATCTTCTCATTGGAATATGCCTGATGCTTTTTCTTAATCTTGAGTTCAAACGCGAGTTGCTGTCGCTTCTCTTTATCCTGTTCCCTAACCTTCTGGTCCTTCACTCGCTTTTCCTTGGCTTTTGCCAGACTGTCGGCCTTTACCTTTCGTAACGCCGTGAGGCTATCCGTTCGCGCTTTGCGAACCGCAGCAAGACTATCACTCCTGGCTTTTCGCACCCTGGCAAAACTATCGGTAACATGCTTACGAGCGGCAATCAAGCTATCGGAATGGTGTTTTCGCACCAATTTTATACTATCAGCCCTTAGCTTTCGTACCACCTCTACACTATCCCTGAAACGCCTGCTTTCCTTATACTTTCTAATTTTGGCCAGGCTATCACTTCTGTGCTTTTGCACCGCATGTATGCTATCGAGCACCGTTTTACGGGCAAACTTGATGCTATCCGTTATTTTCTGTCGCGCTGCTTTCAAAGAATCGAAATGCGCCTTACGTATTGCCTGTATTGCGGCAAGGCGCTGCTCCCTTACATCTTTAACGCTATCGCGATAAAAACGGCTTGCCTTGTATTCGCGTATAACAGCAAAACTATCAGCCCGGCGTTGGCGGGCCTCTTTCATACTGTCCGAAAAATGCTGGCGGGCAGCCCGTAGGCTGTCAGAAAATCTTTTTTGTGCTTCTCTACGCGCTTCATTAACAGCGGCCATACTATCCCGATAGGCTTCGAGATGCCTTTTATTTGCTTCGGCTGCCTCTTCCCTGGCACGGATAGCACTGTCGCGTGCTGCCTGTTGCTGTTTTAAAGCTGTTGAAATGCTATCTGCGTGATTGGACTGGGCATAAGAAGGTAATGCTCCCAAAACAAGGGAGCAAATAAAAAAAATATATAAAAAAAAGCGCTTCGAATTCAACTAATAAGTCTTTGACTCAACTAACTATATAACTGTATAATATGAAAAATATTATCCCTGCGGATATGCAGCAACAGGTAAATAGTGCTCATTTTCAAAAATATAAAAAAAGGCGGGAATACAGATCGCATTTTTGTTATATATGGACGAGGTAAATGTTAAAATAGCGGTAAATAATAAATTTTAGTTATAAGTTTTAAAATACAATATTTATATAATAAATAGACACACAAATAAATGAGGCCGTATGATAATATAAGAATCAAAATCTATAATACCAAGTACTAGTGAAACTTAAAAACAAAGAGTTGACCTAGAAGTCAAAACATATTGTAAAACACTGATAACCAAAATATTATAAAATAATAAAGCAGGACTATACGCTGCGCAGATAATGCAGACCACTATTGTAATATTAGTGTAATCTTCTTTATAAAGAATTAAGATTTTGATTGGCAATATTTCTTTTAAATTGCATTCCTTGTAAATTTATGAAGAAGCCAATCCGAAAGCGCCGGGATGTGTTTAAACGCGTCAATACAGAATACCGGGTGGTGTTCATAGACGACGAGTCGCTGCAGGAAGTAGCTTCATTTAAACTTACGATGCGTAAGCTGTACACTTTGCTTAGCAGCCTTTTTGTGCTGGTAGCGGTAGTGACCGTATGTATTGTATTGCTAACCCCACTTAAGTATTACATACCAGGTTATGGCAATAATGATTCGCGCAGGCAAATCATCCAATTGCAGCAAACAGTTGATTCGCTGAGCGACCTTGCGGCAGCACAGCAGCAGTACGAGGATAACCTGAAAGATGTAATAACGGGAAAGGCAGGTATAAAAAAAGATACTGCTATGCTGGATATGAAGAAAGTGAACCAGGAAGCGATGAATAATATGATGCCGATGAATGAAGAGATAAAGCGAGGTGCTATGGAAAAAATGAAACAACAAAAACCCAAAGAGTGAGCGAAGAAAACAAACAGGGAAATATGATGCGCTATGCAGGCCTTGCCACCCAATGGATGGTAATGCTGGCCTTAGCGGTGTGGGCCGGTGTAGTTTTAGACCGCAAGACCGGCTGGAAGTTTCCGCTGTTTGTAGTATTGCTGCCATTGACAGCACTGTGTTTTTCGCTTTGGAAACTGATAAAAGAAGTAAGCAAGCCTAAGAAATGAAGAAAGTTTTTATACCCGTTATACTGATCGTTTTTGCAGTGCTGAGCGCTGTGTTTTTGTACATGAAGAGTGCACTTCCCGAATATCATTTTAATGTGCTGATGATCGCTAACGGACTGCTGGCTTTGCTATCTATAGCGAGTTACCTGCTGGTGAGCACCCAGATCAGTAAAAAGCCTGAAGCATTCGTAAGGGGTGTTTATTCCTCATCGCTGCTAAAACTGCTGGTGTGCATGTTTGCAGCACTTACATATATACTACTCAACAAGCATCATATTCACAAACCAACGCTGTTTACATTATTTGGCATTTATGTAGTGTATTCGGCCACAGAAAACATCTTATTATCAAAAATGGCAAGAACCAAATGATATGAAAAAGAAGGAAACCTCTCTTTATTTCCTGAAAAACTTTATACCCGAAGGTACCTTTGACCTGGTGGCGCCCTACTTCAGAGATAACACCGTACACCTGACCCTGACACAGGAACGCAAATCTGTGCTGGGCGATTACCGTAACCCAACAAAAGAGGATCCACACCATCGTATAACTGTAAACATTACGCTGAACCAATATAGCTTCCTGATAACCTTGCTGCATGAGCTGGCACATATGCTTACCTACAATCATTTTAAGAACAGCATACCACCACATGGCAAGGAATGGAAAACACAGTTCAGGCATGTGCTGATACCTTTTATAGGCAAGAAGATATTTCCTGCCGATGTAGAAAAAGCGCTGATAGCGTATATTAAAAACCCGGCGGCAAGCACCTGTACAGACCAGGCATTATATAAAGCGCTATATAGGTATGACGAACCTAAGCCAAGCCATTATCTTGTTGATGACCTGGAAGTAGGCCATTGGTTTGAAACGGAAGATGGCCACATTTATGAGATAGTAGAGCATCTGCGTACCCGGTCTCGCTGCAAACAACTGTCTACCGGTAAGATATACCTATTCCATAGCATTGTAGAAGTGAAGCACATCAGGCGCGACAGGCGAAAGACTGCATAAGTTTCCCCCGATTTTTCACCCTTGACAACAAATTACATATATGTAATCTGTATTCTTTGTTTTGTACATTTGACGCTCAAAACTACACGGTAATGAATTTTAAGTACACTTTTGCGGCAGGCCTGAGCCTGCTGGCTTTGGCTTCCTGCCAGCAAAACGGCAAGAAAGATAACAGCGAGGCAAAGTCTGAGCGCAAATTGCTGGATCCTGCCAACATGGATACTACAGTTCACCCGGGTGATAACTTCTTCCTGTATGCAAACGGTACATGGCTGAAGAACAACCCGATACCTGCATCCCAAACACGCTGGGGCAGCTTTAACGAACTGCAGGAAAATAACTATAAAGCATTACATGAACTGCTGGATGCCGCTGCTTCTAACAAAGATGCAAAGCCCGGAAGCGCAGACCAGAAAGTTGGTGACCTGTACCGCAGCGGTATGGATAGCGCGACTATCGATAAAGCAGGCATTACGCCTATCAACGGCATGCTGAAACGCATCGATGATATCAAAGACGTAAACGGACTGCTTGCTGAAATAGCGCAAAGCCAAACCGAAGGTATGGGCCAGTTATTCGGCTTCTATGTAGGACCGGATGACAAACATGTAACTACAGAAATATGCCAGATGGGGCAAGGCGGATTAGGCTTACCAGACCGCGACTATTATTTTGATAAGGACGAGCGTACTACTAAAATCCGCGATGCATATAAGCAGTACCAGGTGACAGTTTTCAAAGAGCTGGGCGAAGACAGCGTTACTGCAATGAAAGATGCGGCAGATGTATTTAAGCTGGAAAGTGCTTTAGCTAATGCATCTATGACACGCGTTGAAATGCGCGACCCTTACAAACTATATAACAAATACAATTTTGAAAGCTTCAATAAACTGACACCCGGCATTGACTGGAAGGTAATGTTCGCTAACATGAAAGTTGGCAACCAGGATTCTTTCCTTGTTGGTATGCCTAAATTCTTTACAGAAGTAAGCAAACAACTGAAAGCTACACCGCTGGAAGTATGGAAAAAATACCTGAAGTTCCACACGCTGAACGATATGGCACCATATCTGAGCCAAAATGTTGCAGATGCACGTTTTGCTTTCTACGGCACAACTGTACGCGGACAGAAAGAACAAAAGCCACGTTGGCAAAGAGTATTAGCTGTAGTTGACGGCTCTGTAGGCGAATTGCTGGGACAGATGTACGTTGACAAACACTTTAAACCGGAAGCGAAACAACGCATGATGGAATTGCTGGACAACCTGCAAAAAACGTATGCGGATCGCATTAACCGTCTTGACTGGATGTCTGCTGCTACCAAGCAAAAAGCGATCACTAAACTGAATGCATTCCTGAAAAAGATCGGGTACCCTGACAAATGGAAGGACTACAGCAAGCTTACCATCAAAGGGAACGATTATGTACAGAACATCGTAGCAGCATCTGCATTTGAATACGATTACATGATCAATAAACTGGGCAAACCTGTTGACAAAACAGAATGGGGTATGACACCACCGACAGTAAATGCATACTACAATCCAGCATTCAACGAGATCGTATTCCCTGCGGGCATCCTGCAATATCCTTTCTTTGATATGAATGCTGATGATGCGGTAAACTATGGTGGTATTGGCGCTGTAATAGGCCACGAAATGACCCACGGATTTGACGACCAGGGCCGCCTGTATGATGCAGATGGCAACCTGAACAACTGGTGGACATCTGAAGACTCTGCTAAATTCATGCAGAAAGCGAATGTTGTAGTAAGTCAATTTGACGGCTATACTGTATTGGATAGTATACATGTAAACGGCCACCTGACGCTTGGTGAAAACCTGGCTGACCTTGGTGGTATTGCTATTGCATACGAAGCATTTAAGAAAACAAAACAAGGACAAAGCACAGACAAGATAGATGGCTTTACTCCTGACCAACGTTTCTTCCTGAGCTGGGCGCAAGTTTGGAGGGCAAATACTACTCCTGAAGAGCTGGCTTCACGAATCAAAACTGATCCCCACTCTCCGAACATCTGGCGTTGTAACAGCCCGCTGAGCAATATGCCGGAGTTCTATAAAGCATTTGACATCAAGCCGGGTGATAAAATGTATCGTGATGATGCAACACGTGCTAAGGTTTGGTAAAACAAGTTAATATTCCGATAAAAATAGCCCGGCGATGCCGGGCTATTTTCGTATAATTGGGTAACAGTTGGTAAATTACAGACAGGACTATTACTACTACAGTTTTATGAAATACATTATTGCAACATTACTATTAACAACCTGCCTTGCTGGTAAATTATCGGCGCAAACAGGAAGCATATCCGGAAAGATAACAGATGACAAGAAACAACCTGTGCAAGGTGCCATTGTATCTTTAATGGACCATGCGATGCCCAAGTATGGAACTACGACTGACAGTACGGGTTATTATATACTTAAGAACGTACCTGTTGGGCGATATGAGCTTAAAGCCCGAAGCCTGGACCATAATGGAAGGTTCTACCCCGGAATAACAATAGCTGCAGATAAAGACATACCATTTGACATAACGCTTTATCCAAAAACTAAGCCTGTACCTGCAGGACACTAACGATTTATATAATAAAAAGAAGAGCTTGCAAATTTTGCAAGCTCTTCTTTTTATTATATACCAGGCGCCCGGCGGTCTTTAGTTAACTTTTATTATCAATATTTTTTTGATAAACACATTCCGATCCTGGCCGTTTTCACTTGCATCATTGTCTAAACTGATCTTAATGGTAACTGGGCCATCTGTAGTTTGCTCAAAGTTCATGAGGCTGCTCCTTCCATAAAGATTACCCGTAGTGAATTCTCCAAGTCTTTTATCATTGACTAAAAAGCTGCAAACAGGATAGACATCCTTAACCGGAGAACCCTTTGCTACAACTACAAACGCGTATTTGCCTTTGGGCAATGTTATGGGTTGAGATGTAATACTGCCGCTCCATATGGGCTCTTCATAATCCTGCGGATGCCCAAATTCTGCCGGGCGGATCTCTTTGTAAGCGCTATCTGAAAAACCAGGCAACATAAGTGGTTTAACAATACTCACTTTATATCCGCCATATTCAAAATCCTTAACTACCAACCCTCTTTTATGAATATCTTCTATGACATCTTTATAACCAAACTCAGGATAAGATGAGCCATAAAAAAACAGATAGTTCGATTTTTCCTCTGAAACAAATTCATAAAACTCATCCGGAGAAATAGTCCATGGTACAGCCCTATAAATAGTATCTTTTGCATAGCCGCGATATGTGTAATATTTATATGAATTAATAGGTGTAGACATATAAACATGCATTTGCGGAGGCACATTATCGTTAACAAACTTAATTGCAGGCTTGATCTCTAATGGCCATAGCGGGAAACGCTGAAAGTTTTCTTTAGTAAAGAACACCAGGCAATAGGCAATAAATAAGATGCCAATAAAATAATGAATCTTGTTACTAAAGAAACTGGCTATTAAATAGACGCCATAGCATATAAGGATAATGAAAGGAGGCAGCAAGTAAAGGATCAGGCGAAACCAAAATGGATAAAGGTGCATTGCTGACAACCCTAAATGGAGCAGAATAGGTACCCATGTAAACAACAGCAGCAAATAGTTTTTCTTGCTAATAGCCCGAACGGTTGCGCACCCTATAGCTAAAAATATAACCCACGAAAAATGCCATATTTTCCAGAAATATAAGAGCCTGGTAAAAAATATCTCTTCAATGCGTTGCTTTAGAAACATAGTTTGTTCGCAACTCAATAGCTCCGTGGGTAAAAAAGCAAATGCGTAATTCTGCCGCTGATCTGCGGTAGCCGGGTGATCATATATAAAAATGAAAAAGTTGGCAAGAAATACAACGGCCCAAACCAGCAAGACCGGTATATCCTTCTTCAGAACCTTTTTGTGCTCATACCAATTGAGAAACATGTAACAACCGGAGCAGAACAACAGTATAAAAGAAACATTGGAGAATAAAATAGACAATGCGCCTACAGTCAGCAACAATTTATTTCTGTTTCGTTGAACGTAGGGGTTGTTGCTTACCGTTAAAAAAGTAATAAGCAGGTAAACTGCAACATCTATACCGTATGGCTTTAGCTCCGAAGAAAAATAAAGGATGGACAGATTAACCGAAAAAACAAGGAACGCAATTAACGCAACAGTTCGTTTTTTAGTGAGTTCGAGCGTTACATAGTACATAAGTGGCAACGTGCCGATAGAAAACAGCCAGGTTAATGATCGAAATGCTATCTCATTATATCCGAAGACTTTTACAAACGCTTTGACACCCCAAAGGAAGAAAATTGGCCCAGCCTGTATATCATCTAACGGTTTGGTAAGCCTCCAAAAACCATACTTGATAAAATTGAGCGCGAAATGACATTCGTCTTCCCAAAGGCTGCGCCCCATAAAATGCTGATAGAACCTAAGAAACAACCCACCTAGCAGGATGAGAACGAACAAAACAGATACAAGCCTATTGTACTTTTTGTCGTTCAAGTCAATATTGTTCATAAGAAAAAGGATTATTGCAAATGGCCGGGTTTGCTATATAATTTACTCTTAACAATACCCCATTTGTGCAGGCGATGAATAACAGAAACCCTAAGTACTCCCCTACCGTACTTCATACTACGGCTGAAATTAATGCTGGATGCTTCCTCGAAATACTTGGTGGGGCATGTTGCCTCCCCAATCTCGTAACCATTCATGAATATCTGGGAGATCATTTCGTTATCAAACACGAAATCATCACTGTTGTGTGTAAAATCTATTGATTTAATCACGTCTGCCGAGAAAGCCCTGTAACCGGTATGATATTCGCTCAGCTTTTGTCCAAGCATAATATTTTGGAATAGAGTAAGGCATCTGTTAGCAATGTATTTGTACATTGGCATGCCACCCTTTAGGGCGCCTTTGCCTAATATACGCGATCCGAAAGACACCGGGTATACATCGTATGCGATCATTGAAGCCAGCGTATGTATCAGCTTGGGAGTGTACTGGTAATCGGGGTGCAGCATCACTACAATATCCGCGTTTAATTCCATTGCCTTACGATAACAACTCTTCTGATTACCACCATAGCCTTTGTTAGCCTCATGCTTAATGATATGCTTAATCCCGATCTGCTTAGCTACCTCGACTGTATTATCCGGGCTGTTGTCATCTACCAATACCACATCGTCAACAATGTCAAAAGGGATCTCATTGTAGGTCCTCTCCAAGGTTAATGCAGCTTTGTATGCCGGCAGTACGATCACCAGCTTTTTATTATTGATCATAAGGGATTAAACGTGCGAATTTAATGTAAAACGGTTGAATATGGAATGTATGTATATTAAAAGCCGATATTACCACGGAACATCTTAACCGCGATAGCCAATAATATCACCCCAAAAAACTTGCGGACTACAAGGATGCCGGACGGCCCCAATGCGCGTTCTAACAGATTGAGGGAACGCAACGTGATATACACAAATATGAGATTTATGAAGATGGCTATGAGTATATTATAGGCATGATAAGTAGCTTTCAGGGACATAACAGTCGTGAGCGTACCGGAACCTGCTATCAGAGGGAAAGCGATAGGTACCACATTTCCTGACTTATTGTCTTTTTCTGCCCTGAATATTTCCAGCCCCAGAACCATTTCGAGCCCCAGGATAAATACAACGATAGAACCCGCAATGGCAAAGGAATGGATATCCAACCCCATGAAATTGAGCACCTGCTCGCCAATAAAGAAAAACAGCAACATCAGAATGCCCGAAACCAGCGTAGCCTGCACCGCGCTGATCTCGCCCATGCGTTTTTTGAGCGACAGCAGCACCGGAATAGAACCCAGCATATCTATCACCGCAAAAAGGGCAAAAGACACAGTAAATATTTCTGAAATATCTGCGCTGTTTAAACCTAACATGACGCAAAGTTACAATAGTTAAAAAGAAGCGTGCATTATCCTTATTTTTACGCCCATAAATAAAAATATGTCCATCAGCAATTATACCCATACAGCAGCAGAACGTTTTATGCGTTATGTACAGGTTGACACGCAAAGTGATCCAACCTCAGAAAGCCAGCCATCTACAGAAAAGCAAAAAGACCTGAGCCGCATACTGGTGCAGGAACTGAAGGCCATAGGCATACAAGATGCTGAACTGGACGAATATGGCTATGTATATGCTACGATACCTGCCACAACTGATAAAAATGTACCCGTATTGTGCTACTGCTCGCACGTGGACACAGCCCCCGATTGCAGTGGCGCCGGCGTAAAACCGATACTCCATAAAAGCTATGATGGTAAGGACATTGTACTACCCGATGACCCAACCGTAGTAATTACCACTAAAGACCACCCTTACCTTGCAGAAAGGATAGGTGACGATATCATTACCGCATCGGGCACTACCCTGCTGGGCGCAGACGACAAAGCCGGCGTTGCCATTATTATGGACCTGGCAGCCTACCTGATACAGCACCCGGAGATAAAACATGGCGCGATACGCATACTCTTCACCCCTGATGAAGAAGTGGGACGAGGAGTTGCTAAGGTGGATATGGCGAAACTTGGTGCCTCTTACGGCTATACACTGGATGGCGGCGAGCGTGCACATCTGGAAGGTGAAACCTTCTCTGCCGATGGCGTTACGGTAGTCTTTAACGGAGTAAGTGCCCACCCAGGCTATGCTAAAGGCAAGATGGTGAGCGCAATTAAAGCTGCATCTGCCTTTGTAGCTAAGCTGCCAAGGAACGAATGGTGCCCCGAAGTTACCGAAGGCATGGAAGGGTTTGTGCACCCGGTATCTATAGAAGGTGTGCTGGAACAAGCAAAGGTTCAGTTCATTGTTCGTGACTTTGATACCTCAAAGCTCGCACAACATGAGGAAAGGCTGAGATCACTGGTTGATGAAACAGTAAGGGAATTTCCCGGAATAACAACCGTATTTATGGTAAAAGAGCAGTACAGGAACATGAAAGAAGTACTGGATAATCATCCGCAAGTGATGGATTATGCAGAGGAGGCCTATACACGCTCGGGCATGCAGGCAAAACGCATGAGTATACGCGGCGGTACTGACGGATCAAGGCTATCTTTCATGGGGCTGCCTTGCCCTAACCTTTTTACCGGCGAAATGGGCATACACTCCAAGCAAGAGTATGTGAGTGTACAGGATATGGAGAAGGCCGTAGAAATGCTGGTGCACCTGGCACAGATTTGGGAAGAGAATGCATAATTGGTTTTTACCCGTTAACAATTAATATAAACAATCAATGAACGCTCAATTAAAAACAATACTACTAACAATATTGACGCTTTCTGCATTTACCATTGCATTGGTAGAGCTAAGCGGTGTAAGCACAACTGCCTTTGTAAATAAGTATGGCAGTAATTCTAAAACAAATGATCCTGAGCTGAACGCCATGCAGAAGAAAGAGCAGGAACTAAAGGCTATGCCAAAGACAACTATAGAATTTACTGAAACGAAGTATAGCTTTGGCACCATCAAAGAAGGAGATGTTGTAAAACATGTTTACCACTTTAAGAACACCGGAACTAATCCTTTGCTGATAAACAATGCTGTAGCATCTTGCGGTTGCACAGTGCCTTCTTATCCCAAGGAGCCTGTCGCTCCCGGTGGTGAGGGCGATATCACTGTACAATTCAACAGCCATAATAAAGACGGGCATCAGCAAAAGAATATTATGATCTATTCTAATGCCCAGCAGGAAGCAATGTCTATAGGTTTTGACGCAGATGTAGTAAAGAAATGACAACAGCCAATTTGAGTATAGGACAACATATAAAGAACTATCTGTCGCTGATAAAATTCAGCCACACGGTATTTGCACTACCATTTGCCATGATAGGCTTTACGCTGGCGGTGTTATATGAGCATCACGATTTTGAATGGAGCCTGTTTGTAAAGGTATTGCTGTGTATGGTGTTTGCCCGGACAGCAGCCATGGCCTTTAACCGCTACCTGGACAGGAAGTTTGATGCGATGAACCCGCGTACTGCTAAAAGAGAGATACCTGCGGGTATTATCAAACCTGAGCATGCGCTCCTGTTTACCATCATCAACTCTGCATTGTTTATTATCACTACGTTGTTCATCAACAAAACTGTGTTTTACCTGTCGGTGTTTGCACTATTTGTGATACTGTTCTACAGCTATACCAAGCGCATTACGGCTTTGTGCCATATAGTACTAGGCATTGGTTTATCCCTATCGCCAATAGGTGCCTACCTTGCAGTAACAGGATATTTTAAATTATTGCCATTGCTTTTTTCATTTGCAGTGGTAACATGGGTATCGGGTTTTGACATTATCTATGCACTGCAGGATGAAGACTTTGACAAGAGCCAGAAATTGCATTCGATACCTGCTGCATTGGGTACCAGGCGCGCACTATGGGTGTCGAACATACTGCATGTATTATCTGCCAGCTTTGTAATATGGGCAGGCGTTGAAGGAGGCTTTAACTGGATATACTGGATAGGATGCGCTTTTTATATAGGACTTCTTATTTACCAGCATATGCTGGTGAAGCCAAACGACCTGAGCAAAGTGGGCATTGCGTTTGGTAACACCAACGGCGTTGCCAGCGTCATATTCGCTGTATTTACCATTATCTCACTGTTTACTTTATAAAGAATGAATATTGCACTGATAGGCTATGGTAAAATGGGGAAAGCCATCGAAGAAATAGCCCTGGAACGCGGACATAATATTACGTTGCGTATCAGCTCATCGAATGCGTATGAGATGACGCCAGAGAATTTAAAGAGAGCAGACGTAGCGATAGAATTCACCAATCCCGAAGCTGCGCGTGAGAACGTGCATAAATGTATGGAAGCAGGCTTATCCGTAGTTTGCGGATCTACAGGTTGGAATGAAGGTGTATCGCTTGCTAAAATGAAGGCGGTGGAAGAAGGCGTAGCGTTTCTGCAGGCATCCAACTTCAGCATTGGGGTGAATATATTCTTTGAAGTAAATAAGATACTGGCCACACTGATGAATGACCAGCCATCTTATGATGTGAGCATTGAAGAAACACACCATACGCAAAAGAAAGACGCACCAAGCGGTACAGCCATAACACTCGCAGAGCAGATATTGGAGAACATGCCGCGCAAAAAACACTGGGCTAAGGAAGAAACGGATAACCCCGAAGCATTCCCTATCATAGCACACAGGATAGAAAATGTACCCGGCACGCACAACATTAAATATTCATCAGACATAGACGATATTGAGATCATACACACTGCACATAACCGTAAAGGGTTTGCTTTAGGCGCTGTATTGGCTGCCGAGTTTATCCACGGAAAGAAAGGTGTGTTTGAAATGCGGGATGTGCTGGGAATAAAGAAAACCACATTATAAAGAAGCCCGCTCATTGAGCGGGCTTCTAATTTTATTTGAGATACGTATCAAAGTAATCTGTGATCTTCTGCATCAGGTGTACGCGGTCTTTGCCACGTACATTGTGCTCATAACCCGGGTAGATAAAATAGTCTAACTGCACATTGGCATCAATAGCTTTCTTCAGGAACAAAACAGATTGCTGCCATACCACCGTGATATCATCGGTGCCGTGTATCAACAATAATTTACCCTTCAGGTTCTTTACTTTATCGAACAGGCAGGCATCTGCATAGCCTTGCGGGTTTTGTTCCGGCGTATTCATATAACGCTCGGTGTACATCACCTCGTACATCTTCCAGTCCATAACAGGGCCACCTGCTACCGCGCACTTAAACACACCTGGGTGACGCAACATAAGAGATGTGGTCATGAAACCGCCAAAGCTCCAGCCGTGTACGCCCATGCGGTTGCTATCTACATAAGGCAATGATTTCAGGTAAGCTACACCACGCAACTGGTCTTCCATTTCTACCGTACCCAGTTTACCGAAAGTTGCATTCTCAAACTTCAGGCCTCGGTTGCCGCTGCCCCTGCCATCCATAGTAAATACCGCATAGCCGTGCTGTGCCATATATTCATACCACAGGTTACCGCTTTCAGGGAATGTATTTTTGATCAGCTGCACGTGTGGACCATTATATAGATACACGATAACAGGATATTTCTTTTTTGTATTGAAGTTAGTGGGCAATATCAGCTTGCCATATAGAGGTGTACCATCTTCTGCATAAAGTGTAACAGGTTTGATCTCCGGCCTGTCGTAATCGTATAATGGATTAGCAGCTTCCAACATCACATGATTGAAGTTACCGGAAGCAGACAATACCTGTGTGCGTTTAGGCACGCCCGCGGCGCTGAATACATCATAAACATAATCGCCGTTCTCGTTTGGCATGGCGCTATGCACACCCGGCTCTGCATCTATACGGTGCATTTTACCGGTATTCCAGTTAACCGTATAGCTGTGTTTCTCCATAGGAGATTCCTTGGCTGCAGCGATCAGCACTTCTTGCTTTTCGGGGTTCATGCCCAAGATATCATTTACTACCCAATTGCCTTTGGTAACCTGCCTGATGAGTTTACCTTCTGTATTGTAGAGATACAAATGCATATAACCATCCCGCTGGCTCCACCACAGGAACTGATCTTTACTGCCTTTAAGAAATGTGAGCGGATGCTGAGGCTCTACGTATTTTTTGCTTTTCTCTTCGAATAGAGTGCTGATGAACGCGCCTGTTTCTGCACTGTATTTATTCAGCGAAAGATGATCCTGGTCGCGATTGAGAACAGCTACGAATACATAGCGTTCATCAGGGCTCCAGCTAACGCAAGTGAGGTATTGATCTTTGGGGCCACTAATGTTTAATGTAACAGATTTATCCGTACGGGGATTGAACACACGTACCTGCACCTGGTGAGAGGTGCCACCCGCCATTGGATATTTGATCAGGCTATCGGTAGCGGGGATATCCATCCAATGCATTACAGGATAATCTTTGACCATGGTCTGATCCATGTAATAATACGCGAGATAATTACCTTCAGGCGAGAAGAAGATACCACCGTTGATGCCGAACTCTTCGCGGTGAACGGAATGACCGCTTATAATATTTTTATTACGCGCATTGGTAACGGCAAAAGTCTTTTTATCCGCCGTAACCATATACAAGTTGTTATCTATCGTATAAGCAATGTTCTTGCTCTTGTCGACCGTAACATTGTCTGCATTGCCAGGCAAGGTGTTCCAGTGTTCCCACATGAATCCAACTTTTACATGCATTCCCCTGTAGATGTCATCACCTTCCTGGTAATAGACCTCATCCTTGCTGATCCACTTAAAGGAAGGAAGCTTTTTACTGTTCTTATTCGCCGCTTTATTAAATTCAGCCAATCGCATTACCGTATCCACGCGCTTATCAGGGAAATGCATAGATACCCAGGCATCATTGGCCATGAAATATAGTTTGTTTGTGCCCGGCTCCCAGCTGGCATCCTTGATGCCTTTAGGAGCTAAAGTTGTAGCCATACCGTTAGTAGCCTCTGCCATAGTGAATTGCTTCTTTTGGGCGTACACGCTGCACGAGATCAGTACCGCGCCTGTAATGGCAAGGTATTTTGCATGATTCATAAAACCGTAATATTAAAATGTGCCTCAAAATATTGATAAATTGGCCAAATACCTATAACCCTAATGGGGTTAGACTGCATTTCGAACATTTTTATACTTAAGTTCGTTAATACATTATGCGCAACATCATCCTGATATTACTGCTTTTGATGACCTCTACGGGCTATGGAAAACCATTACCTAACCCAATAGGCAATTTCAATTCGGAAGCATTCTGGAAAATGGTAAAACTAGAAAAGTCAATACCCAACAGGTCGATCACAGATAAGGACACTACCATTGTTGTTATCAGTAACCGTAAGGCAAATTTCGACAGCCTGCGATATATGACGGAGGAGCGCGACGGAACACAGCTACATTATTTCTTTGTTTATTCTGGTGGAGGCGTTTGGCATGTGCTGCCGGTGGCTACATTAGAACAAGCGATAGCTTTAGAGCCAAAGAAAAATGATGACTGGGTGGTATATACAGAAGGGATGGGTAAACTTTTCACATCTGACATTGCAAGGGGCATAGGTATGGCGGGCGAATACAAAGTGAATGTGATATTGCTGGACTACCCGAGTATTAGCAGCACAAAGAGAAGCCTTGGTAATTATTTCTTCGCCATGAAAAATGCGCGCACTAATTACAAGGATTTTTCACCCGCAATGGAACATATTAAGAAGCTAAGAGATGAGCATAAAATGGGCAGCGGAAAGATATCACTGTTTTATCATAGCATGGGCAATAACCTGCAGCGGGATATGGTATTGCATCATAAATTAGGAACACTGAATAACGAAGTGTGGGTAGATAACCTAATATTAAATGCGCCCTGCGTACCGAGAAGAGGAACCGGTAAATGGCTGAATGAGATACATTATGCACGCCATATCTATGTGCACTATAACACCCACGATTATACATTGGGCGGAGCTTACCTGGTGAGCAAAAGACTGCAGTTGGGGCAAAGGCCACTAAGAAAGACCTGTAAAGACGTGATCTATATTAACTTCAACATGCTATGCGACCGCGATCATAGCAACTTCTTATCTATACCCGGAAGGGCACCTGCTAAGGTGGAAGCCATCAGGCATTATAGTGCATTGCTGCATGGGGCAGATGTGAACCTGCAGGACGAGCGATTATACAGACCAACGAACTATAAACATGTAGGCTGGGATATATTACCCGATATTCATTAATCGCAGCACCTTCTCAACATCTTCAGGTGTATCAATGCAATGGCTGTCAAACTGAGTGATAGCGCATTTGATCTTAAAGCCTTTTTGCAACCAGCGAAGCTGCTCGAGTGATTCGGCTTTTTCTAAAGAAGAAACAGGCAATGCAGTAAGCTGTTCGAGCACATCTGTACGATAAGCGTACATGCCCACATGTCGATAATAATCGTGATGCTGATGCCAGCTTTCCTGCGGCACACCTTTGATGTATGGAATGACCATACGGCTGAAGTACATCCCTTCCATATTGTCGTTCAGCACCACCTTCACTTCGCCCATATCAAACAACACTTCGTGATTATCAACAGGAATAATCAGCGTGGCCAGTTCTGTTGTACCATCTTTAAGAACAGCAGCCAATGTATCTATTTGTGAAGGGTCGATAAAAGGTTCATCACCCTGGATGTTGATCACGTAATCGTATTTACCTTCTATTTGCTGCAGTGCATCCCAACAGCGGTCGGTGCCGCTCGGATGATCTTCTGCAGTCATCACTACATTGCCTCCAAATGCAAGCACATGTTCTTTGATGCGCTCATCATCTGTTGCTACCACCACTTTATCAAGCGAAGAAGATTTAGATGCCTGTTCATATACACGCTGTATCATCGACTTGCCTCGAATGTCAATCAATGGCTTTCCCGGGAAACGGGTGGAAGCATAACGTGCAGGTATTATACCAACTATCATAAATTATAACTCTGTTATTTTACCTTCTCTTGAGGTATAGAAACGGGTGATGCATTGCTGCCTTGTACTCAAATATTCCCGGTAAGATTCTGTAAAGTTCATGCGATTGTGCAGGGTCTCCTGGTAGATGCCGGACAAGCCGCTTATCAACTCGGTTGCTTCACGCACAGCACCTTTGCTACCATCGCAGGCAGTAAGATAATCTACCATGTTATTTTGCACAGCAAACTCTACCAATAAAGGATTGCAGGCACGTGGCACCATTATACGAACACCACATTTTTCAGCTATGGAGAGATCGAGGACATCATCAAACACAAATGCTACTTCAGACGGGTGTATATCGTACGTGCTGCAGATGTGATTCAACGCTTCTACCTTGAACTTGATACCACCATATACAGAATGAAAACGTTCACGTGTTGCCAGGGCATTGGCAGCTTTGTTTTGCTCGCCGGATATAATGGCAACAACAGGAATATTTTTGTGCTGCTGATAAAAATTATATCGCAGCAGGTTGGTACCCATAGAATCTACCTCGCTGAACGGGCTGGAGCCATGCTCATCCTTCATGCCATCATTGAACACACCATCCCAATCGAACACATAGGCTTTAACATGTGAGAGCCTCTGCTGTAATTGCAAAGGCTCTGTCACAAATATTCCTTTAAAATGGCTGATAATTTCAGTCATGGTATTAACCTTTAATATCCTGGATATCGAGCATACCTACCGGTTTGCCGTCTTCTGTAATCAGGATGGTATCTACACTTGTTTTCTTGAAGATAACCGCTGCATCATTCAGCAGTGCATTTGCATCTACCGTGATAGGCGTTTTATATTCCATCTCGCCCATTTTCTTGCCAAGGATATGCTCACCATCTTTTTGCAACAGCCTGCGGATATCGCCATCTGTAAATACACCCTTTACAGAGCCATCGCCATTAACAACCGTTACAGCACCGAAGCCGTAACCAGTCATTTTTACCAATGCATTCTGCAGGGTGTCATCTGCACTTACCACCGGGTTAACGCCATTAGCAGCTTCCCTAACCCTTACGGTCATTAAACGTGTATCAGCAAGGAATTGGTCTGTACCAACGGTAGTAAAGTTGTTTTCAGTAAGTCCTTTCAATACTTTCAGCGGTACTGTAATAGTGTGTACGCCTATGTTGATAGCGTTACGCACGTGCTCTGCATGACGTACAGAACTGAACATGATCTTAGTATCGTAACCGTATGTTTCAACAGCATCCACACATTGCTCTACCAATGCCAGTGCATCGTGACCCTGATCTTGCAGGCGGCCAACCAGCGGGCATACATAAGTAGCTCCGGCGTGCATAGCCATATAAGCTTGCTGCAGCGTATATACCAGGTGTACATTTACCAGCAGACCTTCTTTACGCAACAGGTTGCAAGCGCGAACACCTTCCAGCGAAACAGGTATTTTAAATACTGTCCTCTTCGGATCAAGGCCCAGGTTTAGCTGACGGTGTGCCTCTTTCAACACATCTTCGGCAGTATTGCCCAGTGCTTCGATTTGCAGTACAGGTACCATTTTAGATAATTGCACAATAGTGCCATCTATATCGGTAATGCCTTCGCGTTGCATAAATGTGGGTGTGGTGGTAAGACCATCCAGAAAACCCAGTTTAAATCCTTCTTCAATCTCTTTGAGATTGGCAGAATCCAAGTATAATTCCATGATATAATTTTAAATCCTAAATTCTAATATCTAAATCCTAATATCAGAATTTTAAAATCTCGTGTATTTTGAAATTCGACGCTAAATTCTAAACAAAATCCGAAATAGAGTAATTTTTATTTGTCTAAGTTCAATTTTGCCTGTGATTTAGTCAAAATAGCTCCAAATATTTTCCTCAATTCTGTTGCCTCCTGAACCAATTCGTTCCTTTCGCCAACTAAAATATCCTCTGTATCTATCAAAGACAACCAATACCCAGTCTCCTTAGCTTCCTTTCTACATATCTTAATCTTCATCAAAAAGTCCTTATCTCCTAAAGACTCATTTGCCTCAATATAATTCGCTCCAATTGATCCAGAACTTCTTACAACCTGCTTAATGTCTTCTCTATTAGGAATTGTAAGTTGCAGCTTCTTTACAAACTGCCTCACATTACGGGCAAACAACCATGTCCTTTTCTCTAAATCGTAAACCTTATTTTCCATCCTTTAGGATTTAGAAATTAGAGATTGGAATTTAGTTACGGTACTTGACTTCCAAATTATGGATTTCAATTAATGGTTTTAAATATTCTTCCAGGTCATACACGCAAAGCTGGCTGGCGGCATCGCAAAGCGCCTTTTCCGGTTCGGGGTGTGTTTCTATGAATACACCATCTACGCCGGAAGCAACCCCTGCCCTACCCAATACAGGAAGGAATTCGCGGGCACCTCCTTTTGCATCTGCGCTTGGAATACCGTATTTGCGGATGGAGTGCGTGATATCGAACACAACAGGATAACCCAATTGGTTCATATGGTAGAAACTCCTAGGATCTACGACCAGATCGTTATAACCCATGGTGTAGCCACGCTCTGTAAGGATGATCTTATCGTTACCTGCATCTACGCATTTGCCCACCGGGTGTTTCATGTTCTCAGGAGCAAGAAACTGGCCGTGTTTGATATTGATCACTTTGCCTGTAGCAGCTGCTGCTTTTAACAAGCCAGACTGCATACATAAATAAGCTGGTATCTGTAAAACATCGCAAACCTCAGCGGCTGGTGCTGCCTGGTCGGGGTAGTGAATATCTGTAAGTACAGGGAAACCAAATTGCTCCTTGACCTTAGCCAGCATTTTTACACCTTTATCAAGACCCGGTCCATCATAATACTTCAGGCTGCTTCGGTTATCTTTAGAAAAAGAAGATTTGTAGATAACAGGAATATTCAGCCGACTACTGACCTCTTTCAGCATTTCAGCCGTTTTCATCATCACAGTTTCATCCTCTATAACACAAGGGCCGGAAATGAGGAACAATTCGTCGGCACCGCAGCTAATATTGCCTACTGCTATTTTTTTTGCGCTCATAATTACATGCGCCTGTACAGCGCTTTTATTGTATCTAAAGTTATTTTGTCTTTCCAGTCGGTGCCGATGGCGTGGTTCCACATGTGCGTAAGGTTATACGCCACCTGTGCCATCGCTGTTACCGTTGCGTCGCTCCAATCTTTGCTAAGGCCCTGTGGAAGCGTTACGTCATGCTTCTTCAGCATTGTCTTAAATTCCGCAACGCCCTGCGGGTAGTAATCTTCCAGGTGCTGGAAGGCTACACAATTTGCATAGCAGTGCTTTTCTCCGAGTATCTTAGATAAGCCATAAGACAAGGCATGACAAACACCTACTTCTGAATAAGTGAGGCTAAGGCCGCCCATCAGGGATGCAACCATCAGCTTATCATCATTCTCAGCAGTTTGTCCCGCAACATCCCCAAGGAATATATCGCGGCAAAGTTTTAATGACTGCTCAGCATAAGCATGACTAAAAGCATTGTTGAGGATACCATTTTCTGACTCTATGCAGTGAATATATGTATCCATACCGGTATAGAACCATTTATCTCTTGGCACAGATGCAATCAGCTCCGGATCGAGGATCACCTGGTTAAATACCGTCCAGTCGCATTTGAGTCCCAACTTCTTTTCAGGCCCTGTAAGCACAGCAGTCATAGATACCTCTGCCCCTGTACCCGAAATGGTAGGTACGCCAAGGTGATAAATACCGGGCTTTTTGATAAGATTAAGCCCCTGGTATAAAGTAGATGAACCTTCATTGGTAAACATCAGCGATAATGCCTTAGCAATATCCATAATGCTACCGCCACCGATGCCTACCACTCCTGAAGGCAAGCCCTTATCGCCCAATATCTCATCGCGAAGATTGTCGATCTGGTCTGTGGTAGGTTCAGAAGGTTCTACGTCGATAAATTTAATTACGTCACCGGGTTGAGCGTTTAAGCGCTTTGAAAGATCACTATCTATGAAATAGTTATCGATAAGATAAACTACGAAGTGATCGTTCTCCTTTCTTACAGGCTCTAATATGCTATCCATAGTGCTGAACGCTCCGCGTCCGTACACTACTTTTTCTATGTTCTTAAAATTCTTATGCATGTGCTGTTGCTAATGCTTTTTTTACACAATCAGAGATCTTAGCAGCCAGGTCGCGCACTTGTTCTTCTGTCCATGTGCAGCGGATACCGAAAGATATCAGGCGGCCGATGACGTTCTGCGTCTTAGGCAGCTGCAGGTTTGCATAATCCTGTGGAGCGCCGAGCACTTCTACAGCCAGCTTAGATGCTGTGCGCATCTCCTTGATATGATCCCACTGATTGATGAAATGATACATGTTCTTATACCAATAGTCGAATCCTGCAACACCTGCGTTGTTCATTTCATCTACCGTGCGTTGTGCAGCTTCCGGTGTTTCCATCAATATATTCAGGAAGGTAGCAGAATCGCCATCAGGGTCGGCAATGGTAGCAAAGCCAATACCCGGAGTTTGTGACAACAACTCTGTAAGCATTTTCTTATACTTCCTGTTTACCTCGCGGATATGCGGCACACGCCTTGTTTGCGCTACACCTACAGCAGCATTCAATTCGCCGATGCGGTAGTTGAAGCCGAGGATAGGATGTTGTTCCATACCGCGCTTAGCACCTACGTGGCTGTGGCCGTGGTCTGAATAATAATCTGCTTTGTTATAAGTCTCTTCGTCATTGGTAACAAGCACACCGCCTTCACCGGCAGTTGCTATCTTAAAGAAATCGAAAGAATAGCTACCTGCCTTGCCAAACAAACCGGTAGATGTGCCCTTGTAAGAAGATGCAAAAGCCTGGCCGGCATCTTCTACGAGAATAAGATTATTTTCATTTACTACCTGCATGATGCTATCCATCTCTGCCATGCCGCCGCACATGTGCACCAGGCATACGCCTTTGGTCTTTGGTGTAATAGATTTCTTAATGCCCTCCGCACTGAGGCAAAGTGTTTCGTCTACCTCTGCAAATACAGGCAAAGCACCTACAAAAAGTACAGCTTCTATAGTGGCAATGAAAGTAAACGGTGGTACAATCACCTCGTCGCCGGTACCGATGCCTGCAGCTGCCAATGCCGTAGCTACCGCAGTAGAGCCACTGCTCATGGCATGTGCATACTTAGCGCCGGTTATTTTCTTAACTTCTTCTTCGAATTCCCGGGCCTTCCAATGGCCATTGCGCTGTGCATCATGGCCGTAACGAAACAGGATACCTGTCTCCAATACATCATTCACCTCTTTCCTCTCTTCAGCACCAAATAATTCTGTACCTGGCATATCTTAAAATTTAGATGGCAAAAGTAAGCATTTAGCCCGACAGCCTGAAGAAAGGATATAGCTAGCGGAGCCACCGGGCGGATAGCTCCTGCATTATCTTGTCGGCAGCCCCTACCTGCGATGAAACATAGGCCCGTATTGACTTTTGCAGCGCTTTGAGATGGATCTCATCATGAATGAGCTGCTGCAACAAATTGTTAAATTCCGTAACATTTGATACCGGAAATGCGAACTGGTGAGAAACAAGGGCTTTGGCCTCAATAAACTTATCGTACCGGGGGCCAAAAAATACCGGCAGACCAAAAACAGCAGGTTCCAGCACGTTATGGATGCCCCCCTTCTGGAAACCACCCCCTATATATGCAATTTCGCCGTAACTGTACAGGCTGGAAAGCATCCCAATATTGTCTATAATGAGCACCCTGAAACCCTTGGGTTCCGTGGATAGCTCTGAATATAACACACAATGGCTCTCAAAAAGATTCTGCAGATATTCTATATGGTTGCTATTAATCTCGTGCGGTGCTATAATAAGCCCCCAGTCGTCGGGAAGCGTAGGTAGTATCTTTTTCAGCAATTTTTCGTCATCGGGCCAGGTGCTACCGGCTATCAAGAGGCAATCCTTGCCTTTAAACTTTTCTATTAAAGGAAACTTTTTAGCTATCTCTGCTATTTCAGAAACCCGATCGTACCGAGTATCGCCTGAAAGCAGTACGTTATCGTCTATGCCTATTGTTTGCAACAATCTTTTGGATTCTACATCCTGCACAAAAATGAGCGTGAAACATTGCAGCATGTTGCGGAAAAGGCCACCATGCCATTTAAAAAATGCCTGGGACGGACGGAAGGCCGCAGACACCAATACGGTTGGTATATTCCTTTTTCGGAGCTGATCGAGATAGTAGTGCCAGAATTCGTACTTAACGAATATGGCCAGCTTAGGGTTGACCATGCCAATAAATTCTTCGGCTGTTTTGCGGCCATCCATTGGCAGGTAAAAGATATAATCAGCGTATTTATAATCCTTGCGAACTTCGTAGCCGGAAGGCGAAAAAAAAGTAAGTACGATCTTGTAAGCAGGGTATTGCTTTTTGATGGCTTCGATCAAAGGTCGTCCCTGCTCGAACTCGCCCAAAGAGGAACAGTGAACCCATATCCGCTGCTCTTTATTATCCGCCAGCCTTTCTTTTGCTATGCGCAGGATGTTCTTTCTGCCAGCCAGCCACTGCTTTGCTTTTTTATTGAACAAGGCCGTGACACGGATGCCAAACGTGTATAGAGCGAGAAATATGTTATAAAAGAAAAGCTGCACAGTGGAAAAATATAAAATTTATACCACTAACACTCCGGCAAACTGATAGGTATATGCAATGCCAACCCCCCTTCGGCGGTTTCCTTGTATTTATGGTTCATATCTTTTGCTGTATGCCACATAGTGCTTACTACATGATCCAGGGAAACTTTCGCATTGTCCGGATTGCTTTGCAGGGCTAATTGTGATGCTGTAATAGCCTTGATAGCGCCCATAGTGTTACGCTCGATGCAAGGCACCTGTACCAGCCCGCCAACGGGATCGCAGGTAAGCCCCAGGTGGTGCTCCATAGCTATTTCGGCGGCCATCATACACTGACGAGCATTACCCCCTAAACTTTCCGTAAGCGCCGCAGCCGCCATTGACGACGACACACCAATCTCTGCCTGGCAGCCACCCATAGCAGCAGATAACGTAGCACCTTTTTTAAAGATGCTGCCTATTTCTGAAGCCGTAAGCAGGAATTGAATGATCTTATCCTCATGCAAGCCATCGCAGAAGGTAACAAAGTATTGCAATACAGCGGGCACTACACCCGCAGCTCCGTTTGTAGGCGCCGTCACTACCCTGCTAAAGGAAGCATTCTCTTCGTTGACCGCAAGGGCAAAGCAACTAACCCAATCGAGGATATAACGAAAGTCGGAGCCACCGGCACGGATAGCGTCTACCCATTCTGTGTAGTTATTATAGGTTTTGCCGTTGAGCATTTTTTTATTGAGCGCTGCCGCGCGACGCATTACATGCAGCCCTCCGGGCAGTTCGCCCCCTATATGCGCACCGCGGTACATGCAATCGCGCATCACTTCCCATATCTTCAACACTCCTGCTCGTGTAGCAGCTTCGCTACGCCAGGCGTGCTCATTCTCCATTACTACTTCGTGTATATGCAAGCCTGTTTTGCGGCACCAGTGCAGCAGGTCATCGGCTTTCTGTATCGGGAACGGAAGATCGACATCCGCACCACCTGCATTTTCTTCACCCTCCTTCACTACAAAGCCACCGCCAATAGAGTAATAGGTTTCCGCTATTTCTTCGCCATCCTCAAAAGAGCAAAGGAAAGTAACCGCATTAGGATGGTACGGCAGGCTTTCATCCATTAAAAACACCACGTCCTCAGCGGGGTCAAAACCTATATCTGCAATGCCGCCAAGCAACATTTTTTTGTGATTGGTGATCTGCTGAATGCGTGGTGTGATCTCATTGACATCAAAAGTAACAGGATCTTCACCACATAAACCCAAAATCACTGCCACATCAGTACCGTGGCCTTTACCTGTCTTGGCCAGAGAGCCATATAATAACACACGGGCAGAGGTAACCTTTTCTATACCTTTCTGTTTGACTGTTTCCAAAAAACGCAATGCAGCGCGCCATGGGCCTAATGTATGAGAACTGCTGGGACCTACACCTATCTTAAATATATCGAATACCGATATGCATTCTTTTTTCACCGTATGAAATATCTAAATCTATTGTAATAAAAAAGGGAGAATAAAAATTCCCCCTAAAGATACTATGAAGCTTACAAAAGATTTCATAAAACCTGATGATTATGGCATCAGCACATGATCTATTACATGAATGACACCATTACTCTGATTAACGTCTTTGATAGTCACTTTAGCCACGCCACCTTTTGCATCCTTGATCCAAAGGCTTTTATCCTTCCACATAACAGTAAGGTCTTCGCCCTGTACCGTTTTGAGCATTGCCATGCCATTACCTGCTTTTACCTTATCCATCAGGTCTTTAGCGCTCATCCTGCCGGCAACTACATGATAAGTGAGCACCGCGGTAAGTTTTGATTTATTTTCCGGTTTCAACAGGTTGTCTACCGCGCCTTTTGGCAGCATGTTGAATGCTTCGTTTGTTGGCGCAAATACAGTAAACGGACCCGGCCCTTCCAGAGTTTCCACCAGGCCGGCAGCCTTAACTGCAGCCACGAGTGTGGTATGATCTTTGGAATTAACTGCGTTTTGCACAATGTTCTTTGAGGGATACATTGGCGCGCCGCCCACCATTACCGTTTTTTCTTTTGCGAATGTTGTTTGCGGAGCTGCAGCAAATACCGCGGCTGCCAGTACGGGAATTAAAAAGATACGTTTCATAAAAGTTGAAGTTTTGGTTTTGAAAATCGTTTTACAAATACAAATACGGTAACCCTATGATTTTGGATTTTTGAACAGTCAAAAAAAATTGAAGCCCGCCGAAACAAGTTCAGCGGGCTTCAAACAGCTCTTATGAATTATCTTATTTTGTCTCCCATTCAAACGGCAGCAACATCATGGCCTTGCCGCTCATATCCTTTAAGCTCTTCAGGCGTTTATACCATTGGTATTCTTCGCCCATTTCGCTTTTCATGGCAGATTGCATTGCCTTTGCCGCTGCTTCGTCGGTATTGCCGTTGATACGCTTTAACAGCGTTTCAAATTTATCAACCGGCGCCGGGTAAGTGACGATCTTGTAGTCGCTGAGCTTAGCTATGCTGGCTGCGCTCTTTACTGCCCTTGGCAGATCGCCTAAGGCATCTACCAGGTGAATCTGTAATGCGTCCGTACCGGTCCATACGCGGCCTTGTGCAATGCTATCCACCATTACCGGGTCTATTTTTCGGCCTGCTGCTACGCGAGATTTGAAGATGGAATAAATATTATCAACGGAACGCTGCATGCGTGCTGCTTCGTCGGGGGTCATAGCACGCGTTGCATTCGGGAAGTCGGCATAGGGGGCGGTCTTTACACCATCAAAAGTAACACCCAGTTTATTTTTTAGGGCATTCTCAAAATTGAACATCATACCAAATACACCTATGCTGCCGGTGATGGTATTAGGCAGCGCAAAAATGCTATCAGCCTGGCAGGAAATGTAATAACCACCTGAAGCGGCAAGATCGCCCATAGATACCACCAATGGCTTTTTAGCTTTTAGCAGTTGCAATTCACGCAATATCACTTCGGAAGCCAATGCGCTACCGCCCGGAGAATTAACCCGAAGCACTACTGCCTTTATCTTATCGTTATTGCGCAGTTTACGAATCTGTTTGATGATGGACTGAGATGCTATCTGGTAATCGTCATTGCTTTCACCATCTTTAATTTCACCTTCGGCAAACAAGATCGCAACACGATTATTGCCGGTAACAATTTCATCCCTGTTGTTTTCTGCATAATCATCCAGTGTTACATATTTTATACCCTTATCTTCGGCAGTTCCCGTTTTCGCCTTAATGCGCGACTCTACCTGGTCCCAGTACATCAGCCCGTCTACCAGTTTATTGCTTAATGCATCCTGAGGAAACTGAATAGCACCACTATTAGTCAACTGCTGCACCTGGTCGGCACTTAAAGCCGTATGTTCCGTAACAGCCTTTACAAACTCATTCCAAAAATCTTTTTGAAACTCCGTAACCTGTTCGCGGTTAGCATCGCTCATCTTATCGGTACGGAAGGGCTCAGTTGCACTTTTAAAGCGGCCTGCATAGAATATCTCCGGCTGTATCTCCAGCTTGTCTAACGTACCTTTAAAGAAAGGCATTACGGTTGCAAAGCCCTTCAATTCCATACCGCCCACAGGATTTAAATAAACGCTATCCGCAGCAGTCGCTACATAATATGCGCCCTGGCTGATATCCTCACCATAGGCATAAACGAACTTGCGGCTTTTCCTGAAATCAATAAGAGACTTCCTTAATTGCTGTGATGTAGCCCAGCCGTTGGCATTGCCATTCAGCTTTATGAGTATACCTTTTATGTTATTATCGTCGGCCGCATCATCTATGGCTTTCAATGCATCATACAAACCGGCATTGTAGGCATCTCCGTTAGCAAATGCCGCAAAGGAATTTTTCTCTCCTACTTCGTGGAACTTTTTATCAAGATCTACCACTAAAACACTATTCTGCGCAACGATAACCTGCTTTTCGGTCTTCATGGATTTGGATATTGCCGCCACTATCAGGCCGATAAATACAGCCACAACGATCACCCCGGTGACGATCATCGCCAGCATAGAAGCGAAGAACATCTTAAAAAACTGTTTCATTAGTTTAAAGTTTTGTTTTTCAGCGTTATATCAATAACATGACAAATATAAGATGATATATCCATAGCGCATGGTGAGAATGCGCCGGCTATGGGTGAATTGAGGGGTTAAAAACTCAAAGAACGTTATAACTTTATTGCATGAAGAAAATATACCTGTTTTTCTTTCTATTCATCAGTTCGATAGGTATATATGCACAGCATATCACACCGGCGCCCCTGCGTACCGATGCGGAAAGGCTGAGCCTGGCGTATGAAGTATTGATGAAGAATAAACTGGCTACCAATTCGCAATTGCTATACCTGCAGCGGTTTCCTAAAACCAAAGACGACTTTGTTGCCGTCTTTGACCCGGACGATGGCAAGCAACTACATAAAGTCAGCCATCAGTATATAGAAGCCTTCAAAGAGATCGCAACCAATTTTCCTGATAGCGTACTAAGAATAGGACTGGGCATTGCCAAGCAGATGAAGTGGGCCACCGGGCCGTCTGAAGACCTGCAGCAAGCAATACTGGAAGTAGCCGCCAGCCATCCCGAATCTTTTGTAAATGAGATCTACCTGCTGCGGAAGAAAGAAATTGCACCAACGGTAACTTACCTTGCTGATGTAGAACAAAATCCACTCTGCTCTTTATACAAAGACCTGATCAAAAACCTGCAGGATATTGGCGCATATAATATATCGGGCAGGCTGGTGAGGGCGAAAGGACAATCGCACTAAATAGTTTTTATGACGGAACCAATTTACAATACAATAGGCCGGGGCTATAATACTAACCGCAGGGCCGATCCTTATATTACCGGCCGCATGCTGGCTAACCTGGGGCCAACCCAAAACGGCATATACCTGGACCTTGGCTGTGGTACCGGCAATTATCTAAAGGCATTTATTAACGAAGGCTACCAGTTTTACGGCGTTGATCCTTCAGACAGAATGCTGGATATTGCGAAAGAAAGATGTAAGGACGCAACCATTGTAAAAGCAACGGCCGAAGCATTGCCCTTTGGAAACGCTGGTTTTGATGGCGCAACGATAATGTTTACCATGCATCATTGGGGCAATCAACAGGAAGGGCTTAATGAACTATACCGTGTGTTAAAACCCGGATCAAGGGCCGTATTCCTAAGTTTTACCGCAGAACAAATGGACGGGTACTGGCTGGCGCATTATTTCCCAAAAATGATCCATCGATCAGGAGAAATAGTACCTGCACGGGATGAAATGATAAGCATGTGTACAACCGCGGGATTTAGTTTGGTTAATACTGAAAAATACTTTGTACATGAGGGACTCCAGGATCATTTCCTTTATTCCAATAAATACAACCCGGCGGCATATCTTGATGCTTCTATAAGACAAGGCATTTCCTCATTTACCGCATTTTCTACACCCGAAGAAGTATCGGCGGGGCTTGCGATGCTGGAACATGATATAAATACTGGAAGTATAAACGATATTATGCGCAAGTATCAGAATGATCTTGGCGATTACCTGTTTTATATAGCGACCAAATAAACATGACCACAGCATACCTTTCCCTCGGCAGCAACAAGGGAGACAGGATAGAATACCTGAAAAGAGCACTGGAAATATTGAGCAAAAAAGCCGGTACGGTAACAAAAGTTTCGCCCATTTACCAAACAGCAGCATGGGGGAAAACCGACCAACCTGACTTTTACAATATAGCAGTAGAAATCAGTACCAGCTTACCGGCAGAACAGCTATTAAATGCCATACTGGGAACGGAGCAGGAACTGGGCCGGCACCGAACAGAAAAATGGGGCCAGAGAACAATAGATATTGACATCCTTTTTTTCGGAAATGATATCATCGATAGCACAAACCTGGTGATTCCTCATCCTCATCTGCAGGATCGGCGATTTGTATTGCAGCCTTTAAATGACATTAACCCTAAGTTAATACACCCTAAAATCAAAAAAGACATCAGTACACTTTTAGCGGAATGCACTGATCCATTGCCTGTTACAAAACTTAAAGACTTACAACTGTGAAAATCATGTTGTTGCAGCTATCGAATTAAAAAATTGTCTTGTATAATAATTTAATTATTATTAACTTGATTATCGTTAAATTCGCGCACCGTTGAGGTCTTTGCATTAAAATAATTTTCAATACATGCGGATGATTTGACCTTTACCAGGACAAAATAGTGATTTATGGCTGCCGTTACATCTAAGACGAAAGTGAACTTAAAAAGTGCGCTACAGGAGCATTTTGGATTTGAAAATTTCAAAGGACAACAGGAAAAAATAATTTCAAGCATATTATCGGGCAAGGATACGTTCGTAATCATGCCTACAGGTGGTGGTAAGTCACTTTGCTATCAATTGCCCGCATTACTGAGCGAAGGCGTAGCTATCATCGTATCTCCGCTGATAGCCTTGATGAAAAACCAGGTAGACCTGATACGTGGCTACAGTTCGAAGGATCATATAGCGCACTTCCTGAACTCTACCCTGACAAAAGCACAGCAAAAAAAGGTAAAAGCCGACCTTGTGGACGGGCATACCAAGATGCTGTACGTAGCGCCGGAAACACTTACCAAACAGGAAAACATCGCTTTCTTCTCAGACATCAATATATCTTTTATTGCTGTAGACGAAGCGCACTGTATATCTGAATGGGGGCACGATTTCCGTCCTGAATACCGCAAGCTGCGCGATATGATAGATGAGATCAACCCCGACCTGCCTATCATCGCACTTACTGCAACAGCTACTCCGAAGGTGCAGGATGATATAGTAAAGAACTTATCGCTTCGCAAACCTGAAATATTTATAGACTCCTTCAACAGGCCCAACCTGTATTATGAAATAATGCCGAAGGGCAAGAAGGAAAGCGTGCTGAAAAACATAGTGAAGTTCATACACAGCATGAAGGGTAAGAGTGGCATTATCTATACGCTGAACCGCAAAACCACAGAAGAACTGGCCAGCACATTGCAGGCAAACGGAATATCAGCAGTTGCTTACCACGCAGGCCTGGATGCAGGGGTGCGCGCACAAAGGCAGGACCAGTTTTTGATGGAAGATGTAGATGTGATCGTGGCAACGATCGCATTTGGTATGGGCATAGACAAACCGGATGTACGTTTTGTAATACATTATAACATACCTAAATCACTGGAAAACTATTACCAGGAAACAGGACGTGCTGGACGTGACGGCCTTGAAGGTAAATGCATCCTCTACTATTCTCACAAAGATGTGCAGAAACTGGAGCACCTGATGCGCGACAAGCCATTGAGCGAACGCGAAATGGGCGCACAGCTGATATCTGAAACAGTTGCCTATGCGGAGAGTGGCGTATGCCGCAGAAAACTACTGCTCTATTACTTTGGGGAGGAACTGAAACAAGACAACTGCGGCAACTGCGACAACTGCCTGAACCCTAAAGAAAAACTGGAAGTACGCGACAGCTCGAAGATAGTATTGGATACTATTAACGAACTGGATGAACGCTTTAATATAGACTACGTTGTAAACATTATACAAGGTAAAAGCAACCCGCAGATCAAAACATTCCGTCATGATAAGCTGAAATCTTTCGGTTCCGGCCGTATCATGAACATGGAAGATAATTTCTGGTTCTCGCTGATACGCCAGATGATGCTGGAAGGCCTGGTGCGTAAGGACATTGAAGAGTATGGCCTGCTGAAGATCACCGAAAAAGGACATAAGTTCCTGAAAAAGCCATTCTCCATTATGGTGGTATTAAACCATAATTATGAAGATGCTGATGGTGATGATGAAGAAGTATCAGGCGGTGGCGGACCGGCAGCAGTAGATATGCAGCTGTTTGAAATGCTGAAAAGCCTGCGCAAACAGGTAGCCAAGGAAAAAGGCCTGCCACCTTTTGTAATATTCCTGGAAAACTCGCTGGAGGATATGTCCATCAACTATCCTACAACGATGGAAGAGCTGGAAAAGATACAAGGTGTAAGTAAGGGTAAAGCCATGCGTTACGGCAGGAAGTTTATAGACCTGATAGCCAAATACGTAGAGGAGAATGACATTACCAAGCCGGATGATTTTGTGATGAAGAGCGTAGTGAATAAAAGCGGCATGAAAGTCTTTATCATCCAGAACATTGATAAAAAGATACCGCTGGAAACTATAGCACGTAATAAGGACCTGACGCTGCAAGACCTGCTTATAGAAATGGAAACCATTGTGGCAAGTGGTACGAGGCTGAATCTTGACTATTGCCTGGAACAGGAACTGGATGAATATGAGCAGGAAGATATTTTTGATTTCTTCCGATCGAGCCACGATGATACATTAGATAGTGCGTATGAAGAATTTAAAGATCGCGATGTGACGATAGAACAGTTGCAGATGATGCGTATTAAATTCATGAGTGAGTATGCCAACTAGTTACTGTTAAAAAACTACTATAATAAACCGCAGCACCCGCTACGGTTTATTTTTTATGGGTTAACTAAATTTATTTTTAGGTTAATCTAAAATATTTACCTTTACTTCATTATTAAATAACTAATGAACAAAAACATACTCATTCTCGCACCCGCATTATTAATACAAGCAACCGTAGCACATGCACAGCAATACGATTTTCAGAGAAAAGAAGATCGTGTAATGGAGCAAAAAGACAACGCCGACCAAAGTGGCATAGAACGTTTCGGCCTGCATTTCCAGACCACTTATATCTACCAATACAAACCTTCATTTAACGCGAAATATTCGGGCACCAATAGCCTTAGCGCGGATGAAGAACATCAAAATTCATTGACTGCTACCTTGTTTGCGGGCGTGCGCCTCTGGAAGGGTGCGGAACTATATGTGAACCCTGAACTGGCAGGCGGCAGTGGCCTTAGCGGCGCATTAGGCATGGCAGGATCATCGAACGGAGAGACATTCCGTGTAGGCAACCCGGCACCAACACTATACCTGGCACGTGCTTATTATAAGCAAACCTTCAGCCTGCGTAATAAACACGCCAGAAAGATAGGTGTAGTAAATGCAGAAGCCGTTGAAAGCGGGCAAGATCAACTTGCAGGGTACGACCCTAAAGAATACCTGCGTTTTTATGTGGGTAAGCTATGCCTGGGGGATCTTTTTGACAACAATGAGTATAGCAATACACCACGGATGCAATTCATGAACTGGTCGCTCATGAACAACGGAGCATGGGATTATGCGGCTAACACACGTGGCTATACACTTTCTTTTGTTACAGAATTACAATTGGGCAAAATGAACTATAAGGTAGGTGCTGCTGCCTTGCCCAAAGTTGCCAACGGGCCAGATCTTAATACTGACTTCTCGGAAGCTATTTCGTTAAATGCTGAGATCAGTCGCGTTATTAAAATTCATAAAAGGAATGGTAACATACGCTTGCTGGGATATTATAATCGCACCACATTGGGCAGCTATGCTGTTGCCACTTATATGCCGAAACCTGATATCGACGCTACACAAGCGCCTGGCCGCACCAAACTGGGCTTTGGCCTGAATATGGACCAGGAACTCAGCAATACATTTGGCTTGTTTGCACGCATCGGGTGGAATGATGGCAAAAATGAAACCTGGTGTTTTACCGAAATTGATCAGACAGCATCGGTAGGATTATCTGCCAATGGCGCTAAATGGAAACGTCCGAATGATAATTGTGGCGTAGCGATAGTAGTAAATGGCATTTCCAAAGATCACCGCGATTACCTGGCAAGCGGAGGCAGCGGTTTTATGCTGGGAGACGGTAAACTGAATTATGCACCGGAAGCGGTTGGTGAAATTTATTACAACTTCAAACCAATAAAATCAGGGATTTGGCTGAGTGGCGATTACCAATATTGTATGAACCCCGGCTATAATGCAGACAGGGGACCTGTAAGCATTTTTTCCGTACGTGTGCATGTAGAAATGTAACGCTCAAATACTTAATATTAAATAAGGCATTACCTGAAAAGTAATGCCTTATTCTTTTTTATGAAGCTTGCTCGCCTTGCTGCGGCGGTTTTGGTTTTTGTGGTGGCCTATTCCCCTGGGGCTTAGGCCTTGGTTGCTGCGGAGGACGAGACTGACCTTGGGGCTGTGGCCTGTTTTGCGGCCCACCCTGTTGCTGTGGTCTGGCATTTCCCTGCTGCCCTTGCTGCTGCTGTTGCTGCTGCTGCGGGCGTGGAGGCCGTGGCGCACCACCCTGCTGCGGTTTATTTTGCTGTTGAGGGGCAGGACGTTGCTGACCCTGTTGCGGGCGCTGGCCTTGCTGAGGTCTTGGCTGATTGCCGCCGGCATTCTGTTGTGGCCTGCCTTCAGGACGCGGCCCTCTATCAGGGCGCTGACCTTGTGGCCTGCCACCTTCTGGCTTCTGTCCGCCTTTGCGTTTTTTATTACTATTTTTTTCCAGCGATTTCAGGCTTATCTGGCCTACGTCGTTTACAAAACCAACATCCACTTTAACCTTAGGCTTATCCGGATGGGCAGCTTCGAGTTCTACCGGCTGCAATTCTTCCGGTTTAATGCCCTGCCTGTTTTGTTGCTGAATCTCTTTAACGCGAACGATGCTTAATGGATATTGCTTATTGCTATCGCTAAAGCTATACCACATCAGATTTTTAAATATATCACGTTTTTGTAGTGTAGCTGTACCTTTTATTGTTTCGAGCGTTTCCGCGTGTTCCGGGAATACGCGCAGTGCATCCATATAGGTATCTAACTCATAGTTCAGGCAGCATTTAAGCCTGCCACACTGACCACTGAGTTTCGCCTGGTTGATAGATAAATTCTGGTAACGCGCAGCAGTGGTATTAACGCTCTTAAAATCAGTAAGCCAGGTGCTGCAACACAATTCACGGCCGCAACTACCGATGCCCCCTACTTTGCCACTCTCCTGGCGCGCACCAATCTGCTTCATCTCTACGCGCACTTTAAAGTCGCCGGCATATACCTTGATCAGTTCCCGGAAATCGACGCGTGCGTCGGCAGTATAAAAGAACGTTGCCTTTTTACCATCTGCCTGTAATTCCACCTCGCAAAGCTTCATTTCCAGGTTCAGACGGCGGGCAATAGCGCGGCTATTGGTTAACAGTTCCGGTTCTCGTTCCTTGTTTTTATTGAAAATCGCCAGGTCGTCATCAGTAGCTCGGCGCAGAACGCGCTTCATTTCGTCGCTTTCCGATACGTTGTATTTCTTCATCTGCAATTTTACCAGCTCGCCTGTGAGGCTTACCTGCCCCACATCAAAGCCGCCAACACCTTCAACGGTGATAAAATCACCCTTCTCGTAGATGTTGCTGGTAGTATTGCGATAAAAATCCTTCCTGCTTCCTTTATTAAAACTTACCTCTATTACCGGGTAAGGTTTTGCAGTATCATATAGGGGCAATGCGCTAAGCCAGTCAAAAACATTCATTCGGTTGCAACCACCAGAACTACATCCACCGTTTCCTTTACAACCATTAGGTTTACCGTTAGCACCTGTCCCACAGTTGCCACATCCCATTATATATATGTATTTATATTGACAGCAGTAGAACGAGATACATCTATCGTTTTGAAAAAAATACCAGCTCCCCGGTACCCGCCTCCTGCGTGATAGTTGCGAAAATAGTGTTTTTAACGGTTAATCAATTAATATCTAAAAATTCACTATTAGTATTCCATTAAAATTTAAGTCCCACTTGCCTGCTTTAAGAAATATTGGCATAGAATTTAATTACATGCAATGAAAGATATAAATATGACCGACAGGAAGAAAATAAAGGCTGCCATTGTAAATGAAAGTAAGACGTCTGTAGAGCGACTGGCCGCCAGAATTATTTCCCTGCCTAATGATGGGGGCTTCTTTGTAAAAACCTGCGTATTACTAATTGATAAGGCAAATATTAACGCTGTAAGAAGACTTGGTGAAGAACTGGAACCCGGAACAACAAAAGGATTCCTGGGCATCAGCGCCACATCATATACCAATGTTAATTATGTGGAATTTTATTCATCTATCAGGTCTTTCAAACTAAGCAAAGGAGATCGCATTACTTTAGTTTTTGAAAACAACGGGGAGTTGATGTTTGAATTCAAAACTGAAAGCAGGCCCAATGGCTACCTGACAGTGAACAGTTGCTTTATTGATGATACCCAACTGGCCTACATGGCCGAAACAAAATTGCAATATTGGATATTAACCGACAAACACAGCGGCATATCCGTCAAGGGTGGATTTGAGTGTAATGAACATAATCAGCAATACCGGTCGAAACGGGGCGGGCAAATATTACTGCAAAACCTGGTGAAAGAAATACTATTGCTGAAATCTGATCTGAAAACCGCCTGAAATTAAGCAACCTTTCTGCCCTGGATGATGTACACCAACTTTATTGACAATGCATGTAACTGTGTTTTACCATGGGCATTGCGTTCAATAAAATAAATAGTCTTAGAAATGGCCTCCGCCATGGATTGCAGTGCTTTCGTACCCAGCTTCATACCGGCCAGCCTTTGGGCAAACTGAGTTTCCTCGGCAGGTAATGCAGGCGGCATTTGTGGCATGTACCTATAACGGATAGCGTTCTCTAACAGTTGAACAACATAATGCAAAAAATTCTTTTGCTGCTCCCGCCCGGATTTACTCCAATCGTCGGCAAATTTGGCTATGGCAATACCGTTGTTAGTAAATAAGGCGTTGAACCAGTTTCGGACATCAGGAAACAGATCGTTCTCCGCGTGCTGCATTAGCCGGAGCGCTTCTGAAAAGCTGCCATTTGCCATTTGTCCTACCTGCAAGGCACGACGTTCGTCTATACCATTGCGCTGCATTAATACACTGGCAATAGAAGCAGGCGACAATGGCGCCAGGCGAACCATTTGCGTGCGTGATAATATAGTAGGAAGGATATCTTCCGTGTCTTCGGCAACGAAGATGATAAACGTGTCAGCAGGCGGTTCTTCGATGAGTTTCAGCAGTATATTACCTTCCTTGCCAAGGTATTCGGGGCGCCACATTACCAGCACTTTTTTGCTTCCCTCGTAAGATTTAAGGTTCAGTGTATCGATAATATCCCTGCACTCCTCTGCTGTAATATTTCCCTGCTTGTTTTCAGCATTAATGAACTGCAGCCAGTCGTAAGTAGAGCCATAAGGAGTTTGGTGAACAAACTCACGGAAGTCGTTGATATAATAACGGCTCATAGCCTTGGTACCGGGCTTAGGCGGGATGCTGGGATAGCTGATATGCAGATCGGCATGTTCCAGTTTGCTTACTTTATTGCAGTTAGCACATACACCACAAGAATCTGTAGCGCTTCTGTTCTCACAAAAAATATATTGTGTTAATGCCAATGCCAGCGGTAGGCCGCCGGTGCCCTCATTGCCTGCCAGCAACAAAGCATGCGGAAAATGCCCGCTATTGAACATATGGACCAATCCCTGCTTCGCTAATTGCTGATCTACTACCTGGCTGAACTGCATGTGGCAAAGATATAAAAACACCCATGCCAGAAGCCCAATGACAGTTCATTTTTTAACATCCATTTTTTACGCACATGTGTCAATAAAATGCATGATGGCATTGAATTTGATTTTCATTAAATTAGGATAGATAAAAAGGAGATCTTATGACACTCAGTGAAACATGGTTTATGGAAGGATATATTGATTTTGAACTGCAGAAATATAAACTGCTCGCCTACCTGAAAGAAGTGAACAGCTATTTTAATGAAAATAAGCTTTACCCCAAGCTTGCCGATGTGATCTTTCATTACAATAACCTGGTATCATTCCGGGAAAACAAGAAGTTATTGCAGGATAACTTTCCCAAACAACTGAATAGCGTTAACGTGAAAAAGCTGGAGTTGGTGTATGAGCAGATATTGAAGGATGATGATATTATGAAAGAGTTGGAGGAGATCACGACCTATGCGGCAGAAGAAATGAAAGGCACCATAGAAAGCGGCGCCCAGCTGTATGACCTGATTGAAAATAACATAGTGATACAGCCGGTTGGCATACTACCCTTGTACAAAAATGAAGGTTACCTCCTAATACGCTACGATCAATACCAGGAAGTCAGGGCTTATTTCTATAACGTTACGCTTTTTGAACATAGGGAAGCAATGTACAAAGGTATACGGATAGAGTACATTGATAGCTGGACAAAGAACCTCATCAATACTTACCAGAACATTAAAAAAGATATCATTCAGAAAATACGCACACTGCCCAACCCGGCAGTATACGCGCTGGAAAGCAACCTCACTGTACCGCTGGATGAAACGCTGCTACCAATTGCCAAAAGAATGCTTGCCAAACAAGTAAGCGTCGATAGGGCCGCTTAGCCGTCATGCTGCATCTAAAGTATGATGCTCTTTGCCTAACTCTACCTGCTTGCGAGTTGGTAACAAGATCAACCGCAGCGTAGTATCGTTGGTAAAATAGCTAATTGCCCAGTTGATGAAGATAAACAGCTTGTTCTTGGTATTGAGTATCAGCATCAGGTGCAGGAACATCCAGGTAAGCCACGCCAGCACACCCTGGTAGCTGATGAAAGGAAGATCGCAAACTGCTTTTCTTTTGCCCACCGTGGCCATCGTTCCGGGAGATTTATATTTAAAAGGTTTGGGCGCTCTACCTTTCAACATCGCCTTAAAATTGGAGGCGAGGTTAGCCGCCTGATGATTGGCAACATTGGCCAGTTGCGGGTGTCCTTTAGGCCATTCGGCTGTTTCCATATAAGACACGTCACCAATAGCATACACATTTGAAGAACCGAAAATATGATGCGTTTCATCGACCTTTATGCGATTGCCCTTTACTATTACATCTTTGCTGATCCCCTTAGGTACATTGCCCATTACCCCAGCCGTCCATATCAGGTTTTGAGTGGGTATGCTTCTACCATCTTTAACCGTTACGGTTTTGCCATCGTAGTCTTGCATTAAAGCGCCTGTCCACACCTGCACCCCTAACTGCTCGAGATACTGTTGAGACTTTCTTTGCGAAACCGGGCTCATTGCACCCAATGTTTTATCTGTGCCTTCCAGCAGGTATATTTTTAACCTTGAAAAATCCATATCCGGATAATCACGAGGTAATACATTTTTACGCATCTCGGCAAGTGCGCCGCAAAGTTCCACCCCTGTTGGCCCGCCACCAACAACTACTATATTCATAATTCGTTCCAACTCTTCAGGAGTAGCCTTCAACGCTTCTTCAAAATTCAATAGGATACGGTTGCGGAGTGTAATTGCCTCGGGGGTGGACTTCATAGTATAACCATACTTCTCCACATTCTTGTTACCGAAGAAGTTGGTGGTACACCCGGTGGCTATCACAAGGTGATCATAGGCGAAATCGCCATCTTCTGTATGGACAACATTATTTAGAGTATCTACCTCATCTACTCTAGTAACGCGTATATGTACGTTTTTGCAGCGCTGGAACACCTTTCTGAGTGGAAAAGATATAGAGCTTGGCTCTAGCCTTGCTGTAGCTACCTGGTAAAATAAAGGTTGGAACTGGTGGAAGTTATATTGATCGATCAAGGTGATTTCAAGATCAGTTTTTCGCAGTTTTTTAGCGAGGCTGAGGCCTGCGAAACCGGCACCGAGTATTACTAATTTCTGCTGTGCCATAGAAGTGATGTTTTAAAGTGATGCAAAGCTACTACTGTTTGACATCAAACTATATCGAGTCTGACGATAATAGCTATGCATAAAAATTATGCCTTACTGCAATGGCATTTTATATAGCCAGTACTTCATACCATATTTAACAGGTAACTCTTGCTCTACTGTAAAGCCTAAGGATTCATAAATATGCCGGGCAGCGTGCATTTGCTCAGAGGTATGCAGGGCGATTACCTGCTCACCTGATCCGATAGCTTCGTTAATACACAACTGCATTAGCTGTCGGCCAACGCCAGCGCCTTTGTAGCAGGGATCTGCACCTACCATTCTTACATAACTCCATTCGGCAGGATAAAAAGACCATGGATTGCCATGATATATCAAAAACGCCATACCAATAATCTTCTCCTCTGACATGCAAACAAACCCTTTACCTGTACCAAGCAAGCCTATATACATCTCCCGGCTTTGCAAGGAATGGAGCATTGTCTGCCACTCATCTTCTGACATGAATGGGCGGTATTGCCCATACGCCAATACACCTAAAGGAATAAGTTTATCAATATCTGTTTCATCGGCGGCACGATAATGTAGCATGGTATTACTGGACATGAAGATAGATTTGGCAATAAAAACGCAAAATAAGCCTTCAGAGTATATTATTTACTAAACGTATTGCCGAACTTTAGAGGTATGAAGATCATAGTGACAGGTGCAACCGGCACCGCGGGATCGGAGGTAATAAGACAGGCTATAGCAGATGATAATATTACTTCTGTAACTGCAATAGTACGCAGGCCATTGGATATACAAGATCCTAAACTCAACACCATTATCCATAAAGACTTCCTGGACTACACGGGCCTTGATAGTATCTTTCAAAGTCATGATGCTTGCATTTGGTGTCTTGGGGTTTCTCAAACGCAGGTAAGCAAAGAACAGTACGAAGTGATCACCTATCTGTATACCATGAAGGCTGCGCAGGCAATGCTCCATGCAAATCATAACATGAAATTTGTTTTTCTTAGCGGAGATGGTGCAGATCCTGAAGAAAAAAGCCGAACGATATTTGCAAGGATAAAAGGCAGAACAGAAAAGGCGCTTTCCAGCCTTGAGTTCAAACAACTATACTTCGCGAGGCCCGGAGGTATCTGGCCCGTGCATAAGAATCCCAACATGGCGCTTATGAATAAACTTGTAGCGCCGTTGTTTCCATTATTATCCAGGATACTGCCCAGCAAAGTGATCAAATCGGATCTTTTAGCAAAGGCATTGCTGCAACTGGCAATAAAAGGCTGCGATAAGCGCGTTTTAGATAATGAAGAATTGAAAGCATTGGTTCCATAATTGCAGTTGTAAGATATATCCATGGCAACAGTCCCCCGAAAGGGGGATTTTTTGTTAATATTTTGGAAACAACATAGAAACCATTATATCTTTGTGATATCAAAATAATATCATAATAATTCAACCAAAAAAATCACAATAATATGGAAAAAGTAATCAGGCCTATGAACGGTTACCTGGCATTAGTGATCGCCTTAGCACTTATTTTACTATCAATCTTCTTATTTAGTATGACACCGGGCATGCCTGCTATTGCGATCCCGGGATTCTTGTCTTTTGCGATTGCCATTTTCCTGCTGAAAGGTTTAATGATCGTGCAGCCAAATCATGCACGTGTACTTAACTTCTTTGGAAAGTACGTAGGCAGTGTTAAAGAAAACGGCATGTTTTTCGTAAACCCATTGTATGCAACACAACGCATATCTCAGCGTGCACAAAACCAGGCGACCCCTACTTTGAAGGTGAACGATAAAATGGGCAACCCTATAGAGATCGCATCTGTAATGGTATGGCAGATATCTGATACGTATAAGGCTGCGTACGAAGTATCGGATTATGTAGCGTATGTTAAAACACAAAGCGAAGCTGCACTCCGCACATTGGCTATGGGCTTTGCCTATGATAATATTGAAGATGAAACGGCGACTATTACCCTGCGCGAAGGTGGCGCCAAAGTGAATGAGATTTTGGAAAAAGAATTGACCGACAGGTTAGCAACTGCAGGTATTACCATCATTGAAGCCCGCATTAGCCACCTTGCATATGCGCAGGAAATTGCAGGCGCTATGCTGCAACGTCAGCAGGCAACAGCCATTGTTGCTGCCCGCTATAAAATAGTGGAAGGCGCGGTGGGCATGGTAGAAATGGCGCTGGAGCATCTGAGCAAGAAAAACATTGTAGAGCTTGATGAAGAAAAGAAGGCAGCGATGGTAAGCAACCTGATGGTGGTACTGTGCGGCGAGCGTGGAGCGCAACCCGTATTGAATACTGGTACTATTTATCAATAATGATATAATAAGAGAAAATGCCTAAAAAAAGTTTTGTACTGCGAATTGATGAAGACACATTCAAGGCCATTGAGAAATGGGCTGCGGATGAGTTTCGCAGTGCAAACGGGCAGATAGAGTGGATACTGGATAAAGCGCTGAAGGACGCCGGGCGAAAAAATCCTGAAAAGAAAAAAAGTAACAATACTAATAAAGATGCCGGCTAAGCCGGCATCTTTATTATATTTTTGGGCGTGGTCAGTGCAACCCATTTACCATGGCCAACCATAAACATTTTAGTGGATGAAATGCGACGTATATATCTTTGTGAAGCATCATCATAAATACAGCTAAGCCATGAACATAGAAGACCTCAGAAACTTTGCCATAAGCCTGCCCGATGTAACAGAAGGCTTTCCATTTGGAGAAGAAACACTGGTTTGCAAAACCAATAACAAAATATTTCTGCTTGTAAGCCTGGATAGTGATCCTTTACAATTTAACGTGAAATGTGACCCCGAAAGAGCTATTGAACTGAGAGAAGAATATGAAAGTGTGCGCCCCGGTTATCATATGAATAAGAAACACTGGAACACTATTATAGTTGATGGTACCCTAACCAATAAACAATTAAAGGAAATGGTGCAGCATTCGTATGAACTGGTAGCACCTAAAAAGAAAAAAAATTAGACTAGCCTTCTGCTTTCTTACCCGGGCCTTTTTGCCTGTCTGATACCAGCTTAGCGCTGTATATTGCCACAGCTACCGCGATGCTGAGAGTTAACCATGAGTTGAGCTTGGGCTCGCCATGAGATTGTGCATTTGCTAAAAAGGTAGCCGACACTAATATTGCTGTTAAAAAATACTTTTTCATTTTTTATCCAAGGGTTTGTGCAAGGGTAAATATGTAACGAATTTAAATTTACACAATACATCTTCACGCTCATTAACAATTCATTCACAACAATATAGAACAAATTTTTTGCCAAAATCAAAGCGTTTAACCCGGAATTATAAAAATACTTTAAAATGCTTTGATGATCTATATTGCAGCTATGGAAACAAATTTAGGTATCGGCTCCCGGGTAGAGCATGCTCATTTTGGCAAAGGTGTAATCGTAGATGTATCCAGCGAGGCATATTCAATCTGGTTTAAGTCTCAGAATATGGCTAAGACCATTGGTAAGGATTATGATCTGAAGGTATTAGAGGCAAAAGACGCTGGCGAGACTGTGGCGCAAAACATTACATTATCTGATGTAGAACAGGCATTAGACAATATCCTGGAGCGACGCCTGCATGAGATGCAGATAGTGCCTATGGGTAACCGATGGAATAACGGCCTGCTAATATTAAAGCCCGCAGACACTACTCTGCAGCCCAAAGAAATACCGATAGAAACCTTTTTCCATAAAATAGTGATGGTGAGAGATAGGCTAAGATTAATAGAGCAAAAAATAAATGCACATAAGGTGCTTACCGATGAAGAGAAGATAGACCTGGAACAATACATTACTGCGGTATATGGGTCTCTTACCACATTCAATGTACTATTTAAAGAAACCCATCACCAGTTTAAAGGCATGGGTGGTAAAGAATAAAACAATGCGGGTACATAATTAATATGTACCCGCCATTTAGTGCTTCTTAAAACTAGCCTAGTGATTTCAGCCAATCGATAACATCTTCGCGTGTTTTGCCCAACTTTTGCTGTAAGCGCCCTATCAGTTCATCATCTTTTCCTTCTTCATACTTTAGGTCATCGTCAGTAAGGTCTGCATAAGATTGCTTGGCTTTACCTTTCATTTCGTTCCATTTTCCTTTTAGATCCAGCTTATCCATAAAAATTGTTTTTGATAAGGGGTAAAACAACTATGCCACCGATATAACTTAAGCAGATTGAGTTATGTTAGAACGGTGTTAAATAGAGGACTTAATTTTCGTGTGGCATGTTTGTTGATTTTATTCCAATAATAGAATTGATATTTATGAAACCGGTTAAATTATTATTGTTACTTCTTACATCTGCAATGCTGTTTACTTCCTGCGTTAAAAAGGAATATTATAATACCCAGCCTGAACCTGTAGGATACCAAAACATTTTTAACGATGATTTCAACTATGATAACCATAACTGGTCTTTTAGCGACCCGGCCAATAATGCATATGTAACAGTTAGCAATGGTACATTGAAATATGTATATATGCCGGCTGTAAAAGGTACTAATACCGTAGCGATTAATACCGGTGCAAATATGTATCACGACTTCCTCCTGCAGACCAGTATACAATCCAACAATTCTATGGGGCTCGTATTTGGCGTATCTAACGGCGATTATGGCTATTCATTCTTTATAGATGACCAGGGGTATTTTGCCGTATATAAGGAAGGTAATGCCAACACCCCATATAAAGCCCTGCTCGACTGGCAGCAAAGCAACGCTATTAAACAAGGCTGGAACACCGTAGAGCTGGAACAGGTGGGTAACTATTGGGATGGATATATTAACGGCACCAAAGTTTTTGAGATACAGGCGCAGCCGTTATACGGTTCTAAAATAGGCTTTATTGTGCCGGAAAATACGACGGGCTATGCTGATTACCTGACGGTGCAATGGTAACGAGGAGATACGGGCGGTTGCCCATTTTATATATATGTTTTACAATAAGCAAATCCTTGTAATTTAGTTACAAGGATTTGCTATTTATGGATACAATTCAACCAGCTGACGATACAAACAAGGATTTTACACCAAAAGGATCAGAGAAAGAGCGGGTGTTTTTAGATGGCCCGCACTCCAGGTGGAAAGAGCTGAGCTTTGTAGTGAACGTGATGAAAGAGTTTGTGTATGGCTTTAGAAAACTACATTTCCTGGGGCCGTGCGTTACGGTGTTTGGCTCGGCACGTTTTACAGAAGATCACCCCTACTATAAGCTGGCACGTGAAATGGGCAGCGAGATAGCTAACCTTGGCTTTACCGTAATGACAGGCGGCGGACCAGGCATTATGGAAGCTGCAAACAGGGGCGCTAAAGATGTAGATGGAAGATCTATAGGGTGTAACATTATTTTACCACATGAACAAAAGCCTAATCCTTACCTGGATCACTGGGTAGATTTTGACTACTTTTTTGTGAGAAAAGTACTGCTATGCAAATACTCTTATGCATTTGTAGTATTACCAGGCGGGTACGGAACACTGGATGAATTCTTCGAGTCTATAACATTAATACAGACCGGCAAGTTTCAGAAATTCCCTGTGGTATTAATGGGTACAGAATACCATAAAGATCTGTATGAGCATATACAGGGCATGGTGAAAAATAAAGCAATTGCGGAAACAGATCCTCAGCTATTCCTGTTTACAGATTCTGTGCAGGAGGCCGTTGCCCACATAAGAAAATATGCCATTGAGGGCTTTGGCCTAAAACCAATAAGGTATATGAAGCCTATACCATTATTGGGAGAAAAGAAGGGCATAAAAAAGTAAAAGGGATGGCGTTATGCCATCCCTTTTTACGATCTATACCTAACTGTTATTATTTGATAACAGAAAGTTTAATGCTTTGATGAGCTTCACCTGAAGTGATAGACACCAGGTAAAGACCTGTAGTCAGATCAGTCAGATCAACATTGTAGCTGTGAGCACCGATAACATTAGCACCAGTATACACTTCTTTGATTTTCTTACCGGTCATATCTACGATAGAGATAGTCAGGTCAGAAGATTCAGTCAGCGTTACATTAACAACAGCGTTGTTGGTAGCAGGGTTAGGGAATACTTTAGCAGATTCGATGTTAGTTTTGATATCTTTTACAGAAACTACGAAATCATAGAAAGTATTGTTAGGGTCGAAGTTAGCCCAACCTAAAGCCCAGTTGTCAGAAGACTGACTTGTACCTGCGAAAGCACCTACATAGTTAACTTTATCGAAGAAAGCATCTTTAGCTTTTGAATCTGTAAAGTTAGGAACACAAGCCGGAGCATTATAGTTAGCATAGTTACCTGTAGTATCCAGATTCAATGGTTTTGTAGGATCGAACGCTTTCAAACCAGAAACTGTTTGGCCTAACCAGTTTTTACCTCCGTTATAAACGATAGGAGAAGTAGAGTTAGGGATGAATTTAGGGTTTTGCAGATCGAATGGGCTACCTAACTGCAGATTTTGCACCTGGGTGTACTGCCAGTTCAGGTTAGTAGTATTATACAACCATGAGAATGGACCAGGATAGCCAGCCAGAGCAGACCAGTTAGTACCTGAAGCAGTAGTATCTGCATTAGCGGTTGTAGGCGTAAGGCTACGTGCACCATTGAATACAAATACAACACTTTTATTTGCAGGAGTTGAATTGCTTGTGATACCGGCAATAATGTTGTTGCGAACTTGTAACATACCATTACCAATATTTGCAACAGTAGAACCATAAGAAGAAGAAGACTCATCGATTACGATACCGCAAGGCCAGCCAGCTAATACAGAGTTCAAAATGCTGATACCGCTACCACGGCGTGGCTGAGCAGCAGAAACAAACTGAGGATCAAAGTTTGTAGAAGTAGGGTTTACAACAGGGCCGATAGCTGTTACGTTAGAGAAAACCGGTTCAGTAGCTTTCGAAGTATCACCGCTAAGACCTGAAGCTGTACCTGACTGATAGCTATCAGATTCCCAACCATGAGAACCGGAATAGTCAGCAGCATAAGGATCGCGCAGGATAACACCATACTGAACCTTACCACGGAAACCGTTATCTGTATCAAAATCATCGTCCCATGAACGGTGAGATATCAGATATTTGGCGTTTACAGTACCACCAAACCATTCGTATCCATCATCACCACTATAAGAAACCTGAACGTGATCGATAGTAGTACCGTTACCAACACCGCAAAGTGTAAGACCATTTACTTCATTATTTGGCGAGAACGCTATACCACCGAACTCGATACGTACGTATTGGAAAATACCGCTGTTATCAGCAGCATCAGTGCCACCATAAAAAGAACGAAGGCCACCTTCAACCTGCGCTTCACCAACTGTCCAGTTTACAGGAGCTTTACCGCAAAGGATAACACCACCCCAGTCGCCATAAGTACGGCTACCTTGTGGTTGATTAGAAGTAAAAATAATTGGCAAATCTTTAGTTCCCTGAGCCATGATCTTAGCGCCACGTTCGATGATCAATGCACCCTTTGTGTCTTTATCGCCACGGATAATAGTACCCGGCTGAATAGTAAGCGTATTACCTGACGTAACATACACATAACCTTTCAGTAAATATTGTTTGTCGCTTGACCATGTTGTGCTGGAAGTGATTTCACCACTTACAGGCACAGTTGTGTAACTCGCTGCAATAGCTGTTCCGGCCATTGCAAGCGCTAAAATACTTGTGAAGAGAAGTTTTTTCATGTTTTATAATTTGTCGCAAAAGTAAAATGCCGGGGTTACCGGCATGTTACGTGTATATTACCATAAGATTAGCAGAATGTTACCCCAATGTTAACTACTTAGAACTTCAGCTTTACTCCGAAAGTAAAATAGCGACCTGGTTTATAAGATGTAAATTGACGATCGGCGTTCTGTGTATCGGAGAATTTAGTATCGATCTTAGCGTCGTAATTCACATCTTGTGCTTGCTTGATAGTGGCGTTCAACAGATTCTGAACACCAAAACTAATATCAATGAACTTGTACAACCTTTTGGACACTACAAAATCAACCATATTATATGGTAAATCCCATATACTGCCAGCTTGTTGTGTAACCGATCCTAACAAATAAATACGCGGCCCAAACACATTGTACAACAACGAGCCTTGCAACCCGGTTTTATCATTTTGAAAATAGAGCCCCGCATTAAACATATAAGGTGACTGCCCTTGAAGAGGGGAAGCTGGTATGTTTAATGCCGGCTGAGCAGTAACCTCACTCTTGATGAAAGCAGCGTTACCTACAAAAGAGAAATTTTTGAAAAAATTAGACTTAAAAGCATCATCCAGAAACATAAGATTTTTTCTTACATCTATCTCAAGTCCATAACATGTTGCTTTTTGCAGATTTGCATAGGTAAACTCACGGGAATCGCCGCCACCAACTGTAATAACTTGCTGAATAGGATTTGTAAAGCTCTTATAAAACAAGCCAACCTGTATTACTTCTCCCGCAGATGGATACCATTCCCAACGTGCATCTATATTTTGGATCTCAGAAACTTTCAATGTATCACCTACATCCTCTCTTCCAGTTAATGCCTTAGATACTACGGTTGGGAACAATGCACCTTTTACGCCCCACCTGTTTTCCAAATCGTAGAAGAAGAATGGCGAGTTTTCTTTAAACTCGGGACGGTTCAATGTTTTACCATAAGCTAATCTAACCAATTGCTTATCCGTTAGGTTGTAAGACACATTCAATGAAGGCAAGAAGTATTCTGTCTTAATCACAGGCGTCAATTCGGCTATGTTTACAATAGCCGTTAACGAGTATATATTATATTCATGACGAACACCACCATAGACCTGCAGCTTATCATTCAAAAAAGGAAGTTTCACAGATAAATAACTAGCGATCAATTTATTATTTGCGTCATAATGATCGAAGTCATTTGTTTTTTCCTGCATCTTGAAGCCATTGTCTCCTAAATATTGATCAGAAAATATTTGATCCAGCGGGAGCCTTTTATATCCTAATTTAGTTTGATTATCTACTATTAAAGAATAGGCAAATGACCTTAAAGAATAACTTCTTGATTTATATTCAAGATAATTACCCAAATTAGCTTCGAATTCATAATTCTTGATGCGAATTTTTTGAGTATATTGATGACTAAAACAATAACTCTTTTCATATAACTGGGAGTATACTCGTCCACCACCATACACAAAATCCCCATAAGTTGTGATACCAGCTGCGTACTGAGAATCAGGTGTTCCCTGAATTTTGGAATAAGAAATACGACGAAGATCGGGCATGTTCCGGAACAGATCTGTATAGCCTAATGTCCAGTTATATTTTCTTGTATCGTCGCTACTTTTATGTGTACCGTTAAGCTGGGTAGAATAAATAGCTCTACTTTCATAGCTTTCGTTATATTGACGCTCATCTCTTGCTACAATGTTAGTATCATAAGCATTATTGCGCACAGTTACAGCAGAACGACCTGATTGATTATATAAATTTTTAAACTCAATTTTATTATTTCCCCATGCAGCAGCCACGTTCTCCAGTATAGCAGAATTTACATTATTTACAGAAAGCACGTCATTAAAGTGCTTTTGTAAGTCTGTAGAATCATATTCCCACCTTTCTCTTTTAAAGTTGGTCGATGTGTTGGTATAGTTTACCGCAAATGTGTTACCGATCCTAACTTTCTTTATTTTAAATATATTAGATGCTGAAAAATTCAATCTTGTGTCCGGTGCCTGTTTCTTAGTTTGCAGCCCCCATGTATTTTTGAACGATTTAGTAATAGAATTAATATCCGGATCATTACTATGCAAAAGCCCTGAGCTAGAAGGAACTAGGCTTGGTGCACCTGGCACAGCAGAAGGCATAGACCTGCTACCATCATCATATCCCAACCAATCTGTTTTAGATTTAGGTGTATAATTAAAATCGGTTCCTGTAGAGTATTCGCGACTTGAGATTTGATATCCTATGGTATAAGTATTTTTATCGGGGATTGAAGTGGTGTATAGCTTTACCATTCCACCTGCAAAATCTCCAGGCAACTCCGGTGCAGGGGTTTTAGCAATAATGATCCTGTCTATCTGTCCACTAGGAATTACATCGAAGGAAAAAGCACGTTTGTCTACTTCGCTACTTGGTGCACCTACATCATTCAACCAAACACTATTGTATCTATCGTACAAACCGCGCACCATGATGAATTTATCATCCATAATAGTAACACCAGGTACACGCTTTACCACGTCTGCAGCATTACGGTCCATTGTTTTACTGATTTGCTGTGCACTAATGGCACTTACCATAGAATTGCTTTTACGCATTTCCATGATCACAGCATTTTCCGTATTGCTGAGTTTAGTTGACTTTACAGTTACTTCAGTAAGGTTGCGGCCTTCTTCTTTTAACGTAGCGTTTAACTCTTCGTCCTTACCCTTCAGGATAGTAACCGTTTGTAATGATTTCTTAAATGTTATCAAGCTAAACAGCACTTCGTAGGTACCATCATCCACTCCGTCGATCTCATATTTACCATCTGCATCTGTTTGTGTACCTTTTTGCAGGCTTTTGATCACCACAGTTACACCGGCAAGGGGTTCATTTTTCTCATCTACAACAGTACCGGATATCTTCGCCGCTAATAAATCGAACGAAGAAAACAGGCAAAACGCAGACAAAATAATAGTAATAAATAGCTGTTTACGCATAAAATTTTATTGTGGTGCAAAAGTACCCCGAGCCTTAAAATCCTGCGTTCAGTCAATGTTATGAAAATGTTTCCCCTATATTAAGTTAATGTTACTTAATCTTTAACGCGCGGAACCCGTGGTGCTTTGAAATGCAGTACCGGCAATAGTTATTGTAAAAAGTCGCCACATTTCGTGTGTTATGTTTTCTGCAAAGCAGCTACATTCATACACTCTCGCACGCTATTTGCAATGTTGACTTTCTCCGCTTTTTAAGACATGGATGATGGTAGGCAAACGGCCTTAAATGAAAAGGTGCCATTGGCACCTTTTCCTATCGTTCATTTTGTATACAGTAAATATCTTCTTTACAGGCTTGTTCCGCAATTTTCCTGGGGGTGTCTTTATCAGGAAATGGCCAGTAATATTCCTGGTACTGTAACCTGTATTGCGCGCGTTCAAAACCGGCAACACCGTAATCATAATTTTCACGGTAGGTATATAACATCAGCAATATAAAACCAATAGTTAGTTGCCACTGATATTTTTTACCTTCTATCCTGGCCAGCATAAAAATGAAAATAATGCTCACAATAAGATGAGGATAGATAAAATACCTGCTGGAATAAGAATCCAACATTTTAAATCCGCTCCGAAGCACAGCCGTTGCAGCCAATGATGCCAGGCAAAATATCAATATAGCTATAAAAGGCTGCGCCTCTGATGGAATTTTCCCTTTTTTTATGGGAAGCACGAGCACTAATGCTGTAGCAACCAGCACGCCAAAATAAACCCCATAAATATAACCAAAATGGGCCCCCAACTCGTGTAAAAAGAACTCTATCCTCACGCCCCAATCAGATGATCCCTGAGGTGCAGGTTTAATATAGTTCACAAAATATAAAGCCCCGAATATTACTGAAGTTGCCAAACAAATGATAGTATTTAACTTATTCCTGCGAAGGATATTAAATATCAAAAGTGATACAGAAATGATTAGGCCGGCGCCACTTGAGAAAATGCAAACAGCCTGAAACAGGACGGCCAGCCATAAAAACTTTTTATTTTCTTTCTCATAAAAATATAAACTCAGCAAAAAGAAGAACACCTGCGCGTAATTGACCATGCCAAACATTGCCGCATTGGAGTTTTCATAATTATTGATATCAAACATAGCCACTGCGGTAACAAATGCCGCAATATTCCACCTGGCGGGTAACATTTTCCTGATGAAGACAACCATCATGACGAATGCCGCCACCCAATGCAGATTGTTAACGATAATGAGATCAATGAAGTTAACATCACCATAGAGTTTATAGTAGATAAGATATATCATCTTAGAATACACCGTCCTGTGCTCATTAGTCTGTTCCCAAAAAAGAGCTATCCTATCTCTGAAAGATGCGTTTTTGTATCTTGAAAGAAAACCCAGTATTGCCGGATAGTCATCAACATAGGGAATGTTTACAGAATATTCATTTATTACCTTAAACAACAATACTGCAGGTAAGAAAACCCACAAATTCACCAAATAGGAAATATACCCTTTGCGCTTCGGTTGAACTTCCGCAGTCTGTTTTACAGATTTCATGAAGTCAAATTAAATACATTTTCAGCAATTCTTCATGGTCTCGTATAGTATAGGGGCGTATAATTTCCTGCGGATTTGTTCGTTATGATTTCCATAACTTTAAGATATGGCCAAATTCAGCGACAGTATTCAAAATGCTCACCGGGAATTCATAGAAGCACAAAAGATGTTCTTTGTAGCTACGGCTCCGTTAGCGGGCAGCGGACATGTCAATTTATCTCCAAAAGGTTCCGATAGCTTTCGGGTGTTATCGCCAACGAAAGTTGCGTACCTGGACCTAGTTGGAAGTGGCAATGAAACATCTGCACACATACTAGAGAACGGCAGGGTAACTTTTATGTTCTGCGCGTATGATGGCCCGCCCAATATTCTGCGGTTATATGGCATTGGGTCGGTGATTCTGCCCCACACATCTGAATGGAGCGAACTCGCCGGTCATTTTAATATCACCCCCGGCACCCGGCAAATTATCACAGCCAATATTCATAAGGTACAGACATCCTGCGGCTATAGCGTTCCGCTATACGCTTATGAAGGCGAAAGAGATCATGCGCATAAATGGGCAGAGAAGAAGGGCCCCGAAGGCCTTGAAACTTACAAAAAAGAGAAAAACCAACAAAGTATAGACGGGCTGCCTACTCACCTTTCTCTATTGTCTTGAAATTGTTAAATAATTACAACCTGAAAATTGGCTTTTGTTTATGGCATAGTTTTACAATGCTGTTGATAAACAAACAGCTATGATGAAAGGATATGTGACGTTTTTATTTTTTGCCTTAATTTTCCCTTCAGGGTTATTTGCACAGGTGCAACTGAATAGCTATTTAGGTGCAGGAGCCTCTTATGTAACTGCAAAAAACCTGAACACGTCATTTATGCCGGTTATCAGGCCAAATGCTTCTTTGATTACCACATTTCCTATTACATCACGGATAGCCATTCAACTGGGCATGGGCTATACTGCCAAAGGTTATCATACTAATCAGACACAGGACCTGGGCTATACCAAATCTGTGTTTCTTACCACTACTAATCTGCACTTATTATCTCTTCCATTACTGATATCCTATAAAATAACAGACCGTAATGACAGACAGTTTTGGTTAGATGGCGGCATGTGCTACAACCTGTTTCTTGCAGGTACAACAGCTTATGATTTCAGCGTTTTTGACAATGGACAGCAAACCAGGCACGATAGATACACCTACCGCGTGATAGGGCGTTTCACTCCTTCAAAATATGGACAAACCCCTAACAGCTACGATGTAAACGGGCTGGACGTTACACTGCGGATACAAGCCCGATATGTTTGGAAGCGATACACCTTCCTGGCTTACTATGAACATGGTATGTATGATATGCGGGCCACAATTGGCGATGATGCAACGACATCACTCAAATCAAGATACGCAGGTATAGCTATTGGATACAGATTGTTTTAGGTACACATAAAAAGAGCACCAATTGGTGCTCTTTTTATTTTATCAAATATTCTTAGAAGCTTCCCAGACTCTTCGTCCCTCTCCCTTAATCACATGACGTTCGCTATGATAAGAAGAACGTACCAGCGGGCCGCTTTCTACATAATCAAAGCCCATTTTATAACCTTCTTCGCGATAGAATGCAAACTCATCAGGATGCACAAAACGTATTACAGGAAGATGTTTTTGTGTAGGTTGTAAATACTGTCCTAAAGTAAGAACATCGCAGCCATTCTCTACGAGATCGTGCATTGTTTGCAATACTTCTTCTTTCTCTTCACCAATACCCAGCATTACACCACTCTTAGTGCGCATACCTCCATCTTTAAGGCGGCGTATCACTTCCAGGCTTCTGTGATATTTGGCCTGTATGCGCACCTTGCGCGTCATACGTTCTACTGTTTCCAGGTTGTGAGACACTACCTCAGGCGCTACTTCTATAATACGCTCCAGGTTCTCCCATTCACCTTTAAAATCCGGTATGAGCGTTTCCAGCGTTGTCTCCGGATTCAATGCACGTACCGCTTTGATCGTATTTGCCCAAATTATAGAACCACCATCCTTCAGTTCGTCACGATCTACAGATGTGATCACCGCATGCTTTACATGCATCAGGTGTATGGCCTCTGCAACACGCTGCGGTTCGTCCCAATCAACGGGCTCGGGGCGGCCGGTAGCCACCGCACAAAAACCGCACGACCGGGTGCATATATTACCCAAAATCATAAAAGTCGCAGTGCCTTCGCCCCAGCACTCGCCCATGTTTGGGCAGTTACCGCTCTCACATATTGTATGTAGCTTGTGTGTATCAACGAGGTTGCGAACATTGCGATAACTCTCACCAATCGGCAATTTCACCCTAAGCCAATCCGGCTTTTTCACCCTTGTTTCCGTACTATTCGCTGTACTACTTATTACCGGTAATTCCTGCATAATAGATGCAAATTACAATCATCACCAACGTTTGCCAAATTGCAAAGACAAATAAGCATTTAAGAAATATGCTTTAGCGTCTTTGTTGGCCATTATTTCGATCGCTTTACTATATACTTCGAAATTCACACCGGTTTCCAGTGCCCAAACACGTGCTTTGTTTGCCGCGAAATCAAAGTGCATCGCAGCTTTCAGATGCACACCGGGTATGATCTTGGTTTCGCCCAGCCCTTTACCAAAACCGGAGCTGCCCAGGATATATCTTTTATCAAGGAAATACTGTTTTGTTGAGTCTGAATAGGTAATATCAGGCTCTGTTGTTGGCGCAGAAACGCTCAAATAATATGGCTTTAACAACCCCAGCGATAAACCACCTACATAAACAAAATGCATTGATATAGCACCCGGCTCGGGTTTGCCAGCTAACATTTTACGCCCACCATAGCCAATTTTGAAGGTGTAGAAATTATTTATTTTGCCATATATGAATGGTTTAGGCTTTTCATTATTATAGCTGGCGGATGTATTAGACCTTTTAATTTCGGCAGGTACCTTTTTTTCATCCAGTTCTACTTGCAGCAATTTCACATCATAGAAAAAATCGCGATACCGGTCTTCGCTTTTTACCCAGCCCTTATCTACAAATATGCCCCAGCCATCTGTATTTAGCCTCAGGCCAAAGCTTAATTCCGTATGGAGCGGTTTAGGTTTTTTAAGTACAACATGCTTAACGGGCTGCTTTACAGGTACGCTTCTCAACGAATTACTGTCATTTTTCGTTTGCGCCCGGGCAGTAGTGCCCAGTAACAAAACGGCAAGACATATGTGTGTAAATACCTTCATATAGGTAGATGTATAAATGATACATCGTAAATTTAACAAAAATTCAAATTAAGTGTTAGCCAGGGTAATTTATAAAGGAGGCCTTCGTACAGAAGCCACACATTTGCGTTCAGGAACTACTATAGAAACTGATGCGCCGGTAGATAATCAAGGTAAGGGTGAGCGTTTTTCGCCAACCGACCTTGTTTCTGTAGCACTAGCTACATGTATTGTTACCACGATAGGTATTGCGTCAGATACCCGTGATATAGACATTACAGGCACCGAATGTGAAGTGGAAAAGATCATGGATTCTAATCCGCGGAAAATAGGCGAGATCAGGATCAAACTGACATTCCCTAAAGACAAACAGTATACAGACAGGGAGAAGATGTTGCTGGAAAATGTGGCTAATACCTGTCCCGTAGCACGTAGCCTGCATCCCGACCTGAAGCAGACATTAACTTTCGTTTGGCCTTAATTTGAGCAAACTAAGCCCGATGGCACAATCAAGACATCGTTTTTTTGAGCAGTAGTTGTTATACAGCTGTATCAAAGCTTGTGATTGGGCTGCATTTGCAGGCTTCCATGCAACATCCTGCCAAAGATCTATAATATTATTGCGCTCCGCATTTACTACTTCGAGTAAGCGGAGTGCTTTCTCCTGCAAAGCATCATCTCCCGTGGATGACGCGTATAGGAACTGTGTTGGCGCTATAGTATTAATAATAATGTTTTGAATAGATGCTTTTCCAAGATGTTTTTTGGAAAATGTCTCTGATAGTTCATCAAAACGATAGTGATCATCCCAATATTCATTTGCAGTCACATCCAGCAAGGGCAGAATGTCCTTTACTTCATGCTTCTCTATTATTTGAGAAAACAAGTGAAATGACTGGTGTATTAAAGCGGCAAACTGGGCAATTCGTATGGTGGGGAAATTAGCAGGGCGCATCCTCAGAAATTTCCAAAGATGTGCAGGCATAGGCTCTAACTTATACTTCTGACGCAGATAGTTATATTCCTGCTTTAGCTTATTAGGATAATCATCCTTAAATTCTTCATTCAGCATCCCGGCCTGCCCAAAAAGGATAGCCTCTACCTGTAATAAGCTGCCGCCTTTGGTAAATACATTTAGTGGAATGGACAAAGCCAGTTGCAGGAACGGATCTGCATTCACCTTAAACCCAAAATTTGCAGCCATACGCCAATAAAGAAGATTGCGCCAGTCGCCGGCAGACTTCTCCAGCAACTCTTTCCAGCTAAGGTGCTTTTCTTCCCATCGCTCTGCCAGCAGCCTTGTTAACCAGCTTTCTTTAATAATATCCTTCACAGCACTAAGTTGCCCCGAACAAGCAATTGGTTTCACATCCTGCATCATGGTCTCATATCTACCCAGTAATGCAGGTGCGATATAAGGGGCAATAGTTAGAACAGGAACATTCTCAAGCGCAGTAGCTGCATCATCCTTATATACCACGTGCAAGACAATATTTTTGTATGCATCATCATGCTGATGTCCATGTTTATCCCAATCGCTACTGTTGATATGTAATTCGATATTGCCGGCAAGTATCGTATCCCCTACTTTAATACGGCCCTGCAAAAAATCCGGACCGGAATTAGTATTATAAATGCCGGGATGAATGATGGTTAGTTGCTCTCCATCATTAGTAACAAGTCCTGTGGGATTGTATAGGCTGTATTGCCAGATAAACTGCAATAATCTTTCCTGCATGGCATTGGTTTATGCCGGTTAAATTACAAATAAGCAGCCATTTGCATTTGATAATCTGCCGCAGCTACGCCGGCACGCTCCGCGAAATCAGTTCCCGAGCTTACATAGATAACACCGCGGGAAACATTAATAAGGATACCGCCATCATTATTCACAGCATTTTGGCATACAGTATCTACATCCCCACCCTGTGCGCCAACGCCCGGTACCAGGAAGAAATGGTCCGGCAGCATTTGCCTGATATGCTGTAATTGCTCTTTGCGGGTGGCACCAATTACAAACATGAGATTACCCGTGTTACCCCATGAAGCAACCGTCTTTAATACCTTCTCATACAGAAGCTCCTCGCCACATTGCTGCAATTGAAAATCAGCGCTACCCGCGTTGGAAGTAAGACCTAATACAATAGCCCAGTTGCCATCGTATTGCAGAAAAGGTTGTACACTATCCTTACCCATATAAGGCGCAACGGTGACACTATCAAAAGGATAAGTTTTAAAGAAAGTATTAGCATACTGCTCTGCAGTATTGCCTATATCCCCTCTTTTAGCATCGGCAATAGTGAAGATATCTTTAGGTATATAATCAAGGGTCTTACCCAGGCTGATCCAACCTTTTACGCCCTGCGCTTCATAAAACGCAGTGTTGATCTTATAGGCCACCGTGTAATCTTTGGTAGCATCAATGATCGCCTTATTGAACTCGAACATAGGATCTTCAGAAGAAAAAAGATGCTTCGGTATCTTTTCCAGGTCGGTATCAAGACCTACACACAATACAGATTTTTTCTTCTTTATTTCGGCTACCAGTTGTTCGCGATTCATATTAAACGATTGGGCTGCAAAGTTAATGGCATTATTTATACTTGCCTATCTTATCGTCTATGGCTATATCTTTCACAAAGCTGCGTTGTAGTTTCATATTAATGAGCACAGAATCGGCGCCGGCCTTATTGCAGGCATCCTGTATATCCGTCAACAACTGCATTACCTTGTCATAAGGTCCCTCAACTACGGTTTCGAAGGGACAAACAACATAATGCAAGCCAGATGCCTGTATGCAGGCAATTGCAGCATCTACAACGCTATAAGCCTCTATTTGTGGTAAATGAAGCGGCAATACCTGTATTGCCATATTTACATTATAACTCATAACAGTATTTTAAGGATGCAATATAGGTATCGTTTATGGCGCCTATAGCCAATAGATAATATCTTTTTTGCGGGTATATTAATATCGTAAATTCGCAATTCGCAAATCACATTACATATGAGATATTTATCATTAATCGCACTCACATTTGCATTAAACGCAAACATTTTTGCCCAGGACCTGAAACTACCGGCTCTGAGCCCGACAGCCAAGATCAGCCAGGAATTTTCTACTTCCAGCATCGACATCAACTACAGCCGCCCATCTATGCGTGGCCGTAAAGTATTTGGCGACCTGGTGCCTTATGGCGAAGTATGGCGTACGGGTGCTAATTCAGCAACCAAGATCAAATTTGGTGAAGATGTAACCATCGGCGGACAGGATGTAAAAGCCGGTGAATATGCGCTATACACTATACCCGGCAAAAGTGAATGGACAGTAATACTGAACAAAGGTACCGGTAACTGGGGTGCTGCAGGGTATGAAACATCATCAGATGTAGCCCGCTTTAAAGTAACACCTAAAATGTCTGATAACAACGTACAGACATTTACCATCAGTATAGGCAATATCACTTACAATTCTTGCAAACTTGACCTTGCATGGGAAAAAACCAAGCTTGTAATTCCAATTAAGGCGAACAACGAACAGCGCCTTGATGCCGCTATTGACAAAGCCATCAACAACCCGAACATTCCTTACTTCCAGGCTGCAAACTACTATTTTGAAACCAATCAAAACCTGGATAAAGCATATAGTTATGTAAACAAAGCACTGGAATCAAACCCAAAAGCTTTCTATATGTGGAACCTGAAAGCACGCATCGCTCAAAAATTGGGCAAGAAGGAAGAAGGTATCGCAGCAGCAGAAAAATCAATGGAAACTGCTAAAGGATCTGCTTTCGAATCAGAATACATCCACAAAGGCAATAAGCTGATCTCGGAAATGAAAAAATCATAACCATATATTCTGTCGATAATTCAATAATTTTATTTACCCGCAACTTACCCGTTGCGGGTTTATTTTTGAGCACTATATGAAAAAGCTATTTTCCTCATTAACAGCCATCGCGCTGTACAGCACTTCATTGGCACAACAGGTTCGCCCGGCAACCTCAGCACAGATACATCACGAGATAGCACAACTGAATAATCTTGTAAACGTACTATACCTGGCTGCGCACCCGGATGACGAGAATACACGCCTGCTGGCATGGCTGGTAAATGACCAGAACATACGCACGGCTTACCTGTCCCTTACACGTGGGGATGGCGGTCAAAATATACTGGGCAATGAGCAAGGCGCTGCACTCGGCTATATTCGCACCCACGAGCTGATGGAAGCACGCAAGTTGGATGGTGCAGGACAATATTTTTCGAGAGCCATAGATTTCGGTTTCTCCAAGAATTATGAAGAAACATTTAAGCATTGGAATAAAGAATTACTGACCGGAGATGTGGTATGGATATACCGCAAATATCGCCCGGATGTAGTTATATGTCGCTTCCCGCCCAACTCAATGGCGGGACATGGCCAACACGCTGCTTCCGCAATATTGGCGCAAGAGGCATTTAAGGTAAGCGGAGATAAAACCAAGTATCCGAAGCAGCTACAATATTATAAAGCATGGCAACCGAAGCGTATACTGTTCAATTCTTTTCGCTTTGGCAGTGCCAATACTACATCAGAAGACCAGTTTAAATTGCCTGTAGGCCAATACAGCCCTGCGCTGGGTATGGGTTATGGCGAGCTGGCAGGCATCAGCCGCAGCATACACCGCAGCCAGGGTGCAGGGACGCCCAGTGTACCGGGGGTACAAACAGAATATTTCAAACTCGTAGACGGAGATTCGATTTCTACATCGTTGTTCGATGGTATAGACATTACCTGGAACCGCGTACACAGGCCGGAAATCGGCGAAGAGATCAGCGACATATTGACTACTTATGACTTCAATCATCCGGAAGCATCATTACCAGCACTACTCCATCTTAGAAAACAAATACAAACCGTAAAAAATAGCTACTGGCGCACACAGAAGTTACAGGAGCTGGATCAGATCATCCTGCACTGCAGCGGGTTGATGGCAGAGGCTTATGCATCGCAGGCAGAGGCTACAAGAGGGGAGCAAATACCATTTACATTAAAACTGATCAGCCGTGCAAATACAAGGGTAACGGTTAAGGCGATCAACTGGCCTGGCGCGGACACAACGCTGAATGCAAGGTTGGGACAAGATAGCCTGGTATCGTTTACTCATACGGTGACCATACCTGACACTGCCATGATCACAGAACCATACTGGCTTGCTAAAACCAGTGAAGACAATGCACACTTTATTATTCCAAAAGATACTTTGCTCGGATATCCTGAAACGCCCAATACACTCAATGCGATTGTAACGTTAGACATCTACGGAACAGATCTGAATGTGCCCGTGCCATTATCTTATAAGAAACTCGATCCAACACATGGCGATGTGATAGAACAACTGCGCATTGTGCCCGACGCGTCAGTCGACTTTACTACAAGCTTACTTGCTACGAAACCGGATGGCAGTGTAGAAGCATCTGTACTCATACACCCTAACAAAGACATCAGTAACGGAAGCCTGGTTATCTATAGCCTCCTCATGAGCCATGAATTCAAAGGATTGAATCTCAAAAAAGGAATCGACACAACAGTCACAACAAAATTCACAGCTGCCGAACTGAATTCTGTAAGCAAAGTTGATCTATACCTGCTTACCAATCTCATGGTAGGCGACCATATCTATCCTCGCACACAACACATCATTCGCTATGAGCATATACCTACGTTGCAATATTTCACACCGGCATATGCGAAAGTGCTGAGGAGCAACTGGAAAGTAACAGCAAAGAAAATAGGTTATATACCGGGCGCCGGCGACAAAGTTGCTGACATACTAAAACTAACAGGCATACAAGTAGATGTACTGAAACCTGAAGACATACGTGAAGAAAAGCTCAGGCAATATGATGCGATATTAACCGGTGTGAGGCTGGTGAACATAGAAAAGAATATGCCTAACTGGATGCGTGTACTAAACCGTTACGTGCAAAATGGTGGCACCCTTGTAATGCAATACAATACTTTGCAGGATCTTGCTACAACACAGATGGGACCTTATGGGTTTACCCTGTCAACACAACGCGTAACCGAAGAAGATGCACCGGTAACATTCCTTGACCCTAAAAGCAAAGTACTTAACTACCCTAACAAGATAACAGAAGATGATTTTAAGGGCTGGGTACAGGAACGTGGACTCTATTTTGCTTCGAAATGGGATCCTAAATATCAACCTTTATTCCGTATGAACGATACCGGTGAATCTCCATTAGATGGCTGCACGCTGTATACTAAATACGGCAAAGGCAATTATATATATACAACGCTATCTTTCTTCAGGCAATTGCCTGCTGGTAACAAAGGAGCTATACGTTTAATGCTGAATATGCTATCAACAGGCAAGTAAAGTCAAGTGTCTTTGATGAAACTGAACGCCTGGTATATCACCGTGATTGCTGTGCTGGTAGCACAGATAATTCTTTATTACCTGTTTACACAGCACTGGCAATGAGCACCATCGACTGGATCATATTATTAGGCACTCTTGCCACTGTGATCATTTACGGCATGTACAAAAGCCGTGGGCAGCATGGTAATAATACTTATTTGCTGGCCGGTAAAAATATGCCCTGGTATATTGTGTTATTAGGGATTATGGCTACACAAGCCAGTGCCATTACATTTCTATCTGCACCGGGGCAGGCGTATACGGATGGTATGCGCTTTGTTCAGTATTACTTCGGACTGCCCATAGCGATGGTGGTCATCAGCATAACATTCATACCCATCTTCAGGAAGATGAATGTGTACACTGCTTACGAATACCTGGAGAGCAGGTTTGACAGAAAGACGAGAATACTAACCAGCATCTTGTTTTTATTATCCCGCGGCCTATCTACCGGTATCAGTATTTACGCACCATCTATTATTCTATCCTCTATAATGGGATGGAACATTTACGCCACTAACGTAATTATGGGTGGGCTGCTGATCATCTATACCTATGCCGGTGGTGCAAAAGCAATAGCACATACTCAGAAGCTTCAGTTCCTTATCATTTTAGCCAGCATGGCGATTGCAGGATATCTTGTTGTGGCTGATCTGCCGCAGGGTGTAGGCATGAGCGATGCATTATACATAGCAGGTAAATCGGGAAAGCTTAATGTGATCACCACAGGATTTAACTGGAAGGATAAGTATAATATATGGAGTGGCATTATTGGTGGATTTTTCCTTGCGCTCTCCTATTTCGGAACGGATCAAAGCCAGGTGGGGCGCTATATCTCAGGAAAAGACCTGCAGGAGAGCAGGATGGGTTTATTGATAAATGGCCTTGTAAAAGTGCCTATGCAATTCCTGATATTATTGATAGGTGCATTATTGTTTGCTTTCTATAGTTTTCAACCAGCTCCATTATACTTTAATGAAGGGGCCTACAACGAATATAAAAGCAAAAACAATGAAGCAGTCCGTAAACTAGAATTAAAACATACCGCACTTCAAAATCAATATACCTTCCAGGCACAAACTATAGCACAGTATAGAAAAACAGGCGACCATATTGTTCCTGCTAACTTATTAACAGCGTTTATTGCAACACAAAAAGAAATAAGCTCATTACATGATACTATCAGGACAAGAATTGTACAGGATCAATACACTACAGATACAAATGATACCAACTATATTTTCCTGTATTTTGTAAAACACACATTGCCTAAAGGATTGGTGGGCCTTCTTTTTGCAGTCATCTTTCTCGCATCATGGGGCTCCATATCAGCGGCCATCAATTCGCTTGCTTCCTCGTCATTGGTAGATATACACCTCCTAAACAAGCCGGCAATAGGTGAAACTAAGCAATTAATGCTTGGCCGTCTGCATACATTAGGCTGGGGGATATTTTGTATCGCCATAGCTATGTTTGCTACTCGTATGGGCTCCCTGATAGAAGCAGTAAATGTTCTCGGATCTTTATTTTATGGTACGATACTAGGAATATTTCTGACAGCTTTTTATTTAAAACGCGCAACAGGGACCATGGTCTTCGCGGCAGCTATCGTTACAGAAGCTCTTGTTGTTGGTATATACAACATTGATGTTATCTCTTTTCTCTGGCTAAATGTGATAGGTGCGTTATCTGTTCCGTTACTTTGCCTTGCAGGTTCTATATTTGCAGGCAAAGAAACGCCAGTTAATGAATAAGCCATTTACTTACGAACAAGCCGAAGAGATATGTGAAGATTTTGAGGACCTGGTAGATACAGAATTAGCAATTGACGGCGTACAACACTATATAGACCACGTCATAATAGTCCCTTTTTCTACAGCGGACCAGGCACTGTTTATGCAATCATACAGAGAGGCCGGTAATATGCTGCCTGCTTTAGATAATTACACGGGAGACCAATATGATGTAATAATCATTGCTTCTAAAATGCAAGACATAAACGATATCACTACAATAGATATCAGGAAATACATCGAGGATAATGGTGTGAGCTATAACTTCCCCCGCTAATTCTTCATTTCTGCATCCTGTTCGATATGGTTCGCGTGCATCTGGTGGAGTACCTCAGGAGCAGTTATATCACCAAAACGAAGGTTGAATTTTTTCTTCCTTTTCCTTTCTATTAGTGCTGTAAAAGGCCATACCAGGAAAAACGTCCACCCAGCAAAATAAGCTCCATAGCCGCCGGAAAATGCTACACCAACAGCCAATAAGCTTATTCCTGCTACTATCATATTAGTGTAAGCATGTGTCTTGGTCTGGAAAGCTTCAACCTCGCTTAGCCTAATATGATCCCTTTGGGCGTATGCATTCATATACATAAGACCAAATAATAAATAAAATGCTCCAAATCCGCCGCAGTACAAACTAAATATGGTTGAAAGCTGTCCGGTATTCTGGAAATGAAATTTTTGCCCGAAGAGTGCACCGAACAGGAACTTTAAAGGGAACATATACACCAAAACCAGGAACAGCAAAAGTCCGTTTAACGCTACCGTTTTTATATCATGCAGGCCATATCTCCTGAAAAAGATATTCTGCCTGTACCAGATAGTAAACATGATTAGGAACGACAAGCCAAAAGGAACAAAGAACTTCAGGTTATCCATCAGTTCTTCGTAATCATGCGGTACCTCAAGGGAAACGATGAGCAACGTAACGGCAAATGCAAATACAGCATCGCTAAACGCCTCTATACGCGTTACTTCCTGCCCTCGCCATATGATATGGTCTTTGTATTTCTTTTTAGCAACTTGCTTACGAAACATGGAACTCAGGTTTGATATTACAAGATAAACAATTCATGTAATATCAGTATGTTCCTAATATTGTATCTCTACAATCTTTGTAGGCTGCAGATTTGCGTTGCGCAGCGATACATTTCGCGCTACATTCTGTGCAAGTTGCTCGAAAATATTCTGCGTGATTGATTCATCATCCAGCACCGCAGGGATGCCCTTATCGCCGCCTTCGCGAATGCTTTGTACTAATGGTATCTCGCCCAGGAATGGCAAGTCAAACTGATCTGCCATTTGCGCAGCTCCACCCTTACCGAATATATAATACTTGTTTTCCGGCAACTCCGCAGGAGTGAAGTAGGCCATATTTTCTACGATGCCGAGTATAGGTACGTTTATTTGCGGTTGCTTGAACATCATAATTGCTTTCTTAGCGTCCGCCGCGGCAACCGCCTGAGGGGTAGATACGATCACAGCGCCCGTAACAGGTACGGCCTGTACCAGCGTAAGATGTACATCTCCTGTGCCCGGTGGGAGATCTATGATTAAATAATCCAGCTCGCCCCAGTACACATCACTGATGAATTGTTTTAAAGCTGAGCTTGCCATTGGGCCACGCCAGATAACAGCCTGCTTTTCATCCACCAATAAACCTATAGACATTGCTTTGATATCGTAACGTTCAATAGGGACGATCATTCCCTTGCCATTAACGTCCATCATCTTAGGGCGCTCATCGCGTATGCCCAACATAATGGGAACGGATGGGCCGTAGATATCAGCATCCAGCAAGCCAACGGATGCACCTTCCTGGGCCAGGCCCAGCGCTAGATTTACAGATACAGTAGATTTACCGACACCACCTTTGCCAGACGCCACCATGATGATGTTCTTTACCCCAGGCAGCACTATATTATCTTTACGATTTGTATTTACATTAGATGTCATCTTCACAGTAACATTTGCATCTGCATCTACATGCTCATGTATCGCTTTGATACAATCTCTTTCTATCAATTCTTTCAGGGGACAGGCAGGAGTAGTTAACACTACTGTGAAACTGATATTCTTGCCATCAATTTCTACATCCTGTACCATATTGAGGGTTACAAGGTCTTTGCCCAGATCGGGTTCCTGCACTGTTCCTAAAGCCTTCAAAACCTGCTCTTTACTTATCATACTAAACCTTTGTTAAAGTGATTTTTCCGTGATGCAAAAGTACGCCACAGAAGCTTTCTTTGTACAATTAATTCATCAATAGGCGTATCAATAACGACATAGGTATATTCGTCGTATTAATATATTTATGAAACGTTTAAAAGAACGTAAATTTGGGTACCATGTCGAGAAGGTTAAAACAACTTACCTGCTTATTATGCCTTATGGCTGTGCTCTTGAAAGCTCATGCACAAGATCCTTATGAAAATATCATACAGATCAATGGTGTAACCATGACTGCTGATAGCTTAAGGGCTGTACCCAACGTAGTGGTAGTAGTTAAAGGCAAGAACAGAGGTGTAGAATCCAGCGACATGGGTGTGTTTTCTATAGTTGCTTATAAAGGCGATACTTTACAGTTTTCTCAAATTGGCTTTCGCTCAAAGGATTATGTCATCCCTAAAAATCTCGCCGGTCATTATTTTTCTTTGATACAGTTAATGACCCAGGATACTTTCTATTTGCCTGAGACGATTATACGTCCATTACCTTCGCGTGAGCAATTTGATTATGCCTTCAAACACTGGAGCATACCTGATGATAAATATGAGATCGCACGTAGAAACACGAATGCCTTAATGCTGCGTGCACTGGCATATTCATTACCAAGAGATGGAAGGGAGAGCCAGGCAGCATATCAATCGCTACAGGCACAAAGTGCTACGTACTATGGGCAGCAAAAACCGATGAACATATTTAACCCGCTTGCCTGGGCGGAATTTTTCGATGCCTGGAAGCGGGGTGATTTCCGAAATAAGAATAAGTTCAATACCAATAGCCAGTAAAAACAGTTTAAAGGATAGCAATTATTTTGCTATCGAAGGGCATTCAGGAAAGAAGAGCACTCTAGTTGTACTATCGCCAAAAGATAAATAATCGGCTACAGCCAGATCGTCTTTGTATCTTTCATAACAAGTATTGCAAGCTTCGCGTATAAAGTTAATCTTACGGACGAGCAGTATTTGGGTACGATCATTTTCAATTGTATAGTATGGATATGCCGAAAAACTTGTGTGACGAAGCAACTTATCCATTTGATCGTAATCTCTGCGCAATGAAACAATCATGATAGAAATTCCCAACCTTGAGATGCTGTCTAGCTTATGCAGATCTGGCGAAGTTCCACGACATATAGGATTCCAAAAGTACAGGTAATATTTGCCTTTGATATTTATAATAGATCGGATATCAGAACCGGTTATAGGCTCAATAATTCTTCTATTATCTCTATGGGCAATTTTATTTTCAAAATCAGATAAGTTGAAGGGACGTACAATGAACTTACTGGTGTCATATTGTTGAGCAACTATATGATCTTTTGCCGGGAAAAGTTGCCTGTGCTTTCTGCCATTGCTTAAATTAAAAGTATGGCAACTGGCACAAGCCAAAATGGAACAGAGGAATAATAAATACTTCATCGAATAGGATCGTTTGGAGTTTAAATCTACTCTAAAATAACAGCCAGAATGTTACGGAAAATATAATCTGGTCAGAGGATCAGCCACTTCTAAGCACAAAAAAGCCGTTGTCTTATGGACAACGGCTTTGATAATAAATATGGCAGCTACCTACTCTCCCGCATTGTGGTGCAGTACCATCGGCCATGAGGGGCTTAACTTCTCTGTTCGGAAAGGGAAGAGGTGAACACCCTCGGCAATACCACCATAAGAACTTACAGTTTTCAGCCGGTAAGGATCAGTTGGCAAATTCCAACTCAAAACTCATTACTCACGACTTACGACAAAATAAGGTGACATACCAGGAAAGCAATTATAAAGAGTTAAATAAAGTTAAAGCTTACGGGCAATTAGTACTACTCGGCTTTGATGTTACCACCTTTACACCTGTAGCCTATCAACGTTATGATCTTTAACGGCCCTTAAAAGTAAACTCATCTTGAGGAAGGTTTCGCGCTTAGATGCTTTCAGCGCTTATCCTGGCTGTACATAGCTACTCTGCACTGCACCTGGCGGCACAACAGATACACCAGCGGTACATACGCTCCGGTCCTCTCGTACTAAGAGCATGTCCTCGCAATTTACTAACGCCCACCACAGATAGGGACCGAACTGTCTTGCGACGTTCTGAACCCAGTTCACGTGCCACTTTAATCGGCGAACAGCCGAACCCTTGGGACCTTCTCCAGCCCCAGGATGTGACGAACCGACATCGAGGTGCCAAACCTCCCCGTCGATATGAGCTCTTGGGGGAGATCAGCCTGTTATCCCCGGAGTACCTTTTATCCTTTGAGCGA